>Ga0255347_1000015_pt1 | contig 404003 bp, 336 predicted proteins | sample wastewater_treat_2_FD_192479 | JGI IMG/M metagenome (GOLD analysis project Ga0255347, IMG submission 192479) | Wastewater microbial communities from Lulu Island WWTP, Vancouver, Canada - plant24 | ecosystem: Engineered > WWTP > Wastewater > Unclassified | place: Canada: Vancouver, British...
GAGAAGTTAAGCCCGTCAGCGCCGATGGTACTGCTAATTGTGGGAGAGTAGGTAGTCGCCGGCCTTATCATGGGAGCCCTTCAGGAAACTGAGGGGCTCTTTGTTTTATCCTGCCTTCCCCGGAGACGGGACGTGAAATACAGAACGACAGGTGCTGCTAAATGCGAGAGCCCCGAGTTCTCGGGGTAAAATCCGGTAGTTGCCGGCCTTATCATGGGAGCCCTTCAGGAAACTGAGGGGCTCTTTGTTTTATACCCCTTCCCCGGAGACGGGACGTGAAATACAGAACGACAGGTGCTGCTAAATGCGGGAGCCCCGAGTTCTCGGGGTAAAATCCGGTAGTTGCCGGCCTTATCATGGGAGCCCTTCAGGAAACTGAGGGGCTCTTTGTTTTATCCCGCTTTCCCCGGACACGGCCATAAAAAGAGAACTGACACCTGTAAAAACAGGGATGGTCCTGGCAAACTCATTCCGAAGGTTTTTCCTCCTTGATGCGTATCAGCCGGATCAGTTGTGGATTATAATGACTATATTTGATATAATACTTCCCAGCTATGAAACTGATTTCGGACGACGAAATTAAAAATCCTGACAGGATATATATACCGGAAGGGCCTGTAATTGAAGAAACACTTCTGCGGATCCTGAGCCACAAGCAACTCAGTAAACTTGACCGGAAACTCTACGGAAAAGATAATATATTCCTTATCAATTCGCTTCTTGAAGAACTGGAACTCAAATTTGATATTCCTGACGAAGACCTGGAAAACATTCAGCCTGAAGGAAGCTTTATTACCATCTCAAATCATCCTTACAGGGGAATTGACACCCTGCTTCTTTACAAACTGATATACCCTAAGCGGAACGATTTCAAAATAGTAAGGAATTATTTGTTGCCGGGTATTGAATCATTTGACAGCTCCAACTTATCTATGACTGACTCTTTCAATCCGGCAGGAATAAACTCGCTTTTCACTGATTTCAATGAAGCTCCAATACATATTGAAAGCAGGCACTGCCTGGGAATATTTCCCGCAGGTGCAAGTGCTGCCCAGTTTGAGGATTCACATGTCATACTTGACAGAGAATGGCAGCAATCCGCCATAAAATTCATCAAAAATGCCAATGTTCCGGTAATCCCGGTTTATTTTCACGGAACACAGATAAGATTACAATATATTTTCAGGAAGATAAATCCGTTGATGAAACTTACCGATCTGCCTTCAGAGATCCTGAACAAGAAAAACAGGATTGTAAGGATCAGGATAGGTGCACCAATAACAGTCAGAGAACAGGAAGAATTTAAAGATATTTCCCAATATGGCCGGTACCTGAGGGCAAGGACCTACCTACTGGGCTCAAAACTGGAAGTTAAAAGATTTTTCAACCTTAAGCCGGCTGTCAGGAAGGTCAATCCCGAGCCGGTCGCAGCCCCGTTGTCAGGCCAGCTGCTCAGGGAAGAATATGAAAGGATAAAAAGCGAGTATGAACTTTTTTCAACAAAGAATTATTCTGTGGTTTGTGCCCCAACCCGTGTCATTCCCCACCTGATAAATGAAATTGGAAGGCTCAGGGAGCTGACTTTCAGGGAAGTGGGCGAGGGGACAAATAAAAGTACTGATATCGATGAATATGATCTCTATTATAATCATCTTTTCATATGGGATAATGATGCGGACAGAATAGTCGGATCGTACAGGATAGGGAAAGGCAGGGAGATTGCAAACATTTATGGGATAAGGGGTTTTTATATCAATTCACTTTTCAAAATAAGAAACAGCTTTCTTCCTGTCCTGAAAGAATCCCTTGAGCTGGGACGATCCTTCATTGTAAAGGATTACCAGAAGAAAGCCATACCCCTGTTCCTTTTATGGAAGGGCATTATGGTATTTCTCCTGAGAAACCAGGAATACCGTTACCTTATCGGTCCTGTAAGTATAAGCAATGATTTTACGAAACTTTCAAAAAATCTGATAGTCGGATTTGTGAAGGCTTATTTTTATGATGAGAAGATGGGCAGGGCCATTATTCCGAAAAAAAAATATGTTGTGAGATATGACAGGATTGTTGATCAGAAGATCTTCATAGATGTTGCCGATCATGACATAAACAAGATTGAGAGGATAATAATGAATATCGAACCTGGTTACAGGATTCCCGTTCTTTTAAGAAAATACCTGGAGATCAATGGCCGCATCATTGGTTTTAATATTGATCCGAAATTCAATGACTGCCTTGACGGTTTATTGATACTGGATCTGTATAAAGTTCCACCCGATTATATCAAGGGACTGGCCAAGGAAATGGATGACGATCAGATAATTGAAAGGTTTCGTCTCTGAACCGGAATCACCTTTGCTGCTCCTAGTAGAACTTATATCTTTTATCAACGATGTTTGTAGCTTTCCGGAGAGCTTCATAAGCCTCGTAGCTGCCTCTCATCTGGTATGTTATTGAAAGCCTGTCCTTAAGCGATCTGATATCATCACTGTCGGAATTGGAAATGTCGTTTACGGTAAGCATGTAGATTCCGTTCTCTCCCTTTACCGGACCGCTGAGTACCCCTTGTTTTGCGGCTGAAGCAGCAGCAATGAGTGCCGGTTCACTGCCTGCGTCAGGAATGGAATATGATCTGAAATTCACCTGGGTTGCTTCCCTGACTGTAAGTTTCATGTCCGAAGCCAGTTCATCAAGTGATTTGCCTTCCTGCATGTTCTTTTTATATTCGGCTGAAAGTATTTCTGCCTTTTTATCCTTGATGAGAACAAACCTGATTTCGTTTTCCACATCCTTCACAGGTGCAATGCCTTCCTCCTGCACCTTTGTACAGAAAGCCACAACATATTTTTCACCTATCTCAAATACTGCCTGCTGGTTGTTGTCGAGCACAATATGACCCCTTTCAGTCTGGAAGAGGGAAATAATGAGGCTCCTGGGGTTTTCAAGATCCGGAAGAGTTTTTTGCATTGGTGTTACATCATTTGCCACTCTCTTTGTCAGGCCTTCAGTGGCGATCGCCTGGTTAAACTTTTCATAGGTATTGTTCGTACCGGCAAACTGGCTGGCTTCACTGTATATACGCTGGTTAGTGACAGGACCGGGAATTATCTTCCTGTCGATTATTCCAATATTGTATTTTCTGATGTTTTTCGATTGTTCCAGGATTTCAATTATATGGATACCAAATGAAGTTTCTACAGTAAGTATATCACCTTTTTTTCCTGAGAAACATGCATTGTTGAATGGGACAACCATCCTTCCTTCGGGGAACCAGCCGAGATCACCACCCAGCTGTGACGAACCTCTGTCATCTGAATTTGACATTGCAAGGAAGGAAAAGGAAGTACCTGACCTGATGAGTTTAACAAGACTGTCAGCCTTTGACCTGGCCTGATCCAGCGATCCTGATGAATTCGGTGAAATGAGGATATGCCGGACATGGACCGAATCGGGCCTGTTGGCAATATTCAGGATCCTTGCCAGCTTTAATGTTCCGTTTTCTTCATAGGGACCGAAAACCTCACTGGTGTTTTCCTTTTTTACAAACTCCACAAGGTTTTCAGGAATCTGGCTAATGGGTTCATAAAAACCAACATGCCTGGTATCTGCCGTAAGATTCAGGAACTGCTCCGGATCGGTTGCCTCTGCAAATTCAACTTTGGTTTTATTGATCCACTCTTCAGCCTGTTTTATATCTTCTTCTGAGGGAACAATATCGAACGTAACATATTCAATATCCCTCAAAGCCGTTCTTTTGTAATTTTCCTTGTGCCTTGAATAGTAGGATTCAATTTCGCCCCTGGAAACAGTTACAAGAGAATCGGGTACAGAGGAATAATTTTTCATTATATAACTGAAATCAACCGTTGCCGCGGTCAGATTTTTATCAAATTCAGCCTGTCTGGATGATACATACAGTCCCTTGGATACAAGCGTATTGTATTTTGAACTCATCCTGTCATTTACAATTTCATCTTCAAAATACAGCCAGTATCTTTTTGCAGTTTCATCCAGCTCGATCTGCTTCAGGAAATTTACGAGGAACGATTTATTGAACAAACCTGTCTCCTGATCAGTAAAAAGCTGTGTGACAATTGGATGCGGATTGTTGCCCAGTACAAGTTCATCAACCTCTTCACTGCTTACACCGATTCCGAGTTTCACATATTGTTTGTCGAGAAGTTCTTCCCTTATCATCTGTTGCCATACCTGCTCCCTGATTGATTCAACAGTATTTGCATCGGGACTTGTATTTCCTGACAGCTTATAAATGTCCAACAGATTCTGAACTTTCTGCTCATAATCCTGATAAGAGACCGTTTCATTGCCAATCTTGCCAATCTCATAATATTTTTTTGCCCTTAGGCGCTGTCCTCTTCCACCCCCGAAAAAGTCACTTACCACGAAAATGAACAATGAAATTCCAATTACTACTGCAACAAGAACCCCGGCTTTTTCCCTTAAAAATTGTAATGCTGACATTCAATAAGCTGTTTTTATTGATTGATAATTGCCTGTAAAAATTCAGGCGACAAATATAACAAATTTCCATAAATAAATCAGATGCGGTGATTGTGATTTCCCCGCAAGTTCCACGCTTGCACGGGATATGAATGTATCCCTTCCGGACAGGGGGGCAGGCATGAAAAAATATGCAAAAATATAAGTTCTGGTACTAAAAAAAGAGGGGTCGTCCGGTGAAATGATCATTTTTATTAAAAAAGTTGAAGAAATATGGGGGGGTGTATCCAAAATATTTATATAATCGCAAAAAAAATAAAATGGCCGAATTAAGATTCAGTGCACTGAGGGAGGTATTTAACAGGGAACCTGTTACCGTAAGGACTCCTGAAAAGAATGTTTCCAAATATTTTGGAATTAATGTTTTTGATCTTCATAAGATGGAGCACTACCTTTCTGCAGAAGCATTCAGGGTGGTAAAACAGGCTATTGAGCTTGGAAAATCACTAACCAGGGAGGAAGCTAACCAGGTAGCGATAGGGCTCAAGGCATGGGCATTGGAACGGGGTGCTACCCATTATACTCACTGGTTCCATCCACTTACTGAGGGGACGGCAGAAAAGCATGATGGATTCATTGAAATGGGTGAAAGGGGACATATAGTTGAGAATTTTTCCGGTGAGGTGCTAGTCCAGTCTGAACCTGACGCTTCGAGTTTCCCAAGCGGCGGGATAAGGAATACTTTTGAAGCCCGTGGATATACCGCCTGGGATGTTTCATCGCCTGTATTTATTGTAGGTGCAACTCTGTGCATCCCTACGATTTTTGTATCCTACACGGGCGAGGCTCTCGATTACAAGGCGCCGCTTCTTAAGGCACTTTCTGCACTTGATAAGGCTGCAACTGCCGTCTGCCGGTACTTTGACAGGGATGTTACAAAGGTTATTGCAACGCTGGGGTGCGAGCAGGAATATTTTCTTGTTGACGAGGCATTGTATTATGCCCGACCGGATCTGGTCCTTGCCGACCGGACCCTGATGGGACACCAGTCTGCAAAGGATCAGCAGCTGTCCGACCATTATTTTGGATCCATTCCGGAAAGGATAATGAGCTTCATTGAGGATTTCGAATGCGAGGCATATAAACTTGGAATCCCTATAAAGACACGCCACAACGAAGTGGCTCCCAATCAGTTTGAATGTGCCCCCATTTATGAGGAAGTTAATCTTGCCGTCGACCACAACCAGCTTTTAATGGATGTGATGAAAAGGATAGCACGAAAACATAAATTCAGGGTCCTGTTTCATGAAAAGCCCTTTGCCGGAATAAATGGTTCAGGCAAGCACAATAACTGGTCGATGCAGACCAATACGGGAAAGAATCTTTTATCGCCGGGGAAAAATCCCAAGTCAAACCTGCAATTTCTCACCTTTCTTATCAATGTTATAAAGTCGGTTAACGACAGTAATGATCTGATCAGGGCCTCGGTAATGAGTGAAAACAATTCATACAGGCTTGGAGGTCACGAAGCTCCGCCGACGATTATTTCAGTTTTTCTTGGCAGTTATCTTACCGGTATGCTTGATGATATAGTAAATAAGGTTACAGACAGGAAAATGACCCCTGCGCAGAAAACTGAACTCAAGCTCGGGATCGGAAAGATTCCCGAAATTTTGCTCGATAATACGGATCGTAACCGCACTTCGCCATTTGCTTTTTCAGGGAACAGGTTCGAGTTCAGAACGGTCGGTTCTTCTGCAAACTGCAGTGCAGCTATGATTGCACTTAATGCTGCGGTGGCATACCAGCTTGTAAGATTCAAAAAGGAGGTGGATCTTCTTATCAGAAAAGGCAGAAACAAGGATGAAGCCATTTTTCAGATACTTAAGAAGTATATCCAGGAATCGCAGAGGGTATTGTTTGAAGGTGATAACTACAGCAGGGACTGGCATGATGAAGCTGCCCGGCGCGGCCTTTCAGGCATTGCCAGCGTTCCTGATTCGTTGAAGGCATATCTTGCCGGTAATTCCCGGGAGGTTCTGATCAGCACAGGAATTTTTTCGGAAAAGGAACTTGAAGGCAGGGTTGAAGTGGAATTCGAAAAATTCACAAAAAAAGTCCAGATCGAGGCAAGGGTTCTGGGTGATCTGGCTATAAATCATATTGTGCCTACAGGTATCAGATACATGACGAGCCTGATTGAAAATGTCAGGGGACTGAAGGAGATTTTTGATGAAGCTGAATTTTCAAAACTGGCAGCCGAAAGCAAGGATTTGATAATAAGGATTTCAGATCATATTTCTGCCATAAAGAAACTTGAAAATGAAATGGTTGAAGCTCGAAAGAAAGCCAACATAATAACGGATTCTTATATAAAGGCCATTGAGTATGAAAATAATGTGAAACCATTTCTTGACAAGATAAGATATCATATCGACAAGCTGGAGCTGATTGTTGACAATGAGATCTGGCCCTTGCCGAAATACCGGGAGCTGCTTTTTACAAGGTAGCAGATAACCGGTATAATTTGCAATCTCCGGATTTTTCAGGAATCACTTTCCCGGGGCCATTCCGTTGTTTCCCGGCAGCCGGCATGGTGTGGCAAGGACTGAAATGCTGACCGGGGCGACATATAAAATATGTATTACGGGGATATCAGGCGCAGTTCCTTTTCAGCCAAAATATTTCATTTCGCCCGTCGTTAAATTCTGGCACCATAATTGCTTAAAATGATTACTTTTATTGCCAAATGGATAATCAGGTTATGAGAAGAGTGCTGTTGTTTATTATCTTACTGACTTTCATGGCATCACCCGACGGTTCGGCGCAGAAGCGGAAAACGGAGAGAGCCTATGCATCGTATAACGCGGGTGAATATTATGAAGCAATTGATCATTTCAAGGATGCATATTCCAAATCGAGTAAAACAGACAGGGCCGCTAGGACCGAACTTGGTTACATGATTGCCGAGTGCTACAGGCTCACCAATGATCCGAAAAATGCGGAAACCTGGTACCGGCTTGCAGCAAAATCCTCGTTCTCAAAGCCTGAGGCATCATTCTGGCTGGCTTCAACCATGAAAAAAAACGGGAAATATCAGCAGGCAATTGAAGAGTTCCGCAAGTACAAGCAAATTGCCCCGACCGATATAAAGGCTGACCAGGAAATACGGGCCTGCGAGCTTGCCCTGGAGTGGCAAAGGAATCCCGAACCTTATAAGGTTGAGGAGCTTAAGGATCTTAATTCGAGGAAATCTGATTTCAGCCCTGCCTATGGCCGTGATGATTACAGCCTCGTTTACTTCACTTCATCGCGTGATGATGCTGCCGGAAATAAAACCCACGGTGCAACTGGCCAGAATTTTACCGATATTTTTGAAAGCCGGCTCGACAAAAAATCCAAATGGAGCACTCCTGTGCCTGTAACCGATCTTAACAGCGAGTTTGAAGATGGGACGCCCTGCTTTTCATCCGATTTCTCTGAGGTTTACTTTACAAGGTGTGAAGCAGGTAAGCGTGAAAAGAAGGGTTGCATAATCATGTATTCCAAAAGAAACGGGGACAGATGGAGCAAGCCGCAGGATATTAAGATTCTGCCTGATTCGCTGGTTGCTGCCCACCCTGCCTTGTCAGCTGACGGCCATATCCTGTATTTTGTTTCAGAAATGGAAGGCGGCTTTGGGCAGAAAGACATATATTACACAACAAAAAGCGGAGATAACTCATGGGCCCCTCCCCGCAATCTGGGCCCCGACATCAATACTTCAGGAAATGAGCTTTTTCCCTATGTCAGGGAAGACGGAATACTTTATTTTGCATCCGACGGGAGGATTGGCATGGGAGGCCTCGATATTTTCAAAGCCGTACCCCAGCCCGATGGTTCATGGGTGGTAACCAATATGAAATCACCAATAAACAGTCCTGCAGATGATTTCGGGATCTGTTTTGAGAAGGGAAGCGAAAGGGGAATATTCAGCTCAACCAGGAAGGGAAGGGGTAATGATGATCTCTTTTCCTTTGAACTTCCGCCGCTGCAGTTCTCCGTTACGGGGCTCGTAAAGGATGAAAAGACCGGGAGCCCTATTGCCGGATCGGTTATTCAGCTCATTGCAAGTGACGGATCAAACCTTCAGGCTGAAACCGGAACCGGAGGTGAGTTTAAATTCAGTCTCAAACAGGATGTTGATTATATATTCCTTGCATCAAAGAAAGGCTATCTGAACGGGAAGGAAAAAGAAACCACCAAGGGTCAGGAAAAAAGCCGCGACTTCATGGTTACAATATTGCTTACAGCCATTGACAGGCCAATTGAACTGCCCAATATATTCTATGATTTCGGAAAATGGGATTTGCGGCCTGAATCGATGGTGTCGCTCGACAAACTGGTTGAAACGCTTAACGATAACCCCAACGTTACAATAGAGCTGATGTCCCATACCGACTCACGGGATACGGAAGAATATAATCTCGAGCTATCGCAGAAAAGAGCCCAGTCAGTAGTTCAGTATCTTATTGAAAAGGGCATTGCTCCGGAAAGACTGTTTCCAAAAGGTTACGGTGAATCCACCCCCAAGGTAGTTGATGATGCCATAGCTGCCCAGAACAGCTTTCTGAAGCCTGGAACAGTTCTGACAGAACAAATGATCAATAGCCTGGGAAGTGAGGAACAGAAGGAAATTGCACATCAGATAAACAGAAGAACTGAATTCAGGGTGCTCAGGACAGACTATGAACCTTCGGGCAAATAACAGGAAATCATAATAGTTGTCTTTTCCACTGAATCCTGCCTCCAAACCCTGATTCCCTGTTATTGAATCCGGCCGAAATTATTCCTACAGGTTTGATTGCTGCTGTTGTTTATTTAACAGATGGTCTTTAAAAGAAGACAGGTCGCGGATTGTCTGCCGCAACGTCCGAGCGAAAACATGAATATTAACTTTTTTCTATCTTTGCCTAACAATAACCCAGGGAATGTCAGAGGAGTCAAGGTACAGCAAAAGAGGAGTCTCGTCCTCGAAGGAAGATGTCCACAAAGCGATTAATGGAATTGATAAGGGATTGTACCCCGGGGCTTTCTGTAAGATAGTGCCCGATCTTCTGGGAGGCGAACCTGATTTCTGCAATATCATGCATGCTGACGGTGCCGGCACAAAATCTTCCCTCGCATATGTTTACTGGAGGGAAACCGGGGATATGTCGGTCTGGAAAGGTATTGCACAGGATGCTGTTGTAATGAATACCGATGATCTGCTCTGCGTTGGCGCCGTCAACAATATACTGGTGTCCACCACGATAGGAAGGAACAAAAGACTGATTCCCGGAGAAATAATTTCAGCCCTGATCAATGGAACTGAAGAGGTGCTGGAAGATCTTCGCAGCCTCGGAATAGATATAAGGTCTACCGGTGGAGAAACTGCTGATCTGGGCGACATTGTCCGCACCATTGTTGTAGATTCAACGGTAGTGGCCAGGGTCAGAAGGTCGGAGGTTATTTCAAATCACAATATCAGGCCCGGTGACCTGATTGTCGGCCTTGCTTCGTCCGGACAGACAACCTATGAGAAAGAATATAACAGCGGAATCGGCAGTAACGGTCTGACCTCGGCACGGCATGATATTTTTGCTCATTACCTGGCTGAAAAGTACCCCGAAAGTTATGATACTGACCTGCCTTCAGATATTGTTTATTCAGGTTCACTGGCATTGACTGACATACCAGAAGGTTTCAGCCTTGATTACGGCAAGCTGGTACTTTCTCCCACCCGTACATATGCCCCGGTAATCAAAGCAATACTTGAAGCATTCAGGGAAAGGATCCACGGAATGATCCACTGTTCCGGGGGAGGACAGACCAAGATCCTCAACTTTATCGATAATTTGCATATTGTCAAGGATTCTATGTTCAGTATACCCCCTCTTTTCAGGATCATACAGGAACAGTCAGGTACTCCCTGGAGCGAAATGTACCGGGTATTTAACATGGGGCACAGATTTGAAATTTATCTTTGTGAGGAAGATGCTTCACAGGTGATTGATATTGCTAAAGGGTTTGACCTGGATGCCAGGGTCATCGGACATTGCGAGAAATCGGACCAGAAAAGGCTTACAATTGTTTCTGAGCCGGGGAAATTTGAATACTAGAAAATTACAGGGCCGATGTTAATCCGATTTGCAAAATATGAACCATTCCTTTCCTTTAAGGCGGTTCGGACAAACAGGCAAATGCCCGTTCAAGCTTAAATCAGATCAGGAAGATTGAAATTTAAGTAGTAGTTCCGGCTGATACAAACTTCCTGCCTCATCAGATATGCATACAATTTTCTAAATTTGCACCCTGAAATTTGAAGGAAATGGCAAACAATTTAATTCTTGAAAAGCTTGAAGGTGTAAAAGCAAGATTCCTGGAGGTTGGAGAGCTGCTGACACATCAGGATGTGCTTTCAGATATGGAAAGGTATATCAGGCTGAACAGGGAGTACAAGGATCTTCAGCCAATAATAGCTGCATATGAAAATTACAGGTTAACCCTTGCGAACATTGCCAGTACAAAGGAACTTCTGGCAACGGAAAAGGATGAAGAGATGAGGGAAATGGCAAAAGCTGAGCTTGAAGAGCTTAATGACAGGGTACCCGGTATGGAGGAAGAAATAAAACTCCTGTTGATTCCTGCCGATCCGGAAGATGAAAAGAACGCCGTAATGGAGATCAGGGCCGGAACAGGCGGAGATGAAGCAAGTATTTTTGCCGGCGATCTTTTCAGGATGTATTCAAAATTCTTTGAGCAAAAGGGCTGGCGTGCTGATATAAACAGCTATTCGCTTGGAACCGCCGGAGGTTACAAGGAGATTGTGATAAGTGTCTCGGGAGAAGGTGTTTACGGGACACTGAAATATGAATCGGGCGTTCATAGGGTCCAGAGAGTGCCTCAGACCGAAACCCAGGGGCGGGTACATACTTCGGCAGCTTCTGTTGTTGTTCTGCCGGAGGCCGGCGAATTCGATATCGAGATAAAAAATGAGGATATACGGAAAGACACTTACTGCTCATCGGGCCCTGGCGGACAGTCTGTCAATACAACCTATTCGGCAATACGACTCACTCATATCCCAACCGGTATCGTGGTCACCTGCCAGGATGAAAAATCACAGATCAAGAATTATGACAAAGCTCTCAAGGAACTGAGGACCAGGCTTTATAACCTCGAGTATCAGAAATACCTTGATGACGTTTCCCGGAAAAGAAAAACAATGGTGTCAACAGGTGACCGTTCCGCAAAAATCCGGACATACAATTATCCCCAGGGAAGAATGACCGACCACAGGATCAATCTGACACTTTATAACCTTCCTTCGATACTCGACGGCAATATAGGTGAGATCATTGACAAGCTGCAGATGGCAGAAAATGCAGAAAGATTAAAGGAAAACAATATTTAAGGAGACATGGATCATAGCGGATTGTTCAGGAATATCGTCGCCAAAAAGTCATTTCTGTGCGTCGGACTTGATCCGGAAATTGAAAAAATCCCTGAATTCCTCCACAGGTATGACGATCCGGTTTTTGAGTTCAACAGGAGAATAATTGATGCAACTGCCGGCTATGCAGTGGCATTCAAACCCAACCTGGCATTTTATGAAACCCTCGGATACAGGGGTCTGATTTCGCTTGAATCAACAATATCCTATATCAGGGAAAACTATCCCGGCATTTTTATTATCGCCGATGCAAAACGGGGTGACATCGGGAACACATCCAGGATGTATGCAAAGGCCTTTTTTGAAAAGATGCAATGTGATGCAGTCACAGTTGCACCATATATGGGAGAGGATTCTGTTGTACCTTTCCTTTCATATCAGGGCAAATGGGTTGTGCTCCTTGCACTGACATCAAATAAGGGCGCTGATGATTTTCAATATCATTACGGTGACGGGATGAGGCTTTTTGAGAAAGTAATCCGGACCTCACGGAATTGGGGAACAATTGATAATTTAATGTATGTGGCCGGAGCCACCAGGGCTGAAATGCTTGCAGGGATAAGGGAAATTGTGCCCGATCATTTCCTGCTGGTGCCCGGCGTGGGGGCCCAGGGAGGAAGCCTGAGGGAGGTTGCCAGGCACGGTATGAACGACCGCTGCGGCCTTTTGGTGAACTCCTCGAGAGGTATAATTTTTGCCGACAACTCAGATAAGTTTGATAACGTAGCAGGGAGGAAGGCTATGGAACTGCAGCAGGAAATGGCGGAATACCTTGCCGAAGCAGGCCTGATTTAGGTCATCAGACTGCCCCTGTCTCTGCCGGATTCCCGTGGACCTGGTCAGCAGGCCCATGGCCTGTAATCGTGCTGTTTAGCAGAATGTCCCGCGTGATGGATAGAAAAAAGGCTTGAAGTTTCTTTTTTCAGGCCTTTTTCATTATATTTATGATCTCGCTGTCAAATTTAAATCGTGCTGCAATGAAAGAAGAATTCCTCCATTACCTGTGGAAGTATGCACTTTATGACAAGGATGCACTTGTTGATCATGAAAAAAACAGAATTATTGTTATTTATCCCGGCGATTATAACCGTGATTCAGGTCCTGATTTTTTCAACGCCAGGATCAACATAGGGGGAACAGAATGGGCCGGGAATGTGGAGATACATACCCGGTCGAGTCACTTCAATGCACATGGCCATAACCTTGATCATGCATTTGACAATGTCATTCTCCATGTTGTCGGTGAGAATGATAAAAAGGTTTTCAATGCGAGGGGAAATGAATTGCTGACAGTTGAAATCAAGTATGATGCTGCATTGTATCAAAGGTATATTGATCTGGTAAACAATCCGGCCGTAGTGGCCTGCCAGGGCTATGTTAACAGGATGGACAGGTTCATCATCCGGCACTGGCTCCATTACCTGCTGGCAGAAAGATTGCAGCAAAAATCAGCCGCTATCTTCAGAACTTTCAGGGATACCGGTAATGACTGGGATGAAACATTTTACAGGATACTGACACGCTATTTCGGGTTCAGGGTAAATACGGATCCCTTTGAGATGCTTGCAACCGCATTGCCCTTCAAAATAATACGAAAACATGCCGACAACAGATTGCAGGTTGAGGCCCTGCTTTTTGGAACAGCCGGAATGCTGGAGGAAGGACTATTTAAAAATGCTATTGCAGATGATTATTACAGCCAGCTTGTGAGGGAATTCAGGATTCTGTCTGCCAAGTATTCCATTGTTCCCATTCACGGCTGGCTTTGGAAATTCAGCAGGTTGCGGCCCGTAAACTTTCCTACGGTGAGGATTTCCCAGCTCGCCGCGATGCTTTCAGTTGCAGGCGGATTGTTTTCAAGGGTGCTTGAAGCTGAGGAAATCTGCCGGCTGAGGGAATTGTTTGAGGTTACCTCTTCACCATACTGGGATGATCATTACATCTTTGGCCGCAAAAGCAAATCAGTTCCCAAATCTGTCGGCCTTCAGGCAGCAGAATTATTACTTGTCAATGCCGTGATCCCCCTGATTTTTGTATATGGTCAGTATTCAGGAAAAGAAGGAATATGGGGGAAGGCACTTGATTTTCTCGACGAATTGCATGCCGAAGACAATTCTGTTATTGCAGACTGGAGGAAATCGGGGATTGAAGCAGGATCAGCTTTTGATACACAGGCTCTTATCCATTTAAGGGATGAATACTGCAAAAAAAGAAGATGCCTTGAATGCAGGATAGGGGCAGTAATAATCAGTGCGGGAAAAGATCTGAAAAAACAGGAGGAATTACTCCTTGAGCCATGACAATTAAACTTCTGACAGTCAGAAGTGTTTTACGGGGAAGGATTACTGGTTCGAAACTGTTGATAACTGTTAATAAATTCCATGAATTTATAATTTGCCGACGCAGCGTATTAATCTAATTTTACGTCATTATGATAAAACAATAATCGGAATTTCCCGAACGTTTTTAATTCAGGTATTTTTATCCGGCACCAAAAAAATTATTCAATTGTTTGATTATTTACATAAAAAAGCCTTATTTTTGCGTTCCAAAATTGGTGACTCAATTTATTTATGGATAAACACAATATTAATTAAGGACATGTATTTGACTACTGACAAGAAGCAGGAGTTTTTCAAAACGTTTGGATCATCGGAGATTGATACTGGAACAGCGGAAGGGCAGATTGCATTATTTTCATACAGAATATCCCATCTCACTGAACATCTCAAGAAAAATAAAAAGGACTTCAGCACCCAGAGAGCTCTGATTAAGCTTGTCGGGAGAAGGCGAAGGCTTTTGGATTACCTTAAGGTTAAAGATATCGAACGGTATCGCGAAATCGTAAAAGCATTGAAATTAAGAAAATAGGGAAAAAGGCAATTTCAGGTTGCCTTTTTCTGTATTCTCTGTTGTCAGATGCGATATGTTCATTTACCAATCTTATTTCACATGTTTAATATAAAAGAAAAGAATATTGATCTTGGTGATGGCAGGATCATTACGCTGGAAACAGGAAGGCTTGCAAGACAGGCAGACGGATCTGTCCTTCTGAAATTCGGGAAAACAATGTTGCTGGCTACTGTTGTTGCGGCAAAGGAAGCAAAGGAAGATACTGATTTCATGCCTCTTTCAGTCGAGTACAGGGAAAAATACGCATCATCCGGCCGCATCCCGGGAGGATTTCTGAAACGCGAAGCAAGGCCTTCGGATTACGAGATCCTTATTTCACGTCTTGTAGATCGTGCTTTAAGGCCTCTTTTTCCCGATGATTTCCATGCGGAAACCTTTGTTACGGTAAATCTTGTTTCAGCTGATTTAGACATTATTCCTGATGCACTTGCCGGGCTTGCAGCCTCGGCCGCACTTACCGTTTCGGATATTCCTTTCAACGGGCCCATGGCAGAAGTGCGTGTGGCAAGGATCAACGGTCAGTTCGTGGTGAATCCTACTGCTTCGCAACTTAAAGACTCAGATATAGACCTTATGGTAGGGGCTACATATGAGAACATACTCATGGTTGAGGGTGAAATGAGGGAAGTATCGGAATCAGATATGCTGGAGGCCCTGAGAGTGGCTCATTCAGCGATTAAAATCCTCTGCAGGGCCCAGGTTGAGTTTGCTGAAGAGCTGGGTGCAACCACCAAACGGGAGTATTGTCATGAAGTAAATGACCCGGAACTCAGAAAACGTGTATGGGACGAAACCTATGACAAGTGCTACCAGGTGGCCAGATCGCTTACTGCTGACAAGCACAGGCGCGAAGAGGCATTTGAATCGGTGATAGCTGAATTTCTTGCACAGTTCCCGGAAGAGGAAGAGATCAATGAAACTCTTGTCAGAAAATATTATCATGAAGTACACAAGGAGGCAGCCCGCAGGCTTGTCCTTGATGAAAATTTAAGGCTCGATGGCAGGAAACCCGACGAAATCAGGCCAATTGAATGTGAAATTGATCCCCTGCCGGCCACTCATGGTTCAGCACTGTTTACGCGCGGTGAAACACAATCACTTACAACAGTTACGCTGGGTACGAAGCTCGATGAAAAAATCATAGATGATGTACTTAATCAGGGTACTGAAAAATTCACGCTTCATTATAATTTCCCTCCATTCTCTACCGGTGAGGCAAGACCAATACGCGGAATAAGCCGCAGGGAAATTGGACATGGCAATCTTGCACACAGGGCTCTGAAAAACATGATGCCTCCCGAGGAGGAGAATCCATATGCAGTCAGGATCGTTTCAGACATTCTTGAATCAAACGGATCATCTTCAATGGCAACAGTTTGTGCCGGGACACTGGCACTCATGGATTCGGGGATCAGGCTGAGGAAGCCTGTATCAGGTATTGCAATGGGACTGATAACCGACAAGGATTCGGATAAGATCGCAATTCTTTCAGACATACTCGGCGATGAAGATCATCTGGGCGACATGGATTTCAAGGTTGCAGGTACGCGTGACGGGATTACTGCTACACAGATGGACATAAAGGTGGAAGGCCTCTCTTTCGAGATTCTTGCAAAAGCCCTTGATCAGGCAAAAAAAGGCCGCCTTCACATACTCGACATCATGAATCGTACCATCTCCGAGCCTCGCCCCGAACTTAAACCTCATGCTCCCAGGATAGAAATGCTGACAATACCCAAAGAGATGATCGGTGCACTCATCGGACCCGGAGGCAAGGTGATCCAGGAGATTCAGCGTGAAACCGGAACAACAATAATAGTTGAAGAAATCAACGGCCATGGTGATGTAAACATCTTTGGTGAAAACAAGGATGCTATTGTTGCCGCTCTTGAATGGGTGAGGAAGATTGTTGCGGTACCGGAGGTCGGGCAGGTGTACAGGGGAAAGGTGAAAACAATTGTGCAGTTCGGTGCATTTGTCGAGATCCTTCCCAACAAGGACGGACTTCTGCATATTTCCGAAATTGACTGGAAAAAGATCAAAACCGTTGATGAAGTTTTAAAGGAAGGAGACGAGGTAGAAGTGAAACTGATCGATATAGATCCCAAAACAGGGAAACTGAAGCTTTCAAGGAAGATACTTCTTCCCCGGCCCCCAAAGGAGGAAGGCGGGCATAAGAGGCCGGAAGATAAGAGGCATTAATCCCGGCACCAGATCGTTTTTCTCCCTGCAGCCCCCGGTTTTGCCGGGAGTTTTCCAGTAACTCAATACCGTACATATTGCTTTAGATTGAAACCCTGCTGATCCGGCCGGGTTTTGTTGCAATTCCCGTTTCAATTATTTAAATTGGATTGTTATCAGACCATTATGAAGGTTAAGTACAATTATCTTGTGATTGAGGGTAATATAGGAGCAGGTAAGACATCGCTTGCTGAAATGATTGCCAAAAAATACAATGCCAGGCTGATCCTTGAAGCTTTCGCGGATAATCCTTTCCTCCCCAGGTTTTATGCTGATCCCGATAAATATTCCTTTCCGCTTGAGCTCTCTTTTCTGGCCAGCCGATATAAACAGCTGAATGAGGAACTTGGATTAGCTGATCTTTTTAAATCATTTACGGTTGCCGACTACTATTTCATGAAATCCCTTGTATTTGCGGCAATCACCCTGAAAGGGGATGAGTTTAATCTCTACAGGCAGATATTTTATATAATCTACAAATCACTTCCCAAACCTGACATTTATGTTTACCTGCACATCAGGCCCGAACGACTGCTGGCCAATATTGCCGGGCGGGGAAGGTCATACGAAAAGTCTATAACCAGGGAGTATCTTCAGAGGATTCAGGACAGCTATTTCACCTATTTCAGGCAGAATCCTGAAAACAGATATCTGGTAATTGATGCCAGCAATCTTGATTTTGTAAACCGGGAGGATCATTTTTTAAGGATAACCGATTTGATATTCGGCAAAGAATTCTCTTCCGGGCTCAATGTGGTCATCCTATGAACAATTTGATTATTTTGATGATATTAAAACAATTTTTTATAAATTTGCACTTGATTCAAAAATCCAGAAGGATAATTTTTAATTTAACAACCTGGGAACATAAACACAAATAACAAATTAAACTATGAAAAAAATCAAGAGTTATTTTATCCTTATCCTTGCAGCTGTTGTATTTTCGGGCTGCAGCGGTCTGAATAAGATGAAGAAGAATGCTGGTGACATTAAGTATGAAGTTACACCCAAAGTACTTGAAGCACATGGCGGAATGGTAAATGTTACCATTAAAGGCACATTCCCTCAAAAGTATTTCAGCAAGAAAGCTTTGCTGGAAGCTGCTCCGGTCCTGACATATGCAGGAGGAGAAACGGCTTTTGATAAAGTACAGGTTCTGCAGGGTGAAAAAGTGCAAGCCAACAATAAGGTTATTACTTACAATGGCGGAGACTTCACTTACACAAGTTCAATTCCTTATAAGGATGCAATGAAAATGTCGGAACTTATTCTCAGGGCAAAGGCCAGCCAGGGCAACAAAAGCCTTGATTTCGATCCGGTCAAACTTGCTGATGGTGTTATTGCCACTTCAACGCTTGTAAATGTACATGCCCGTCCGATCCTTATGCCCGATCGCTGGCAGAGAATAGTGCCTGAATCACAGACAGCCGACATATTATATGTTATCAATCAGGCTGATATCCGCAATTCAGAACTCAGGAAGGAAAGTATCAAGGAATTAAAGAATTATATCACTCAGGTGACTGTTGATCCCAACCGCCAATTAAAGAATCTGGTTGTAAGTTCATATGCTTCTCCTGACGGCCCCTTTGACCTTAATGAAAATCTGTCGGTCAGGCGGGGAACTTCAGCTGACAGGTATGTTAAAAGAGAATTCAGGAAAATTGAAGCCGCCAAAGCCGATGATTTCTTCCAGTCGTTAACAACTCCCGAAGACTGGGAAGGATTCAAATCCGAAGTCGAAAAATCATCTCTGGCAGATAAGGATCTCATTCTGAGGGTTCTTTCAATGTACTCAGATCCGGTTGTACGTGAAAGGGAGATAAAAAACATGTCTGCAGCCTATGAAGCTCTGAAAACTGACATTCTTCCAAAGCTGAGAAGATCAAAAATGACTGCCAACGTTGATAAGATCGGTCGCAGTGATGAGCAGATCCTTGCTCAGATCAAATCAGATCCCAAGGCCCTTGGCCTGGAGGAAATGCTTTACTCGGCTACCCTGACTAATGATCCAAATGAAAAACTTCAGTTTTACAGGATCACTGCAGAAAATTTCCCCAAATGCATTCGTGCCCATAACAATGTCGGATATGTATTGCTGGGCCTCGGTAAAGCTGATGAAGCACTCGCTGCATTTGAGAAAGCAAGGGCTATCCAGAATAATGATATTGTAAAGAACAACATAGGTTTTGTATATCTTGTTCAGGGTGATATGGCAAAGGCTGAGGAAGAATTTAATTCAATGACGGCCTCAACACCTGAATCAAGATGGGGCCTTGGAGTTATTGCAATTACTAAAGGTGAATACGACCAGGCAGTTAATTTCTTCGGAAATGAGGCATGCTATAATCATGCTCTTGCACTCTACCTTAAGGGCGATGTTAACAGGGCAAAGACAATGCTTGACGGCCTGACAGAGACCTGCATGGGGAAAGTCCCGTATCTTAAGGCAATTATCGGATCCCGTCTTGATGATAAAGCGTATATGCTTAATGGCCTCAGGGAAGCTATTAATCTTAATTCTGATCTGAAAGCCTATGCAAGAACCGATTATGAATTTGCAAAATTCTTTGCTGATGATGCATTTAAAGGATTGGTTCAGTAGGAAACTAAAAAAATGACAGGAGGAGGTGCCCGGTCCGGGGCACCTCTTTTTTTTGCAAACGGGCAGCTGCAGTTCTGCTGGTTCTGTTTATTTTACCAGGTTTGATATTTTACGGTTGAGCTCCCAGAGAACAATTCCGGCGCTAACAGTTATATTGAATGAATGTTTTGTTCCGAACTGAGGAATTTCAATGCATGCATCGCACAGGTCCAGAACTTTCTGATCCACTCCGTTTACCTCGTGACCGAAGATCAGAGCATACCTCCTGTTGCTTTTTGTTGTAAAATCCTGAAGTTCAACTGATCCTTCAGCCTGTTCAACGGCTACAACAGTGTAGCCCCCGGCCTTCAGTTCGGAAATGGCATCAATCGTCGATTCATGATAGTGCCATTCCACTGATTCAGTCGCTCCCAGGGCTGTTTTCCGGATATCCCTGTGGGGAGGTTTTGCGGTGATCCCGCAAAGAAAGATCTTCTCTACCCTGAATGCATCAGCTGTCCTGAAAACAGAACCCACATTGTTATGGCTCCTTACATTATCGAGTACGATAACAAACGGTGATTTTTCTGATTTGCGGAACTGTTCGGTACTGATTCGTCCAAGTTCGCTGTTTTGAAGCTTCCGCATACTTTTTTCATGCTAAATTAGGCAAAATATCCATTTATTTTTTTAATTTTCTCTCATTGAAATCAGTGATTGATAAGAAGTTAATTTATGTAAATAACACACGATGAATATTCATGAGTTCCAGGGGAAATCGCTTCTGAGTGCATATGGTGTTGAAATTCAGGAAGGTTTTGTTGCAGAAACAGCCAGCCAGGCCGTATTGGTTGCAAAACAGCTACAGGAAAAGTACGGATCCCGGTTATTCGTGGTAAAAGCCCAGGTACATGCCGGGGGACGGGGCAAAGGCGGAGGGATAAAACTGGCGAGATCTCCGGAGGAAGCCGGTGAGATTGCAGAAAAAATGATCGGCATGACCCTGGTGACCCCGCAGACTGGTCCGGCCGGGAAGAAGGTAAATAGGGTATTGGTTGCCCGTGATGTTTATTATAAGGGAGAATCTGAGCCTGAAGAATTTTATGTCAGTATTTTGCTTAACAGGAACAAGGGACGGTATGTCATTATGTATTCACCTGAGGGAGGCATGGATATTGAACAGGTTGCGGAGCAGCATCCGGAAAAAATATTTACAGAGGAGATATCCCCTTCAACGGGGCTTCTGGACTTTCAGGCAAGAAATATTTCATTTAATCTGGGGCTTGATGGAACTGCCTCACGGAATATGCATAAGTTCCTGAAAGGTATTTATGAAACATTCACAGGCTGTGATGCCCAGTTGCTGGAGATCAATCCTGTTTTGAAGACGAGCGATGGAAAGATACTGGCGGTTGACTGTAAGTTTATCCTGGATGATAATGCCTTGTTCCGGCATAATGATCTTGTCGGAATGAGGGATCTTAGGGAAGAGGATCCCATTGAGGTAGAAGCCGGCAGGTATAATCTGAATTACGTCAAGCTTGATGGGAATGTGGGATGCATGGTGAACGGGGCCGGGCTTGCGATGGCAACCATGGATATTATTAAGCTTTCGGGGGGAGCTCCTGCAAATTTTCTGGATGTTGGCGGCGGAGCAAGCGCATCGACCGTTGAAGCAGGATTCCGGATAATACTGAAAGATCCGGCAGTGAAGGCAGTGCTGATAAATATTTTCGGCGGTATTGTCAGATGCGACAGGGTTGCAAATGGTGTTGTAGAGGCCTTTAAGTCAGTGGGAAAGATAAGGGTTCCGGTTGTGGTACGACTTCAGGGAACCAATGCACAGGAAGCCAGGGAGATAATTAACAATTCCGGGCTTTCGGTAATTGCCGCCACCTCTTTCGGGGAGGCTGCAGAAGCTGTTGGAAAGGTACTAAGATCAGTTCAGGGTGTTTAATCTGGCAGGAACATTACAGTCGCATCTTGTGCGAACTATCACAATAAGGCTTGTTGGATGACTTCCCGCATCTGCACAGATAAATTTCTGAAGGACTATCTGTTATATCCCTTTTAAGATCCCAGAACATTATTTCCCCCGATATTTTAATGGGTCCGTTGTCAATTATCTCTACAATAGCTGACGTTCCGGTGTTTTCATCCAATTCATTTCTTTCCATAGGCATTATTTGTCCTCAAATCCGATTTTTCTGTGTGTGCCGTCGCAAAAGGGCATCTGATTCGAACCTCCGCAACGGCATAGTGATATGATTCCGTTGGTGAAGTTTTTTTCCTTTCCGTTATACCTGATGGTGAAATTGCCTTTTACGACGACAGGTCCGTCAACCATGATCTTAACCGAAACCGGCCTTATTTCATCCTTTGCTTTTTCGGTTGACATAAGTTCAGGCCTTTTAAATTTAATATGATTGGTCTGATCTCTTTCTACATCAATGTTTCTTGCATCTTCGTTCCATTTCCAGGAGAGGGCTTCGGTCGGGCACATGTTCACAACTTCAATTATCCGTTCGGTATTAGAACCGCTCAAGTCTATCCATGGCCTTCTTCCGGGATCAAATACCTCTATCAGCTCACGGTAGCAGTATGAGGCATGAATGCATGCATCAGGCTTCCAGTAAACCGTTATCTCATCGTTTTTATAACTCCTGCCCCTGGTAAAATGATTTCGTGGTCGTTCCATTACCCTTTCTTTTGTTGGCAATTTAACAATTTTTGTGTAATATTCTGCCTGCGTTCCGGAGGCAAGTAATCGGGCTATTTTTTATATTTGCAACATATTCAATGCTGAAAGTTAATTGTTTTTACATTCACCATCCTTGATCCATGATATGTATGAACTGGTATAAATTAAATAACACGTCGTTCCGGTTTATTTTTTTTTCAGCCAGTTTATTTTTCAGCCTTCTTTTCCCGTACAGGCTGAGTGCTGCCCCGGCGGATCAGGTTCCGATTGTTTCGGGACGTGCCCTTGAAGTTGCCCTTGTTCCGTTGCCCGCCTATATCATTTCCCTGATACTATTGCTGGCAGCAGCATGCATACTGATAATCATTTTTTCAACCAGGCTAAGGAATACAAACAGGGAGCTCACTGCACGAAATAAACAGGTAGAGGACATCAACCAGAAGCTTCAGAAGGCAAATAACGAACTGCTATCGCAGAAAGATGCCTTGGAGCGTGAGTACAGCAATTCTGAAATGTTTTACAGGATGCTGATCAGATCGGCTGATGACGGCATTTCATTTTATGACAGGAACTGGAAGCTTAAATTTACCAATCCCGCCTTCTATTCGGTTATTGGCTATACCCAGCAGGAATATGAGTCGTTGAAGATGAGCGAGCTTGTTCATCCCGACGACAGTGATTATGAAAAGAGGAGAATAGCGGGTCTGAGTTCACGTGATTTTTTCGAATCTGAACTTCGGCTCCGGCATAAGGACGGGCATTATGTGAATCTGTCAACGCGTTCAGTGGCGGTAAAGAATGATGAAGGAGAAACCATTGGTTCTCTTACTGTTTCGCGTGACATTACTTCATTGAAGAAAGTTCACGAGGAACTTATGAGGGCAAATGCGGAGGCTGAAGCAAGCAATCGCCTGAAATCCAGCTTTCTTGCCAATATTTCCCATGAAGTGAGAACACCCCTGAACAGTGTGGTGGGTTTCGCCAATCTGCTTTTGTCCAGTGATCTGTCCAATGAAGTTAAGGAAGAATATATTGAGCATATTAATCATAACAGTGAAAAGCTGCTCCAGATTATCGGCGATATTATTGATCTTTCCAGGCTTGAGAGCGCACAGATAGAGATCACCTACGAAGAAGCCTCAATTAATTCCATTGTAAACGAGGTTGTGGATGAAGCCCGTAAGATTGTAAAAAGAAATGAAAAGTCAATTATTATCATAGTCAAGAACCTTCTTGAAATTGAAAATGACCTGGTCTTTACAGACAGGGTGTGGCTTAAGCGTGTTTTGAATCATTTGTTGGACAATGCAGTGAAATTCACCCTGGAAGGATCCATCCAGATAACCTGCAGCAAGGAAAGTGATAACCTGGTTTTCCGGATCAGGGATACGGGTATTGGGATAAACAAGGAAAATCTCGACCATATCTTTGAAGAATTCAGGCAGGAGATAAATGGCCATCACAGGCCTTTTGAAGGACTTGGTGTAGGACTGACTCTTGCAAAGGAGGTAATTGAAAGAATGGGCGGTAAAATTTTCGTGCAGTCAGAAAAGGGAGTCGGATCAGAATTCAGTTTCTCTCTGCCTTACAGGCCGGCAGGCGGAAGCTCAAGGATGAAATCCAAGATAATGTCACAGGATAATCTGGGCAGTCAGAATAACTGGAGTGGCAAGAAGTGTCTGATTGTTGATGACAACAAGGACATTCTTCTTTATCTTGAACGAGTTCTCTCGGAAACCGGAATTACAATATTTTCCGCACGATCGGGTTTCGAGGCAATTGATATCCTGAAACGTACAACAGACATTGACCTGATCCTCCTCGATATGCAGATGCCTGAAATGAATGGCATTGAAGCCACCAGGGAATTAAGAAAAATCAGGGGTGATATTCCAATCATAGCCCAGACAGCTTTTATATTTGAAGATGATAAGGATATCATCCTGGAAGCGGGATGCGATGCATGCCTGATAAAGCCCATAAGAAAGGAGCATCTGCTTACGGTTATGTCAGGGTTCATAAAATCCGCCTGATAATCAGAGATACCCCATGTGCCGCTGATGATGAATAATCATTTTGCTGATGTTATATTGCCTCTTGCCCTCAGGGGAACATTTACCTACAGCATTGGTAATGAGTTTACCGGGAAGGTTTTTCCCGGAATGAGGGTTCTGGTCCAGGTTGGAAGCAAAAAAGTTTATACCGGCATTATATGCAGGATACATGATGAGCCGCCTGCGCTGGAAAAAATAAGACCAATAACAGGAATACTAGATGATGTCCCGGTTGCCGATGCAATCCAGATCAGATTATGGCAGTGGATATCGGGATATTATATGTGTACTCCGGGGGAGGTTATGAAAGCGGCACTTCCCTCTGCTCTTTTTCCCGAGGGGATGGTTGCCGGAGCATTGAGCGAAAAATACCGGCCAAGGAAGGAAGCATTTGTTCAGATTCACACTGAATCTGCCGGGGATGAACTGAACCTGATAATTGACAAGCTGAACAGGTCGCCGAAGCAGCGGCATCTGTTTATTACCTATCTGAAGATGAGCGGTTACCCGGGTGGTTCAGAGAAAATACCGCTAAAGAAGGAATTGCTTCTCCGGGAAGCAGATGTTTCTCAGGCAGTTCTGGAATCACTTGTAAGAAAAAAGATCCTGGTTTCATTAATGCTGGAAACCAGTCGTCTAAGCAATCAGGAAAACCGGAGAGATCCCTTCAGTATCCTGAGCGATCCGCAGAAAAAGGCCCTGGATAAGATCAGACATCTTTTTTCAGAGAAGGGTATTGTTCTTCTTCACGGTGTCACTTCAAGCGGGAAAACAGAAATATATATTCATCTTATAGAAGAACAGCTGAAACAGGGCAGGCAGGTGCTTTACCTGCTTCCTGAGATAGCCCTGACAACCCAGATCATCAACAGGTTAAAAAAACATTTCGGAGATTCAACCGGGGTTTATCATTCAAGGTTCAGTGAGGCTGAAAAAGTTGAAATAAGAAACAAGGTCGCTTCAGGCGACGCCGGTGGAGGATACGGCCTTGTCATCGGCGTCAGGTCTGCCCTTTTTCTGCCTTTCAGAAAACTTGGCCTGGTAATCATTGATGAAGAACAGGATCCGTCGTACAAGCAGCATGATCCTGCACCGAGATACCATGCACGCGACACTGCGATTGTCCTTGCCGGCCTTCATGGTGCCCATGCGCTGCTCGGATCGGCCTCCCCTTCTGTTGAGAGCTATCATAATTCAGTCACCGGGAAGTATGGATTGGTTGAACTGAAGGAAAGGTACGGATTTGTTAACCTGCCTGAGATCATTCTGGCAAACACCAGGGAGTCGTACCGGAAAAAACTGATGATCTCTCATTTTACTCCCGAGCTTCTTGAGGCGATGGATGAAGCTTTGAACAATAAGGAGCAGATCATTCTTTTTCAGAACAGGAGGGGGTTCGCCCCGTACCTGGAATGCCCGGAGTGCGGCTGGGTCCCGAAATGCAATCAATGCTCTGTGAACCTGACCTATCACAAGGGACAAAACAGGCTGATATGCCATTATTGCGGTTATTTTCAGCCGTTACCTGCACATTGCGGGAACTGCAATTCTCCGGGACTTGTAACAAGAGGATTCGGCACGGAGAAAATTGAAGATGAAATCAGGATAGTTTTTCCAAAGGCACGGGTGGCCAGGCTTGATCAGGATACGACAAAAGGCAGGGATGCATTTAACAGGATAATTTCTGCCTTTGAACAGAACCGTACCGATATTCTTATTGGAACCCAGATGATTTCCAAGGGACTTGACTTTGAGAACCTCACCGTTGTGGGGGTGCTGAATGCAGACAACCTTCTTAATTTCCCTGATTTCAGGGCACATGAGAGAAGCTTTCATCTTCTGGAGCAGGTAAGCGGGCGGGCCGGAAGGAGGAAAAAACAGGGACGGGTTATTATACAAACGGCAGATCCTGACAACAAAATAATAAGGCTTGTCCTGAAACACGATTATTACAATCTCTTCAGGCTGCAGGCCGAAGAAAGGCAGGCATTCAACTATCCTCCATTCTGCAGAATGATCAGGATAAGCCTGAAGCACAAAGACAGGGCAGCACTGAATGGTTTCTCGGATATTCTCGGAAATGACCTGAAATCAGTATTTGGCAAAAGGGTCCTTGGGCCCGAATATCCGCTGATTTCACGTATCCAGTCATGGTACATTAAAACAATCCTTATAAAGCTCGGTAGGGATAAGTCAGCAGTTAATGCAAAACTTGTGATCGCGGAAGCAATTGCCCGGCTGGAAAAGGAAAAGGGCGCCTCTTCACTCAGAATAGCAATTGATGTAGACCCGTATTAGAGCCCTGATCTGGCCTGCATCACATATAAGGAGAGCAGGTGATACCAAATTCTGCGATGATACGGATGAATATACTGAGCCGGATGATTATCCGGACCGGATATCAGGAAGTGGGTTTGTTCCTTTATAAAAAGAGACTAAATTTGATCAGGCTAAAACGAGATAGATGAAGATAGAAGTATCGAACGGTGAAATAATTGACAAACTGACAATAATTCAGATAAAGCTCGAAAGGATAAAGGATCCTGGAAAACTGAAAAACCTGAACAGGGAATATGAGATCCTCAGAAATGCATCCGCGTCGGTTTTAAGCCAGGACGACCCTTTATATCTGGAATTGTACAAGGTTAATAATGACCTTTGGGACATTGAAGATAAGATCAGGGATCTTGAGAAGCGAAAAGACTTTGGTAATGATTTTATCCAGACAGCCCGGTCCGTTTATTTCATTAACGATAAAAGATCGGAGATAAAGCGGGAGATTAATCTGAAAACCTCGTCGGATCTTTTTGAGGAAAAGTCTTACGAAAAATATTGAAATGCGCCTGCTTGTGCTTCGGACGTCCTCAATGGGCGACGTTGCCCTGCTGTCTCCGGTTCTGGGAGGATTCGCGGAGCAGTTCGGTACCGTGAATATTCTGTTTGTTACAAGGAAAACTTTTGAACCTTTCTTCAGGCATTCAGCTGATTTACAGTTCTTTTTCCCTGATTTTAAGGGCAGGCACAAGGGATTGACCGGGATTTTTCGTCTTTTCCGCGATTTAAGGAAGACTGGCAGAATTGACCATGTTGTGGATCTGCACGATGTTATAAGGACCAGGATACTTAGGTTACTTTTCGTTCTGACCGGAACCCGGTTCCATAAAATTGACAAAGGGAGGAGGGAAAAACGTTGGCTGATAAAAGGGAAAATCAGGTCACAGCTTAAGCATACTGTTACCAGATATGCTGAAACGTTTGCAAAAGCAGGATATAGCCTGACCCTGCCCGGGGGGCCTTGGATCTTTCCTTCCCCGCTGTCGGCTGCAAACGCGGAAAAAGTAACAGGGATATCTGATGGAATGAATATTGGCGTGGCTCCGTATGCAATGCATCAGCTCAAGATGTGGCCAGAAGAATACATGATTGAACTTATAAAGAAGATCAGTGAGAGATATAAGGTCCGCTTCTGGCTTTTTGGCGGCGCCGATGAAGCACAAAAACTTGAATTACTCCGGCAAAAGATACCAGGATCGTTTCTGACAACAGGCAGGCTGTCGCTGGAAGAGGAACTTGCACTCATGAAGAGACTGAGTTTCATGATATCAATGGACTCTTCAAACATGCATATGGCTTCCCTGGCAGGTACAAAAGTGATTTCCATATGGGGTGCAACTGATCCCGCGACAGGCTTCGGCGCCTGGGGGCAGCCTGAGGAGTTTTCTGTCAGGATCCCAGCCGCGGAACTTACATGCCGGCCCTGTACTGTATATGGAAAGGGAAGCTGCAGAAGGGGAGATCATGCCTGTATGAGGTGGCTTACACCTGAACTGGTGTTTGAAAAACTTCTTATGACAGGACTAGTGAAATAAACGAGATAAATATTTCAGTTTATCAGATTATTCTGGTATTTTAGAACATATTACTCAAAGAAAAAAGAAATATAATTAGGCTGACCGGAAAGACCCCTTTAATGACCAGAACCATTGATTTTCAATCCTCTGATTCTGTTTGAAAACTGTGAATAAAGCACACGATTCATGAAATAATTTATCGTATGGATCTTTTACCGAAAGATTTTCCATTTTCATTCTGAAAACAAAGATTTGCATATGAAACCAACCGACAAGCTTGAATACTTGATATTTTTTCTGCTGGTCCTTCTTACAGGATGCGGCGAAAGAGAGGCAAATAAACCGGATACGCAGCCGGCCGACCTGGTTAATCCGCTAATGGGTACTGATTCCGAGTTCAGTCTTTCTGCCGGGAATACCTATCCCGCCATTGCCCTTCCGTGGGGTATGAATTTCTGGACTCCTCAAACGCGCGGCATGAATGACGGATGGATCTATACCTATGATGACCATAAAATTCAGGGTATTAAGCAGACACATCAGCCAAGTCCCTGGATAAATGATTATGCTTCATTCTCAGTGATGGCTTATACGGGCAGTATTAAGTTCAGTGGAGAAGAGAGGGCTTCATGGTTCTCCCATAAGTCGGAGATTGCAAGACCATATTACTATAGCGTTTACCTTGCAGATTATGACATTACCGCAGAAATTTCGCCTGCTGACCGCTCTGCCATTTTCCGCTTTACATTTCCGCAGAGTGATTCGTCATATATCATCATTGATGCTTTCGATATGGGATCGATGGTGAAGATAATACCTGGGGAGAGAAAGGTAATAGGATACTGCAGGAACAATCACGGGGGCGTCCCGTCAAACTTTCATAATTATTTCGTCGCCGTTTTTGACAGGGATTTTACCTCGGCACATGTTTGGAATGACGGTGTTCTGAAGACTGATACACATGATGCTGCGGGCGGCCATGTAGGGGCCCTGCTGAGGTTTAAGACTGTAAAGGGCGAAAAAATCAATGTCCGGATCTCATCTTCCTTTATTAGCCCCGAACAGGCTTCCCTGAACCTGTCGAGGGAGCTGGCCGGAAAAGATTTCGAGACAGTGCGTACCGAGGCCGGAAAAATCTGGAATGACCAGCTTAGCCGGATTAAAATTGAAGGAGGCACACCTGACCAGCAGAGAACATTCTATTCATGTCTTTACCGTACGCTGCTTTTCCCGAGGAAGTTCTATGAGATCAATGAAAAGGATGAAATAGTTCACTACAGCCCATATAACGGTGAAGTTCTGCCCGGGTACATGTTCACTGACAATGGTTTCTGGGATACTTTCAGATCGTTGTTCCCCTTTTTAACCCTGATGTATCCCGAACTGAACAGTCAGATAATGGAAGGTCTTGCAAATACATACAGGGAAAGCGGCTGGCTTCCTGAATGGGCGAGCCCCGGACATCGCGACTGCATGATAGGCTCAAACTCTGCATCACTGATAGCAGATTCCTGGCTTAAAGGAATAAGGGGATACGACATTCAGACCTTATACGAAGCAATACTGAAAAACACTGACAGCGTAGGTCCTGTTAGTTCAGTCGGGCGATATGGTGCAAAGTATTACAATGATCTCGGTTATGTGCCGTATGATGCAGGCATAAATGAAAACGTTGCACGGACACTTGAATATGCTTATGCAGACTTCTGTATTTCAAGGCTTGCCGAGAATCTCGGTCGACCGCAGGAAGAGATTGGCAAGTTCAGGCAAAGGGCAATGAACTACAGGAATGTATTTGATCCTGGCAGAAAGCTTATGCGCGGAAGGAATCTTGACGGTACTTTTCAGTCGCCTTTCAGTCCATACAAATGGGGAGATGCTTTTACCGAAGGCAACAGCTGGCACTATACATGGAGCGTGTTCCAGGATATTGAAGGACTTATTAACCTGATGGGAGGATATGATTATTTTACTGCCAAGCTTGATTCCGTATTTGAAGTTCCGCCGGTGTTTGATTATTCCTACTATGGCATCATTATACATGAAATCAGGGAAATGCAGATAATGGACATGGGTAATTATGCTCACGGAAATCAGCCAGTGCAGCATATGATATATCTCTACAACTATGCAGGGCAGCCCTGGAAAGCGCAATATCATGTCAGGAACGTGATGAACAAGCTGTACAATTATCTTCCCGACGGTTATTGCGGTGATGAGGATAACGGACAGACATCGGCCTGGTATGTGTTTTCGGCATTGGGATTTTACCCTGTAACCCCGGGCACTGATGAATATGTTTTCGGATCACCGTTATTTAACAAGGTTACAATGCAGTTTGAAAATGGCAGGAAGCTGGTCATTGAAGCTTCCCGGAACAACGCCAGGAATATTTATGTCGGAGATATCAGGCTGAATGGCAGATCATTGAAAGAGAATTATATTAAGCATGATCAGCTTCAGCGCGGGGGCAGGCTGTGTTTCCTCATGCAGGATGAACCAAACATGAAAAGAGGCATTGACAGGAAGGCATTTCCTTTCTCAATGAGCCGGTCAGATTAGAGTAATATGACCTTTAAGCATTAGCCGGAAGCTTCTTTCTAAAAAAATTCCGGGTAGCGGAAAGGTCACAGTTTAAGCTTTATATTGATCCGTACGAGGAGAGCTGTGAGTCCTACCATGAGCAAAGCCCAGATCATTGAACCGACAACTACGACAAGGGGATTTTCAGAGCTTTTGTAAAATAATACCGGAACACCCGACATACCGATGAGAAAATATAGAACATCGGGTGCCAGATAGGTTGTAAGAGCGTTTTCTCCTGCAGGCTTTACAAAATAGGCCCAGGTCTGTTTCTTCTTTACATCTGATATCCAGTAGATCAGCGTGAATGCCAGGAAGCTTATGCCGCAGCATAGCAGTCCCCAGCTTGGTGTTGCAAAAATTTTTGAGAAGATGAACCACTTTCTTAGGAAGAATCCTGCTGCCAGGCAGAAAACTCCGAGTCCTGTAAATGTGATAATTACCTTTCCATGTCTGCCTGCATGATTTTGTTGAAGGATCAGGCCGGCAACCAGTCCGGTCAAAACTATAAATGGAACATTCCCTTCAATAATGACACCGAGGAAAGGCTTCACCGGATTCAGGAATTCAAGCATTCTCAGGCCTGACATAATATTCAGGAACAGGAAAAAGAGTGCAGCAACCGTTGTCCTCAGAATGGAATTCCTGCAAACCATGTAGGTAAATGCTGCAACAAGGTAACCCCAACCTATCAGCCCGAGGATCCCCCACCATCCGGTGATGAGCGAGCCGTTATTTTCCGGCTGGCCGGATCTGAATTTGAAAATCAGGAAAATAAAGATAGCCAGTGCTGCCAGTTTAAATCCGGCAATTTTATATATCCTTTCTTCTTTGTCGGGATAATCGTTCCAGAAAAGGAAAACGGCCAGGTACATCAGCAGTGCCCAGAGTTCCATGCTGAAGCCGGTAAGTTCAGCATTGACCCTTGTAGCATTAAGCATTAGAACTCCTATGATAAGCAGGCTGAGAGTTCGTGTTATTATGTGGCGGCTGATCAGAACGAGTGAATCACCCCGGGAATATCTTTTTGCAAACGCAAATGGAATGGCCATTCCGACAATAAAAAGGAAACCGGGAAATACTACATCAGCAAGTCCTATTCCGTCAAAATCGGCTCGAGTGTGTCCCAGCCACCTGGGTGCAACATTCATGTTTAGATCGTTGACGAAAAGCATCAGCAGGATTGTCAGTCCCCGCATAATATCTATCGAAAAAACACGGTTTTGATTTGCCATTGGATTAATGTGAAAAATATAACATTAGAGTTTAAGCCGGAAATTAATCTTTTCCAGAAGTACCGGCAACCCGACGCCCATTATCACGGCCCAGACCACGGATCCCATGACTACAAGAACCGGTTCTGCCAGTTGCTTGTAAAACAACAGCGGGAGTGAGAATTGCCAGATGATGTAATAAAACATATCGGGTACGAGGTATACCGTCAGTGAATTGGCTCCGGCCGGTCTGAGAAAAAGACACCAGTTTACTTTCTTCCGGATGTCAATTATCCAGAAAAATAGTGCAAACAGGATCATGCTGATACCATTGCAGATAAGACCCCATGTGGGTGTTGCCTGGATTTTGGAGATTATAAACCAGGGCCGGAGGATGAATCCTGCCGCTATGAATGCGATTCCCAGTGTCACTATGGAAAGCAATGTCTTTCCCGGATTTTCAGCAACGTATTTTTTAAGGATCAGAGTTGTAAGCATGCCGGAAAGGACCATGAAGGGAACGCTTCCGCCGGTTATTATTCCCAGGAATTGCCTGACCGGATTCAGAAAACCCAGCAGATGGAGCTTAGAAAGAATATTGAGAATAAGGAAAAATAATACGGCAAAGGCTGTTTTAAGAATGTTGTTCCGGAACCACAAATATACCAGTGCGGCTGCCAGGTAACCCCATCCGATTGCTCCCAGGATACCCCAGGCAAAATAGTAAAAACCCCTGTCTTCGCCCGCCCTGAAAATAATGACCATCGGTATTATGAGCAGCACACCCAGAATCCTGAGGCCCATTATCAGAAACCTGTTCAGTTTCGATTCGTTGTAGTTGTTCCAGATAAGGAACACCCCTGTGTACATTATCAGCGACCAGATATTTTTGGTTATCCCGGTATACTCTGCATTGACATTTCTAGAATTGGACATTAATACCCCGATTACAAGGAGACTGATGGTTCTGATAAAAATGTGAATGAGGAGAGATGTCCTGCTTTCTCCCTTTGCAATCCTGTTGCCGATGGAATAAGGGATCGACATGCCTACCATAAACAGGAATCCTGGAAAAACCCAGTCGGCCAGACCCATCCCGTCGAAGTCAGCCTTAACATGACCCAGCCATGCAGGTACGCCCGGCATATAAAGATCATTAACAAACAGCATGAGTACCAGTGTAAAACCTCTCATGATGTCGATTGACAGTATACGGTTGCTGTTACCCATTGATCTGAAATTATAAATTTGTGTTTGTGATGTCTTTATATGCTTGCATTAACCCAATCCCTGTGCTGTATGCCCCATTGCAGCATTCTGTCAAGAACTTCTTTCAGATTCCTTCCAGAATCGGTCAGTTCGTATTCCGCAGCAACCGGTACCGAATCTGGTACTACTCTTTTTATTATCCCGTTAGTTTCCAGCTCCCTAAGTTCTTTGGAAAGAATCCCCGGGGTGATCCTGGGTATATTGTTTTTTATTTCTTCAAATCTTTTCTTGTTATAAAAAAGAGTACCGATTATAGGAAGTTTCCATTTTCCGGTGAGTACATTCAGGGTATCGGATATGGCAAGAACATACCTCTCCGGACATGCTTTGACCTCTTTAAAACTGACCTGGTTTTCCATAACACAAATGTAAATCTCATTTCACCTTGATTATACCAAGGTATACAAAAGTATAGCACAGCTTTTTTCAAGGCAAATATGCAATATTTTTGCTTCTGAACGGAACAGGTTTAAGATTCCCCTTTTGTTATTTTTGGGGGGGGGAGAATTATACTGAGTCGTTTGGCGTGAAGGAAGAGGGAGCCGTAGGATCTGGAGGAACTGGAAAATGCAAAAAGATCGTTGAAATCAGATTGTGTGAAAGCATTAACACCAGGCTGGAACAGGATGCCGGATCTACGTTACTGAAGCCCTGTCACATAAGGGAAATAAAACTTAAAAATAATTAAAAAGCTGAAGCTGCCAACCTAAGAATTTGTATCAGGACCATTTAATAATTAACTTAACATTTTAAAAATACTACCTGACTATGAAAAGAAAAATTACATCACTATTGTTGATTATTTTACTTGGGTCATTTGTATATGCCCAGCCTGACCAGAAGCTGAAGTCAGATATCAGGAACACGGGTTATGTGCATTTCCCGCTTCCGCTGGACTACAGCAAATCATTTGAGACCTTTGGTCTTACCAAAAAAGTGCTGGTTTCCAGCATGCTGAGTGATTTTGAAACACTTGCGGGATGGACTCATGAAGGGATAGGGGGGATGCGGCTTACTACTGAAAGGAGCAAGAGCGGAAAGAGGAGCCTGAGGCTGGTAGCTCCCACAATGCCCGACAGCATACCAAGAAGGGGGCTGGGACGGGGATCATCCTATGCTGTATTTAATGTCGGCGGGAAGAGCTGGGAGAAATTCAACAGGATACATTTGTATGTTTATCCCGATTGTGAAGGTGCAAGGAGCATTTATCTGAATCTGTATGTTGAGAACGACGGAAAAATCAAAGTTCCGGATATCTACGGCAGGGAAGGATACCACGAAATGAACCTTGTCAACGGACAATGGAACGAGTGTTTCATTGAGATGACCGAACTGGCCAGGGATAAGGTTTCCAAACTGAAATTTGCAATCGAGGTTTTCGGAAGGGAGCTTACCATGGGTGACTCACTGAAGTTCGACATTGATGCAATAGAATTGCAGGTTGTTGAAAACCCGGAGGTTGTCAGTGGCTGGAAACCCGCTGCAAACAGGATCATCTATTCAACTTCAGGTTACAGGCCGGAAAGCGTGAAAACAGCCATTGTAAATGTAGCCGGCCACAAGGGCAAGTTTGAGCTTATTGATTATACCACGTCGCAGGTTGTGTATGAAGGAAGCATAACACCTTCCAAAACGCGTATCGGTGATTTTGAGACAATCGACTTCAGCGATTTCAGGAAAGAAGGCGAATTCATAATCAGGGTCGGATCAGTTTCCACCCAGCCATTTTTTATAAACCGGAATTTGTGGGATAATTCGGCGTGGAGGGTTTGCAATTTCATGTTCGTGGAAAGGTGCGGCTACCCGGTTCCGGGTAAGCACGGGGCCTGCCATTCAGATCTCAACTGCGAATGGAACGGAAAGATATATCCTGTCAGCGGCGGTTGGCACGATGCTGCCGATATGTCGCAGCAGGCTCTGCAGACCGGAGAAATTGCCTATTCAATAATGGAGATGGCCAACAGGGCCAGGGAGAAAAACGAGATCGATCTGTATCACAGGTTGCTGGAAGAGTCATTGTGGGGCATTGATTTTATAATGAAAACCAGGCTGGGCGACGGATACAGGTTCCAGACCTGGGGTACAAATCTTTGGACCGATAAACTGATAGGTACAATAGATGATGCCGGACGTCGTCAGGGAACCATACATAACGGCGGTTTTGAAAACTTCCTCTTTTCAGGTATTGAAGCCTACGCCTCAATGAGCATTGACCATGATCCTATGCTGAAGGAGAATCTGAAAAAGATTGCCAAAGAGGATTTTGGATTCGCACTTGCAAGGTTTGAGAAGCTCGGCTATAATGAGAGGATAAACAAGGGCCACGGACATGCTTATATGGCTTCGCAAAGCCAGTATATGGCTTCTGTGTCGTGGGCAGCCAGCATGCTTTACAAGCTTACCGGCGAGAAATATTATGCCGACAAGGCGGCTGAATTCATTAAATATGTCATTCAGTGTCAGAGAACTGAGCCATTGAATGATAAAAACGGAACAAGAGGATTCTTCTACCGCGATCATGAAAAGAAGTCAATAGTGCATTACAACCATCAGTCGCGCGACTATGTTTACATGCAGGCCCTGACCGAATTGTGCAAAACACAGCCAAACCATCCGGATTACAGGACTTGGGAGAATTCAATCAGGATATATGGTGAATACCTGAAAAACATCATGCAGTATGTGCAGCCATACGGAATGGTTCCCAGCGGCGTATATCACAAGGATGAGGTGAAAGATTCCGTTAATTTCTATGTTGCCCAGGTCGGTATTTTTCGTGGCGCGGGACCTGATTACAAGGAGCAGCTTGCAAATGGCGTAAAGCTTGATGAAGAGCATTATCTGAGGGTATTCCCGGTATGGTTCTCATTCAAGGGCAATACTGCAGTAAATCTTGCAACCGGGAAAGCAGCCGCACTTTGCGCAAAATTCCTGAACGACAGGGAACTGATGGATATAGCTGAGCAGCAGCTATTCTGGGTTGTCGGCAAAAATCCATTCGGACAGTCACTTATATGGGGAGAAGGAAGCAACTACATGCAGCAGTATGTAGCTCTTCCGGGGGAAACGGTAGGAGAGATCCCGGTTGGCATGCAGTCGCGATTCAATGAAGACACCCCTTACTGGCCTCAGTTCAATACAGCAACTTACAAGGAAGTATGGGGTTCCTCTGCAATGAAATGGTTCTCACTGATATCGGAATTTTGATATTTCCGGTTTCAGCAGTTTTACAGGGCAATTGATTAACCACAAAGAACACTTACCGGGTGTTCTTTGTGGTTATTGCAGGTATCCGGTTAATGCCCGTTTTTACCGGACGGATTGCATAAACGCATAATCTTTAACCCAATAAGCATTAAATGAAAAAATTAATCTATCTTTTTATTGTGAGCGGTATTTTCTTGCTGATGTCATGTTCAGGAAATAAATCAGCCAAAGAAGATTATCCGATGTTCTGGACATGGCTTGATTACCGGCCCGGAATGAATTTTGACTCGGTATGCGCTGTAATGAATGAATCGGGAATTGACGGGGTCATGCTCAATGCACCAACACCCGATGATTACCGGGAAGCAATACCTGTTGCAAAAAAGCATGGCATTGAAGTATATGCATGGCTATGGACCATGAACCTGGAACATGGACGTGATTCGATGGTTAAGGCGCATCCTGACTGGCTGAGTGTCAACAGGAAAGGAGAAAGCCTTGCAGATACTAAAGCTTATGTTGATTATTACAAATTCATGTGTCCTGCATTGCCCGAAGTAAGGCAGTATATAAAGGATAAAGTGACAGCCTACTGCAAGGTGGAGGGGCTGAATGGCATTGCAATTGATTATCATCGCTTTGTGGATGTGATCCTTCCAACAACACTGTGGCCGCGATATGGCGTGGTACAGGACAGGGAATATCCTGAATTTGATTTCGGATATCATCCTGAAATGATTAGATTGTTTAAGGAAAAACACGGGTATGATCCAAGGGAACAGGACGATCCTTCAACAGATGAGAAATGGCTCCAGTTCAGATGTGATCAGATCACCGAAGTAGCGAACATGATCGCTGAAATAGTTCATTCATACGGGAAAGTAATGGCAGCTTCACCGTTTCCGACACCCAGGATGGCTAAGAAAATGGTTCGCCAGGATTGGGGGAAATGGCACCTCGACATAGTGTTCCCGATGGTTTACCATAACTTCTATACCGGTGACATTAGTTTCATTTCCGATTGCACTCTTGAAAACGTAAGGGACAAAAACCCCATGACCACTTTGTATTGCGGAATGACGGCATCAAACGGGCCTGAGATGTTTAACTGCATGGATGAGGCCCTGAATAACGGTGCCCGGGGGATAGCTATTTTTACCGTAGGAAGCCTGAGATCACCTGAAGTGCGCGCCAGGTTCAGGGCTTATGCAGACAGTGCAAGGGCTTCGAGGGAAGCAATGAAGGGAAAGCCGCAGGCTCCGGTGACCAGGACAGCCAATGCAAATCCCTTTGAAAACAAAGGCATAATGAAAGCTGTTAACTTCAGAATGCTTGCTTCCCTGAGCCTGGCAGGAGCTTATAAACTGCCTGAAGTAAAGAAAGCCGACCCGGCGCTGGTAGAAAGATTTGCAAGGAATGCAATGCAGGTGAACACGCCAGAAGCCTATATCAGCATGCTTAGCGGCGCTCAGAGATGGAACCGTGAACCCCAGCCTTTTTTGAAAGCTATTGCTGACAGGTTCATGGCCGACCAGGAGAAAATTAAGCTTAATCTTGACAACTATGAATTGATCAAGGAATCCGGTGCAACAAAGTACTACCAGGTGAAGGATCTGAACACCGGTGTAATTTTCAATGTGGATTTCTATTTCTATGGCGGTATAATTTCGGGATGGAGTGTGGAACCGGACAAGGATTCGCTTAAGAAATACACCGACACCATTCGCAATTGAGCAGGGACATCTTTGGGGTATTGAAATATCTGGTTTCAAACCTGAAGAATTTCTGACCGACAGCTTTTAATAACCTGCATCCTGCGCCTGTTAAGGGAGTAAGGACCGATTGTTTTATGATTCCCGTCAAGGAACATGACCAAGGTATCAGGCTTGAGGCAGCCTGACTGGTCATGAAAGAATGATAACCGGACATTGTGAAGGCTGATGTCAGAGGCCCACGTCAAGGTGTTCTGTTTGAGATAGTTATTCACTCACAGGGACTTGGAAACAGCATGCAGGGCAGTGAGCCTGGATGGCTGGTTACAGGGAGAACCTGGCAGATCCTTCAGGAAAGGCTTTTTCGGTTATCATTTTGTATTAAGGTAAGATTGATTACTTTTGTAGTTCATAAAACTCGGGGTGTAGCACAGTTGGTTAGCGCGCTACGTTCGGGACGTAGAGGTCGGAAGTTCGAGTCTTCTCACCCCGACAAAAAAGAGTGAGAGTGTGAGCGTGAGCGAGTATCTTCACGCTCACACTCACACTCACACTCACACTCACACCCCCACTCTCGCTCTTGCTCTCGCTCTCACTTGCTGTTTAGGGTCTCAAAGGTATGAATCAATTCCCATACCTGGCAAATAAAATCAAATAATCCTGTAAATAAGATAGTTGCAAGAGTGTTTTCATTTGTAGTACAAATAGTAGTACAAAAATCTTTTTTAGGATTCAATAAAGAAAACCAGCAACTAATGATCTATTTAAACTTTGGATATCAGGAAATGAGAAAAGGAGTACAGATTTTGTTATTGTTTCCATAATGCATTATATTTGCTGCATAGCGGAAATAAAATGAATTTTATTGAATTCAGAAGCAGATTTCAATCTCTCGCGTGTTTTACCACAAACCAGGTATATGCTTCATATCCTGAGTTTGACAGGAATAATCTGGGACGCTGGGTAAGGAAGGGATACCTGGTCCGGCTTCGCCAGGGTTACTATGCCTTCCCTGAATATAGAGAATCAACTGATTATGTACTCTATTTCGCTAACATTATATACAAGCCTTCTTACATATCGCTACAAACTGCTTTGTCATTTCATGGAATTATCCCCGAGGCTGTACCTATTGTAACAAGTGTGACAACTTTGAAGACAAAAATATTTAGCAATGATTTCGGTGAATATTCGTATAAAAATATCAAGCCTGATCTGATGTTCGGATATGATCTGAGGGAGATGGAAGGAGGCAGGCGGATCATGTTTGCCACGCCTGAAAAGGCATTGACAGACCTGCTCTATTTGTATCCATTTTATAACACTGAACGTGAACTTGGAGAATTGCGTCTTGATGAATCATTTATGGAGCATCATTTCAATGCAGAAAGGTTAATGGAATTTTCGTATCGTATTGGAAGCAAAGCACTCATTAATCGCATTGATATACTAAGAAAAGTATATAATCTTTAGCATTAACAAGATGGTTGACCTGAACTTAATAAAGAATTTTTTCCCTGCGCAGATCAGGAATAATACACTTCTTGCTAAAAGCATGATGCAGGAATATATTCAATTATCAATTCTCGACTACATCTCAACAACACAATACATTCGTAAACTCATATTCATTGGAGGAACCAATCTTCGTCTGGTAAAGGGAATAGACAGATTCTCAGAAGATCTGGACTTTGATTGTAAAGAGATGAACAATGAGGAGTTTATGAGAATGAGCGATGACGTCATGCATTTTCTTATCAGAAATGGTTATAAAGTAGAATCCAGGGATAAAAATAGTTCGAAGCTGACAGCATTCAGAAGAAATATTTACTTTCCTGAATTCCTGTTTGATCATGGACTTTCGAGACACAGGGATGAAAGATTTCTGATAAAAATAGAAGCTCAGGATCAGGGAGTAATATATACTCCTGAAGTAAAGAATATCAAAGGGTGTGGTTTTTATTTTCCATTTCCAGTAGCTCCTGACGCTGTTTTGTGTGCAATGAAAGTGACAGCTCTTTTGGAGAGAGGGAAGGGTCGGGATTTTTATGATGTGATGTTCCTTCTGGGTTTGACAAAACCTGATTATAACTTCCTTGCGAAAAGGACCGGAATAAAAAATGCAGCAGAGTTAAATGTCGAAATCAAAAAGCGCCTAAAGAGTATTGACCTGAGAACCAGAATAAAAGATTTCGAACATTTATTGTTCAATAAGGAAAATAACAAGCGTATACTCAGATTTGAAGAATTCCTTGAAGAGGCCATTTTATAGGAACGTGATACAGGTATGACAGGTATCCGGAATGATCCATGGCAGGATCCGTGATGATTAAGACGTTTAAAATGGATTACGGAATTGGGGATTCCATTAAGGATCTCTGGAATTCAGATCAGTAAGCACGTAATTCAAGTAAGTAATGAATAATATTAGATTGATCAGTTATATCTGAAATCACTGATGGCATATTAAAACAAATTCAGTCTGAAATAGATCGGCCAGCTGAAGCCCCGGCCTTACTGGATGAATTGAATAAGACAGCAACCAATGTTATGCTGATGTTTGCCTATATTTGAACATTTGAACATTAAACCCCTGTCACATTAAAAACCGGAATCACCAACTATGAAACAGCTTAACTTATTATTCCTGATTGCAGGATTTATCCTGGTCACTGCATGTCCTCAAAAGAATGCAGTCAGTGACGGTGATATCATAATTGAGAACGATCAGGTCAGGCTGGTTATCTCAGCTGACGGGATCGCCAAGAGTCTTGTTTACAGGCCCGGCAATACCGAATGCCTGATACAGGGTGTAAAGATACCGTTCAGTACCATCACCGAACCGCGTCCTTACCAGAATGAGGTCAAACTGGCATATCCCAACAAAAAGACCACGTTCAAATCAAACCGGGTGAGAAAAGAGGGTGACAAGCTCATAATAGGATATGAGCTTATTCCATGGGAAGCTACTGTATCATTCAGAATGACTGCTGATTATATTGCATTTACCCTTAAGGAGTTTAATCTCACGGAACCCTATGGCATAACGATGACGGAACCTCCCATATCCGAAATGTGGTTTCTTCGCCTTCCCGTCAAAAACCTCGGTCACTGGGGCGACTGGCTGAATGTGATATGGAACGAAAAAGTGGCTGTTAGTGTGCTTGCCGCTGAACCCTGTACCAATGCAGATTCGGAAGAACATGATGGCTACCGCATCCTTGAGGCAGGAGTGGATGAAAAGGTCAAACTGACTGATGTCACTGCCGTTCTTCTGACCTGCCCAAAGGATCAACTGCTGGACAAAATAGCCGGTGTGGAAAAAGATTATGGCCTGCCCAGTGGTGCTGCCAGCAGAAGAAGTGATCTATATAACGCTTCATATTACTGGACATCAAACATTACCCCCCTCAATGTCGATGAACACATAAAATTTGCCAGGATGGGCGGATTCAGACTGATGAATATCTATTATCCGGCCTTCCTTGAAAGCAGAGGTTACAGGCTGATCGGAAACTATGATGTCTACAGGCCTGAGTATCCCAATGGCAAAGCCGACCTTAAAGCAATGCTTCAAAAGATAAAGGATGCCGGAATCACTCCGGGATGCCATTTCCTTCACAGCCATATCGGAAGAGACAGCAGATATGTGACTCCCGTAGCTGATCACAGGCTGAATCTGCTCAGGGTTTTTACCCTTGCAAGACCGCTGGGTAAAACGGATACAATCATTTATGTGGAGCAGAACCCGCAGAACTCAACCATGGCAGGAAACAGGAAAGTGCTGAAAATTGGCGGAGAACTTGTTTCCTATGAGGCCTATACCACAACTCCCCCTTACAGCTTCCACGGTTGTGTGAGGGGAATTGACAATACCAGGCCGGAAGCACGCCCGGAGGGTTATATGTTCGGACTGTTGGATGTCAGCGAGTTCGGGGCAACAAGTGTTTATATCGACCAGTATTCCGATCTGCAGGATGAGGTTGCCGATTATATAGCAGACCTGTGGGATGCGGGATTTGAATTTATTTATTTCGACGGATCAGAGGGAGTTAACCCTCCTTTCTGGTTTCATGTTGCCAATGCCCAGTGGAGAGTCTTCAGCAAACTGAAACCCGAACCGATATTTGCTGAAGGTGCGGCAAAAACCCATTTCAGCTGGCATATGCTGACCGGGGGAAATGCCTTTGACGTTTTCCCTCCTGAAAAGCTCAAGGAAGAAACCATAAAACATCCTTTCCGGGAAGCACCCAGGATGCGGGATAATTTTACACGGCTGAATTTCGGCTGGCTGGGGTACTGGCTTCCGGATGAGAATACTATCGGAACGCAGCCTGATCAGCTTGAATTTGTGACAAGCAAGGCAGCTGCATGGGACTGCCCCGTATCCATTCATGCCTATCCTGAAACCCTTGCAAGACATCCGAGAACGGAAGACAACTTTGAGGTTTTCAGAAGGTGGGAAGAGGTACGGGCAAAGAAATGGCTCACGGAAGGGCAGAAGAAGATGCTGCAGGATCCTGAGCAGGAATTTACGCTGCTGCTGAATGAAAATAATGATTTTGAACTTGTACCCTGTGATCAGATAAAAAATATTGCCCGCGGCAGCAGGGAAGTGATCGCTTTTACCTTCAGAAGAAACAGGGATCTTTATGCATGTTACTGGCATATTTCCGGCGACAGGAAGCTGGAACTGCCGATAAAAGCCGCTGATCTGACCCTTATGGAAAACCTGGGAAGCACAATACCGGTAGAGGCAGGTGAAAACGAGGCAGTAACCGTTCTGCCGGCGGGTAAACGCAGGTATATCAGGGTGAGGAACCTGAGTCTCAGCGATCTTCAGACTGCATTTCGGAATGCCAGGATAATTGATTTTTAAATCAATAGTTTTAATCTGGGGGGAGTATTATACCTCCGGGGAATAACCTGAAATTTTCATACAATTTACCAGATAACAAAACCATTAAATCAGGCTGGTTTTTGTTTAAATATTGTTTACTATCTGACCTCAAATTTATAATAAAGCGGAATCCGCCGACAGGCGCTTATTGCGCGTTATTACCGGTTTCCGGCAAGCGATCAGGGATCAGACTTTATCACCGGGTTTAAGGTAAAACCCGATTGCATTGAGGGAATCACTTCTCCGGTAATATTCCGGATCAGAAAGCATGGTGTTTTCCAGCCGGCAAACCTTAACCATCACACTGCCTTCTTTCGGCTTCATCACCTGAACACCTTTCGTGTTCCTGCTGTCGACCGCATTGATCAGTGAGGTATTGAATAACACTGCTTTCCTGATACTGCTCATCGCAACAAGATCTGTATCCTGCTCTAAATGTTCAATAAAGATAAGACGTGATTCACTGTTGAAAGCGCCCCTGAGCTTTTTTCTGGCATATTCGGTTTTGTAGCTGTCGAAAGAGATTTTCCCGATCTTGCCATTTTCAAATGCAACAATCAGAAAGCCTTTATATCTCTTGTCCCCGGTAATATAGACCGGCCTTTCCCCGGGTTCCGTATCGATCTTCCGGAGTGCCTGAAACTTGTCGGCAAGCTCCTTTTTCTGAACCTTGTATACATTGCACCGGGAGGTAAAGACAAGTATCTCGCCTGAATTGGAATCATCACCGGTTTTAATTGCCAGGGGACCGGGAGCAGATTCCCTTAACGATTCATTTCTTTCTGCCATCTCTATTTTTCTCTTCAGACTCTCTGCGCTTCGCATCATTGCAAGGTTTTGATAAGAACCCAAAATTGAGAATTATTTGTTCCGGTCCTTCAGATTTTACTGAATTATTTGCTATGATCATGCACCATGAACCCGGAACTCAGACATTCAGCAGCCTTTCATAGATTTGATGGTTCTCCCTGTCAAAACAAACGAACAGCACCTCAGTCAGGGACTTATCGGTTTTCAGGAACTCCCTTACAGCAGTGATTGCGATCCTTGCGGCCCTCTCTTTCGGAAAGTTATAGACGCCGGTACTTATGTTGGGAAATGCAATTGTTCCGGCGCCGTACTTAACTGCGAGCTTCAATGAATTTGTATACGCGTCTGCGAGCAACTTGTCTTCGTTATACATGCCCCCGTGCCATACCGGCCCTACAGTATGAATTACATGTTTAGCCGGCAATTTTCCGGCAGTGGTTATTACGGCTTCGCCCGGGGGACAGCTTCCCCGGCTGGCAACGATTTCCATGCATTCCCTGAGGATGGCCCCGCCTCCGGCCCTGTGGATAGCGCCGTCAACCCCACCTCCGCCAAGAAGCGATGAGTTTGCGGCGTTGACTATCACATCAGCACGGGTTCTCGTTATGTCACCCGATATGAGTTTAAGCATTCCCTGACCTCCCTGATTTTGAATTGTCCCAACGCGTACCCTGCCAGTGACTTATTCTGCCCTCATTCCTGCATTCCGGACAGAGCCACTCAATTTCATCCTTTAAATCTGATAACCTGACAAGCACTGTTCCCCGGCATCCCTTTTTGAAGCATCTGATCCGGGAAATCGTGTATTTTGAAGGCATCATGCCCGTTGCTGCGTCAACCACAAGTGCATGAAAGCATGCCATCTCCCTGCCTTCCCGATTCATCTCTTCCGGAATTTTTCCTTCATCATCAAGGAAGTGCAGCAGATTTGATTTATACATTTCTACCGATTTAAGCATAATTATAATTTCACGTTAAATGGCATTGTTGCATCGGCAAATTTACGGTAAGACAGGTACAAGTTCCATTCATGTGACAGAAAAAAATAATTTTCTTTTGCCCTAACGGATATCAGGGCCTGAGCGGATATTAAAGACAGATACATAGCGTTCACTTACCCGGATGTACTTTTGTATCGCCCGGCGGCAGAGGGAAACGACACGTGTCCGTTGATAAGCTTAATCTCAGTGGGTGAACTGCAGCTCAGTGAGCGTCTTGTAAAGCCCGCTCCCATTGGAGATCAGGTCGGAGTGTGTTCCCTGTTCAACAATTCTCCCGTCATTCAGAACAATTATATGATCGGCATTGCGGACAGTAGAAAGCCTGTGGGCTATCACAAGTGAGGTACGCCCTTCCATCAGTTTCTCCAGGGCCTCCTGCACCTGTCGTTCCGATTCAGAATCGAGTGATGAGGTAGCTTCGTCAAGAATTAATATACGGGGGTTTTTCAGGACAGCACGGGCAATGGCAATTCTCTGGCGCTGTCCTCCCGAAAGCTGAACTCCTCTTTCCCCCACCACCGTATCAAGCTTTCCGGGGAATGTTTCGATAAAAGTCCAGGCGTTGGCCTGTTTTGCAGCCTCAATGATCTCATCTTCATTTGCGTCTGTCTTGCCGTATGCGATATTTTCGCGGATGGTTCCTCCAAAGAGAAAAACATCCTGCATTACCACGGCCATCTGCGACCGAAGTGTTGTCAGCGGGAAGAGGCTGCTTTCCCTGCCGTCAAACAGGATCTTCCCTTCTGTCGGTTCATAAAGTCTGAGCAGCAGCGCTGCGATTGTTGACTTTCCGGCACCGCTCGGACCCACCAGTGCCACCTGCCTGCCGGGTGCCACGGTAAAGCTTACATCCTTTAAAACAGCCACCTCATCTCGCGACGGATACCTGAACCCAACGCCCTCGAATGTTATCCCGCCCCTGATCAGGTGGACCATGTCTGACAAAGGTGCGGCGTCAAGCTCCTCAGTCTTTTCATCAAGCAGCTGCAAAAGGTTTTCAGAGGCTCCGATCGTTTTCTGAAGCCTGGCATAAACACCTGCCATGCCGGCTATATTACCGCCGATGAAACCGGAGTATATCACAAATGAAAAGAGCTGGCCTGCTTCCATTTGCCCCCTGGCAATCATGGTTGCACCCTGCCAGATGACGGCAGCCATGGACACAAAGAAACCAAGAACAATGAATGAGATGGCGGCCTGGTATTTACCCCCGGTGATTCCCGCCCTGGCTACCTGCTCTGTCTTTTCACGGTAGCGATGACTCTCAAATGATTCATTGGTGAAAACCTTGACGTTCTGTATCCCCTGGAGCGTCTCTTCCACGATTGTGTTTGACTCGGCCACAAAGGCCTGGGCTTTTTTAGAATAGCGCCTGATGGCTCTTCCTGAATAAAACGCCAGTAACGAGATAGCCGGTACAATGGTCAGCGTGAATAAAGTCAGCCTGAATGAGCTGACCATCATGAGGGTAATACCCCCGGTGATCACCAGCAACTGTGATAGAAGGTCGGCCAGTGTGTTTGTCAGGCTATCCTGCAGCAGCGAGATATCGGACGAAATCCGGCTGTTGAGTTCACCTACCCTCCTCGACGAGAAGAATGCCATCGGGAGTCTTATCAGGTGGTCATATAGATGCTGGCGGATGGAAGCCAGTGTTTTTTCAGTCACAACCACGAAAAGACGCGTTCTGGTATACGCAAAAAGAGACTGGGCAACAAGTATGCCGAGCAGCAGGAGGCCGGTTCGGGTGATTTCGGCTGTCAGTCCTCCGCTGTTGGCCTGGTCAACCATTTCACCCAGAAGGCGGGGGAACATCAGGCTTGCAGCGGTGGAGAGAAACAGAAACACAAGGCCGAGCGCAAACTTCCCCCTGTAAGGCTTCAGAAACCTGTAAAGTTTCATTATCTGCCTCAATCCTGACCCTGCCGGTGTAGCTGATTTCTCTGCCATCTGTTGCTCCATCTGATAAAGAAATGCAAATATAGGGGTTAATGTTCACCGTTGTAATGCATTTTGCGTTAACCATCCCTGAATCACCGGCGTGCAGTAGCAAAGCCGGAAGCCAGTTGCTGGTACCAGCGTACAGGAATAACCAGGTTGATTAATTGTATCATCAGCAAGTGATGTCCTTCGTCTCTAGGGAAAGGCTGCAAACAGAAGAATTCTAAAGTGCCATTAATTTTTGATCGGAAAGAACGAATCATCATTTTATTTTTCCTCCAGTCAGGATATAAACAAAATAATCTCCTCAAGTGTAACCGGCATCAATGATAATTTGCGGTAAAAGGTCTTCAGGCAGGGTACTGATTATGCTGAACCCGAAGCAGGGTAAAGTTGCTATTCCAGACCTTTGAAAAGTACAATCCAGACAACGTAATCGTATATTTCCCTAAAGACAGGTCACTGATCACCAGCGGCTGCAGGAGTATCATGAAACAAGAAAACAGCAGGCGCCAGGACGGAAATGGAAATGGTTATAAAAGAAACCATGTCACGGCATGGAATTATTGCTTACATTTATCTTTCACTTTGTACAGGTAAAAATATTATTCAATGAGGGAAATTAAATTCATACTTCCGGTCATTCTTGCTTGCATTCCATTTATCTGCTCTGATGGTCAGGTCAACAGCAATAATCTTGATTTGGTTTTTATCGGGAATAGCATAACCCAGGGTGATGATCCTGAAAAGGATTCGCCTCCGGCCAGTTCATCTGAATATATCAGGACCCTTAGGGGAGTGGAATCGGTCAGATTCCTGAACCGCGGCAGGAGCGGCTACACAACGGTTGATTTTCTTCCGGCAGCAGGAGGCGAACTTCTAAATGCCATCTTTGCTGTCAGGGAGTTTCATACTGATAAAAGCCGTCAGCTTGTTTTTTCCATTTCCCTGGGCACCAACGACAGTGCCGAAGAAGGACCCAAAGGTTCGCCTCTTCATCCTGAAGAGTACCATTTCAACCTGAAAGCGATAACTGACAGACTCCTTGCTGATTTTCCGGGATGTATCGTTGTGTATCAGCAGCCAATTTGGTACAGTCCCAATACATATAATTTTTCGAGGTACCTGAAAGCCGGACTTGAACGGCTGCAGTCATATTTCCCGGAACTGCAGGCACTGGTACGGGAATATTCCCAGACCAGGCCGGGACAGGTCTTCATGGGCGATACCAGGGCTTTCGGTTATTTCAAGGACAATTATCTTACAGATCTTATACCCGAATCGGGGAATGCGGGAACATTCTATCTGCATCCCAATAAAAAGGGAACCGAGGCGCTCGGCAGATTCTGGGGCGACGGTATTTATGAGGCACTCGTGCTGAAGCGGACGGGAAAAGGTTTTTAGGTAACATGGCTATAAAATCATAAAACCGTCGATCAGAAAAGGGACAATTTTCAAACAGGGAACCAGTCAGACCAGGCAGGCGGGGTTTTACTTTGCCTAAGGGCATTGTCAGCTTCCATTGCGCTGTTCGGCAATCAGATACCAGGCATCCTTCAGGGTCTCATGTTTAAGAATGAATTGTCTTCCTTCAACAGTCATCACCCTGAAATAATCAGCAACAGGATATTCGGGATTCGCATTGCCCTGGTACCAGCGGTCGGTTATTTCCCGGATTGTATAGTTCCTTCCCTGCCAGAAAAGACTTACAGGGCATTCGTCAGAATTGCAGTCTGGCAGGGTTGTGACGATAATTGGAATCAGGGTCGGCATCGGTCATACAGGTAAATTTTTCCATAAAGTTACTGGTCCTGCTGATATAATATATCATAGTTTTCCTGGTTGGCGGGCCTGGTTATTTTCAGGACCTTATAATGACGACGGACCGGTAATGACTTTATGGTTGTTATCAGTATATAACAAGGCATAAAGTAAACAATGACGGGTTAAACGGAATCCTTGGGGAGGGCCTGGCAGGAATTGCGTCGATGCATTTAACGGAAAAGTCTTAAAAAAACTAAAAATAGAGACCGGCAGGCAAATGAAGGGCCTTCAAGTCAATTATTATCCCTAATTTTAGTTATTATTAATTCTGATCAATATCTAACACCTGAAATTATGAAAAAGCAGTTACTTTTTTTCTTTACAATGCTTCTTTTTATCGGTTGCAGGAATCAGACCCCGCAAACTGAGGTGGCGGAAGTGGATAAGATTTATCAGTATGTTATAAAAGGCGGTCATGTGATCGATCCCAAAAATAATATTGATGAGGTCATGGATGTTGCAATTTCCGCGCCGACGACCCTTGACAGGGGATATGACAGGGGAAGCAGGGACGGAAAGATTGCCCTCGTTGCCAAAAACATTAATCCGAATCTGGGGGTGCAGGTTATTGATGCAACGGGCTTATATGTCACTCCGGGTCTGATCGACATGCATGTTCATGTATTCTGGGGAACCGATATGGAAGGTACGTACAGGAACGGCCCCATGAGTGTTCCCCCTGACGGATTTGCACTCAGGACAGGTGTTACAACCGTGGTTGATGCGGGATGTGCGGGGTGGAGGAATTTCGAGACTTTCAAGAAACAGACCATTGATATTTCAAATACAAGGGTTCTTGCTTTCCTGAACATTGTTGGTGAAGGAATGGCAGGAGGAAAATACGAAAATAACCTGGATGATATGGATGCCCGCAAAACAGCCGATATGATCCTGAAATATCCTGAAGATATTGTTGGCATAAAGAATGCTCATTACTACGGGCCCGGTGACTCTTATCTGATTCCGATTGAAAGGGGCATTGAAGCCGGAAGACTGGCCGGTGATAAACCGTTAATGCTTGATGGCAGGCTGACCGAAGCTGTTTTTGACCGGTTCAGGCCGGGAGACATTTTTACTCATTGCTATGGACGGCCAATACTCGATTCTGCTGACAATATGAAGCCTTTTGTACTCAGGGCTCGTGAAAAGGGGATAATATTTGACGTTGGTTTTGGCGGAGCCAGTTTCAGGTATCCGATCGGTGCACCGGCCACCAGGGCCGGATTCTATCCTGATGTGATAAGTACCGACCTGCATGTAAACAGTATGAATTCGGCTATGAAAGATATGCCCAATATCATGTCGATATTTCTGGCCCTGGGAATGAGCCTGCCGGATGTGATTAAAGCAAGTACATGGAATCCTGCCAGGTGCATAAAAAGGGAAGATCTGGGACATCTGTCGGCAGGTGCAGTTGCTGACGTGACAATTTTCAGCCTGAGGGAGGGTGACTTTGGATTCCTGGTAATAGGCGGGGAGATCAAAGGAACAAAAAGGATTGAAAATGAAATAACAATAAGGGGAGGCCAGGTCGTTTACAATCTTAACGGCAGGATTAATCCGATTTCATTGCCCATGGCCCAGAATCAAAGAGGAAGATAAGTAGCAGGAAATACCTCAACCTCCGAACAAAATACTTCCGGTTATGTTATAATGAATATTAAATCATTTTAACATGAAAAAAGAAGTATTAATTCTCAGAGGATTTACCCTGCTGTTAATTGCCGGGCTGTTTTTTGCATCATGTTCAAAGAAGGAATCTGGCCCTGAATCGAATCTGATCGGTACCTGGGTCTTTGGCAGTGCAACTTTTGATACAAAGGTTGGAGGCAAATCGTTAAAAAAGTATCTGATGGACGAGCTGGAACTGACCGATGCTGAGGCTCAGCAATTTGTTGTCATGTTTAATGCTATGTTGCAGCAGTCATTCACCGGCAGCCTTCAGGTCAAATCTGACAATACCTACAGCTCTACCATGGGTGGAGAAACTGATACCGGGACCTGGAGCCTGAGTGATGATGGTAAAAAACTGACAGTCGTCTCATCTTCTGAGCCTCCGGTTATTTTTGACGTGCTCGAGCTCACCTCATCCAGGGTTATGCTCAAGACCACACAGTTCGTGGAAGAGGATTTAAATGGCGATGATGTGGATGAAGTCATTACCGTTGTGGTTGAAATGACTTTTACAAAATAAGCGGTTGTGAATAGGGTGAAAGCATTCCTTTTATGTCAGAACAGTCTGTTTTAATCGTGAAGGGTTAATGTTTCGCTTGCAAGTCCGTAACAGGGAATGGCGATGTCCCGGGTCGGGAGGGCTGTATTTAACATTCTCTTCCTGCTGCATACCCGGTCCGCGGTGGCAGCTGGTATGTAATTCATGCAGGAATGATTATTAATTTCCGACGATGAATTACATTGCATGAAATTATATGTTATCGTTTCGGGATGTTCAATTTTACAGCATTATACACTGATCAGTATCAGCTGACAATGGCCCAGGCATACTTCATGAACGGGCAGAAGGACAATTTAACCGTTTTCGACTATTTCTTCAGGAAGCTGCCTTTTGGAGGTGGTTATGCGATTTTTGCCGGCCTTGATGTTCTGCTGGAAATACTTGCGGATTTCAGGTTTGACAAAAACGATCTGGAATTTCTGAAAGAAAAAGGATTTCATCCTGACTTTATCACCTATCTCGGGAAGTTCAGGTTCCGGGGTAATATCTACTCATCGGAAGAAGGTGACCTGATCTTCCCGGTACGGCCTGTCTTGCAGGTTGAGGCAAACATCATTGAGGCCCAGTTAACTGAGACTATCCTGTTGAATATTCTTAATTTTCAGTCACTGGTTGCAACCAAGGCGAGCCGTATGCGCCAGGTTGCAGGAGACCGTACCCTTATTGACTTTGGATTACGCAGGGCACAGGGCCCCGGAGGATACTATGCAAGCAGGGCTGCAATCATAGGAGGTTTTGATGCGACAAGCAATGTTGTGGCGGGGCGCGACTTCAACATTCCGGTATCGGGTACCATGGCTCATTCCTATATTGAAAGCTTTGACAGTGAACTTGCTGCTTTTGATCATTTCGCTGAAGTTCACCCTCATGATTGTGTTTTACTCGTTGATACCTACGATACCCTGAACAGCGGCCTGCCCAACGCCATGAAAACAGCAAGAAAGATGGAAGAGAAAGGACACAGGCTCAGGGGAATCAGACTTGACAGCGGCGATCTGGCCTATCTTTCCAAAAAAAGCCGTGAAATGCTTGACAAGGCAGGATTTGATTACGTAAGGATTGCTGTTTCGAACCAGCTGGATGAATATATTATCCAGAGCCTTATTGCCCAGGAGGCGCCGATCGATATTTTCGGTGTAGGAACCAGCCTCGTGACCGGTTATCCCGATGCGGCCCTCGATGGAGTCTTTAAGCTCGCTTATTCGGGAGGAAAACCTCGGATCAAGTTGTCGGAGAATGTGACTAAAGTCACACTGCCCCACAAAAAACAGGTTTTCAGGATCCTTGAAAATAATGGCACTTATTCCGGAGCCGAAGCAGTTGCCATGGCTGATGAGACAGATGTTGATATTATTTATCATCCTTTATACCCTTCAAAATCCATGTTTACTGGTAACCGTAAGAAGGAAATCCTGTTGCATAAAGTAATGGAAGGAGGCAGGAAACTGACGGCTACTCAGAGCCTGCAGCAGATTTCAGCGTACAGTAGAAGTCGTCTGGATCTTCTGCCGGAAGAGTTCAAGCGTTTCAACAATCCGCATGGTTACAAGGTGGGACTGAGTGAGAAGCTGAGAGATGAAAGGGACAGGCTTGTTGAAGAATACAGGAAATTATGATATGAATGCACTTGTTATCATTGATGTTCAGAATGATTTCATGCCTGACGGTTCATTGGGAGTTCCCGAAGGCGACGATATTGTAAGGGTCATAAATTCCATACAGGATTGCTTTGACCTGGTAATTGCCACCCAGGACTGGCATCCGCATGACCATGTTAGTTTTGCTTCAAACCATCACGGGAAAGCGGTGTTTGAAAAAATCGATCTGGACGGAGTCGGTCAGACCCTGTGGCCGGATCATTGTGTTCAGGGCACAAAAGGAGCCGGGTTCCATCCGGATCTTGAAACCCACAGGTTTGCTGCCATTTTCCGGAAAGGAATGAACCCGGGAGTAGACAGCTACAGCGGATTTTACGACAACAATCATCAGGTATCTACCGGCCTTGCCGGCTATCTCAGGGAGAAGGGAGTGACTAAAGCCTATTTCTGCGGCCTTGCTTCTGACATCTGTGTGTATTATAGCATTAAGGATGCTCTCGCTGAGGGATTTCCTTCAGTATTTATTGAAGATGCCTCAAAACCGCTGAATAAGGAATCCTTTGAAGACCAGAAAAAAGAGCTTGCGGGATTGGGAGTCAGAATTATCAGCAGCAGCGACTTTTTCTGAAAGAAAAGTAATTGGTATCTGCTGATGGCATGCCCATTGTTTCGTTTTTCCCGGTGACCGGAAAGCATATTTCAACATCCGGAAGAGATCCTGGGGATTTTTTAGATTTAATTGCTTTCGGTCTTCCATCCAATGCAGAATTGAGGTTTTCTTCCGGCATTGTACGGTAATGTATACGGAGTTTATCAATCGCTGACTGAAACAAATCCAGGACCTTCTGGGATCAGTCAGGCAATTTACGGGACCAGTATGTGAACCAAATCCGGTTTTTTTTGTTATAAATAGGTTCCTCACATCTTTAATACTTAAACCTATGCAAACAATACTTGGTGCCAGTGGTACAATAGGGAAGCTGCTGGCTAAGGAACTCGTACCCTATACTGACAGGATACGGCTCGTTAGCCGGAATCCGCGGAAAGTAAATGCCGGCGATGAACTTCATCCTGCTGATCTGTTGGAGGCAGGTGCCGCAGACAATGCGGTTAAGGGCTCTGATATTGTTTATCTGGTCGTTGGCCTGGAATACAAGCTTAAGGTATGGGAAGAACAATGGCCCGCCATAATGAATGCAACAATTTCGGCCTGCATTAAGCACAATGCGAAACTGGTGTTTTTCGATAATGTTTATATGTATGACAGGAATTTCATGGCTGATATGACTGAAAGTACCCCTGTCAATCCGTCCAGTAAAAAAGGAGAAGTCAGGAGAAAAATCGCAGAAATGGTGATGGAAGCTGTCAGGGAAGGCAGGTTAAAGGCTCTTATTGCACGGTCGGCGGATTTTTACGGTCCCGGCAATGACAACAGTTTTGTGACTCAGATGATTGTGAAGAATTTAGCAAGCGGAAAAAAAGCCATGTGGTTCATAAACCCTGATTTTAAACATACATTCACCTACACCCGGGATGCAGCGAAGGCTACTGCGCTCCTGGGCAACACTCCGGATGCATACGGGGAAATCTGGCATCTGCCTGCCGACAACAGGAGAATTACGGCAGGGGATCTGATCAGGATGTTTGCTTCCGAATTGAAAGCCAATCCCGGGATCACTGCCCTGCCGCGGTGGATGTTGTATCCGCTTGGACTTTTCATACCGGTGATGAAGGAAATGCCGGAAATGATGTACCAGTATGACCGTGATTATTTTTTCAATTCATCCAAATTCACCGGACGTTTCGGTGTTTCGGCCACCCCTTACGAAGAGGGAGTGAAGGAAACCTGCATACTGTTCCGAAAATGATACCCGGCATACAACACGGCAACAGGGTATGTTGACAGGGCCTTTCCCATCAGTGATCAGAGGTAACCCCGGTTTTTAAAAATGATCCACTGGTAAACAGGTAATACGAATCAGGTTTCTAAAGTTTGGAATGTTCTGAAGGTTCCCTATATTTCCATCAGGAAAGAATAATTGAAAAGCATAAACAGGTTTGTTGAAGCAACTCAATTTGTTTCAATAGCATGGCACCTTAGGCGGTTTCATTTCACCTCACCTGCGGTCCCCTGCAGGTAAACATTATCATTGTGTTATTGTTATTCTGTTAACAATAGGAACAGTAAACCCGGAGGTATGGAAAGACAAATTCATAAGCGTAAGGTAGTAATAACAGGAGCCGGTTCGGTGGGGGCAACCTATGCATATGCACTTGCCCAGAGCGGTGTTGCCGAAGAGATAGTTCTGCTCGACAGGAATGAAGAACTTCTGAAAGGGCAGGTCCTTGACCTGGTTCACGGTCAGCCTTTTTTCCCCACAGTTTCGATAAGGGCCGGCAATGATGACGATTATGGGGATGCGAGCCTTGTGGTGATTACTGCGGGATCGGCCCAGAAACCGGGTGAAACGAGATTGCAGCTTTTGCAGAAGAATGCAGGGATAGTAGGCAGTATTTCCGAAACTGTGGCGCGGAGCGGCTGCAGGGGAGTTATGCTGATTGTTACCAATCCGGTCGATGTGATGACCTATGTTGCATTCAGGTATTCGAGATGGTCAAGGAACAGGGTGATCGGCTCGGGTACCGTTCTCGACAGCGCAAGGCTGAGGCACTTTATCAGCCTGCATTGCGGGGTGGATCCGCACAGCGTTCATGGATATGTCCTGGGTGAGCATGGTGACAGTGAGTTCGCAGCCTGGTCAATGATTCATATCGGGGGAATTCCGATAGACAAATACTGCAGTCATTGCGGAAAATGTGAAGGTTGGGATGAACAGAAGAAATTGTGGGAACAACAGGTCCGTGATTCGGCATATCATATAATTGATGCCAAGGGTTCCACTTACTATGCAGTGGGACTGGCCATGGTCAGGATTACATCATCCATACTCCGCAATCAGAACAGCATGCTTACCGTTTCGGTGATCCCTGACGGCGAATACGGATTAAAAAACCTCGCAATAAGCATACCGTCAATAGTTTCGAGTGCCGGAGTTGCAGGGATCACTTCCGTGCCGCTGCCCCAGGATGAACTTGAAAAATTATATAATTCAGCCTCTGTGATCAGAAAGGCCATTGAAGAGACAGGGATATAGATCAGCCTGCCGGCTTCAGCCGTTCTGGAATATTTTCACAAGTTCAATACCGCTGTCCTTACCAAGGTTTCGTGAATATAGCTTGTCTGCCGGGTTATTCCAATGTTCATGAACGCCAAGGCTTTTTGGCATGGGTATGCCATCGCCGTTTGGAGTATAAACAATTCCGGCCGGCCAGTTTGCCGAATCCGCCGCCTGATGCAGATAATCATCAACGCCCGGATCTATAATGTGAGCAACGGTATGCTCAGGATATGAGAACTCGGTTCTTAGAAAATCATATGCCACCGATTCAATGGCAACCGGATCAAGTGAAAGGAGCAGTGATGAGCTCCAGTGATTGTTAAAGGGCGGCATCAGGAATTTCACAGGAAGCCCGTTCCAGTCCGTACCAGACCAGAGAGCATCGAGTATGTAGAAAAGATTTTTGTCGCCGGTATATTTATTGCCCATTAGATCGACAAGCACCCTGTAATGCCCGTATCCCTTGCGGTTGCCGCCGGTGTTAAGGCCGGGATGGAGATGAGCCGCACTTCGTCTCGACTGCGTCCCGAAATGATTTTTTGCGCAAAGGGTGATGCCGGCCAATCCATGTCCTTTCATTGCTGCAAGGTTAATCAGGTATTCAGCTTCTTCAAGCACAGTGTAAATCTTATCCGACCCGGCATTACCCATTACTGACTTCCTGTCTGAATAGAAAATAAGGTCCTTTTTGCTTTCACCGCAGGTTATTCTTCCATGGGTTGCACCCATGCTCGAAAGATAATTCACACGGGGAAACTCCGAATGGTATTTGATATACTCATCCTGGTAAATATTCCGCATTGCGTCTCCTACGTAGATGGACTCCTGGGGAACACCAGCCACGTTAACAAGCTGACGCAGCATTGAGATCACAAGATGCGGCGATGTTTCACAGGCAAGAGGCAGCAGCTTTTCCTTCGGCCTGGCGTAATCAGGACCGATTTCCCCTGAAGCAGTGGTCCTGTTCAGCTTTATGTAAATCTTTTCTCCCTTGCTATAGGGAACGCTTCCCTTACCGCGCTTCCGGTTATGAAAGCGGAATACGGCATCCCAGGCATCATTAACATTTTCTTTTCCAGTCATCGAACAGAGTCCGGCCAGGAGCATTTTATCCAGTATCTTCTGATCGGTGTTGTTATCCATGAACCATGCATCGTATTTTTCCGCCGGGTTGGCACCCGTAACAGGTTTATTGGCACAGGCTGGATTTGTACAGGAAGGGTTCCACACCCAGCTGACCCTGCCGGGCATTATACCCTGGCCTGTCCCGACGGGCCGGTTCGGGATATAAAGATCTTCAGGCAGCAGATCCGGCAGCCACTGGTCGGTCCCCCCTTTGAGATTGTTTTCCCATGGAAGATCCCTGACATTTCCCTGGGCCCTCACGGCTGACAGGAACAGGCTCCACTGAACCGGTACCAGTATCAGGCCTTTCAGAACTTTGCGCCTGCTGATCATATTTGGCCGTGATCCGGCTGAAGCGCCAGACTGCGATCCTTTCTTCGAAGCTTTGTTCTTTTCCATTTCAGGTAATTTAGATAATGTTTTGCCTTGCTCAAAAATACAAAAAATCACTGCAGTTGTTATTTGCCGGCAGCAACGTAATGATATTTCTCCCCCGGGGCCATCTGTATCCATGGATAGGCCGGATCATCGCCCAGCCTGATATAATTCAGCCAGAATGGTTCACGGTGATCGATGCTGTGATTCAGTTCATTTTCATGCCCCGGTATTATCAGCCGTGGCCTGAAACCCTTTGCCAGCCTTGATTCGGGGAAATATGACCAAGAATTCATCATGAGCACATCAATATGATAACTGTCACCAATTTTATCTATCCATTTCAGATCATCAGCATTGGACTGGTCTCCGGTATGGGTAAAGCACATACCTTCAGGCGTAAATACAAGGTATACGTTGTTCAGAATGTCGGCTCCCTGATGGCCGGGACAGGCAACCACTTTGAGATTCAATTGCTTATGAGGCAGGTAAATATCATGGATCTTATCAGTGCTTCTATCGGGGTGCAGGATAGCGGCATACAGGGGCAGTTGTTCCCAGAGCCCGGGCGGTGTTATAACCGGCTTGTTCTGTGCAATAAATGCGCCGGCAACCCAGTCGTCAGCATGATCATTATGATAATGGCTGATGAAAAGAATGTCAACCACATTGATCAGGTTGCCAATCAGTTCTTTACTGAATGCAAAGTCCTCATTTCCCGGAATGCCTCTCTGAATGTCGAATCCAATTGTTGCCGACGGGGTTTTTATGATGAAGGTGTGATTGTACAGCTTCCAGATCAGGGCGCCTGAGTTTACCTTTGATGCACTGATTTCCCGTATTGCATTTTCAATCCTCTCCTTGTAAAAGGACTGAACTGCCGGCCTGAACTGGGCTTTTTCCTCATGGAGAACATTGTCAATCATCAGGAGGGCCATTTTTCGTGTCAGGTTTTCCTGCAGTGCCGGAGGATTGAGCTTTAAGGCATCACTTGCAAGGTCCAGGGTTATTTTGGCCTGCTGATTCAAAAAACCGTCGATATCCCCCCACCAGTCGGTCTTGTTAACAGACGGAGGCTGCACGACGTTCTGCGAGAAAAGACACATATTAACCATGCCTGTAAGTACTGCTGCAACTAGCTTTTTCATAATCAAGTTCCATAAAATTTCCCGACCGTGATATTGCTCCGGTTAAAAGGCAAGTTATAAAAAATCGGGAGCTTTGGCAATTATCAGGTTAATTCGTTAGAATGGATGAACTGACTTGCACTGAAGGGTACAATTCCGATCCATGGAATAGAGTCTTTGTAATAATTTTTGATTTAATTTTATTGAACAAAATACTTTTCAAATGAAAAAACTACTTTTTCTTTTGCTCATTTTTCCGGTGACGGGTTTGGCCCAGACAGGGAAAGATATTTTCAATCCGGAAGTTCCGATGGTCTTTTTTGGAATTGATTTTACAAAAGTTCAGTTTACCAGGGCAGATGATTTTACCAATAAACCTGAAATTCTGAGATTTTTCGTGGATGCAAATAATCTTATTGATCATGGGTCATTGAGGAATCAGGTAAGCAGACAGCTTGAGAGGAAATCAGTAGAATGGGATCTTTCGTATGTCACCGCCGGCAACTCCGTGGTTGACTGGAGAAATGTGTATTCAGACAATATTGATTATGTTGTTCCCGAAGATGAGTTAAACAACATGGTGAAAAATCTGAAGGTTGATCAGAAAAAATACAATGACTTCATTGGCATGGTTCTGATTGAGGAGAATTGCTGCAAGGCAAAACCACTTCAGACTATCACCTGTTTGTTTTTCAGGGTCAATGATCTGACAGTTCTTTTTGCGGAAAGGTATAAAATGAAACCCGGAGGAATCGGTTTCATGAATTACTGGGGTGTAAATCATAACATGATACTGGCCAGAATAGGCAGGTTAAAAAAGGCGGTTGGCTGATTTCAGATTAAGTATTCCCTGACCGTATATCGGTTTTTTATTTTTGAAGGGAGGGATTTTAAACAGGTTTGTTGTCTATACCCTAATTTTCAGGTTTGGAGGTTGCCACTACCAGATTGTCATACCATATAGTTTGTTCAATGGGAGAACCTGGTCCTATCCAGGGTGCTATGACAAGCTGATTGAATTTCATGTCGTGATTCTGTGCGGTCCGGTACATGATATGATCCAGGTCGAAGATAAGCTCCCCGTCAAGCCAGTACTTCATAATACCGTCAGCAACACCCTTTCCTGCAACAACACTGTTCAGCCTGTAAAATACTTCAATCCTGTGCCATTCCCCTCTGGAAATAACTTTTCCGGATGCGGTCCATACCTTGCCGTTGTTATATGTGCCGCCCCCGGCATCGTAACAGTCACCTTTCCCGTAGCCGTCACTATCACCATTGCAACCCATTAGCGAACGATTTTCAGTGGTGCTGACCAGGTTTACCCCAATCCTGGCCTGGTCAATGTTCTGCCCGTCCTGCAATGCGACGCGCGGTTTTCCTGCACTATTTTCAATATAGGTGGTTAACCTTGTGAAAGCCGGTCCCGACCAGGTATCGTTTTTGTTTGTCAGAACATGTATCTCATGCGGATGATATGAAACACCTGAACCCTGCCAGTTTTGACTGTATTTTACATTAAATGCAACGTACAGTGTGCCGGATTCATCAAAGAGTTTTCGCATGGCCCCGCCCTGAACCGGGGCAGTACCACCCTTAAGAAACCGCATCTGCAGCGACCGGCTGCTGCCGGGGAGATTATCAGTTGTCGAAAATGCCGGGTTTGTATTATCATACCAGCCCTTTGAAGCCAGATCAGTGCTTTCAAAATCCTCCGTGAAAAGGATTTCTGCGGGAGAATCCTTGCCCGGATTCGGATCGCCTTTAACACTGCATGAAACCAGCAGCGACATTATGATAAAAAGGAAAGGATGCATTGCAGTCATATATGTTTAATAATATTTCTTCATGCAATATAATATTTTGTTTGTAATTCCAATGTGCGACAACTTCCTGTTTGCGGTTGATTTTCAACCCTGGATGCCACCGGTTTATGGAATAATCTGTTCAATTCTGAACAGGATAATACTTTAATAGTAAAGAAAATCCGGGATTCCTGATTGCATTTACGGGGTGTCCTGTTATCCGGATTGTACCGGGGCCGCCGGAAATCACATAAATTCAGCTGGTTAATAATGCCGGTAGCATTTCTTACGGACAAATAATTATCATACTTCCGGGCAACTGTCATAATGTTTTTTATTTTTGAATAAATTATTTCAGGGACCATGAAACAACAGAAAATTTTTCACGCCGGAAACCTTATTCTCTCCTGCCTTCTGATCCTGTTCCTCACTCATTGTGCTCATCATACGCCTGTTGTAGGGCTCGACAACTGGTTCAACCATGAGATAAATGCCGAAACCGGCCAGCCTTTCCATTATCTGTGGACAGACAGGGAATTCAGTGGTTATTCGAGGTGGGGTGAAATATTCACTTCCTCCGGCGCCGAAATCACAACTGTAGGGAAGCCGCTGAAAGATGTCCTCAGTAAAATAGACGTTTATATAATAGTGGATCCGGATACAACGTCTGAGTCAAAATCACCGAACTATATCGGGGATGATGATATCAGGGTAATTACGGAATGGGTTGAAAAAGGAGGCGTTCTTGCGGTCCTTGCCAATGACGCTCCCAATTGCGAATTCACCCATCTGAATAAGCTGATGAGAAATTTCGGAATGAGCTTCAATCATGTAACCCTGCATCCTGTTACCGGGACTGACTATGAAATGGGTGCCAGTACGCAGTTGCCGGATCATCCTCTTTTTAAAGGCGTTGACAAGATATATATGAAGGAAATTTCAGATATTAATATTTCCGGAAAGGCAAAACCTGTTCTTGTTGAAGAAGGGAAAGTTTTGGTTGCAGAAGTTAATTACGGGAAAGGTTATGTTTTTGCCATCGGTGATCCCTGGATCTATAATGAATATATTGACCATGATCTTCTGCCCGAAAGTTTCCAGAACAGGAAAGCAGCTGAAAATCTGACAAATCTCCTTCTTGGAAAAGTAAAATGAAGACTCTGATAAATTTTCCCGGAAATTGGTTTATCATGATAATTCTTCCATACACCATATGTGTTTAACCAAGTCTCAACAAATTATACATGAAAAAATTCAGTTACATACAAATTGCGGCACTTCTGTTATTGTCTTTATCCTGTACTGAAAAGGAAGTAAAACAGCTTATTGCAGGATCACCCGAATCGGTTAAAGTTTCGTCTGAACGACTCGGGCGGATTGATTCGATGCTTATCGGCAGCATCAGGGAAGGATGGATTGCCGGGGCTGTCGGGTTCATTGCCAGGGATGGGAAGATAGTCTACGACAGGGCATTCGGCGTGAGTGATATCAAATCCGGGACACCTATGAAGACAGATGACATATTCAGGATAGCCTCCCAGACTAAAGCCATTACAAGCATCGGGCTGATGATGTTGTTTGAGGAGGGAAAATTCCTCCTGGATGATCCGGTGTCAAAGTATATTCCTGAGTTTTCAAACCCTGTTGTCATTGAGAAGTACAACCCGAAGGATACAACATATACTACTGTTCCGGCCAACAGGGAAATTACCATACGTAATCTCCTGACACATACCTCGGGGATTGAATACGCGGTGATAGGATCACCCATGATGCGGGCTATTTATGCCAAAGGCGGGATAACGGGCGGTTTCGGGAATGACAAAATAACAATCGGAGATGATATCAGATTGCTTGGAAAGTTACCATTGCTTCATAATCCGGGAGAAAGATACACTTATGGATTGAATGTTGACGTGATTGGCTATCTGATTGAAGTCCTTTCGGGCAAAAACCTTGATAAGTTCCTCAGGGAACGAATTTTTGAACCATTGGGGATGGCCGATACGTGGTTTTATCTCCCTGCCTCAAAAAAAGGCAGGCTGGTGGAAGTGAACACTGAGGATGCTGAAGGCAGGGTGAAATCAATGCCCCAGGAGGCGGAAAACTATCCGCTTCTGGAAGGTACTTACTTTGCAGGAGGAGCCGGTCTGAGTTCAACCGTGAAGGATTATGCAATATTCCTCCAGATGCTGCTGAACAAGGGAGAGTACAATGGCAGAAGGCTGCTTGCCCGCCGCACCGTTGAGCTGATTACGTCAAACCAGATAGGGGAACTCGATCTGGACAAGAACAAGTTCGGACTGGGTTTCCAGATCACGACTGAGGAAGGACAGGCCCAGCTTGGTGTCTCGGAAGGTTCATTTTCATGGGGCGGATATTACGGAACCGCTTATTGGGCTGATCCGAAAGAGAGACTGGTTGGTCTTATCTTCCTGCAGCAGTACCCGTTAAGCCACGGCGAAATAGCTGACAAGTTCAAGGCAATGGTTTATCAGGCCCTGACCGATTAGACGGAAGTGATGGCAGATCCTGAAAGCCGATAATAACCGGTGAAAGTAAATGAATGATATTTATACTGCTGAACATGTACCAGGGAAGTGGCGGGAATCTCAGCCGTAAGTGACAGATATCCCTGATTTTTTGTACAGTTGATAATTCTATAGAACAAGGTAGATTATTATTTTAAAAAGATCCGATGTCAAAACTTTTTTCCACTCTTGCCGTTAAGAAAATAATTCTCAGGAACCGGATTGTAATGTCGCCGATGTGTCAGTATTCCTCATCCGACGGTTTTGCCAACGACTGGCACCTTGTGCATTACGGAAGCCGGGCAACCGGCGGTGCCGGGCTTGTTATCGTTGAAGCAACCGCCGTATCTCCTGAAGGAAGGATTACTCCCGGTGATCTTGGAATATGGAGTGATGAATACATAACGGGATTGGAACGGATAGCGGGGTTTATTCACTCGAAAGGTGCTGTTGCCGGTATCCAGCTGGCACATGCCGGAAGAAAAGGTTCATGTGCAGTGCCCTGGAAAGGAGGGAAACAGCTGGGGCTGGACAAAGGCGGCTGGCAAACCATAGCACCATCCGAAATTCCCTATTTCCCGGATGACAGAATTCCCCGGCCTCTGGATACTGATGATATCGGGAAGCTCATTTCAGCGTTCCGTGCTGCAGCAAAAAGAGCCCGGATGGCCGGATTCAGGGTAATTGAGATCCATAGCGCCCATGGATACCTTTTGCATGAATTTCTTTCTCCCCTGAGCAACAGGCGGACTGATGAATACGGAGGAGGATTTCAAAACCGTATCCGTTTCCTGACCAGGGTTGTTGAAGCCGTGAGATCGGAATGGCCGGCAGAAAATCCGCTGTTTGTCAGGATCTCGGCAACCGACTGGACAGAAGGCGGATGGAGTCTTGAAGACAGCATTCAGCTTGCTTCTGTTTTAAAAGGTCTGGATGTCGATCTGATAGATTGTTCATCTGGCGGAAACATTTTTGATGCCGTTTTGCCGCTTGAACCCGGGTACCAGGTTCCATTCTCCGCAGAAATCAGAAAAACAGGAATATTGACAGGGACTGTCGGACTTATCACCCAGGCCGGGCAGGCTGAATCGATCCTTCAGGAAGGAAAAGCCGATGTGGTTCTTATTGGAAGGGAATTACTCCGCAATCCTTACTTTCCGTTTCATGCGGCACGGAGCCTGGGAGCGGAACACGAATGGCCGGTTCAGTATCTCAGGGCAAAATAAATCCATAAATAGATTTAAATGAAAGAAAAATTATATTTTTGCATGATAATTGAATAATTGTTCATATATAATATTGAATGAGTAAAGAGGATCCTGTCAGGATACCGTGCGTTGAGGAGGATAAAGTCATCGCTGTCAGGGCCAGGATGAAATCGGAACAGTTTTTTCATTACCTGGCTGAGACCTTTAAGGCACTGAGTGATCCCACACGAACCAAAATAATATTTGCCCTGTGCCAGGAAGAGGAGTTGTGCGTTCGTGACATTGCTGCAATAATAAATACCACAAATTCCGCAATATCACATCAGTTGCGTACCCTGAGGAATATGAGGCTCGTAAGGTACAAAAAGGTTGGAAGAGTGACTTTTTACTCTCTTGACGACATACACATCAATAATCTGTTTGCCGAAGGACTCAGGCATGTTGAGGAGAAATGATTTTTTTAGAAATATTATTGAATAATTGCTCATATATCAACATATAATAAAATAATATGAATAGCGACAGGGGTGAAATGAGCCTGATTGAGGTAGAAGACGGTCAAACCGGGATAATTGTTTCGGTTGTCGGAGGGAAGAACCTTACAAAACGGCTTGCAGATCTGGGCCTGGTATCAGGCACTGAGATAAAGGTAATAAGAAAGGCTCTTTTTTCGGGCCCCCTTCAGGTTGAAGTGAGCGGTTCAAGGCTGGTGCTGGGCAGGGGCCTGGCATCCAAAATAATGGTACTATCCAATGGCAGAAAATAATCAAAAGATAAATATTGTACTGGCGGGTCAGGGTAATGCGGGAAAATCAGCTGTATTCAATTATCTGACGGGCCTGCATCAACATATTGGCAACTGGGCAGGTAAAACCATCGAAAAGCGTGAGGGCACGCTGTTTTATAAGGATCATACTGTTGATGTGCTTGACTTGCCGGGGATATACTCACTTACCACTTATTCAGAAGAAGAGCAGATCTCGAGGGAGTATATCATCAATCAGCAGCCGGATTTTGTTATCAACATTATTGACTCCACCAATCTTGAGCGGAATCTGATTTTCACGCTTCAGCTCCTGGAGCTGGGAAGTCCGCTTATACTTGCCCTGAACATGGTTGACCTGGCAAAGAAAAAAGGAGTTGAGGTCAATGTGGGCAAATTTCAGGAGAAGCTGGGGGTACCGGTTATTTCAACCGTGGCTTCGAGGGGACTCGGCATGACACGCCTGATGGACAAGGTTATTGAACTTAATGGTGTAGGGAAGAATAACCACATGGTACCTGAATACGGAAAGGAAATAGAAGGCTGTATTGCAGAACTTTCAGGCCTGCTCAGGAATTCGGAATATCGGTATCCTGTCAGATGGATAGCGATAAAGCTTCTGGAAAAGGATCAGGAAATAACGAAACTGATAGAAAAAAATCAGCCTGAGATTATTGAAAGATCGGCTCAGCTTACTGAATACCTCGAGGACATTCACGGACATGATTCCTCCATTGTTATTGCTGATGAGAGGATACATCTGGTTGCGCACATCATCAGGGAAACGGTAAAATTTACTCCACGGGCCATATTGTCATTCAATGAGAAGCTTGACAGCCTGACTACCCATAAATTCACGGGATATCTGTTAATGACCGTGATACTGGGCGGGATGTTCCTGTCGGTTTTTGTTCTCGGCAACTGGATCTCCGACTGGCTCGACGGGGTGTTTAGCTCGTGGCACAGTTGGTGGGAATCAGCTGTAGGAACAACCTTCGCATCATTGCTTGGCTGGTCGGCGATTGAAAGCGTCCTGGCCCTTATACAAATTGCGTTGCCATATATTCTGCCGTTTTACATTATTCTGTATATTCTTGAAGACTGGGGTTATATTTCGCGTATTTCCTTCCTTATGGATAACCTTATGCATAAAATGGGTATTCACGGGAAAGGATGTATTTCTTTTGTAATAGGCTTTGGCTGCAATGTGCCTGGATGTCTTTCCTGCCGTATAATGGAGTCAAAACGCGAGAGGTTCATAACAGCCGTGCTGGTAACGCTTGTCCCATGTTCGGCTGTTTCGGTGATTATTTTCGGCCTTGTAGGGAAATATGTCGGATTACTATGGGCATTCGGATTATATGTTTTTGCCATGGTAGTGATTTTCATTGCAGGCAGGTTATCCACGAAAGTAGTCGGAGGGGAGCCCGTGGAACTGATCATGCCAATGCCTGATTACAAGACACCGCATATGAGAACAATTCTGGTGCAGACCTGGGATGCCCTTAAGGAATTCATCTATATAGCGGCACCCATTGTTATAGTATCCGGGGTGGTGATCCAGGCTATCAATCTTGCGGGCTGGATGCCGGCAATATCTTCCGTTCTGAGTCCCATAACCGTCAACTGGCTCGGACTTCCGGCCATTACAGGTATTCTTCTGATTTTCGGGATCCTTCGCAAGGAACTGATCCTAGTTATGCTGGCAGCATTCCTCGGCACAGCAAACTTCGGTGAGGTGCTGACAGCTCAGCAGATGCTGACGCTTTCAGTGGTCAGTATGTTCTACATACCCTGTGTTGCCACTATTTCCGTACTGTGGAACGAGTACGGATGGAAAAGGGCCATGGCAGTATGTGTGCTGGAGATCCTTTTTGCAATAATTCTCGGCGGCATTGTCAGCCGGTTGCTTAATTTTGTTTTCTGAACTGAAGCGGCATTCATTTCAGTGTGTACCGGTAGACATTGGTTTCCCTGATCCTGAAACCCATTGTCTGGTAAAGCTTGTTTGCCGCAACCCTGGAAGGCCTTGATGTAAGTTCAATTGTTTCCGCACCTGAATGTTCTGCGAAGTCAAGTGCAAATTGCGTCAGTTCCTTCCCGTAACCCTTGCCTCTTTCCGAATTATCAACCACCACATCCTCGATCCAGAACCGGGTACCGGCAGGTATTCTGTATATTACCAGTGTCAGCATTCCGACGATCTTGCCGGCATTTTCAGCAGTAAACAGGTGTACTGATTTCTGCCTGATTATAGCCCTGAAATGCTCCCTTGTGAGGGGCCTGATGTCAGGAGAAAGCTGGGGCAGTAAACGCGAAACAGAATTGAATACCCTGAGACTGAATCTCTTAACTTCTTTGATTTCCATGGCGTTACTTGTTTGAAAGATTAAATTATCGTGGGTGATTCTCTCCTGAAACTGCCTGGCCAGGGGACGGTTTCCGGTAGCCCAGTCCGCTGAAAACTGCTACCAGTGTTCCGTCCTCATCAAAAATTTCCACATTGTATCCGCTTATCCTGTTCTGAACCCTTATCTCCCTGGCGGTTGCCCTCAGTATTTTTCCGGTTGGTGAGCTGAAATAGGTTATGTTCACATTCAGTCCCACTGTTGTGGTTCCACCGGAATTGGAAGCCGCAGCAAAGACAAAGTCCCCAAGCGTAAAAATGACACCGCCCTGAACCTGATTAAGGCCGTTCAGGTGATTCTCGTTAAGGGCCAGTTCGGCTGCGGCATATCCTTCCCTGACCTCGCTGAGCACTATTCCGGTGAGTCTGGCGAACCTGTCGTTTTCAATGTTTCTGATAAGATCATTTTTCATGGCGGGTATGCTAATGAAGAATCAAGATATAAATTTTATGCATACATCAAATTATCCACGGTCATGGGATACGGATTTATTTCATCCTTTCACTGAAGATAAAAAACCGGGGAGCTTTTTTAGCTCCCCGGCACTGTGAGGGATACTGATACCGTCCGGTGAAAATGATCTTTGCGGCAACAGCCGCATTAATCTGTTCAGGCTCGGCCTGGTTACCGGAGATTCAGTCTATTTGACCACTTGAACCACTGCATATTTTGATATTTTCCAGAATTCCGAAGGATTTTTAATTTCAATGTAGGCGATTGTATTTTCGTTTTCACGAATCATCTGGTACGAATCAGTGGGATGTTCCGTAATGAGTTTTGCCTTTTTTGAGTTAACAGGGATGGTCCTGGTTTTTGTGACATCGATCCTGTCAAATAGACTGTCAGAGAAATCCTCTATCAGCGATTCTTTCCTTCCTAAGCCAAGAAAGCCTCCTTCCTTCGAAACAAGGCCCTTTTCCCTGAGGTCCTTATAGGTTCCTGTTGCCAGATATGCCTGGTTAAGCTTGTCAGTCTGGCTGTTTATAGTTTCGGTTTTTTGAACAAGTGTATCCTGAAGTGCGAACATTTGCGTGTTAAGCTGTTCGATCTGGAAATCCTTTTCAACCAGGGTTGCCTTCAGCCCGGCTATTTGCGTCTCATACTGTTTCATTGTGGCTTCAAGGTCAGTGATCCTTGTCTGAAGACCGGCAATGGTATTTCCCGATTTTTTAAGCTGGGCATTCAACTGTGCTATTTTCTTCTTGTTTTCCTCAATAAGTGTATTTATGTATTTAATGTCCGCGAGTACCTGCTCTTTTTTTTCCTTTGGGAATTCTGAATCTGAAGCCTGTACATTGATGATCTTTTCCTTCTGTTTTATTTCATTCAGGTTTCTCTCTATTTCATCGAAGGTGTTCAGCCAGTCGTTTATCATCGAATCCCGTTCATTGAGTTGTTCGGTGAATAACAGCTTCTGATTTTCCATAAGGGTCAGCTGACTGTTATGATCCCGCTTGTAAACCGAATACAGGATCAGGCCAAGCCCGATAATAAAAAAAACACTTATTAAACCCGTGATCAGAGCTCCCCTGGTTATTCCCTCCCTTCGGGCATTTCTGAGATCATTTTTCACAACCAGGTTTTCACCGGTGCGGTTAAGATCATTTCCTGTTTTGTTGTCTCTTGTTTCCATTTTTATTCTTAGGTTTTAGTTGATTTGATAAATTCGATCTACGGGAGATTGGCAAATCATAAGCCTAAATGATCTCTGGTTGGCAATATGCTTAGAATGAATATATTATCAAATCTGACTTGTCTGACAACATTATCAAATCAGGAAAATAATTCTCATTTTGGGAAAAAACTGCCGGGGTCAGGTAGAGGATTCCTTTTCCTGTTTCAGCATTCTGTAGATGGTTGAAATACCAATATCGAGCTTTTTTGCCGCAAGGCTGATATCGTTGTTGCATCTGCGGAGTGTGTCTTTCACGATTTTCATTTCGTGCTCGCGGAGGGTCAGGTTTTCATCTGTCCGGGTTGCTGGTGAATCGTCTGAATCCAGATTGAAATCGTCGGCGGTAATCTCTTCGTTTACCGAGAGGGTTACTGCAAGCTCCACGACTGATTTCAATTCCCTGACATTTCCGGGGAAAGAATGGGCCATCAGTTTTTTCTGCGCGCCAGCTGAGAGTCGTTTTTCAGGGATATTGTTCACTGAGCAGAAGTCGCGTATGAAATGCCGGGCCAGTATCAACAGATCATTTCCTCTTTCACGCAATGGCGGCATTTCTATTTGCAGGCCCAGCAGCCTGTAATACAGGTCTTCGCGGAAATTTCCCTTTTTAACCTCTTCCCTCAGGTTTTTATTTGTGGCCGCAATTATCCTGCAATCCGTTTTCACGGGTTTATTATTACCGATCCTTACTATTTCCTTTTCCTGCAATACCCTCAGAAGCTTTGACTGCAGGTTGATTTCCATCTCTCCGATCTCATCCAGGAACAGTGTTCCTCCATCGGCTTCCTCGAATCTGCCGATCCTCCTGAAGGCAGCACCGGTAAAAGCTCCTTTTTCATGACCGAATAATTCACTTTCAATAAGCTCAGAAGGGATTGCAGGGACATTTACGGCTACGAACGCCTTGTCCATCCTGTTGGAATTATAATGTATTGCCTTTGCAACCAGTTCTTTCCCGGTTCCCGTTTCCCCTGAGACAATGACGGTTATATTTGTGCTGACCGCCTTTTCAATAAGTTCATAAACATTCCGTATGGCAGGGCTTTCTCCCAATATGCCCTCCCGATAGTTATATTTTTTCTGGACTTCCTTCCTCAGGTTGCGTATCTGGCTTTTAAGCCCCAGGTCATTTCTTATATTCTGAACGGTATTCAGAAGGCGTTCCCTGATATCATCCGATTTGGTGATATAATCATACGCGCCCAGTTTCAGCAGTGTGACCACCATATCGATGTCTTCCTGTTCCGAGATCAGGATTACCTGTATATCACTGTTTTCCTGCCTGATCTTTTTCAGGACCTCCAGACCAGACAAATCGGGCAGCCTGTAATCCAGTGTCACTATGTCGGGTGATTCGCCCAGACTGTTCAGGAAATCACGGGCATTGAAAAAACTTCTGACTTCGTAATCCGGGTTAAGGGACAGGGTATATACAAGAAGCTTGTTATACCATTCATTGTCTTCCACCACAAAAATCCTGACCGGTCTTTCATTCATGGAGATGATGATTAGGAATGGATCTGACGGCCTGAAAAATACAAAAATTTTGCAGGAATTACGGATTTTCAGTTAAACTTCTCAATCTGTTCCTTTAAAAGATTCCTGACAATTTCGAATTCACCTAATGCTTTTGGGATCATTGTTTCTGCGGAATCCGGGATATCATTGTTCCCGGCTGTTTTTTCAACGGCTGTCAGAATGTTGCACAGGTCCATTGCCCCGATGTGCCTGCATGGCGGGATCATCTTGTGGGCAAGGTCTGACACAGCTCTCCATTGACTCAGTCTGGCTGCCGCCTGCATTTCATCCAGGAGTTTTTCCGTGGATACCAGAAATGATTCCAGCATCTGGTTAACAAACTGCTCATCACCTGCAGCAATATGTTTCAGGTTTTTAAGATTTATTTTTTCGGAACGGGGCCTTTCTTCACTTTTTCCTGCAGAATTGCCGCGCACTTCATCCGCAGTATAGCCGCCAATGACATTGAGTACCGCAGTCAGCAGCTTTTCTTCGGAAAACGGTTTCTGCAGAAAAGCATTTATTCCTGCCTTGCGGTATTTTTCCCAGTCATCAGGAGGAGCAGCCGAAACAATAATTATAGGCATATCGGATTCCTTAATATCCATTTCATCCCTGATGAAGCGTGCTGTTTTTAATCCGTCGATACCCGGCATCCTCATATCCAGGAAAAGCAGATCGTATCTTTCTTCCTTGAGTAATTCAAGTGCGTCAACGCCGCTTGGGGATTCTGCGTAGCTGATATTCCACCTGTCAAAGACCTTTTTGAAAAGAAGTCTGTTATATTCCTCATCATCAACGACAAGAAATTTCATTCCACGAAGCCTGCCGGGGATTGCCGGGGAAGGTGGCATTTCATTTTTCAGCTCCTTTTCATCACCTGTCAGATAAGGCAGCCTGCAGATGATTTTTGTACCCTGGTTTTTTCTGCTTTTAAACTCAATTTTTCCATTGTGCAGTTCCACCAGTCTTTTCACTATTGACAAACCAAGACCTGTTCCACCGTATTTTCGTGTAGTACTCATTTCCGCCTGTGTGAAATCCTCGAAGATAACATCGATCTTTGATTCATCAATTCCGATGCCGGTATCCGTAAATTCCATCAGCAGTTCCAATTCTTCATTTTGTTTAATGATGCTGTCAATTGAGAAATGAACACTGCCGTTTCTGGTGAATTTCACCGAATTGCTTACGAGGTTTATCATAATCTGCTTCAGTCTGAACGGATCGCCCAGCAGTACCGGGGGTGTGACGGGACTTATTGAAAAACTGAGCATGGTATTATTGTTCCTTGCCTGTTTTTCAAACAGTGCATAAACTTCATCAGTTATCCGGCCGACACTGAAGTGAATCTTTTCAAGAGTAAGTTTATTGTTATGCAGCCTGGAGAAATCGAGTATGTCATCGATGATCCTGAGAAGATGGTCGGAGGAAGATTTAATGATCTTAAGTGAATCAGTGATCGTTTCGTTCAGAGGATCATGTAGCAGTTGCTCCGTAAAGCCTGAAATTGCTGTTACCGGGGTCCGGATCTCATGACTCATGTTGGCCACGAAGAGTTCCCTTGTCCTGGAAAGTCTTTCAGCTTCATCTTTCGACTTCTCCAGTGCAACCTGGTAAGCATAGGCATTCCTTGCGTATCTTATAATGATATATAAAACGAGAATGGCTAGCAGGCCTCCGGATATTGAAAGCAATACAAGCAGCCGGAAAGTTTTTTCCGCAATCTGGTCAGCGGCATCTTCCCGGGCCCTGATCTGCTGAAAAACCTGGTTTTCCATTTTCGTGATAAGATCATAGAATTTCCCTGTTATTATACTGCTGTTTACTGCCAGCTGGGATTCCTGTTCCAGCAGCTCATTCTGTGCGGTACTTGTTTTCCTGACAACCTCATTGATGTCTTCAATGATCTCTTTTTCATCCGTTGTTTTCTGGGGGGCACGGCTAAAAACCCTTTTCAGGATACCCCTTCGCTGATCTGCAGCAGTTGCAGCAACATTCAGCTCATCCGACAGCTGCTTCAGATAATCGATCACCATGTTGTCTTTATATAAAGTCAGAAGCTGATTCCAGATATAGATGTTTTCTTCAATAAGCCGGCTTATTGTATCAGCCTGAACGAGAAGAGAAGAGTCATTCCTGCATTCCTCACGGAAAACGCTCATCTTTCCGTCGATATTAGAAATGATGTCGTAATAGGATTTGATATCGGAAGGATTTTTTGTGATGGTGTATATTCTTACACTGTTACCTGCTTTTCCCAGGTCCATGGAAATATCTCGTATGCTCTGCAGCCTGAGTTCGGGATTAAAGTCGATGCGAATGGAGGAGACTATGGAAGAGAGATTGCGATAAAGCAGGAATGAGGTGACTGTTAGCAATATAACGGAGATTGTCATCAACAATCCGATCTTGATCTGGATTGAATTCCTCTTCAGGTATTTTTTAAACTTGCCAGTCATGCATCCAAAAATACAGAATATTTATTTTCAATGTATTGCTGCATATAAAGGCTGCAAAGTGCAGGGGCAAATCTGTCCTTGACAACAAAATAGTCATGGGGAACCTGCTTGATTTTTTCCCTGACTGTTTTTGATTGTGACAGTAGAACTACCATCGGATCACCGGTTAGTTCCATCATCAATCCAATAACCTGCGGGGCCGTAATTCCTTCCCCGAGATGATAATTTATGAAGACGGCAGAATTATTACATTCAAGCTCACCTGACTTTATTTTCCTGATAAAATCACCGGCATTGGTAAACGAGCGCAGTATAAGCTGGTATTTCCCCTTCTCCAGGAAAGGATTCACACTTTGTTGAATGGCATTGGAAAGCAGGTTATTGTAATACTCATCCCCTTCGATGACCAGCACATTTATTTTTTGTTTCATACCACAGCTTTTTTTCATACCACTGCTTCCAAAATTGTGCCGGTTTTTCCCGATCCTGCCTCAGAAACATGTAACAGATTTAAAAAGAATGATTAAGAGACGAAAGGCAGTGTTTCAACATTGAAAATGCTTTTTCATTATTCTCAAAATGAGAAACTGAAAGAAAAAATTCCTGAGATATAAGAATTGGAGATGGTATTTCCCGGGAATTATGGTTTTCCTGAACCGAGGAGATTCATTTTTTCCCCATTTCCCTTATCCTGGTGATACAATTAATCAGGGCCCTGGTGGTGTGATAGTTACCTTTCCAAATATTCGCTTTTGTTCCCTCCTTTGCCCTGGGTTCCTTATCGGTGGATCCTGAATACCAGTCTCCGTGCTGCCAGTCGATCAGGTAATCCTTTATGAATTTCCACTGGTCGAAGAAGCGTTTTCTGTAGTTCAGTGGATCATCCGGATATAATTCCGACATAATGAGAAGGGTATTAAGTGTTTCTGACTGGGCCCACCAGTTTTTCGTATCCCTGATTATCGTAACGGATTTTTCATTTTTATAAAAATAACCGACATCATAGACCCCGGCATTTGAATTATCCCATCCATAATTCATGGAATTGTCAACCATTTTTTTCCCTATCTCCAGGGTTTTGCTGTCAGCCACTGAATTCAGGGCCTCGGATGCCTCCATCAGGAGGTAGGCTGTCTCAACATCATGCCCGAACGACATATGATCCAGGGCATAGTGCTTAAGATGCACCTTTTTTGATGAATCCTGGTACGAAACCGGAGTCAGGTCTGCATTCAGGTACAGCTGAAGAGATCCCTTGTCATTTACGATAACGTCACGTATCAGGTGAAGCATCTCGTCAAGTCTTTTTCTGACCAGGTCATCGGGCCATACATGGTACAGTTCTGTCAGGGCTTCAAGTATATGTATCGAGCTGTTCTGATCTTTCGGAGGTGTTCCTCCCGGGCCACCTTCCCTTATCGGAGTACCATCCTGGTTAAGAAACTGGAAATAACCTCCGTAGACGGGATCATGACTGCCTTTCTCGAGCCAGGCAAATGCTTCTTTTGCCAGTTCAAGTACACCGGGATCCCGGCTTTCCCTGTAATATGCGGCCAATCCGTAGATTGCGTAGGCATTGCCATAGGCATTCTTAGCAAACTGTTTAGGATCAGCTTCTTTTAAAGGGGTGCCTTCGCGTGAAACAAGATTGAAAAAACCTCCATACTGCTTATCCCACATGTGATCCCTTAGGAACAGGAATCCATGCCTTGCATAATCGAGATAGACAGGATCTCCTGTAAAAGCTTTCATTTCCGAACAGGCCCATACATGACGGCTCTGGGTGACAATCATTTTATTCTGACTTCCGGTCATTTCCCACTTGTAGTTGAAATTACTGAGATACCCCCCGTATTCCTTGTCGATCACTCTCGGATACCATACGGGCATCATATTCTTTAGTAAAAGATCTTCCATTTCAGCAGCCACTTTTTTCATGTCGGCCGGCTGGCAATGCCCCGGATTCTTAACTCCCGTTAAAAAAAGAAGAATGATTAAGACAGGATAGAAGTTTTTGGATAGCGTGATCATGACAGTGAGTTTACAGGTGAACAATAAAATTAGCAAAAATCGATTTGATTAATACAGTATTTTCAAAGATTTTATCATGTTATGATACTGATAAGTTTAAAATCACTTTACGTTGAATCCTGAAATCTCAACAACGGGTTTTTCTCCTCTGGTATCTGCATCTTTCAGCTTCATATCAATTGTTTTTTCTTCTCCCGGCATGAGGAATATGTAATTATCACTGTAAAATACCGGGAGAATGCGTTCGCCGCTGCTCCGGCCGACAATCTTCAGTCTTACCATCAAAGCCGGATGAGGTGTCGGGTTACTGAGGGTGGTTGTTAAGTTCCAGTTGCCGCCTGATTTTTTTGTTCGGGTTGACATCTTCAGATGAACCAGAGGCAGATTGTTGAGAGCCCGGAAGTTCCCTTCATCTTTTCCGCGCCAGTAGAAATTCTCGGAAAGCAGCTGATCTCCATCTGCCAGGGTTAGTTTGATGAAGTGGACGTCAGAAAGGTTTTCGGGGAACTCAAGCCTGAAGCATGTGACCGTTGAGAATTCCCTGCTGGTAATTATTGTTGCCTTGTTCCATTCGACGGAGCCATCCATGTTCATTATAATGGCCTTGGCCGTCAGGCTTGCCTTGTTCCCTCCACTGTAATTTACGACCTCGATATCGTTGAAAACCGGGTTCCATTGAATATGAATCGGTTCACATGCCTTTTTGCAGCCAAAGTATGCAGCTGTCGGTTCCAGGTAATAATCATATGTCTGCCAGACCATCGACGGCCAGGCTGGATGGCTCATCCACAGGAGAAGCCCCTGTCTGAACATGCTTCTTCCTTCGAACATACCCCTGTAACCGTCGTAGTTTATCCACTGGGCCAGCCCGGTAAATTTCATCCCGTCGGTTACCGGGCCAAATCCCTTTTCAACCATCTGGTTGAATGTTGAAGCATTCTGTGCGCTTTCAAGGCAATAATCGTGCATACCCCATAGCCGGTTTTGCGGCCACAATGCATTTTCAGGAAGAGTCAGTCCGAGGCTTTCCCAGGTCATTACATTTGGCATACCCCTTTCGCTGTGGAACTTCCCATAGCCAAAAAGAAGAAAATAATCTCTCACAGGCAAAGCTTTGTAGGGACCGCCTCCGCTTACAACACCCGATGATGAGTTGGAAATATAATGCAGCCCGGGATGGAGTCTGCGGATCATGGATTTCAGGGCGGTGTCAAGGATCACCGGGGGATTGCCCTCGTTGCGTCCGCAATAAAGTCCGATCGACGGATGATTGCGTATCCTTTTCACCAGGTCATTTGCATTTCTCATGAACATCCCCGGATCTGCCGGATCAGGTCCGTCTGCAGGATTGGCGAGCCAGAAATCCTGCCAGACCATTATTCCGTGCCGATCGCAGGCCTCATAGAATTCGTCATCACCTGTTTGTCCGACCCAGTTCCTGATCATTGTAAAGTTCATATCGGCATGATATGCCACGGCTGCGTCGTATTCCCTGCCACGATACCGGAGATTGGATTCGGGAAAGCCCCAGTTGCCGCCACGGCCGGTAAAACGCCTGCCATTGATGTACATGTTGAGGGTCTGATAGTTTTCGGTGAAATACATTTCCCTGATACCGGATTTGAAACTGGTGTGATCCGAAAACTCCCCGTTTTCAGTCTTAAAGGACAGTTCCACATCATACAGGTGAGGATTGCCATATCCCCTGGGCCACCATAGCCTTGGATTTTCAATTCTTAATACGGGATGCGTGGAAGGGTTGAGTTTTATAAGTTTTGTTTCCGATCCGGCAAGGACAACATCTGTTTCAAATGAAACATCTCCGTACTTTCCTGACAAAATGCCCTTAATTCTCTCCCTGCTATGGTTTTTCAACGTAACTTCCACAAAAAGATCGGCACTGGACGTATCAGGAAGCGGGAGATCCGGAAGGATAAACGGATCAATTATTGAGACATCTCTGGTAGTGCTCAGGAAAACATCGTTCCAGATTCCGGTGTTCCTGCCCCTTATTGTCGGGATCCAGTCCCAGCCAATGGAGGCATGGTAGGTAGGATTGTCAGCACCCAGTGAACCCCCGTTTTTGTCGGCGCTAAGGGCAGTCTTTTCCTTCACAGTACCAATATTTTCATTCTTCCGGATAAGCACAGCCAGGGCATTTACATGGTCGGGTACGATCAGTGATGTTATGTCAAATCTGCCGCGAATAAATGCTCCATCGATTTTTCCTGCTTCTTTCCCGTTGACAAAAACATCTGCTTTCCAGTTTATCCCGTCGAAATTCAGGAATAAACGTTTCCCACGGAAATGCTCAGGAAGATGAAATTCATTCCTGTACCAGAAGTCAGAATTGAAAAAGGATTCTGAAATCAGAAGCTGATTGTCTCCGAAGTCAGGATCAGCTACTGCTCCGGCATTAATGTAGCTTACAAGGATTGTTGCAGGTACGGTTGCATCAACCCAATCCTTGCAGTCAAATCCCTCCGATGAAATGATCTGACCGGTTGCCGATACTTCAGATGCTCTCTGTACCTTCCAGTTTCCACCATTCAGGAAGAGGCGCCCATGTCCGGCAGGGGATGGGGCTTTCGGTCTCGTTGCGAGTCCTCCAGTACCAAAGACTTCCAGTTCACTTAACACGAACTTATTGCCGGACTCAGGTTTTTCCATTAGTATCCTTACGAAGCGCCCCCTGCCATCTTTCACAGGCAGGTCATCAATCCGGCCGTCATGACCCGGCAGGGGCGCAACATCCTTCCATCTTTCAGAATCATCCGAAACCTGAACGCTTCCGCCGAGGGCTTTGTTAATCCAATGCAGTCTTATGCGGTCAAATGAACTGGAGGAACCCAGGTCAACGTATATCCATTCCCGCTCGTTACCGGCGCTCATCCAGGCACTTTTAAAATTATGGGAAGGTGTAACCTCAAGCCTGGATCCTCCGAGATAAAAATCGAGATCGCTTATTGTCCATTTCTCTGCACAGGGTGATGTAAGGATTATTCTGAAATAATGCCAGGCAACGGGACCCACTGGTGTAAACACCGGGTTAATGAGCCGTTGCATTGGTTCGGATCCCGATCCGGAGCTGGTCTGGAATGAGGGTCTGGGAGCTATTGAATCCGGCCCGTAAGGACTTGGCGGGAATGTGCCGGAGCGTTTGACGGAGATGTTTCTCTTTTTCTGGCCCTGCTGGTTGATCATTGCAGCAGATGGATCCCTTTTTTCTTCACCAGGTAAACCTGCTCCTCTGATCTCAGAGATTTCTTCCCAGTTTATTCCGTCGTCGGAGCCAAGACAGACAAATTTCCATCCGCAGGTTTTCTTTTCATTATATATCATTGAGCCATTCAGGCATATCCGGTCTGCAATGATCGGTTTTGCTTCCCTGTTGATACTGAATTCAATCCATACCTCTGATCCTTCAAGGTTCACTTCTGTAGCACTGTTGTGATCAAGGAGCCATTCCCTTTCATTTATCGGGGCGACACCGCTGCAGGTTGAAACGGAGATGTGATCTGGTATTTCATGGGTGAAAATTCCGTCGGTTACAAGCTGTGCCGTCAGATTATAGTCATAGCTTGAGGAGTGGAAAGCAGGCCTCAGCCTGGCCAGGTTCCGGTAAGTGGTTCTGTCAGGTGCCAGGTCAGGGGAAAAATCTTCCCGCGGATCTCCAGGGTATATTCCAGTACCGCGGTTGTAGCGGATATTTTTTTTGTGACAACCGGGAACTGAAATGGCAAAAAACAATAACCCCAACAGAAAACAACCTGCTTTTGTCGACTTCATACTGATTATACTGAATTTGAATCATCCGGGCCACGACATTGCACCTGTGAGCCGGCCAGGGTCTGATTACCGGGCGTTAACTGGTAAATCCCAGGTTTTAACTTTTACGCCTAGATTCGGTCAAAAACAAAAGTTTCTTCAGTTTCTCCCCAGAAAACGGCTCTGACATAATCAATGACAAGGTTGTCCCCGTCAAATTTAAAAATCTCTGTGATAATTGTCTCATTGCCGTCTTCCTGGACGATTTTGCTGGAAACCTTCAATGATTTTCCGTCTTCAGACCATTTTGCCGTCGATGTTTTAACCGATTCCATGAATGCCTTGTTTTGGCATTCCTTACCATCCAGGGTATACTTGTCGGTCATCACTGAAGTTTCGCCGCGAAAATCCTGATGACGCTCAATGGTCATATCATTGCCATCTTGTGTAATAACAACCTGAAATGGTGCAGAACTGAAATCTTCATTCAGTTTGCTTTTCCCGGTGTTTAGCTTCCATTTGCCTGAAAAGTCGGTTTCCTGGGCTGAGGCAGCCAGTGAAACAGTCAGGAGCAGAATAAGAAAAACAGCATTTTTCATTTTGATATAGTTTTTATTGGACTGTTCTGAGGGAGCCCGGATGTTGAAAAAAATATTATTACGTGTTTATGTATGTCAGGTATGCGAGTTTCATTTAAATATTAAACAACTTATGCAATTGGCTTGATTTGTCAATGCAGGAAATTCTTATTTAATCGGTTTCCCATTACTTGATAAAACCCGGAGTCAGGTGGTAAATGCATGATTTTTCAGGGATAAGGGAGATAAACAGGTATCAGTCGGTCAGCCGAGCAGCTGTTTTACTTTCGCTGAGATCTCTTTGCCGTCGGCCCTGCCTGCCAGTTCCCTGACTGCGGCTCCCATGACTTTTCCCATTTCAGCCGGGGATGTTGCACCAAGACGTGATATAACCATCTTAATGATTTCCGTAAGTTCCTCATCGCTTAATTTTGCGGGGAGATATTTTTCCAGCACATCTGCCTCGGCGGTCTCCTTTTCGTAAAGATCGGTCCGGTTCTGTTCCCTGTAGATGGCAGCTGATTCCCGCCTCTGTTTGACAAGCCGTCTTACAATGTTCAGTTCATCTTCGGTAGAAAGAACGGCATCAGTTCCTTTTTCGGATTTTGCAAGCAAAAAAGCGGTTTTGGCTGCTCTGATGGCTTCAAGTGCCACCTTATCCTTACCTTTCATGGCATTTATAAGATCGCTGGCTATCTTTTCCGCAATTGACATGGTACAAATGTTTCAGATAGTTTCTATTTGCAACTTAAATATAAAAGTAATAGAAATAAAAGAAAAGACAAAGACAAAAACTGATTTCAGCCTGAATGCCAATGCAGCCGGTAACGGAACATGGTTAAAAAAGGCAATTTATGGGAATATATCCCTGTAGTTGCCCTGGCAAACAAATTTTAAGAACTTTAACCGGAGTTCAGTTCAAGAGCCCAGACTGCAGCCGGATATTGCCAATCAGGAATTGTTTGGTGATCATTCCCGGTTAATAATGATTGTCCGTGTTATTCTGGTTATATTATTTCCGATACTTAAGAGGTACATTCCATTTTTCGTGATCGGATTGGAAATCGTAAGTATTTCACCTGAACAATGTACTTTTTGCTGGTACAGGATTGTACCTTTTAAACTATAAATTACGAGGTTCATTTCGCCAATAAACTCTCTGCCCAGATCGACATAAAATTCATTTCCGCGTACAGGGACCGGATAAATTACAATGGAGCCTAATTGTTCCTTTGTCAACGGGAAATAATCGGCTAATTTAATAATAAAAGGCAAACTAGGGTCGGAGGTATTCCCGGATTCATCAACTGCTACTATGGTTATTTCATATTTTATTGGATCAGACAGATTGACGAATAGAAATTCTGATTCCTTCAAAGTGATAACCGGCATGTCGTTGCAATATATTTCATAACCCGATACTCCGACATTATCTGTAGAAGGTGTCCAGTACAGGCTGAAGCCTGAATTTTGGAGATTTTTTACCGACAGGTTTTCAGGAGCTGTGGGTGGATGCAGGTCGGGAGTTTTAACTTTCAGTATCTGGCTAAAAGCCGAAACATTACCCGCTGCATCAAATGCCCTTACCGTAAGGTTATAATCCGTAAAAACGGTTAGTCCTGAAATATCCGCTTTTGAAGTTGTTGTAGTTGCCAACAGGATATCATTGCAATAAACCTCGTACTTGGAAACTCCAACATTATCTGTCGAAGGGCTCCAGTTAAGTGTAAGGCTGGTTTCTGAAAGATTGCTGGCTTTTAAATTAGCCGGAACACTGGGAGGGTGCGTATCATTTGTATTGACCCTCAAAGCATCACTTAAAGGAGAGATATTGCCTGATGCATCCTTGGCCCTTACGGACATGGAATAGGTGGATGCCGGTGACAAACCGCTAATGATTGCCGACGTACCTGTTACGCTTGTGAACAGATTTCCGTTTCGGTAAATATCATATCCTGCTACGGACGAATTATCAGTTGAGGCTGACCATGAAAGGGTAAAACTGGTTTCGGATATTTTGGTTGCAACCAGATTGGTTGGGACAGTCGGGGCATGAGTATCAGGTGTTCTTACGACCAATGCATTACTGTGATTGGAAATATTCCCTGCAGCATCTTTCGCCCGGATTGTCATACTGTAATTTGTTAGGAGCGTAAGACCGGTAAAACTCGCTGTTATTCCGTTAACAGAAGTACTCAATACGCCGTTGCAATAGATATCATATCCGGTTACACCCACATTATCTGAAGAAGCTGACCAGGACAGAGTAAAACTTGTTTCCGTGACACCCGTTGCAACAAGACCTGCAGGTATACTGGGGGGATGGGTGTCGATTGTTGTAACACTTAGTGGGGAACTGGCGGCAGATCTGTTTTCAGTAGCATCAACAGCCCTGACTGTCATTGAATATGTTCTTGAAGGTAACAGTCCTGTAATATTAGCTGATGTGCCGGTAACCGTCGCAGCCAGGCTCCCGTTGCGATAAACTTCATAGCTGGTTACTCCTACGTTGTCAGAAGAAGCCGTCCATGAAAGAATAAACCCGGTTTCTGTTATATTGCCGGAGACAAGGTTTGCCGGTACCGTGGGTGGGTGATTATCAGCAGTTGTAACGCTCAGGGCTGAACTGCTGCTCGAAATGTTGCCTGCGGCGTCTTTTGCCCTTACTGTCAGGGAGTATGTGGTCCATACATGCAATCCGGAGACATTCATTGAAGTTGCCGTCAAGGTGTTTATCAGGGTTCCATCAAGATAGACATCATAACCTGTGACTCCGACATTGTCTGATGAAGCTGACCAGCTGAGCGTAAAACTCGTTTCCGTAATGTTTGTTGCAGTCAGTCCTGAAGGTATGCTAGGCGCATGGGTATCAATTGTTGTTACATTCAGTTGGGAACTTAATCCCGAAACATTGTTTGCTGCATCTCTTGCCCTGACAGCCATGGAATAGCTGGTTGATGGCGTTAATCCCGTTATGTTTGCGGAAGTACCCGAAACGGTAGTGAACAAATTCCCGTTACGGTAAACATCGTACCCGGTAACTGCAACATTATCAGTAGATGCAGTCCACGAAAGCCTGAAACTTGTTTCGGCAATATTTTCCGGGGCAAGGCCTGCCGGTACTGAAGGCGGATGATTATCGGCTGACAGTACGCTGAGTACCTGACTTGCGGGGGATATATTTCCTGCTGCATCTCTGGCCCTGACCGTCATTTGGTATGTGGTGCCCGCTGACAGACCGGAAATACTTGCAGAAGTACCTGTTACCGTACTTATAAAAGTACTTCCCCGGTAAATGACATAACCAGCTACACCTACGTTGTCAGACGAAGCTGACCATGAAAGTCTGAAGCCTGTTTCACTGACTTCACTGGCTGTCAGCCCGGTGGGTATTGTTGGAGGATGAGTGTCAATGGTTGTTACATTTAACGGAGAACTTGAGGATGAAATATTCCCCGCTGCATCCCTGGCTCTTACGGTCATGGTATAGGTAGTGGCTACTGTGAGGCCGGAGATAAGGGCTGAGTTTGTAGTCACGCTAGAGAACAAAATACTGTTCCTGTAAACATCATAAGCTGTAACTCCAATGTTATCCGTGGATGGAGACCAGGTAAGGGTGAAACTGGTTTCCGTAATGTTGACGGAATTAAGCCCAGTGGGAACAGAAGGTGCTTGTGTATCCGGGGGATTGGCAGTGGTTACATTAAAAACATTGCTGGCTGAAGAAATGTTCCCTGCAGCATCTTTTGCCCTTACAGTCATCGCATAAGAAGTAGAGGCTGTAAGTCCAGAAATTGTTGCAGAAACGCCGGTTACCGATGTATAGAGCGTACCATTGAGATAAACATCATAACCGGTTACACCAACATTGTCTGTCGACGCGGACCAGTTAAGGATGAAACCTGTTTGGGTTACATTGGTTGCAGTCAGGCCGGAAGGAATACTTGGAGGCTGATTGTCTGGTGTGGTAATTTCAAAGGGCTGACTAAGTGCTGACAGGTTGCCTGCCGCATCTTTTGCCCTTACCGTCATCGTATATGTTGATCCGCTTGTCAATCCAGTGATGTTTGCATATGTAGCGGTTACTGACCTGGCCAGATTTCCATTGAGATATACATCATAACCTGTAACACCTATGTTATCGGTTGATTCATTCCATCCCAGGGTAAAGCCTGTGGCTGTAATATTGGTTGCATGAAGATTTGTAGGTGTACTGGGGGCCTCTGTGTCGGGGGCTGATAAGGTGGTAACATTCAGGGGAGCACTTGGTTCTGATATGTTCCCTGCTGCATCTTTCGCCTTGACGGTCATCGAATATGTACTTGCGGCTGACAGGCCGATAATTGTTGAGGACGTAGATGAAACTGAGCTCGTCAGGGTCCCATTGCAGAAAACATCATAGCCCGTTACGCCTACATTATCTGTTGATGCCGTCCAGGTTAAGGAGAAGCTCGTAGGTGATATATTGGACGCGGCGAGTCCGGTAGGAATGCTGGGGGCCTGTAAATCGGGAGCATCTTTGGTTCTGACACTTAAAGCCGCGCTCGGATCAGAAATGTTCCCGGCAGCGTCTTTGGCCCTGACCGTCATGGAATAAGTTGTTCCTGCACTCAGACCTGATATGTCCGATGAAGTTGAAGAAACTGTTTTTAAGTATGTTCCGTTACGGTAAACATCATACCCTGTAACGGCAACATTATCGGTCGACGCCGACCATGATAAAGTGAAACCATCGGAGGTAATGTTGCCCGAACTAAGATTTGTCGGGACTGTTGGTTTTTCTATATCCGGGTATTCCTTATCAAGATGCCATTTACTCAGACTGTCGAGTACAACCAGTTTTGCCGCGGTTTTTATTCTGTTGGCATCAGTTGAATTAAGATTGTAGTTGAATGTTATTTCCATGGGATCTTTCTTGAAGATGGCAGTATAGAAACAACAGGCTGCAGCGTAAAAACCCGCATCGGAAGGATGGCTTCCGTCAGGATGATATAGTTCAATGGACGGATAGTTTTTTCTGATGTAACGCCAGACCGCACTTACGGGGGAAATAGAGGCATTATTCGACTCAGCCATAATCATGTATCTTTCCCTGATAAGATTATCCATCCCGATATAGGTACAGACTTGTGGATTTTCCGGACATCTGTCTGCATCTCCGTCCCGCCTTCCCCATGTCATATAAAACATTATCTCAGCATTGGTGCTGTATGATTGAGCCTCCTCTTTCAGGAAGTGAGCGTAGGGATATACATATTCCTCAACGAATGAGAGCGGTTCTGACGGGTATCTGCTGTGATCCTGTAACACAACAATATCCCATCCGCCCTGCCTGATCAATGAGAGTGTGTTTGGTTCAGATGAATGCCGGTATAATGAATATCCTCCGACTGTAATTGTATTACTGCCATAAATGAGATTGTCACCTGTTGAAGATGCAATATCATGTACCAGCCAGGGAACGTTTTCGGAATAACTGTTGCCTATGAATAGGACTTTTTTTTCAGCTCCATGGACAGACAACAGGGGGGCAAATGAAACAAGTATAATGATAAACACTAGTGCCTTTTTCATTCGCATATATTTTATTTGCTTAAGGTCGGATACCTGTATACCATCCGGGCAGGGAACAACCCGTGATTGAGCGCGATTATGTTCATTCGCATTTGTATTTTTGATCAAGCGTGTGGATTTCATCTGATTATTATAGAGTTAATAATTTACGAAAAAAACTCAACTTGCAAAAAATTTAATTCACCGTACCTTCTGACAAGTGAAAGTATGACTTTAATACCCCTGTTGCAACATCATTTTGACCAGCAACACCAATTCCTTGACAAGCACCTTTTTTCAGTTGAATTATTAATTTTCAGGATGCCCGATCAGGCGGTTACTATGATAAATAACTATATATAAGGTTATTTTAAGAAATTCACCCCTAAGTGGTTAATATTTGTCCTGATTCCCGACATCATGGAAAGCAATTTTCACATGATCAGGAAGGATCATAGCTGTTTGAATGGGAATTTTTGGCAGCTGGATTCTGTTTACCGTTATGGGAAAACAACAGGGCTCATTATTGAGCCCTGTTGACCGTGAAAACCTGAAACTGTTTTTTGGATTTCACAGAAATTATTTCCCGGCAGGAATCCGACTTGCTGAGAACCTGAAGAGTACCGGTCTCTTTCTGATGAAGGTTCTAATGACCTGAATAGAACCGGAAAGTCCGACTGTTAACCTTAGTTGCCGAACAGTCTGGCAGCGTTATCGTAATATATTTTTTTCAGGATATCCTTTGACAGCCCGAAGCCGTTGAGAGCCCAATGGTAACCGAACAGGTTTATATCATAAAAGTGTTCGTCTGCTGATTCCAGGATCCTGAATGTGGTCCGGTACATTTCCTGATCGTATCCCATATCGGTGCCGTATAATAACCTGTCCTGATATTTCTCATAAAATGCGGCCATGGTTCTGGGAATGGTTGCTGATTCGGCAAATCGGGCGGAAATATCAGCATAAAGATTCGGGTACTTGTCGAGGAGATATCCAAGTTTCCCCGGGTCGTGATTCAGGTTTGCAAAATGACAGGCGATAAAGATTGTTTTGGGATTATCCCTGACTGCATTTTCCAGTGTCTGGACAAGGGCGTCGAATCCTATAATTCCGGGCCGGGTCATATCGATTCTCCAGGTCTGGGCGTTCATCAGGCCGTCGTTTGTTGAGTCCATCTTTTCATACATCCATATCGGGTCAGCCACATGTATGCTGACCGGCATTTTCAGTTCAGCGCATTTTTCGAACAGTGGTTTGAGCCTGGGGTCATCAAAATGCATTCCCCTGGCCTGGACCGGCTCATTAAAGGTGAGTCCCATTCCTTTATCTCCTTCTTCTCCTACGCCTCTGGCTCCCAGCTTATAACACCTTTCGAGCTCCCTGACTGCAGCAGAGCCATAATCAGGCTGGTCATAACCGGTATAGTCAAAGCCGCACCAGAGCTGGAACCGGTCACTGTGCGCCGAATACAAATTATAAATTGAATCGAATAGCTTTCCTGATGCCTGGGTGTGAACAACTGTTTTTGCAATTCCGCATTCATCCATGATCTTCACCCATTCTTCCAGCTCTTCACTGTTGGTTGCATAATTGTGAGAGTGTGCGTCGAACACCGGGTAGGCAGCTTTTTCAATATGCGTTACCGGTATTTTATACAATGATACAGGCCGGTAATTTTTGAGCAGGATCCCGTCTGCCTCCCTGATCCGTCCGGGAGACTCCGGTCCGGGGGAAGAACAGGCTGATACTAAAATGATCAGCGATGCAAGTTTTGAAATGTAAGTTTTCATAAACGGATATTGTTAATGGTTTCAAGCTTGTCTGTGATCAGTTCGGTTACTGCATGGGTGGCAGGGGGAAAAATTTTCCGCAGATCGATTTCATCGTTTTCCTCAAGCAGCTTTCTGAGGGTGGAAATATAGGTGTTTTTTATTTCGGTGGCCAGGTTTACTTTACAAATTCCATTCAGGATTGCTTCCTGCAGCATGGGATCGGGAATTCCCGAACTTCCGTGAAGCACCAGCGGAACCGGGACCCTTTTGCTTATTGCGGCAAGAAGTCCGATATCCAGCCTGGGTTCCTGCCTGTAGAAACCATGTGCCGAGCCAATGGATACTGCAAGTGAATGCACTCCCGTGTTTTCCACGAAATAAAGTGCATCATCCGGCTGCGTGAAGCCCTCATTATCCTGTTTCTGACCAAGTTTTGCAACATAGCCAAGTTCCGCTTCCACGCATGCACCATACCGGGAAGCTATTTCCACAACATGCCCGGTGATCTCAATATTTTCAGCTATTGGTTTTTCACTGGCATCAATCATCACAGAATCAAACCCTGCATCGAGGCATTTTCGTACCATCAATTCAGTGCTGCCATGATCGAGATGGAGCCAGGCTTCGGCTCCGTATTCCCGGATTGCCGCCTTTGCCATTGATGATGCTACATCAAGTCCCATGTATTGAATTGAACTTTCCGAGAGCTGAAGGATGACAGGCAGTTTAAGCCGAACCGAGGCCAGAAGGATTCCCGACAGGGTTTCAAAGTTGTAGAAATTGGCTGCCAGAACTGCTTTTTTGAGGCTTTTCAGCTGATATAGTTTATCCTTAATTTTCATTTATACCAAAGGACGTCCAAACCTGTCAATACTTAACTTGTTTATCGTTTCCGGATCCCTAAACGCTCCTGTTCCTCCTGCCATTGTAGTGTTCAGAGCCCCTGCCAGTGCACCTGTTTCCAGGCATTTCAGGAACGGTTTCCCGCCTATGAAATCCCTGATGAAACCTGCGTCAAAGCTGTCGCCGGCCCCCACGGTGTCGATAACATTGTTGTTTATGAAAGCCGGCTGATGAACAATATGGGTTCCGTCCCATCCATATGCCCCGTCGTTTCCGTTCTTCACCACAATGAGATTTGCGTGATCCCTGATTTTTTCTATTCCTTCCCCGAGTGAGTTGCTGTGTGTCAGGTATTTGAATTCCTGCATATTGGGAAGAAAGATATCAACATTGGGCAATAACTGGTCAAGAGGCAGATCCCATTTTTCATCCGGATCCCACTGGGTATCCAGCGATGTAGTCAGCCCGAGCTCCCTGGCCCGGCTGAAAAGGGAAGGCAGATCTTTTTTAATGCCCGGCTGCATGAAGCATGTGGCAAAATGCATGTGTTTCGCCCGGGAAAGAAAATTGAAATCAATGTCGGCAATTTTGAAATCATACATTGCTCCCGGATAGGTTATGTTGGCCCTGTCCTGATCGTATACCAGGACGATTGTAGCCCCGGTGTTGAGTTTTGCGGAACTGATGATACGGGATGTATCAACATTCCTTGCACTCAGTGAATCGATTACCACCCTGGCAAAATTATCTTCTCCGATCTTCCCGATGAAAGCGACACTTGTTCCAAGGGCACTCAGATTGCTCGCAAAGATGGCAGAAGAGGAGCCCAGCGTCACTTCCATGTAACCGGCCATGAGTTCCTTTCCTACCTGCGGCAGATTTCCGATGTCGTTGAGTATTATGTCAACGTTCAGTTCTCCGATAACACATACATCAAATTTTTTTTCTGAAGCAATCATATGATGAAACAAGTTGACTGAAATCCGGATCAGTGTTCCTATAAAAGAGAATTAAGACCAACAAGGTTGAATTTCCAGAAATATTTATCCATGGCACTTTCAATGGCCGATTCGACAATTGTGGCGGCTTCTGTTCCGCTGCCGGCAAGGTTTTCATAAAGCTGCTGCCTTGCCGACACAACCGCAGCTTCTTCCCAGATATAGCGGCATCCTGTTTTAATCAGCCATTCCTGTCTCTGGAAGGAGATTGAATAAAAGTCGTCGGGATTTTCATTTTCCTGAACCCATTTTTTCCACCTGCCTGATTTTATTACCGCATCCCAAAGGGTTTTTTTGATCGGAATCTGAGTTTTCAATTTTCCTTCCTCCATCAATGCCTGTTGGATGCTTTCGAGTTCCATCAATCCTTCGTATTCAAGTTCTGTAAATTCCGGACCCACGTTTGCTGCGCCCATGCCTGATTCCGGGTAGGCTTCAGGATTTGTCACATTATCGGAATAATGTCCCTTTATCAGGCTGCCGTATTCACCGGCGATCGTTGCAAGCCTGCGGGCTACTTCCGGATCAAAGGTTGTGGTATGGAGATCGGTTCCCACTTTGCCGACGACAAAGCAGGGCCAGACATCCTTAAGGTTGTTCTGTTCAAGTCCCATTTTCAGAAGCCGGAGAAATTTCCTGAAAGTGCTTATATCTGCCAGCCCGCCATGTACTTCTTCAGTGCCGACTTCGTAAGATATCGGCGGCAGTCCTTTACTTTTCCTGAATGATTCTGCATGCTTTATCAGTTCAACAGTCCTTTCTGCAACGGTTTCTATGCGGATCGGACTGTTTTCCTGAAGTGTGATATCAATGGTGGGATCGACATGGATGAGATCATATCCTGCCACGATGGCCGCTTCGAATGATGTCTTTACTGCATCCATGGTTTCATCGTAGCTCCATTTTCCGGTTCTGTGGATATCCTTTAGCCAGGGTCCGCCATGATCAATTGCAATGATGACCGGAGATGTTACATTCAGGTTCCTTGCATGGTGGCGGACCGTTTCTACAAACTCCGACGGAGTTAGCCCGGTATAGCCGCCGTCGAGATCAACCTGGTTGAGGGTGGCGGCAAACTTGATGGGTGCGTTGCATCTTTTGGCTGATTTCAGGGCTGCCCTGATAACTGATAATGAATTGGGACAGGCAGCAAAAATCGTTCTTTTAATTCCGGTCTCAGACTGAAGGGCTTTTATCCTGCGGAGGATGTGGTCCATCAGGGGTATACCTTCTGCTGCGGCTCTTTCCCTAAGCTTTTTGTTCATTGAGGTTGATCAGAATTTGTATATGGTTACGTCCTCCACTATCCTCGATATTGCTCCGCTCTTTGACGGGTTATCGGGCCGCAGGCCCAGCGCAAGTGATTTGTAATAGCCGAGAAGCTGCGCGGGAATGACATTGCATACAGTAAGGAATTCTTCATCCAGTTGATTTCCTGAATCGGAAAGTTTTATGTCGAGATCGAATTTCAGTCCGTCTGCTGAGCTTTCATAAATACCGATGGTCCGGAGTGGTTTTTTCCCTTTTTTCATGGAAAGGACGAGATCTCTTTCGTACTGCCTGACATAATCATTATTTGAGAAGATGAATACAACCAGGGTGGTTTCGTCGGTTACTGCTTTGGGTCCGTGCCTGAATCCAAGGTAGGTTTCATTCTTGCAGATTATTATTCCGTCGGTCAGTTCCTGAAGCTTAAGATGAGATTCGGTGGCAGTGCCGAAAAATGGTCCGGACCCGAGAAAAACAGCCCTTTTGAAATCAGCTGATGCGATCTCCTTTATTTTGCCGGAGTAATTGTCGATGATTTTATTACCGTAAGAATAAAGCTTATTCACCTGGGAACCGAGGGAATCCATTTCCCTGAGTCGCGCGATAAGAATACCACACAGGAGCATTCCCGAATAGCTTCCTGTCATGGCAAGGCCTCTGTCATTTGCCGATGGAGGAAGCAAAATAACAAGCTTTTCTGATTGGGTATGGTAATTTGCCAGTCGCCCGTTCCCGTCGCAGGTAATAATGAGGTGACTGCATCTTTTGCATAATTTGTCGGCCAGTTCCGTTACGGCCGTACTTTCAGGACTGTTTCCCGACCGGGCAAATGACACCAGAATAATTGACTCGTCATTACTGAAATAATTCTCAGGATATGAAAGCAGATCGGTTGTTGCCACCGAATCGGTACGGATCATTAAATGCCTGCTGAAAACCGGACTCAGTGACAAACCGATAAATGCACTTGTGCCTGCCCCGGTAAGGATTATTCTGTCAGTGCATGGGAGCGATCCTGTAAAAAAGGACATAATTCTATCCTTATCTGCTGATATCTGAGAATATATTTCCAGCCAAAGATTAGGCTGTCCTGCAATTTCACCTGCAGTATGCACAGCTCCGAGCTCTTCAAGCAGAGAGGTTTCTGAGCCAGATGGGAACATATCTTGTTTTATTATTGATTTTCGTGATAATACAAAGATATTAATTGTGAAAATATAAACAAATTTAATGAAAGATATTTGTAAAAAATAACAAGTAAATGAAAGATCAAATTTGTTGGTTCAGAATAGAGCTTCAATATACTGTAACCTGCTGTAAAAACCTGAGATGTATGCAGGTTTTTAAACGCTATTTAAATATGATGCGGTATATTGATTCTTAATTATTGTTGATTATTTTTGAGTTTTTGCAATGGAGATTCCTTTGTACAACTAAAAATTCAGAACCTGAATTATTCAACTTTAATATTTAAACCATGATCAAAAAGAATTTCATGTTTTTATTTCTGGTTCTGTCCCAGGCGCTTCCCGGACAGAAAGCTTCCATAACCATTGAAACCAGGGATATACTTACCTATCCTTTCAGCGATCCAAATCCGGTACCCATACTCGTGGAAAGAAGAGACGAAATATATCCGTATCATTCATTCAATGGATATAGCCTGAAAGGCAGAATGCAGAAATGGAACCTCATCAAGCTGGAGAATGACTATATTGAAGTCTGGGTGATGCCCACTGACGGAGGGAAGGTATGGGGAGCAATTGAAAAATCGACAGGAAAGGAGTTCATATACCGGAACGAAGTAATGAAATACAGGAATATTTCGATGCGCGGACCATGGACATCCGGGGGTATTGAGTTTAATTTCGGATATATCGGGCACAATCCCTCAACTTGTGTACCGGTTGATTATACGACCGTTGAAAATCCCGACGGCAGCGTAAGCTGTATTGTCGGAAGCCTTGACCTGCCTTCAAGAACGAAATGGAGTGTGGAGATAAGGGTACCCAAAGACAAAGCTTATTTTGAGACCAGGACGTTCTGGAACAATCCGACACCCCTTCCCCAGTCATATTATAACTGGATGACAGGTGCGGCCGTGGTTTCCGATGATCTTGAATTCTTTTATCCAGGGAACCAGGAAATAGGGCACGGAGGAGAACATGGTTTATGGCCTGTGGACAGGGAAGGTCATAATATTGCATTATACAGGAACAATAATTTCGGTTCGAGCAAATCGTACCATGTGGTAGGCGAGTTCAACAATTTCATGGGTGGATATTACCATAATTCCCGCTTTGGATTCGGACACTGGGCTCTATATGAAGAAATGCCCGGGAGCAAGCTTTGGCTCTGGTCACTTGCAAGGGACGGGGGTATTTGGGAAGATCTGCTGACAGACACGGATGGCCAGTATATGGAATTTCAGGCCGGACGCACGCATAACCAATACGGGGGGACATCAAACAAGACGCCTATATCGCAGGTACCGTTCGCACCAGGACTCACCGACAGGTGGACTGAAATATGGTTCCCGGTCAAGGAAATTGGCGGCATATCCGATGTCTCACCGTCAGGAGTGCTTTTTGCAAAAAACGAAAACGGGACACTCCAGTTTGGAGTCAACTCCTTTGCCTATGCCGAAGGAACAATCATTATTGAGTCAGGGGGGAATGTGATCTACAGGGAGGATGTCAACTTCAAGCCCATGGATGTGTTCAGGAGCTCAATTCCCCTTGCTGCCGGGACCGAATACGAGATCTCGGTCAGGGGAATGGGGCTTAAGTATAATCCGGCGAAAAAGAAATTCCTGTCCCGTCCGTTCATTTCAACTATGCCGACGGACCAGGTAACGGCTTCATCGGTTTACCAGGAAGGAATGGAGAACAAGGAGAACAGGAATTATAAAGTTGCGAAGGTGCTTCTGAAAAAGTGCCTCACAATGGATCCCCTTTACACCGATGCCATGGCGGCGCTTTCAGAGCTGTACCTGAGGAGCAATCTTTACGATTCTGCGCTTTATTATGCAAATAATGCCCTCCAGATGGATACATATCATCCTGCAGGGAATTATTTTGCGGGATTGACTTACAAGGCAAAGGGCAACCTTATCGATGCCGTGGAATCGCTCGGATGGGCAGCAAGATCAACACAATACAGGTCAGCGGCCTATGCGCAGATGGCTGCCATTTACCTGCAGCTTGGTGACATGCAGCTCGCAGATCATTATGCCGGACTTTCGCTTGATTTTGAGCGTAATAACTTCAACGCCTTGCAGGTACTGGCCATAAGGTCCAGGAAAATAAATGCCAGGGAAAAGGCCGAGGAGTATCTGAATACTATCAGCTCCCTTGATCCTCTTAACCATTTCGCTGATTTTGAAAGATACCTTCTTGATCCTTCGGCAGAGAACGAAAAGCTTTTCAGGAAAACGATAACCAATGAAATGCCTTACCAGACCTTTCTCGAACTTTGTATGGTTTATTATGGGATGGGATTCAGGGAGGATGCCATTCAGGTGTTGGACAAAGCACCGTCGCATCCCTTAATAACAGTCTGGAAGGCATATTTAAAGGATGATGCAGCAATTCTCCAGGAAGCAGCCGCAGCATCTCCGGCTTTTGTGTTTCCCTACAGGACGGAGACAGTGTCGGCACTTGAATGGGCAGTGTCGAAAAACAACAGCTGGAAGTTCAAGTATTATTTGGCACTTAATTATGCAGCCATTCAGCGTGATGACGATGCCATGAAGCTGTTGCGCGAGTGCGGATCCGAGCCCGATTATGCGCCTTTCTACTTAACACGTACTTCATTGTTGCGGCCGATGACCAATGAACAAATGCTGACTGATCTCCAGGCTGCCCGGAGGCTCACACCCGATGACTGGCGGACTGCCGTAAGACTGATTGACTATTATGAAAGAACGGGTGACAACAAAAAAGCCCTGGAAATTGCCACGGAGACCTTCAAAAAGGACAGGGAAAACTCGATAGTGGGAATACGCTATGCACAGGCACTTATTAACAACGGACTTTATGCCGCCAGTCTCAGGGCCCTTGAAAGCATGACCGTTCTTCCGAATGAAGGCGCGAGTATTGGAAAGGTTGTTTATGAGCAGTCATCTCTTTTTCTTGCAATGGATATGATGGGCCGGAAAAAGTATGGCGAGGCGCTAAAATATATTGAAAAGTCAAAATTATACCCTGAAAACCTCGGTGTCGGGAAGCCATATGAACCCGATACAAGGATCCAGGATTACCTGAAGATCAAATGCCTTGAGAAGCTGAACCGGAAAAATGAGATTCCCGAACTTACAAGATCGGTTGTCGATTTTACAAAAAAAGGAATCGATCATCCCTCCCTGAGTAGTTTGCTTGCAATACGCCTGCTGGAGTCCCAGGGTGACAGGGCGGCTGCAAATGATCTTGTTCAGCAGATCAGGAATTCTGACAGGGCCGGAAATCCGGTCAACAGGTATGTTCTTGCCGCAGCAGGAAATGACCAGTCTGTCCTTGCAGATCTTGAAAAAAGAATGGCCGGTAACAGTGTGTTCCAGATATTGAAAAAAGTGGAGGAGGTCACAAAATAAGGATATAATAAACAAATAAACATACAGGTCCGCAGACCGCCGTATCGATGATCCGGGCCGATTTTGCGGACCTGTGGTTTTTACCGGGAGAAGAGGCTGGAAACAATAAGGGTCTTCGGGGCTGATCCTGGGTTAACAGGGAAGGCCGGCAATAAGTATATCATTTATGCGATTCAATCAGCTCTGCAAGTTCTTTCCTGTATTCCTCGAACTTATAACCCCTGTGCGGCCAGCTTGCATCATCAAGATTTGCTGCATCCCACACTCCGGCGGGAATGCATTTATTTACTATGACCTCAATATCTTTTTCCAGCCCCATTTCCCTGGCGAGCCACAGGTATTCAAAATCCTGGGCTCCCCTCCTCCAGTTTTTGGCCCTGATCGACGACAAGGGACCATCAAGGCTTCTGTCCTCTTCAGGAAAAAGTGCGTCCCTTCCAGGGTACAGGAAGGTTCCGTCGCCGTTGATCCTGTCTTCATAGGTAAGCGGATTCACGAATACATTCAGGTTTGTCCAGAAAGTTGTTGACCAGTAAAAATACTGGTCGATATTGTATTTCCAGGCAATCCACGGCATTACGCGGAATTCGACTGCATCGGCATCGCTCACCACGGCTCCCATGCCCGGACGGAACCCGTTATAGATTCCAAGTTTGCGCCCTGCGGCCCTTTCTTCTGCCACCATTCCGGCTGTAAGATTCAGGGTCCATTCCTGGGCGGAGATTGACCAGAAATCCACATGCCCCTTCAGGCCGGGTATGATTTTATTTGTAACCAGTGCCGGGATGTTCTTGCCGGGACCCGGATTCGTGTGGGTCCAGCCGGTCTGCATCCTGATGGTATCCATCGATCCTGTTCCCTTGGCACCTGCAGGTCCCTTGAAATCTGGTTCGTCAGGAAACAGGTATTTATGCCTTTCCACATAAAGTGCATTTTTCAGGAACCAGCTCTCCCTTGCATCAGAGCCTGTCCACCAATCCTTTTTGTTCATCTTCCTTACGCTCCCGCCGTATTCGGCCGGAAAGCCTCCTCCGTAGCCTATTGAAAACGTACCGTTGCCAATGTTTCTGCCCGGTCCCCAATAACCATTTTCCTCGGTATAGGCATCACCGGTGAGATACCTTTTATAATGATTATCCATTTGATTAAGATTGTTTACCGGGCAGACCAGATCGAACCTGTGGCGATGGGCAAGCTGGTTGTATTTAAGCTCGATGCTGAAATATTCCTCGCTGTTTCGTTGAACGTTGTGGCGCTCAGCAATAAAGCCCGGGTAGAAGCCAAACATGTTCCTGAGATGGGTAGTGTCGGAAAGCGTAAAATCATATACCTTAATGAATAAAGGTATGGTTTTATATTTTTTCCCTGATACGGTTACTGTGACCTTTCCTGAATAAGTACCGGCCACGGCATTCTCCGGTACCAGGATATCTGCCCACACAGCCTGATTCATTTCAGGTTCGATACTGAAAGGAGCCCCTCCTTTTTCCGGAGGTGCGGAAAACGGGATAAGGCAGTCGGGAACCCAGCCCGTATAGTATGATGAAGGGACAGCAGTTTCAGAGAAAAACCACAGCGGGGGTGACCGTTTTATCATGTTAAGATAATGTTCCGTAAACAATTCGACATATTTACCCCTGTAATCGAAGGGATCCGAAGGAGATGCATCCGATCCGGGAATCACCGAACTGCCGTTTTTCAGGTCGCTTATGCTTACATTCACCTGTTTGGCTCCGGCCTTGCCCGCCTGGATTATCAGCTGAAAAGCTATTATTTCATTCCTGGCTGCGAAGAGGCTGATTGTATTGTTCTTCCAGGTGGCATTCGCAGGTTCGGAGGAGATGGGATTTGAGATATCTTCCTTTTTGATCTTTTCTCCGTCGTCAACTGCCCAGATCCTTTTAATGCCCGGATCCGGACTGCAGGATGAAACAAGCAGGATCAGCAATATTTGGACAGGCAGGTACAGGACCGCTGATTTAATGTGGGATGTAATTCTCATAATGATTGTTATTCTGGAATTGTTAAAAAGCCGGATATAAAATGTTACGGGATATTTTTCAGTGATTTCATTTCACCTCCAGGTTTCCCACCCGATACCACCCGTCGGTTGTTTTGCCTTTGTTTGCAATGGGGATCACGTGGTCAGGTGAACTGTGGAACACAATTCCCAGTTCGAGGGTATACGTTCCGGGTTTAATGTCACCGGGAAGCTTGTACAATGCTTCGGCTTTCTTTTCACCGGGAAGCCAGCCACGGATTGAAACATCGGTTACCACTGCTGCCTGAATTTTGCCATCCGTATTTCTTAGCCGGAGTGCAATTCTGTGGTCGCGGTACGGGGGAGCAATCCCGAGGTTTTCCCATTTCATGGAAACAGGTATTCCTGCGCCCTGAACCGGGGCTTTATTGTAATCTATATCTCTCAGTACCAGCCTGAAACCAATTACCTTCATTAACCTCTCAATTTCTGGGAGCCAGTTTTTGGGAATAAAGTGCGATTTATTCTGGATGAATGTGGCATGCCATGCGATTGCATCGTCGACAACGCTTTTCGGTGGTGTGGGGAAACTTCCGAATGTGCCGCATGGTTCAAGAGCGACAGTTCCTGTTTTCCAGCCATCAGGCAGCATTTTGACCATTGGCCAGTAGGAATCCCTGTGATGATTCCAGCCCACGCCGGGACCATCTCCGTTGCCCCAGCAGTCGCCTCTCCAGGCTGACCTGCCTTTTAAGCTGGCATACAGCACATTGTCCTTGTCATCCACAAGTGCGGTAAGCGGGGTGTTAGGAAATGTCTCGTAATACAGGTCGATGATCCTTTTCCGGGTCGCATCTCCGGGCATCAGCTTCGGATCGCAGTAATTGTGCCATTCTCCCCACAGTCCGACCGATCCTATATCCACAAGGGCCAGGTCGGGATGCCCGTCGTATTTTTCCCCCAGGGCCCTTATCAGCTTTTCATGATAATCCCACACAACCTGCTCTTCCAGGTCAACCTCATAATGAGCGCCTTCCTCGGGACATTCGGAATAGGTATACCTGATTCCTTTGTTCAGAAGCCATTGCGGAATAGTTCCCTCATGACCGGGCCATGAAAGCATGACCCTGAAGGCAAGGGCCTGGTTTGCCTCCCTGCATTTTCTCAGAACCTCATCTATCATTCCGAAAGCGTATTGACCTTCGGCAGGCTCAAGATCTCCCCATGTCCAGCGAAAATAAGCACAACCCGACCTGAAGGGGAGTCCGTTCATGGAAGGATCTTTATCTGCTGTTCTGAAAAATGTCTGCCATCCCACACCGGGAATCTGAAGAAAGCCGGTATCTTCCTCCAGTACAAAATTTTCAATCTTCTCATTTGATGAGCATGCGTTAAGTATGCCCAGCGCAAGAATAACTGATAAAATGGCCGATAAACCGGTAATATGTATTTTTTTCATTGCAGATCAATTGGATTTTGATTGATGTTTGCTGAACCATGTTTTTACCTGGATCAGCCGGATCATTTCTTCCCGTTGTTCAGTCTTGCAATTTCACCGGCAATTTTCCCGCGGATCATTTGAATCTTTTCCGGGTCACTCGACGACGACCACCAGTCTGGCGCAATTTCAGAGACGAGACTGGTGACTGTTTGCCTGTCGGTAAGCTGTTCGAGAAGTGCGAAATACTCCCAGTCTTCCATTGAATCCCGGATATTTTTCAGTCTTATGCATGATATCGGGCCGTCGATTCCGCAGGGTACGCCGGGATACAACAGGTATCCGCCGCCGTTGAACTGATTTTCCGATTCCGAAAAGGCGGGCAGCAGCCAGGGATCCATTATTCCTGTACGAGATTCACTGATTTGAACAGCCGACCAGTACAGGAGCCCGGTGATGTTGTACTGCCAGTTGATCCATGTCGGGGTCCGGTATGAAGTAAGAAGGGCATCAATGTGCCAGTAGGGGGAATCAAAGTCTTTCAGTTTTTCATACTCAGGATGGTACGGAGGAGTTCTCTGTGAGAGTGCGGTATATGACCAGACCTCATCGCCATGGGCGATCTTTTCGTTTATTGATTCACGATCGATAAATGCCCACAGCGGGCACCATATATCCACTGCCGGATCGATGTCGGGCCACTCCGGATCCTGCTTGTAGGTCTGTTCTACTACAAGACACCTGAGGTCTGGAGAAGCTTCATGGATCATCTGTCCCAGGGCCAGCACTTCTTCGTAGTTCTCTTTCAGGTTGGGTTCATCAAGCATATAAACATAAGCCCTTTTATCCCAGCCGTTGTTCTTTACGTAGTTGTAATAATCCCTGTAATAGCGTATGGCTTTTGCCCGGTTTGCGGTAGTCATGTCAGAAAAACCGGGGCCAGGAATTTCAAAGTCGGTGACATGGAGGTCGCGGATGAATTTTGAGAGAGCCTCATGGCGGAGGGGATCAATTCTGAGCGAACCATCGGGGTTCACTTCGGGCATAAGGCTGGACGGGATCGGGGGATTTATGCGGTGATCGGCCAGCATCCGGCAATACCGCAGCTCAATATCACGGTTTCTTTCCGAATTCCCTGCGGCACCGAAAAGCCGCGGGATCTGCCAGTTAACCCTTCCAAAGTGATTACGATGAGTAGGTCCGTCAGGCAGGGTGAAATCCCATACTGTGAGTTTTACAGGCAGTGAAAGCTTTTTTGTTTCCAGGTTTTCAGCGGACTGGCCGTGCGGCATGGGATAATTGTCGAAGGTAACGGTAAATTCTCCGGTATATTCACCTGCCGGCGTTTCACGTGGTATATAAACATCGATCCATATAGGCTGGTTCTGACCTTTCCACACATCAAACGGGAGGGCATACATTTCAAAACCGCTGGAAATGAAAGGAGTGCCCCACCTGACCCTGTATTGACTGAATGGTTCGATCGGCTTTCCGGTTTCAGGATCAATGAACGGCACCAGGGGATCGGGATAAAGTCCGGGAGGCAGCTCAGCCCTGGGTGATGACCGTCTGACCCTTGCATATTCAGCCCTGAACAGGGTGATGTTTTCCCTGCCGACAGAAGCGGTTTTCCCTCTGAGGTCGGAAATTTCAGCAGCGACAACCCTGATATTTTTTGTAATTGCACCAACAACAACCTGAAATGATTCAACTTCATTCCTGGCACCGGAAATCAGGGCCTGGTCACTGCCAGACAACGGCTGATCCTGGCCGATACGTTCCATGGAAGAGATAGAGACAAGCCGGACTTCCGTTTCCTGCCTGGCTCCTGAACATGAAGCCAGCAGCATGGCACACAGGATTGCAGAGCCAACCAAAGATGTTTTGTTTTTCCGTTTCATGTGAGAAGAAATTAATATACTACTGAAGATTAAGTGGTTCACATGGAACCCAAGTGACTTTTATTTTTATGCTTGTTTGTGATCTTGTATCATGTGGTTTTCATATTACACAGTTTTTTCTGTTTATGAATAGATGCTTTATTTATCCTATTAAATAGGTGTTAAGTAATATTATGTTTTTGACAATAGCAAAATGCTGAACCAACAATATAATAATTAAATCCGGTAGTTTGAGATTTTTTAATGTTTTTAGCATAATTTAATTATCATAATTAAATAAAAGATTTCTCCCTTTTTTTAAATAATTTATTTGTTTCATATAATTTTTATTACTAATTTTATTTTTTGACTTAACCATTTCTGTTTCCTGATCGAATCAGAATGATATATTGAACAGACCTGAAACAAATAATAGTTTAACCGTAAACCTTAAATCTTGAAACGCATGAATAAAGAATTCAGATCTTGTTTTTTGTCGCGTTTAGCGGGGAAAGAGAGTCCGCTTAACAGACGCATTATTGTAGTCAGCCTGCTGGCTGTCCTGCTGGTCAGCCTGCCGCAATTGTCAAGGGCCGGGGCAGGTAAAAATCCCGGCAGTAAAAATGACAATTCCGCTGCCCTGATCATGCAGCAGAGAGTGACCGGAACCATCACCGATGCTTCAACCGGAGAGCCTCTTGTCGGAGTGAACATCGTCGTTGAAGGAACAACAACAGGCACAATGACAGACATCAACGGCAAATTCACGATTGAAGCTCCCAGCCGGAATTCCGTTCTTTCAATATCCTATATCGGATATGTGTCCCTCAAGGTAAATGTGGAGGGCAGGGCTATCATTGATGTTTCAATGGAATCTGATCTCAGGGCACTGGAGGAAGTTGTTGTAACCGGTTACGGAACAGTGAGGAAAAGTGATCTTACCGGATCTGTCAGTTCGATCAAGACCGAGCAGATACTTCAGCTTCCCACCCAGCGTGTTGACCAGGCGATCCAGGGAAGGGCCCCCGGCGTGTTTATTTTAAATACCGACGGTTCACCCGGAGGTAATACCATGATCCGTATCAGGGGCAGCAACTCAATCAATGGCGGCAATGATCCCCTGATCATTGTTGACGGCCTGCAGGGAGCCAATATCAATCAGCTGAATCCGAACGACATTGCTTCAATGGAAATCCTTAAGGATGCTTCAGCCACGGCTATTTACGGTTCGCGCGGAGCAAACGGTGTTATTCTTATAACAACAAAACTGGGTAAAGTCGGAAAACCAGTGATTGACGGGAGTTACAGCGTGGGGATCCAGAGACTGGCACGAAAACTGCCAGTGATGAATGCCTATGATTTTGCGAGGTACAATAATTTTCAGAACAGCTTCAACACTGCCTTTGGACAGACCCCGAAACTCTACTTTACGGAAGCAGATATTGAATATTATAAAACCCATTCCACTGACTGGCAGGATGAGATTTATAAAACCGGTATAATGCAGACCAGCAACCTGGCAATAAGCGGTGCGACAGAAAGGCTGAAATACATGGTTTCAACGGGATACCTTGATCACAAGGGTATCCTGCTGAATTCAGCCTATAACCGACTGTCCCTCAGGGCCAACATTGCAGCCGATATTACCGACTGGGTTGATTTCGGAATGAATTACTCATACACATACGAAAAATACAAATCACCCCCGTTTTATGCCAGCCTTATGTCATCGGTGAATGACGCGCCGAGATGGTCTCCAACCGAACCGGTTTATGACGAGAATGGCAATTACTGGAGACATCGCCCGGGATATGCTGCATATGATACCTGGAACCCTGTAGCCACAGCACTGGAAACCAAAATAGACAACCCGACCTACCAGAATAATTTGAATCTGTTCCTTAATTTTAAGCTGTTAGAAGGGCTTACCCTCAAAATTATGGGAGGAGGAACCTTTACGACGTCATACAATCTCAAATATGAAAATACCAAGACACGGGACGGATTTGCGAATAACGGCGTTGGAAACATCACTGATAACTTCAGGGATTCTTACCAGAACACAAATATTCTTACATATGACAGGACTTTCGGGATTCACCACATTACCATAACAGGTGTTAGCGAAGAGATCTACAGCCGGTCGAGAGGCAGCAACATGTTAGGAATCAATTTTCTGGTTGATCAGCTGGGCACCGACAACATGGATGGTGCCAGATCGGTAACGGTCGACTCATGGGCATCGAAGAGGGTTCTGATCTCATATATGGGGCGCATCAATTACGGTCTTCTGGATAAATACCTTTTAACACTGAGCTACAGGGCTGACGGTTCATCAGTGTTCGGGGCAAACAATAAGTGGGGTTATTTCCCGTCAGGCTCCGTTGCATGGAGGATCTCACAGGAAGAGTTCCTGAAAGACTCAGAAACTATTTCCGATCTTAAGCTCAGGGTGAGTTACGGCGTTACGGGTAATCAGGCTATAAGTCCCTTTGGCACCCTCGCCAGGCTTGGTTCAGGGTACAGGTATCCATACAATAATGGTGAAAATCTCAATATCGGGTTCGGGCTTACAGACATAGCCAATCCCAATCTGAAATGGGAATCAACCGGGCAGACAAATATTGGGATCGATCTTTCCCTTTTCGGCGGAAGGCTTACTTCCACAATCGATGTATACAAGAAAGTCACCAAGAATCTGCTGATGCCCAGGCAGCTTCCTGACTATGTAGGCGTGTCAGACGTTATTGACAATATCGGGTCGATTGAGAACAAGGGAATAGAGATCCTGATAGGCGGCGACCCGGTAGCCGGACGTTTCAGGTGGAACACAAGCATTAATTTTACCATGAACAGGAACAAGGTTCTTGATCTCGGACCGGGAGTGACAAGGATAGGATATACACCCACATCGGGAGGATACAGCCTTGGTAACGAGTACATGTTCCTTGAGGTTGGTCAGCCTTTTGGTCAGATAAGAGGCTGGAAATACCTTGGACTCTGGAGGTCGGACGAGGAAGCAGAAGCAAGAAGCTACGGCCAGCTTCCGGGAACGCCGAAATACGCGGATATTAGTGGTCCCGACGGTGTTCCAGACGGCCAGGTTGACGGCTTCGACAAAACCACAATCGGCTATGGTTACCCCGATTTTACCGTTGGCTGGACCAATATATTCACTTACAAGAACCTGGAGCTTTCTTTCCTTATCAACGCCTCATACGGAAACCAGCTGTTCAACACGATCAGGATCAGGAGAGAATCTAACTGGGAAGGAACCGATCCGAAGCTCTGGAATTACTGGACGCCTGAAAACCAGGATACCGATGTTCCTGCCTTGTATGACGGCCAATGGGTGCTCGACCAGCATCTGGTGAACAAATATATCTTTGGACAAGGAGCCGGAGCCACTTCGCGTTGGGTTGAAGATGCCTCTTTTATCAGGCTGAGAACACTTACACTGGCTTACAATTTCGATTCCAATCTTCTGAGGAAGATCAGGTTTTCGAAAGCCAGGCTGTATTTTACCGGAACAAACCTGCTGACGCTGACCAAATACACAGGCTATGATCCGGAAGTTGCCCAATACGCCTATAATGACGCACTGATTGGCGTTGACCAGAGCGTTTATCCGCCTGCCAGGATGTTTACTTTCGGTATCGATTTTACTTTCTAAACCTAATCATCACTAAGAATATGAAAAGGAAATTTTCAAGCATATTACCAATATCTTTGTTGTCAGCATTGATTCTCTTTTTTGTTTCAAGCTGTGATCAGCTGGTCGAGAAACCGACTGATTTTGTAGGACCTGACAACTTTTTTAAGACACCTGGGCAAATCGAATCAGCTTTTACAGCATCAATGGACATCCTGTTCGGAGGCTGGACATTCTACGACTGGTACGGATATCCTGAGATCTTTGAAATGGACGACCAGGTATATGGGGGCGACCTTGTTATCGGCGACGATTTTGGCAGTGGATGCTGGGAAAAACACTTCAGGGCGATATCGTTTATCAATCCTGCAATAAAAGCCCTGAATGACGGCCAGGTAACCGGTATCTCCCAGGAAAAGGCTGATGAACTGATGGCCCAGGCGAAATTCCTGAGAGGCTGGAATTATTTCATGCTGGTACGCTATTATGGCGGTGTGCCCTTGATAGATGAGACAACCGATGCCACCAGGGATGATATACCCAGGGCCTCAGTTGCAGAAGTCTATGACCTGATTGTAAATGATCTCCTGTTTGCAACCCAGCATCTTCCGGTCAAATGGGGAGCAGAAAACAAGGCGCGTCCGGCAGCAGATGCTGCAAAGACTCTTCTTGCAAAGGTATATATTACAATGGCAGGCTTTCCGCTCAACGAAACTTCCAATTACTTAAAGGCAAGGGACATGGCCAAGCAGGTAATTGATGCAGGCAACTACTGGCTTGTCCCGAACGTTGAGGATGTTTTCGAGATGGAAAATACCTTCGGACCTGAATTCATGTGGTGTTTCCATAATTCAGAGGAAGAGTATGTCATTGAACCCCAGATCTGGCTGCCGGGCGAGATGGCAGGGGGCTGGGGCGATACCAGGTGCGAAAAAAGATGGGGCGAGGCCTTCCCGGAAGAACCCAGGAAGCATGCATACCTGCTCCTTGAAGATCCATGGTTCGGTACCGGAACAACATATCTAGAATGGGGTGGCAGCACTCCTTATGTGAGGAAATATCTGTATGACTCGCCCGAAAACATGGAAAAGACCGTTTCATATCAGAGCATGCCGATCCTGAGATATGCTGACGCCCTTCTGCTGTTTGCCGAAGCCGAAAACCAGGTGAACGGACCAACACAGGCTGCCTGCGATGCAGTTAATCAGATAGTGAACAGGGCTACGGGGGGTGTCCCGAATCCTGACGATCCGCTCTTTACAACATCAATGACGAAGGAGGAATTCGATGAAGCAATAATCCAGCAGAGAAGCTGGGAACTGTGTTTCGAATATGACAGATGGTTCGACATTCAGCGAAAACGGATACTGGATAAGGTGACAGATCCTGAGTTTCTGCAGAATTATTCCATTGAAGATTACCTGCTGCCAATTCCGCAAAAGGATCTGAGACTGAATAAAGCCCTTGTCCAGAATCCCGGGTATACATCTCCGTAATTTATAGCATAACTGAAAAATTTAGAGCCAGCTACCGGATTTTTTAATCCGGTAGCTCTTTTTTTGAGTTTTATTTACTATCATTATGGCAAGAGATCCAAACCAACAAGCATTAAATGATTAAACCATCCGGCAGGTTTTTTTTCTTCTTTATTATTTTCTTTTTTGCAATCTTCTCATCTTGCCAGAATGAACGGTTTAAAAAGCGTGCCAGCTCAAAGACTTTGTTCAGGCTGCTTGATCCGAAAGAATGCGGCATAACCTTCGCAAACAGACTTACCGAATCGGATACTGACAATGCAATCTTCTATGAATATTACTACAACGGGGCCGGACTTGCTGTGGGTGATCTCGACAATGACGGATTGAGTGATATTGTATTCGGTGCAAATATGACCGAGTGCAGGGTGTATCTGAACAAGGGCGGACTTAAGTTTGCTGATGTTACCAGGCAGTGCGGGGTCAATACGGCGGGCAAATGGATTACGGGAGTAAGCCTCGCCGATGTCAACAATGACGGATGGCTTGATATTTACCTGTGTGCGGCAGGCAATATCGACTATGACTACACCAATATGCTTTATATCAGCAATGGCGACCGTGATAATCTTTTTTTCACGGAATGTGCCGCTGCGGTTGGCCTGGCTGACAGGGGCTATTCAACCCAGGCAGTGTTTTTTGATTATGACCGCGACGGGGATCTTGATATGTATCTTGTTACTGCTTCGATGACAATCCCCAACAAGAATGCCCTTCGCCAAAGGAAAAATGACGGCTCAATGCCCAATACCGACAGGCTGTACAGGAATGAGGGAATAAATCCCCTCACCAATCTTCCGTTTTTCAGGAATGTGTCGCGCGAAGCCGGAATAACATGGGACGGATTCGGCCTGGGAGTCGCTGTTTGTGATATTAACAAGGATGGCTGGCCCGATATTTATGTGGGCAACGATTACATATCGAATGACCTGCTCTATGTGAATCAGAAAGACGGCACTTTCAGGGAAATGGTCCAGGATTATACGAAGCATATTACCCTGAGCACCATGGGTCTTGATATTGCAGATTTCAATAATGACGGGTTCGTGGACCTCGTTTTACTTGACATGCAGCCTGAAAATTACTACAGGAAAAGAACCATGGCCCTGAATATGCGTGATTACAAAAGATATCTCAGCGAATTGAATGCAGGGTATTCACCCCAGTACATCAGGAATATGATTCAGGTGAATAATGGCAATATCAACGGAAGGATAACTTTCAGTGATATAGGCCAGCTTGCCGGAATATTCGAGACGGACTGGAGCTGGGGAACCTTATTTGCCGATTTCGACAACGACGGCTTCAAGGATCTGATTATTGGCAATGGTATTCCCCATGACGTCACAAATATGGATGTTTCGGAATTGTGGATGAAAACAATAAGGGCCAACCGCGAAATTGATTTCACCGTTCTTTATAAGCTTCTTAAGGCAGAAATGGACAAACTGGGAAACGTTAAGAAGCCAAACATGATATTCAGAAACAACGGCAGCCTGATTTTTGAAACGAAAACCCGGGAATGGGGTCTAGGCCGGCCTTCCTATTCAACGGGCATGGTGTTTGCCGACCTGGATAATGACGGGGATCTTGACCTGATAATGAATAATATCAATGATCCGGCATTTGTCTATGAAAATACCTTGATGAGCGTCGATTCCCTTAAATCGAGGAACCATTTTATTTCATTGATTCTGAGAGGCGACACAAAGAATACCGGCGGCATTGGAACAAAAGTTACAGTCTATCATGATGGCCGCCTTCAATACCATGAGCATTTCCCGGTAAGAGGATTTCAGTCGATGGTGGATTCGAAGATCCATTTCGGTGTAGGGATATCTGAATCCATTGATTCGATCATAGTCTGCTGGCCCGATGAAAAGGTGCAGAAGCTCCGTAATGTGCCTTCCGATCAGTTTATTGAGGTTAGGTACATTGACGCAAAGCCAGACAGGATATTTGAAAATAAAACCGGGAATCCTTCATTGTTCATCCAGGTGCCTGAAAAAAACGGAATAAAATATATTCATCGCGAAAGGCAGTTCATCGATTTCGATATTCAGCCGCTCGTTCCGCATCAGTATTCAAAAGAAGGACCGGGGATTGCCGTCGGGGACATAAATTCAGACGGTTTGGATGATTTTTTCATAGGAGGATCCACCAGTTATTCAGGAATGGTTTTTATCCAGGGGAATAATTCAGTTTTCACATCATATCCCCTGCCCGGTGAAAATAATTATGAAGATATGGGAGCACTTCTGTTTGATGCTGACGGCGACGGGGATAACGACCTGTATGTTGTCAGTGGCGGTGCCGGACTTCCGCCGGGCATTGAATTCTACAACGACAGGCTGTATATAAACAACGGAAAGGGAGGCTTCATAATGGACAGGAACGCTCTCCCGGATGAACGCGTCTGCGGCTCGCACGTTGCCGCTGCCGATTTTGACAGGGACGGCGATCTGGATCTTTTTGTCTGCGGAAGGGTCAGCCTTGAAAATTACCCGCTGCCCCCAAGGAGTTTCCTGCTAAGAAATGACAGCAAAGGTTCGCAGATCAGGTTCACTGACGTAACCGGCGCGCTGGCGCCAGAACTTGAAAGACCCGGACTACTTGCCTCGGCACTATGGACCGATTTCAACAATGACGGATGGCCGGATCTGATAATTGCCGGGGAATGGATGCCTGTAATGTTTTTCGTGAATGTACAGGGAAAACTCAGAAATATCACCGGCTCAACCGGACTGGACAAATATACCGGCTGGTGGAACAGCATTGCTGCGGGCGATTTTGACAGGGACGGGGACATGGATTATGCCGTGGGTAATCTGGGCCTGAACACCCAGTATAAGGTGTCCCCGGCTGAGCCCATGCGGATCATGGCCAGGGATTTTGACCTGAACGGGACCATCGACCCTGTATGCAGTTACTATGTTCAGGGAAAGAGTTATCCAATTTATCACAGGAATGTGTTGCTTTCCCAGATCCCGTCGTTGAGAAACAGGTACAATACATATGAAGCATACGCAAGAGCTACTCTTGATGATATTTTTCCTGAGGATACCAGGAAAGGTGCTTATATAAAGGAGTGCACCTGGTTTGCATCATCATGGATTGAAAACCTGGGAAATGGCGCTTTCAGAATGCATTCCCTTCCCGAAGAAGCGCAGCTTTCACCGGTTTTCGGGATGTTGGCAGGCGATTATAACAACGATGGCAACTGCGATCTCATACTGACAGGTAACTCTTATTCTTCAAATGTTTATACGGGACAATATGATGCTTCGATAGGTTTATTCCTTTCAGGAGACGGGAAAGGCGGCTTTAAGCCGGTTTTGGGGAGGGAAAGCGGCTTTTTCGTAGATGGTGATGCAAAATCCCTTGCTGAGATATCGCTGAAAGATGGCAATTCATTTATACTTGCCGCCCGGAACTCAGACACCCTGAGGGTTTTTAAACCTCTGGCAAAACCCGCCGGAATTATCAGGCTCGGCAAGGATGATTTTTGTGCGGAGATCACATTGAAAAATGGTACCAGGGAATACCGTGAATTTTACTATGGCAGCGGTTACCTGTCACAGTCATCAAGAGTTCTGAAACTTCCGCCGGAAGCTGCTTCCGTAACTGTTATAACTTTTACAGGGGAAAAAAGGATCATAACCCTGAAATAGTATTCCGGGCAGATAGGGTAGAAGAACACAATCGCGGATCCCGGCCTGGAAAAAACTGATAAATAAACAGACGCTTTGCCTGGCATACAACCTGCCATATCGGTTACACTGGCATATTGCCTTCAGAATCAGGATGGCTTAAGGAAGAATTAATAATGTTTAATCAAAACCTGACTGTTAAAACAATTTATTTATGAAAGCAAGCAGTACATTTAAAGATTCAACAAAAGGAAGATTCGGATTTTATGCCTTTTGTTCCGGTCTTGCATTTTTGGTATTTCTGTTGTCCGGCTTAACCCTGTTTGCCCAATCGCCTGATGATAACGGCAATGTGAAGGTTTGGGCTGTACCCGGAGAGCAGAAAGTCAGGCCGGATGATAAGCCTGAGACTGCAAATCTTGTGTGGTCCGCTGCAGACAAACAAGTTTCGATTGCCGGAGCAGGCAACGAACATGTCCCGTTCCAGGTTGTGATCTCAACTCCCGTTCCTCCGGGCTGGAGGCCAAAGGCACCCGACGGGTTTTTCGTAAAGGCTTCCGGACTGAGATCCGACAGGGGAGACCTGATAGGTCAGGAAAATGTGAAACTCTACCTTGAGCATTATATTCAGATTTACGCGGTTTCAAGCCCGGTCGGGGCAACAGGGTACTGGCCCGATGCTCTTGCACCGTTAAGTGAACCGTTCAGTATGCAGGCCCAATATATAGTCGTGGGAAACCGGCCCGTATGGATAGATGTTTTCATCCCTTCGGGTACTCCTAAGGGAATCTATACGGGAACAGTTACGGTTGAGAGATTTGGAAAGGTCCTGGAAACGATCGGAGTCAGCCTGGAAGTGTACGGATTCTCACTGCCTGATGAGACTCACATTATAACCTATATGAATATTTCGAAAAATGAAGTAACACGGTTTTATAATGCAAGCGGTTCGGCCCCGGTTACGGAAGAACTTATGCGGAATTACTTCAGTTTCCTGTTTGATCACAGGATGGAAACCTGGTTCAATGATCCGCTTGTACCCGAAATTACCCTGAAAGGAGAAAAAGTCGATCTGAAATTCAATGAAGAGAGGTACGATTATTACATGAATAAGCTTAAGCTGAAAAGGGTCATCCTTGAAACCGTACCCCATGAAATTACCAGGCAGCTGAAAACGGAACCTTTTTCTCCTGTTTTCAACAGGGTGGTAAAAAGCTATCTTACATCCGTTGAATCTTTTTTCAGGAAACGGGGATGGCTCGATCGCCTCGTTTTTAACAGTCCGATTGATGAGCCAAATACGAAGAAAGATTATGAGGAGACCCGGCTGTACGCACAGCTTGTACACGAAGCTGTTCCGGGCGTACCTTTTCTTTCAACAGAATCTCCTGTCAGTGATAATCCGGAGTGGGGTACATTGCGTGGCTATGTCAACAATTTCTGTGTTCACGGCAATGCCCTGAATGACCCGGAGGTTAAGCAGGCATTGCTTGAGGAACAGGCAAAGGGAGGCGAGGCCACATGGTATATTTCATGCGATCAGGCATATCCCCAGCCAAACTATTTCATTGATGCTCCTGCACTTGATCCGCTGATGGTTCCATGGATAACAGAACGGTACAAAATGAACGGGTTCCTTTACTGGGCAGCCAACTTCTGGAACCAGACCCCTGATCCGTGGCTCGATCCGGTCACCTTTATATCAGGGTTTGAATGCAGCGGTGGTTATGTTCTGAACGGGGAGGGATCATTAATTTATCCGGGCAATCATACAAGAAGATATACCGGGCAGCCGGATGTTAACGGCCCTGTGTCGTCAATCAGGTTTGAGCTTCTCAGGGAGGGAATTGAGGATTACGAGTATATATGGCTGCTGAAGGAAAAAGGCGATCCTGCCTTCGCGGATGAGATTGTCCGGAATATGGTTATTGATGTAAGTACTTTCAGCAGGAATCTTGCTGAACTGTATTTAAGCCGGAAAGCAATGGCAAAACGCTTGGAAGAGTTGGTAAAATAGGATCTTCTGTTAATCAATTAACACTAGAAAGGTTTTATAGTAATGAAGAATAAATTATTCATTAGCAGCATTTTTCTGTTCCTGGCAGCGATGATTCAGATTACTGCATGGGCACAAGTGAATGAACCTGTTATGTATATTCCTTCTGCCGGATCCATACCTGTGGCTGACGGGAAAATTACTGAGCCAGTCTGGCAACAGGCTGCTGAGCTGACAGAATTTATTAACTGGTCGCGTGACAGTTACATTAAGGATTCCGTTAAAGTTCTTGTTTGCAGTGATGCCAAAAACCTTTATGTGGCTTTCCGTAACAGTGATCCTGGGGCAGCAAGATTGATGAAGAGCGTCAGTCCGAAGGGGCCGAGGGATACATTTCTGTGGGGAAGAAACCATGTAAGCGTGGGTTTGTCGTATGGAGGAAAGAGCATCAGGCTGATGGCTGATCCCAAAGGTACCATGACTGACTGGAAGGGCGATGATCTGAGCTGGAACGGGAACTGGCAATACGGGGCATCAATAAATAGTCATGATTGGTCTGCTGAATTCATTATTCCCCTGAGTGACTTGTCTGAATCAGGAATTGCCCCGGGTGAAGAAATAAAAATTTCCATCTCAAGAAGCTTTCCGATGGGCGAGTCGTCCGAGTGGTCAGGCCGATGCGTGCTTTCGGCAAAAGAAAACCTTAAATGTACTTTCGGCAGGTGGCCCGAGCCTGTTCCGGGTAAAAATTTCCTGCCTTTCAGCGCATCAAATTTCGGGAATGCAGAAGCTGATATTAAATGCGTAATAAAACTCTACAAGCTCGACAAAAAACCTGTTTTCATTAATCAGACCGGACAGGGTGCTTCATCCGAAATGCAACTTGTAATAAGCTCTGAACCCCTTATTTACAATTATAAATATTCGCTGCCTGCACGGCAGTCTGTTGAGCAAAAGCTTCAGTTCGACCTGCCTTATGAAGGATCATACTTTGCTTCAGCATCCGTTTTGTCGGCTCAGGGCTCCATCATCAGGCGGGGTGTTGATTTCTGGTTCACAATAGAACCCAACAGGCAGAAGTTAAATTCTCTCAAGGGACTGATCGGCGAATCGATTGCCTCACTGACGAGACTTTCCGGACCTGTAGTCGACGATCTGAAGAAGAAAGCAGAAAGTTATTATTCAGAGGTGCTTAAGCTCGAATCATCAGCAGAAAATGCATGGAGTTCCGCAAGGTGGAATGAACTGACTGATAAGACTGACAAGCTGAAATCAGACATTTCGCGTCATCTTAATTGTTTAAGATGGAACACCCTCATGAACTGGAACAATACATGGGATTTTGGCATCTCACTTACGCATTCTGTTGTAAAACTTAAGAAAGATGAGTATTTCCCTTCTCCGGTTACAGACAGGATCAATATCTCCCTGGCAGGCAATGAGTATGAATCTTTTCAGCTGGCGCTGCTCCCTTTCAGTGGAGATATGAAGAATATACAGGTGCGAGTAAGCGATTTAAAAAGTAAAGACGGAAGCCTGATCGGAAACAAGAATATTGAAGTTTCCCTTGTTGATTATAACATGATCGAATGGCAGGCAGATTATGTCGCTGAAAAAGGGTGGCATCCCGACCCGCTGATTCCTTTCAGGAACGGGATGACCATCGATGGGTCAGATCTTTGCAGGCCTTTATGGATAACCGTTTATGCTCCGGCAGGTACCAAACCTGGTAATTATCAGGGAACAATTGAGATCAGTGCCGACGGAATGAAAAAAGTCATCGCGTTCGTCGAATGCAGGGTATGGGGATTTGACCTTCCGGTTACAAGTCATCTTAAAACCCACTCCTGGGATAATATTGAGTATATGGCTGATTTCTACAACCTTGAGGAATATCCGGTTGAATGGTATATGAACTTCTGCCAGCTCCTGCTTAAGAACAGGTTCAATCCGGGCTCGGCAGGAATTAATTATGTCAGCGAAAAGCCTGTAAGGAAAGGAAAATATGATTTCAGCAGGGTCGAGAAGGTGCTTCAGTTTTGTATTGACCGGGGGCTTTCCAGATTTTCGATGATCCAGATGAGGAAGGGATTATATACTCCAAAAGAGGAAGCGGAAGTTTATAAATTTATCGAAGCCTACAGCAGGTTCCTGAAAGAAAGGGGATGGCTTGACGAAGCGCTGGTTGAGCTCTGGGATGAACCAACTGACCTTGAATGGCCATATATCAGGGAAAGGGCTGAAAAGATAAAAAAGATAGACAAGGATATCCGGCTGCAACTTTTTGCAGAAGGCGGACCATATGAGTTCTCAGACAGGAGCACCGATAAATATGGGCTCAACGACCTTGTAAATATCTGGGCTCCTGTAAATATAATTGAATCGCCCGAGACTCAGGCAAAGGGAGGTGAGATATGGACCTATTTCTGCACTCTTGCGAGGGAATCCGCTCCAAATTTCTTTATTGATTGCCCTGCAATTTACCAAAGAAGCATTCCATGGTATTGCTGGATGTATGGTGTTGATGGTTTCGAGCACTGGAGTACGAACTATTTCTGGAGAAATGTCAAAAGAGGCGAGCCTGTCGACAATAAATGGCCAAATACGCCGTGGGATTCACGGACATACTATTACTACAACGGAGAAGGCCAGCTTGTTTATCCAGGACCCGAAGGAGCAACTTATTCATCAATCAGGCTGGAGAACTTCCGCGATGGAATGGAAGATTATGAATACCTGTTCAGGCTGAGGGAACTCCTTTCTGCTGCCGGAAATGAAATTGATGATCCTATGCTCAATAGTTACAGGCAACTGCTGAAACCTGAAGATTATCTTCTGATAAAAAATCCCCGGAAGATAAAGGTTACCCTTGAAAACACCCTGCGCTTTCCGGATCAGCCTGAATTGATCCTTGAACGCAGAAATATGATAGCCAATGCAATTGAAAAACTGCTTAAAAAATAAAACCATGAAGCTGACTGCATTTATCTTTCTCATTCTGTTTAGCACCGGTAACCTGCTGTCGCAGGTATTTACCATTGGATCCGTATACGATCTTGATCCTGTTTTTGAAGACGGGTACAAACTGCCTGCCATGAAGGACACTTTAAAGATTTTTGGAATCAGGGGAGAAGTTCTGTCAGGGCAGTTCGTGATTAATGCAAAAAAGCAATTAAATGATGTGAGTGTACACCTTGGTGATTTCAGGGAGATGTCATCGGGGAGCCTGCTGCCGCAGGAGGCCATTGAATGGAATTTCGTTGGAAATATTCCCCTGAAAAAAAACACTCCCAACCAGCCTGAAAGAATATTGGTCAGAAAAGCTCCTGCCCGGTTTCCCGATTACCTGATGCAGGAAAGGAGTGTGCAGGTGCCCCAGAAAACCTATAGGGCAGTCTGGCTTACTTTTTCCATTCCTGAAGGCGCCAGGGAAGGAACATATTCAGGGAAAGCAACTGTAAAATGCAGTCAGGGTGAGCAGTCGCTGCCTGTTCTCGTGAAGATTTATCCACTTACCCTTTCCTCCGGGAGGCATCTTAAAGTTACCGAATGGTATTCCACGGACCATTTCCGGCGTTTTCACGGCATCACTGAAAAATATACGCCGGAATGGTTTGCAATGCTGCGCAGGTATGCTGAAAACATGGTTTCACACAGGCAGAATATTTTCCATGTACCGATGAGCGCAATAGAAATATCCGGAACAGGGGAGGGCAGGTTCAGATTTGACTTTACAAAATTTGATCAGACCGCCAATGTTTTCTGGGAAACAGGAAAGATGGATTACCTTGAAACAGGTGATCTTTTTAGATTTGGCGAAGATGCCTGGTTCAGTACAAACCTGAAATTCAAAGATTACAGGATTAGGAATGAAAGAACGGGAACGGTTGAGACAGTGAAGGGAGAGGAGATTGTTCCACTGCTTCTTCCCGAATTTGAAAGTCATCTGAGACAGAAAGGCTGGTTGCACAAAACACTTTTTCATATCCAGGATGAACCGTCAATGCATAATTCCCTTGCCTGGAGGGAGAAATCTTCATATGTCCGCAGCCTTGCACCCGACCTTAAAAGGATTGATGCAATAGAAACAACAAATGTGCTGGATGAAATAGAAATTGCTGTTCCCAAGATTGATGCACTTGCGACATGGCACAGATCGTATGAGGACGCCCGCAGGAACGGGATCGAATTATGGTTCTACACAGTGGGGATTTACCAGGGAAGCCTGTTTCCCAACAAGACTATTGATCTGCCGTTTATGAACAGCCGGCTGCTGCACTGGCTCAATTATAAGTATGATGCAACCGGCTTCCTGCACTGGGGATGGAACCAGTGGGAGGAGGATCCATTCAGTGACACGGGTATGCACATAGGGGATGGCTGGCATGTTTACCCTGCAAAAGACGGAGTCTTGAATTCTCTCAGGTGGGAACAGATGAGAAACGGGATCCAGGATTATGAATGTTTTAAAATGCTGGAGGACAAAATAAGGTGCCTCAGGGATTCACTCGGATCAAGGGCATCCTGGATAGATCCATCGCAGCGGGGCAAAGAAATAGCCTCGAAAATTGTTAAGGACTTTGATGAACATTCCAACGATCCCCGGTCGTTTTACAATGCAAAGGAGGAACTTATCAGGGAGATAATCAGTTTTGACAATTCTCCCGGGATATATATTCAGACCAACCCTGTTGATGGTTCATCTATCACATTACATTCTTCAGTTGAGCTTTTTGGATGGACAATACCCGGAACGAAAATAGTTGTGAACGGCAAGGAACTGCCTGTAAGCGATCAGGGTTATTTCTTCGAACAGTTTGGAGGAGAGGAACTTGACAATACAAAAATAGGACTATCCGAGAGCTCGGTTTTTGTACAGGCCTCAAAAGACGGTAAAACAACCGAAATAGTGAGAAACTTCAAGGTATATTGAAACAGTGATAATTGAGTCGGTGATTTATTAATTCATAATATTATAAAAAGGAATGATTAAGTCAGGCAGGAGAAAATTCATCACCCGGAGCCTTCTGGGAACTGCAGGCGTCGCTTTAAGAGGGCTGATACCTTTGGACACACGGGATTTACCCGGTGCGGATGAGCGGGGATCCCTGAAACCGGGGCCGGCAACATCCCTGAAGGTGCAGACTGAAGAAATGGTTTACAGGTATGTTTCCGCTGATAATGGTGCAGGTCCGATGTGGTGTCATGGTTCAACCTGCATAATACGGGCAGGGAATCAGGTTTACGCGACGGGGATTGAAACAGTTCCGGGCTGGAAGCCTCTCAACAATTGCCGCTGGACGCTTTTCAGACGCTCGGCTGCCGGATGGGAGCATGTAATGACAGATGAGAAAGACCGGACCAGGGAACCGAGCCCGGTTGCTGTTCTGAATAACGGGCATATTTATCTTTCTGTCAATCCAACTCTCACAATGCCTGAAGAATACAATGGTCACTCAAAACCCGGATTCTATGTTTTTGATTCCCGCGATCCGCAATTAAAATACCAGCAGATCAATCCCGTATGGGACGGTGAACCGCCATTCACGGAACATTCCTACAGAAGCCTTGCAGCTGACGGTCCATCGAACGAGCTTATCCTTTTCCAGAATATCGGTTACACTCATGCTGAATGGACATTTCTTGACAGGGAGAACCGGTGGGCGTCACAGGGAAGGATCGTCTGGCCATGGGGATCAGACTACGAGGTTCCCGGGCCAATAAGGGTATGCTATCCGACAGTAATGCTGAAAAACAGGGCCGTTTATTTCTGCGGGGTCAGTGACATCATTGAACCCAGAAGGGAATGGAGGGAGTATAAGAGACAACTGACAGGCAATGAATGGGATTATGATTTCAGGAGGTTATTTTTCACCTGGACCGACGATGTAACCCAAAAACCTTTTCATGACTGGATTGAGGTGGCAAGCCGTGAAGATACCTGCGGCTGGATATTCCCTTCGGATCTTTATGCAGCCGGCGACGGTTCGGTTCATATCCTATGGACGGAGAGAGCCATTGATGAAAGATTGCGCGAAAAGTTCTTCCCCGGCCGGAAGCAGTCGCACGCCCTTAAATATGCATTGATCAGGAATGGCAGGGTCATTTCAGAGAACACCCTTCACATCATGGAAGAAGGAGGGACAAACGGTATACCGGTAGAGGCGCGATTTCAGATACTGCCTGACCAGAGGATATTTGTGGTGTATGCAATAAGGGAGAATTTAACTGCAGATCAGTCAGCAGTTAAAAACTATATCATGGAAATAGGTCCGGGATCAAAAACCACTGAACCGGTACTGATCCCGCTCAGGTATCCCTTTTCAAGTTTTTTTACAGCTACAGTGCGTGGCGGGTCAGAGCCTTCTTCTTCCCTGGATTTTCTTGGCACAACCAGTGAAAAGAATACGATACGTTATGCAAGAGTGATTCTGGATTGACCTAATTTATTTTTTGAATTTCCCACAGGTTAAAATGAAAAACTGTATCTTGTTAAAATGGGCTTAGATCCACAACAGTTGTCATGCAAAGTTTACTAACCAGATTAGACAATCGAAAAATGCAAAGTATTAATATTTCAAGAAGGAAATTTGTCAAAGGATTGGCAGGAAGTGCTGCAGGAATTGCAGTAATGGGAGGCAATCCGGGGATGTCAGCTATGAGTTATTCGCGTATTATCGGAGCGAATGAAAGGATCACTATCGGTGTGATCGGTTGCGGTGGCATGGCAAACAGTCACATGGAAGCTCTGTTAAATATGAAACAATCAGACAATGTTGAAATTACTGCCGTATGTGATATTTATACGAATAGGCTGGAGAAAGCTAAAGAGCTGACAAAAGCTCAGGCTTTTAAGAATTATCAGGAAATCCTGCAGAAAAAGGACATAGATTATGTACTTATAGCCACACCTGAACACTGGCATTATCAGATGACTCTGGATGCCATAAGCGCCGGAAAGCATATTTATGTCGAAAAGCCAATGACCCACACAATTGAACAGGCTAAAGATATATGTAATAAAATTTCATCGTCAAAACTCAAATTGCAGGTCGGGGTACAGGGCATGTCGGATGATTCTTATGAAACTGCACATAAAATGATTACGGAAGGAGCGCTTGGGAAGGTTGTCATGGCACATATTGATTATTCAAGGAATTATCCCGGTGATTTCTGGGCGTACGAAATCGATCCTGATGCCAGGCCAGGAGTAAATCTCGATTGGGAAGCCTGGCTCGGTCCTGCGCCCAAACGCCCCTGGGATCCGAGAAGATATTTTCAGTGGAGAAGATACTGGGATTACTCCGGTGGAATTGCAACAGATCTGTTTATTCACCGGGTGACAAGGATCATTAAATCGGTTGGCCTTAGCTTTCCGGATTATGTTGTTGCCACCGGCGGGACGTGGAATTTTGTAAACAGTGTGGCTGAGATACCCGATACTTTTAACATGATGTTGGATTATCCTGAAAAAATAACTGTTATGGTTGTTTCATCATTGGCAAATGATATGCCGATACGGCATGTTATAAGAGGGCACAAGGCAACACTGGAATTTACAAAGGAAGGATTTACAATAACTCCTCAGGAGCAATCAGAATTGGCTAAAATAAGCGGTACCGGAGAAACAGTAGAAGGGACAAATCTTTTTACCTATAGGAAAACAGGTGCCGAAGATGTAACTTTACACCATAGAAACCTGATTGCCGCGATCAGGAAAAGCGAACCATTAAAGTGCGATTCGAATCTCGGTTTATATGGCGTTGTAGCTTGCATGATGGGAGTCGAGTCATTTCGTAACAGAAAATATCTGAAATGGGACCAGCAGAATAAGATGATCATTGAAAGCTGATTATTCAAGTGTGATTGATATTACCCTGATTAACCCGGAAACTGATTTTAATTTTAACGAAGATTAATAAAGATGAAGATGAAGAATATTTTGGTAAAAACTGGTTTAATGATTTTAGTTGGTACTTTTTGTTCATTTTCAGAAGCTCCGGTTACGGATGACGCGCCGGTTTATCATGTCGGAAAGCTGAAAAAGCCGATGAAAATAGACGCTGACTGGAACAAGGCCCAGTGGAAAAATGTAAGATCAATCAATATTACAAATTACATGGGCACGGTTCCGGAATTTAAACCTGAAACGCAGGTGAAAATGTTGTATGACAATGATTATGTTTATGTGATCTTTCACGTAAAGGATCGTTATGTAAAATGTATTACCGACCGGATTAACGGGCCGGTATGGCAGGACAGTGCGGTTGAATTCTTCTTTGCACCCGATCCCCGGCTGCCTCTTTTATATTTCAACCTCGAGACAAACTGCGGAGGTACTCCGCTCCTGTCATATAACCTGGTGCCAAGGAAGGAATCAAAGAGGATTGATCTGGATGACATTAAAAAGGTCGAAATAGCCTCTACCCTCCCGAAGATTATTGATCCTGAAATCAGCAATCCTGTTGAATGGACACTGGAATACAGGATCCCGCTGGATGTTCTTGAAAAGTATTCCAATGCAGCTCGTCCGCAAAAGGGAGTGGAGTGGAAGGCTAATTTCTACAAGATTGCCGAGATCACCTCAAACCCGCATTATATTACATGGGCCGAGGTAATAAATGAAAAGCCCGATTTTCACAGGCCCGAGTTTTTCGGACGGCTGATATTTGACTGATCAGGATCTTTTCCGGTACCATGGAAGCCTTTCCAGGGGCACGTCAATGATAATTTTTACCGGTCCTGTTACCGTAGTTCCGTCGTCTCCCTGCCATCGGCCTTCCGGTACTATGATTTCCCTTGACCTTTGTCCCTTTAAGACCACGGGGGTCACCAGAATATTTTTCCCGAGCATGAACTGGTCTTTGACATTTTCATAACCTTTACCGGGAAACTCATACTCCAGGTTGCGTATCATAGGTTCCCCTGAAGCGGCACACTCTTTTGCAAGTTCATATATCTCACCTCCCATCGAAAGATGCAGATTTGCCATTTCCCTGCATATTTTCAGGTTGTCTTTACTGAGGACCCTCCATGGCGCCACTGAAAACTGCATCATCGGCATCAGCGCATGAATCTGCGACGATCTCACAATCAATTCTTCATCCAGTATGCTGGAATCTTGGAAAGATGTCCACTCACCTCCTCCGATAAGGTCGGGGCATCCAAACTGATAGCCTGTCAGCCCAAGTCCGATCATATCCGGAATAAGCACCTGGAGATCAGCCCATGTGTGACTTTTGTCACGCAGCCGTTGGGCAAGAGGCTGTCCGGCCATTTTCCAGCATGCTCTGTACTCGTTAAACGGATATCCGAGACCAATTTTTGCAAATGATTCACAATGCTCATTTGGGCTAGAATCACCGAAAGAATAAGTTCCTGTATAGTATTCAGGATCCCCGGCGTCCAGTTTGAAACCATCAACGCCATATTTCTCCGCCAGGTTATCAAGCTGTTCCCTGAACCAGGCTGCTCCTTCAGGATTTGACAGGTCAATTATGGCACTGGCACCGTTCCACCAATCCACAATTGCAGGAGCTGTTTTTTCCTTATCCCTGAAAACCATAAGCTTCTTCCCCTGAAGATCACGGTACACAGGGGAATCAGAACTGATGAAAGGACAAACCCAGAGCATTACCCTGAAGTCCAGCCTGTGGAGCTTGTCTATCATTGATGCAGGATCTGGAAATTTCCTGCAGTCAAATTCCCAGGTTCCGTATCTCTCCTGCCAGTTGTCGTCAATCATCAGAACTCCTGGCGGGAAACCGTTTTTGATTATGTCCTCTGCATATCTGATCACATCCGTTTGGTTCTGGTCATACTGTAGTTCAATCCATGTATTATATTGAGGATTTGTGAACATCAGAGGATCAGGGGTTGACCCTGAAGGCGGAAAAAACGTTCTGCTGCAATATAAGAATGCATCCTTCAGTGTTTTCCCCGAAGTGCCGGTACTGATTTCAGCTCCATGGGCCCCTGCTGATATTATATTACCGCTGATGGATATCTCAACAGGTTTCTCACTCCATATGTATCTTCCCTTGTTTGAGAGAAAAAGTGGCTGAGCCTGATTTCCCCTGCAGTCTCCCAGTTGATCATAATAAAAATTCCCTTCAGCATAGGGTGAATTCCTGCCATCCGTAACTGCTCCTCCCCACCATTTCTCATCCTGAAACATTTTTAATTCGACTTTCTGCTGATTCTTTTTTTGTACGCAGCCTGTGAGGAAGATCCCGGCCAATATTAAGGGAAATACCAGACGATTTGTTTCTATGTGCATTTTGACCAGTTGTTAATCAAGTTTATTAAGAAAATCAACCAGTTTCGAGATATCCGGAGGGGAATTGAATTTTATCCGGCTGGTTTTCAGAAACTGTTTAATCTTGTCTTCCCTGCCGTGATAGGCAGCCAGCAGGCTTTTCCTGTTTAAAATTACAAAGGGCCCGTCGGGGTCAGCAATGTAGAATTGCCTGGTGCGTTGAAAAACCATGTCCTTGTTTGCGCTGAGCTTGTAGAAATTGCCATCCGCCGGCATTGAACCGTATGTATTTGTCGAAGCACCGGCACTTGAGGTGCCGTAGGAATCCCTGCTCTGGATCTCCTTTAACTCAAACCTTTCCTTCATTCCAATCACCTTTTCCCCTCTGGCCCATTGCTTTATATAACCTTTATCGTAATAAAACGTATCCCGGTCAATTCCAACATACCTGATATCTTTCTTGTTTATTATTGCAAGGGTATCGCGCGACTGGAGAAATTCCATTTCCCCGGAAAGGAAATTATAGTTCAGCAGCCTTTCGGAATAAATGCCGTTCCTGAAAACCACTCTTCCGGTTCTGAATTCAGGGTAAAAGTATCTTATTTCATCGGGAAAGTAATCCAGTATTTTATGGCCTGCCTTTACCGTAATAAGTTTGTCTTCCTGTGCGGATAGTGACAGACTGACCGCTGCAAACAGGAAAAACAGAAAGGTTGTTTTTCTCATTTTGATGGCTATTTTGAGTAATTCATGAATATCCGGGTATAAATCAAGCTTTTTTTATTGAATTTATTACAAAAGTATTACCGGGAATTAATTTCCGGAATAAAAACCGTAAAAGATGTTGTCAGTACACATTCCTGTCAACAGGTCTGCTTCTTGTAAAATCTCCTCTGATTTGTCCAAATTGAAGATAATACCAGAATGTATCCTTTTCCGCCCTGTTAAGGGACTTTTTGATTGCAGCCCTGTCTCCGGCGAAACTGTTAACGGATCGTACATAATTTAAAAACCTTGCATTCGTGCCTGCTGACAAAACCAGTCCGGCAAGATCCGGCAAAGCTTTTTTATAACTGGCGAAAGCAACAATGGCTTCTTCAATATGCCGTGGAATAGTTGTGTAACCCATATCAGCCATCTTTACGGATTCTTCTGCAATTTCCAGGATGTCTTTCTCCAGCAATAATCTTGCCATCTTGTATTCGAATGCCTTCCTGTTCGCGGGATTTGATCGTACCAGGAGATCAATATTCATGGCATCCTCGGTGTGGATAAAAAAATCATCTTTCGGCATCAGTTTCCTTTTCTCCCCCAGTTCATCATCGGTATTGACAAGTTCCGTATTTTCAAGCATTTTCCCCAGCCTTCCTGCTTCGGATCTGTATCCCAGGGTCTTTTTAAGAATATTGAGATATCTTTCAGCCACCCTGAAATTGCCGTTTATCAGTTCCGTTTTTATCAGCATTTTGAGATTTTCGGGTGTATAACCGTTAATGACCATCAGCTCGAAAGCCAGATGCCTGGCTTCGTTAACAAGACCAACGGCATAGTAGTAATGCATTGTTCTGGATGCCTGTTCCCTGTTACCTCCAAGTGAAAGCGACATCGGGCCGGTATCCTGGCAGCCGAAGAACATCCTGTCGCAAAGCTTTCCTTTTTCTGATAATGAGAGATTATAGTAAAACTGTTCAATTATATTCGATGAGGGATACTTTTCGTGATGCACAATGATTTCATCAAATTTTCCGCTGCAGTATCTTTTTTCCGTCCTCATGATCCCCTCAAATACCGGATCATACTGGCGGACAAGAACAATTATTGATATTCCATAGAGGCATGCTGCAATAACCGTTGATTTTGCAGTTGCATGTTTCTCAGATCCGGGAAGATCTGAAATTTTAATAAGGCCGGGGAGAAGTACAAACAATACTGTAACACCGTAAAGCAGTCCGTTTGCCCTTCCGTATTCGTTTGAGATGAGAGGATAACCTGTGATTACACTAAAAGGCTGATAAAGGAACAATTTGTAGAATAGCACCAGCGTGACAATGGAGATGAATATCTGGAGCAGGGTAAAAATTCTTCCATATCTGTTGTTTTGATATAAGATACTGTGGATTAGATATGTGCAAAGATAGATCAGGGAGTAGGTTCCCATCATGAAATAAAATACCGGGAAAAGGAAGATCAGGATCACATGAAAGGTTTTCCTGGTAAGATTCAGGGAGATCAGGAACAGAACTGCTGCCAGCAGGAAGCCAAGTGAATGCAGTATGTTGAAATGATAATTGCTCTGACAGATCATCAATCCGAGAGGGATCAGAAAGGCTAATGGCATTGTGAATGATCTGCTGCCTGACAGCCTTTCGGCCACTGATCTTAACAATATTGCCAGTAGTGCAATTATCAGTGAGTTAATAAAGGCCCCGTACAGATCTGACAAATATCCCTGTGTTAGGAAACCTGCCAGATATTTCAATAATCCTCCCGGTTTCACAAGATGTTTCGCAAGATATTCGTACGAGAAAATAAAAAGGGATTTTTGTTCCTGGTAGAAAAAAATTCCGGCTGCGAACCAGTAGAGGTATGCAAACGATGTGATGAAAAGGATCAGGACGGGCAGATTTTTTCTGGTCATTTTTCTATCCATCTGGCTTTTAAAGGCGGTTTAGCGGATGCTTTCATAAAATCACGGGCTTCCGATGCCGGCAGTGCAGGCACAAATTCCGGACGGTTGAATGTTTTATCCAGTCGTCTGTAAAGAGTCGGATCCTTCTGGGGAAGGACAAATGGCTTTCCTGTTTTGCCTGGAGATTCAAAAAAAGCTATAAACGGCCTTGCGGTGAGCCCGTCGAGCCGCTTGCTGCTGAACACGATCCATCTCCCATTTGATGACCATGAATGATAACTTTCGGTTTCATTGCTGTTAAACGGGAGCTTTTTGATATCCATGTTTTGCAGATCCAGAAGATACAGATCGGCTTCCCGGTGCCAGATTGAGAATGTTCCATAATCGTGAAGGGTGAGAACCAGATATCTGCCATCGGGCGAGATGCTGGGAAACGACACTGACTTGTTTATTTCAGATGCACTGAAAATAACTTCGGCCGGACCGAATTCCCCGGTATCACTATCGAATCGTTTCCGGGCAAGGTCGTACTTTATTTTTCTGTAATCAAAGCCTTCCATTACCTGCTCTGCCCTGCAATAGTACAGGTATTTTCCATCCGGCGCCCAGCACGGATAAGTTTCCATGTAGTTCGCAGTATCCCTGTCACTGACCGGGGAGATTAAATTTTGATCCGGATCATAGAGTAAAAGGGAGGAGAACAGATCCATTACTTCAATGTTCTTGCCCGCTTTCATGTGAAACGATTGTATGGTCCTGTTTGATGAAAAAGCCACGTATTTTCCTGAGGGATGCCAGCTGGGGTAAACGACATTTGCCTTCATATTGTCCGTTCGGAGGATTCTTCTTGTGAGATCCATGCCGTCATGGAAATAAGTGCCTCCCTTTGATCCCCTGACCTGCACCAGGAATCTCTCAGCTTTTTTGCTATTGAAAGAATGGCAGTTGATGCAGTTCCTTTCCAGCAGCTGGTTCTCAATGAAATATTTCTCCTTGAAGGTTTCTGTTGATCTTAGTATCAGTTGCATTTCAACCCAGGTTTCATAACCGGGATAAAGAAACCGGTAGCAGAGCCAGGGGTCAACAGAATCACCCGATATTTTCATACTGAAAGGAGAATATTTTATATACTTTTTATCCTTGTTTACAGCAATAATCTCAATCTCAATACTGTCTGCATTATTCCCTGTCAGTGCCCGCCAGAGTTTTAATGGAAAAATCACATTTCCGTCCGACGATCTGATTTTATTGCAGATTCCATTTGAAGAAGAGATCCTTACAAGGAATTTCTTTCCCTCTTCCCCGATCCTGAAATTCATGGGAGCGATGTTGTATGGAATGGTTATCCCGGAGTAATCGGGTTCTATAGCCGGCTGTCTGTTTGCAGGTTGAATATCCCGAATGTCAATTCCATTGCAACCGGCTATGAATGTTGCAGTTGCAAAGATAACCGATCCAATAACTGATAAATTCAATTTGATCACCTCAGAGACTCCTTAATCCGAAAAATAGTAATAATTGATTTATTACCCAATTTTAAAATACCGGTTTTAATCCTCCAGCAGGACGCTGTTTCTGGTTGAAGACAGGTCCGGGTCATTTCCTGCCATTTGTAGCAAATCCCGGCCCGGTTCATAAACAGGGGTAAACATTGAACGGCATAGATGAAATTATCATTACAGCCTTCGGGAAAATTTCCCGGGATAATATAGGTTCCTTTTCCGGATCTTATTATCTTTTCAGGATCAATTTCAATTAAAAAAGAAGAAATGGGAACTACGAGAAGAAGTTTTATTGCAAAATCCCTGTTTGCAGCAGCAGGATTCTCTGCAGGCTTTGATATTAAAGCTATTGACGGGCATAAGACTGAGGATTCGAATTTCAACATTGGATCATTGTCATCCCCCGATCCTGATGCTTTCAGGATCAGTATCTTTTCGAAGCATCTCCAGTGGCTCGATTACAATGGCATGGCCGGGGTTCTGTCCGACCTGGGATTCGACGGGGCAGATCTCACAGTGCGTCCGGGAGGGCATGTTCTTCCCGAGAACGTGGAGGCGGATCTGCCCAGGGCGGTGGAGGCACTTGCCAAAAAAGGGAAAAGGGTCATTATGATAACCACTTCTGTGACCGATGCTGCTGACCCGCTTTCGGAGAAAATATTGAAAACAGCTTCATCCCTGGGAATAAAGCATTACAGAACAGGTTATTTTCATTACAATGACCGGAATGCTGTAAGCGGCGATCTGGCCAGGTTCCGGGAACAGCTGGAAAAGCTGGCAAATCTGAATGCAAAATACTCTATTTCAGGAGAGTATCAGAATCATTCAGGTGACTATGGACAGGGAATATATTTTGGTGCGCCAATCTGGGATCTTGCTGCGATCCTTGAAAAAATTAACTCTCCCTGGCTTGGCTCACAGTATGATGTTTACCATGCATCTGTTGAAGGAGCGAATGCCTGGCCCGTCGGACTCAGGCTGATCAGTCCCCGGGTCCGCACCATTGACATAAAAGACTTCATGTGGGTTGAAAAAAACGGGAAGACTATATCGGAACCGGTGCCTCTGGGCCAGGGAATGGTCGACTTTAAAAAATTCTTTTCACTTCTGCGCATGCATGACATCAGGGTGCCATTTTCAATTCATTATGAATATCCTCTCGGCGGGGCTGAACACGGCAACAGGGTACTTGAAACCAGCAGGGAGAGTGTTCTGGCAGCCATTAAAAAGGACCTGGAGACCCTAAAAGGTTTTCTTAGAGAAGCAGGGCTGGCTTAATGCTAATTAACAATGCAGTTAAGGGCGCGTTCAAAGATCCGGATCAGGACAATTGCATGTAACTGCCTTGTATCCCTGAGCCTCAGTATTAAAACACAAACTGCTTTCTTGATGTAATTTCTGAATCTAAATCCATCAATACAGGATATGAAATACAAAAAAAATCTGAAACATTTGTCGCTGCTTGTTTTTTCCAGTCTGTTCATAATAAGTACCGTTTCGGCGCAAATCAGGGCATTTGCCAGGGAGGATTTTGCCGATCCTCCTGTCCGGTACTGGCCGAGACCATTGTATTTCTGGAACAATACAACAATAAAACCGGAAGTACTGACCGGGCAGATGCAGAAAATGCGTGATTTGTGCGGTTATGGAGGATTTGGCGTGGTACCTTTCGGCAGGCATTTCAAACCCGAATATCTTTCTGAAGAGTATCTACAGCTATATGGGATAATGCTTGAAAAGGCAAAGGAACTCGGAATGACAATCAGTCTGTATGACGAGTTCGGATTTCCAAGCGGATCGGCGGGTGCTTTCGATGAGGGTGACGGAATCCCGCGCTTTCAGATGAAGTATCCCGGTTATACAATTCAACGGCTGGATAAATATGAAGAAGAAGTAAGCGGGCCGCTTCTGTATGAAAGGAAGGTTCCGGATGGGAAAACAATGGGCATAGTGGCAATGAAAACTGAAGACAGGCAAAGGGTTGATCTGTCATCATCTGTGACCAATGGTTCGCTGGTATGGAATGTTCCCGCCGGAAGGTGGAAGATTATGTTCTTCACCTGCGTGATTGACGGCAATCCCCTTGCCGATTACCTTAATCCCGAGGCTGTCAGGAAATTTACCGGCATGGTCCATGACGTTTACTATGACCGTTTCAGGGATTATTTCGGCAATGTGATCTACGGGACATTTTTTGACGAACCTTCAATGTTCCGGGCACAGTTCAGGATGTGGACACCAATGTTCAATGAGAAATTCATCGCGAAATATGGCTTCAGTCCTGTTACCCTGTATCCTGCACTGTGGTACGATATAGGGCCCGAAACGTCATCTGCACGCAATTATCTGTTTGGTTTCCGGGCCGAACTGTTTTCGGAAGGATATCCCAAGGTGGTAAATGACTGGTCGGTGGCACATGGTATAACAGCCACCGGTCATACGGCCCCCGAAGAAGCAATTATCCCTGCCAATGGCCCCGGCGACCTTATGAAAGTATTCAGGCATCTTGAGATCCCGGGAATTGACAAGATCGGCGGACACCGCTATGCGGAAAGATTCTATAAACTCGTCAGTTCGGCTGCATATAACTGGGACAGGGGACTGGTTATGTCCGAGACCTATGGTGCGATGCCGAATTATGATGAGCCCGGCGACCTGAACTGGAACGGTATATGGGCCATAGCAAATGATCAGTATTCGAAGGGGATAAACATGCTTATCCCCCATGCATTCTGGTACGATAACACCAAGGTTACCTACAAGCCTGAACTGTCATACCGGAACCCGCTCTATGCCGACAGCCTCAAAGCTTTCACAACCTATCTTGCAAGGCTGAACGTCATACTCCAGGCCGGCGGAAGGCATGTGGCAGATGTGGCAATTCTTTATCCCATCCATTCCCTCCTTGGAGATCATTATTTCTACACTGAAACAGGCCCTGCAAATGTTGACGGACCGGTCGGACTTGATAACAGCTTCTACAACGAGGCAATTTCTCAGATTGACTATATATCTTTCGATGGCTGGCTGCTGAACGGTATTGGAATTGATTATACCTACATTCACCCCGAGGTCCTCGATGAAAAATGCGTTGTGGAAAAAGGAAAGCTTCACCTCAGGAATAAGGTCAATCATGAAAGTTTCAGCATACTCATTGTTCCGTCATGTTATATGATTTCAACCAGCAACCTGAGGAAAATAGTTGATTTCTACAATTCAGGAGGGATGGTGGTGTTCACCACCCGCCTTCCGCGTAAAGCTTGTGAACCGGGAAAGGATAATGAAATATTAAGCATGGTCCAGTCGATTTTTCCGTTGATGGAGGAAAATGAACATGAGCTTTTGGAGAATGAAAGGGGAGGAAAGGCATGTTTCTTCAGCAGCCCCGATGCACTGGATATAGCCGGGACATTATCCGGATCAGGCCTGGTGTTTGATGTTGATCACCCGCTGAACCCCGGTTTGCAATATATTCACAAGGTTGTGGAAGGAAAGAATGTTTTTTTCTTTGCCAACACCGGCGAGGCACCGGTTCAGACTGAAGCAACCCTCAGGGATGCGGTTCACCTCGAAGAATGGGATCCGCATTCCGGCACGATAAGAGAGGCAGATTACCGGTTTGCAGAAAATGCTTCAGGTTCTGAATCAACCGTGGTGACAATAAACCTGAAGCCGTATAATTCAGTATTTTTTATTGAGAAATAGGAGACAGGGAATTTTCAGGTAAAGTTACCCCGGCTGTTGATTCCGGGGATCCTGCTTTCCTATTTTTCGTAAATGATTTCCTTTGATCCCGAAACAGTGTTTCCCGATGCGGTTATGGCCGAGCTGTTTTTACCCACACGTATGGCAGTTTTCTGATTTCCCTTTCCCGTTGACCTTATTATATTGTTTTTTATCACAATATCACGTGTGACGCCGCTTATATAAAAGCCGTTTGCCTCCCCCTTCATGCCGTTGTTTTCAATAATGTTTCCGGTGAACGTGTTGCGGTGTCCGGCATTCTGTTCATTTTCATCACGGAAAAGGACACCTTGATGAGCATTTTCGTACACGTGGTTATTTTCAAAAATGTTGTCGGTATCCTTGTGTCCGATTGAGATGCCGTTATCACCGTTGGCGAAAAAAACATTATCCCTGAATATTCCGTTTTGCACCCTCCAGCAGAGGAACAATCCGTCGCCTGCGTTATGATGTCCGCTGCAATTTTCCATTACCGAATGATCGGAGCCGGTCCCGGGATGAAATCCGAGCCCGTTCCCGTTTGAGGCCTCGCATCCTTTAAGTGTAATGTTCTCGGTTATCTGCCAGCTGAAAGAGTCGCCGTTAAACTCATTGACCCTGACGTTTTCCACCAGGCAATTCCTTGATTTGTGGATATAAACTCCGCCGCCCCTGCATCCATTTATATAATCATTCCTGTCCTTGTTCCCCTCAATCACCAGGTCTGCAATCCTTACATTTTTTACCTCCACGGCTTCAACGACGGAACAGGCATTTGTCACAGTTCCGTTTTTTGATGCCACGTAATCATGTACGGTGTTGTTGTCAAAATAGATCACGTTTCCGTCAATGTCTGTAATCAATGCCGTTGTTACGGCCCATGCCTGCTTATGGTCGTCGTCAAAAAGCTGGATTCCCATTCCTTTACTGAACCCTCCGGCATCTTTTACGACTGCCTTTACCATGCCCCAGTCAGCATCAATGATAAAACTGGTTCTGAAGCCGTCACATTTCCTGAGAATGGTAGTCTCACCCGATCCGATCAGGGAAACATTATCGGAAAGGCGTACGGGTCCCGTTATCTCGTATGTGCCCGGGTTTAATCTTACGGTTCCTCCGCCCCTGGTTTTTAGCGCATCCAGGGCTATCTGGATTGCTGATGAAGAATAACCCGGAATATCGGCTCCGGATCCTCCGACGCTTATAACCTGTTCTGCCCTCTTTACATCAACCAGGCCTATATTCTGCCCGGCTGCAAGGGAAACTGTAAGCAGGTACATGACCAATGTTACCGTTGCGTTCAATTCTCTTTTCATTTTTTTGTCTGTTAAATTATTAACAATTCACGTTCAATTTCGGCTCTTTAATTTTCGCAAGCGGGAAGGAAACAATGGTTGTTGAAATAAGGGCAGTCAACCTGTTTCCCGCCTGCCTTGCTTCTGGAGTATCTTCATTTTTGCCTGTTTATTCAGGTCAGATAATTTCAAAATAAATGAATTATTTCTTTTTAGGATCAATAATGTCATAAGATCTGAGAAACAATCTGAACATGGCTTCAGCCGGCATATCTGATATTTCTTTCTCCAGGCGGTCCGATACTTCATTGTTGTCGTTGAATTTTGCAATCACCCACTGAACTTTAGGTGATCGTGATCCGGGTGAGATACTCCAGTTGCTCAGGGAGTCCTGCCCGGCTTTCCAGTTTTCCATTGCGATGACGGCTTCCTGCCTTTTGCCGGCTTTGTTGTATGCAATGGTTGAAATATACCTGTTAACCGGATCTTCACCAGGAATGTCGTTTCCCGAATACCGGATTATCCGGTTTGAATAGTAATCTGTCATCTTGTTTTTTCCTTTCATTTTGTAGCAAAACGACAGCAGGTAATCCTGGAAGCGCTCATCAGGGTCATAAGGTTTACCGGCACCCAGATTCTCCGGCCATTTTTTTGAGTTGTCTATGAATTTGATTGCCTTGTCATATTTCCCTTGTTCAATCAGGCTGACTGCAAGTGAAAGATTTGCAAGCTCGTAAAGCTCATGACCCTCCCGGGCCCCTTCATAGGGCAGAATGGTTATTGTCTCCAATATCTTAAGGCTCTCTGAATACCTGGCGTTATTTATCAGGGCTTTTACATAGTCAATCCCGGTCACAGGGTTTGAAGGAAAACGGAGATATGCCTGCCTGGCTTTTACCAGCTGTTCATTGTATGACTTTTCCGACTGCAGGTTCTCCGCGAGGAAATGCCATGTTCTCCAATCATTGGCATCAAGTTCCAGGGCTTTCGAAAAATCATTTCCCAGGGGCGGGGAGTTCCTGCCGGCTGATTGTGACAAAATACCTCTTGCAATGTAGAACGGTGCATAATCCGGGGCATACCCGCATTCCCTGAACAATTCCAGGGTTTTCTCCAGTCTCCCGATATGCCAGTATATCAAACCAAGATAATACCTGGTTTTCCAGCTGTCGTTTTTTTCAAGGGCCCATTCGAGAACACTTATTGTTTCATGCCGGAATGGGAAAACGAGAAAGGGGGAGAGGTCTGCGGCCTTCCTTAGCAGTTGTGTGCTCAGGGCGACGTCGGTGTCTTTCCTGAGCCAGGCAAGCCAGTAAAAAACAATCGGGTTGGCAGGAGCCTCCCCAAGCACGGCTGCAGCTTCATCATACAATCCCCTGTTCACGTAATCCAAAGCAAGCTCCAGGAAGGTTTCATGAGGCAGTTCATTCCGGATCAGTGATTTGAAATCATTTAGCCTGGCAGTGGAAGGAGAGAGAAGATATTTTTCAAAGTTGGCAAAATGGTTTAAAGGGTCAATATCGAGCAGCTCTCCGATCTGTTTTTCCGCTTTGGCATTGTTATGCAGTTTTCTGCTGCTGATGATGAGGATTTCACGTGCCGGAACAGATATCCTGTTATAGTCCAGGGCTTTTCCTGCATAATCATCTGCACCCCTGAAGTCGCCCCTCAGCAGCCTTGCTTCCGCAATCTGGATAAATGAAGCTGACCTGAATTCCATTGTCCTGGCGGCAATACTGAAAGCCTCCTCTGCCTGGTTGATCATTCCGCGTCTTCTGTTGATGAGCCCGGTAATGAAATTACCCCCCGGATCATAAGTGTTTATTTCAAGGATCTTTTTTGCCAGATCCTCAGCATTCCGGTATCTGTACATTCTGAATTCCGTTTCGGCTGCCTTGTAAAGGGCCCGCAGGTGTGAAGGCTCCTTTTCGAGGCATTTATAGTAGTAATTCAAAGCCCTGGTAAACTCCCTCATTGCATACATATCTTCTGCCAGGAGGAACAGATGTTCGGCTGAATTATAGTCACCATTAACCGGCGATCTTGAAGGTCTTTCAGTTTTTAAGGTTTCGGTCCCGGAGTTATACTCCAGGATGTTTTTACCCAAAGTAACATTCAGATCCCCGATATCCGCAATGTTCAGGGCCACTGACCCGGAATACAGTTTCATTGGCTTCAGTTCAATGCATGCGGAATGAATGATTTTCCCGTTGTTCCTGATGACCAGGGTGTCTTTTAGGAAGATATTCGGACTTATAAGGATCTTCAGGCTGTCGCCGGCGGTCACCACGTTGAGGGTGCCTGCCGGGGAAGCATCGACCATCCCTCCGGTTCCGATTACCGGGAACCATGATTCTGTTTTGGTTTCAGTATAGTAGGGTTTTATTGAAAGCTGGTCGAACGGACTGTTGAATCCGCTCACATTGCTTGCCTGGTTGAATTTAACTCCCGACTGGGCTTCAATATACTGGCCGTCATTGTCTGTCAGCAGTTTTTCCCAGATAGCGCCGTCGCGCGCCAGCGACCATATCCATATCTTTTTGCCTGGTGCATCAGAGTAGGGGGCCCAGTGGCCAAATCCGAAGCCGGAGTTATGCCAGTATCCTCCAAACCAGTCAGTGAACAGGCCGGATACATGATACGATTTGCTGCTCCCGAAATTATTTTCCCTGTAATATGAAAGGTTGTGTCCTTCCCTGTCAACCGGCCATTGGTCGACATTTCCGTCGTGGCCTATGTAACAGGTACCCGGAAAGAAGAACTGGAGGTCGTCGGAAGCGCGAAACCCGCCATTTTCCCACGACAGATACGCATCGTGAAGGGGGCGGGGATTATACCAGAAGCTGTTTGTTTCGAAAAAAGCTTTATCCTTATCCAGTTTGATTTCAACGCGCCATTGTGTACGTGATGCCAGGTCAAGGCCACCCACGATACAGCTTGCACTGCCGTCGGGATGCTCCTTTATTACGTAATCAACCGGGGAGGAGGTCCAGGGAGCATGACCCAGGTCAAGACCGAAATTATGCTCAATCCCGCCGCTGGTCCATGGACCCCTGATACCAATTGACCTGAATTTCATGACTTTATTCGTGTAAACAAATTCCTTTCCGGTCGATTTTTCAACAGCACCCCACACCTTGCCGCCAACTTCCGGGAGTATTGTGACGCTGATAAAATCATTTTCAAGGGTGATTACTTTCCACATTTTCACCTCGGGCTTTTCAGTGAAACCATCAAAAACAAAGTAGGGATAGAAAGAGGAGGCCATTGAATTCAATGCCCTTACCGACACTGGATTCGGATCGGAAAAAGGATACGTTTTAAATGGTTTTAATTCTTCTTTGACAACAACATCCTGGCCGGTCAGATCCGGGAAAACCAGAGCAGGCGAAATCAGTAATAATACTTGCAGGGCCCTGTTCCTCAGGGCTGTTAACTTAGACATGGCAAAATTGGTTTTATAGAATCAGATTTAATGATAACAAGGTTAGTGGATAACTGGTTTTATTTTTTCATGGACGGCTTGCACCTAATCTGTCATTTCCTCTGAAGCTGCGATAGTTATTCGGACTTTTCCAATCGGTATTGAACCAGCCGGATTGTCTTTCCGGGTCTTCCTGGTAACGGGATCAACATGGTTATTGGCCAATAATTTATCTTTCCGTCAAAGCCGGCCATTAATCTCCCTGGCAGATCCCATCATGTTTTCCGGATTGCACAGCGTTCAGGGATCCGGGTTTGTGATTACTTTTTATTCCTGTCCTGCAATTTCCTTTCAATCATTCTGCCCATGGCGATTCTCTGGGCATCCCATTTTCCGGCATCGAAGCTCCAGACATCGAGATTCCCGATGGATTTTGGACCGAAAGGTTCATGAATTATTTCGTTTACAATTGAATCAGCCCTGTGAGTGTTTCCGTCTGCCTCCGACAGCAGTCTCAGGTACTCGTATTCCTGCACTCCGTCGCGCATGGCCTTCAGCCTGATGGACGGGCAGGGTCCGTTTACATTTGGAACAACGCCGGCGGCATAAATCAGGAGAGCATTGCCATTGATTTTTTTGTAGGTGAATTCAGCCTCAGATTCCGGTCTGGCTTTTGAAGCATCCTTCCACGATTCAGGATCGTACCATCCGTTTACCCATCCGGCTCCGGCACCCCAGCTCAGCCACGAATACGTGCGGTATTTCCAGCAGCTCCAGCTTATGGCCCTGTCGTTTACAAGCGGCAGGTCGAGGAAGGTCGAACTGCCAACCCAGCTGTTTACCTTGCTTTCATAAAGAAGCGGCCCGTAAAGCCAAACCTTTATGCCCATATCCTGGTATTTTTTCACTGTTTCATAATCATATTCAATGGTATGGGAGGCCCATGCACTGATTGAATTCTTCACGATCGCCATGGCTTCTTCACTGTAGCCGCCATCGATGCGAAAATCGGCTTCGGGATACAGTTCACGGAAAATATCGCCGTAGTAAACCATTCTGCTCCAGGCCTCCGGGAAATAGGATTCATCCAGTCCGTTGAGATAGACGGTGATACCAGTTTTGTCGGGATCGATAATATTTTTATAATGATCGCGGACTTTCCTGATGCATTCGGTATAGATTGCCCTGTTTGAAGGATTGCGTTCAACGCCGGGTCCTCCGATGTCGGGCCAGCCCTTTGTCCCATGCTTTCCGGCAACGTCGAAAGGCAGTACAAAGGTCTCTATCGGCTCACCATAGCCCGGACCGTAATTGTAACCATACTCGGCTGTAAATGCCTTACCGGTGAAATACTTGTCAAGTCGTTCGTCAAGGGCTTTCCAGTCAATTACAATATTCCCGTTGCTTCTGACCTCCAGCTCCGGTTCATAGGTGGGATCAAGCATTGAAATCCTGTTGCGTTTAAGGAGCTGGTATATTTCAAGCTCATTTCTCCCGGTCATGTTTCTCGTAAAACCCTCATGCTGAAGTCCCGCCCTGAACCTGTTCTCATTGGGAAGAGCGAAATCCCATACAGTGAGACTGACGGGTATCTTCCTGGTTAGTCCTTTTATTGTTATAGCCAGTTCCGACGAATAGGTACCGGGGGCCGCTTCATTCCTGAGAAAGGGGATGTACTGATCGATCCATATCACCAGTGACTTCTGATCATCAATGCGGTTGTTAAAGTCAGGAAGCCACAGCGGGTATGTCCACCGCCATCTTACCCTCGATGAATCGTCCTGGATATATTGGAACGGTATCAATGCATCGGGATACCAGCCATTGCCCAGTGAGGCAACAGGATATCCGGTGCTGGGTGTTTTGACTTCAACGGCCCATTCGAGGAAAAGCTCCGGCTTAATTGAAAACTCATCTTCTCCCTTCCTGAACGGAATCATCCCAACCCTGATGTTGTCGAGGGTCTCTTTTGTAAGACTGGTTAACACCAGCTGAAATGAGATATATTCTCCCCTGGCGGCATGCAATGACACCGTGTTACCGTCATAGATTGAATTCTTCTTCAGGATATCTGAATTGACATCCTTATTCCCTTTCAAAAGAACAAACCGGTTATCAATGATTTCATTGCTTGTCGGATCGAGTCTTACCGATGAAGGGATGACCGATACCGTCCAGCCTGATCCGCTAAAATCATTCCTGGGCGATGAACAGCTGCAGAAGGCGCAAATAATCAGTAAAACAACAAAAGAAGTTCTCATAGTGCCGGTATTTAGTTTATGGTTAGATTCATGCAACACCAAACCTGTCGAGTTTATAGAACCTGAATGCATTATCCCAGTAGAGTTTTTTCAGAACACTTTCATCGAGTCCGATGCCATCGATTTTCCAGTTTCCCTGGATCGGCGTCGGATGATCGAACTGTTTGTCAAGTGTCTGGAAATAACGCCAGTGTATATCGTAGAAATGATGGTTCTCCTCCATTGTGAAATCCTTGCATGGGCCGGCGCCCTGGACATCGCATTCGTTCCAGAAAGCCAGATCGGTGCCAAACATTATCCTGTCCTGGTATTTGGTGAAAAACTCATGTCCTTCACCGGAGCTGTGCCTTCCAAGTTCTCCGATGCGTGCGGCGGTATCAATGCTGAGGTTGGGCAGCTGGTCGAGCCATGAGCTCACTGCCTTCAGGTTTTCCGAGTATCCGGCAACATGTACCGCAACGAATTTAACTCCCGGGAAGGTTCTGTAAACGTTGTTTACCTGGTCAAACAGTGTTTCGAGGGCCGGATATTTACTGCGATCGGCAAATGACCATTCGGGATGAAGTTCCAGTTCTTCCCAGCGCTCATTCTCAGGGTTCCATGGCTGGAAGAAGGCCACCGGATCGCCGGTGTGAAAAGCCACGGGAATGCCAAGTTTTTCAGCTCTTTCCCAGATCGGGAAAAGCCTGGGATCGTCGATAGGGATGAGTTTTCCCTCCCTGTCCCTTGCTGTCAGGCCCAGGTCCTTGAGATTCTTCAGGGCAATGGCACCTGCATCAACTGCCTTTTCCAGCATATCCGGAGCCTTTATAAAGAATTCAGGGTCGTTTTCTGCCAGGCTCCAGTCGTATGTATAATGAAGCCCCAGCCTGTTCCTGTACGGTTTAATCGCATCATTGATCTCATAGAATGCCCTATCGCCTACATAATAATCCGGGTCTGATCCTGATATGGAAGCGATAAGTACGGCATACCTTATCAGGTTATCATCCATAACCCTGAGCGCTTTTTCAATTTTGCCCGGTGTGGCATGGATGTGGGCATCGATCAGGCGGCCACCGGCCGGCTTTAGTTTCCCGGATGATCCGGTATTCATGCATTGGTTCATACCTGCTGTCGAAATTACTGCTGCTCCCATTGATGTGAGTTTAATAAATTCTCTTCTGCTTACCATTTTTCTCAATATTTGTTTTTAATGTAATCAGTAAAATCTCAAAGGCCGTCTTATGGCCCGGCTTCTTCTAACCTTCCTGAAATTTTATTGCCCGGCCCGAATCATGGCGGAATTAAGCCCATAACCCTGCCGGATCCGGGATAGATATCTCAAAGCAGATTTTCCCCTGTATTATTGATGTTAGAAACATATTGTTGACTAAGATAATAAATTCACTGAAGAATTGCGGACGGGAAAAGAATATAATTTCCCGTAACAGATTTCCCTGTGAGGTTGCTTTCAGTGATTACTTGCGGAAAAAGGGCCGGGTGCCTGAAAAAAGCTGCGGGCAATTGCGGGAACCGGGGGAGTGACGTAAAATGAGATAATGAGTAAACAAATATCATGAAATAAGGAAGCTGAAAAGATTTGTCATGGTTCCGGTTCCACATGAATGGTGATATTCAGCTTGTCAAATTTTGATTTCAGTGTTTCTTCTATACTGTCGCAATAGGTATGGGCATCCTCGACCGATTTATCCTTTGGGATCCCGATGTGAAAATCGATGAACCTGTAATTTCCCGAGATCCTTGTTCTGAGGTCGTGGTAATTGACATCCATGCTGTTTAGCATCATTTCAAGCTTTTTTATTTCATCATCGGGCCATGCTTCGTCAAGCAATGGTCTGAAAGCTTTTTTGATCAGGATAACAGCTTCCCTGATGATAAGAAGGGCAATGCAGATTGCGATCAGCGGATCGAACCAGTGTATTCCGGTGAGTATTATCAGACCCAGTCCTGCAGCCACTCCGAGTGAGGTATAAACATCGGTTTTGAGATGCAACGCGTCGGCTTCAAGGGCAACCGATCCAGTGGCTTTTGCAACCCTGTACAGCTTCCCTGATACAATGGAGTTTATAATGGCCGAAACAAGCATCACCAGGGAGCCAAGTCCGAGGGATTCAACCACCATATTGCTCCCGGCCATTTTTTTCACCGACTCTGCAATGATCCAGACCGCCGCTGCAAGTATCAGCATTCCCTCAATCACTCCCGACACGTTTTCCATCTTTCCGTGTCCGTAGGGATGACGGGAATCGGGGGGATTGTCTGAAACCTTCACGGAAAACAGCGCTATCAGGGATGCAATCAGGTCCATGGCCGAGTGGATCGCCTCGGAAATGATACTGACCGATCCGCTTATCACTCCGGCCGCCAGCTTTATTGTGATAAGAAAAGAATTTGACAGTACTGACAGCCTTGCTATCTGGATTTTTGAACTCATCCGGGGCCCTGAAAAATTTAATTCCTGCAGATAAAATTAAATATTATTCTTAAATAATCAGGGCTGTGGAATACAACCCGGGGCTCAATGGTTCAGATGCAACCGGAATACCGCCCAATGCCGGCAGCCTGCAGTTTATTGCGGCTGTCTTTTTATTATTGTTAATTGGGATAGCGGTTAAAATAACCGGGCCGTGAAACAGATTAACTGCCAGGGGAGTTCACTAACCGGGTTTTATGTGCTCACAGTTTTGAAATATGGTCCCGGATCTGCTCTATGAGCCACTTGGGTGTTGAAGTTGCGCCGCAGACCCCGGCAAATTTCTTGTTGCTGAACCATGATGATTCTATTTCATCAACCGAGGAAACGAAATATGTATCAGGATTCACGGATTTGCAGACGTTAAACAGCATCTTTCCGTTTGAGCTCTCCCGGCCGCTGACAAAAATTATTATATCATGATTTCCGGCAAACTCTTTCAGGTGCGGTTCCCTGTTTGAGACCTGTCCGCAGACCGTGTTGTGTATTTTGAAGCTGATCTCCTGGCTGCCCGAAGCTGCCGCTTTCATGTTTCCGGCTATAAGCTCTTTGATTTTCCTGTATTCCTTTGCGTCCATCGTGGTTTGTGAAAAGAGATGGACCGGCCGCGTGAAGTCGATTTTGCAGAGATCGTCAACTGAGGAGATCAGGATGCCTTCATTGTTTGTCTGTCCAAGCAGGCCTATCACCTCTGCATGACCCGATTTGCCGTAAATTACCACCTGACCGTTGTCAGCCTTGGAAGAAATCCAGGCGTCCCTGATCCTTGACTGCACTTTTTTGACAATGGGACATGTTGCCTCGATTATTTCAATATTGTTTCTTTCAGCTTTTTCATATGTTTCAGGCGGCTCTCCGTGAGCCCTGATCAGTACCTTGCAGTTCCTGAGCTCACTGAACTGATTATGGTCGATGGAAATCAGGCCCAGGTCTGAAAGTCTTTCAACTTCCTTGTCATTGTGGACTATCGGGCCAAGTGAAAAAACCCTTTCGCCATTCAGCAATGCATTTTCTGCAATCTTAACCGCGTTCTGAACCCCGAAGCAAAAGCCTGACCTGTTGTCAATTTCAACCCTCATTAAGTTTGTTTTTGATGATTTCCCGTATCCATCTCAATTGTTCTGTTATTGTCATCCTGCTGTTATCCAGAACGATAGCGTCGTCGGCCCTTCGCAGGGGGCTGATATCCCTGTTTTCATCAGTAATGTCACGGACGATGATATTGTTCTTTATTGTTTCAAAATCAACATCCATATTTTTACCCTTAAGTTCATCATATCTTCTTTTGGCCCTGATTTCAACCGATGCAGTCATGAAGATCTTAAGTTCCGCATCAGGGAACACTACGGTTCCGATATCCCTGCCATCCATTACAATTCCCCTCTCCCTGCCTATTTCCCTCTGAAGTTCGACCATTCTCGACCTGACCTCAGGGATCAGGCTGATCCTGCTGACATATGAAGAGACCTCCACCCCTCGGATCTGAGTTTCGACATTTTCAGAATTCAGGAAAGTCTCATATCCTGAAATATCCGGATTGTAGGCAAACCCTATATTGATTTCCCTGAGATCTGAAATGATATCGGCAGTTTTCAGGAAGTCGTTCCCGACATATCCCTTCCTGAGGCAATAAAGGGTGACCGCGCGGTACATGGCACCGCTGTCAATATAGATGTAATTCATTTCTCTCGCGATTGCCCTGGCAAAAGAGCTTTTCCCGCTTGAGGAGTAGCCATCTATTGCAATAATGATTTTTTTCATTGCATCGGCATCTGGGGTGCAAATATGGAAAATTTCACGTGTATAATCAATTTTTATTTTGGCGCCGGAATTTTCTGTACAACTGATCGGCCCTGGTAATCAGCGAAATATGATTCGATGCACCTGCGAGGTGATATGAAGCATGCCCAAACTGCAGCGACATGATGGAAGTATTTATTCCAAACCCCCATGAAAACCCGGTTCCTGCCGCTTTTGATTCTGTCATCAGTTCCTTTCTTCTCTGGTAATTATAGCCTGCGCTCAGGTAGAAGTTCTTATGCGGAATCAGTTCAGCCCCCATGATCATATGCCTCATAATGTTTTCCATTAATCCGTCCGGAGATCCTTTTGCTCCGTTACCAGGCGGATCTTTATAATCGTGTGTCAGGTCGTATTTTTCCAGATGCCTGATTGTAAGGGAGAACCTGAATGGGGCATGGGCCAGCTTTGCCGATGCACCTGCCAGGATTTCGAAGGGTGTTGAACGATTTTTCTCACCGGTATAGGAAATAATCTGGCGGCCCATGTTTCGCAGAACAATTCCGCCCGAATAAAGGCCGTCATGAGATTTCCACGATACCCCGATATCGGCAGCAAATCCTGCAGAGGTGTATCTTTCAAGATGCGACAGCACAGGCTTAAGATCGATTCCGACCGAAAATGAGGAGTCAATGCTGTAAGAGCAGATAAGTGAAAATGAATATTCCGATGCCGTGAATGATCCTGTTATATTTCCGGAAGGATCGGCTTCGGTAAAAGTGCCGTAGTTCAGGTATGTGACACCCCCGGCAAAATTACCTGCATTTGCTGTTGAACGGGAATAAAGAACCATGCCATAATTAATACCTGCCAGGTAACTGGCATAGTTCAGGGAAAGGTTCTTGTCCATTGCCGGTGAAAGGAGCGAAGGATTATGATGTGCCAGGTTCAGGTCTCCGGCAGGAACCGATACGTTTGATCCCCCGAGGGAGGCTACGAGCCCTGAATGGGTGAGGTTCAGGAACTCATAGACCCTGGTTCCCCCGGTCTGAGGAAATAATTCCGGCAATAAGATGCTCAGGGCAGCTATGAACAGGACTTTTTTCAACAGCAGATATATCGGGTAAAAATAAAATATTTATTGCGAAAAGATGGAGATGGATATGCAACGACCATACCCGTCCTTGCCGGTCAGGCAGTTTTGCCGGTAAGCACCAATGCTTCGTCATACTTCTTCTTACGGCCGTTTATCTGCGACATAAGGAGCCCGGAAATGACTATTACCATACCTGCAATATTCTGAAGGGTCAGCTTGTCACCAAGAATAAGGAACGAGAAGACAGCAGTAAATACCGGAATGAAGTTTGTGAATACATTTGCCCTGGTAACCCCCATGTGCCGTACCGAATAGGCGAAAAGGATGAATGCGAAGCATGATGCAAAAATTGCGAGCGCAATGACCGGCATTAATGAACTGACTGAAAAGGAAGCGGCTGTAAGGTGCTTTAGTTCAAATCCCATGAACAGGGGCAGAAAGAGGACAGAACCCAGTAAGTTCTGGAAATTCACAATGAATACCGGACTGTAACTTCCTACGAGTCTGCTCAGGGTCAGATTGTAGCCGGCGGCGGAAATGACTGCCAGCATCAGCAGGCTGATCCCCTTTGCATTGTATGTTATGGTGCCGTCCCCGTTGATGATGAATATCAAAACACCAACGAACGACAGGACTATCCCGATATAATTGATAACCCTGAGTCTCTCCCTGAAAATAATCCATGCGCCTATGGCAGCAACCACCGGGATTGTGGAAATAAGTACCGATCCAACCGTTGCGGAAACATAGGTCAGGCCGAAACTCTCTCCCAGGAAATAAAAGAATGGCTCAAAAACAGCCAGCATCAGGAAAAATCTGAAATCCTCCCTTTTTATCCTGATGAATTTCTTCTTAATGTACAGGTATGATGAAAGAAGGACGACTGAAATGACCAGCCTGAAAAACACAATGGTAATTGGCCCGAATGTTTTATTTGCCAGTTTGAACCAGATAAATGAGAATGCCCAGAATATCATCGAAAAGATTACAGAACCATATATCCTGAGGTTGTTGTTCATAGGGGTTAAACAGAGAAATTACCGGCGTGCGAAGTTAATCTTAAAAATTGTATTTGATCGAGCCATTCCGTAATTATTCTTAAGGCTAATTTGTTATTGTTTCGAATGGCAGTTTGGAAGACAGATTTTCAGTGACTTAATTGACAGATCATTAATTAATTAACATACAGCTGTATTTCGACCATGCGAATAATAGTCCGTTCCGCGATTTGATTATGAAGGTTAAATTATTATATTTGCCGCCTCGAACGCTAAACTTTGACAAACCTAAGTGTATCAATAAAATCTAAAACCTGTTAGCAATGAAAATCCTGGTTTGTATAAGCAATGTGCCGGACACCACCACAAAAATAAAGTTTACCGGAGACAACAAATTCCTGGATACCACTGGTATTCAATGGGTGATAAATCCATGGGATGAACTGTCGCTTACCCGCGCACTTGAGCTTAAAGATGATCCGAAAAGCGGAGTGAAATCGGTAACCGTATTACACGTCGGAGGAGCCGGATCCGAGCCCACCATCAGGAAAGCCCTTGCAATAGGTGCTGATGACGCAGTAAGAGTGAATGCAGAACCATCCGACGCATATTTCGTTGCAGGGCAGATTGCTGAAATAGTGAACAGGGAAAAATATGACATAATTTTGTGCGGCATTGAGTCAAGCGATTACAATGGTTCGGAAGTAGGAGGAATGACAGCCGAATTTCTGGATATCCCTTCATTCTCATCGGTCTCGGCAATTATGATTGAGGGCGGAGCTCCCGTACTAACAAGGGAAATTGACGGCGGAAAGGAGATCATTGCTGCAGAGTGCCCGTTTGTTGCAGTGGTACAGAAGGGAATTGCAAAAGAACCCCGGATTGCCTCGATGCGGGGTATAATGTCGGCCCGTTCAAAACAAATAAGGGTATTTGAACCTGTTCAGGTTGAGGCATTGACTGAGATTGATGCTTTTGAAAAGCCGCAGCCGCGTGCCGCCTGCAAATTTGTTGATCCGGAGAATCCGGCTGAGCTTATTGATCTTCTTCAGAATGAAGCCAAAGTGATCTGAAAAATAAAACCAGAAAAACATGTCAGTATTAGTTTTTACGGAAAACTGGGACGGTAAATTCAAGAGACTGTCATTTGAATTGGTATCATATGCCTCCTCCCTGGCCGGTATGTTAAATACCAGTGTGACTGCAGTCACAATCGGTAAAGCGGAAGGGGATGAGCTGAAAAAACTGGGTGAGTTTGGTGCAGACAGGATATTGAATATCACATGCCCGCAATTGTCTTTCCTTGATAACCGGGCATATGCAACGATAATTTCTGAAGTTGCACGAAAAGAAAACTCAGGGGTCATCCTGTTTTCCAACAATAATACCGGGAAAGCCCTGGCCCCCAGGGTTGCAGTCAGGCTTAAGGCCGGGATGGCTTCGGGAGTTAACGGTCTTCCTTCCGGTGTGGAGCCGTTTGTGGTTCGTAAGCGTGCTTTCTCGGGAAATGCTTTTGCACATGTTGTAATTAAGACCCCGTACAAAGTCATTACACTGGCACAGAATTCGTTTGAACCGGCCAGCAGACCGACCGGAGCCGTGCCGGAGGAAATGGAGGTCTCCATTGACGGATCGTCCGTTAAGGCAAGGATGTTGGAAACCCAAAAGCAATCAGGCAGGATAGTGCTTACAGATGCTGATATCGTGGTTTCCGGGGGCAGGGGCATGAGGTCGCCGGATAACTGGGGTCCGCTTGTTGAACTTGCCACCCTCCTGGGAGGCGCAACAGCCTGCTCGCGGCCTGTCTCAGATGAAGGATGGAGACCCCACGAAGAACATACCGGGCAAACCGGGAAGATCATTGCACCAAACCTGTATATTGCGGTTGGCATTTCGGGTGCCACCCAGCATCTGGCAGGAGTGAGCGCTTCAAAGTACATCGTTGCCATTAATACCGACAAGGATGCCCCGATTTTTGAAACTGCACAATATGGAATAGTCGGGGATGCCATGAAAGTGCTGCCGAAACTGGTTGAAACTGTCAGGAATATCCGTAAACACTGATTCTGAGCTTCCTGAGGATTTGCCACTGAAATGCACAAGGAATCTGCCGAAAACCGCGGAGTTGCTGAAACGGGTCCTGTTAAGCAGGGAGTCCTGCCGGGGAATCCGGTACAGGAAAAAACTATCTGAATTTAAGTTCCTGAAGCAATTATCCGATGACAGTCATTTCAGTTGTGTCCTCTCCGTAACTTTCAATCCAGGTCCGCCTAATTGAATTCAAGGGAATACTGACAATAACCTGAAAATACAAAATACCTGATCAATGACCCGACAGATTATTTTTGCCCTGACACTCCTGATCACACTGGGAGTGTTTTATTTCACGATAGTAAGAATTGTACGCTTCTTCTGTTTTACGCGTCCGGCATTCCCCGTGCGTGATTTCGGGAAGCGATTCAGCCTCATGATGAAAGTGGCATTCGGCCAGTCAAGGATTTTCAGAAAACCGATCCTAGGATTATTTCATGCTCTTGTTTTCTGGGGCTTCTGCATAATTCTCTTTGGAAGCATTGAAATGGTGATCGATGGTCTTTCGGGGACAGAACGTGCCCTCAGATTCCTGGGCCCTGTTTATGATTTCATTATTGCTTCGGGTGATATTTTTGCCGTCCTGGTGGCAATCTCAATAATTGTCTTCCTTGCCAGGCGCCTGTTCTTCAGGGTCAGGAGATTCGAAGGGGTGGAGATGAAGAGTAAATCTCATATTGATGCCAATATCTCTCTTACGCTGATTCTGCTGCTTATGATCTCGCTGCTTACGATGAATACAGGGTATGTCGGGTACAATCATTCAGAAGGAAGGGAGATTTACGGTATTTTTCCGGTCAGCAGCATCCTGGCAGGAATGATGCAGGGATTTTCCGTCAGGGATTTTTTGATGATGCACGAGATATCGTGGTGGACTCACATTCTCCTCATTTTCGTGTTTGCCAACTACCTGCCATACTCAAAACACTTTCATGTGTTCATGTCGGTACCGAATGTTTTTCTTTCAAGACTCGACCCGCTCGGGAAGCTGGAGAACATGGAAAGCATTACCAGGGAGGTCAGGCTTATGATGGATCCGGGGACGGCCTATGCTCCGGCGGCAGACACCTCGCCCGGGAGATTTGGGGTGAAGGATGCAGAAGATGTTACATGGAAGAATTACTTTGATTCGCTGTCATGTACCGAGTGCGGGAGATGTACTGAGGTTTGCCCTGCGAATATTACGGGTAAAAAGCTTTCACCCCGCAAGATAATGATGGACCTGCGTGCAAGGATGAAGGAAAAAGGTCCAGGAATGGTGAGGGAGGGCAGGGGATTCGATGACGGCAGGTCGCTTCTGGGAAACTATGTTTCCGAAGAAGAATTATGGGCATGCACCACATGCAATGCCTGTGCCAGGGAGTGCCCCATCAACATCAATCATCCTTCCCTGATAGTTGACATGAGGCGGTACCTGGTACTTGAAGAGGCATCTGCTCCAGGGGAGCTTAAGAGCATGTTCAGCTATATTGAAAATAACGGAGCTCCGTGGCAGTATCCTGCAGATGACCGGCTGAACTGGACCAGGGATCTGAAATTCCGGGTCCCGGTTCTGTCTGAGCTGGCAGGCCGGGGAGAAAAGCCCGAATATTTATTCTGGGTCGGCTGTGCGGGCGCATTCGATGACAGGTACAGGAAGGTTGTAAGAGCTTTTGCCGAAATACTGAACCATATCGGAGTGAGCTATGCCGTGCTGGGCAAGGAGGAGACCTGCACAGGCGATCCGGCCAAACGGGCTGGAAATGAGTTGCTGTTCCAGATGCAGGCATTCCAGGTTATTGATCTCCTGCAGAAATACGGGGTCAGGAAGATCATAACAACCTGCCCGCACTGTTTCAATATATTTAAGAATGAATATCCCGGCCTGGGAGGGGATTTTGAAACGATAAGCCATGTCAGCTTTCTGAATGACAGGCTGAGGGACGGGTCGCTCCGATTATCGGGAAGCTCGTTGAAGGATGTCAGGATCACCTATCACGATCCCTGTTACCTTGGCAGGGCAAATGAAATTTATTCAGAGCCGCGTGCCCTGCTGAAAGCCGTTACGGGTGATCTGGCAGAGATGAAGAGTCACGGGAGTTTTGCCTTATGCTGCGGTGCGGGAGGTGCACAAATGTTCAAGGAGGCGGAGAAAGGGGATCAGGAAATTTTTATAAGGCGCACTGCAGATGCACTTGAAACCGGCGCAGAGATCATTGCCACGGCCTGCCCTTTCTGCATGACAATGCTGACCGACGGTCTGAAATACAAAAACCGGGAGGAAGAGGTCAGGAATATGGATATTGCTGAACTGATTGCCGGATCGCTTTGATGACGGAATTAAATAAAAAACCAAAGATACAATGATGGAAACCAGGAATATTATTAAAAGCGGAGAATTCCTTGTAAGGGAAGTTGAAAACAAGGATATTTTCATACCCGAGGAGTTTGACGAGGAACAGAGAATGATTGCCGCGACCTGCAGTGATTTTCTCGAATCTGAGGTATTTCCGAATCTTCAGGCTGTTGAAAAGGGCGACCGTGAACTGATGAAGTCAATTCTGAAAAAATCTGGAGACCTCGGGATGATGGGAATTTCCATTCCGGAAGAATACGGAGGGTTTGGTCAGTCGTTTGTTACCCAGATGCTGGTGGCTGAGACCACAGGCGCAGGTTATTCATTCTCGGTTGCATATATGGCTCACTGCGGCATCGGAACCCTGCCCATAATGTATTACGGAAATGAGGACCAGCGGCAGCGTTATGTCACCAGGCTTGCAACCGGCGAACTTATAGGCGCTTACTGCCTGACCGAACCCGGGGCCGGGAGCGATGCAAATTCCGGAAAGACCAGTGCAAGGCTTTCCGATGATGGCAGGCATTATATTATCAACGGTCAGAAAATGTGGATCACAAATGCCGGTTTCGCAGACACCCTTGTTGTTTTCGCCAAGATCGACAACGACCGTGTTTTAAGTGCTTTCATCATTGATGCTGACTCACCCGGAGTGGTAATCGGACCGGATGAACATAAAATGGGAATAAAGGGATCGTCGACCGCACAGATATATTTCAATGATGTCATGGTTCCGGTTGAGAACCTCCTGGGAAAAAGGGGAGAAGGCTTCAGGATCGCGCTCAGCATTCTTCACATGGGCAGGATCAAGCTTGGAGCCAACGTTATCGGGGCTGCAAAAAAAGCTATAACCGATTCCGTGAAATATGCCAACGAGCGAAAGCAGTTCGGGGTTCAGATCTCAACATTCGGAGCAATAAAGCATAAGCTTGCAGAACAGGTTATACGACTTTTCGCTTCAGAATCGGCAGTATACAGGGTCAGCAGTGATATCGACATTCTGATGGAAAAGCTTAAATCAGAATACGGCGACAAGGGAAGGGCATCCATAGAAGCCATCAGCCATTATGCTGTTGAAGCTGCACTGCTGAAGGTGGTGGGATCGGAAATGCTCGACTATATTGCCGATGAGGCTGTCCAGATCCATGGCGGAATGGGGTATTCTTCCGAAATGGATGTGGAAAGGGGTTACCGCGATTCAAGGATAAACAGGATCTTTGAAGGGACAAATGAAATAAACAGGCTGCTGGTAGCCGATACTGCAATGAAAAGAGCCATGAAAGGCGATTTTGATCTTTTCGGCGAAGCAGAAAAACTGTTTGCCGGACTTGAAAGCCTGACCAGTGAAAAGCCTGCAGGTGAAGGCTATTTCGCTGAAAAATACAGATATCTGAAAAATTTCAAGAAAATCATCCTGCTCTGTATGCATGCTGCAACGAAACAATTCGGGAAAAACCTCGTGACTGAGCAGGAGGTCATGAACAATATCACCGACATGATGATGGAAGCGTATCTTTCCGAATCGCTTGCATTGAGGATCGAAAAGCTGGAGAATCGCAGGGGAATGGTAACTGAGTACCGGGATATTCTTGATGTGAATATATACGACACTGCCGGGAAAATCAGGAAATCGGCAGCCGATGCCGTTTATTCAATTGATTTGAAGGAATCGGTTCCCGGATTGATAAAGGCAGTGGAGCTGCTTTCTGAAGTTGAAGGCATCAACATAAAGAACTCCAGAAGAAGAATCGCCGACAAGCTTATTGCCGATAATATGTACAAGTTTTAAACCTTGCGATCCGGAATTTGCAGGCCGGGTGTTGTTAAACAAATCCCCGGAAACGGATTGTTCCCTCAGGTTGGTTTTTACCGGGATATATGTTAATGAACGATAATGTAGTTGATATTTATCATATTTACTGATGACTTAGATCAAAACAACATGTGATAAAGAACATTTAATTAAAGTTAAAAATGCAGTATCCATGTTGCGATTGGTATGTAATCTGGGATATATTTGTGAAATAATTAACAAAAGCCGAGAGATGAAATTAAAAGCTCTAATATCATTACCCAGCCTGATAAAGGTATTATTTCTTTCAGGAGCTGTATTCATGGCATCATGCGAGAAGTATGCCTACCTGATTGAAACGGTAAATCCGGATGAGCCTGTTCTTTTCCAGACCCAGATACAACCAATTTTTACCAACAATTGTATTACCTGTCACAAGGGAGCCCGGAATCCCGACCTCAGGGAAGGAAACTCCTATGCATCTCTTACTGAAGGCGGATATGTGACCCAGCCGGCGGAATCGAGCAAACTATATAAGAAACTGCTTGAAGGAAGCCATGCCTCGTTTACAATTGATATCGAGAAGCAATTGATACTCACCTGGATAAAACAGGGCGCACAGGATAATTAAAAGCCAGAAAACCATAAAAACCCGATAAGATGAAAAAGACTTTCCTATTGCTGCTGTTATTTGCCTTCATAGTTTCCGTTTCGGCCCAGGAAGGAGAAAAAGCAAAAGAAAAATCAAAACCGGTCAGATTTACCTTTGGAACAGGGCTGCTGATAGATAATCAGACTGTTGAAACGAATTTCAAAGGAAGTCTTGAGTTTCAGATACATCACCGCTTCAGTCTGATTGAAAACTACCATAATCTGTATGGGATATACGGTGCGGCCAACACAAGGCTGGGTCTTAACTACGGTGTGACGGAGCGTCTGATGATAGGTGTGGGTACAACCAAGGATTATAAATTGCAGGATATTCAGTGGAAATATCTTATACTTCAGCAGACCGAGGACAACAGCATGCCTGTTTCAATGTCGTATTACGGGAATTTTGTGCTCGATCTTCAGAAAAAGGAGGCTTTCGGACCGGTTGAGCGTTACAGGGACATTCACAGGTTCTCCTATTTTAACCAGCTCATTGTGGCAAGGAAATTCAATGACGTTTTTTCGTTTCAGATTGCCCCTTCAGTGATTTATTTCAATGCCGTTCCCCAGTATACCAACGAGTTAAAATACAAAAACCTGAACTTTGGCTTGTCGGCCGGAGGAAAAGTTGCCGTTAAGGGAGCACACTCGGTTATTTTTGAATATGATCAGCTTCTGAACAAGCAGCAGCTTGATGAGCAGCCGAAACCAAATCTTTCGCTGGGATGGGAGATTGGAACAGCCACCCATAATTTCCAGATATTCGTTGCCAATTACTCACAGATCATTTATCAGCGGAACCTGGTATTCAATACGAACGATTTCCGAAAAGGTGATTACCTGGTAGGATTCAATATAGTTGTAAGATTCTGAATAATTTCAGGAAAATAATGAAATTCTGGAGGACCTGGATGCTTGTGCCCTTCCTGTCCTTGCTGCCGGCCGGAAGCCATGGTGCCTGGTTCCCAGCTGATGCAGCATTAACAGGCGGAGCGGAAGCTGATACATCTGAATTCATTTCCGTATTTGCAGAGGATAATGAACGGTGTTTTGTCTGTCATGGCCAGAACCGTTATGAATATGAAAATCCCAATCTCGGCAGGAAAGTAAGGGCATTGATGTCGAAGGAGAGGATAATTGACAGGAAAGCATTTTATGAGTCGAACCACCGAAGCTTCAGCTGCACCGACTGCCATTCGGAAATGTATACCGAGTTTCCGCATCCCGGGGAATTAAGGATGGAACAGGGTTTCAACTGTATTGACTGCCACGGGGGCGATGAAAACTGGGCACATTTCCATTTTGATGAAATTGAGATTGAATATCAGAACAGCGTACACTTCAAGCTTGAGGAAGAGGGGTTTTCATGCTGGAAGTGCCACGGGCCGCATGATTATAAAATCTCGGTCAGGAACAGCGGTAACCTGAAAGAGGCGATACTTTACGATAACAATATCTGCCTTGACTGCCACTCGAATTTTAACCGGTTCCAGATACTGTCTGACAGGGAGGAAATTAACATTCTTGCCAGGCACGACTGGCTGCCGAGCCAGGCTACGCACTTTAAAAGCGTAAGATGCATTGAATGCCATACCCAGGTCAATGACACCATCCTTGTTGCACACCAGATCAACCCGAAGGAGATGGCTGTAAAAAACTGCACTGAATGTCATTCGCGTAACTCACTGCTTATGTCGTCGCTTTATAAATTTCAGTCGAAGGAGCAGCGGAAGGACGGATTCCTGAACGGCGTAATTCTCAATGAGTCGTACGTGATCGGCGCAAACAGGAACACATTTCTTAACCGCATAAGCGTGGTGGTTTTTATACTGACACTGGGTGTTGTTGGAGTTCATATTGTTTTCAGAATCCTTAAAAACAAAAAAGCCGATGAGTCATAAAATGTACCTGTATCCCAAGTGGGTAAGGGGCTGGCATGTTCTCAACGCCGTTTTGTTCCTGGTCCTTATTGTGACCGGGCTCAGCATGCAGTATTCCGGTAAGGACAGCATCTTTATCATCGGATTTGCAAATGCCGTAAAGTGGCATAACTTCGCCGCGATTGTACTGACTATCAACTATATTGTCTTTGTGACCGGGAATCTTACAACAAGGAATGGCAGGTACTACAGGATCTCAAAACAGAATTTCTGGTCCGACCTGCTGATTCAGCTTAAATATTATTCCATGGGAATGTTTAAGGGAGAAAAGCACCCGTTTCCCGTGACTGAGCAGAGTAAATTCAATCCTCTGCAGAAGTTTACCTATGTCCTGGCAATGTATCTGGCATTGCCGCTGCTGATCATTTCAGGATTTGGCCTGTTATTTCCTGAAATAACCATAAAGAGATTTGCAGGGGTCAGCGGCCTTATCCTTACGGATATCCTTCACATTACAATGGGTTTCCTGCTGTCGGTATTCATGGTGATCCATATCTATACCTGTACCCTGGGTACAAAGCCCTGGTCGCTCTTCAAGGGCATCATCACCGGCTACCATGAATCGGACGAACTTTAATATCTGTATCTCTGTCAATATATTTCAATATATTGAATGTTGATTGAGCCATTTGTCGATATTTGTACTGAATTGCTAACTTAAAAAACACGACTATGATTACTATGAAGAAGCGACTTGAGAGAACAGTAATGGTAATTGCCGGAGTGTCATTCCTTTGCCTTTATGTAAATGCGCAGCAACCCAAACCCTGGGATGTTCCTGCCGAATATAAGAACATGAAAAATCCTGTTGCCAAAGGAGAAGAAAGCAACAAGGCAGGTTTGGCAACCTATACGAAATTTTGTGCATCATGCCATGGAAAAACCGGTTTGGGCGATGGCGTCAAGGCCAGAATGCTTAAGGATTTTCCGGGCGATTTTTCAGGTGATTATTTCCAGAACCAGACCGACGGGGAGCATTTCTATAAAACTAAATTCGGCCGGAATGAAATGCCCAAATTTGAAGGCAAATTAAGCGACGAAAATATCTGGAATCTGGTTAACTTTATGAGAACATTCAAAAAATAGAATTGGGGGCAATACCCGGATCTGGTTTTTTTGAAGGAAGAATAATATTGATGAGCTTTTGTTTTCGGCTCACGGGGATGAATTGCACCTGAATTCATTCCCGTTTTTGTTCTGTTGCCGGCTCACTCAGGAAGGATGACCCGAGTTATTTGATCGGAGTTGCAATGTACCTTACAGATCATCACTTATCTGAATCCCGGGTTATTGGAATCAGAAACTTAATTCACTGTCATTGCTGTAACTGATTAACCTGAAATAACAGATCACTATGAAACTGACGTCTTTACTCAGGAATTGGATATCCATTATCGGGTTGCTGATTGCATCAGTCAATCTGATCCTGATAATTGTTTTGTTCATTATATCAGCGGTGCTCGATAAAAGTGCAACCGTCCTTGGTTTGTTCATTTATATAATCCTTCCGGGCTTCATGCTGTTTGGTCTGATTATGGTGCCTGTCGGTATACTGGCTGCCAGGAAAAGAAAAGCATCTGCTTCTCCCGAGGGGATAAAGAGGCTTCCCAGCATTGATCTTAACAACCCTGTACATAAGAAAGCCTTCATCATTTTTGCCGTTGTAACCGTAATTATTCTTTTCCTGTCGACGTATGGCAGTTTTGAGGCATATCACCTGACAGAATCGGTAGAGTTTTGCGGTACCCTGTGCCACAAGGTTATGGAACCGGAATATACTGCATACCAGAATTCACCACATGCCAACGTGGCTTGCGTCGACTGCCATGTTGGAGCCGGCGCATCGTGGTATGTCAAATCGAAATTGTCAGGGTTGTACCAGGTATATGCAACCATTACCAAAAGCTATCAGACCCCCATTGAAACTCCGCTGCATGATCTGCGGCCTGCAAGGGAGACGTGTGAACGCTGTCACTGGCCGCAGAAATTCTATTCGCGAAAGATTTTTACAAAAAAATATTTTCTGACCGATTCTCTGAATTCCGAATGGGATATCATGCTGCTGATGAAAACGGGCCCTGAATATGAGAATCTTGGGTTTACCGAAGGAATTCACTGGCACATAAATCCCGATGTTAAGATTGAATATGTATCCGAGAATGATAAAAGGGAGATAATCAGTTATGTGAAATATACCAATAAGGAAACAGGAGAAGTGACAGAATACCGTATCCCGGATTCTGAAGTGTCTGACAGCGCATTGGCATCAGCCTCTCCCCGTACAATGGATTGCATTGACTGTCATAACAGGCCATCCCATAATTATTATTCGCCTCCGGCATATTTTGACAGGATAATGCAGGCAGGCGGCGTATCGAAGGAGATCCCCTTCATAAAAAAGTCGGCAATGGAGATACTTTCAAATACCTTCACCGACAGGGATACAGCAATGATGCAGATAAGGGATGGAATACTGAATTTCTACGAATCAGGTTATGCGGGTTATTTGTCAGATAACGTTGAAAAGATTGAACGGTCAATCACTTCAGTCCAGAAAGCCTTTTCAAGAAACACTTTCCCGGCAATGGGAGTGAATTATAGTGTTTATCCTGATCATGCCGGCCATCTTGAATCTGAAGGCTGCTTCAGGTGTCATAATGATGCCTTCGAATCTGAGACCGGCAGAAGGATTACCCGCGATTGCAATATATGTCACATTATTATCAGCCAGGGTACACCCGGATCGATGCAATATTCGGCAGTCAGGGAGCCGCTTGAATTTATTCACCCTGTTGATATCGGAGACGTATGGCAGGAAGCAAACTGTTCCGAATGCCATAAATTCCTGTATTAGAACACAGGAGCAGCATTCTTGTTAAGCCTGCAGGCGGCATCCATACCGTGAAAATACCAGTCGGTAACGGCTTTATACGGTTTCCTGCCGGAAGGATCAGCTGTTATTTTTTTCACAAAACATCATAAAAGGCACCATCTGATGGTTTTTAAGTAACTTTTGATAAATTTGCACGGTTATTGTAAACATTGCAGAAATACTTAAATAAATCTATTATGGAAAAAACAAAAAAGATTTTGATTCACTCAGTTGTAGGCATTGCTGCATTTACATTTGCTTCATGGGGCCTTTTTGCCCAGGAAAAACAGGCAAAACCCTGGGAGGTTCCTGCCGAATATAAGAACATGGCTAATCCGGTGCCCAAGACAGATGAAAGCATTAAAGCAGGCCAGGGCCTTTATGTTAAATACTGCGCTTCATGCCATGGAAAAACCGGTCTGGGTGACGGGGTAAAAGCAAGAATGCTCAAGGATTATGCCGGTGATTTCTCTGGTGCCTATTATCAGAACCAGACTGATGGAGAGCATTTCTACAAGACAAAGTTTGGCAGGAACGAAATGCCGAAATATGAGGGTAAATTAAGTGATGAGAATATCTGGCACATGGTGAATTACATGCGCACATTCAAGAAATAAACAATGAGCTGAGAAAAAGAGAGCCGCCCCAATCGGGGCGGCTCTCTTTTTCTTTATGCATTTATGCCTTTCTATATTGCGGCAATTGTGTTCTCAAGAAGCTTCTTGATATAAGAATAGTTATGCGCACCGGAACTGCCGTCGTGGACCAGGATCTGGAAATTGATAATGGCTCCGAACTGTGCGTTGGTGAGGGCAGGGAATGCGGGACTTCCAAGTGACGGATTTCTCCAGTAGCCGGTCGGATTGGCACCGGCATCGTAGATATCGATGTAACCATGGTAACTTCCGTCTTTAGGATCTTTCTGGAGTATGTCATGACCGCCGCCCAGTGCATTGATCTTGTCGGCAAGCTGTGCAATAAGGGCAGTGATTTCGGCTTTTGTTGCGGTGAAGGATGGATTGGAGGCACTCATGCCGCTGTGACATCCTGTGGTATTGCAGCCGTTGAAATTATTCTTTGCGATGAATGAATGGCCGCCGGATGTCCTGTTGGGAGTGGCCATATGGCAATCGGTACAGGATGCTGTTGAAGTATGCGGAGAGTTTGTGTATCCCGTTCCGAACTCAATCCCTCCGGTACCTGAAAGAGTAACGGCCTGTGTGGCATAATGAATGCCTGTACGGTATGAGACAGGTGCAAGATTGAATGTGGCGGCGGGTTCGGAAACGAGTTTCCCGTAATCAATAACATTCCCGGAGGATGCAGTAACCGGCAAAGGCTGATGGCATTTTGCACAAAGATTTGCAGAAGTTTTGGCAAAATTAACCGTTTTCGCACCTCCCCACATGGTTAATGGTACGGCTGCAGTGGTTGTAAGGGGGAAAAACTCGGTTGCTGAATAATTCGTGTGAAGCGAACTGTGACAGGTGAAGCAGCTTATTGGATTCGGCAGCCCCATTGCTGAAGCCGGAACGCTGTAATTGTTGATATACCTGGAAGGATCAGAAGGGTTCTGGGTAAACGTGGCAGGGGTATTGTTTTTCACCACATGCATGAATGCCTGGTGTGAATGGCATGGAACACAATTATCCATTGTGGCTATCGTGTAAGCATCTCCTTTATAATGCAGTGAATAGCTGTATTCCAGAACTTTGGCATCAACTGTTGTACTGTTGTGACAAAGCTTGCAGGTCTCATTGGCATCCTTCCCGTCAGCACCATCCTTCCCGTCAGCACCTGCCGGGCCCATCGGACCCTCACATGCGGAAAATAAAAATGCAGCGGCAAATAACGTAACGACCAATCTCAGAAGATTTTTCATGTTTTCAGGTTTTTCTTGGTTTTAAGGCCACAATGTAGCAATAAGGAAGTTCTGAATCGTTAATAGGCAGATGCTTTTTACTATCTTTTTAGTTGATAAATATTTATTAAGATAGTGATTTATATCAATAAAAACAATAATATTTGTTAATTGTTATATTTGTGGCTGGAAGGAAGCTCCGGATCAGTTTTAAAGCATATCACGGTTATGTCGGAAAAAGAACCATTGGAATCAGGAAAAGCCAATCCGCTCAGGTGGAAAAACTTCCAGCACCTGTCAAAACATGAGTTGCAGCTTATTGATGATAACAGATATGAAGCATCGTTCAGGGCAGGGGAGGTGATCCTGAAGCAGGGTTCTCCCTCTTCGAGCGTTTTATTTCTGATTTCCGGGCTGGCAAAGATTTACACTGAAGCAGACGGACATAAGAACTTCCTGATTGAAATTGCCCAGCCGGGTGCACTTGTAATGGGACCGGGAGCTTATATCAATTCAAGAAATACTTTTTCGGTTGCATCGCTTGTCCCGTCCAGGGTTTGTTTCATCGATTTCAATGTGTTCCGTCATCTGGCCAAAACAAACGGAGCATTTGCTGAAAGCCTTCTTGAGGATTTCTGTTTAAAGGCATTGACCCTGCAGACAAAAATGGTAAACCTATCCAGGAAAAAAATGCCGGGAAGGCTCGCAGAAGCCCTGCTTTATTTGGCAGATGAGGTGTTCCGCTCGGATGAATATGAACTTATGCTTACAAGAAATGAGCTGGGAGAAATGACAAATATGGCCAAGGAAAGTGTTGTAAGGATCCTGAAAGAGATGGAAGAATCGGGAGTTATTTACTCAAGGGCGCCATTGATCAGGATACTTGACAGGCAAAAGCTGATCCTCATATCCGAAAAGGGTTGAAAATCGATTGGTGTTAATTATCAGGGACAATTATTTATGAGAATATTCAAATTTCTGGCATCTCCTGTATTTATGGGAGTGTTATTCATAATTTTTGCGGTTTCGCTGGCTGTTGCTACTTTCATTGAGAATGATTACGGTTCTGCAGCTGCCTACGATTCCGTTTATGATACCAGGTGGTTCGAGTTCATCCTTCTGCTTCTGGCAATAAACCTGATCGGAATGGTTATCATGCAGAAGCTTTACAGGCGGTCAAAAATTACAGTCTTCATGTTCCATATGGCATTTGTGGTCATTCTTGCCGGGGCAGCAATTACCAGGTATTTCGGATGGGAAGGATCGATGCATATCAGGGAAGGAGAAGAACAGAGCAAGTGCTATTCAGGCGACAGGTATATCGGGTTTGAGTTAAGGGACACATCCGGCAGGGTAGTGGATGCACATTCAGAAAAATATTCGATGTCTTCACATGCTCCCGGCAGATATCGTGAAAAACTTCTGATAAACGGGTTGAGCCATGAGCTGGTTCTTTCCAGGATCATTGCCAATGCCACTGAATCAGTAACCGATGATCCTGACGGCGAACCACTCATTTCCATTGTTGCAACAGATAATAGCTCAAGGGAAAAAATGATTCTCCGGAGAGGCGATATAAAGGTTTTCGGGGATGTTTCAATTGGCTTTTTTCCGGCTGAGGACACCCGGATAAAAATCATGTGCGATTCGTCGTCGTTTTTCATTCAGTCAGAAAGCCCGGTCAGCCTTGTGAACATGATGACCGGTGAATCGCAGGCGGTCGGCGCAGATGTTGCTGCTGAAATAAAACCCATGCAGATTATTGCACTGGAGAACATAAAGCTGGTTGTTCAGAAGACTGCGGTTAAGGGATCTGTTAAACCTGTCCCGGCCGACAGGGGGGCAGAGAATACGGGCACGAATGTTTTTATTTTCAGCCTGATGTCAGGAAATAAAACAAAGGCTACAATAAATGTATGGGATTCGGGAATGCCAGGCATGGCTTCCGGAATCGTTTCAATGGGGAGCGAAACCCTTGAGGTATTTTTCGGCTCACGTGAAAAGATCCTGCCCTTCAGCATTTATCTCAATGATTTTGTGCTTGAAAGGTATCCCGGGTCAAACAGTCCCTCCGGTTACAGAAGCGATGTATTGCTGAAGGACAAAACCGAAGGTGTTGAAAGATCCTTCGTGATATTTATGAATAATGTGCTTAAATACAGGGGTTTCAGGTTTTACCAGTCGTCCTATGATCCTGACGAGCAGGGGACAATACTGTCGGTAAACAATGATCCTGCAGGGATGATTGTGACTTATACGGGATACGGTATTCTTTTTCTCTTTATCATCCTGTCGCTGTTAAACAGGAAATCGCTTTTTCATAGTGTAAATCCGGGTTTCTGGAACTCGGCCCTGAGAAAAAGATTGCCCCTGGTTATGATGCTCATTATTCTGACCGGTACAGGCATGATAAATGGCCAGAAGCTTGTTCCTGACAGGAGATCGGCAGAGGAGTTCGGGAAAATTCTTGTCCAGGATCAGAAGGGAAGAACGGAACCCCTGTCTGCCCTCGGCAATGATATATTAAGAAAGGTGGCCCGGGAAAATAAATTTGAAGGCCTGGATCCGATGCAGGTCTACCTGGGGTTATACCTCGATTTTGACAGCTGGAAGGATGTACCGCTGATAAAGGTGTCAAACAAGGAGCTGCAGGGCATCCTGGGTCTGGGCGGAAGCATGGCTGCTTTTTCCGATATAGTGAATATTGACGGGGATGGAACATACAAGCTTTCCGATCTGGTTAACAAGGTCTATTCAAAGGCTCCCGGAGAGAGAAGCAAGCTTGATAAGGAGATAATGAAGGTGGATGAGCGGGTAAACATTGTATATATGATATATACAGGCGGATTCCTGAAGATATTTCCGAAAAAGGACGGACAGCATGACTGGGACTCACCCCAACAGGCAGTCAGACATGCTGCCGGAAAAGAAGACTCTCTTTATCTTCATAGCGTAATGCCAATGTTTGCCGAAGCTTTGCGTTCCGGCAACAGAACGGCCGCTTCAGCCATTTCCGCCTCAATTGTGGAATACCAGCAGAGGTTTGCCGGATATGATCTTCCTCCCGTGCGCAGGATAAACGCCGAGATCCTTTATTACAAGCTGATGATATTTGAACGGCTTTTCCCCTTTTATGCCACTATAGGTATAATTATGCTTGTAAGCCTTCTGATAATGGTTATCGGGGGCATCCGAACGGACACCTTTATCCTGAAAGCCTTGAAATGGCTGTTACTGGCTGGTTTCATCCTTCATACCTTCGGTATCGGATTACGCTGGTATGTTTCAGGCCACTCACCGATGAGCAACGGTTATGAGTCGATGATTTTTATTTCATGGGTTACCCTGTTTGCCGGTTTCATTTTCAGCAGGAAATCTGATTTCACCCTTTCGGCAACCGCTGTTCTGGCTTCCATGACCCTGATGGTCGCCCACCTGAGCTTCATGGACCCTGAAATAACCAATCTCGTACCAGTGCTGAAATCCTACTGGCTCACCCTGCATGTTTCAGTTATCACCGGCAGTTACGGATTCCTCGGACTGGGTGCGATCCTTGGCATTATAAACCTTATCCTGGTTGCACTATCAGGTGAAAGGAACAGGGAGAGGATTTCCGCCACCGTTGACGAGCTTACGGTTATAAATTATAAAACCCTCACCATTGGCCTTTACCTTTTAACGATTGGGACTTTCCTGGGCGCTGTATGGGCAAATGAATCGTGGGGAAGGTACTGGGGCTGGGATCCCAAGGAAACCTGGTCGCTTATCACAATAGTGGTCTACACCCTTGTAACCCATTCAAGGATGATCCCGGGGCTCAAGGATATTTATTCATTCAACCTGCTTTCAATGATCGGCTTTTTTTCAGTGCTGATGACCTATTTCGGGGTAAATTATTATCTCTCCGGGCTGCACTCATATGCAGGAGGCGATCCGGTACCGGTACCGGCTTTTGTATATGTTTCGGTTGTTATTCTTGCCCTGCTGTCAGTAACTGCATATATGAGATATCGGAAATGGGAAAAGGGCAATGGATGATAGTCCGACAGAAAAGGTTTTCATTCAGTTTATCGGCTCATCATGTGTTTTGTTCATTAGGTTTGTGAGGGATTGCCGTTTTCGTCCCGCCGGTGCGTGACTCAAACGGCGATCTCCGGGGAGGGTGGTCCGACAGAAAAGGCTTTCATTCAGTTTATCGGTTCATCATGTGTTTTGTTCATTAGGTTTGTGAGGGATTGCCGTTTTCGTCCCGCCGGTGCGTGACTCAAACGGCGATCTCCGGGGAGGGTGGTCCGACAGAAAAGGCTGCGCCCCGGCACACCGGGGCTTCAGCCTTGTTTTTTATTACCGCTTATTGGAGCAAGCTTCAAACGCTCATAAAAAACAAGGCTGAACCGCCTCCGGCGGCCAGCCTTTTCTGTCGGGGTGGAAGATGGGATTCGAACCCACGACCCTCGGAACCACAATCCGGTACTCTAACCAGCTGAGCTACATCCACCGTTTCAGGGTGCAAAGTAAGCCCAAAAAATCCATTTGTGCAAAAATTTGAATTTGTTTTATGCCAAATCTGTCCAATTAGTATCTTTGCGCCGCGGTTCAAATAGAATGGACCATTCTTTTCAAATTTGTACAATACATTATGTCTCCAGAAAGACCTTTCACGGTCAGTATCCCGAAACTAAGAAAGATAAAACTGATCGACAATATCTCCGGGCTGCAGCTGTTCCAGCTGATGCGCTTTACGGTCTTTCTTATAATCAGCATTGTATTTACGAAAAGCCATCTTACAAGAGCCGAAATAGGATCGTGGGAGATGTTCCTGTTTATTTCGGGACTGATCAGTTTTTTCTGGGTTACGGGAATCATTCAGTCGTTGCTTCCCCTTTACCACCGAAACAAAACATACCGAAAGATTGGTGAAAACGGGAAGGGCAAATCACCCGAGATATTCAATGCATTTATACTGCTGTGCCTGTTCAGCCTTGTATTTTTCGGTATGGGGCACTCACTGAAGAATCACTTTTCTGTGTTCAACATATCAGGTAATGTACCCTATCTAAACCTTCTCCTTCTGTATCTTCTCCTGAGCAATCCTGTCTGCCTGATTGAATACATTTACCTGTTGAACAACCGCTCCTACAGGATCTTTCAGTATGGGATTTACACATTTTCCCTTCAGCTTGTTTTTGTGATAAGCCCGATCTTGTTCAGGAAAGATATTATATGGGCCGTTTACGGGTTGCTTGCGATTACTGCAGTAAGATGGGTCTGGCTTATAATACTTCTGAGGAGGTATACGGAAATGCAGATCTCCGTGAAATTCATAAGGGAGCATCTTTACCTGGGATTTCCGCTTATAATTACTTCCCTTCTGAGCGGTTCGGCCCAGTATGCCAACGGAGTAATCATTTCTGCGGTGTATCGTGATCCAGGTATGTTTGCATGGTTCCGCTACGGTGCGAAGGAGTTCCCTCTTGTGCTTATGCTTGCAAACGGACTGAGCAATGCAATGCTGCCGGAGTTTTCCACCAGGTCAAGAATGAAGGAATCGCTCACCAGGATAAAATATAAATCCCAGCGTCTGATGCATTTGTGCTTCCCTGCCACAATGCTGATAATGTTGCTGGCGAGGTGGTTTTATCCCCGGATGTTCAATCCCGAGTTCCAGAAAAGCGCCGACGTATTTCTTGTGTTTTCATTATTCGTCATTCCCCGGCTGGTGTTCCCCCAGACCGTGATCGTTGGAAGGAAAAAAACCCATATAACCCTGATTGCCGCAGTGATTGAACTTGGAATAACCATAACACTGAGCCTGCTGATGATAAAATGGGGCTACAACATTGTGGGTGTTGCCCTTGCTTCGTTCATCGGCTATACGGTTGGAAAAATATATCTTTCAGGATATCTGTGGGTTAAAATGAAAATAAAACCTGATGATTATATTCCACTGAAAGCATTTCTGATTTATTCAATTCTGCTCGTTGCCGTGTTTGTACTTATTGACCACAGGATAATCGATATTCATTGATTGCAGGCAGCCGAAGAATTCCGGCATAGTCCTGGCTCATGTACAGTGATGAATTCCACAGGGAAATCGCGTTGTTGAAAAAACAGCGGAAGCGGTTCCCGCAACCGGTTTTAAAAATCTTTTTATATTTGCGGTTTCGGTTGATGGCCAGTTTCTTCGTATTGGCAATTTGTTCAAACCATATGCATTAAAAAACATTATGCAAATTATCCAGGTTACAACTAAAAGGGACAGGGAGGAGTTTCTGAATCTTCCAAGGCGGCTGTATAAAGGGGATCCCAACTGGGTTTGCCAGCTGGATTCGGAACTGGAGGCCCTGTTTGACCCGGAAAGGAATTACCTGTTCAGGCAGGGTGAGGCAAACAGGTGGATACTTAAAGATGACAGCGGCAGGACCATTGGCCGTATTGCCGCTTTCATCGACAAGGTCAGATCAGACGCTCATTTCCAGCCTACAGGCGGGATTGGTTTTTTCGAGGTGATTAATGATAAAAATGCCGCCTTCATGCTTTTCGATGCAGGCCGGGAATGGCTGACCTCAAAAGGAATGGAAGCCATGGACGGACCCATTAACTTCGGGGAGAATGACAATAACTGGGGACTGCTTGTTGATGGATTCATGCAGCAGGGCTACGGAATGCCATATAATAAGGAGTATTACAGGAGCTTTTTTGAGGAGTATGGATTCAGGAATTATTTTGAACAATATTCATATCACAGGGATGTAAGAACATCCGACAATAAAATAGTGGAGTTTCCGCCCCGAATCATGAAAATAGCAGAATGGCTGTCAAAACGTCCCGGGTATTCTTTCCGCCATTTTGAATTTGCCAGGAAGCAGAAATTCATTGATGATCTTGTTGAGATATATAATGCAACATGGAAAAGTTTCAAGGAGGATTTTACCCCCCTTGATCCCGAATTGCTCGATGCTTTGTTCAGGAAGGCAAAACCTGTTATTGATCAGGATATAATCTGGTTTGCTTATTTCAACGATAAACCAATAGCCTTTTTTATCCTCTATCCCGATTTTAACCAGATCCTGAAAAGCTTAAGAGGGAAACTGCATTTACTGAATAAGATCAGGTTCCTTTACTTCAAGTTGACCCATAAGATGACAAGGATGAGGGCAGTTGTCGGAGGAGTGCTTCCATCGTACCAGAACAGCGGGGTTGAATCTGCCATCTTTTATAATCTTTATGAAGTCTTCAAAAGAAAACCATGGTACAAGGAACTGGAACTTTCGTGGGTGGGAGATTTCAATCCGAAAATGATAGCAATTTATGAAGCCCTGGGAGCCAGAAAGGCTAAAACGCACATTACATACAGATACCTTATCAACAAAAAGCTCAAATTTACCAGGTATAAGGTTGAAATGGCAGGCATTCCCGATTCGGAACCGGATCAGCCGGGAAACAAAAAATAAAATTGTTTTTAATAAAAATTTACGTAACTTTGCCAACCTTTATTTAAAAAAGGACAGCCGGATTTTAAAATGAAAGAAAGATGAAGAACGGTATACATCCCAGCAATTACAGACTGGTTGTTTTCCAGGATATGTCGAACGGATATTCATTTCTTACCAGGTCAACAGCACCATCCAGGGAAACCATTAAATGGGAGGACGGAAATGAGTACCCGTTGATCAAGCTTGAGATCTCGAATACATCGCATCCGTTTTATACGGGCAAAATGAAGCTTGTTGACACTGCAGGAAGGGTTGATAAGTTCATGAACCGTTATAAGGATCATGTTGGCAGGAAAAAATAGAAGAAAAAAATCCAGGATCCCGGCTAAACGTGCCGGGTTTTTTTTTGAATTGCAGGGAATGGCACAATGATTGCTCTGGACTTTCCTGACTTCCGGTGGGAAATTTTTTGTAACTTTGACAGCATTTTTTCATAGATGGACAAGAAACTGAGGCGAACGGTTAAGAGTTTTTTTATTCCGGATCTCATGGATGGCACCGGAGATATCGTTCCTATCATTGCAGATGGGGAGGATGGTGATCTTGAGGATGTTGAGGTGCCGGAAACCATTCCCGTACTTTCATTGAGAAACACAGTACTTTTTCCGGGAGTGGTGATTCCGATATCAATCGGACGTCCGAAATCAATTCAGCTGATAAAGGATGTTTATAAGTCTGACAGGATAATGGGAACTGTTGCCCAGCGGGACCCTGATACTGAAAATCCTGCTTTTCCCGATCTTCATACCGTAGGGACCATTGGTCAGATAGTTAAGCTCCTTGAAATGCCCGACGGCTCCACCACGGCAATAATTCAGGGACGGAAAAGGATGGTATTGCAGGAACTCGTTGCAGACGACCCTTACTTCATAGCGCGTGTCAAGCCTATCCCCGAGACCAGGCCAGAGCTCCCGAGCAAAGATTTCGATGCTGTTGTTGGATCGCTCAGGGACTTGTCTCTCAAGATAATAAAAATCAATCCCAATATCTCTCCCGAGGCTTCATTTGCAATCAAGAATATCGAGAACAGCACCTATCTCATAAACTTCATCTGTTCAAATACAGATATAAAAGTTCAGGATAAGCAGCGCCTTCTTGAAATAAACAATCTCCGCGACCGGGGCTATCAGTTGCTGGAATACCTGGTGCAGGAGATACAACTACTTGAGCTGAAAAATGAACTCCAGTCGAAGGTGAAAAGCGATCTGGATCAGCAACAGCGTGAATTCCTTCTCCACCAGCAGATGAAAACGATTCAGAATGAGCTTGGCGGGAATCCGCTTGAGAAGGAGATAGAGGAATACAGGAAGAAGGGAGAGTCAAAGGACTGGCCGGCTGAGGTCAGGAAGACATTTGAAAAGGAACTTGATAAGCTGAACAGGCTCAATCCTGCAGCTGCGGAATATTCCGTCCAGGTGAACTATATTCAGACCCTCCTGGATCTGCCATGGAACTTATGTACAGAAGACAATCTCGACCTGAACAATGCCAGGCATGTTCTTGACAAAGATCATTTCGGGCTCGAGGAAGTCAAGGAAAGGATTCTGGAACATCTGGCCGTGCTTAAACTGAAAGGAGATCTGAAATCGCCCATTCTCTGTCTTCACGGTCCGCCGGGAGTCGGGAAAACATCACTCGGAAAATCAGTTGCCAAGGCCCTCGGCCGGAAATATGTAAGAATGTCACTCGGAGGTCTTCACGATGAGGCAGAAATAAGAGGACACCGGAAAACATATATCGGTGCAATGCCGGGCAGGATAGTACAGAACCTGAAAAGAGCCGGATCATCCAACCCGGTTTTCATTCTGGATGAGATCGACAAGGTTGGACAGGATTTCCGTGGTGATCCCTCTTCAGCCCTGCTTGAAGTGCTCGATCCGGAACAGAACAGCACCTTTTTCGACAATTTCCTGGAGATGGAATATGACCTTTCCAGGGTGCTTTTCATTGCCACCGCCAATAATCTCGCCACAATCAGTCCTGCTTTAAGGGACAGGATGGAACTCATAGAGATCACCGGATATCTTGTGGAGGAGAAACTTGAGATAGCAGAACTTCACCTGCTTCCAAAACAGATTGAGAACCACGGAGTAAGACCGGATCAGATTTCCATCAGCAGAAAGGTGATGGAAACGATTATTGAAAAATATACGAGGGAATCGGGAGTGCGGGAGCTTGACAAGAAGCTGGCCAAGATACTCAGGGTTACAGCCAAGAATATCGCGTCGGGCATCAGCTATGAAACTGAATTGTCAGAGAAAAAGGTTATTGAGATTCTCGGACCCCCGAAATATGTACGCGACATCTATGCGGGCAATGAACAGGCCGGGGTGGTTACGGGCCTTGCCTGGACAGCGGCAGGCGGCGAAATCCTGTTTGTTGAAACGAGCCTTAGCCGCGGAACCGGAAAACTTACACTCACCGGCAACCTGGGAGAGGTAATGAAGGAATCGGCCATAATTGCTCTCGAATACCTGAAATCGAATGCCCGGCTGCTGGCCCTTCCTGACAACTTTTCCGAAAAATGGGACATACATATACATATCCCGGAAGGAGCCATTCCCAAAGACGGCCCTTCAGCCGGTATTACCATGGCAACATCAATTGCATCGGCATTTACGCAGCGAAAAGTGAAAAAATTCCTTGCAATGACGGGAGAAATAACTCTCAGGGGCAAAGTGCTTCCGGTTGGGGGAATTAAGGAGAAGATCCTTGCCGCCAAGCGGGCCAGTATTAAGGAGATCATTATATCGGAAGACAACAGGAAGGATGTTGAAGATATCAATGAGATCTATATCAGGGGACTTAAATTTCATTATGTAGACACGATCATGGAGGTGTTGGAACTTTCCCTGCTGAGGCAGAAAGTTAAAAATCCTAAGAAAATCACATTTGAATGAAAAAAATTGCCGTTTTTCCCGGTTCTTTTGACCCGTTCACTATTGGTCATGAAGGAATTGTAAAAAGGGCCCTTAACCTGTTTGATGAAATAATCATTGCGGTGGGTGCCAACGCCCTGAAAAAAAACTATTATCCCGTTCATGTGAGGAAGGAAATGATAGGAAGGGTATTCCAGGATGAACCCAGAGTTAAGGTTGATCATTATGAGGGACTTACGGTTGACTACTGCATAAGGCATAATGCACGCTACATCCTCAGGGGACTCAGGACAGCGGCAGACTTTGAATTTGAAAGAGCCATTGCCCAGGTAAACAAGGCACTGGCAGCGGATGTTGAATCAGTATTTTTTCTTACGATCCCTGAGCATTCACCCATAAATTCCTCCATAGTGAGGGACATTATACGCAGTGGCGGGGATGCTTCCCGCTTCGTACCGGCTGCTATTAAACTGAAAGATTACAAGGGAGAGGAAGAATAGTATTTTTTTTTAACGGTCAGTCTTTCAGGATGGATATGTTTATAAGGTCCATGAGCGAATGCCATGCACCTGCCTTTAACCGGCTCACTTCTTCCTTTGTCAGCCACTCAGCCTTGGTGATCCCTTCCTCAAGCTGGGGTTTGATGTCCATTGTACCTGAATAATCCATCAGGTACCACCTGGTGTTTTTAAGGTACGAAATGCCGCGGCATGTATAGGTATGGTAGGTGGAATCAAGAAATCTGGTTATTTTATGTCCGGTTATTCCGCATTCTTCCTGAACCTCCCTCAAGGCACATGTCTCGGGATCCTCGTCACTTTCAATATGACCCTTTGGCAGATCCAGCCTTCCCTTTCTCTCAATGAACAGATATCTGCCCGAAGAATGCCTTACCAGCCCGCCAGCCGCCCCGACTTCGATGAAATATATGCGGAAAATCCTCCAGATATGTCTTATGTTGGTTCCGAAAATATTGATCGAATAGATTGAATCATCGGCCTGAAAATCGGAAATAAGCTTATATAGTTCCTTTGTGGCACCGAATTTATAGAATAACCCGTATTTTTGTAACCGGTCAGGTTCGGCACTGATCAATATGAATCTGTCTTCGAAGTGAACCTTATACATTCTGAAATGGAAGATTGTGCAACAAAGATCGCTGATTATCTGTTACAAATTAAAGCAATAAAATTGCAACCGTCAAATCCGTTTACCTGGGCGTCGGGATGGAAGTCACCGATATATTGTGATAACCGGAAAACATTATCCTTTCCGGAAGTAAGATCATTTATCAGTGAGAAATTCGCGGAATATGTAAGGAATCTGTATCCTGATGCAGAGATTATAGCCGGAGTTGCAACAGGTGCCATTGCCCATGGGGTCCTCACGGCGGATAAACTGAACCTGCCCTTCATCTATGTGCGCTCGGGCGCAAAGGAGCATGGCCTGGGTAATCAGATTGAGGGTTATTTCGAACCGGGCCGGAAAGTTGTGGTTATTGAGGACCTTGTTTCCACCGGGGGCAGCAGCCTGGGTGCAGTCAAAGCATTAAGGGAAGCAGGATGTGATGTTTTGGGAATGCTGGCAATTTTCACCTATGAATTTGAGAGGGCAGCAGACGGGTTTGCTGCCCAGGGTTGTAAGCTTGACACCCTCGGCAATTACAGTACTTTAATAGAAACAGCACTTTCTTCGGGTTATATAGGCGAGTCTGAACTGGAGACACTGAAAAGGTGGAGAACAGATCCCTCAGGCTGGGGTCAGAAATCTGATTAAATGGGACAATCAGCAGAATATACAAGCAGGGAAGGAGTTTTGACATGCACTCCCAGGGAGATATTTGAATTTGCAGCCGATATGGGCAACATGATAAACCTGCTGCCACCGGACACTGCAAAAATAATTGAATCGACCGGCGAATCCTGTGCCCTTTCATTTGACCCGCTGGGCAGCATGAAAATACAAATAATCAGGAAAACCCCGTATTCTGAGGTGGTTTACAGGGCTGAACTGCTGGATATCCAGAATCTCCTGCTGAACCTGGAGATAACCGGAGGAGATTCTGAAAAAGCAAAAGTCGTCATAAGGGTAAATGCAGAAATGAATCCGTTCATGAAAATGATGGCAGAAAAGCATATTGCCAGGTTTCTTGACATCCTGATCCTGGAAATGGAGAAATTCAGGGACTGGAAAAAATCATAAAATATATTCAATTTCCTTTGTGCCAAATTCAAGGCTTTTACCGGCTCTGTCCACCACGGTCAGATTACCTCTGCCAGTGACCGCAGCTATTTTTCCCTCAAAGATCATATCACCTGCCCTGTAACTGTGCCATTCATTCAGCCGGTACAGCAGGGAGGAGAACCGGGACCTGATATTTTCATGATCTGCTGCCAGAAGCTGCTTGTAACTTTTATCCAGGTTTTTTATGAGCTGTTTAAGGCATATTTCCGGATCGTATTCCTCGCCCGTAAGCATTTTAAGCGAAACCGGGTTAGGGGCTCCGCTGATGAATCTTGTCTGATTCAGGTTAAGTCCAATGCCGGCAATGCTACTACCTATCTTTCCGTCGAGAATCGAGTTTTCTATCAATACACCTGCAATCTTTGAATCACCGACATAAATGTCGTTGGGCCATTTGATTTTGCATCCATGGACCTTCTCAGAAATAAAATCATATATGCCAAGCGATATTGTCATGGAAATCACGTACTGATCTTCCGGGGCTACCATGCCGGGAAACAGAATAATGCTACACAATATGTTTTTTCCGGCTTCGCTTTCCCATTTGTTTTCTCTCTGACCCCGGCCGGCCGTCTGATAATCAGTATATATTACCGTGCCTTCGGCAGGAACCGGATCTTTCTTCAAAAGACCTGAGGCAAACGTATTGGTCGATGAGATGTTCCGGATAAAAATTATTTTGGAGCCAATTATCATTCTTGTGATGCTTCAGGAGGGTTTGACGGGCTTCATTTCTTACCGGGCTGGTACTTAAATTGTAAATTCAGGGCTGCCATACAAAAATACGGATAAAAGTTTGTACTTTTGCGACTTGATATTTAATTGATAGTTACGGATGAAGAAAAGGCGGGACGAAACCGAATTGCTGCTTGAAAATATTATAAGGGGGATAGTTGAAAAGAAAGGGAAAGATATTCTGAAAATAGATTTAAGGGGCCTGGAAAACAGGATCACCGACTTCTTTGTGATCTGTCATGGTTCTTCAGTCACACAGGTTGACTCGATAACCAGTTCCATAGAGGACACTGTGCGAACAGGTACGGGGGAGAAGCCCGGACATATTGAAGGGCTTGACAACTGTTTTTGGGTCCTGCTTGATTACGGAAACGTTGTTGTTCATGTATTTCTTGAAGAATACAGGAGTTTTTACAGCCTTGAATCACTTTGGGCTGATGCTTCCCTGGAGGCAATTGAAGACAATCAGATAAATTATTAATTTATGGCTGAAAAGAATAATAAAAATAATAATCCGGGACTGGGGAACAGTTCCGACAAGAACGCAAAGCCCAGGTTCAATTCAAATTGGATTTTTGCGATCCTTGCCTTTTCCATAATTGCTTTTCAGTTTTTATATGGAGGCAGATCGGTACCCAAGGCTCAGACAAGCGACCTTAAGAAAATGGTCGAGAACAGGGATATAGAGAGGATTGTTGTCGTTAATAAGGAGGTTGCGGAGATTTACCTGAAAAAGGAGGCAATTGAGTCGGACAGGTATCCAAATCTTAACAAGAACGGCAGCAGAAGCATCGGGCTTAGTACTCCCAAACCCAATTTCACATATAATATTTCGGATATAAGCATCTTTTACAAATTTCTCGAGGATGAGCAAAAGAAAGCCGGATATGAGGAGAAAGATGTTATTTACCCTGAGTCGGAAACCAGGCGCAATTATATCGGCGATATCCTGGGATGGACCCTGCCTTTCATACTGCTGATATTCCTGTGGATATACATGATGAGGCGAATGTCGGGAGGTGGTGCCGGCGGTGCCGGAGGCATTTTTAGCGTTGGAAAATCGAGGGCACAGATTTTCGACAAGGATACCAACGTTAAGATAAACTTCAATGATGTTGCCGGTCTGGAGGAGGCAAAGACAGAGGTAATGGAAATTGTGGATTTCCTTAAGAATCCGAAGAAGTACACACAGCTCGGAGGAAAAATACCCAAGGGAGCTCTTCTCATCGGACCTCCGGGAACGGGAAAAACTCTTCTTGCGAAGGCTGTGGCCGGAGAGGCAAATGTGCCGTTCTTTTCAATATCCGGATCGGATTTTGTGGAGATGTTCGTTGGTGTGGGAGCTTCGCGGGTCAGGGATCTGTTTAAACAGGCCAAGGAAAAGGCCCCATGTATTGTGTTTATCGATGAGATCGATGCTGTTGGCAGGGCAAGGGGTCGTAATGTGGGTTTCAGTTCAAATGACGAACGCGAAAACACTTTAAACCAGTTGCTCACCGAAATGGATGGCTTCGGAACCAATATGGGAGTAATTATTCTTGCAGCCACCAACAGGGCAGACATACTCGACAGGGCCCTGTTGAGGGCAGGAAGGTTTGACCGCCAGATACATGTCGAGCTTCCTGATCTGAATGAGCGTGAAGCAATATTCAAGGTTCACCTCCGGCCGATTAAAATGGAGAAGAATTTCGATATTTCCTTCCTTGCCAAGCAAACTCCGGGCTTCTCGGGAGCAGATATTGCAAACGTGTGCAACGAGGCGGCTCTTATTGCTGCAAGGAAAAATAAGAATATAGTTGAGAAGCAGGATTTCCTGGACGCCATTGACAGAATTGTGGGCGGACTAGAAAGGAAAAACAAGATCATCTCACTTGAAGAGAAAAAAACCATAGCATACCACGAAGCCGGGCATGCTACTGTAAGCTGGCTTCTGGAACACGCCAGCCCGCTCCTGAAAGTGACGATCATACCAAGGGGAAGAGCCCTGGGCGCAGCCTGGTATCTTCCGGAAGAAAGACAGATAACCACCCGGGAACAGCTCCTGGATGAAATGGCTTACGCCCTTGGCGGAAGAGCTTCGGAGGAACTTGTCTTTGGTAAAATCTCAACAGGAGCACTGAGCGATCTTGAGAAAATAACCAAGCAGGCATATGCCATGGTCTCTTTCTTCGGAATGAGTGAGAAAGTGGGAAACATCAGCTTTTATGATTCTTCAGGACAATCAGATTTCGGCTTTACCAAACCATACAGCGAAAAAACTGCCGAACTGATCGACCGGGAAGTTAAACTGATAATTGAAGAATCGTATCAACGTGCAAAAGATGTCCTTAGTGCCAATATGAAAGGACTGACCGAGCTTGCCGAGCTCCTGCTGGAAAAAGAGGTTATCTTCAGCGAAGACCTGGAAAGGATTTTCGGAAAACGCAAGGGCGATAAGCTCAAAGCCGAATCAGAAGCCCAGGCAAAGAAAGAGACAGAAGCTGAACCGGACCTGGTTGAGATCAATAAGGAATCCGGCGAAAATAAAACCGGCAGAAAGAAGGGAAAAACGGCATCACAGAAGAATGGGGACATTCCTGACCCCGGAAAATCTGGCTAAAATAATCAGGAAGGCAAGATATCATTAACACCGGACCACATTGAGCAATTTTTTCAGACGTACCCTTACGGCAATATGGATTGTCATCTTTGTTCTGGGCGGATTCTGGCTGCACCCGGTTTCATTTTTTCTGACCGGCCTGATAATAGTTGCCTGTACACAATACGAATATTACTCGATGATTAAATATACCGGGATTCGGCCCCAGGTGGCAGGAGGAATTACTGCCGGACTGTCGGCATTTACAGTGTCCACCATGGTTGCAGCCGGATTGTTGCAAAGTCGCTGGTATCTGCTTTTAATACCCCTGATATTGATTCTGATGATAGCCGAACTTTTCAGAAAAACTGAAAAGCCATTCGATTCGCTTGCCCACACTGTTTTCGGCATTATATATGTTGCACTGCCATTTTCACTTTTCCCTTCTGCGGCTTTTGCCCGTACAGGCCTGGGTTCGCTGATACCGCATCAGGGAATAATTTTCTCCCCGGGTTTCATTGTTGGCTTTTTTCTTGTTCTCTGGGCAAATGATACCGGCGCCTACATTACCGGAGTGTCATTCGGGCGACACAGGCTACTGGAAAGAATCTCACCCAAAAAAACATGGGAGGGTTACCTGGGAGGCCTTGCACTGGCAATCTTTGCGGCGTGGCTGTTGGGTGACTGGTTTGGAGTGATGAAGAAATCACACTGGATGGGGATTGCAGTTATTGTATCAGTTGCCGGAACCCTGGGCGATCTGTTCGAATCTCTGCTTAAAAGAAGTGTCGGAGTAAAAGACTCAGGATCAGTGATGCCCGGTCATGGCGGTTTCCTCGACCGTTTCGACAGCGCCCTCTTCGCATTTCCTCTCGGATATCTTTTCCTTTCTCTTTTTGGATGATTGATGCGTGATGATTAGTTTTGTGGAAATTTTGCTGGAATGGGAATTCACAAAGAGGGATATAAGATATTGATTTACGGATTTATAATGCTGGTATTTGTCAATGTCCTTGCAGGATTGATATGGCCTGATATGGTTCTTTTGAGATATACTGTGCTTATTATTGCGTTTTTAATGTATATATTTCTTCTATTCTTCTTCCGGCTCCCTGTAAGGTATCTTGAACCCGATCCTGGCCTTATTTATGCACCTGCCGATGGTAAGGTTGTGGTAATTGAAGAAACCGAGGAAAAGGAATATTTCAGGGATATGCGCCTCCAGATCTCTATTTTCATGTCACCGTTCAATATGCACAGCAACAGGTACCCCGTGTCGGGAAAGATCAAGTATGTCATGTATCACCCGGGAAATTATATGGTTGCCTGGCATCCGAAATCATCGGAGATGAATGAGCGGAGTTCAATAGTCATAGAAACTGAAAAGGGAGCAGAAATCATGATAAGGCAGATCGCCGGTGCGGTTGCCAGAAGAATTGTGACCTATGCAAAAACAGGAGCCCATGTCACGCAGGGCGATGAACTCGGATTTATCAAATTCGGTTCAAGGGTGGATGTCTTTCTTCCGTTGGGCACTGAGGTGGAAATTCCCATATTGCAGCAGGTTAAGGCTAACAAAAGCATTATTGCAAAAATCTGAACGGAATTATATCATGAAACAAAAAGATGACAAAATAATTGACCTTACCGAACATGTCAAATGGATCGGAATTCTTGATTATGATATAAGGACATTTGATATCGTGATGAATACCGAATTCGGAACAACCTATAATTCCTTTTTTATAAATACTGAAAGGAAAACGCTTGTGGATGTTGCTAAGGAGAAGTTCAGCGAGGTATGGTTTGATAAACTCAGAGCCCTGACTGATCCATCCGACATCAGTTATATCGTGATTAATCATACGGAGCCTGACCATTCGGGAAGCCTGGGAATGCTGCTGGACGCGGCTCCTTCGGCAACGGTTGTGGGAAGTGGCAGCGGCATAAGATATCTTGCAGATATGATCGCCAAACCATTCAATTCGATCGTTGTAAAAGACGGGGACACCCTTGACCTCGGATCCGGAAAACTTAAATTCATTTCTGCACCCAACCTTCATTGGCCCGATTCCATGTTTACGTGGTTTGAAGAAGACAGGATTCTTTTTACCTGTGACGTATTTGGTGCACACTACTGCGACAGCAGAATGTTCAGCGACATTGAATCGCAGGATTACATGAAAGCCTACAAATACTATTTTGATGTGATCATGAAACCTTACAGCAGGTTTATGATCAAGGCCATTGAGAAGATACGCGATCTGGACATAAACCTGATATGCCCGGGTCATGGCCCGGTTCATTCGGAAAACCTCCGGGATATGGTAATGCTTTCCGAGAATTATGCAATAGAATACCTGAAGCAGGTCGAATCTAAAGATGAAAAGAAAATCCTCGTAGCCTACGTTTCTGCTTATGGTTATACGAAACAGGCTGCCGATCTTATAGCATCCGGTATGCGTGAAACGGGTGATTTCAGTATTGATATTGCCGATATTGAAACCATGCCGGCGGAAGAGCTGGAATCGAAGCTGGTTTCTTCCGATGCGATCCTGATCGGATCACCTACAATAAACCAGAATACACTACTACCGGTTTACAGGTTATTTTCATTGATCAATCCCATACGGGATAAAGGAAAAATGGCCGGGGTTTTCGGATCATACGGGTGGAGCGGAGAGGCTCCGAAAATAATATCAGAAACTCTGAGAAATCTCAAACTCAGGGTTTTTGACGAAACAGCGGGATTCAAGTTTGCTCCCGGAAATGGTAAAAAAGAAACCCTGACGGAATTCGGCAGACAATTCGCCAGGGAATTTCTCAAATATTGCTAGCAGGCTGGTTATAAAATCCGCATCAGTTTAATTTACTGCTGATTGTACCGATCGGCCGGCCGGTCAATGACCGCTGAACCTCCTGGTTCACTTGTTGACGGCCTTCATGAACATGATGCCGTGAGTAACTTAATCTTCAGGAAACTTTTACCTGCCTGGTCAGCTTATGTTTTTCCTCGTCATATTTGGGTAGGGTAATGTTCAGGATTCCATCCTTATAGCTGGCTTCAATCTTATCCTTGTTTACACTATCAGGAACCTGGAAACTTCTGCAGAACGATGAATAGCTGAATTCCCTTCTTTTATAGCCATTGCCGTTTTTTTCTGATTCATTCTTTACCTCATGCGATATTGTCAACAGGTCATCATTGAGATCTATCTTAATATCTTTTTTGTTAATACCCGGTATTGCCACGTCAAGTGCGAAGCTTTTTTCATTCTCTCTTACGTTAACTGCCGGAACTGACCTGTTGAGGCTTGTCGTTGCAGGTAAAAAGTCGTCATCAAACAGTCCGTTCAGAAAAAAAGGCCTGTAGCTTCTTCTTGTAATTATTGGTAACATGATTTGGTCCTCCGTTATTTTTAGTTGAACATTATTTACGTTTTGCTTTAGTATTTTCAACTTCCGTTCCATAATCAAAAACACGCCATATTGACACGAATAAAGTAAATAAACCGACATATTGACATGATAAATAAGTCAATATAAAAGTCGGATTACAGTAGGAACAGTTGAACAGGAATGTATGATTTTAGGGAATTCCAAAAAATTAACATAGGTTTGTATAGGAAAAATAAAACCAATGAAAGCCACACTTAGGAACTTCCTCATATTTTTTGGAGTATTGATTCTTCTGGCTGCAGTCTGGTACTTTCGCAATATAGTTGTTTACATACTGGTTTCCGGTGTTCTTTCCATTATGGGCCGGCCCCTCGTTGATCTTTTTTGCAGGATAAGGATCTGGAAGTGGAAATTCCCGAGGGTATTGGCTGCCCTTTTCGCATTGATCATTATCTGGGGTTCAATCCTTCTCTTCCTGTACATATTCATACCTCTTGTTACCAAGCAGATAAATCACTTTACCGGCATTGACAGTGAAAAGATAGTCAGACTGATTGAAGGCCCACTGGAAAAAATTGAAAAGTTGTTTGTCAGCCTCAATCCCAGTATATCCGACACCTTATCGCTCAAGGCATATATTGCATCAAAGGTATCGGAAGTTTTGAGCATCGATATGATTCAGGATTTTATTGGATCGATTATCGGTGTTCTCGGGAATGTTGTTGTTGCAATATTTTCAATAAGCTTCATCACGTTCTTTTTTCTCAAGGATCAGCATCTTTTCTTCGAATCGATTCTCATGTGGATTCCCGACCGGTATGTTGATAATGTGACCCGGGCGCTTAACTCGATAAAAAAACTGCTTACAAGGTATTTCATTGGAATTGTCATTCAGAGTACATGTATCATGATCCTTATCGACATAGGAATGACAATTATAGGGATTGAGTTCCATCAGGCGCTGGTTATGGGTCTGATCATCGGAATACTGAACGTTATTCCCTATGTGGGTCCGTGGCTGGGATTATTCATAGCAATAATAATGGGAGTGGCTTCACATATTAACCAGGATTTCAACACTGTGGTGATTCCACTGGTGTATTACATGATTATTGTTGAGGCAGTTACTCACACTATTGATAATGTTGTTTTTCAACCCGTGATTTTTTCGAGCAGTGTCAAGGCACATCCGCTTGAGATATTTGTGGTTGTCCTGGCAGCCGGTTTTGCTGCCGGGGTTCCGGGAATGATCCTGGGCATTCCCACCTACACAGTTTTGCGGGTTTTTGCCAGGGAATTTTTCTACGGATTCAAGGCGGTGCAGAAAATTACCTCCAGCCTGTCGGATGAGAACTCTCCTGAAAAAAGCAGGATATCAAATGTTCTGATTGAAGAATCAAAAAGATTGACCACGAGGAAAAGGTCAGGGAAGAAATCCCCTGGTAAGGCGGAAGAATAAGCTGAATGTAATGGGATCATCACCTGCGCTGATAAAGAGAGTGTTCAGATTTTACTATGACGGGTTCAGAAGCATGTCGTGGTGGGGTAAGCGCGTGTGGATCATAATACTGATAAAGCTTTTCATTATTTTTATCATTTTGAAACTGTTTTTCTTCAGGAATTTCCTTAATGAAAAATTTGATAATGAGAAACAAAAAAGTGAGTTTGTTCTGGATCAGTTAATTAATTCAAAATAAACATATGATTGATGTTCCCGACCTGACCCTTGTAGATTGGTCAAGGGCACAGTTTGCCCTGACGGCAATTTATCACTGGCTTTTTGTTCCGCTTACACTGGGACTTTCCTTTATAGTGGCCATTATGGAAACTATATATGTAAAGACCGGCCTTGAAGAATGGAAGCGAATGACCCGGTTCTGGATGACGCTTTTCGGTATTAATTTTGCAATCGGCGTTGCTACCGGGATCATCCTTGAGTTTGAATTTGGCACCAACTGGTCTTATTATTCCTGGTTCGTGGGGGATATTTTCGGTGCACCATTGGCAATCGAGGGCATTCTGGCCTTTTTCCTGGAATCAACTTTCGTCGCGGTGATGTTTTTCGGTTGGAACAAGGTAAACAAGAAGTTCCACCTGGTTTCAACATGGCTGGTGGCTGTCGGTGCCAGCCTGTCAGCATTGTGGATCCTTGTTGCCAACGCATGGATGCAAAATCCCGTGGGAATGGTTTTTAATCCTGAAACTGCAAGAAATGAAATGGTCGACTTCTGGGCAGTGCTTTTCAATGAAGTTGCAGTCAGCAAGTTTCTTCATACCATATCTTCTGGGTTCCTCCTCGGATCAATGTTTGTGGCAGGGATCAGTGCATGGTACCTTCTTCAGAAAAGGGAACACCACCTGGCTACAAGGAGTCTTCTTGTGGCAGGGGTTTTCGGACTGCTATCGTCACTGCTTGTTGTTTATACCGGCGACAGTTCTGCAAGAACGCTTGCACGTGCACAGCCAGTTAAATTTGCGGCTTTCGAGGCCCTCTATGATGGCAGATCGGATGCCGGACTTGTTGCCGCAGGTATTCTGAAGGATTCCGACAGGAAGATTGGAAAAAAGGTTGTCAAGGATTTTTCTTTCAGGATTGAAATTCCTGGTTTCCTCTCATTCATGACCGGCGGAAACACAAGAGCATTTGTTCCCGGAATAAATGACCTGATCCTCGGAAACCCGGAAAAAGGACTACTTCCTGTTGCTGAAAAGATGAGGAGGGGGAAGGTGGCACAGGATCTTTTGCGCGACTACAAGAATGCCAGGGCGGGCAATGATTCAGTAAAAATGTCGACGATAAGGAAAGTTTTCGCCGATAAACAATTCATTGAAGAACATTTCAGATACTTTGGCTATGCTTCGGTTGAAAATCCGGAAGATGCAATCCCCAATGTCCCGCTTGCCTTCTATTCATTTCATCTTATGGTCACTCTTGGATTTTATTTTATTCTGCTTTTTTGCCTTGTACTTTTTTTACTTTTCAGGGGCACCATAGCAAAACAAAGATGGTTCCTGTGGATACTTCTTTTCTCGATACTGCTTCCTTACGTGGCCGGAGAAATGGGGTGGGTCCTGGCGGAAATGGGCCGCCAGCCCTGGATAATCCAGGACCTGATGCCTGTCAGCACGGCTGTTTCACGTATTGGATCAGGATCGGTTATAACCACTTTTGTACTGTTTGCTGTACTTTTCACTGTCCTGTTGATAGCCGAAGTATCAATAATGATAAAACAGATAAAGACAGGACCAAATCATTAGGAGGAAATAACCATGGAACCATTGATATCTCATCTTTTTCTGCAGCATTACTGGTGGATAATAATCTCAATTCTGGCGGGACTGCTGGTTTTTCTCCTGTTTGTCCAGGGTGGTCAGTCAATGATATTTTCCCTTCCTGAGGATCCCCTTCAGACAACGATTCTCGTCAATGCTCTTGGCCGGAAATGGGAATTTACCTTCACAACACTCGTTACCTTTGGCGGAGCCTTTTTTGCCGCATTTCCCCTTTTCTATTCTGCCAGCTTCGGTGGTGCGTACTGGGTCTGGATGGCAATCCTGTTCAGTTTCATTATCCAGGCTGTTGCCTACGAATTCAGGTCAAAAAAGGGAAATTTCCTTGGGCAAAGGACCTATGATATTTTCCTGCTTATCAATGGATCACTCGGTCCTTTCCTGCTTGGAGTGGCAGTCGCCACATTTTTCACAGGGGCACGGTTCAGTCTGAATGAACTGAACAGGGTCAGCTGGGCAACAGGCTGGCATGGGCTTGAGGCCCTAGTGAACGGACGCAATGTCGCCCTGGGGCTCGCAGTACTTTTCCTTGCACGAACCAATGGCCTCCTGTATATCATTAATTCGGTGAATGATGATGGACTTTATGAGAATGCAGGCAGGAAAATAATACTGAATGCCCTGACTTTCCTCGTATTCTTCCTGTTCTTTCTCGTTACATTGCTTATATCTCCGGGATTTGCCTATGATCCGCATACGGGAAATGTTTTTATCGAAAAATACAAATATCTTCATAACCTCCTCAGGATGCCTGCCGTATTGATTATTTTTGTTGCAGGGGTTGTCGGAGTGCTTTACGGGATAGTAATTACGGTTTTCAGGGGGAGCCGTAAAGGGATCTGGTTTACCGGAACAGGAACAATACTTGCAGTTATTTCGCTTTTCCTCCTTGCGGGATTCAGCAACACAGCCTTTTATCCCTCCACATTTGACCTGAACAGCTCATTGTCGATCCGTAAGGCCTCGTCAAGTTATTTCACACTGAAGACAATGATGTTCGTTTCATTCATTATTCCTTTCGTGGCGGCTTACATATGGTATGCATGGAAAGCTATCAACAGGAGGAGGATTTCCGTGGAGGAGATACAGGAAGAAGGACATGTTTACTGAACAAATAAAAGTGAACGATAAACTATTAACGACAAACGGTAAAACCCTCAAATCAACAGGTTGAATAAAAATTGCATTGTTATGTATTTCACAGGTCTGGCTCACTATCTGATCTGGCCGGCATTCATCCTGGTCAGCTGGTTTATTATTAAAGGCGCCCTGGCAGTTTATGAAAGGAAATTCCCCGGGGATAAGGAAGAAAGCTGACCGGCCAGGTTTGCTGATGGCCGTATTCCCTGGATGACATGCCCGTGCAACGTTTTCACGGACATTGAATACAAATGGATGACATTTTATATGACCGCCGCTAGCCTTCCGTTTTCCCGGCAAACATGGGAGAGATTAGTGAGGCTATAATATAAAACGGAATAAAAAGGGGAGCTGATGCTATCCCCAGAAGGATTAGGGATACTATGACCAGGCCGAAAAGTATGTACTGCCCTTCATTGCCCTTTATGCCCAGATTCGACATTTTCAGTGATATCAGTGGGATTCCTGATACCATCATCAATGACAATACAATCATATATACCGTAACAGCAACAGGAGATTTCAGGAACAATTCAAAAACAGCTGCGTCGGAATAATGAGCTGCAATAACAACAGAGATCACGGCAAGGGCATTTGCGGGAGTGGGCAGACCCTTAAAAGACCTGGTCTGGGTTGTGTCCGTATTGAATTTTGCCAGTCTGAGTGCGGCACAAACAGGCATTAAGACAGTTATATACTTCAGAGTTCCGGGATTGCAAAAGTAACTGCACGAGTCAGCTCCGGCAGTGGACCCGTATGAAATCAGTTGAAATACAATCATGGCAGGGGCAATCCCGAAGCTGACAATATCAGCCAGGCTGTCTAGTTCTTTCCCTATATCGGAGTAGGCTTTTAAAAGCCTTGCAGAAAAACCGTCCAGAAAATCAAAAACCATGGCTGCTGCGATAAGCCATGAGGAAACTATCAGATCGTTACCGGCCGCGAAAATGATGGCGATGAATCCCATGGCCAGATTCAGGCATGTAATCAGATTCGGAACATGTTTTGTTAATGTCATTTTGTATAAGGTTTATGACGATGACAAAAATAGGTATATTAGGCATTACATTTTGATCGTCGCGGCTGATTTGTTTCCTGATTTATTCTCATTTGTTCAGGATTATGGATGCGTAATTCAAAGGTTATCTCTTTTTTATTAGATTTGCAAGTATTAATGCAGGCCTAATGATCAATTTCAAGAATGTTAAGATAGCTGTTGACTTTGATGGAACCATTGTAGATCATGAATATCCGGATATTGGTAAAGAAAAGTTATTTGCTTTCCAGACATTGAAAGAGCTCAATAAACTTGGCGCACGGCTTATCCTGTGGACTTTCAGAACAGGCGATGAACTGGAACAGGCAGTTGAGTTCTGCAGGCGGAACGGAGTTGAATTTTATGCCGTAAACAAAAATTATCCCGAGGAGGTATATGATGAGTCGATAAGCAGGAAAATAGATGCGGATATTTTCATTGATGATAAGAATGTAGGCGGTTTTCCGGGATGGAGTGAGATCTGGCAGATACTGGTTCCGTTTGAACTTCATGAAAAGGAAATGGAACGGCAGATAGCCGCAGCCAGGAAAAAAAGCATTCGCAGATTGTTCGGAAGGAAAGCCTAAAAAGCAACACAATGGCAAGGGCTGCATTTAGATATGTTTTTATTCTGATTATTCTGCCTTTACTGTTGTTCGTATATTGTTCCGGACGCACCGGAGGAGCAAGGGAAAACGGGAAGAAAACAACTTCACGATCTGCCGTCAGTCCTTCCCTGAGATTCATCAGGATGCAGAATCCGGTCGAAAATTCTGAATTTCATATCGGCGAACAATTTGAGATAACACTTGGATCGGAAAATAAGAACCAGGTACCCGATTCAGTCAGGTTTTTTTACGACGGGCACATTGTGGGGCAGCTTTATGCCGAACCATGGGTTTTATCAATACCGTCTGCTGCCGTATCAGCAACAGGCCGGAAACCTGTTAAGGTAACAGCCTATAAAAACGATAAAGTACAGACGGTTACGAGATTTGTGATTATTCTGTCGGATATAGTCCCTGAAACAAAGAGTTTCAGGATCGTAAATACCTATCCGCATGACCGGGAAGCTTTTACCCAGGGCCTTTTTTTTGATGGAAGTGTTTTGTATGAAGGCACGGGACAGGAGGCAGGATCTTCACTGCGAGAGGTGGATCTCGAAACCGGGAAGGTAATACGGCAGCATAACCTTGAGCCTTCCCTATTTGGTGAGGGTATCACCCTTTATAAGGACAGGATTTACCAGGTGACATGGACCAGCAAGATTGGCTTCGTTTATGACAGGGCAACATTCAGGTTGTTGAACAGGTTTTATTATCAGACACAGGGATGGGGCCTGACAACCATGAATGGAATGATAGTCATGAGTGATGGTTCAAATAACCTGTATTTTCATGAACCGGAGATGTTCAGTTTCGTTTCCGGGATCGAAGTATATGACAATGAAAAAAAGGTTGATCAGCTTAACGAGCTTGAATATATTAATGGTGAGATCTGGGCCAATATCTGGCAGACCGATCTGATTGCGCGCATTGACCCGTCGACGGGAAAGGTAAATTCCTACGTAGATCTTGAATCAATTTATCCTGAATGGCAAAGAAGGCAGGATAATTCGGATGTGCTCAATGGTATAGCGTATGATGCACAGAATAAACGGATCTTTGTTACCGGTAAAAGATGGCCAAAGCTTTATGAGATAAGGGTTAGCGAATGATCCGTGATCCGTAGACAATATTTATGGCGCCGGGAAGTATCCGGAATTCTGCGGGAGTATGACCGAGTGATTCCCCGTCAGCTTCAATATACAGCAACGAATCTGATTGGACCGACAGGTTGGTTGAACGGTAACCGTCAACTTTCGGGTGGCTGAGAATGGTACCATCATAGAGGAGCTTCAGACTTTTAATTACCTCAAACCTGCTCATTTCCCTTATTACGGTTATATCCAGGAGGCCGTCGTCAGGCAGGGCATCGGGTGTCTGCCTCATCCCGCCTCCGCAATATCTTCCGTTTCCGATATTGATCGAAAATATTTTACAGCTGTTTTTTATACCGTCGATGATGATATCGGCATTCCTGTGCCTCCATGACAGCAGGCTGGCCAGCAGATTGAAAAAATATATTGCCTTGCTGCTTTTTCCCTTTTCCTTCTGCCTGTTCGTCTTTATTACCACAAGTGATTCGAAGCCCAGTCCGGCAATGTTTATAAAATACCGTCTTTCCCTGTTCTCTCCGTTAAAATAATCGATAACTCCAATGTCGTGGGGCATCTGCCTGCCTTCCATTATTACCTTCACCGCGCCTTCATAAACCAGAGGTATGGAAAACATGCGTCCCCAGTCATTGCCTGTTCCCACGGGTATCATGCCAAGAAGCAACTCACTCGGGGTACAGTGCTCCTGGGTGAAAGCGCCGTTAACAATTTCATTCAGTGTTCCGTCGCCGCCTACAGAAATAAATTTCCTGAATCCCTTCCCGATTGCCTCCCTGGTATATTCGGTTGCATGACCCTTTTTTTCCGTGAACCTGACTGTGACGGGGATGGCATTTTTTGCCAGTAGATCATTTATCCTGTCCCAGTCCTTCCGGCCCTTGCCGTTTCCTGCGTTGGGATTGACAATGGTGAACCAGTTATTGGCCGTTAATTCTTTTTTCAATGCCGGTTAAAGTATAAGGTGAGTTTTAACAGCAAATTTAAAAAAAATACCATGGGTGGGCATCATGTTCTATCTCCTGGTTTTGCATGCAATTACCGGACAATCATGTAAGTATGTATTTATGGAGCACCGACCGATGTTAATAAGATGTTGAAAACGACAAATAAAATGTTTACAATTACGCTGTTCACAGGCTGAGCCTGATACTCATAAATAGTAAATTTGAAGCTCAAAAAGGGAGCTATATTATATTGGAAAAATAATGGGCAGAATAATCGCGATAGCTAATCAGAAGGGTGGTGTAGGAAAGACGACTACTGCGATCAATCTGGCGGCAAGTCTGGCTGCACTTGAGAAGAAGGTACTGATTGTCGATGCTGACCCACAGGCAAATGCAACATCGGGTATCGGTATTGACACACGTCAGATAAAATGCACTGTATATGACTGTCTGATAGACGGACGTGATCCTTCCGAAGCCTTGCTTGGCTGCGGTATAGATAATCTTTCTGTGCTTCCGTCGAATATCGACCTGGTGGGAGCCGAGATTGAAATGCTTGAAAGGCCCGAGCGGGAAAAGATATTAAAGAATATTCTCGGCAGGATTTCGGGAAACTTTGATTATATTATCATTGACTGTTCTCCTTCGCTCGGCCTCTTAACCGTGAATGCACTTACCGCAGCGAACTCGGTTATCATTCCTGTTCAGTGCGAATATTTTGCTCTTGAAGGTCTGGGAAAGCTTCTGAACACTATAAAGATAATTCAGAACAATCTTAATCCCGACCTTGAGATAGAAGGATTTCTTCTTACAATGTATGATTCAAGACTGAGATTATCGAATCAGGTTGCCGAGGAGGTTAACAAGCATTTTCAGCAGATGGTTTTCCAGACAATCATCCAGAGGAATGTCAAGCTCTCGGAAGCGCCCAGCTTCGGGCAGCCTGCCATACTTTACGATGCTGATTCAAGGGGAACGGTAAACTATCTTAATCTTGCAAGGGAACTGATTGAAAAACAGGAAGTCCGGGTTAATGCCTGAATGGCCGTTGTTGTCAACCGTAAGGAGGATTTATAATGACAAAAAAGAATGCACTGGGCAGGGGCCTCGGCGCCCTGATTGATGGTGTTGAAAAAGAAGTTCTTGAACGGAAGGTTGAGGCCAATCTCAACATCCCCGTTGATCTTATAGATGGTAATCCTTTCCAGCCAAGGGCTCATTTTGATGAACAGGCTCTTGGGGAACTTACCGCTTCAATCAAGAAGCTTGGGCTGGTTCAGCCTCTTACCGTGAGGGAATCAGGCGGAGGAAGATACCAGCTGATAGCAGGTGAAAGACGGCTCAGGGCCGCACGGCTGGCCGGGCTCACACATGTCCCTGCCTATATCAGGACAGCTGATGACCAGGCCATGCTGGAACTTGCACTTGTTGAAAACATACAGCGTGAAGATCTCGATGCAATTGAGGTTGCAATAAGTTTTCAGCGACTTATTGAAGAATGCCGGCTTACCCAGGAACAGCTGAGTGACAGGGTAGGAAAGCAGCGTTCAACAATTGCCAATTACCTGAGGCTCCTCCGACTTCCTGCAGAAATCCAGCTTGGTATAAGGAACAAGCACCTGATGATGGGGCATGCCCGTACTCTTGTGAATATTGAAAACCCCAAAATCCAGATGGAGGTTTACTACCATGTGGTGAATGATGATCTTTCAGTGAGGCAGACAGAGGAGCTTGTCAGACAACTCCAGTCCGAAAAGATCAGGGACCCCCTGAAAGATGAAAGGAGGAAAAAGCTTAATGAAGAGTTTAAGCAGCTTTCGGAACATCTGAACCGTATCTTTTCCACAAAGGTAAACTTTAAAATAAATGAAAGCGGTAAGGGAAGAATCGTCATACCCTTCGACAACCCCGAAGAGATGGAGCGCATTTTGGGAATCTTTGACCGTCTTAACTATTGAAAATAATTATATTTGTTGCTCCGGTTCACGGGTGTGTAAATAAACACTGTTGAATAATTTGAGAGCAACCCTGAAAATATCCCTGATATTCATCGTGCTGCAAAGTTGCCTTTATTGCAATTTACCCGCCCAGGATACAGTTAATGTGATTCCGGCAATCACCAGAAAACGCCAGTTCAATCCGGTTCCCCTTAAGGCAACAATGCTTGCAGTGGCTTTCCCCGGCCTTGGCCAGGTATACAACAGAAAGTACTGGAAAATCCCGCTTGTATATGCAGGATTCGGTGCCCTGGCCTACAGTATCAGTTTTTACACAACACATTACAACGATATGATGAAAGCATATCAGGACTTCATTGATAAAGTGCCTGAAACAGCCAGCTACACAAGATTTGTGAGAATTGATCCGGAAGAATATGATCCCGTGCTCCATCCCGAAACATACAAACCTTCAACGGCATCGTGGGTTGAGGACGGATTGCTGTCAGCGGTGGATGCCTACAAAAAATACCGCGATCTTTCATACATAGGCGTTGCGGCCTGGTACCTGCTGTCGATCCTCGATGCAAATGTAGATGCCAGCTTATTCAATTTCGATATTAGCAGGAACCTCGATCTGGCCCTGTATCCTGTCATGATGCCCGCCGCCGGAACATCAGTGGCAGGTATCAATCTTAATCTGTCATACAAATTTTAAATGACATGTTGCTGATGAACCCGAATAATTGATATTAAAATATGACACGGAATGAGAAATGATCAAAAACGCGTTTATTAGCACCATCTCATTAAAATCAAAATAAGATCATGATCAAACTTCTGAAAACACTGTTTCTTTCCCTGGCTATATCAACTTATGCATTTAGTGCTTATTCAGTAAATGATACAATAATTCTCAGATCCGAAATTTACGCCGAGAAAATTGCCACGGATCTTGACAGCCTCGTGAACTCATGGTATGTAAAAATGGCATTGAAGGAGCTAGAACCGGATTTCCAGGCAGATTCGCTCGGACAGGAATTTCCGGATTCCGTTTACATAGAGAGGCTGAACAAGATAAATTCAGTTATCCGGATACCATACAACAGCATTATCAGAAACCATATTCATGTATATACCATAAGGCAAAGAAAAAATTTCAGTGCCGTTCTGGGTCTGCTCGACTATTATTTCCCGATGTTTGAGGATATATTCGATTCAATGGGCCTTCCCACTGAGCTTAAGTATGTTTCGGTAATTGAATCCGCCCTTAATCCAAATGCTGTTAACAGGCATACCGGAGCTACCGGTTTATGGCAGTTTATGTTCAGCACGGGAAGATTATACGGACTGACCATCAATTCTGTTGTTGACGAACGGAGGGATCCTGTCAGGGCAACCTACGCGGCAGCCAGATACCTGAAGGATCTTTATGGTATATATAACGACTGGCTGCTTGTAATTGCTGCCTACAACTGCGGTCCTGGCAATGTGAACAAGGCGATTCGTCGCTCCGGCAACAAAAAGGATTACTGGGAAATATATTACAGGTTACCCAGGGAAACCCGGGGATTTATCCCACAGTATGTGGCAGCATTATATGCCGTGAACTTTTACAGGGAACACAAGATCAGGCCTCTTCCGCTTAATATTCCGGTTTCGACGGATACCATCCTGGTACGGAAGGATATTCATCTCAAGCAGATATCGGAAGTAATGGGAATACCCCTGGATGAACTCAGGGCTTTGAATCCCCAGTACCGGACCGGTCTTATTCCGGGCTCAACAAAACCTTTTTCACTGACGCTCCCAATGAGCCATTTGGGAGATTTCATCGACCTGAATGACACGATTAGAAAACATAAGCCCGAGGTGTATCTTACAAAGGTAAACAGAACTGAAGATCCTTCACGCTCATCCTATGTCCCCGCGGATGTTAAGGGCAAGACCAAACTGATCTATACCGTGAAGGAGGGAGACAATCTCGGCTTCATCGCTGAATGGTACAAGGTGCCCTTATCAGATCTGCGATACTGGAATAACATATACAGAAATACAATACATATAGGCCAGAAGATTGCCGTGTACGTGGATCCTTCAAAAGCTGAGTATTTTTCACGGGTCAACTCACTGTCGTTTGCGGAAAAGCAGCAAATGTCCGGGAAACCGGCCCCTGCAAGCCCTGTTGCAACTCCTGTCCTGCAGGGTTCGGATGATGATTACATAATTTACACGGTCCGCCAGGGCGACACAATCTGGGATATCATCAAACGATATGATAATGTAAGCGCTACAGATGTGCTGTCATTGAACAATATTTCAGATCCGGGCAAGATACAGGTTGGACAGGTACTGAGAATTAAGAAGAAGAGCTGACCCCTTATATAGAAAATGCGCCCTTTCCGATCATTTTCATTATTACTGATCTTTCTGATCTGTTTCACAGGTCTGTCTTTTCTTTTCCCTGATACCCTCAATCTCCCCGGGCCCGAAAGCCTTTTACCTGAAGAGATTATAAAAAAAACCCTTCGGAGCGATTCTGTGGATGTTGCGCTCCGGCATTCTGACATCCCTGATCACGATACTGTTCCTGCCGGTGACTATGATAGCGATTTTGTTGTCACTCCCGCTGAACGGTCATCATCCGGCCCGCTGAAAGCATTCCTTGATTCCTTGCAGGATCCGGCGAACCAGGTACGTATTATGTATTTTGGTGACTCACAGATTGAGGGAGACAGGCTGACATCATATCTCAGGTCTGATCTCAGGAAAGGCCGTTCGGGAACCGGCCCCGGTCTTTTTCTTCCCCTGATGCCAGTTTCGTACACAAGATCAGTCTTTGTCAGGGCCTCATCAAACTGGAAGAGATACAATTACTTGTCATACAAAAACCGTGAGATCAGCCATAATGGTTTTGGCCCCCTGATGTCCTTCTGCAGGTATGTGCCAGAAAATGCCAGGCAGATAAATCCGGTCGGAGCCTGGGTAAGGATTGTTCCTTCGAAACTGGCCGATTCCACAACTTCCAGGTATGACTTTCTGAAAATACTTTACAGGAACACCCAGGGTGATGTAAAAATTGAAGTAAGGGGGAACAAAATCCTGCTTGCAACTGATACATTGAAAACAGGAACTGAAATCAGGGAATTTGTATGTCCGCTTTATAACTCGAGAGATATTCTCATAGATTTTAACGGCAGGACCAGCCCCGATATTTATGGAATAAGTATTGAAAGTAAAACCGGGATCATTGTTGATAATATCCCGCAAAGAGGCAGTGCAGGGCTTGAGTTTACGATGATTGACAGCAATAACCTGAGGCAATCCCTTAAATTATTGTCTCCCGATCTGATTATTTTACACTATGGTCTTAATATTGTTAAGAACATCAGGGATGACTATTCGTATTACGAGAAAGGTTTATTCCGGCAGATCTCAAGGCTGAAAAGTATTCTTCCCGGCGTCCCCGTGGTAGTGGTTGGTGTTACCGATATGGCATTTGGATCGGGTGAAACAGTGCGCTCCTATCCAAATCTCCCCGATATTATTGTTGCACAAAAAAAAGCATCCGAAGATGCAGGGGCCATTTTCTGGGATGCCCGGGAGGCAATGGGAGGAAATGCTTCCATTATCAAATGGTTCAGAATGGAACCACCCCTTGCAAAGAAGGACATGGTTCATTTTACCGATATTGGAACCGATACCCTTGCAAGGATGATGATATCGGATCTTTTTACTGTCCCGGAAAAGGAGGTATTTACAGCTTCAGTCCGGGAATTTATTTCCGACTCACTGGTGCAGACGGAGATTCGGGATGAGCTGATTCACGATCCTGCACTGCCTGAAAGGAGTTTGTTTAGAACTGTAATCGTCTCTGTTCTGACTTATAATCCTGAGAAGCCATTTGTTTTTTCCGGCCCTGGATTCTGGGTATTCTTTTTGGTAATACTTGGCGGATATGGCCTGGTTTACAGAAGAATGAATACCAGGAATCTCTATCTTTTCCTTATTAGTCTTTATTTTTATTTTAAAACGGGGGGATTATTTCTCATTCTCCTGCTGCTTGTAATTCTGATAGATTATTCCTGCGGGATCCTTATTTTCAACTCCCGTACAAGATCAAAAAGGAAATTCTTTCTCCTTGTTAGTATTCTTTCAAACTTAGGCATACTGGCCTATTTTAAGTATTGTGGTTTTTTGATCCATTCTTTCAATGATATTTTTGGCACAGCTTTTCAGGTAAAGGATTTTCTTGCTGATTTTTCCAACAGGCTCATGGGTACCCGTTTCGATGTTGGAAATATAATTCTGCCGGTCGGAATCTCTTTCTTTACTTTCCAGTCGTTGAGTTATACAATTGATGTCTTCAGGGGCAAACTGGAACCGGTAAGAAGTATAATTGACTTCGGATTCTATGTTTCGTTTTTCCCCCAGTTGGTGGCCGGCCCCATAGTAAGGGCTTCTGAATTTATTCCGCAGCTAAGAACCGAATTCCATCTTGACAAGAGGGAGTTCAGTCATGCCTTGTTCCTGGTAATAAAAGGTCTGGTAAAAAAGATAATTATTTCTGACTTTATTGCCGTAAATTTCGTTGATCGTGTTTTTGACATACCCACTGCTTATTCCGGATTTGAGAATCTGCTTGCAATCTATGGTTATGGATTACAGATATATTGTGATTTCTCAGGGTATACTGATATTGCAATCGGACTTGCACTGATCCTGGGTTTCAGGCTGCCGGTGAACTTCAATTCACCTTACAAGGCTCATGGGATTGCAAATTTCTGGAAAAGATGGCATATTTCCCTGTCAAGGTGGCTTAAGGATTACCTTTATATACCGTTAGGCGGTAACAGGAAAGGCAAAGTCAGGACAAATTTTAACCTCATGCTTACTATGTTACTGGGTGGCCTGTGGCATGGCGCGGATATCAGGTTTATAATCTGGGGAGGATTGCATGGGCTTGGTCTCATTGTTGACAAATCGCTGGCTGCCGTTTTCGGTAGCAGAACGGGTTCAGGCAGAATAGTTAAGGCTTTCTCGATCTTTCTGACCTTTCAGTTTGTAAGCTTCTGCTGGATATTTTTCAGAGCTACCGATATGAGCCACGCAGGTATAATGCTGAATCAGATTTTTCACAATTTCATGCCTTCATCCTTTGGAAATATTTTTGAGGTGTACGGAACCGTGTTCTCTCTCATTGCCGTCGGATATCTGATTCATTTCCTTCCTGAAACGCTTAAGGAATCATACAGGGGGATTTTCATAAGGATCCCTGTTGCAGTACAGATGGTCATGATCCTGGCAGCAGGCATCTTGTTGTATCACATGAGAGCCTATGATGTTCTACCCTTTATATATTTCAGGTTCTGAGTTACATGTATAAGGCTTACTCAGGCTGAAACCGGATGTGTCAGCCTGAATTCCCGGGGGTAAGACTGATAATTCAGGCAGACTGAAAGTTCCGTTAGTCAGGATTCAGGGTTAATGCACGGGTGAAAGGGGCAATTGCTCTTTCATAGATCCCCTGGACATAGGCGATTGCCATTCCGTAATTTGTAACAGGTACTCCTGCCTTTATTGCAGGCTGAAGCCGGTTATGCAGCTGCCGGCGCGTTATCATGCAGCCTCCGCATTGTATGATGAGGGCATAATCACTGACAGGGCGTGGAAGTACATCGAGGCCTGCCACAATTTCATATTCAATATGTTTGCCAGTGAATTTGCTGATCCATCCAGGTATTTTCGTCCTTCCTATGTCATCACAGGCAACGTGGTGAGTGCACGATTCCAGGAGCAATACCCGGTCCCCGTCGCGAAGCGTTGAAATTTTCGGCGTTCCTTTCAGGTAGGTTGAAAAATCACCTTTGAACCTGGCCAGCATGATACTGAAGCTGGTGAGGGGGATATCGTGTGGGATCAGGGCATCGGCCCTTGCGAAAACCTGTGAATCGGTTATTGCAAGGGCGGGGCGCAGACCGCTCTTTTCCAGGAAGGTGCCTGCCTCATTCTCCTTTAAAACAACAGCTACGGCATCATTGTCAAGTATGTCCCTGATGGCCTGAACCTGCGGCAGAATGAGACGTCCGGCCGGCGCCGAGACATCGATTGGGGTAATAAGGATAACTATATCACCAGGGTTAACCAGATCTCCCAGAAGGCCGGGGATTTTATATGAATGCTCCGGAATGCTCCTCCTGATCAGGCTGATGAGTTCTTCGGTATTATAATTGTCAACAGCAGAGAATTCAATAAGCTCCATGCCAGTGATTCTCCGAACCTCCTCACGGAATTCCCCGGTTGGCTTCATGAGGTCAGATTTATTGTGGACAATAATATATGGAACATCCTGACTCCGGAATTTCTCCACCAGGTAATCTTCAGGCTTTCCCCACTGGTTTTCTGCAACGACCAGAAGCGCAAGATCGATTAAATCAAGTGTTCTGATGGTTCGCTCAACCCTCTTCCGGCCCAGTTCGCCTGAGTCGTCGATGCCGGCGGTATCTACAAGAATTACAGGGCCGAATCCGGTTATTTCGAATGATTTTCTGACAGGATCGGTGGTGGTACCGGCCTGTTCGGATACAATCGCGATATCCTGTCCTGCAAGCTTGTTTATAAGGCTGCTCTTTCCATGGTTACGGCGGCCATAGATCCCGATATGCGGTTTTGTATCCCTCCCTTTTGCCATTTGTTTAGAATATCCTGCAAAAATAACAATAATTCATCTTAATCGGGGATTACGGAAACTCTGCATTTTCATGAGGGATATGGCTTCAGGCTTTGAGTCAATATCCCGGACGGTCAGGTTCCTGATAAATCCGGGTGAATCAATTCCGGATAATGGCAGTCCGGCGGCTCATTGGCAACAGGCTGCCATGCTATAACTGTCAGGTTATCCGGAATTACAATATATTCATGCCTGATACCGGCCGGGCATAGGCAATTACATCATTGCCTGTAATTTCATCCCTGCAAAGGATGATCAGCCTTTCGAGGACATTCCTGAACTCGCGTATATTGCCTGTCCATTGGATTTTCTGGAGTTCACTGATTGCATCTTTTCTGATTATTTTCCTGCTCATGCCGTACTCCCCGCAGATCATTGAATTGAAATGTTCTGCCAGGAGCGGTATATCTTCGGTTCGCTCGTTAAGTGTTGGTACGTGGATGAGGATGACGCTCAGCCTGTGGTAAAGATCTTCCCTGAAGGTATTGTCCGCGATTTCCTTTCTTATGTTCTTGTTGGTTGCTGCAATGACCCGGACGTTTACATGCACATCCTTATCGGAACCGACCCGGCTGATCTTATTTTCCTGGAGAGCCCTCAGCACTTTTGACTGGGCCGGCAGGCTCATATCGCCAATCTCATCGAGAAAAAGGGTTCCTCCGTTTGCCTGTTCAAATTTGCCTATACGCTGCTTAATTGCCGAGGTAAACGATCCTTTTTCATGTCCGAACAGTTCACTTTCAATAAGTTCTGAAGGTATTGCGGCACAATTTACTTCGACGAAAGGCCCTTTGGCCCTGTTGCTCTTTTCATGTATCTGATGGGCTACAAGTTCCTTGCCGGTTCCGTTGGCACCGGTTATCAGTACCCTGGCTTCCGTGGGAGCCACCCTTTCGATCATTTCCTTAACTTTCAGAATTGCTGGTGATTCTCCCACGATCTCGAACATTTTGCTGACCTTGCTTTTCAGGACCTGGGTCTGGGAAATAAGAGTCGTTTTTTCAGTGGCATTTCTTATTGTAATAAGCAGCCTGTTCAGATCGAGGGGCTTTTCCAGAAAGTCATAGGCCCCCTTTTTTATTGCCTCAACGGCAGTATCGATATTGCCATGTCCCGATATCATAATGACTGGGACGTCGGAAGAGTTCTCGCTGATCTTCTGAAGAACCTCGATACCATCCATCTTAGCCATCTTAATGTCGCAAAGAACAATATCGTATGAATTTGAATTGAAGAATTCAAGACCGGAAGGACCGTCTTCAGCCAGATCAACTTCATGATTCTCATATTCAAGGACTTCTTTCAGGGTGTTCCTTATGGCCTTTTCATCATCTATTACCAAAATTTTTGACATATCCGTATTAAGTTAGCCGGATAACACCGGCCCGGATTCCCGGAACCGGCTATACCGTTGTGGTTACTGTTGTTTAGCCCTGTCTTTTATAGTGTTAAATTTTTCACAAATATTATCCCGAATATCTCAGCCATTTCCACATTTCTTTCCATGAGGTTTTTTTACCGTACATGAGTATTCCTGTTCTGTATATCTTTGCAGCCATCCAGACAAAGGCAGCAAATGTAACAACCATGAGTCCCATGCTCAAAGCAAGCTGCCAGTACGGAACTCCGAATGGGATCCTGGCAATCATTACAATCGGAGAAGTAAGGGGAATTATGGAACACCACAAGGAAAGCTGGCTCTCGGGATTCTGCATTGTGCCCATCGCCACCATAAGTCCCAGGATTATCGGGATTGTTACGGGCAGCATGAATTGCTGGGTTTCCGTCTCATTGTCAACCGCCGATCCGATTGCGGCAAAAATTGAGGCATAAAGCAGGTATCCGGTTATAAAATAAAAAATGAAGCTGATTATTATCAATCCCCATGGCTGGTTCATGGCAGTCTCGAACAGCTTCCCGAATTCAGAAATCCTGGTATCCGTTTCAGGAATACTGGTTGCTGTTTGCACCCGGGTTTCTTCTGCCATCAGGCTTCTTGCGGCATCCCGGGAAAGTTCCTGCAGGTCGGATTTCTGAAGTACAGTCGATTTAAGGCTTCCAGCAATGGCGATAGTAAGGAATACCCAGATCAGAAACTGGGTAAGGCCTACCAGTGCAATGCCAATAATTTTTCCCATCATAAGCTGTACCGGTTTCACTGAAGAAACAATAACCTCGACCACCCTGCTGGTTTTTTCTTCGATAACGCCCCGCATTACCTGCGCCCCGAACATGAAAACAAGCATATACATAAGAAAACCGCCGATATACGCAAGGGCCATGGCTACCCCGGTACTGGTTTCCTTAACATTGCCTGAATCATCGATTTTTATTGTCTGGATCGATACCCTGGTTTCGACATTTTTCATGATCTCATCGAGATCCTCAATATCGTATGCCTTCAGTTTCTGTTTTTCAATCTCTTTCTCCAGGGATTTTTCGATATGTTCCAGCATCCCGATCGGAGGCTGTTTTTTTGAAAGCAGCTGAATCGCATTGGGCGTAGTGATAATTTCCGGTGAGATGTACAGAATACCGTAATAGCCGGCCTGTTCAAATGAATTTTTAAGATCGCTGATCCTGATGCCTTCAAGATATACAAACTCAAGATTCTTTGTATTGCCTATTTTCCCCCTGAAAAGATCGGTACCATCCTCAATAACTGCAATCTTTTTGTAATCCTGTTCCTGGTTCATCATCAGCAGTGTGGGGACAACTATCAGAAGAGCCATTAGCAAAGGGGCCAGGATTGTCATGATAATGAATGATTTTTTCCTGACTCTTGTCAGGTATTCCCTTTTGATTATTACGGATACCTTGTTCATCATTATTGGATTTTTACATCTGGATGACTAATTCCTGGATTCCACCACCCTGATGAAGATTTCATTCATTGAGGGCAGGGCCGGATTGAATGAGATTATTCTGCCCGACACCAGTGCATTCCCAAGTACATCATTGGTGTCAATCCCGTCCCTAATCCTGAATCTGATCCTGGTTCTTCCATTTTCATCATGCCTTTTGAGAATATTGATTTTTTCCTGTTCAGGAAGAGCCGCATTACCCTCAAATACTATCTCATATTCGTTGGCTGCCCATTGTCTCCTTATGTCGTCAACGTTTCCCTCCAGTATGGTCTTTGCCTTGTTGATCAGGGTAATATTATCGCATAATTCCTCAACTGACTCCATGTTGTGCGTCGAAAAGATGATGGTTGACCCCATTTCCCTGAGAAAGAGGATTTCGTTCTTGATAATATTTGTATTTACAGGATCGAAGCCGGTGAACGGTTCATCGAAAATTATCAGCTTAGGTTCATGCAGCACGGTCGTAATGAACTGTACTTTCTGCTGCATGCCTTTTGACAGCTCTTCTACCTTTTTACCCCACCACTCGGCTATATCAAGCTTATTAAACCAGTATCTGAGCCTTTTCATGGCTTCAGCTTTTGTAAGGCCCTTAAGCTGGGCAAAGTACAAGGCCTGTTCTCCAACTTTCATTTTTTTGTAAAGGCCTCTTTCTTCGGGCAGGTATCCGATTCTGAGGACGTCATCGGGTTTAAGCTTCTTTCCTTCAAGGAACAGCTCGCCGGAATCAGGTCCGGTTATCTGGTTTATTATTCTGATAAGGGTTGTCTTTCCGGCGCCGTTTGGACCGAGAAGACCAAAAATGCATTTTTCGGGGACAGAAATACTTACATTGTCAAGGGCCAGCTGGGTACCATACTGTTTTGTAACATTTTTAGCTTCAAAAAGTGCCATAGAATTTCACAGATTGGGCAAAAGTGGTGTAAATATAAGCAACTCTGTGAAATATCCGGAATGATATTCGGTATCTATTCAAAATATCCTCTCATCCGTTCGAAGAATCCCTTGTCTTCTTTATCGGGCCTGGGTATGAAGGATGCTGAATCCCTGAGCTTTTCAAGGGTTCTTGCTTCTTCTTTTGTCAGATTCTTGGGAATCCATACGTTTACGTTTACAAGCAAGTCGCCTCTGCCGTATCCGTTAACTTCAGGAAGGCCTTTTCCCCTGAGCCGTAGTATCTTGCCAGGCTGGGTGCCGGGTTCTATCTTTATTTTTACGATGTTCTCAACTGTTGGTATTTCAACATGAGCACCAAGGGCAGCATCAGGGATGCTAATGAAAAGGTTGTAGATAAGATCTTTTCCCTCCCTAATAAGTTCAGGATGATCCTCCTCGTCGATAACGACAAGCAGATCGCCATTAATTCCTCCGCGACGGGCGGCATTTCCCTTTCCGCTGACTGTCATCTGCATACCCTTACTGACGCCTGCCGGAATATTTATCTTAATGATATCGTCTTTTTGAACTATCCCCTCGCCATAGCATACAGGACATTTCTTTGTGATTGTTTTTCCGTTTCCTCCGCACGAAGGACATACTGATGTGGTCTGCATCTGACCGAGCATCGTATTGGTGATCCTCGTAACATGACCTGAACCGCGGCATGTGGCGCATGTAGTAATACTGTTCTGATCTGCCGCACCTGTTCCGTCACAGGTGCTGCAGACAACATATCTGGCCACCTTGATCTTCTTTTCACAGCCGTTAGCAATTTCGCCCAGGGTGAGTTTTACCTTAACCCTCAGATTGGTTCCCTTGTTCACCCTTCTGCTGCTGCGCCTGGAACTTCCAAACCCGCCGAAACCACCAAATGCATCACCAAAAATATCACCGAAAGAGGCAAAAATATCTTCCATGGTCATTCCTGCCCCTCCGAATCCGTTCCCGGAAGCACCGCTCACCCCTTCATGTCCGAACCTGTCGTAACGCGCCCGTTTTTCATCGTTGCTAAGTACTTCATAGGCGGAGGCAGCTTCCTTAAAATGTTCCTCTGCCTTTTTGTCGCCCGGATTTTTGTCAGGATGGTATTTCAATGCCTGCTTCCGGTAGGCTTTTTTAATCTCCTCCTTCGTGGCTTCCCGCGAAACCCCAAGCACTTCATAATAATCTCTTTTGTCCATCCCTTAATATTTGGAACTGTTTTATCAATTTACTGTATGTGATTTGAAGGCTTATTCGCCCACTACCACTTTAGTATGTCTTACCACCTTGTCGTGGAGAAAATAACCCTTGAGGATCACCTCTACAACTTTTCCCCTGCTGTCCTCTCCCGGCGCCGGTGCTTTGGCAACAGCCTCGTGAAGATCAAAATTGAAATCCTTGTTTAAAGCCTCAATCTCCCTGATGCCCTGTTGTTTCAGAAAATCAGAGAATTTTGAGTAAATCAGGTCAAGCCCGTCTTTCAGACTCTGACAGTCCGGAGAAACTTCCATATGCTTAAGAGCTCTTTCAAAATCATCCATTACCGGGAGAAGTTTTACCAGCAAATCTTCGCCTGCATATTTTGTAATTTCCATCTTCTCACGCAGGGTGCGTTTCCTGTAATTATCGAACTCGGCCGCGATACGGATATACCTGTCCTGCATCTCTGCCAGTTTTTCCTCAAATGACCTGTCTTCAGCTACAACTTTGTCAGGAGTGCCCTGTAAAGTTTCACCTGCAAACTGATTCTGACCCATGCCGGCTCCGTCAATTAAGGTTTTGTCCTCCTCCTGTTCATTTACGATGGGTATCTCCTTATTGTCTTTACTGTCAGTATACTTATCTTGCCCTGTTTCTTTGCCGTGCACCGTTTCAGACATTTTTTTCCTTACCATTACTTGACTGTTTTCTGATAATTACACTTGCGTTCATCAAAATTTCTGCCAACACCCGGGATTTGACAAATTGGCAGGAAAAACCCCTATTTCAGTCAACTGGATTAAATTATCCTTAGGTCGAAGATGATAAATCAGAATATATAAGCCTGGAATGGAACAGTTTAAATGGGATTTGCAGTTCAGGACTGCTTTCTGGAGTTAAATTCTTTTTATATCTGCTCCAATGGCGTTAAGGCGGTCATCAATATTCTGATAGCCGCGGTCGATCTGCTCAATATTATGAATTATACTCCTGCCCTCAGCCGACATTGCAGCGATGAGCAGGGCCACTCCTGCCCTTATGTCGGGAGAGGACATTGTTGTACCCCTGAGTTTCATCATTTTATCAAGCCCGATGACCGTTGCCCTGTGAGGATCGCATAAAATGATCTGGGCACCCATGTCAATAAGCTTATCAACGAAGAAAAGCCGGCTTTCAAACATCTTTTGGTGAATAAGAACGGCTCCCTTGGCCTGGGTGGCAGTGACAAGAAAAATGCTTAGCAGATCGGGAGTAAGGCCGGGCCATATTGCATCTGCAATCGTCATAATTGATCCGTCAATGAAAGTCTCTATTTCATAATGTTCCTGGTATGGAATAAAGATATCGTCCGAGATTCTTTCAATTCTTATTCCCAGCCGCCGGAAGGAATCCGGGATAATCCCCAGGTTATCGTATGAGACATTTTTTATTGTCAGTTCCGATCCAGTCATTGCAGCAAGCCCTATGAATGAACCGATTTCGATCATGTCGGGAAGGATCTTATGGGAACAACCCCCGAGCTGCCTTACGCCGTCGATATAAAGCAGGTTTGAGCCTATTCCGCTGATTCTTGCGCCCATTGAGACCAGCATCCTGCATAACTGCTGGATGTAGGGCTCACAGGCGGCGTTATACAGTGTGGTGCGCCCTTTTGCAAGAACAGAAGCCATTATTATATTGGCAGTTCCTGTAACGGATGCTTCATCTAGGTGAATATATGATCCCTTCAGACCGGAGGCTTCAACGCTGAAAAAAGGATCAGCCGTATCAAATTCAAATTTTGCTCCAAGTTTCTGGAAACCTGTGAAATGGGTATCCACTCTTCTTCTGCCGATTTTGTCCCCACCCGGTTTGGGTATATAGGCCTTGCCGAACCTGGCAAGAAGGGGTCCGACTATCATGATGGATCCCCGGATACTGGCACTTTGATTTCTGAATTCCTGTGACTGAAGGTAATCGAGATTAATGCTGACAGCCTCGAAAGATGCAGTGCCGCGTGACTTCCTGGTCACCCTGACACCAAGTGCCATCAGAAGCTCAATGAGTTTGTTCACATCATTTATATCAGGGATGTTCCTGATCGTGATCCTTTCGGATGTCAGCAGAACGGCACAAATAACCTGCAGAGCCTCATTCTTGGCACCCTGGGGATGAATATCCCCGCTGAGTGTTTTGCCACCCTGAACAATAAAGCTGCCCATTAATGACGATTGTGACCTTTTTTCTTCGGGAATTGCTTGTTTTGCTGTTTTCCGTGAGGTTTGCCCTGCTGGGGTTTCTTTTTTGCAGACGGAACAAGTTCCTTTACTTCAAGCAGTTTGATTCCTTCTTTCAGTTTCAGCTTTCCTCCAGAAAGGAACTTCATATCGCTTATTATGACCTCATCGCTTACCTGTGCCCGGTTCCAGGTAACATATGATTTTTTCATCTGGTTGAGGATGAGATTTGTGATATACTCTTTTTCTTCACCCTCCTCCATTTCAGCAGCAGCATCGATCATGAGCTCAATGATCCGGCCATAATGCAGAAACCTGATATCCCCCTGCTTATAAGGAATCTGTTTCGGTTTTTCCTCGAATTTGAATTTTTCGGGAGGAGGATACGGGGAATCTATGTCGAGCTCAAAATCAGCGATCAGCGCAAGATGATCCCACAACTTGTGTTTGAAATCAGTCACATCACGTATCTGGGGATTAAGATTACCCATTATCTGGATGATGGTCTTTGCAGCACGATTTCTCTCTTCCCTGTCAGAAATGGTTTTGATGTGATCGATCATTTTCTGAACATTTCTTCCATATTCGGGCAATGCCATCCGTTTGCGCTGGGTATTGTAGTCGTAATTCATCTGCTGTTAACTGTTTTCTGCAAAGCTAATAATTAATTGCCGAATAATGGCAAGGAGATCAGAGGGTCTAGAGACCAATGAACTGGATTGCGATACCAGACAGGAAAATCATGCCTCCGGCAATAAGATTGCTGTATTTTTCGACCGGCTTAAGATTGATCCTGCTGAAACCGAGTTTGAAGGCAAGCACCACACCCATCATGGTTGCAATTGTCACCAGTGAAAACAGCACGGAAACAAAAACTGAACCCGCTATATTATTTTGGGCTGCCGGATACATCAATATGGGAATAAGTGGTTCACAGGGCCCGAAAACGAATATCAGGAACAGTATCCACGGAGTGGTTCTGACAACGTCATTTTCGTGAACATGTGCATGATCCCCGAAATGGTTGTGTTCATGAATATGCTCCCCGGTACCCGGATGAAAATGTGAATGTGTATGCTGCCTTTTCCTGTAAAGATTCCTGATGCTTATCAGCATATATATCAGGCCAAATGCAATAAAGAGCCATCCGGCAATGTTGCCTCTGAATGATTCCACTTCCACCAGCCTGTTGACTGATATTCCCACAATAATGCCCGTGAGCCCAAGGATAACTGAACTAAGAACATGACCAAGCCCGCAAAGGAAAGTGATCCACATGGTTTTTTTCATGGTCCATTTCTTCGCCTCGCTCAGGACAATGAAAGGAAGATAATGGTCAGGTCCCAGTACAGTATGAATGAATCCAATGGAAACTGCCGTAACCGAAAGAAGTGTGATTGAATTATCCATTATCTGAACTTTTAGGATTAGAAGTAATTATTCCTGCAATAATACCCATAAAATCAGGATTGTCGTGATGCAGCAGGTGGAATGACGCATTTTGCAGATGTTTGTTTCAGCGATTCCATTCATTACCGGTAAAAATATACTCCCTGAAATTGATATTCTGAACCTCAAGGAACCTTCGGGAGTTTGTGACATAGTCCATCATTTTGATATGGTCGGAGGGACTGGCAAAGAATTCACTGTTCCTTTCATATTTCGAACAGGGAAGTATATAGAACCTTTTCCTCCCGTTTTCAAAGGGAGTGTAAACCCATGTCAGGTAATAACCGGCACTGGCTATTTTCAGGGAATCATTTCTTTTTTCAATTTCGATTCTCACCATGGCACCTCCGTCGGTTTTTGGTCTTTGCTGGTTTGAAACGAAATTGCCGAGAGAATAGACGGCGATCCGGCCCTTACCGTATGGATCCTCCTTGGTCCAGATCATTTTCTGCAGAACATGCGGATGTGATCCTATTATAAGGTCTGCGCCCCTGTCGAAAAAAAAACGGGCCATCTCATCCTGCATCTTCGATGGTATCGTGTCATATTCCGTTCCCCAGTGGAGAAAAAGGATAATCAGATCGGGATTCTTCCTCACTGCTTTTTCGAGATCCTCCGCTACAAGATCCCGGTTCAGCATGTTGACGATAACCGGATCCGGGACATTTATCCCGTTTGTACCATATGTGTAGTTCAGCAGTGCAATGGTATTGTTTTTAATATTGAGCATAAGCGGATAAAGGGAATCCCTTTCGTTTTTACTGGCAAAGGTTCCTGTATGTGGTATTCCAAGGCTGTCCAGCTTTTGCAGGGTTTCCAGAATGCCTTTTTTACCGCGGTCTGCCGAGTGATTGTTGGCAGTAACAAAACAATCTATTCCGGCCTTGATGCAGGCTGCGGCGAGTTCTGCAGGGGAGCTGAAGGCCGGATAGCCCTTGTAAGGAGATCCTGCCAGGGTAACTTCAAGGTTAGCAATGGCATAGTCTGCTTCCGATATTTCTTCCCTGATAAAGCTGAATACATCATCATAATTAAAGGATCCGGTCTCCGGGTCTTTGGCAGACCTTATCTGTGCATCATGACCCATTATATCGCCAATGAAAAGAAGTGATAGTCTGTCTATCAGGCTGTCAGCAGGATTTTGTGCAGGAGACATTCCAACTGCGAGGACGGCCAGTATCGGAATTAATATTTTATGATTCATAAAATATAATTGAGCAAAGAATCCGTAAATTTAATAAATATTAAATTTGCCACCTTAAAATACCTGAACCCTGTGTGGTCTCTGCTCCGTAGTAATGCCTAAAGCTGGAAACAATATTGACATAAACAAAATTTCTGCGGCCGGTCTGCTGGTTACGCTTGGTATTGTGTTCGGCAACATCGGGACAAGTCCATTATATACCATGAGTGCTGTTCTGAACGGGGGTAAAGGCAATTTCGGTGATCTTCTTGTTTATGGTTCCCTGTCATGCATATTCTGGACCCTCACCTTAACGACCACCATCAAGCATATTGCGATTACCCTGCGGGCCGACAACAACGGAGAGGGAGGCATATTTGCCCTTTTTGCCCTGATGAAAAACAAATCGGTTTGGGTTGCAGTGCTTACAATGATTGGCGGAGGAGCTCTGCTTGCAGACGCCATAATAACTCCTTCAATCACGGTAACCTCTGCCATTGAGGGGCTGGAACTGTTTAATCCGAAAATTCCCGTGGTCCCCATTGTTTTAGTCATAATAGCCGCTCTTTTTTTTATTCAACAGTTCGGGACACATTTCATAGGGAGCTATTTCGGTCCGGTAATACTTGTTTGGTTCCTGATGCTGGGATTGCTGGGTCTGTCCCAGATAATTTCAAATCCTCTGATCCTGGGGTCGCTTAATCCGGTTTATGCCTATCGTTTTTTAAGCGAATTTCCCGGTGGCTTTGTTCTTCTCGGAGCCGTGTTTCTTTGCACCACCGGAGTTGAGACCATTTATGTTGATCTCGGGCATTGCGGAAGAAATAATATCAGAGTATCATGGATATTTGTAAAGATCAGCCTGATGCTGAATTATATGGGTCAGGGAGCATGGCTGCTGCAAAACTATAAAGGCGGGGAAGACTTGAATCCGTTCTTTGAAATAATGCCGGAATGGCTGTTACTTCCCGGTATCGTTATTGCCACAACGGCTGCTATTATTGCCAGCCAGTCGATTATCAGCGGCTCATTCACCCTCGTCAGTGAAGCCGCCCTACTCAATTTCTGGCCAAGACTGAGGGTACTCCATCCGACACTCGTGAGAGGCCAGGTTTACATGCCATTTGTTAACATGATACTCTGGATTGCCTGCACCATCGTGGTCCTGATCTTCAAGAAGTCAGGCAACATGGATGCAGCTTATGTTCTTGCCATAACAATAACGGAAATTGCAACCACCCTCCTTCTGGCAGTTTATCTGTTTCAAAAAGGCGTCAATCACAGGTTAATATCCTTTATGGTAATGGTCTACCTTACAGTTGAGGGCAGCTTTCTTATAGCCAATCTTTTCAAGTTCAGCAAGGGGGGCTGGTTCACGCTTATCCTCGGCCTTCTGTTTATCCTTATCATGCTGGGATGGTATTTTGGCAGAAAGATCAAAAACAGGTATATTTCTTTTGCAAACCTCAATAAATATACCGATCTGTTCAGGGATCTGTCACAAGATGAATCAGTACCCAAAACAGCAACCAACCTTGTGTATATTATCCGTGCAAACAGGAAGGATCAGGTCGAATCCAAGGTCGTCTATTCGATTTTCAGCAAATTTCCCAAAAGAGCCGATAAATACTGGCTGCTTCATATTGATCGGGTTAATGAGCCGAACCAGTTTGAGTATCAGGTAACGCAAATAATTCCGGGAATTCTGATCAGGGTGGATTTTCATATCGGATTCAAGGTCGAACCCAGTATAAATCTTTATTTCAGGGAAGTTCTGGAAGATCTTTCCGCGACCGGAGAGATAAAGCTTGAAAGCGGGTATGAATCACTGAGGAAATATGACATACCCCCCGATTTCAAATTTATCCTTATTGAAAGGATTATGCCCCGTGATTACAAGCTGTCAAACTGGGAGAATTTTATTCTTTTTCTGAACAATATTGCCGGCAAAATGAGTATTTCCGACATTAAGGCCCTTCAACTTGATGCAACAAATACCGTGATTGAACATGTACCCATAATTATTGACCAGCCTTCTCACCGGAGGATACAACGCATGAAGGAAATATGAAGATTTTAAGCCTAAAGGAAAGGCCAGGCGGATTGGATATCAACAGGTTCTCCCTGGCAGGACTGGTCATTACGCTGGGTATCGTTTATGGCGACCTGGGCACAAGCCCTCTCTACACCATGAAGGCAATTGTTGGGGGTGGTGCCGGGAGAATTGACCAGCTCCTGATATATGGTTCGCTCTCTTGCGTTTTCTGGACCCTGACCCTGCAGACAACTGTCAAGTATATATTAATAACCCTAAGGGCTGATAACAAGGGTGAAGGAGGTGTATTTGCCCTCTTTGCACTGATAAGAAAGAAATCACCGCGGGCGGCAATACTGACAATGATAGGCGGGGCAGCATTGCTGGCTGACGGGGTTATCACTCCATCGATCACAGTGACATCTTCAATCGAAGGATTAAGAATGGTTGTTCCGGAAGCACCGGTGGTTCCTGTGGTCCTGATAATTTTTGCCCTACTGTTTTTCTTTCAGCAATTCGGAACAAACATAGTGGGCGGATCATTTGGCCCGATAATGGTGATCTGGTTCCTGATGCTCGGCGCAGCCGGAACCAATCAGCTTATCCGGCATCCGGAAATATTTGCTGCCGTCAATCCTGTTTATGCAGTCAGATTTCTAACTGAATATCCCGGCGGATTTATTCTCCTGGGAGCAGTCTTTCTTTGTACAACAGGCGCCGAAGCTTTATATTCCGATCTGGGTCATTGCGGACGGGAGAACATAAGGATTTCATGGATCTTCGTAAAAGCCATGCTTCTCCTTAACTATTTTGGGCAGGGCGCCTGGCTAATGCTTAACCCTCAGTCACTTGCCGGTCAGAATCCTTTCTTTTCCATTTTCCCCGGGTGGTTTCTGATCCCAGGGATAATCATTGCAACGGCTGCCGCAATAATAGCGAGCCAGGCGGTAATAACAGGCTCATTTACACTTATCAGCGAAGCAGTCTCACTAAACTTCTGGCCAAAGATCAGGATCTTGTTCCCTGCTGCCCTGAAGGGTCAGGTTTATCTTCCTTTTGTGAACTGGTTCCTGTGGATCATGTGCAGCATTGTAGTCATTGCATTCAGGGAATCATCAAACATGGAGGCTGCCTACGGTTTGGCAATCACCATTGCCATGATCATGACCACAATGTTACTGTCATATTATCTTTATCAAAGGAAGACTTCACGACGATTTGTTTTTCCCGTGCTCATTGTATTCCTTGCAATAGAAGGAACCTTCCTGATTGCCAACCTTCACAAGTTTTGGCATGGAGGCTGGCTCACACTGCTGCTTGCGACGATCTATTTCCTGGTAATGTGCGGCTGGTACTTCGGACGAAAAATAAAAAACAGGTATATCACTTTTTCACGCCTTACGGACTACCTTCCAATGATAACTGACCTGGTAAGGGATCAGACCATTCCCCGTACGGCTACAAACCTGGTTTACCTGATCAAGGCAAATCATAAGGACCAGGTAGAATCGAAGGTAATGTATTCGATTTTTTATAAACAGCCCAAAAAAGCTGAAACCTACTGGCTTCTCCACGTCGACAGGGTTGATGATCCTTACCGATTTGATTATGAAGTCGAGCACATTCTGCCAGGTATCCTGGTAAGAATTGATTTGCACCTTGGTTTTAAAGTTGAACCGAGAATTAACCTTTATTTCAAAGAAGTGCTTGAGGACCTGGTAAGCACGGGAGAAATCGCTCTTTTCAGCAGTTTCAGTTCCCTTAAAAAGCATAACTTCCCGGGTGACTTTGTTTTTATTCTTATTGAGAGAATTATGATCCGTGATTTCAAACTCTCGAGATGGGAAAACATAATACTTGCTCTCAACGCCGTTGCCAGCCGGTTGAGTATCTCGGAAATTAAGGCACTGAACCTGGATCCGACAAATTCAATGGTTGAGCAGGTGCCAATTATTATCGACCGGAAAATCCCGGTCAGGATAAAACGGATCTGATCATTTTATATGCCATATCCTGACCGGATATTTAAATCCATGTTGGTTTTTCGGTCTGAACTGCAGTCATATGCAGTACCGGTACCGATAATTCAGGTATTATTGCGGCATAAAAACAACGGGTGCCTGACTGTTGCTGATTCAATAACTACCACTGAATTGCATGATTCTGTTATTTTTGCAACTTTGTTTCCCCGTGGATGATGATGAGTATAATAAAAGGAACCATTAATGTGTTTATAAGTCTTACCAGTTATTTACAATGGAAATAATCAACCAGGTTGTCGATTGGTACATGGCCAATCTTAATTATTTCACAATTGCCTTTCTCATGACGGTGGAAAGTTCATTTATTCCTTTCCCCTCAGAAGTTGTAATTCCTTTTGCTGCCTACAAGGCTGCCCAGGGAAATCTTAATGTTTTCGGGGTAGTTATTGCCGGAACAATTGGTGCTCTTGCGGGTGCGTTGTTCAATTATTACCTGGCAATGTATCTGGGACGTCCGCTGGTTTATAAACTAGCCGGGTCAAAGGCCGGAAGGTTTCTTCTTTTGTCGGAGGAAAAGATCGGACATGCCGAATCCTACTTTATCAAACACGGAAAATCATCAACATTTATCGGGCGCCTGGTCCCTGCTGTGAGACAACTGATTTCCATACCGGCCGGGCTCGCGAAAATGAACCTGAAGGACTTCATTGTTTATACCATGGCCGGAGCCGGGATATGGAACATTATCCTGGCAGCGATCGGATACTATATTTATGACCTGAGGGATAAAATCTTTCCCTATGTGGATGATATCCTGATAGCCGCAGGCCTGATATTTGTGTTATACCTGTCTGTAAAAGCCATTGTTCAGAAAAAGAAGCAAAAAAAGCAGATCACTGGCAGTGATTAGTATCCTGTTGAGAAAAGGTCTCCTTCAACAAACCTTTAAATTAACTCAGTCCTACGGAGTTTTGGTTCTTGCAATTATTCTGGTGCAGTAAGCAGTGTTGATGAACGTATTGCGGTATTGTTAAGGAATTAACAGAACAGACCTCCCCTTTTCCTGAGGAGCTTGCAAGTGAATTTTGACCGTCTGCTGCGGAACAGATGATTCATTTGTGTATGGAGTTAATTCAAATCCGTATTAAAAACAAGAAAACTTTCCGGAAATAAGCATAAAGGCAGTCCCTCTTATGTCCGTCGCCGGGAATTGGCGAGTAAAAGCCCTGTATCAAATGATAATCCTGCCATGATTTAGGAATTATAAAGGCCCCTGCATGTTGATTTTATTCTTAAATTTATTGATATTTAATGAAGTAATTCATTGAACTAGAGTAATCTGCCTGGTAATCTGATTGTTATGAAAAAGGTGTTCTGCAAAAGCTCTTTTCTCCTTCCAGCCTTTATTTTCCTGTTATTCAATCCTGGATCATCCAGCGCACAGTTGATCGATCCCGGAGTCAATGTTTTTGTTAACCAGCAACCCGAAGAAGAAGACCTCAGGGTGTTCCGGCAGTGGATTAAATGGAATAACCCGGGCAGCATGCTCATACATTTTATTACCGGGGAAACCTTAAAACATTATGATGTCCGCAGTAAGGAAGTGGCTCAGCTGGTTACGGCCGAAGACTGGATTGGCCGGCAGAACAGTGTAAGGAAGAAACTTGAAGATATAATTGGAGATTTCCCGGCGAAGACTCCGCTGAATGCGAAAGTTACAGGTGTCATCAGAAGGGATGGATACAGGATTGAAAAGATCATTTTTGAATCGTTCCCCGGCTTTTATGTGCCCGGATGCCTTTACATCCCCGAAAAAATCAAGGGCAGAATTCCGGCCGTATTGCATCTGATGGGCCACAACCAGGAATCGTTCCGGAATGAACTTTACCAGGTGATAAGTTATAATCTGGTAAAGAAGGGAATGGTGGTTTTTGCAATTGATCCTCCGGGGCAGGGCGAACATGTTCAGCAATATGATCCGGAAATTGGATTTTCTTCAGTAGGCTATTCCGTGGAGGAGCATAATTATCTAGGGAACTGGTGTTTTCTTTCGGGATATTCAAGTGCGAAATACTTCATCTGGGATGCTTTAAGGGCTATTGACTATCTGGTGTCGCGCAGGGAAGTGGACAGTGAAAGGATAGGTGTCACGGGTTTTTCCGGGGGAGGCACGATAACTTCATATATCGGAGCACTTGACGAACGGGTGAAGGTTGCTGTTCCCTGCAGCTGGTCAAATGCCAATAGAAGGCTCATTGAAACTAAGGGAATTCAGGATGCCGAATCACATCTGTACCATGGGCTCATGAATGGCATCAGCAATGAAGATTTAATTGAACTGAGGGCTCCCCGGCCAACCTTGCTTACATTCGTCTCACGCGATGAATATCTCTGTCTGCAGGGTGCCAGGGAAGCCTATACTGAAGCTTTGGGTGCATTCCGTGCTTTTGGCAGGCCTGACAATCTGGTCCTGGTTGAAGACGACTCAAAGCACTGGCTCACCCCGAAGATCAGGCATGCCATTTACTCTTTCTTTATAAAACACTTTGATCTCAAAGTTGATCCGGCTGAAATTGAGGCGGATATATTACCCCGCGAACAGCTTGCAGTCACACCGACCGGTCAGATTGCCACATTTATCGAAGGCAAAATGATTTTTGATCTAAATAAGGAAATTACTGCTGACCTGCTGGGCAGACTTGAAAATTCCAGAAAAAATGATCCGGATCATATAATCAAGGCCATTGCCGGGGCCAGGGATTTATCCGGCTTCAGGCTTGAGGGCCCTTCCCCGGGCAGGCTTTTTATAAACGGAAAATACCAGAGGGAAGGATATAGCGTTGGGAAATATGCCATAGAAGTAGGAGATGATTATGCAATACCCTTGCTATTGTTCGTTCCCTATGGAAATAATCTGAAATATCCCGCCGTAATTTATCTTCATCCGGAGGGTAAACAGGCAGATGCGGGGAAAGGGGGGCGTATAGAGCAGCTGGTAAGAAATGGATTCGTTGTTGCAGCAGTTGACCTTGCCGGTGTTGGGGAAGTAAAGAATACTGCGGGGCGGGAACCAATCGACAGCTATACTGCCTTGCAGATTGGCAGAAGCATTCCGGGGATACGTGCAGAAAATATTGTTATTGCAGCCAGTGTCCTGAGCCGCCTTGATATCGTCGATCCTGCCGCGATTGTTGGCCTGGGGATCGGTGAAATGTGCATTCCCCTTGTTCATGCTGCTGCATTCAGTAACGTGATAAGCAGCATTGTTCTGGATGGGCCACTTGTTTCTTACAGGACAATAGCCATGAACAGGAATTACAGAACAGGCTTTACCGTCAGAAATGGAGGGGATTACTGGCATCCTTATGAAGTGGATTTTTCATGGGGTGTAGGCGGTGCCCTTACCTCTTACGATCTTCCCGACCTGATTGCCGGCCTTGCACCGAGAAAAGTGGCACTTAACGGGATCAGGAATGAGATGCTTCAGCCTGCTGATGAAGAGGTGATCAGGCAGGATCTCTCCTTCCCGTTTTCAGTGTATTCTGCGAGGGGTGTTCCAAGGAATATCATGGCGGGTCCATCCGGAGATACGGATTATCTTTCAGTGCTCCGGTGGTGTCTTCAGAAAGATTGAAACAAATAAAAACTGATATTATGAAGAAATTGATTTTTTTGATGGCATTTTGCGGACTTGTTCTCCTGTCGTGTTCCCATGACAGTATAAAGAGGACCTGGACGGTAAATGAACAGGAGTATCTTGAAACACAGGGTTTCAATGTACTTGTATTTCATAATTATTACCCTGAGGGTGATCAGGGAGGGATTGAATTTATACATCATGATGACAGGACTGCCACAAACGGTTTCATCAGGGTTGATCTGCCGCAGGGACAGCAATTTCCCAGACCGGTCAAGGCAATCAGGAAAGTGATAAATGACAGGAACGAAATACAGGCACGTATCGAAATTCCTGAGTATGATTTTAATTATACTGTCCGGGTCTGGCCTGAGAATGACAGGATAAGACTATCGGTTGATCTGGAGAAGCCCATTCCTTCCGGTTGGAAAGGACGTGCAACCTTTGATCTCCAGCTTTTCCCGGTTACTTATTTCGGAAAGACCTATATGCTGGGGGATCAGTCGGGCGTTTTTCCTGTCGAGGCCTTGGGACCGATGACATCATTACCGGACGGAAGGATCAGACCTGTGCCTCTGGCAACCGGGAAAAAGCTGGTCATGGCTCCTGAATGCCAGACCTGCAGGCTGCAGATCGAACAGCTGAACGGAGATTTGTCGCTTATCGATGAGAGGAACACAACCCTCGGGGGATGGATAATCGTAAGATCGGAGATTCCGGAAAATGTTGACAGGGGAGCAGTTGAATGGGTGATCACTCCATCCATTATCCCGGGATGGCTTCATAAACCGGTTATTGGCATTTCACAGGCCGGCTATCATCCCGCTCAGCAGAAAAAGGCAGTCATTGAACTTGATAAAAGGGCGGGAAAACCGGAAATGGCACGCCTCAGGAAAATAGAGAATGACGGCAGGATGGTTAAAATTAAGTCAGGCAAGCCGGATTTATGGGGCGGATTCCTGAGGTACAAATATGTGATTTTTGATTTCTCGGAAGTAAAAGATCCCGGGCTCTACACAGTAAGTTATGGTAATTATGAGAGCGAACCTTTCAGGATAAGCAGGGATGTTTACCGGCAATCAGTCTGGCAGCCGACCCTTGAGATTTATTTCCCCGTTCAGATGTGTCATATGCGTGTCAGGGACAGATCACGTGTATGGCATGGAGCATGTCATCTCGATGATGCACGCCAGGCACCATTGTCATCCATCCTCCCCGACGGATACAGGACATACTCGACAACAGAAACCAGGTTCAGTCCGGATGATCATGTCCCGGGTTTGAACCGCGGGGGATGGCACGATGCTGCCGACAATGATCTTGCTGCAGGATCACAGGCCCAGACTATCCTGTTTCTCTCACTGGCCGGCGAGGCATTCGGTATTAATGTAGATCAGACCACCGTTTCTCAGGATAAGCTCCTGGTGGAACTTAGAAAACCTGACGGAATCCCTGATCTTCAGCAACAGGTCGAACACGGAGTATTGAATCTGTTGTCAGGATACAGGATATCAGGCCATTCGTACGTGGGTATCATCGAAACTTTTGAAGGAAGGAGGTTCCTTGGAGATGTTGCTTCCGTTTCTGACCAGCTGATCTATGATCCTTCCCTGAAACCCGGTGAGATAAGGGGAAACCGGTCGGGGAAAGACGATGACCGGTGGGTGGTGACAAACAAGGATACATCCCTGGAGTATGAGGTTATTTCAGCACTCGTTGCTGCCAGCCGCGTACTCCGCGGATATAACGATCCGCTGGCTGAAGAATGCCTTGCAGTGGCAGCTCGGGCATATAACCATGAACAGACACATGAACCTGTTATTCAGCCTAATGCTTACGTTCCGGGAAATTATGAATGGCAGGAGGTTCATGCAACCTGTGAATTGCTGATAACAACCGGGGAAAAGCGTTACAAGGACAGGCTTCTGGAATTGATCCCGGTCATCAGGAAAGCCCCCGGCCGGGTTGGATGGTCTGCTGCAAGAGCAATGGATTTTGTCGGGGATGAGAACTTTAAAAATGAACTCAGGCAGTCGTTGCAGAATTACAGGACGACACTCGATTCCACCCTGGCACAGAATCCGTTTGGAGTACCCTGGAGACCCGAAATATGGGGAATAGGATGGAATATTCAATCTTATGCCGTGGCACAATATTATCTCTGCAAAGCCTTTCCTGATCTGTTTGACAGGGAGAATGTCTGCAGGGTGGTAAATTATGTTCTTGGCTGCCATCCTGGATCAAATACCTCCCTCGTATCAGCTGTGGGTGCACATTCAATAATACCTGCATACGGGTTTAATATGCACTGGTGGTCATATATTCCGGGGGGTATGGTTTCGGGTACAGCTCTTATCAGGCCCGACTTTCCTGAAATGAAGGAACCGTTTCCGTATCTCTGGCAGCAGACTGAATATGTGATGCCGGGTGCAGCTTCCTATATCTTTTGTGTGCTTGCAGCTGATAAGTTATTAAATGACAGTTTATTGTAAATACTTTCACTTATATCACAATGAAAAAAACCGATCTGTTTAAACTATTTGTCATCGTATCCTTTTTGGGATTACTGACAGGTTGTTCCGGGGATAAAGGAAGCGACCGACTGATTATCAACGATCAGGAATATCTTGAAAAACCGGGTTTATCGGTACTTGCATTCCATAACTATTACACCGTGGGCCACCAGGGAGGAATTGAGATAATCCAGCATGGAGAGCGGATCGCAACCAATGGATTTATCAGGCTTCGTCCGGCAGATGAACGCAGGCTGCCAGGCCCTGACAGGGCAGAGCGTGAAGCAGACAGGCAGAAACAGGAAATCGTCTCTTCCATAAGCTATGACGATTTTGACCTGAATTATAAAGTGAGGCTTAAACCTGAAGGCAACGGCTTTAAATTAATTGTAGACCTTGAGAAACCCGTGCCTGCGGAATGGGAGAACAGGCTCAGTTTCGAAATGGAAGTTTATCCGCCGCTTTATTATGGCAAAACTTTCCAGATAGGTGAGACTTTTGGAATAATACCCAGGATGGGTGTGAGATCCGTTTTTACGGATGAAGACGGAAGGATTAGTCCCGTAAATATGGGGCAGGGAAAAATACTGACACTGGCAGGAGAAGATCCTCTAAGAAAAATCGTCTTTGAAAATAAGAAAGGGGAAATTATTCTTACAGATAACCGTGAATCAAGCAAAAGCGGCTGGATCATGGTCAGATCGGTCATATCCCCAGGTGTGACCCAGGGAGCTTTGGAATGGATCATAAGGCCGAATGTTGTTAATGGCTGGATCAGGGAGCCTGTGATTGCCGTTTCACAGGTTGGCTATCATCCTGATCAGGTCAAGCAGGCGGTCATTGAACTCGACCGGAAAACCGGAAAGCCGGAAAAGGCCCGTCTGATGAAAGTTTCGGGAGGTAAGGTCAGGGAAGTACTTTCAGGATCGCCTAAACCCTGGGGCGATTTCCTGTGCTACAAGTATGCGGTTTTTGATTTTTCAGCCGTTAAGGAACCAGGAATGTATTTTGTATCTTACGGGACAAAATCCACCAATCCTTTTTCAATAGATCAGGATGTTTACAGAAATGGAGTCTGGCAACCTACCCTTGAGGGATATTTTCCGGTTCAGATGTGTCATGTAAAGGTCAGGGACGGACAGGCAATCTGGCACGGTGCCTGTCATCTTGATGATGCACTCCAGGCTCCCCTCGACATTGAGCACGTTGATGGCTACAGGCAGTACAAGGAGGCAGAGACCAGTTACAGACCCCTTACAACGGTTCCATTTCAGAACAGGGGAGGATGGCACGACGCTGGAGATGATGATCTTGCCGCAGGTTCACAGGCTGCAACAACTCATTATCTGGTACTGGCGAATGAGATATGCAATAATCAGACTGATCAGACATCCGTCGATTTCCAGGGTCTGTACGTTGAAATGCATAAACCCGACGGAATCCCTGATTTTGTCCAGCAGATCAAGCATGGAGCTATCAATCTTCTTTCAGGCTACAGGGCAGCGGGTCACAGCTTTGCCGGAATCATTGCCACCCGTGAAGGAAGAAACATTACTGGCGACTGGGCTTCGCAGACAGATCAGTTGTTCTATGATCCCCGCCTAAGGCCCGAACAAAGAACCCTGACTCACTCCGGGCTTATGGATGAACGATGGGTATTTACCAACAAGGATACAGGGCTTGAATACAAGGTTTCAGCGGCTCTGGCTGCTGCCAGCCGTTCACTCAGGGGATTTGATGATGCCCTGGCTTCTGAATGCCTTGCCACCGCAAAAAAAGCCTGGGACTATGAACAATCACACGATCCTGTCATCCAGCCTAATGCCTATGTCCCGCGAAATACCAAAGTTCAGGAGATCATAGCCACTTCTGAGCTTTTATTCACCACGGGAGAAGAAAAATATGCATCCCACATGAAAAAACTGCTCCCCGAAATAGGGAAAAATATGGGTAGGGCAGCATGGTGCGTGGCCAGAGTTGCTGACCGGTTAAAAGATGAGGAGTTCAATACCGCCTACCTTGAGATGCTCAGGGAATACAAAACAGGGCTCGATTCCACACTGGCACTGAATCCTTTCGGTGTACCATGGCATCCCGCAATCTGGGGCATTGGATGGAATATCCAGGAATTCGCACTTGAACACTACTATCTTGTGACCAGGTATCCTGATATTTTTAACCGGGAAATTGTGTTGAGGGTGGTCAATTATGTCCTGGGCTGTCATCCGGGATCCAGTACATCCCTGGTTTCAGGTGTAGGCGCACATTCAGTGACCAACGCTTTCGGGGTTTACAGGCATCTGGAATCCTATATTCCCGGGGGCATGGTATCAGGAACGGCACTAATCAGACCCGATTTTCCCGAATTGAAAGAAACAACACCTTTTCTGTGGCAGCAATCCGAATATGTAATGCCGGGGGCAGCTTCCTATATCTTTTGCGTACTGGCAGCAGACGGGCTGTTGAACCAGAACAACTGATCCAATCAATTTATATCTTTGACAAAAAACTGGATTAAATGAAAACGAAAATTCCACGACGCAGATTTATCCGGGTTGCAGCAGTTACTGCTGCAGTTGGTACGATACCTGTTTTGGGCAGTTCAGCTGCAGTTGCTGCCACCAGTGAATCAGCAGTTAAAGCGGAGGGTTTGCCAAAACGCAGGCTTGGAAGAACCAACAGGATGGTGTCATGCATTGGATTCGGAGGCGGTTCAAGATATACCAACTGGATCGCCCCGGATGAAATACTTCAGAAGCATATTGATCATGCCATAAAACTAGGCATTACTTATTTTGATTCTGCAAGGTCATATGGCGACGGATTGTGCGAGGAACGCTACGGAAAGTTCCTTACCCCAAAATACAGGGAACAAATATTTCTCAACTCAAAATCCGGGGAGAGAACCTATGACGGCGTTATGCGGGATATTGAAAAATCACTTTCCCTTCTCAAGACGGATTATCTCGATCTGTACTGTATGCATGCAATTGATACAATGGAAGATGTAAATACATTGCTTGGTCAGTCAGGTGGATATAAGGCATTTCTCAAGCTAAGGAATGACGGTGTGGTGAAAAACATCGGATTTTCATTTCACAAATGGAACGAGGCATCGCAAAAATCGTTCAGGGAATTTGATATCGATGCGGTAATGTGTGTGATTAATGCTGCCAGGTCGAACGGAAATGAGGATAACCTGATTCCATTGGCCATTGAAAGGAACCTGGGCATCATTGCAATCAAAATAATGGGACAGAATGCCCTCATCGGAAATGTTTCGGGGAACGACCTTTTGAGATTTGCACTGTCACTTCCGGTAACTGTTGCCAATGTCGGAATGGACGGGTTTGCACCATTGGAATCGTGTGTGGAAATTGGGAAACGACCAATTATTTCAGCACGGGAAGCAGAAGAAATTGTCAAAAATCTCGATTTTGATCCAAAAGTAACAAGACTGCCTTATTTTACCGGGTAAGAAAAGAAAAGGACCTGCTTCAGCAGCAGGGGAATTACTGAAAAATGATTCATTATAAAGGGGTTGGCCATTAATCTTTCATCAGTCTTCAAGATGGCCGAACTTGCCGTTATAGAAATCTTCGTATGCCTGTTTTATTTCATCCCTGGTATTCATTACAAAAGGGCCATAGGGATAAATTTCCTCATTGACCGGTTCACCGCTCAGTAAAAGAACAATACTGTCGGTTACTGCTTCAACAGTAAATTTTTCTCCGTCATGGCTGAAATACACAAAGTTATCAGCCGTGGCATTCCGCGATCCGTTGATATTTATCTCACCCTCGATTACGAGCAGGCCGGTATTGTATTCCAAGGGAAAGCTGAAATCAGCCCTGATACCCTTTTTCAGACTGGCGTTGAAAAGATTTGTAGGAGTGAAGGTAGATGCCGGCCCCTTCTTTTCCATGTAACTGCCAGCAATGAGATCCACATGGCTTACACCGTCCTTCAGCATCACACGTGTCATATCCTTGCTTTCTATTGTCTGGTACTTAGGCGGGGTCATCTTGAATCTTTTCGGAAGACTTATCCATAGCTGGACCATCTGGAAAAGACCTCCTTTCCGGCTGAACTCCTTTTCATGATATTCCTTGTGAAGCACCCCTCCTCCAGCTGTCATCCACTGAACGTCTCCCTCACCGATAACACCACTGTTGCCGGCGCTGTCGTGATGGGCGATCCTGCCGTGATATGCAATGGTTATTGTTTCAATTCCGCGGTGCGGATGAACCCCGACTCCCCTGGGTCTTTCGGATGGGGTTATTTCCCACTTCGCATTATAATCCATTAAAAAAAATGGACTCATCCCTGTATCCCCGATAATACGGCTGGATGGGAAGAAATTATGAACTTTGAATCCATCGCCCACCATATGGTATGGCGGAGGCGGAATTATAGCCTCAATATTCCTGATATTCGTCATGATCTGGTAATTTTCCTTACAGGTACAACAGGCAAACAACCGTATTGTTTAACTTATATTCAGGTTGTAAACGGCTTTTCTGATCTCCTGGGCCCATTCATAATGGGTTTTATCTTTTGTCAGAGACAGGTGGCTTACAGGTTTTCCAATTGTGATTGTAACCTCGGAATTTCTTTGTTTCATCATTTCCCTGGGCAAAAGAATTGTTTCCAGATACATCCTGACACCAAGGAATTTTCGCAGGCTGGCAACAAAATAAAAAAATCCCGAATTCCTGCCGCTGATATGAACCGGTATTATATCCCTTTTATGCCGGATTGCCTTTGTCACAAATGTTTTCTGCCATACCGGGTCGGATATTACTCCTTTTATTTTACGGGAAACCTCACCTGAGGGAAAAATCATTATCTGTGAATCGGATTCAAAAAGTTCATCTATCCTTGCAGCATTTTCCCTGGTATTTTTCCCAAAAACATTAATGCCCAGCATTACCGGCCTCAGATTGGGTATCTGGTTCAGAAGCTCGTTTGTCGGGGATATGACATCAGGGAAAAATTTGTATATCGTACTATAGAAAGCCAGTGCATCAATGCCTCCCACAGGATGATTACCGGCAAAAATGAACCTGCCGGCAGCAGGAACATTTTCCCCGCCGATAATTTTAACCTTTACGTTCCATCCTTCCAGTACGTCATTTATGAACGGGACTCCTTCCTTGTCACGGCTCCTGTGAATGGTTGCATTCATTTCGTGCTGGAAAATGAGCTTTTCAAGTATTGTTACAAAAAAGCCGGGAATTGACCGGAGAAATACCGAATTGCTGTTTCTGAAAGCACTCCTGATATTGATGATTTTCTCAATATTATCCATACCTATGACTGACGTGTCTCATCATGACATTTCATGAAAATCCTGTTATTAATTCCGGAAGAAGGGTCAGACGATCTGCTTATTTATTCTACTATTTGTGCCTCATCAAATCTGTCGCTTTTTACGCTTATCTTCCGGTGATAGATCCGGCGCGATCCCCTGCTGCCAAAAAATCCCCAACCTCCGCTTCCCAGGAGAAATCCAAGCGCATAAAATCCGCCATTGTTGTTTTGGGCGTACATGGTGATTTTCTTGTTAAACAGCATGCCAATCAGGTCAAAAGGGGCAATGAACCCGTGCCACAAACCTCCGAAGAACCCGTACGTGTGCCCTGTAAGGCAATGATCTACAGGTTCACTGCGTGCACAGCCGGCGAGTATGATAAATAATAATAGCGACAGGAATAAAAATGAATAATGATTTTTTAATGATGAATTCATTTCTGAAATTTTTCGTGATAGTTAAAAAAGGATGCCATCCACAGGCTGTCCAGAGAATCTTCTTTCGTGATCAATGAGCCAGCTTTTCCTTTCGATACCACCCCTGTATCCGGTAAGCTCTCCGTCAGAGCCTACAACCCTGTGGCATGGTATAATTATTGCGAGGGGATTCGATCCGGTTGCGTTTGCTGCTGCCCTGATTGCTTTCGGATTGTTCAGCATCTCAGCCAGCTGCATATATGAGATGGTTTTACCGTATGGGATCTTTTCCAATATCCTCCAGACTGATTTCTGAAAATCAGAACCATGATAGAAGAGCGGGACGGAAAACTCTTTTCTTTTTCCGCTGAAATATTCTTTCAGCTGTTTTTTCAAAGCTCTGGTATGCCTGTTAGTTCCAAAATCTGCATCCATGTTGAAGATCTGCCTAAGCTTTGCATAATCTGCTCCGGGTTTCCTGGCCTCCGTGAACTCAAGCATGCATATGCCTTCTTTTATGGCAGCAACGGTCATTTCACCAATCGGAGTTTCTATAGTGGCAATTTTGATCATTTCCGGAATAATGTTCCTGCTCTGAAATGCTAAGTCCGGGGAGCAGGATTATTAATCGTTTCAGCTTCCAATACAGGTGAGAGCCCGTTGTTACTACTTGGACGACTTGTCAGCCCTGGATTTGATGAACTTCTTGTTCCTGAATCTCAACGCGGCCCAGTCGTCGTCTATGGTAACAACCCGCGTCCCGTAAAAATCCATTTCATTGAGAACTTTCCATCCGTGGTTCCTGTCTATTCCCGGGCAGTATTTATTTGATGTTTTTTTGGGATAACAGAACCATAAAAGCCCGTCAGTTGCAAGATTATGCAGGGCCAGTGGAGCATATTTCTCAATATCCTTCGGTTCCCTTACGAAAATCATCATAAAGCCATAAGGAAACCTCTGGTCTATCACATCATCTATCTGTATGCTTGTAAGGATCCTGGATGGTGCCAGTTTGAAATTGCTTTCGGGATTGATAATCGCAATACGCAATTGCCCTCTGTAATTTAGCTTATCCAGGAGTGTTTTCATACGATTCAGGTGATTAGAAGGCTAATTTACAAAAAAGGCAACATGTAAAAAACAGCTTTTGTTAAATAATACCAGATAAAATTTGTAAATTTGCATTGCCAAAGAGGGGGTGCCTTAAAATTACGGGCTGAGATCATACCCTTAAAACCTGATCCGGGTAATACCGGCGTAGGGAAAGTGAGTAATCATTTCCGGCTTGTTCTGACATCTTCTCTTCTGACACAGTTGTGTTTAAACTTTGGATATCAGGACTGAGGATGAAAAAGATTTTAGTTTCAATGTTTGCACTGCTGACTCTGGCCGGGATGATATCAGGCCAGCGTTCTGCCAGTACGATCACAGGCCGGATCACTGGTAACGGAGGTATGCCGCTGGCAGGGGCTTCTGTGATCATAGTCGAAACCGGTACGGGTGTGGCTGCTGACAATGACGGCAGGTTCGCTCTCCGCAACCTTCGGGACGGATACTACAATCTTCGGGTAAGCTTCACCGGTTATGATCCCGTTGACACTCTGGTGAAGCTCAATGACCTGGCGGTGATTGACATAGCCTTGAGCGAGGCTCCCCATATGACTGGAGAGGTGATAATAAGGAGCAGCCGTGCGGGGGTGCGAACCCCAATGTCTCACACCACTGTAAGACCCGTAGATCTGAAAGGGACAGACATGTCAAAGGATATGCCTTTCCTGCTGTCGCTGACCCCCTCAGTGGTTGAGACCTCTGATGCAGGTACAGGTATTGGCTATACCTCCCTGCGAATACGGGGAACTGACGCCAGCCGTATCAACATAACCATTGACGGCATTCCTCTCAACGACCCTGAATCCCAGCAGGTGATCTGGGTTGATCTGCCTGACCTTGTCTCATCTGCCGGAAGTATACAAATACAACGGGGTGTGGGTACTTCCACAAACGGCGCGGGTGCCTTTGGCGCATCAGTGAACATAAGCACCATGACCCCGCCCTCTGAAGCCGGTGCCTCAGCCGATATCTCCTACGGCTCATTCAACACCTCACGGGTGATGGCAAAGGTATGGACAGGATCGGTCGGCGACCGGTTTAATATGATGGTGAGGGCATCAGGGATTCGCAGCGACGGGTACATTGAACACAGCGGTGCAGATATTCGTTCGGCAATGGTGTCGGGTGTATGGTCGGCACCATCCGACCTGATCAGGTTCAATGTGATCACAGGCCACGAAAAAACCGGAATTAGCTGGTGGGGCGTGCCTGCCGGGATTCTGCCGGTGAACAGGAGATACAACCCTGCCGGCGAATATGTTGATGCCGACGGAGTGACTCGTTATTATGAAGATGAAACGGACGTTTACACGCAAAACCATTACCATCTTTTCTATACTCACCTGTTTCCGGGAAAAGTGAGCCTTAATACCGGACTGCATCTGACAACCGGACTGGGATATTATGAAGAGCAGAAAAGCGATATCCGACCTGCAAAATACGGCATTGAAAGCTTTCTTCCGTATGATCCTGCCATAACATCAACCGATATCGTTCAGCGAAAGTGGCTCGACAATCTGTTCTACGGGGCGGTCTGGTCGGTGCTGAAACAGGGAGGCCGTACTGACTGGATCTTAGGCGGTGCGCTCAACAGGTATGACGGCGATCACTACGGGACCATTCTCTGGCTGAAGCATCCCGGGAACCTGGATCCGGGATACGAATGGTACAGGAATAACGGCCTGAAAGATGAACTGAATGTTTACGGTAAAATAAACACTGGTCTCACAGGAAGCCTCAACGTTTTTCTCGATCTGCAGGTCAGGTATATCAGTTATCTGTTCCGGGGACCTGATGATGATCTGAGTAATCTTGGAGGCAGTCACCGGTTCCTTTTTTTCAATCCCAAAACAGGACTTTTCTGGAACAACGGCAGCGGAAGCGAGGCGTTTGTCTCGGTTGCAGTTGCACATCGTGAACCTACACGGGCCGACTATCGGGATGCAGCCGGAGATCCGGCAGCCACACCGGGACACGAACGGCTCATCGACTTCGAAGGCGGATACACTTTACGCAGCTCACTGACCGCTCTCGGCGTTAATCTATACTACATGACATACCACGATCAGCTCGTGCCAACCGGCAGGATCAGCAGCACAGGCCGCACAATCATGACCAACGTTCCGGAGAGCTACCGGGCAGGTGTGGAACTATCAGGAAGTTACAGGCCCTCCAGTTTTGTGAAAATGAAAATGAACCTCACCCTGAGCAGAAGCCGGATCAGACATTTCCGCAACCACTTCTTCAACTACAATACCGGGGACTGGAGTGAGGAATACCTATTCAGTGACCTTGGCACTGTCGACATTGCCTATTCACCGCGTATCATCGGATCAGCAGAAATGGAATTGAACCCTTTTAAGCATTTTTCCCTGAATCTCAACGGTAAGTATGTCGGCAAACAGTACTTTGACAACACGATGAGCACTGACCGGCAAATCAGACAGTACTTTGTCGGCAACCTGGCTGCAGTTTATGACTTGAAAATGAAGAAGGCAGGTGAACTTACCCTGCGGTTCCTTGTTAATAACCTGTTTAATGCCCGGTATGTAAACAATGCATACGGAGGTATGTGGACAGAAGACAGGGTGGAGAAAACATGGGCTTATTACTTCCCGCAGGCAGGAATAAACTACACTGCCGGAATTTCATTCTCTTTCTGATGACAACAAGTTGGATCAATGATAATATTATTGAGGTTTTCGGGGTAGCAAGCGGAATTGCCTATGTGATCCTCGAAATAAGGCGCAGTATATTCTTATGGCCGCTGGGGATAATCACATCAGCTGCATATATCTATATCTTCGCAAGGAACGGCTTTTATGCCAATATGGGGCTGCAGGGATATTATCTTGTAATCAGTGTTTATGGGTGGTACAGGTGGAACAGACCTGTTGGGCAGGATGTGCCCGAAATCAGAAGGATTGACAGAAAGACTGGAGCATGGTGCCTGACGAGTGCAGTCGCCCTGTGGGTATTGCTTTGGTTCCTGCTCGACAAGGCAACCGGCTCACCGGTAGCACTGTGGGACGGACTCATAGCCTCCCTGTCCGTTGTTGCTACTTGGATGCTTACCAGAAAATACTTCGAGCTTTGGTTTGTTTGGCTGGCTGCCAACGCAATCGCAGTGGTTGTATATCTGTCTTCGCAATTGTACCCTACTGGACTGCTTTTCCTTGTATATTTCTCAATGTCCGTAGTGGGGGCAAAGGAATGGCGCAGAGTAATGACCGCAGGAAGTAAATATTGAATTATTCAGGCAAAAATTGTACTTAAATGAACATAGTGATCCTTGCAAACGGCAATTATCCGTCGCATGAAGTGCCGCTTGGATACCTGGGAAGAGCCGACCTGATTGTCTGCTGCGACGGAGCCGTGGAAAAACTTGTGACCAACGGGCTGGAGCCGGGGATAATCATCGGTGACCTCGACTCGGTAACGCCCGCCCTGAAAAGAAAATATGCCGGAATAATTGTGCAGGATCTCGATCAGGATACCAACGACCTGACAAAGGCAGTCAACTGGTGTGTTGACAGGAATTATGACAATCTTGTAATATTGGGAGCTACCGGAAATCGTGAAGATCATACTATCGGCAATATCTCACTTCTGGCTGAGTATGTAAAAAAGACCACAGTAAAGATGATCACCGATACCGGTATCATAACACCGCATTTGACGAGCAGCAGATTCTCATCATTCCGCGGACAGCAGATCTCAATTTTTTCAGTTGATCCGGAGACCGGAATTACTTCCGTGGGCCTGAAATATAAGCTTGAAAATATGAAATTGCGCAACTGGTGGCAGGCAACATTGAATGAAGCAGAAGGAAATACCTTCGATCTCATATTTGAAGGAGGCCCTCTGATAGTTTTTCAGAAGTTCAGGAAATAACGACATAGATCAAAGACAAACATGTTCGGAATTATCATTTTACCATGTCATTAACCAGGTTGATGAGCTGAACCCTGCTTTTCACATTTGTTTTTATATATATCCTGTGGGTGTGATCCTTTACCGTTTGCAGACTGATGAATAATTTATCGGAGATTTCCCTGTTACTCAGTCCGCTGCATATCTCTCTCACCACTTCCGACTCCCTTGGTGAAATGTCAAACCGCTTGCAGAACTGCTCAAGGGTAAGGAAATTATTCGTCCTGTCAATAATAACCGGAGAAATGATAAGATAACTGAAATAAACGGGAAGAAAGATATTTCCGAGGAAGAATGTGAAAATGAAAATAATTGCAACCCAAGGACTTAAATCGATTAATACCAGTGGGATGCATTGAATGATCATTATTAAAAATATAGCCGGGGCAATAACTTTTCTGTCATGTTCTTTGATCAGTGATTTTCCTTTCACGGGAAGGTGAATAAGGTATGCCGTAATGAATGTATGCACCAGGTTCATAAGAATATAATAATTCCTTATGATTAGCACAGTATTCCTTGAATTCAGCCTTGTCATGAAAAAGTACCCCAGAACAGCCAGTATAATGAAATTGGACAAAAGAAAGCCGGCAATAAACCAGTTATTGCTTTTCCTTCCTGACAGAATTCCTGAAAACCTTATCAACATTAGCCATGCAAATATCAGGAATGGTAATCCAAGCAGCGTTGTTATATTGTTTACCCTGATAAGAATATCGGGAGGGATGAGGGATGACAGAAACATCCTTGCGACAACCTGGCCCCATATTCCGTAAAATCCAAAGGCATATATGAAAACCTGATAGTACAGGAGGGTGGAATATATCCCGGCACCGTTCCTGCTCCTCAGCCTGGAGGAAAGTATGATCCCTCCTGCCGAAAGTGCCACTGAAAGGATAAAAATAAGATATCCCAGGTATTCAAACATATGATAAAGATAAACAAAGAGTATTGATTAATTACGGAAAAAGCAAGATATAGAGCCTCGCCGGGGAAAAACGAACTATCCGGCAAGATGGCGTATCATTGCTGGCAATGCTGTAAAATGGGCGTATTTAGTGCATTATACTACTTAAGTATTGGTCCAATACCTAAGTAGTGAAATTGAAAAGTCTTTTCTGATCACTACCAAGGTATTGACACCGCTAAAAAAGGAGATTGTAATTTCGATCCGTATTCCGGTTCATTATACGGCAATTTCCGGAAATCTGATTATACAATTAAAATAAACACTAAAATGGAAACAGAAAAAAATTACAATCTGATCCCAACTTACGGGAACAGCTTCAGGACAGGATGGAAAGTGATGTTTGACAATTTTCTAAGGCTGCTGCTTGTTGTTTTTGTACTGGCTTTGCTGACGGCTCCTCTGAAGATGTTTGAGTTGAAACTGGAACCGTCCGATTTCCACGGACAGCTTGATAAATGGAGCGATATATGGGAGTATGATATGGGAAAAATCGTTACGCTGGGAACGCTGGGCATGGTTGCGGCCTTTGCAGGGCTTCTGGCACTGGCATACACTTTTCTGGCAATTCCGGTGGTTTCGTATGGTGGAAACATGATTTTTGTCCAGGCGGTACGAAGAATAAAACCCGAATTTGACCTTCTTATAAGGGGATTCCGGGAGAATTATCTGCATATCGTCCTTTCCAATCTGCTGTTGTTTGCACTGATTGTTCTGGGCTGCTTTGCCCTGATCATTCCGGGTATTATCATTGCCTGCAGGCTGGTGTTTGTACCATATATTGTTATGGATAAAAAGCTCGATCCCATAGAAGCTGTTGAGCTGAGCTGGAAACTGACAAAAGGGTATGGCTGGAGGATCTTTGCAATGGGACTGACATCAGTATTTATTATGATTTTCGGACTTATCCTGTTTATTGTGGGTATTTTCCCGGCAATAATGTGGATTTCATCATCGTTTGCCTCACTCTACCAGTCGGTTCTGCTTGCCAGTGAAAAACCGGCTGAAATTATTGCAGCGTAAAGCAATCCGGGAGAAGGAGAACTCCGGATCCTTCTCCCATCTTCAACGGTCTGGCTGATTCGGGATTGTTTTCATAATTTACTGAGCCTTGCAAACCGGAGAAGCAGTTTTTTTCTACCGTTATTTTCAAATTCTACTGTGGCTGTTGTATTCGGAGGTTCGCCTTCAATATTGATTATTTCACCCCGGCCGAATCTTTCATGCGTAACAATATCTCCTTCGGCAAATTCCGTGGCTGAAAAGGATTGACGGCTGAATTTCCTGCCGGCGGCGGGATACGATACCTTCCTGAACCCGCGAGGTGGTGAATCGTGCCGGGGGGCCTCAATCGCAGTGTCCTGATTTTCCATCAGGTCATGGTTCCTGGCTCTGACCGTTTTGCCGCCTGATTGCGGGTATTCAAGGAATTTCCTGTCTATTTCGCGAATAAACCTGCTGGGTGCGCATCTTTCAAGGTTTCCCCATTTATACCGGTTCAGTGCATAGCTTAAGGTGGCCAGTTTCTGTGCCCTTGTCACAGCAACGTAAAACAGGCGGCGCTCTTCTTCCAGTTCCCTAGGATTTCCGGCCGACATGGGTGAAGGAAAAAGAGTGTCTTCCATCCCGGCAATGTAGACAAGCTTGAATTCAAGACCTTTTGCTGAATGCATGGTCATCAGGGTCACCTTGTCGCGATCCTCTTCCTTTTCATTATCCTGGTCGGTTAAGAGAGAAACGCTGGAAATGTATGCCTCCAGATCAGAAGCTTCCCCATTGGCTTCCGCCGATTCTGAAAACACCTTGATACCGTTGAGCAGTTCCTCAAAATTTTCATAGCGGCTTACTTCCTCAGGCGATCTGCCCTCCCTTAGTTCCCTGGTGATACCTGTGGCAAGCGCTATTTCGCGGGCCAGGGTGTAAGCATCCTTATCATCATTGAAACTCCTGAAATTCCCTATCAGTTCAGCATATGCTGTTAATTTATTAACAGCACCCTGATTGAATTGTTGTATATACCCTGATTCTCCGCTTATTATCTGCCAGGGAGTTACTCTGAATTGTTCCGCAAGCTCGAAAATCTTCTTAACAGTAGTGTCGCCGATACCTCTTTTGGGATAATTAATGGTTCTTTTCAGAGCCTCTTCATCATCGGGATTGATCACCATCCTGAAATAAGCCAGGATGTCTTTTATCTCCTTTCTTTCATAGAAAGACAGCCCTCCATAGATTTTGTATGGTATGTTCTTTTTCCTCAGGGTCTCTTCAAATATCCTCGATTGTGCATTTGTCCGGTACAAAATGGCAAAGTCCGACCAAAGCAGCCTCATGGAAAATCTTTTGTCAAAAATATCCGAGGCAATGTTAAATCCTTCTTCAGAATCTGTAAGGGCCTGGAGTACCTGCAGCTTTTCACCCCGTTCATTTTCTGAAAACACAATTTTCCTTATCTGACCCTCATTATTCGCAATTATTGAGTTGGCCGCATTAACTATCGTCTGGGTGGACCTGTAATTCTGCTCGAGTTTATAAAGCTTATAATCTGGATAATCGTTCTTGAATTCCAGGATGTTTTCAATCCTTGCGCCCCTGAATGAATAAATACTCTGTGCATCATCCCCGACAACGCAGATGTTTTTATGGCCTTCAGCCAGCTTTCTGATTATAAGATATTGGGAGTAATTGGTATCCTGATATTCGTCAACCAGAATGTACTGAAACCTGGATTGGTACAATGCCAGTACTTCCGGAAAATCCCTCAGAAGGATATTGGTGTTCAGAAGCAGGTCGTCAAAATCCATTGCATTGGATTTGAAGCATCTTGCTGCATAGTTCCTGTAAATATCTGCCAGCATCGGCATTCTGTTCATTTTGTCATGTTCCTGTAAGGAACTGTTGGCTGAATACATGCTGGCCGTGATAAGATTGTTCTTGGCGGTTGATATCCGGGCTGATATCATACCCGCCTTGTAAATATTGTCATCGAGGTTCAGTTCCCTGATAATGGTGCGTACCAGGCTTTTGGAATCGCTGGAATCATATATTGTAAAATTTGGCTTGTACCCTAGCCGGGGGCCTTCCGTGCGCAATATCCTGGCAAAAATTGAATGGAATGTTCCCATCCAGAGATGACGGGTGATATCGGGGCCGGCGATCCTGGTGATCCTGTCTTTCATTTCCCTTGCTGCCTTATTGGTAAACGTCAGGGCCAGGATCCTGTGTGCGGGAATACCCTTCTGCAGCAGATGCACTATCCTGTAAGTCAGGACCCTGGTCTTTCCGGCTCCGGCACCTGCAATGACCAATGCCGGTCCTTCAGTATTGACAACTGCCTGCCTTTGAGCTTCGTTCAGTTCTTTAAGATAGTTTTGCGTCATCGGTCGAACGGGCATATTTAAGCCTAACAGGTGCGGCAAATTTAACAATAAGGGGTTCAACGGTGACGGGGGCGGTTGCTAATTTATCAACAATACTTTTCAGTGAGTTAAAAAATGCTTGTAAACGGGTACCCGGTTCTGTTTTAAATACAATGCGGTTACATTGGTCCGACAGGTTGAACCGACAATATAAACAGATTGCATTGCCAACATATTTTGATGCTAAAACAGAAAAAACAAGGCTGTATCGGAATACCTCCGATACAGCCTCATTGGAACTTAGCTTACTCCTGCATAATTATTTTTTGCCTGTTTTCGGCTTTGTCTCCGGCTTATGATGAGCCATGGGAGAACTTCCGGCTGTGTGTTTTTCAGGAGAGCCCGATTTTAGAGCCATTTTATGCATGAACTTTCCATCCTTGTCAAAAACAAGGGTTTCGGAATTTGAACCTTTTGTAATCACAACTTCAAACGTTGTGACATTGTTTGCAACGACTTTATCGGCTTTAGTTATTGCAAAGCCTGCATAATCTTTGGTTATCCAGTCGGTTATTGATTTCTGAAGATCCGCTGTTTTGACTGCGGTACGCTGTGCGTCCACCGTCATTGCCAACACAGCCAGCACCAGTATGAACATTAATTTTTTCATTTTTTGAAAATTTTGGTTTAACGGATTGAAATTATTATCCGATTCTGTAGTGGAACTGAAGCTGAGGAGATTCAGGAGATATTTTAACAATTATCTTACACTATGATTTCAGATCCCGGCAGGAGATGCAAAAAGGAGTGTTATTTCATGTACCTTTCCCACACATGTGTAGACAATTTTCATACTGTATGCTTCAACTATCTTTTTAACGATTGACAGTCCAAGTCCAACAGATTGCGGATTGTCACCTGCTTTTTGGAACCGTCTGAATAAAATCGCGGTATCTGTTTTTAATGGAGGGCCGCTGTTTGAGATTATGAGCTTGTCCTTGTGCACCTGGCACCTGATGAACCCGCCGTCGAAATTATATCTGACGGCATTGCTGATGAGGTTCGATACCAGAGTGTCAGCCAGCATTTCGTTCATTCTTACCATGGCATTGTCTCCAGCCAGGAAATCTACTTTTATTTTCCTGAGATTCATGATCTCCCTGTAACCAAGCAATATCTTTTCAATTGTCTCTGCAAGCGAGATATCAGTTTCGTCCTGAAAATACATATTATCAATTTTCGAGATCATCAGCAGGCCCTGGTTGATCTTGTACAATCTGGTTGCAGCTTCATTGATCGACAGGATAAGGTTCAGACTCTCTTTTCTCAGTTCCTTTCTCTGGGCAAGGATTTCCAGCTTTGATCTGATTACAGCCAGTGGAGTCTGTATTTCATGTGCGGCATTTTCATGATATTCTTTAAGGTTCAGGTAATCATCCCTCATTTTTTTTGTCATCTGGCCGATTACAGCATTCAGACGTTCGAATTCACTGATATTGGTTTGGGGCAGGACAGGAAGCCTGTCCGATTGAATGTCGAATTTCTCCGCCTGATCGACAGTGATATAGAAAGGGCGCCAGAGTCGTCTGGAAAAAAGATAATTAAGAAAGATTGAAATGAAAAATAATGAAAGGAAAAGGAAAAATATATAAACACCAATATATTCCAGAAGTACTATTTTCTCCCTGAGCGTTTGGGATATAACTACGGAAAAACCGGTATTTTCATCGAGGTTTCCTCTATAGAGTATATATCTGTAAGGATGTTCATATCCTGTTGTATCCGTAATGATTGTATCATTGATGACCTGAACCGGACGCACCTTTCCGGATATCAGCCGTACCTCAAGCTGGTGGCCCGGCCTGGCACTGAAATCCGGTATTGATTTTGTCTGCTCTATCTGATCCCTGATAATCTCCAGCTCAGTCAGCAGCGAATTATCTATCTGGTCATAAACCATCTTTCTGGTTGAAAAATACAAGAGCACCCCACCAAGCATGATCAGGATGCCGGAATATGCTAGAAAATAGACAGTACTTTTAGTCAGCAGGTTCACGGATCACCGAATTTGTATCCAAAGCCGTAAATGCACCTTATATAATTCCTGCCACCTTCCGTTTTGATTTTTTTTCGCAGGTTCTTGACGTGAGTGTATACAAAGTCGAATGAATCTGTCAAAATCACATCGTCGCCCCAGAGGTGTTCCACGATGGATTCCTTTGTTATTACCCTGTTCCTGTTGATTATGAAGAAAAGCAGCAGATCATACTCTTTTTTTGTCAGATTAAGCTGCCTGTTGTTGACAAAAGCCTGGTTGTCAGAGGTTCTTATCCTGAGCTCTTCAAATACGACCTCATTCTGGCCCGACAGGTTATTTCTGCGGTAGATTGAATTGATCCTTGCGCTTAGTTCAGCAAGATGAAATGGTTTTGTAAGATAATCATCAGCACCGGTCCTGAGGCCCGTGAGCTTATCCTCCAGTGAATCCCTGGCAGAAAGTATGAGTATTCCGTCAGATACCTTGTTTTCCTTCAGTTCTTTAATTATGTCAAGCCCGCTTCTGTCAGGTAGGCCGATATCCAGGATAATGCAATCATACCTGTTGTCGGCGACTTTAAACAGGGCCTGTTTGAAATCCCTTGCCAGCTCACAGATATGTCCCTCAGCCCGGAGATAGTCATTAATGGCTGCACTGAGAGAATTATCGTCCTCAACAATCAGTATTTTCAAACCGTTTGAAATTTCTGCAAAATTATTAATTCCCTGAAATCCGGATTTTCAGGAGTCGGAAAAATATTCTAAATACGGAAGCCATTAAAACCGACATAAAAAATCAGGTGAATAAATATTCACCTGATTGTAAACAAAGTTCGTGTGATTCCTGCTCTCATGCTTTATCATTGAGCCTGAATGAAACGGTTTTCTTCAAGCCGTTTTTCTCAACCGTGATCCTGAAATGCTCCTCAATATCCTGCGGAGAATTATAGTATTTAATAACTTCCCTGTCTCCTACAATTTTCCATCCGGCATACTTGCTTTTTGCCAGCTTCTCGGCAACAAGGTGGGGAAGTTCAGCATTTTTCCTGATAATCCTCGATTGAACGATGGTGCCGTCAGGATTATAAATAGCATATATTTCACTGCCATCGTCTGCCTTTATATAAGCCTCATACCTGTCGGGTTTCTGGTCACCTGCCGATTTGGAAACAATCCAGCCATATTTCTCAAGAACATATGGGAACTTGCCCCATTTGAATGCTTTACCGGATTTGAAAGTCTCAGTGACGGCCTGTACTATCGCGGCAGGTATTTGTTCCTTTTTTAAAATGAGATTCTCAACGGGAATTTCATCGTTTTCACCCTGATCATAATCTACCTGGGCAAGTAATGGGAAAATGAATGCGGTGAATCCAATTAGTGATAAAATTAATTTTTTCATAACTTCAGAGTCTTTTGGTTAATAACTGGGTCGAAAGTATTTTTGAATTCTGAAGAGATTTTGAAGACACTGCTGATTTAACAAAACTTTAGGACATCATTGGTTTTAAAGGGCAATAATTGGACCTGGCAGTGAAGATCCCTGCTAATGTATGCCGGGTTACTATCCCGGATTGAGTTGCAGCTGGTTAATTGAAAAAATAATAATACAATGACGAAATTTCTCCCGCTTTTGTTTTTTTTGATCGTGCTTGATTCCTGTTCCGGAAGGAATATGCAGCGACGTGAACTGAGGATATGGTTCGATCATCCTGCCGATGCATTGGTTCCTGATGTGGAAGATGGCTGGCGGAATGATGCTGAATGGCTAAAGGCGCTTCCTGTCGGAAACGGGTTCATCGGAGCCATGGTGTTTGGAGATGTTAATACCGAGAGGATCCAGCTGAATAATAAAAACCTGTGGTCGGGAAGCCCCGATGACAACGATAATCCTGAGGCATCTGAACATCTTTACAGAATCAGGCGCTTGTTGTTTGAAGGCAGGTATCGCGAAGCAACTGAACTTACTCTCAGGACACAGGTTTGCAGGGGAGCCGGGTCTGGCCACGCCAATGGAGCCGGTTTACCTTTCGGCTGCTACCAGACCCTGGGCGACCTTTGGCTCGATTTTAACAGGGATCAGGGTTACGAAAAATACCATCGCGAGCTGAACCTCGATCATGGTGTGGTTTCAGTCAGCTATACGCAGGATGGGATAAAATATAAACGGGAGGTTTTTGCCAGCTATCCCGATCGTGCACTTGTGATACACATATCATCTGATACCCGGGGTTCCGTGACATTTGATTCATGGTTTACCCGGCCTGAAAGATCGCGGACCAGCTCGTCTGATGGCCATATTCTAATGAGCGGCACTCTCTCCGACGGCAAAGGCGGTGAAGGAATGAGCTATGCCGTGAGGGTAAAGGCCGTTGCTGCCGGAGGAACCGTTACCTGTTCGGATGGTAGAATCAGTGTAAACAAAGCCGACGAAGCGCTTCTGGTACTTGTATCTTCAACGGATTATAAGCAGGAATATCCGGATTATCTTGACGGAGATCCCGTAACTATTTCACTGGAACAGCTTAATGAGGCGTCCTCCCGGCCTTTCGGGGAACTGTTGAAGCGGCATATTGCTGACTACCGCTCGCTGTTTGGAAGGGTGAGCCTTGATCTTGCGGGCAGGGAGAAGGATACCGTGCCAACCGACAGGAGATTGCTGAATCAGCTTGAAGATCCTGATGATATGATCCTCCATGAAACCTATTTTCAGTTCGGGAGATATCTGCTTATTTCTTCGTCACGCGAAGGTTCCCTGCCTGCAAATCTTCAGGGTATCTGGGCAAACAAGATACAAACACCCTGGAACTGCGATTACCATACTAATATCAATGTGCAAATGAACTACTGGCCTGCGGATGTGGGAAATCTGTCAGAATGCTATTCTCCTCTTTCAGACCTTATCCTTTCACTGGTTAAACCCGGAGAAAGAACCGCCGCGGTTCAATACGGAGCAGGCGGATGGTGTGTGCATCCCATAACAAATGTTTGGGGATTCACAGCTCCGGGAGAGCATCCCGGATGGGGCCTCCATGTAGTTGCTGGAGGCTGGCTGTGCCAGCATCTTTGGGATCATTTCACATTTACCCTCGATACTGCTTACCTCAGAAAAGTTTATCCGGTGATGCTGGGCTCAGCCCGTTTTTATCTCGATTGGCTTGTTGAAGATCCTGTTTCGGGGGAGCTCGTTTCGGGACCGGCAGGCTCACCAGAGAATTCATTCATCGCACCTGATGGCTCAACGGCACAAATAAGTATGGGTCCCTCTCATGATCAGGAAGTTATCTACGACTTGTTTTCCAACGTCCTGAACGCATCGGCAGTGTTGAATGATTCTGACCCCCTGCTTGCCGTAATAAAAGCCGCCCGCAGCAGGCTTGCAATGCCGCAAATAGGATCAGATGGCCGCCTTATGGAATGGAGGGAAGAATTCAGGGAAGCAGAACCTTTTCACCGGCACGTGTCTCACCTCTATATGCTTCACCCCGGGAATCTTATCGACCCGGTCACTACACCTCAGCTTGCCGATGCTGCAAGGAAAAGCCTGGAAGCCAGAACCGATATTGGTACCGGTTGGTCACTGGCATGGAAAATAAATTTCTGGGCCAGACTCCATGACGGGAACAGGGCTTATAAACTTTTGAAAAACCTGCTAAGGCCAATTACCACTTATTCGGTTAATATGTCGGATGCCGGAGGTACATATCAAAACCTGTTTTGTGGTCATCCTCCCTTCCAGATAGACGGAAATTTCGGAGCAACTGCAGGAATTGCGGAAATGTTGCTTCAAAGCCATACAAAGGAAGGTGAAAGGTATGTGATCCAGGTGCTTCCTGCATTGCCCGATGCCTGGAAAGACGGTGAGGTAAGGGGACTGAAAGCGAGGGGAGGTTTCGAGGCCGACATTAAATGGAAGACCGGTAAACTGGTATCATGTACAATCCGGTCCAATGCCGGAGCCGGACTTAAAATCTGCTATGGCCCCAGATCGGTCGTGATAGACTCCAAACCGGGAATGACGTATCACTTTAACGGTAATCTTGAGTGATTCAGCCTGATTATGACAGATCGTTCTGATATGATAACCTGAGCCGTCTGCCGGGAAAATCATGCTTTGCCAGGATTTTGAACCTGGATCCTGCCGCCGGAACAGTGATCGTGATTGGCCTTGTATCCAAATAATGAAATAAAGATCCTTGTAATATAATTATCCGAATAAATCAGGGTTTTATTATACTTGCAGGATTATTGATACCAAAAAAGCCATTATTTCGTTTTTGCTACGAAGATCTGAATATCCGTGCGTTATTATTTATTTACCGTTGCTATATTGTTGACAGTCACCCTGGAAGCCCAGCTCACTGCACCGGGCAGCAATGCTGTCAGGTATACTTCCTATCCGTCAGCTCCTTCGCTGAGACACCCGATATTTATTTTCTGTAACGCCTCAGGAAATCAGAAAGGAGAATTGAATGCAGTGAGCCCCGGCGGAACCGGACCTTTCACTTTTTCCTGGTCCAGGTGGAACGATGCGACACGGAATTTTACAATCCCGGTTAAGAATGAAACAGGGGTTTTCAGTTCTTCAGTTACAAACCTCGATGAGGGGGGATACCGGGTCAACATAACCGGTGCTTCCGGATATTCTGCCAGCCTGACAGGCTGGATATTTCTGGACTCACCCCATTCCAAAGCCGAACTTCGTCATTTTACTTGTGATTATGTGGCGCTGGGAGGAGAGGCAGCCGTTGATACATTCTACTACCGCGACATCAACAGCGGCTCACGGATCATTCTGCCCAACAGGGTCAGATTCCTCTGGTCGTCCCAGCCGGCTTCCTCCATTCCATATCCCGACATTGAACTTAACCCCCAGACATTCAATCCCCCCCTGGATGATGTCACATACAACCTGCATGTGACCGACAGCTTCTCCTGTACAACCGAATCATCCTTCTTTTATGAATCCATTCACGTTAAGGCTGACTTCACTGTTGATCCAGCTAAAGGCGAGGCCCCCCTTGAAGTCACATTTACCGACAAATCGGTAAGAGCCTTGAAGTATAAATGGATTTTTGGCGACGATACATTTTCCAATGATATCAGTCCAGCCCCACACACCTACTTTATCCCGGGGGATTATAAGGTCAGGCTTATTGTCGAAAGCTCGTTGCATTGTATTGATTCGATGACATTCGATAAAATTGTTGTCGACAAATCCGGCCTCAGTATTCCGAATGTGTTCACGCCCAATGACGACGGAATGAATGATATGTTTATGGTTGACAAAACTTCACTGAGATACATAAGTGTCGATATATATTCCAGGAGCGGGATAAAAGTCTATGAGTTTTACGGCGAAGGAGAGATATTAAAGAACTGGGAAGGATGGAACGGAAATATAAGAGGAACTTCGCTTAAGGCAAGCCCTGGAGTTTATTATTATATTATAAAAGCCAGGGGATGGGACAATGTCAGGTATGACAACAAAGAGTACAGGGGATTCGTCTATCTCTACAGATGATCCTGTTGATGAATTGCCTGTTTCGGGTAGATATACTAAAGGTTGATTTTTCGTTTCCTGGCCTCAACCTGCCACTGCCCGGTTACCATCCCCCCTTCTGATACATATACTGTATCATAACGATCTACTGTTGGACAGATATGCCATGGAATTGCGTAAAGATGATCGCCGACGTTTATTTTTCCTGCTTCCGTGGTTTCAATTACCATGTGTTCTTCACTGTGGCCGGTGACCCGGTAATCATGCATTCCTTCAATATGTATTCTCGGGTGGGGCATCTCTGATGCAACGGCCTTGTGTCCCAGATCGATGCATATCTTGTTGCCGGAAGGTTTGCTTATAACCCTTGTCAGAAGAACGGCAGCATAAAGGAATTGCATGTCGCTGAATGATGAGCCGTAACCATAATCCCACAGCAGGGTTGTCCCCGGGCTTAATTCGGTGTTCTCCCTGCGGGCGTGAACCGGAAATGTGGGGGTGCCTCCGGCAATAACCTTTACAGGCGCTCCTGTCATAATTGAGATATCTTCAATCAGTGACCGGACCGGTGCAAATGCCTCATCACATATTTTTATCCTGTTTTCGACATTTCTTTCGTTGATATGGCCATCATAAACATGCAGACCTGCAGGTACAAGCCCGGGCAGCAATGAGATCATCCTGAAAAGCTCCCGCGCCTTTTCCCCCGGTTCTATGCCGGTCCTGTTCATTCCCGCATTGATGTCGAGCCATATATGAGCCTTATACCCGGTGACTGATGCATGATCCGACAACTCCCTGAGGATAGACTCACAATCAGATATGCATGAAAACTTCTTTGAAGGAAATTTCCTTGGGAGCGAAAAAAATCTCTGAATATTGGGTCCTACAGGCTGGTAAGCCAGCAAAATATCATCGGCTCCGGCCCTGGCTGCCATTTCGGTTTCGGCGATTGTGGAGCATTTCACCTTCCTGATTCCGTGCCTGACCTGGAGTTGGACAATTTCCGGAATTTTATGGGTCTTGACGTGCGGACGAAGCCTGTCCGCGCTGCCCGCCACATCAATCATTTTCCTGATGTTGGCTTCTATCCTTTCAGGATAAAGGATCAGAGCAGGAGTTTCAAGTTCTCCTGCATTTCCTGCCACATACCACCCTGTAAATGGTGATCCTGGGGATTGCATATTACCGGTGTATTTCGAAAACGGCCTCTATTTCCACTGCGATATTCATTGGAAGGATCATGCCGACAGCACTTCTGACGCCAATCCCGTTTTCGCTGCCAAACACATCGGCCATCAGTTCACTGAATCCGTTGATCACGGCAGGATGCTGATCAAAATCCTGGGTACTGTTTACCATACCAAGTACTTTTACGATCCTCCTGATCCTGGAAAGATCGCCGAAATGTTTCCTGATGGTGGCAAGCATGGCCAATCCAACCTGCCGTGCCGCAAGCTTTCCGTCTTCAAGCCCGAGATCCGCGCCCAGCCTGCCTTTAATCAGTGTTCCGTCGGATCTGAGCGGTGCCTGCCCTGATACATACAGTAAATTCTCTACGACAAGCACTGGTTTGTATACTCCGGCAGGATCGGGGGCAGGAGGCAGAATAAGCCCTAATTCTGCCAGCCTTGATTCAGGGTTGATTTCCATTTCTATGATTTTTGCGATTATAAATGATGATTCGTTGTTCCGCTATGATAAAATAAGTAAAAATCCGGCAAATATACGAAAGACAATTCTAGATGAGCAGGTCTGCAACCAGTACCCCAAGAAGCCCGATGACACTAACTATTGTCTCCATGACCGTCCAGGTTTTAAATGTGTCTTTTACGCTTAAGTTGAAGTATTCCTTGTACATCCAGAAACCGCTGTCATTTATGTGTGAAAGCATCAGGCTGCCTGCTCCAATGGAAAGAACCAGGAGTTCTTTGTTTACCGTTCCTCCAGTAGCCAGCGGCAGAAGGATCCCTGCCGTTGTCAGGCCGGCAACGGTTGCGGAACCAATGCATATCCTGATCACTGCTGCAATGAGCCACGCAAGCAGAAGCGGTGACATGGAAGATTTGGTCAGTAAACCGGCAATGTCGTCACTAACACCGCTGCTTACAAGAACCTGCTTGAATGCACCCGCTCCTGCAATGATAAGAAGTACCATTGTAATGCTGCCTATCGAATTCCCGAGAGAATTCATTATGTCCGTCATACTTTTTCCCCGCCTGGTTCCGAGAAGGTATACCGACAGGATCAGGGAGATCAGCATTGCCATAACAGGATCGCCTATAAATTCCAGAACCGATCTTAACCTGTTTCCTTCGGTGAGAAATATTGTGGAAACAGAATAGGCTCCTATAAGAATCACCGGCATCAGGGTTGTTAACACGCTGATACCGATACCGGGCATCTCATCATCACTCATTGCCCTGGAGCTGACAAATTCCTTAATGGGGCTCGCCTTGATCTTTTTCAGGGTTTTTCCGAAAAACGGACCGGCAACGATAATAGCCGGAATGCTTATAATAATGCCAAAACCAATTGTTTTGCCGATATCAGCGCCAAACATCGTACATATGGCAATGGGGGAAGGATGAGGCGGAAGGAATCCGTGAGTGACGGAAAGCGATGCCAGCAATGGTGTTGCTACGTAAAGCAGCGGAAGACCAGTTGATGCCGCAACGGTAAAAACAAGCGGAATAAGTACAACGAATCCTACATTGTAAAACATTGGGATGCCCACCATGAAACCAGTAAGTACCATTGCCCACTGGATGTTCCCGATACCGAACAGATCAGTAAGTTTTGTGGATATTCGTTGGGCAGCGCCGCTGTCGGCAACCATCTTGCCTAGCATTGCACCGAAACCGAGAATCAATACCAGCGACCCCAGCGTGTCGCCGATGCCCTGCTGAATGGAAGTAATAACATCGATCGCCTTCATTCCCTCGGCGACTCCCACAAATAAAGAAGTAATTACAAAGGCAATGAACGGATTGTATTTGAGAACAATAATAAGCAGAACCAGAAACAGAATACCGATAACTACCCAAAAAATTGACATCTGACCAGGCTTTTATTTATAGTATTTCAGGCTGTATAAAAATGTCGTGGAGCAGAAAATTGCAGAGGATGAGCTAGTTAACCTGTTCAGGATCATAAAAAATGAATTTTTACAGTTTGTTCGGGCTTATTTGAGATTTCTTCCTGCACATAGTCCGGGATATCATACATTCAGACTTTAATTCCATGTCTCAATCGTCATTTACCCGTAAATATCGCTTTTTTACCGAATTTAAACGGAATTTAACAAATAAAACTATGAAAACTAAAATAGTTTATTCATTTTTGCACGATTTATTTTCAGGCATGGATTACAGGCAAAGAATTACGGAAGAGGCTGCGCGTCTGTTCAGACAGTACGGTATTAAAGCAGTCACAATGGACATGCTGGCAAATAATCTTGGCATATCCAAAAGGACAATATACGAAGTTTTCAAGGATAAGAATGAGCTTCTGGCGGGTGTTGTCAGTCATATGGTAATACGACAGAAGGAATTGATTAACAGGATTTTCAATGAATCAGAGAACGTGATTGAGGCCATATTCAGGCTCCTGGAAACGATGAGTGAGCATATCCGGAGAATTAGCCCCGCATTCAGGCTCGACATGATGAAATTTAGCAATGATGCCATTATGGATCTGAAAAAAACGGGTCATTTCCCTTATCCTTATTCAACCCCGTACCTGATAGAAAATGGAATTAAGGAAGGTGTTTTCCGCGATGACATTGATGTTGAAATTACAAATAAATGCCTGTTTGAATTGATCCGGATGTCAGACAGGGGTGATGATCCCGAGCAGGATGCCAATCACAGGATGCACGTGATCAGGGATGTTTATATAAATTATTTGAGGGGAATCTCGACCCCCAAGGGCCTTGAACTTATAAACTACTATGAAACCCACATGATTGACCAGAAGCCGAGACACGAATGAGTATTACTGCGTTCAATCGTGAGTGGTTCCCTGCCCGTGAGGCATACAGGCATTTGATCTTTAAACAATAAATTATAAAAGGATGAAACCCATATGATACAGAATCACAAACAAGCATGAAAAGAAGATTCATGTGGGTTCCATGTGAACCACTTAATCTCCAGTAGTATATAAATTAATTTTCACATGATAAGAAGGAAAGTGATATTAAAGCAAACCAGCCGTCGGAATAAAATCCGGGTCATGCACGCAACTATCTTTTATTCCGGCAGCATCTTCACCGGATGTACAATCATGTTTGACTGAAAGCTTTCCGCAATTTAATTAAAGAGGCGAATTTATGAAAAGAAGACTGGTAATCATACTGATACTATCCGGCTTTCTGCACGGTTATTCCCAGCAAGCCCGGGAGGGAGGAAGCGAATTGAAGCTTTCATTAAGGGATGCTCAGGATTATGCCATCCTGAACAACAAATCAGTTCTGGCTGCAAGGGCCGATGTCATGGCCTCGAAAGCTGCTGTGTGGGAAACCATATCAGCCGCACTTCCCCAGTTAAATGCTAACGGAACATTTGCAGACAACCTCAAGCTGATGACAACCCTTCTGCCGGGGGAGTTTTTCGGGCAGCCGGGTACAAAAATTCCGGTAACATTCGGATCGAAATATAACTCAAGCGCTTCCTTTCAGGCAAACCTGCTGATTTTCAATGCGCCCCTCTTCCTGGGAATTGAAACATCAAAACTTGCCTACAAACTCAACGCGAATAATCTCGAGCTTTCTGAACTGGACACCAAGGAAGCTGTCAGTTCAGCATATTTTCTCATACTTGTATCAGAAAAATCCCTCGAAATCCTTAATGCCAACATTGCCAACCTGAATGAAACGCTGAGATCAACAAGGTCAATGTATTCCGCAGGTATGGCCGAATCGACTGATGTCGATCAGATGGTTTCCAACGTGACAATGATGGACAATAACAGGAGTTCACTGTTGCGGACAATTGAACTAAATTATAACCTGCTCCGTTTTCAGCTGGGTGTTTCGGCCGATACCAGGATCATACTGACCGACAATCTTGAAGGACTTACAAATGCCGTTAATGTGGAAGCCCTTATGTCTCAGGATTTTGATCACACAAAGAACATTAATTACAAGCTTGTTGAAGGTCAGGAACTTATGTCGGAACTGGCTCTTAAATCTCAAAAAGCGTCAGTTCTTCCCACACTGGCTGGGTTCTACAACTATGGGACCAGCGGGATGGGCGACAAAATGAGGGATCTAAGCTGGTTTCCCAACTCAATGGCCGGACTGCAGGTATCAGTTCCCATTTTTGCAAGCGGCGAACGCTATGCCAAAATACAAAAGGCTAAATATAACCTGAACAAAGCCAGGATAACCAGGAATATGATTGAAGATCAGCTTCTTATTCAGGAGAAGCAGCTCAGGTACAATCTTGTGAATGCAAACCTTCAGTATCAGAGTCAGAAGGAGAATGTGGATGTTCTGGAACGGGTTTACAAAAGTACGGAGAATAAATACATGCAGGGCATGGCCTCCAGTCTGGAACTAACCCAGGCAAACACTCAGTACCTGCAAGCTGAGAACAACTATGTGTCCGCTCTGATGAATCTTCTTCTCACAAAACTGGCATTGGATAAACTTCTTAATAATCTGTAAAAATCAGTGAAATACATAAATTACAAAATAATGAAATACATAAAAACAATCCCGGTACTTTTTTTAAGCTGCATGCTGGTGGCAGCATGTTCATCCAGGAAAAAAAGTGATAATTCAGGAGCTTTGGCAGCAACTGCTTCCCCAGATAGAACCGCGGTTCCCGTGAAAATCCTGAGCCTGGCTAAAAGTACGATCTCAAGGACCATCGATTATACGGCAACAATACTTCCTTACGAAGAGGTGAATGTCGTTCCGTCGACTCCGGGCAGAATCGAGAAGATCAATGTCGAAGTGGGGGACCGAGTTTCCAAAGGCGATGAACTGTTTCTCATGGACCGGACCCAGCTTTACCAGCAGAAGATCCAGCTGGGAAGCCTGGCAAAGGATCTTACCCGGCTTGACACACTTCTGAGAACCGGAAGCATTAAACAGCAGCAATATGATCAGCTTAAAACACAATATGAGGTTACCCGCTCAGCTGTCGAATTCATGGAGGCAAACACGCATCTGAAGGCACCATTCAGTGGGGTTGTGACCGGCAAGTATTTTGAAGACGGTGAAATGTATTCGGGAACACCCACCACGCAATCGGGCCGGTCCGCAGTTGTTACACTGATGCAGGTTAATCCGCTGAAGATAGATGTGAATATTTCTGAGCAATACTATCCCCTCATAAAAAAAGGCATGAAAGCCAGTGTAGTTGCTGATGTATATGAGAACGAAGTTTTCACAGGTTCGGTTTTCAGAAAGGCGCCTACAATAAATGCAGCAACCAGATCATTTGTAACAGAGATTGAATTACCCAACAGGAATGATCTTCTCAAGCCCGGTATGTTCGTAAGGGTATCCATGGACCTTGGAGAGGTAGAGGCTTTTGTTGTCCCTTCCAATGCCGTATTAATGCAGGAAGGCACCAATATCAGATATATTTTTCTTGAAGAAAACGGCAGGGCAAAACGCGTCGAGGTGACCCTCGGGAAAAGATTTGACGATAAACTGGAGGTTCTATCGGAATTCCTGAAGGAAGGAACCGGCCTTGTCACCGAAGGTCAGGCAAAGCTTATCGACGGTGACAGAATTGAAGTGATAAAATAGTTATGCACCTTACATCTGAGATAAAATGAGTATTTACAGTTCTTCGGTCAAGAGACCTGTTACCACGATCCTGATTTTTGTGGGATTGATGGTAATGGGACTCTATTCACTGGTTAAGCTGCCGGTCGATCTGTATCCGGAAATGGAACTTCCGTATGTGGTTGTCTATACGACATATCCCGGTGCAAGTGCCTCTGATATTGAGTCGAATGTAACACGCCCCCTTGAAAATTCACTTAATTCCGTCAGTAAGCTCAAGGAGATTACATCACGGTCAAGCGATGCCGTATCTGCTATTTTCATGGAATTCGAGTACGGAACTGATCTGGATGAAGCTTCAAATGATATACGCAGTGCCATAAGCTTTACTGAGAGACTATTGCCAGACGGCAGTGAAAAACCGACCATCGTCAAGTTCAATACAACGATGATGCCCATAATGTTCTACGCCATTACAGCAAGGGAAAGTTATGCGGGACTCGAGAAAATCCTCGACGAAAAGGTGGTAAATCCTTTGAACAGGATTGAAGGTGTCGGCGCAGTTTCCTTTTCAGGAGTCCCGGGCAGGAAAATATATATTGATGTAGATCCCCGGAAAATGGAGGCCTATAATCTTACCATCGAACAGATTGGGAATATACTGCGGGCTGAAAATATGAATCTTCCCGTCGGTTATATCGAGATGGGCAATACTGATTATCCTCTGAGGATCCAGGGCGAATTCCCGGAAAGTGATGTGGTTAAGAATATTGTCGTCAGCAGCTATGGCGGCAGCAATATTTATCTGAAAGATATTGCTGAAGTCCGCGATACGATACGGGAGTCAAAACTTGACACGAAAATCAATGGTGTTAAGGGAATGGGACTGCTGGTCCAGAAACAATCCGGAGGCAACACGGTCCAGGTTACGAGGAAAATTGAAAAATCACTTGTCCGCCTTGAAAAATCCCTTCCTCCCGACGTGAAAATCACCAAGCTTTTTGACAGCGCTTCCTTCATCAGGGATTCCATTAGCAATCTTACGGAAACACTGATGTATGCTGCGATATTTGTTATTCTGGTGGTCCTGTTCTTTCTCGGAAGGTGGAGAGCCACTTTCATAATTATCCTGACAATACCCATTTCCCTTGTTGTGGCCTTCATCTATCTGTTTGTTTCCGACGCATCTATAAATATAATATCGCTTACCTCACTTTCCATAGCAATTGGCATGGTGGTCGATGATGCCATTGTCGTACTCGAAAATATCACTAAGCATATTGAAAGAGGGAGTCGTCCCCGGGAAGCCGCAATTTATGCCACCAATGAAGTTTGGCTGGCGGTTATTGTCACTACCGCAACTGTGGTGGCAGTGTTTTTTCCGCTGACTTTCGTTTCAGGACTCACCGGGGTGCTTTTCAAACAGCTTGGCATGAGCGTGACAATAACGATTGTAACATCGGTTTTTGCAGCAATTACCCTGACACCAACCCTCAGTGCCCTTCTTTTAAAATGGTATCCGATAAAGGAGGATGCGCCTTTCTGGACCTACGACGGAAGCATTAGGAAAAGCCTTGACCGCTTTGACCGGTTTTATGAAAAAACATTGAAATGGGCACTACGGCACAAAACATTTGTGGTTATAGTATCGCTGCTGGTTTTTATCGGTTCAATGAGCCTGTTTTTCTTTATAAAGGCAGAATTCTTCCCTCAGGCCGATGAATCGCGGATTACTGCAAAAGTAGAATTGCAGACCGGGACAAGAGTTGATCAGACAATTCGCACTGCTGACAGGCTCGATTCACTCATCAGGGCAAAATACCCGGAGGTCAGACTGATATCAACTTCTGCCGGGGCAGACGACCAGGGAGGATTTGCAGCTATGTTTTCCAACCAGGGGACACATACAATTACATACAGTATCCGGCTTGTTCCCGTAAAGGAAAGAAAGAGATCATCCATGGAAATTGCAGATGAGTTAAGAACTGACTTTGCAAAATATCCTGAAATCATTCATTATACCGTCAGCACGTCAGACAATATGGGAAGCTTTGGCGGAAGTACCGTTGATGTGGAGGTTTACGGATATGATATAGCGCAGACGAATATTGTTGCTGAAGACCTTGCAGCACGGATTAAAAATATCAGGGGGGCAAAGGACGTCACTGTCAGTCGCGACAAATCCAAACCCGAACTTCAGATAGTTTTTGATCAGAACAAAATGATGGCTAACGGCCTGAATACGGCAATGGCATCTGCTGCCATCAGAAACAGGATCGATGGACTGGTTGCAACAAGACTCAGACAGTACGGAGAGGAATACGACGTTGTGGTAAGATTTAAGAGAAGCAGTACCAGCACTTTGACCGATATTGAAAATATTGGGATAACCAATGCAACCGGCCAGCTGATCAGACTTGCTGAAATAGCACGGATTAAGGAATACTGGGCGCCTCCCAGTATAGAACATAAAAGGAAAGAACGAATTGTGACAGTATCATTTACCCCTTTCAAGCGTTCACTCAGCGAATTGAAGGTGGAGGTTGAAAAAGCGATAAATTCCATCAATATGCCGGCCGGAGTAATGGTTCAGATTTCAGGCTCCATCGAGGAACAGAGAGAATCATTCATGGACATCGGTTTCCTGCTGGTGATCAGTCTTATACTCGTGTACCTCATAATGGCTTCACAGTTCGAATCACTCAAAATGCCGTTTATAATCATGTTCTCCATCCCGTTTGCCTTCTCCGGAGTAGCAATAGCATTGTTTGTAACGAATACCGCACTCAGCGTTATTTCAGCAATCGGAGCCGTGATGCTTATCGGAATAGTCGTGAAAAATGCCATTGTACTTGTCGACTTCATCAATCTTATGAGGGAAAGGGGTAATGAACTCTATGAGGCCATTGCAATATCAGGCCGCTCAAGGCTCAGACCGGTGTTTATGACATCCCTGACAACAATTTTCGGGATGTTTCCCCTTGCTGTAAGCAGTGGTACCGGTTCAGAACTCTGGAGCCCGATGGGAATATCCGTTATAGGAGGACTTGTATTTTCAACAATCGTTACCCTGGTGCTGGTCCCGGTTGTGTATGCAATATTTGCAAAGCATGGGGAACGGAACAAGAATCTGGCCATATACATGGAAATGAATTTCATGAATGATAACGGTAATGAAGCCGGCGACACATTTACTGATAAATGACCGTTATGTGACAATTTAAATCTAAATTATTTCCCTTATGAAAGCGGTAATGATAATATACAACCAGGCACATTCCGAGAAAATTGAATTTCTTCTTGACAAGGTTGGCGTAAAAGGGTATACCCTTTGGGAAAATGTTAAAGGAAGAGGCTCAGATACCGGAGTTCCGCATTTCGGGACCCATACATGGCCTGAAATAAATAAAAGCGTTCTGGCTATCGTTGACGACCCGATGGTGGATGAGATACTTGATAAGGTAAAAAAAATTGATGCCATAAACTATGATGTCGGTATCAGAGCCTTTGTGTGGGATATCCTTAAAACTGCCTGAATGCAGATCTGACCGGATCAAAAAGAACAGCATGGAATACATCGAAGCATGTTTATCCCAAAATCCGCCCGACTCGGGAAAAGGATGAAGCCCAGATAAGTACAACATAAGGCTAAAAAGATGAAAATATATCACAAACTACCAGGGCAAACGAATACGATTTCGGATTTGTTTATCCGGCCCCTATAGGATTTTAATTAAAAGAGTGTTTTTATTATACAAAAACCAATTATATTTGCTATATACATATCATTTGTTACAGTTTGGCGGACCTTGCTATATAATTGTTAAAATAATTGTGATTTTCAGATCTTTCATGATCTGATACAGGTTCTGATATATAGGCTATTGACTTATTTCCGGTAATAATGAAATATGATGTAGTGATTGTGGGAGGAGGTGTGAGTGGAACAGCATTGCTGTACACACTTGCACGATATACAGATATCAGGAATATTGCCATTATTGAAAAATGCTGTGACTTCGGCCTGATTAATTCTTCATCACGAATGAACAGCCAGACATTGCATTTCGGGGATATTGAAACCAACTATTCCCTCGAAAAAGCCAAAAGGGTAAAAAGGTCGGCCGACATGGTGATGAACTTTCTTGAAACTGAAAAAGCCGTAAATGGTGACGAGAGACTTTTTGTCAAGGTTCCTAAGATGATTTTAGCTGTCGGGAAAGAAGAAACGGGGAAGTTACGGGCAAGATATGAGGAGATCAGGGAGCTTTTTCCACGGCTCAGAATGATCGGGAAGGAGGATATTGCCAGACTTGAACCCCGGATTGTGGTTGGACGCGATCCTGACCAGGATCTGCTGGCTCTTTTCACAAGGGATGGTTATACCGTGGATTTCGGGAAGCTTAGTCATGCTTTTGTTGATAAGGCAAGGCAGGAAAATCCTGATATATCGATTAATCTTTCAACGAGAGTATTAAAAGTTGTCAGGAATGGTAATGAGTATGATATCCTGACCGATAAAGGCAGCTTTAAATCGGAAACGGTTGTTGTTGCAGCAGGTGCTCACAGCCTCCTGCTTGCCAAATCCCTGGGCTATGGGAAAAACTATACAATCCTTTCAATGGCCGGAAGCTTTTATTTCGGACCCGCTGTCCTGGGCGGAAAAGTTTATACAATGCAGGAGCCTAAACTCCCTTTTGCAGCTATCCATGGGGATCCGGAAGTTCACGACAGAAACACCACACGATTCGGACCCACCGCAAAGCCGATTCTATTACTGGAACGGTACAATGCTTCAACCTTTACCGGGTATTTGAAAACCTGCGGATTGAATATCAGATCCCTTATCAGTCTCGTGAAAATTGCTTCCGACAAAATCGTCTTCAGGTTTCTGCTCAAGAATTTAATTTATGATATCCCGGCGATAGGGAAAAAAGCTTTCCTGAAAGAGATCCGGAAAATCGTTCCGGGAATCAGTGGCGATGAAGTAAAATTTGCACGGAAAATCGGAGGAACCCGGCCACAGGTAGTGAATATCAATACAGGGAAGCTGGAGATGGGAGAGGCAAAAATCCGGGGCGAAAAAATTATTTTTAACGTAACACCCTCCCCGGGAGCATCCACATGCCTTGGAAATGCTTTTGAAGATACACTGTTACTGATGGGTTTTCTGGATAATAAATATAAATTTGAAAGGGAATTATTCGAAAAGGAATTGATCAACAGGAACGAAGATGTAACTGACCAGATACAAAGAGAGAATTTGATCAATTCCCCGGTTGTATAAAAGAGTGGTTTTAAACCGTTTAAAACCGGAGAATGAAAGCGGGATTTTAAAAATATGGATAACAGTTACTATAAAGATTTAAAATTATTCTACCGGAACCTGCCGGATAAAATATCGACGATCAGGAATAACCTGCAGCAGCCTCTGACTCTTAGTGAAAAAATTCTTTACAGTCACTTGTTTGAAAGTAAAAGCTTAGTTATTCAAAAACGTGGGGTTGATTATGTTGAATTTGCTCCGGACCGTGTTGCCATGCAGGATGCAACCGCACAGATGGCCCTGCTGCAGTTTATGATGGCCGGGAGGAACAAGTCCGCGGTTCCTGCGTCGGTTCATTGTGACCATCTGATTGTAGCCCGTTCGGGTGATGTTGAAGACCTGAAGAATGCCCGGATAACAAACAGGGAAGTATATGACTTCCTGAGCTCTGCATGTTTGAAATACGAAATAGATTTTTGGGAACCGGGAGCAGGAATAATTCACCAGACCATACTTGAAAACTATGCTTTCCCCGGGGGAATGATGATAGGTACCGATTCACATACTGTAAATGCAGGAGGCATGGGTATGATTGCAATCGGAGTGGGAGGTGCCGATGCTGTGGATGTGATGTCGGGGATGGGATGGGAGCTGAAGTTTCCAAGGATTATCGGGGTCAGGCTCAGTGGCAGACTAAACGGGTGGACCTCGGCCAAGGATGTGATTCTTAAACTGGCTGGAATACTGACGGTTAAAGGGGGAACCGGTTGCATTATTGAATATTTCGGCGAAGGCGCCGGATCGCTCTCCTGTACCGGGAAAGCCACTATTTGCAATATGGGTGCCGAGGTTGGTGCCACCTGTTCGATCTTTGGCTTTGATGAGAAAATTGCTTCATACCTTGCTGCAACAGGAAGGAAGGAAATAGCTGATATGGCTTATGCCTTGAAGGAAAACCTTATTGCTGATCCTGAAGTCTGTTCAGATCCTGAAAAATATTATGATCAGGTTATCGACATTGATCTTTCGGAATTGGAACCTTACATCAACGGACCTTTCACTCCTGACCTGGCAACTCCCGTTTCAAAAATGAAAGAAGCCGCAAGGAATGCCGGCTGGCCGGTGAAGGTGGATGTGGGCTTAATCGGATCATGTACAAATTCCTCATATGAAGATATATCCCGGGCAGCTTCAATTGCCAGGGACGCCCTTGACAAAAAGCTGTCGCTCAAATCCGAATTTACCATCACCCCGGGTTCGGAACAGATCAGGGCAATAACCGAAAGAGACGGATACTTCGACATTCTCCGGAAAATAGGAGGCAGAATCTTTGCAAACGCGTGTGGGCCGTGCATTGGACAGTGGGATAGGGAAGGCGCAGGAAAGAGCGGGGTGAACACTATTGTTCATTCCTTCAACAGGAATTTTGCCAGGCGAAATGACGGAAATCCCAATACCCATGCTTTCGTTGCCTCTCCGGAAATAGTCACCGCCCTGGCTATTGCCGGTGAGCTGACCTTTAATCCCCTGACCGATTACCTGGTAAACGATGAGGGTGTTAAGGTCAGGCTTAAAGAACCCGAAGGATTTGAAATACCAATTTCCGGATTTGGTGAATCCGGCAGAAATCTGCATGTGCAACCTGCAGAACGGGAATCAGTCGAAATAAAAATTGATCCACAGTCCGATCGCCTTCAGTATCTGCAGCCTTTTGAAAAATGGGATGGCAGCGACGTCATGGAGCTTGCGCTCCTGATCAGGGTAAAGGGCAAATGTACAACCGACCATATCTCAATGGCAGGATTCTGGCTCAAATACAGGGGACATCTTGAGAATATCTCCGAGAACTATATGATTGGTGCCTTAAATTCCTACAATGATAAGACGAACAGCGTTCTGAACCAGTTGACAGGCAAGTATGAAACAGTGCCGAAGGCAGCCAGGCACTACCGGGATATGAATATGGGAACAATTGTCGTCGGCGAGGAAAATTTCGGTGAAGGATCCTCCAGGGAACATGCAGCCATGGAGCCACGGTTCCTGGGCGTCAAAGCAATACTGGTAAAATCCTTTGCACGTATTCATGAAACGAATCTTAAGAAACAGGGGCTTCTCGCCCTGACTTTTAATAATAAGGATGATTATGATAAAATTCAGGAATGGGATAAAATCAATATTCTCGGCTTAAAGAAAATGAGCCCGGGTAGACCGATTGAACTGATACTCAGACATCGAGACGGGTCCACCGAAAAGATCCTTGCAAATCATTCCTATAATGAAGCACAGATCGAATGGTTCCGGGCCGGCAGTGCTCTCAATCTTATAAGAATCAGGAATCAGGATAATTCAATTTAAATGCTGGTCCTGAAAAAATGCGAATATGACTGGTGAAATTAGAAAAGAAAAAAACAATTTGATCGTCCCGGATTTTCCTGTTATTCCGTTTATCGAAGGAGACGGAACCGGTCCGGATATCTGGAAAGCCTCAGTAAGGGTTTTCAACGCTGCAGTTGAAAAAGTATACGGCTCTGAAAAAAGGATAGTCTGGAAAGAAGTCCTGGCTGGAGAAAAGGCCTTCAGGGAAACGGGCAACTGGTTGCCGGAAGAAACACTCAGTACCTTCAGACATTATCTTGTCGGGATCAAGGGCCCCCTGACAACACCCGTGGGCGAAGGGATGCGATCCCTCAATGTGGCCCTCAGGCAGGAACTTGATCTTTATACATGTTACAGGCCTGTCAGGTATTTCGACGGAGTACCCAGTCCTGTCAGGCATCCGGAAAAAGTCAATATGTATATTTTCAGGGAGAATACTGAGGATATTTATGCCGGGATTGAATATTTGAACGGTACCCCCGAAGCAGAAAAAATAAGGAAATTCCTTTCAGATGAAATGGGAGTAAGGAAAATAAGGTTTCCGGAATCATCATCTATTGGAATAAAACCGGTTTCGGTAGAGGGAACCGAACGGCTGGTCAGGCAGGCAATAAAGTTTGCAGTCGACAGGAATCTTCCCTCGGTAACCCTTGTACACAAGGGCAATATCATGAAGTTTACGGAGGGTGCTTTCATGAAATGGGGTTATGCCCTTGCTGAAAGGGAATTCAGCAACGAGGTGTTTACGTGGAACCGGTACAGGGAAATAGCTGACAGGGAAGGTGCTGCTCCTGCTGATGCTGCGCTGGCGGAAGCGGTAAGTAACAGGAAAGTAATAATAAAGGATGTGATTGCCGATGCTTTTCTTCAGCAGATACTTACGCGTCCCGAAGATTATTCCGTAATCGCTACACTTAATCTGAACGGCGATTATATTTCCGATGCGCTTGCTGCAATTGTCGGGGGGATCGGGATCGCTCCGGGAGCAAATATAAATTTCGAATCGGGACATGCCATTTTTGAAGCCACTCATGGTACAGCTCCTAAATATGCTGATCAGGATAAGGTTAATCCAGGGTCGGTAATCCTCTCGGGAGCTCTGATGTTTGAGTTCATCGGATGGAAAGATGTGGCTGACAGGATTTATGCCGGACTGGAAAAAACAATCAGAAGCGGGTTGGTTACATATGATTTCCACAGGCTCATGAATAATGCAAATCTTCTGAAGACATCTGAGTTTGCAAGTGCGATAATAAATAATTTATGATACATTCAAATCACTTAAATCAATATCCATGACCAATGATAAATTCTTCCCCAGGCTGGAAGATTCTGTTAGGGAATCATGTCAGATTGAGAATTCGTTGTTTGAAAAATTCGATGTAAAACGGGGGCTTCGTAACACTGATGGAACAGGCGTCCTGGTCGGGCTGACCAATATATGTGATGTTGTTGGCTATAAAAAAGAAGACGGAAAAGTTATAGCCATTCCCGGAAAACTGCTTTACAGGGGGATCGAAATAGAGGATATTACTGCAGGCTTTCAGAAGGAAGGAAGACACGGCTTCGATGAAACTGTATACCTCCTGCTCACAGGAAACCTTCCTACATCTGAAGAACTGAAGGATTTCTCGGCACATCTGGCCTCGCTCAGATCATTGCCTGATGATTTTGTGAAAGACATGATCCTGTCAATGAAGGGCAGAGATGTTCTCAACGTTCTCGCCAGATCAGTGCTTGGGCTTTATACCCTCGACCAGAGACCGGATGATATTTCCCTGCCGAATATGATCCGCCAGTCATTGAATCTGATTGCCAAGTTCCCGACAATAGTGGCTTATTCATACCAGGCGCTGAGACATCTTTACAAGGGCAAAACTCTTTCGATACGCCATCCCCAACCTAAACTTACTGTGGCTGAAAACTTTCTGTATCTGATAAAAGGGGAAAAGAAAGGATATTCAAAGCTTGAATCTGATCTTCTCGATCTTTTGCTTGTTCTTCATGCCGAACATGGAGGAGGAAATAACTCGACGTTTACGATGCGGGTTACGAGTTCATCGGAAACAGATATCTATTCTTCAGTTACCGCAGCGATCGGCTCCCTCAAGGGTCCATTGCACGGGGGAGCCAATGTGAGGGTTCTCGAAATGATGGAGAACATTAAATCACATGTAAAAGACTGGAAAAATGAAGCCGAAGTGGAGGCTTACCTTCTGAAGATACTCAATAAGAAAGCTAATGATCATTCCGGGAAGATATACGGAATAGGTCATGCCGTTTATACAATCTCAGATCCCAGGGCCGGATTGCTTAAGGCAAAAGCCAGGGAACTGGCAATTGAGAAGGGACGCCTCGATGAATTTGAGCTGTACGAAATGGTAGAGCGCATCACTCCTGAGGTCTTCCGGGTTTTCAAGGGTGAAAAGACTGCAAAGGTTGTCTGCATCAACGTTGACTTCTATTCGGGATTTGTTTATTCATGCCTTGAGATCTCAAAGGAACTTTATACACCTCTTTTTGCAATTGCCAGGGTTGCAGGATGGTGTGCACACAGGATCGAAGAGCTGACTTTCTCGGCCAAGAGACTGATACGGCCTGCTTTCAAGTACGTTTACGGACAGCATGAATATATACCAATGTCTGACCGCAGGAAATTTTAAGAACAAAAAACAATACTACATGAACACACTACCTGATGATCGTTTTCAGCTGGCATTTGATAAGATCCTGGAGGGAAACCTGCAGGATGCAGCCGGGATCCTGGAAGAAGAGCATGTTAAAAATCCGGGTAATATAGCTGTTTTACTTGAGCTGGGAAATATTTATTATATACTCTGTGAAATGTCAAAGTCTATAGAGTATTATAAGAAAATCCTTGAAATTAAGCCCCTTAGTCCTTATGTAATGTACAGGGTGGGTGTGGCGCTGTACCAGTCAACACATTTTTCCGAGGCTGCGGAGGTTTTCAACAGGATCATTGAATCGGAAAAACATCTGCCAATGACTTACATGTGGCTCGGACTTTGCTATTATCATCTTGGCCAGGAAGAAAAAAGCATTGCCTCTTACAGGAAATTGATTGAATACGGGCCTGAAACCGTTATGGCAAATTACTATATGGGTGTTGCAATGAAATCATCGGGCAAATACCACGATGCAATAATTCATTTTGAAAAACTCCTTCACCAGACTGATCAGCATGTTTCTGCACTATATCACCTGGGCCGGACATATATGAAGGATTATCAGTTTGAAAAGGCCAAGGTATATTTCAAAATGGCTATTGATCTTGATCCCGAAAACAAGAATGCGTCAGAAATGTATGATTATCTGATAAACGGATGAGGAATTCCTATTCATCCTCCTCTTCTTCATGATAGGCTTTTATAACCGCATCCTGAACATCTCCAGGCACTTGTGCATACTCCGAGAATTTCATGGTGTACATTGCCCGTCCGCCTGTAATTGAACTCAGGGCGGTTGAGTATTTATTCATTTCTGCAAGCGGGACCCTTGCCCTGACAACTTCAAAGCGTTTTTCGCTCGACATGCCTAGAACCATGCCGCGCCTTCCCTGCAGATCGCTTATAACATCACCCATCCTGTCAGCCGGAACCATTATCTCAACATCGTAAATAGGTTCAAGTATTTTCGGACCTGCATTCTTGAATGCCATGCTGAAGGCATTTCTTCCGGCAAGCCTGAAAGAAATTTCATTGGAATCAACAGGGTGCATTTTACCGTCATAAACATATACCCTGATATCCCTCGCATAGGAACCTGTCAGTGGCCCTACTTCCATTTTTTCCATAATACCTTTCAGGATTGCAGGCATGAAACGCGCATCGATGGATCCCCCGACAATGCAGTTAACATATATGAGCCTGCCTCCCCAGTCGAGATCAATTTCTTCCTTGGCCCTGACCGACAGCTTGATCTCCTTGTTCCCGAATTTCATCATGGTCAGTTCGGGAGACCCTTCCGTATATGGTTCAATAATAAGGTGAACCTCTCCGAATTGTCCTGCACCCCCTGACTGCTTTTTATGCCGGTATTCTGCCTGGGCTGCCTTGGTTATGGTTTCACGGTATGGTATCCTCGGAGGATTGAAATTTGTCGGTATCTTGTAAATATTGTCAAGATGCCATTTCATTATATTAAGATGGTATTCGCCCTGACCGTGGACCAGTATCTGCTTTAGCTCCTTGGAGTATTCCACAATTATGGTGGGATCTTCCAGGTGTATCTTGCCAAGGGCTTCGCCAAGTTTCTCATCGTCACTTTCACTCTGCGCCTTAATGGCTGTGCGGTATTTGGGCTCCGGGTAACTGATCCCCGCATACTTCCAGTCATTGCCCGGAGCATTCAAAGTATGGTCGGTCTTCGTGTTTTTCAGTTTCACAAAAGCCCCTATGTCCCCCGTGTTAAGTTCCTGGACACGCACCCGGTTTTTGCCGGCACAAACGTACAGTTGAGATAAACGCTCCTTTACACCATTGTTGCTGTTTACAACTTCCATGTTTTCAGTAATTTTTCCTGAAAACACCCTGAAATAGTTTATTTCGCCGATATGCTCCTCAATGGATGACTTGAAAACATATACTGAAGCCGGCCCTGCAGGATCAGCTTTTACCAAATCTCCCCTGCTGTTTACGGGAGGCGGCATGTCCGTGATGGAAGGTGCCTCACTGACGATGAATTCCATCAGGCTGTCGACACCAATGTTGTTTTTTGCCGATAAACAGAAAACAGGGAATATTCCCCTTGTAACAATTCCTTTTGCAATACCTCTCCGGATTTCCTCTTCCGTCAGGCTGTCATTTGCAAAGAACTGCTCCATCAACGATTCATCGCTTTCAGCAGCCTTTTCGACAAGGGCATTATGCAGTTCAAGTGCCTTCTCCATCTGATCCTCGGGGATATCAAGTATTTTTGATATGCCACCCTCGACCGGATACTGAAGCATTTTCATCCTGAGGACATCAATAATGGAATTGAAACCGGCACCTTCATTGACAGGATACTGAACAACATTTGTATTGCTCCCGAACCTGTCTTTCATCATTTCTATCGACCTCTCAAAGTTGGCTTTTTCATGATCAAGTCCATTTACCACCAGAATCAGTGGTTTGTGAGCTTTCTCAGCATGCCTGAAAGCTATTTCCGAACCTACCTCAACCCCGTTCTGTACGTTTATTGTAAGCACTGCACAATCAGTGGCGAAGAGAGATGAAACAACATTGCCGCTAAAATCATCCAGCCCGGGTGTATCTATAATATTGATCTTTTTGTTCCTGAATTCACTGTAAAGGACAGTCGAATAAATTGAATTGCCGTTTTCATGTTCCACAGGACGATAGTCGGATACGGTATTCCTGGCATCAACGGTCCCTCTTCTTTCGATAACCCCTCCATTAAAAAGCATTGCTTCACACAATGTTGTTTTTCCTGATCCTGAATTCCCGAGAATAGCTATGCTTTTTATCTGGCCGGTCTGGTATGTTTTCATGGTTTTTTCTGATATTTTATTTTTTACTGATTGTTTTCAAAGCCTGTTTCGGAGGGGACAAAAATAACAAATTTTTAAAAACTGTTTAAGACAGAGTGTAAATTCAGGATTTTTTATTTTCTTTGCACCAGTTTTTTGAAATGCAGGAGTACCGGGATTTCTTTCAAGGTAAGTTTATAAAAAGATTTTTCTCAGGGAAATGTCGGGAAGGAACCTGTTGATAACTTACATTTTTCAGTAAGATATTCTGTTCAAAGACGCAATAAAGGCTGATTATTAACAGTCATTGACACCTGTTTCGGGTTTAGCTTGTGTTTGAAAAAATTATGACAATAGTTTGTGGAATAATAAATAAAAACAATACCTTTGCACACCAATTTTTTAAGTAGAATTTAATGCTAAAATCACAGGATTTATGCCGACAATACAACAGTTAGTAAGGAAAGGCAGAAAAAAGCTGATAGATAAAAGTAAGGCACCTGCTTTGGATTCTTGTCCCCAGAGAAGAGGCGTTTGTGTACGTGTTTACACCACCACTCCGAAAAAACCAAACTCGGCAATGAGAAAAGTAGCCAGGGTCAAGCTTACCAATCAGAAGGAAGTCAATGCATATATTCCCGGTGAGGGTCACAATCTGCAGGAACACTCTATTGTCCTGATAAGGGGAGGAAGGGTTAAGGACCTTCCGGGAGTGCGCTATCATCTCGTACGGGGAGCCCTCGATACATCAGGGGTTGATGGTCGTACTCAGCGAAGATCGAAATACGGTGCAAAACGACCGAAAAAATAACACTTAAAGGATTAAGATAATGAGAAAAACAAAGCCGAAAAAGAGGATCCTTCTGCCGGATCCGAAATATAACGATCCTTATGTGACAAGATTTGTGAATAATCTTATGTACAGCGGTAAGAAAAACCTTGCCTTTAAGATTTTTTATGATTCACTCGAAATAGTTGGAGACAAGTTCAGGAACGAAGGCAAAACACCGCTGGAAATATTCAAGCAGGCACTTGAAAATGTTACCCCGCAGGTGGAGGTTAAGGCCAGGCGTGTCGGAGGGGCTACCTTCCAGGTGCCAATGGAGATCCGCGCCGACAGAAAGATAAGCATCAGCATGAAAAACATGATTTCGTTCGCAAGAAAAAGGACAGGTCATTCAATGGCTGAACGTCTTGCTGCTGAGGTTATGGCTGCTTACAAACTGGAAGGCGGCGCTTATAAAAAGAAAGAAGATACCCACCGGATGGCTGAAGCAAACAAGGCTTTCGCTCATTTCAGGTTTTAACCCCTTTAAATCCATCCACATTTCAGATACTTAATGGATTCAAACCTGAAATATACCAGAAACATCGGGATCATGGCCCACATTGATGCCGGAAAGACCACTACGACGGAGAGGATTCTGTTCTATACAGAACGTACTCATCGCATGGGAGAGGTTCATGATGGCAATGCACAGATGGACTGGATGGTTCAGGAACAGGAAAGAGGGATTACCATTACTTCAGCTGCCACCACAACTTTCTGGAAATATCGCGGGGATAATTATAAAATAAACATAATTGATACACCCGGACATGTCGACTTCACTGTTGAGGTTGAAAGGTCACTCAGGGTACTCGATGGTGCCGTGGCTATTTTTTGTGCCGTTGGCGGTGTGGAACCACAGTCTGAGACCGTATGGCGGCAGGCTAACAAATATAAGGTCCCGAGAATTGCTTTTATAAATAAAATGGACAGGGCCGGAGCTGATTTCTTTGGTGTTGTCCAGCAGATCAGGGAAAAGCTTGGGGCAAACCCAGTGCCTATTCAGCTGCCGATTGGCTCTGAAGACGACTTTAAGGGAGTTGTTGACCTGGTTTCAATGAAAACAGTGGTTTACAATGACAATGATGCCACCGGTTCTCATTTTACTGTTGGTGAAATACCCGACGAATTGATTGATGAAGCCAATGAATGGAGGGGCAGACTGATTGAATCCGTTGCAGATGTTGATGATACCCTTCTTGCACGATACCTCGAGGACCAGTACTCAATAACCAGTGATGAAATATTGGATGCACTCAGAAAATCGTCTGTCCACGGCCTGGCGGTACCTGTATTATGCGGTGCCTCTTTCAGGAACAAGGGTGTTCAGCGGCTTCTTGATGCCATTGCGGCATTCCTGCCTTCACCGCTTGATATCGGCCCGGTTACCGGTATAGATCCCAGAAACGATAGTGAAGTGAGCCGCGAGCCGGATGTGAACGAACCCCTTGCAGCACTTGCTTTTAAAATTGCTACGGATCCTTTTGTCGGACGACTTGTTTTCCTTAGGGTCTACTCTGGCGTTTTAAAGGCAGGCGACACGGTTCTGAATACGCGCACGGGAAAACGGGAAAGGATTAACCGCCTCTTCCAGATGCATGCCAACAAACAGAACCCCAAGGAAGTAATTTATGCTGGCGATATCTGCGCCGGGGTCGGCTTTAAGGATCTTAAAACTGGCGATACTTTATGTGCCATCAACAAACCGATACTGCTCGAATCAATGGATTTTCCCGACCCTGTGATCGGGATTGCGGTTGAACCCAAAACACAGGCTGATGTTGATAAACTGTCACTGGCACTTAACAAACTGGCAGAAGAGGATCCCACTTTCCAGGTAAGGATTGACCCGGATAGCGGACAGACCATAATAAACGGTATGGGCGAGCTTCACCTTGAGATCCTCATAGACAGGCTTAAAAGGGAATTCAAGATCGAATGCAACCAGGGTGTACCCCAGGTTGCCTATAAGGAGGCGATCACAACGAGTACCGAATTCCGTGAAATTTTCAGGAAACAAACGGGCGGCAAGGGTAAGTTTGCAGACATAGCGGTTTTAATGATGCCCGGGGAAAATGGTGTAAGAGGACTCCAGTTTGTTAATGAAGTCAGGGGAGGCAATATTCCCAAAGAATTCATTCCATCAGTTGAAAAGGGATTCCGGGAGGCAATGGCTAACGGCCCGCTGGCAGGATTCCCTCTCGAGAGCCTGAAGATAGTACTGAAGGATGGTTCATACCACCCGGTTGATTCAGATTCACTCTCCTTTGAAATTGCAGCGAAACAGGCGTTCAGGAAATATGCCGGCAAATGCAATCCGGTAATTCTTGAACCCATCATGTCGACCGAGGTTGTTACCCCCGAGGAATATGTGGGCGATGTAATAGGCGATTTCAACAGGAGAAGGGGTAAGGTTGAAGGTATGGAATCAAAAGCCGGTTCGAGGGTTATCAGGGCAAAGGTACCACTGGCCGAAAAGTTTGGTTATGTTACCGTACTGAGAACACTTACTTCCGGCAGGGCAACTTCCACAATGGAGTTTTCCCATTACGAAGAAGTGCCTGCAGAAATTGCAAACAGAATAGTTGAAATTACCAAAGGAAAAATTCTTTAAAAATGAGTCAGAAAATCCGTATTAAACTAAAATCTTACGATCACAATCTGGTGGATAAGTCAGCAGAGAAAATTGTTAAGACAGTTAAATCCACGGGGGCAGTCGTAAGCGGACCCATCCCGCTTCCTACACACAAGAGAATATACACTGTCCTTCGCTCACCGTTTGTAAACAAGAAGGCGCGGGAACAGTTCCAGCTTTCATCATACAAAAGGCTGCTTGACATTTACAGTTCAACCCCGAAAACGATTGATGCTCTCATGAAGCTTGAACTTCCCAGCGGGGTGGAAGTAGAAATAAAAGTGTGAAACCGGTAAAGTAATCATAAAATGCAGGGATTAATTGGAAAAAAAGTGGGGATGACATCCGTTTTCGATGAGGACGGAAAGAATATTCCATGTACGGTACTGCAGGCTGGTCCGTGTGTAGTGACTCAGGTCAAAACCAGGGAGAAGGACGGTTATTCTGCCGTGCAGCTTGGTTTTGACGAGAAGAAGGAGAAACATACTACAAAAGCTGAATTGGGTCATTTCAGGAAGGCTGGCACAACTCCAAGGAAGAAGCTCGTCGAATTCACGGGTTTTGATGAAGGGCAGGTTAAGGAGGGTGAGGTGCTTACTGCCGAATTTTTTACCCATACTGACTGGGTCGATGTCAGGGGCTGGTCAAAGGGAAAAGGTTTCCAGGGTGTGGTCAAACGCCATGGTTTCGGAGGTGTAGGTGATCAGACCCATGGACAGCATAACAGGGGCAGGGCTCCCGGTTCCCTGGGTGCTTCATCTTTTCCGTCAAGGGTTCTGCCTGGAATGAAGATGGCCGGACGGACCGGCGGCAACAAAGTGATTTCTTATAGCATGCGGGTAGTTAAATTAATGACTGATAAGAATTTAATTATAGTCAGAGGATCAGTCCCCGGCCCCAAAGGTGGTTACGTAATAATTACAAAATAATGGAATTAGCGATTCTTAATATTGATGGTAAGGAAACCGGACGAACAGTGAATCTCAATGATTCTGTTTTCGGCATTAGACCAAATGACCATGCCATATATCTGGATACAAAACAGTTCCTTGCAAATCAGCGGCAGGGAACACATAAATCCAAGCAGCGTGGTGAGATTGCCGGCAGTACAAGAAAGATCAAAAGACAAAAAGGTACAGGTACTGCCCGAGCAGGAAGCGTGAAAAATCCGCTTTTCCGGGGAGGAGGCCGTATTTTTGGTCCGGAGCCCAGGTTCTACGGATTCAAACTGAATAAGAAAGTAAAACAACTGGCAAGAAAATCAGCACTTTCCTATAAGGCAGCAACAAATAATATCATAGTTGTGGAAGACTTCTCCTTCGAAACACCAAAAACAAAGGAAATTCTGAAAGTTGGAGACAGCCTGAATATCATGAGGAAAAAATCCCTGATTGTTTTACCGGAACAAAATAAAAACATATATTTGTCATCCCGAAATGTACAAGATATTGAAGTTGTAACTGCTGAAGAATTAAATACTTACAGAATAATGAGAGCTTCAACTCTGGTACTGTTGGAGAGTGCGGTTGACGTTTTGCAGGCTGCTTTTGAAAATCAGAAAACTTTGAGTGATGAATATTTTGCTTAAACCGATAGTGTCGGAAAAGATGACAAACCAGGGCGACAAATACAATCGCTATGGTTTTTACGTTGCAAAAAACGCTAATAAATTGCAGATAAAGAAAGCTATTGAAGAGTTGTACGGAGTAACCGTCGACTCAGTAAATACGATGCGATACGGCGGAAAGCGCAAAAGCAGGAACACCCGTTCGGGCTACCTGGTTGGAAAAACTGCCGCCACCAAGAAAGCTGTTGTAACACTTGCTGAAGGTAACAAGATCGACTTCTACAGCAACATTTAAAAACTATCATGGCAGTAAGAAAAATTAAACCTGTAACACCAGGTCAGAGAAACAAGATCATCAGCGCTTTTGACAAAATAACCAGCGCTGTGCCGGAGAAATCCCTCCTCCGCCCGGTTAGAAAAACCGGAGGAAGGAATGCCAGCGGCAGGCAGACCATGCGGTACATTGGTGGAGGCCATAAAAGGATGTACAGGATAATCGATTTTCTCAGGCAAAAGGATGACATGCACGCAACTGTCAGATCAATAGAATATGATCCAAACCGCTCATCCCGTATTGCGCTGGTCGTTTATGAGGACGGGGAAAAGAGATACATCGTCGCGCCTGCCGGCCTTGAGGTAGGACAGAAAATTATCTCAGGTAAAAACGCTTCCCCTGAAATTGGCAATACAATGTTCCTGAATGATATTCCGCTTGGTACGGTGATTCATAATATTGAACTCAAACCCGGGAAAGGGGGCGCACTTGCCAGGAGTGCGGGAACCTATGCACAGCTTTCAGCCAGGGAAGGGAAATATGTCACAATCAAGCTCCCTTCAGGGGAAACGAGAATTGTACTGACAAGCTGCCGGGCAACAATCGGAGCTGTTTCCAATCCTGACCACAGTCTCGAAAAATCGGGAAAGGCCGGACGGACACGCTGGCAGGGACGACGCCCGAGGGTCAGGGGTGTTGTTATGAATCCGGTTGATCATCCAATGGGTGGTGGGGAAGGCCGCGCTTCAGGAGGCCATCCAAGATCGCGCAAGGGTGTTCCTGCCAAAGGGTATAAAACACGCGATAAAAAGAAATACTCTGACAAATATATTATTGAAAGAAGGAAAAAATAGTTGATACATTATGAGCAGATCTATAAAAAAAGGCCCTTTCATTGACTACAAGCTGGAGACAAGAATCCTTGCAATGAATGAAGGACAAAAGAAATCTGTACTTAAGACCTGGTCGAGGAGATCTGTCATATCTCCCGACTTTGTCGGTCATACAATAGCTGTTCACAACGGAAATAAATTCATTCCCGTTTACATTACCGAAAACATGGTGGGACATAAGCTCGGTGAATTTGCTCCTACCCGCATGTTCAGGGGGCATTCGGGCAACAAATAAAATGTGATGTAAACCTGAAAAATATCTGGAAATGGGTGCAAGGAAAAGAATTACGGCAGAGAAACGAAAAGAAGCTTCAAGGAACAAATACCAGGCTGTCCTCAGAAACTGTCCTACATCGCCAAGAAAGATGAGACTGGTCACAGGGCTTATCAGGGGAAAGGAAGTCAACAAGGCACTTGACATTCTCAAATTCAGTAAACAGGAGGCCTCACGCAAACTTGAAAAACTGCTGCTTTCTGCTATTTCAAACTGGCAGGTTAAAAATGAAGGAGTCAGGATTGAGGAAAGCAATCTGTATGTCAGCCAGATCAGTGTTGACGGTGGCCGCACCATGAAACGGCTGCAGACTGCGCCCCAGGGAAGGGCATACAGGATCAGGAAGAGATCCAATCATGTCACCCTGGTCCTCGACAGCATGAATAAGGATAACGAAAATACATCAAATTAAATCAGATGGGACAAAAAGCTAATCCGATAGGTAACCGATTGGGCATAATCAAAGGTTGGGACTCTAACTGGTATGGAGGGAGTGATTTCTCCAGCAAGCTGGTTGAAGATACCAAGATCAGGGAATATCTTAATGCGCGGCTTGCAAAAGCCAGTCTGTCAAGAATTGTAATCGAAAGAACCCTGAAACTGATCACGGTAACTGTCAATACTGCCAGGCCGGGTATTATCATCGGGAAAGGAGGACAGGAGGTTGATAAGCTTAAGGAAGAGCTGAAGAAAATTACAAAGAAAGAGGTTCAGATCAATATTTTCGAGGTAAAACGCCCTGAGCTTGATGCCAATATTGTGGCTAACAATATTGCCCGTCAGCTTGAAGGCAAGATTTCGTACCGTCGTGCAATAAAAATGTCAATAGCATCCACAATGAGAATGGGAGCGGAAGGTATAAAGGTGCTGATATCAGGTCGACTGGGAGGAGCAGAAATGGCAAGGAGCGAGACCTACAAGGAAGGTCGTATACCGCTTCATACCTTAAGGGCTGATATTGATTATGCTCTTGCTGAAGCCCATACGAAGGTTGGTTTGCTGGGAATCAAAGTCTGGATATGCAACGGCGAAGTGTACGGGAAGCGCGATCTCAGCCCGAATATTGGTGCTCGCAATGCCAAAGCCAAGGGACTGAAAAGGAAAATAAAGAAATAACGGATAAATAGGACAGTTTACCACTAAAAAATATATTTAGCTATGTTACAACCGAAAAGGACCAGGTACCGGAGAGCCCAGAAAGGCAGGATGAAAGGGAATGCACAGCGGGGAAATCAGTTGTCGTTCGGGTCATTTGGTATAAAGGCCCTCGAAGAATGCTGGATCACGGGAAGGCAGATTGAAGCGGCCCGCCAGGCAGTAACCCGCCATATGAAACGTGAAGGACAGCTATGGATAAGGGTGTTCCCTGACAAGCCCATAACCAAGAAACCTGCCGAGGTCCGTATGGGTAAGGGAAAAGGTGCACCGGAAGGGTTTGTTGTGCCTGTTACCCCTGGCAGAATATTAATGGAAGCCGAAGGTGTTCCCTATGAGGTGGCTAAAGAGGCACTGAGACTTGGCGCCCAGAAACTCCCCATTACCACCAAGTTTGTTGTAAGGCGTGATTACGTACAGGAATAATACTTACCGGAAATGAAAACTTCAGAAATAAAGGAACTCAGCACCCCCGACCTGATTGAACGAATTGACACTGAAAGAACCATGCTCGTTCGTATGAAGCTGAACCATGCAATTACCCCTCTTGACAATCCACAGAAAATCAAGCAGACAAGAATAACTATTGCACGGTTGCTCACAGAATTGCGAAGCAGGGAGTTAAATAAAGAAACAAAATAGCCGGATCAGTAATGGAAAGGAATATCAGAAAAGAACGTATTGGTGTTGTCGTCAGCAACAAGATGAACAAATCGATTGTGGTTGCCATCAAAAGAAAGGTAAAGCATCCCATTTACGGCAAGTTTGTCAACAGGACCAAGAAACTGATGGCTCACGATGAAGAGAACTCATGTAATATTGGTGATACTGTCCGGATATCAGAGGTCAGGCCTCTGAGTAAAAATAAATCCTGGAGGTTAGTTGAAATAATCGAAAGAGCCAAGTAATTATGATACAGCAGGAAAGCAGGTTAACAGTGGCCGATAACTCAGGTGCAAAGGAAGTATTGTGCATCAGGGTGCTTGGAGGAAGCAAGAAGAGATATGCAAGCGTCGGCGATAAAATTGTAGTAAGCATTAAGAGCGCACTTCCATCCGGTGACGCCAAGAAAGGTACTGTAAGCAAGGCAGTGGTGGTGAGGACCACCAAGGAAATCCGTCGTTCCGATGGTTCGTATATCAGGTTTGATGATAATGCGGTCGTCCTTCTCAACAACATGAATGAGGTTCGCGGAACCCGTATTTTCGGCCCTGTTGCCAGGGAATTGCGTGACAAGTATATGAAAATTGTATCACTTGCACCGGAGGTGTTATAAAATCTGACAGTAATGAACAAGAAACTGCATATCAAGAAAGGCGATACGGTTATGGTGATAACCGGTGAATCCAAGGGACAGAAAGGACGCGTGCTCAGGGTTGACAAAAGCAAGGAGAAAGCTATAGTTGAAGGACTTAACCTGGTTTCCAAGCATACAAAGCCTAATGCAAAATCGCCCCAGGGCGGCATTATCCGGAAAGAGGCCCCGATTCATATTTCAAACCTTATGCTTATTGACCCTACTTCAGGCAAACCAACAAGGATAGGAAGAAGGCTCAACAGCAACAATAAACTAGTGAGATATTCAAAAAAATCAGGAGAGGAGATAAAGTAATGTATACACCTGCATTGAAAACCAGATACAAAGAAGAGATCATTCCTGCACTGATGAAGGAATTCGGTTATAAAACCGTTATGCAGGTTCCCAGACTCGAAAAAATTGTACTTAATCAGGGAGTCGGTAAGGCAATAGCCGATAAGAAGCTGCTTGAATTCAGTGTCAAGGAGTTAACAGACATTGCCGGGCAGAAGGCCGTTCAGACTTATTCAACAAAGGATATTTCCAACTTCAAACTGAGACGCAACATGCCTATCGGTGTTATGCTCACCCTCCGCAAAAACAGGATGTACGAATTCCTGGAAAGGCTTATTTCCGTGGCACTTCCAAGAATCCGCGATTTCAAGGGAATCAGCTCAAAGCTTGACGGACGCGGCAACTACACGCTTGGAATAACCGAACAGATTATTTTCCCGGAAATAGATCTTGACAAAATCGCAAAAATTATGGGCCTTCAGGTCACATTCGTTACTTCTGCAAAAACTGATGAGGAAGCATTGGCTCTTCTCAAACAATTTGGATTACCATTTAAAAACATTAAAAACTGATTATATGGCTAAGGAATCAATGAAGGCCCGTGAAGTTAAACGTGCACGACTGACTGAAAAATACGCTGCAAAAAGGGCCAGACTCAAAGCCGAAGGTGATTATGTCGGATTAAGCCGTTTGCCGCGTAATTCAAATCCCAACAGGCTGCGTAACCGGTGCAAGATCACCGGAAGAACAAGGGGGTACATGCGGCAGTTTGGTGTCAGCAGGATAACTTTCAGGGAAATGGCATCTTTCGGTCTTATTCCTGGCGTGAAAAAAGCCAGCTGGTAAACATTAAAGCAAATATTAACCATATATTAAATATAAGATGACTGATCCAATTGCAGATTTGCTGACCCGAATAAGAAATGCCATCCATGCAGGTCATAGGGTTGTTGAAGCACCGGCATCAAATCTTAAGAAGGAAATTGCCAGAATATTGTTCGAGAAGGGTTATATTCTGAGCTATAAAGTTGTAGAGGGAGATACTCCCCAGGGTATCCTTAAGATTGCATTGAAATACAATCCGAGGAGCAGAAAGCCTGCCATCAAGAAGATCCAGCGGGCAAGCCGCCCCGGGCTCCGGTATTATGCTGGTGTTGATGAAATTCCCAGGGTTCTGAACGGACTCGGAATAGCTATCATTTCAACTTCCAGGGGACTGATGACTGACAAGGAGGCCAAAAAGGAAAATATTGGCGGGGAAGTACTATGTTATGTATATTAATCAGGAGGATAAATAAATGTCACGAATAGGAAAATTACCTGTAAACCTGCCCCATGGTGTCACGGTAAATATCAGCGACACCAATGTGGTTAGTGTGAAAGGACCTTTGGGTGAACTTACCCAAAAAATCGACGGCGACATGAAGGTGGAAGTTGTGGATAACACTATTGTTATAACCCGTCCTACAGATTCGAAAAATCACAAGTCGCTGCATGGACTCTACAGGGCTCTCATTGCCAATATGGTGACCGGAGTATCGCAGGGGTTCAAAAAAGAGCTCGAACTGGTGGGTGTCGGATATAGGGCTGAAGCGAAAGGACAATTACTTGAGATGAGCCTGGGATTTTCACATGATGTAATTATGCAGCTGCCTGAGGAAGTAAAGGTTGAAACCAAAACTGAGAGGAGAAGCAACCCGATAATCACCCTGACCTGTGCTGATAAACAGCTTATTGGTCATGTGGCAGCAAAAATCAGGTCCCTTCGTCCGCCTGAACCATACAAGGGCAAGGGGATTAAATTTGTCGGAGAACAGCTTAGAAGAAAGGCTGGAAAATCTGCGAGCGTCTGAGTAGGGAAGTAAACCGGAAAAAATTTAAAATTATGGCCTTAACCAAGTTGGAAAGAAGATCCAGGATAAGAATGAGGATCAGGAAAAAGATAAGCGGAACGGCAGAGAAGCCCCGGCTTGCGGTTTTTCGCAGTAATAAGCAGATATATGTTCAGGTGGTTGATGATCAGAAAGGGGTAACCCTTCTTTCAGCAAGTTCGAATGAGAAAGGCTTTGCCGGAAAAACCGGTATGAAAAAAACAGAACAGGCAAAGCTGGTTGGAAAGATGCTTGCCGAAAGATGCCTTGAAAAAGGGATATCCACCGTAGTCTTCGACAGAAGCGGTTACAAATATCATGGCAGAATAAAATCATTGGCTGATACAGCCCGCGAAGGCGGCTTAAAATTCTAATCAATTATGGGAAACGGAATAAGAAAAGTTAAAACCAGCGATCTCGAACTAAAAGACAGGCTCGTAAATATCCAGAGGGTTACAAAAGTTACCAAGGGGGGCCGTACATTCAGTTTTTCAGCTATCGTAGTCGTGGGAAATGAAGATGGGATTGTCGGTCACGGACTAGGGAAAGCCAGTGAAGTTACTACTGCCATTGCAAAAGGGATCGAGGATGCAAAGAAGAACCTTATAAAGGTACCTGTCATACATGGTACCGTTCCCCATGAGCAGGTGGCAAAATTCGGCGGGGCAAAAGTCTTTATCAAGCCTGCAACCGAAGGTACGGGAGTGAAGGCAGGAGGCGCAATGCGTGCAGTCCTTGAAAGCGTGGGAGTGAGAAACGTGCTGGCCAAATCAAAGGGTTCATCAAATCCTCATAACCTTGTGAAAGCCACTTTTGCGGCTCTTCTGGAGATGCGGGATGCATTCGCAATCGCTGAGCAGAGGGGAATTTCAATGGAAAGAGTGTTTAACGGATAGAAAAGCATTGAGAAATGGCAAGAATTCGCATTACCCAGATAAGAAGCAAGATCGGACGACCTGAAAGGCAGAAAAGAACCCTTGAAGCACTCGGAATCCGCAAGTTGAACCAGAGTGTTGAACACGAAGCAACCGCTCAGATCCTGGGAATGGTTGAAAGGATACGTCACCTGGTTAAGGTTGAGAACATTTAAGATATTAATGATATTATAAGCAAAATTATGGATCTGACTAACTTAAAACCTGCTAAAGGATCGGTAAAGAAGAGCAAGCGCCTTGGCCGCGGTCAGGGATCGGGGAAGGGAGGAACTTCCACCAGGGGGCATAAGGGAGCCAAGCAGAGATCAGGCTATAAAAAGAAACTGGGCTTTGAGGGAGGTCAGATGCCTCTCCAGAGGCGTATCCCCAAATATGGCTTTAAAAATGTGAACCGAAGGGAGTACAAAGCCATTAATATAAATATCCTTCAGATTCTTGCAGAAAGAGCTAATATTGACAAGATTGACACTGAAGTGCTTCTAAACGCCGGACTTATTTCGAAAAATGACCTTGTCAAGATACTCGGAAAGGGAACACTTGAAAGGAAACTTGAAGTCCATGCCCATGCTTTCAGTAAAAAGGCACTGGAAGCAATTGAGGCCCAGAATGGTACTGCAGTAAAAATTTAAGCTGATGAAATTTTTCCAGACTATAAAGAACATTTTCAAGATTGAGGATCTTCGCGCAAGACTGATCTATACCCTGGCAATTATAACACTTTACCGTCTGGGTAAGTATATATCCCTGCCCGGGATTGACCCTTCACAGCTGGCCGGCCTGAAAAGTCAGACCTCATCCGGCATCATGGGTCTGCTTGATATGTTCTCCGGAGGAGCATTTTCCCAGGCCTCGGTTTTTGCACTTGGAATAATGCCTTATATATCGGCTTCAATCGTTGTACAGCTGCTGGGTATAGTTTTTCCATACTTCCAGAAGCTGCAGAAAGAAGGTGAAAGCGGACGAAGAAAGCTGAATCAGTATACAAGGTACCTTACCGTGGGAATCCTGTTGCTCCAGGCGCCTACATACCTGGTAAACCTTTCCGCACAGCTTCCCGCAACCGCTTTCGTGATCCAGGGCTGGTTTTTCAGATTCTCATCTGTGGTGATCCTTACGGCGGGTACAATGTTCGTGATGTGGCTGGGCGAAAGGATCACAGATAAAGGGATAGGTAACGGCATTTCCCTGATAATAATGATAGGGATCGTGGCAAGGATGCCGGCCAATTTTATTTTTGAAGCGGGAACCCGGCTTAATGGCGCAGGCGGTCCTATAGCACTTATTGTTGAAATAGTGATACTGTTCGTGGTAATACTTGGTACCATAATGCTTGTTCAGGGAACCCGCCGTGTACCAGTTCAGTATGCAAGGAGAATAGTCGGTAACAAGCAATACGGAGGCGTCCGGCAGTATATACCCCTTAAAGTAAATGCAGCAGGTGTCATGCCGATTATATTTGCCCAGGCCATCATGATGCTTCCCATAATAATTGCAGGATATTCAAATGCAAGTTCGGGATTTGTGGTGGCGTTCTCCAACATGTATGGTTTCTGGTACAACCTGGTCACCGGAATATTGATTATCCTGTTCACCTATTTCTACACTGCCGTTACAATCAATCCTGTCCAGATGGCAGAAGACATGAAGAAAAACGGCGGTTTTATACCGGGAATAAAGCCAGGAAGGAAAACCGTTGAATTCTTTGACACCATTATGTCGAGAATAACCCTGCCGGGATCCGTTTTTCTGGCTCTCATCGCAATTTTGCCTGCGATTGTCGTTAAGGCGGGGATAACTCCCCAGTTTGCCCAGTTTTACGGAGGTACGTCCCTGCTGATCCTGGTTGGTGTTGTGCTCGATACCCTCCAGCAGATTGAAAGTCATCTGCTGATGCGTCATTATGACGGCCTTATGAAATCGGGCCGTGTTAAGGGGCGATCAGGTGCGGTCACTTCAATTTAACAAGATTAACGTTCTTTGATGTTGTATATAAAGACTGATGAAGAGGTCGGACTGTTAAGGAAGAGCAACATGCTGGTATCAAAAACACTGGCTGAAGTCGCTTCATTTATCAGGCCGGGGATTACCACTCTTTATCTCGACGGGATCGCCGAATCCTATATACGCGATAATGGCGGCATCCCGGCGTTCAAGGGATATGGCGGCTTCCCTGCAACCCTCTGTACATCCGTTAATGAAGAAATCGTTCATGGCATTCCTTCGGGATATGTCCTCAGGGAAGGGGATATTATATCGGTCGACTGCGGAGTAATTCTCGGGGGATGGTATGGCGACAGCGCATATACTTTTCCGGTGGGGGAGATAAGTGATGACGTGAAACGATTGCTCCGTATAACAAAAGAGTCGCTTGAGGAAGGAGCCAGGGAGGCTGTTGCAGGAAACAGGGTGGGGGATATATCACATGCTGTCCAGAAAAGGGCTGAAAGCGGAGGTTATTCAGTAGTACGGGAGCTTGTCGGGCATGGCCTTGGCAGAAAACTCCATGAACCCCCTGAAGTGCCCAATTACGGGAAACGCGGCACGGGAATAAAGCTGGAGAAAGGGATGGTGATCTGTATTGAGCCCATGATCAACATGGGGAAAAAAGATACTATTCAGCTCAGGGATGGTTGGACAGTAAGGACCCTGGACGGCAAACCTTCAGCACATTTTGAGTATGCAGTTGCGGTGGATAAGGGAAAAGCTGATATCCTGACTACTTTTGAATTCATTGAGGAAGTTTTAAATAAAATGTAATCGTATGTCGAAACAAGCATCAATCGAACAGGACGGTACTATAATTGAAGCCCTTTCCAACGCTATGTTCAGGGTGGAGCTCGAAAACGGACACGTTATAACCGCACATATTTCCGGCAAGATGAGGATGCATTACATCAAGATACTGCCGGGTGATAAGGTGAAGGTGGAAATGTCGCCGTATGATCTGACAAAAGGGAGAATAACATTCAGGTATAAATAAGTAATATTAAGATAATGAAAGTAAGGGCATCTGTTAAAAAGCGCAGCGCCGACTGCAAAATCGTGAGGCGCAAGGGGCGCTTGTATGTAATCAGCAAGAAAAATCCCAAGTTCAAACAGAGACAGGGATAATTTGTGTAATTTTGCAATTTATTTAAGAATAATAATATATGGCACGAATAGTTGGTGTTGACTTACCCAGGAACAAAAGGGGTGAAATTGGCCTGACCCATATCTATGGAGTCGGGAGGAGCACTGCACAGAAAGTACTTGATGAGGCTGGTATTGACCGTAATGTAAAGGTTCAGGACTGGACCGATGAACAGATTAATACAATCCGCCGCATTTTAAACGACAACTATAAGCTCGAGGGGGAATTGAGATCCGAAACCCAGCTTAATATCAAAAGACTGATGGATATTGGCTGCTACCGGGGGGTCCGCCACCGTCTTGGCCTGCCTGTAAGAGGGCAGAGTACCAAGAATAATGCCAGAACCCACAAGGGAAGAAAGAAAACCGTTGCAAATAAGAAAAAAGCTACTAAATAATTAATTGGAACATGGCAAAAAAAACCGGAGCGCAGAAGAAAAGAATTGTTAAGGTGGAACCTAACGGTCAGGCTCATATTCATTCGTCGTTCAATAATATCATTGTTACACTCACAAACAATTCCGGTCAGGTTATTTCATGGGCCTCGGCAGGAAGGATGGGCTTCAAGGGATCGAAAAAGAACACTCCATATGCAGCCCAGATGGCATCGGAAGAATGTTCAAAGGTGGCATACGATCTGGGACTGAGAAAGGTAAAGGTCTTTGTCAAGGGCCCGGGCGCTGGTCGTGAGTCGGCTATCAGGTCAATCAACAATGCAGGAATAGAGGTCACTGAAATAGTCGACGTGACACCAATGCCGCATAACGGATGCCGTGCACCAGGCAGAAGACGGGTGTGATTTCAAACTTCAAACTTTTTCCAGGAATTTAAAATAAGCGAACATGGCAAGATATATTGGCCCGAAATCGAGAATTGCAAGAAAATTCGGGGAACCTGTTTACGGACCCGATAAATACCTCGACAGAAAAAATTTCCCGCCGGGGCAGCACGGGATCAACAAGAAAAGAAAGAAAACATCGGAATATGGTGTTCAGCTGAGAGAAAAGCAAAAGGTCAAGTACACTTACGGAATACTTGAACGTCAGTTCCGGAATACCTTTGAAAAAGCTTCGGCCAGCAAGGGTGTAACGGGTGAGGAGCTTCTGAAACTCCTTGAATCACGACTTGATAATGTGGTATACCGTTTTGGAATTGCACTTACAAGGGCTTCTGCAAGGCAGCTTGTTTCACACCGTCATATCACTGTAAATGGCAACGTGGTCAACATACCATCATATCAGCTCAGCCCCGGTGATATTGTTGGTGTCCGCGAGAAATCAAAATCCCTCGAAAGGATAACAGAATCCCTCGCCACAAGAAAATACTCAAGGCTCCCATGGCTGGAATGGGACGATGCACAAATGGCAGGCAAGTTCATGACTGTGCCGGAACGCTCTGATATTCCTGAAGATATTAAGGAACAGCTAATCGTTGAATTGTATTCCAAGTAATAATATAAGCTAAATTCTATGGCCATTCTATCATTCCAAAAGCCTGACAAGGTAATAATGCTTGAAGCCAATAACCGATTGGGGAAATTTGAGTTTCGACCCCTCGAGCCCGGCTATGGCATTACCGTTGGAAATGCCCTGAGGAGAATCCTTCTGTCTTCCCTGGAGGGATATGCAATTACCACGGTGAAAATCGACGGGATCGATCACGAATTCTCCACAATCACAGGAGTTATTGAGGATGTAACCGAGATCATCCTTAACCTCAAGCAGATCCGTTTTAAAAGAATTGTCGAAGACGTTGATCACGAAAAGGTGACGGTCAAATTCAGCGGCCAGGATGTGTTCAGGGCCGGCAACCTGAACAGCGTGCTGAGCAGCTTTGAAGTTCTCAATCCCGATCTGGTAATCTTCAGAATGGAACCAGATGTAAAAATCCAGATGGAACTGACCGTTAACAAGGGAAGAGGATATGTACCGGCTGAGGAAAACCAGCCAGCCGACAGTGAATTCGGGCTGATTGCACTCGACTCGATATTCACACCTATAAAAAATGTAAAATATACAGTCGAGAATTACCGGGTAGAGCAAAAAACCGACTACGAGAAACTCCTTCTTGAAATAGAAACCGACGGTTCCGTCCACCCAAAGGAAGCCCTTAAGGAAGCCGCAAAAATACTGATTTATCACTTTATGCTGTTTTCCGATGAAAAGATTACCCTCGATTCGGACGATAAGCTTGCAAATGAGGAATTTGATGAAGAAATACTGCACATGCGTCAGCTGCTTAAGACTAAGCTGATTGACCTCGACCTGTCAGTCAGGGCGCTGAACTGCCTTAGGGCAGCTGAGGTTGAAACCCTTGGCGACCTGGTTAAATTCAACAAGAATGACCTTCTCAAATTCAGGAATTTCGGAAAGAAATCCCTTACCGAGCTGGATGAACGCCTTGAGTCGATGAACCTGTCGTTTGGAATGGATGTGGCAAAGTACAAGCTTGATAAAGACTAATTTAAAACCGGATAAGGAATAAACAAATGCGACATAATAAAGTAATTAATCATCTCGGAAGAACAAGCTCACACAGAAAGGCAATGATGGCCAATATGGCAACGTCGCTGATTATGCACAAGAGAATTACCACAACGCTTGCCAAGGCAAAAGCCCTCAGGTCCTATGTTGAGCCTCTGATCACAAAGTCAAAAGATGATTCCACACATTCCAGGCGGGTTGTATTCAGTTACCTGCAGGATAAAACTGCTGTCTCCGAACTTTTCAGGGAGATTTCCCCTAAAATTGCAGACAGGCCGGGCGGATATACAAGAATACTGAAAACAGGAAGCAGGTTGGGCGATAGTGCTGAAATGTGCATTATTGAGCTCGTTGATTACAATGAGGGTATGCTTGGGATAGAAACAACCAAAGCCAAACCCGGAAGACGCAGAAGGTCCGCAAAGAAGACCCGTACCGAAACGGATGCTTCAAAAACAGCAAAGCCTGCTTCTGCAAAGGCAAAACAGGTTCCGGAAACTCCTGCAGTTGATGACAAATCACCTGAACCTGATGCCACCGACGTTGCTGAATCTGAAGACAAGGAATAATTAGCAATGCAATGTTTCCCTCATGTTAAAATACATTACCGGGTACGGGAACACATCAATGAAGGACACTAATGAGACAAGCATTCTTACCTGCGGCTCTGCCATATGGCTGACCTGAGATGCTGAACCCGGACCTGTAATTGCCCGATTTTTAAAACACCCGTAAAGGCATTGAACCAAGTTCGAATACTTACCATTGTCAAATAAAAAAATAAATTCCTATGGGACAGATAGTTAATGTACATGCCCGTGAAATTCTCGATTCCCGCGGCAATCCTACAATTGAAGTTGATGTTTTAACGGCCAGCGGTTTCCAGGGACGGGCTGCAGTGCCTTCAGGTGCCTCTACGGGCGAAAATGAGGCGCTTGAACTCCGCGACGGGGATGAATCCCGTTATCTCGGAAAGGGAGTCTTGAAGGCTGTCCATAACGTAAACAACGTAATCGCTGAAGAAGTCATGGGTATGGATGTCACCGAGCAGGCTGCCATTGACAGGAAAATGCTGGAGCTCGATGGTACTAAAACCAAGAGCAACCTGGGTGCGAATGCCATCCTGGGTGTATCCCTTGCTGTCGCCAAAGCCGCCGCCGCTTACCACGGGCTTCCCCTTTACCGCTACATAGGAGGTTCAAATGCAATAACCCTTCCTGTGCCAATGATGAATATAATAAACGGAGGATCCCATTCCGACGCACCCATTGCTTTCCAGGAGTTTATGATCAGGCCGGTTGGAGCAACCAGTTTCCATGAGGGCCTCAGAATGGGTGCCGAAGTCTTCCATTCTCTCAAGAAAGTGCTGAAAAAACGCGGATTAAGCACGGCTGTCGGTGATGAGGGAGGCTTCGCCCCGAATCTCGACGGGCCGGAGGATGCCCTCGAAACTATTGTTAATGCAATAACAGCAGCTGGATATAAACCCGGTTCCGATATCACCATAGCCCTTGATGCCGCAGCGTCCGAGTTTTATAAAGACGGGATCTATGATTATTCAAGGTTCCAGGGGCAGAATGCACCCCGGAAATCATCTGCCGAACAGGTTGATTACTTTGAGAAGCTGACAGGTATGTTTCCAATTGATTCTATTGAGGATGGAATGGCTGAAAGTGATTGGGACGGTTGGAAACTGATGACTCAAAGGCTCGGACATAAAATCCAGATTGTGGGCGATGATGTTTTTGTCACCAATGTTGAATATCTGAAAAAAGGTATTGAACTCGGCTGTGCCAACTCCATACTTGTTAAACTGAACCAGATCGGTTCACTCACGGAAACACTCAATGCCATCGACATGGCCCACAGGGCAGGTTACACTGCTGTGATCTCACACCGTTCCGGCGAAACTGAAGATTCAACCATTGCTGACGTGGCTGTTGCAGTGAATGCAGGGCAGATTAAAACAGGCTCCTGCAGCAGGACTGACAGGATCTGCAAATACAACCAGCTGCTCAGGATTGAGGAGTCACTTGGTAACCTTGCTGTTTACGGATATAAAAAATAATTCATTCAGAAATTGAATAATTACTATACCAGGCATTTTACGGGGAAACACAGATATCCGCTTTGTGTAAACCCGCCAGACTATTGCAAGCCCATGTGTGAATACATACATGGGCTTCATTTTTCGGACTTTTCCGACGTTATTAACAATTGTTGATAACGTGTGTTTATATCCCGTGTAAAATAATGAAAAGCTGCCTGGTCGTTGTATCATTTTCTTATATTACATTTGGTCTATCAGATGAGAGATAAAAGGTTGCTCAAATGATGCGGAACCGGAAAAGGTTTCTTAAGTGGAACAAGTTCCGGTTCTCTCGGACCTTCGGGACCGCGCACCAGGAGAGCCGAAGTCTGGACGAATGAACCCCGGTTCAGGATGTTCAGCAGATCGGAGAAAATCGGAAACGTTCTTTCAACGATTGGGTCACAGGGCTTCAGGAAAAAGAGACTTCGGTCACGATTTCCCGAAACTGGTGCGATTCCTTCGGGAATTGATCCCAGGGCCTGAATGACACTTCGTCCCGGAAGTCCCGCTCCGGCGGGAAAAAAGGACAGCCGGAAGGTTCTGCCGTAAAAGGCAGATCCGGAAAGCCCAGGGCAGTAAAGCCTGACCCAGCGTCAGGAAATACCGCCGACCAAAATAACAGTAATCTGACGTCATACACGGCTTCGGCTGTAAATGATGGATGGGAACTAATCCAAGGAATAGTTCCCATCACTGTTTTATATACCCCCATATTCAATATCTTTATGCCTTTAAATATTCATAATGGCATACTCCGGACTATCATCATATATCAGAAAGCTTGAGGAAGAAGGCGAACTCCACAGAATAAAATCATTCGTTAATCCTGTCCTTGAAATAACCGATATTGCCGACAGAGTCTTCAAGGCAGGCGGAAAGGCGCTTTTGTTCGAAAATACGGGAACCAGGTTTCCACTGCTTATTAATGCCTTCGGTTCCGGCAAACTCATTTCACTTGCTTTAAGTCAGACGGACATTTCATCTGCCGCCGCTGAAATTGAAAAAATCCCCGGTCTGTTAACCCGGAAGCATGCTTCACTCCTGAATAAGATCTCAGCCCTGCCCAAACTCCTGGAACTGTCAAAATTCCTGCCTGCGACAAGCCGGAAAAAGGGGAAATGCCAGCAGATCGTCATCAATGACCCGGATCTTTCAATATTCCCGGTACTGAAATGCTGGCCTCACGACGGGGGGCGCTTTTTTACCCTCCCCATGGTCCATACTTCTGATCCTGAGACCGGCGCAACTAATGTTGGAATGTACAGAATACAGATCCTCAATGCCAGTACGGCGGCAATGCACTGGCACAGGCATAAAACCGGTGCCAAACATTTTGAAGCCTGGAAAAAGAAAAAATGCAGAATGCCTGTGACTGTAACACTGGGAGGCGATCCGGTTTATGCTTATTCTGCCACTGCTCCCCTTCCTGAAAATATCAATGAGTACATTCTTGCCGGATTCCTCAGAAAGAAAAAGGTCAGGCTGGTTAAATGCCTTACCAACGACCTGTACATTCCTGAAGATGCAGATATTGTCATTGAAGGATACGTTGATCCGGATGAAGGGCTGGTCGTGGAAGGCCCGTTCGGTGACCATACGGGGTTTTATTCCCTTGAAGATTACTACCCGAGGTTCCATGTAAAATGCATAACTTACTCTGAAAATGCCGTATATCCGGCAACAATAGTGGGAATACCTCCCCAGGAAGATGCCTTCCTTGCAGAAGCAACTGAAAAAATATTCCTTGCCCCGGTTAAACTCGCCCTGCAGCCCGAAATAGAGGATTTCCACATGCCAGATGCAGGAACTGCCCATAACCTCCTGATTGTCAAAATTAGCAAAAGTTACCCGGGCCAGGGATTGAAAGTGGTCAGTTCACTGATGGGAACAGGACAGATGATGTTTGCAAAATACGTGTTTGTGGTAAGCGGAACCGTCAACATCCGCGATTACAGTGAACTGGCAGGGCATATAATGGCAAATACCGATTTTGCAACTGACATTTTTTTTACGAAGGGCCCCCTCGATGTCCTTGACCATGCATCCGACAGCTTCTCTTTCGGGGGGAAAGCCGGGATAGATTCAACGGAAAAATTTCCCGAGGAAAGGTCAGGTCATGCCAGTGAAGCCGGTTCACTGCCTGATGATGCCGCTTCCGATCCACTGACATCACTGCCGGATACAGGCCTGATCAGGAGCATTAATGCTGATTTGTACAATGCAGGACTGGGTATTCTGATCCTCACTGTAAATCCGTCTGAAGAGCCTGATTGCATTCACGAGGTTGCCAGGCTTTTTGGTAACCACAAGCATTCATCATCTTTCAGGCTGATTCTGGCAGTTGATCATACCGTGGATGTGACTGATCTTTTTATGGTTGCATGGCAGGTCCTGGCCAATTCCGATCCGATCAGGGATCACATATGGATTTCCGGGTCTGTTTTGTTGATCGACGGAACAATAAAGCATTACAGGCAGAATGGGTTTCCCAGACCCTGGCCCAACATTGTCTGTTCCGACATGGAAACTATAAAGGCCGTGGATGAAAAATGGCAGGATCTGGGATTTGATGGCTTTATTCCATCTCCGTCACTTAAATATATCCCCCTGGTCAGAAAAGGAAGGGCCCGCATTGAAGATTGAATCGGCTGACCGTAAGACAGTTTTATTTGTGAATGACAAATATCTGTGCGATTTGCTTGATACCCTGTCGGAGAAATGGTTATTTTTGTGATATGGTATAGTTTTTGATCCGGAATTATTAAGAACTCATTAGAATGAAGCAAAATTTCGGAATTCTGTTTCTGGCAGCTTTTATCTGTTTCCTGGCTGGCGGTTCCGTGGCAAATGGCCAGCCCCCGGAAGGCATGGTAAAATTTACTCCTGATTTCAGGTTCGTCGATGGTGTATTTCTGAATTTCGATCAGGTAAAAGCCAATGATCCCATACCAAAGGCAAAGCTTCTTACTTCCACCGATTATAACGACAAGGATTTCTTCAAGAATCTCTTTTCCGGCGACAAAATATATTATTACGACGGTATGGGCATCAGGCAGGAGGTTGATAAAAAGACGGTCTGGGGATACTCGAGGAATGGAATCCTCTACATCCAGGTTGACGGTAACTTCAGCAGGATCACCTTTGTGGGAAACATATGTCATTTCGTTGCTGACGTGACAACATATGATGACAGGTATTACGGCAACTATCCCTACGGGTATTATGACCCGTATTATTCGCGCTACTATTCTCCCTATTCTTATTATTATCCTTATTATTCTCCCTATTCATACCGCAATTATTATTCTCCTTACGGCGGTTATTATTCACCATACAGGAACACTGCACGCAATGAACTGAGGCAGTATCTTATTGATTTCGATACAGGCAAGATCCTTGAATATGATGTTGCCAATGCTGAAATGCTCCTTATGAAGGATGAGCAGTTGTATGAGGAATATGTCCGTCTTCCCCGCAAGAAGAAGAAGGATCTGATTTTTGTATATATAAGGAAATACAATGAGAAAAATCCATTGTATCTCCCGGAAAAGTAACAGCTGGTCATGAATAGAATTCCCGTGATTGTTTTTTTCCTGGCCTTGCCTCTTTTGCTGACCGGCCAGGCCCCTTTCCCCAACAGTGCCGAAATAAAGCAATTTATTTCTTCAACCACCTGCGTGGTTCTGGAAGACGGGACTTCGCCCTATAACGTTTTCATCAGGCGCGCAGTGGAGGAATACTGGACGATAACCCCGTATGAATTCATCAGTTCATCCGTTTTTGAAACCAGGAGGACCGATCCTGCTTATTCCTTCATAATCCTTACTGAAACCAGCTTTGACAGGGACAAGTCGAAAACAGCATATAATTTCCTGAACCTTTTGCAGGGGAAGGATGTCGGTGAAATGAAGCTGATGCCTGAGATATGTGCCATTCCCCTGTCGTTTGCTGATGAGGAGGATCTGGAATACGGATACAAGCTTGGTGCATTGCTTTTATTTGCCCAGAAGCATGCCCGGATGATTTCCGAAGCCACGTCACTTACAGGGCGGCGGTCTCTGAGGTATTACAATAAAAATATACCCCTGATTTCGCAAAAAACCATTCTGGTGAAACAGGAGGATCTTTCTGCTTCAATCAATTCTGCCGAAAAGATAAAAGCCTTATACAAAAACAGGATCGAGATAGTACCTGAAGAAGCAATTATGAGTGCAATCCATGAAAAGTCACCCAATACACTTATTTTGCATCTTGTGGGTCCCCCGGAAAATGACAATGCCGGTTACTGTTTTAAGATGCTTATCGGAACGGATGATTCGGAGATGTATTATTATCACCAGCAGCTTATTGACAAGGCTAACCCCAGGGGCCTTTTGCCGGCCGATCTTAAACGGATGGGAAAAACGTGAAAATGCAGCATTGCCGGAAAGATGTCGTCTTTAAGATAAAAAGCAATTGTCATGAAAGAGATCAGGGAGTTATCGGAATCAGAAAGGAACTGGGCCATGTTCTGTCACCTTTCAGCTTATGCCGGATTCTTTTTTCCTTTCGGAGGGATAATCGGTCCGCTGATTTGCTGGTTATCACGGAGGGATGAGTCACAATGGATCAACCAGAATGGAAAAAGATCACTTAATTTCCAGTTGTCGGTTCTTCTGTATACAGTTCTGGCCCTGCCGCTCTGTATCATTATTGTAGGCATTCCCATCATCATGGCTCTATGGCTCCTGAAAATCATCTGCATTGCCATTGCCAGCGTAAAGGCTTCAAAAGGAGAAGATTTCAGGTATCCTCTTGCCATACCATTTATTCAGTGATCTTACTTTCGGATGTTTTCTCAGGCATCGGAAAGTAAGCACATTTACATTCGTGTCACCTGGATGTTCAGGACCCTGCATTGTGCCTGCAAGACTCTATGCTTCAGAGTTGCTTCCTGACGGGAGATTGGCTGAACAGGAAAGCGCTGGCGGAACATATCGCCGGCCGGAAAGGATCATCCGGGCTGAAGTCTGTTTATCTTGCATCCCCTCTTTTCCCTTTCCCCTTATATTTATACTTTTGTCTTTTTACCTTTAGCATTTAAATGAAGCCTTCAATACCAAAAGGGACCCGCGATTTTTCTCCTGAAGAGATTCTGAAAAGAGACCTGATCTTTGATACTGTAAGGGAGATATTCAGGCTTTACGGCTATCAGCCTGTGGAAACACCGGCGATTGAAAACCTTTCAACCCTGCTTGGGAAATATGGCGAGGAGGGCGACAGGCTCATATTCAGGATACTTAATTCAGGTGATTTTCTGTCGGGGATCGACAGGAACGATATACTCGAAGGCGGATCTGCAAAATTGTCTTCACTGATCTGTGAAAAGGGATTAAGATACGATCTTACAGTACCTTTCGCCCGATATGTGGTTCAGCACCGGGATGAAATTGTTTTCCCTTTCAGGCGCTATCAGATCCAGCCGGTATGGAGGGCCGACCGTCCCCAGAAGGGGAGATACCGCGAATTCTTCCAGTGCGATGCGGATGTAATAGGAAGCGATTCGCTGCTTAATGAGTATGAGCTGATCAGGATTATAGACGACGTGTTCACCCGGTTGAATGTTAATATAATCATCAGGATCAACAACAGGAAAGTGCTTTCCGGAATAGCCGAATATATTGGTGAATCTGCAAAAATAACCGACATTACGATTGCCATTGACAAGCTTGACAAAATAGGCCCGGAGGAGGTTAACAAGGAACTTGCAGGCAGGGGGATCCCGGCAGATGCAATCCGCAGGCTTCGCCCCATACTTGAGCTGTCGGGTAATACCCAGGCGAAACTGGCCAGCCTCCGGGAAATTCTTCGCGGATCTGAAACAGGGCTCAGGGGCATTGAGGAACTTGCCACCCTGTTCTCCTATATTTCCGGTTCGCCTGTGATAAATGGCACCGAACTTGATCTGACTCTTGCCCGCGGACTGAACTACTACACCGGTACAATAATGGAAGTAAGGGCAAAAGATGTGAGTATAGGCAGTATCTGCGGCGGTGGCAGATATGACAATCTAACCGGGGTTTTCGGACTTCAGGGCGTATCAGGCGTCGGAATCTCATTTGGCGCCGACAGGATCTATGATGTAATGACTCAGCTCTCACTTTTCGGAAAAACCGCATCATCAGTAACACAGGTACTTATTCTCAATTTCGGGGAAAAGGAATCAGGATTTGCCATAAAACTCAGGGACTTACTGAAAGGTGTTAACTGCAGAACGGAATTCTATCCTGATCCTGTGAAGATAAAGAAGCAGATGTCGTACGCCGATGCAAGAAAGATCCCTTACATTGTAATTGCAGGTGATGAAGAGATAAAAACCGGGCAGGTCATCTGCCGAAAGATGGAAACGGGAGAACAGAAATTCCTTTCTCCCGACGGACTTGTCTCTTACATCCGCAGCGAGCTCGGATGCTAGGTCCGGGCCTGTGCTGCTTTGATGCGGTAATTGAAAAGACTCCTTAAAAGACTCGTTATAAGACTTCTTTTTCTTAACCTGATAATATTATGACTCGCAGAAAGAGCAGTGAAAACAATATAAGGGCCCTGAGAAGATTATCGGGCGGATCCAGCTACGGGATCACAATACCCAGGGAATTTTTAACAGTGCTGAAATGGAGGCTCAGGCAGAAACTTGAACTGAAGCTTTACAGGGACAGGATCGTCATCCGCGACTGGAAGCCTTAGCCGCCGGCAGACTGCCGTTGAGCTTCATGCCCAAAAAATAAAGACTATCCCCCGGATTAGGGATAGAACGGGAAAATCATTAATTTGCACATGAATCAATTATGACATCTGATGGCACTTCAATGCGGAATCATTGGAATAACCAATGTGGGTAAGACCACGATCTTCAATTGTATTTCCAGTACGAAAGGTGAAACCAATGCCTTTGCCTTCAGCGCCACAAAATCAAATATGGGGCTGATACAGGTGCCGGATCCACGCCTCTATGAGCTCAGAAAGCATCAGGTGACTGAAAGGATTGTCCACACCACCATTGAAATAGTTGACATACCCGGCCTTGCACGCGGATCAAACAAGGGTGAGGGCGTGGGCAACAGGTTCCTGGCCGATATAAGGAACACCGATGCACTGATACATGTACTGCGTTGTTTTGACAATGACTCCCTTCCGCATATCGATGGATCGGTTGATCCGGTGCGTGACATGGAGACCATTGATTTCGAGCTCCAGGTAAAGGACATGGAATCGGTGGAGAAAAAGCTGCAGCGCCTTGAAAAACTCGTACGGGCAGGTGATAAGGAAGCCCGGCACGGATGCGAGGTTCTTGAGAAAATGAAGGATCACATTGGCAATTTCAATAATGCCCGGACCCTGGAATTGTCACCGGGCGACCGGAAACATGTAGATGATCTTTTTCTCCTTACCATGAAGCCCGTAATGTTTGTATGCAATGTTGACGAAAAGTCGGCAGTTGCCGGAAACAAATATGTCGATCAGGTAAGAGATGCCCTGAAGGGCCGGGATATAGAAGTAATTGTTATTGCCGGAGAAATAGAAGCAGAGATTGCCGAATTTGAAAACCCTGATGACCGTCTGGCCTTTCTTCAGGATGCAGGCCTTGATGAGCCGGGGGTTGACCGGATGGTAAGGGCTGCCTACAGGATGCTGGATCTGCAAACTTTTTTTACCGTCGGGCCCAAGGAAATAAGGGCCTGGACAATTAAGAGGGGAATGACGGCTCCGCAGGCTTCCGGTGTGATTCACAGCGATCTTGAAAGGGGCTTCATAAGGGCAGAGGTGATGAAATATCACGATTTTGTAACCCTGGGCTCGGAGCATGCATGCAGGGAAGCAGGCAGGTTTTTTGTGGAAGGAAAAAACTATGTGGTTGAAGACGGTGACATCCTTCATATAAGATTCAATGTATAAATCTTTTCTATGAGATGCCGGCTTTTTATACTGATACTTGTCGTTCAGTATATTGCCCTTTCTTCCTTATCCTTTGGCGGCACAGGCGATGATAAGTTAAGAAAAATTGTAAGGGAGTACGGGCAGGCTGAGGTTGTGATACAACGTCCCGATCCCGGAACTGTTGATTACCTGACAAGAAATGTTTCAATCCGTTCGGTGGATGACAAGAGTATGCGGATCATCCTTTCCCCGGCAACAGTGGAATGGTTCATATCTTCAGGATTCAGTTACTTACTGGTGGTACCCTCTCCTGTAAAGGGTATCGCAAGTGCTTCAAGCATGAGGAAAGCAATGGAATGGGATTCTTATCCCACCTACCGGCAGTATGATTCAATAATGAGATTTTTTGCAAGGGAATATCCTTCGATCTGTATGCTTGACACAATTGGGACCACACTTGAAGGAAGACTTGTCATGGCCCTCAAGATCAGCGATAACTGCAGGATGACTGAAGATGAGCCAAAGGTTTTTCTTTCCTCCTCGATGCATGGTGATGAAACCGGCGGATTCATCCTGATGCTCAGGCTTGCTGACTATCTTCTGGGAAACTATGATTCGGATGCCAGAACAAAATACCTCGTGGATAACATTGAACTATGGATCAATCCGCTGGCCAATCCCGACGGAACTTATGTGAACGGAGAAGAAATCTATATGCCTGTCAGGGGCAATGCAGCGGGTGTTGACCTTAACCGGAATTTTCCTGACCCGGAGCTTAAGGGAACGGTCCGGCAGAAAGAAACCCTTGACATGATGAAGTTTATGTCGGAACACAGGTTCGTGCTGTCTGCAAATTTCCACTCAGGGGCTGAACTTGTTAATTACCCGTGGGACAAGTGGCCGAGGGATCATGCTGACAAGCAATGGTTTTATAATCTGTGCAGGGCTTATGCAGACACTGTACATTTTTATTCCCCGGCTGATTATATGACTTATCTCGATAACGGTGTCACCAATGGCTACAGGTGGTATCCGGTTTATGGTAGCAGGCAGGATTATGTAACCCTGGAACTGGGAGGACGGGAAGTCACAATTGAGATAGATGATAATTTCATTACACCTGTTTATGAACTGCAGCAGCTTTGGGACAACAACAGGCAGTCACTGCTCAATTTCATTGAAAGTGCATTGTATGGGATCCATGGGCTGGCTGTCGATGCCGAAAACGGCGATCCCGTGCCGGTCAGGGTAATTGCGGAGAGACATGAAAAAGACAGGTCGGAGGTTTATGCTGACAGTATCACGGGCCGGTTTATAAGACTAATCAGCCCCGGAACGTGGAATCTTGTCCTGAGTGCTGATGGATACAGGGATACCACGGTTTCAGATGTAAGGGTGATAGAATATGAAAAAACAGATCTCCTGGTCAGAATGAAAAGAATAATTGACAGCATTGATACTCAGGAAATCCGTCAGCCTTTGATGTACCCGAATCCCGGAGGAGAATTTGTAAAGGCAGTACTTCCTGCGGGCATAGCAGGAAGCATCAATGTACAAATATTCAGTGCCGGCGGTGCCTTATTATCAGATTACAATGACTATTACACCGAAGGAACTCCTTTAATCCTGAATATCAACAAACTGCGAAGAGGAATCTACATCGTCAGGTTTACTCTGAAAAGTAATGGCACTTCATACTCCGCCCGATTCATTTTGAACTGACAGCTATTGTTAAAAAAAATCAGCCTGTTGTTTCTCATCCGAAAAGAGCTACTTTTGCATTTATTCAAAAATTTCATAACCGAACCGCACCTTTAAACGATGATTTGGAACAAATTTTTGTCCGTCGGCATTCTCCTCAGTCTGTTTTCAATTATTAACATATATTCCCAGCAGGCATACCTGCCTCCCGACAAACCCCGCCTGGTAGTTGGGATTGTCGTTGAGCAATTGCGGTTTGACCAGCTTGAGAAATTCAGGGACAGGTTGTCGGAGAATGGCATAAGAAGGCTGATTAATGAGGGAACATTTTTCAGGAATGCATCCTTCGAGTATCTGCTGACGCAGGGAGCTCCCGGGTTTTCGACTATTTCTACCGGGGCCGAACCGGCATACCATGGAATAACATCCGACAACTGGTACCAGGTACTTAAGGATGAACTTGTGTATTGCACGAAAGATATTTCCGTTGATCCGGTTGGGGGCAGTTATGAGTCGGGATTGCATTCGCCGGTTAACCTTCAGGCCTCAACATTCACGGATGAACTCAAGCTGGCAACAAATATGCAGTCAAAGGTTTATGCCGTGGGAATGAAGGAATATGCTGCAATTCTCTCGGCAGGTCATGCTGCCGATGGCGCTTTCTGGTTTGATAATACTTCAGGAACCTGGATGACCTCCACTTATTACATGAAAAGCCTTCCGGCCTGGGTTAATGATTTCAATTCCCTGAAACATCCGGATACCTATCTGAGTGAAACATGGAACCTGTCAAGGCCCGTTCAGGACTACGCCAATTGTCTTCCTGATACGAACAACTTTGAAGCCGGATTTGAGGGGAAAAACTATTTTCCATACGATCTGAAGAAACTGAGTCAGAAAAAATCGGGGAGATCCTCTAGAGACTATTCCCTTCTTCGCGAAACGCCGTTCGGAAATACGCTTACAACGGATTTTGCCCTTAGGCTCATTGATTCCGAGGAACTTGGCCAGGATGAGATCACTGATTTCCTCGCGATTTGCTATTCCTCAACCGATTATATCGGCCACAGGTTCGGACCATCGTCGGTTGAGGCCGGTGATGCGATTTACCGTCTTGACAAGGAGGTGGAGTCTGTTATCAGGTTTCTCAATGACAGGCTCGGGAAAAAGAACTATCTTGTATATTTTACTGCTACTCACGGAGTTTCTGAGATCCCGGCTGTAATGGAACACAATCGAATTCCGGCAGGGTATTTCAGGCAGAACCAGGCACTTCAGCTGTTAAGAAGCTATCTTAATGCCGTTTACGGGGAAGGGAACTGGGTGCGGGGCTATTCGGAAAAGCAGGTTTATCTGAACAGGATACTTATTGAGGATGCAAGGATACCGCTTGAGGAAATTCAGAAGAAGGTTGCAAGGTTTATGAATCAGATGACAGGTGTTGCTTCGGCCTATCCTTATTCGGCATTTGAATCAAACGATTACGGAGGGGGGCATCTGAAGAAGATTATAAATAATTTCAGCCCCCAGCGTTCGGGCGATGTAATAATTACCCTTAATCCCGGATGGGTGGAAAAAGACGGGGAGCAGATAACCAATCACAATTCACCCTACGAGTACGATTCACATGTTCCGCTCATCTGGTATGGATGGACGGTTAACAGGGATGTTGTAATGCGCAGGGTAAACATGACGGGCATAGCTTCCACACTTTCATCGCTTTGCAGGATACCGTTTCCAAACTCGTGTACAGGTGAGCCTATGACTGAGCTTTTCAGGTAAGGCGCCGGTTAATAAGATTGTCCCTTATTTTGCAGGCATCAGCCAGCAAGTGGGGATTCTTTTCACATCCGTTTCCCAGTACAATAAGATCTGCTCCGGCATCGAATGCATCCATGATTTCCTGCGGAAGCTTCAGTCCGCCACCGACAGCGACGGGGATCGAAATATTGCTTCTGACAGCCCTGATGATTTCCGGCGGAACAGGATTTGAAGCCCCGCTTCCTCCTTCAAGATAGATCATCTTTAGCCCGAGCATTTCCCCTGCAAGGGCAGTGGCTACCGCAATCTCAGGTTTATCGGCAGGTATGGGGCAGGTGTTGCTGATATATTCAACCGATGATCTTTGTCCCGAACCTATCAGGATATAACCCACTGAAATAAGTTTTTTCCTGATATCCCGCAGGTAGGGGGCAGCAATTACATGATTCCCGATAAGAAGGTCGGGATTTCGTCCGGAAATCAGTGAAAGCAGCAATACTGCATCGGCCTTCCGGCTCAGCTGAAGAAGATTTCCGGGAAAAAGAATAACGGGAATATTGCATTTTTCCCTGATGGCATCGATCAGATTGTCGACACTGTTGAATGTCAGGCTTCCTCCGGTGAAAATATAGTCAGCCCTGTGTTCTGAGGCTATCCCAAGAATCTCTTCAAGCACAGGTCCTTCTGATTTATCCGGGTCAAGAAGCAGGGCAACCCTTTTAGTGTTTGGGAAATCAAACTTTATCATAACTCTTCTTTGTCCAGACTATTGAGTAATTATCATAACGGGTAAAGAAGAGGTCGAAAGATTCATCTATTTTCTTGTTTTTAACCTTACCTTTAATTTCCCCTGATTCCCTGACCTCAAATGGTTGGATTGTAATGTCCTTCCTGATGCTGATACCTTCCTTGTCGCAAATCTTGTATAAAGCTTCCTTGGCGCACCAGTGCAGATAAAGATGGTATTTCCGGTTTTCCGGATCTTTGGTGATTTTTTCACGCCTGTTGATGAACTTGAAGGCAATGTGGCCAATGTTGGTACTCATGTACTCCAGGTCGATCCCGACCCTTTCATTGGTACTCAGCAGGATTGCAGTCAGATTGTGCGAATGGGAAATGCTGATGAACCTTGAGCCGTCTTTAAGAAATGGCTTATTGTTGTTGTTGTAGACAATCCTGGCTTCCTTACCAAGAAGCTCGGCAAGAAGGGCTCTGACACTCAGGAATTCAAGCTTCCTTGATGTACTGGCAAAACCCTTGTATTTCTTTTTATCCTCGGCATCCATTTCTACCATCCCCTGAAGCATGTCAAGATCCTCTTCAATCTTCCAGACTCCAAGAATGGTATAATCATTGAGATAATGTTTTGAAATGCATCCCATTATATCATCCAATATTTAGTCCTGCTTCCATTTTAACGTCCCGATGAGATGAATGATGTCTTCCCTGAAGAAATCAATCAAAGGAGACAATGAATCAGCGTTTGGTTCTGATTCAAAATACAATGATCCTCTGAGATAATGCCTGACACTGTCCGTTACATAAAACTGAACAGCGGTTGCAGTATTTCCCTTCAGATCGTACAGGATTCCGTGGATCCTATCCTGATTGTTATTAATTATCTGTTCATTAATTGCTTCAGCTTTTATCACATGGTTTTTTACATTCATTGTATGTGTCTGTTCAATAAGAGAAGCAAGATCATTGTGGATATTTTTATAGGTAAAATATATAGTTGCCTTGTAGGACGGAAATTCTATATTAAAGAAGCCCGGACCGGGATTGTTCTCGTTACCTGCCGAGATCCTGCCGTATGAGGGATATTCAAATTCCAGGGGGATTCCCGGGCCTGCTTCTCCTTCTTTGAGTGCCACGTATTTTTTTTCCGGCAGATCTATCCTGAAATATCCCTTTGGTTTCGGAACAATAGTCTTCCTGCAGCTGCAGAAACAACAGGAGATCAGTATAAGGCTGAAAACCAGTAGTCTATTTGATATCATCATGATCAGCCGGTTCATTATTGTCAACAAGTTCCACCTTTATTTCCTTTATCCTTCGTTTATCGGCAGCTTCTATCCTGAAACGGAAATTTTTATAGGAGATAACCCGGTCTTTCTGAGGAATTTCGCCCGTAAGCTCGAGTAACAGTCCGGCAAGGGTATCAGCTTCACCCCTTACATCATCGAAAATATCATAATCCACTTCAAGGATCTTGCAAAAATCGTTGAGCAGAACCTTTCCTTCGAAAATATAGGTTCTGGGATCAATGATCCTGTATAGATTTTCATCCTCATCACTTTCGTCCGTTATTTCTCCGACTATTTCCTCCAGCACATCCTCGAGTGTGATAATTCCCGATGTACCTCCGTACTCGTCGATAACAACTGCAATATGGTTTTTCTTGACCTGGAATTCTTTCAGAAGTTCATTGATCTTCTTGGTTTCGGGTACAAAGTGGGGAGGTCGTATCAGGGACTGCCATCTGAAGTTGTCGGGGCTGTTGATATACGGAAGTATGTCTTTGGCGTAGAGAATACCCTTTACACTGTCAAAAGTACCCGCATAGACAGGTATCCTGGAAAAGCCCGATTCTATAATAATTGATTTCACCATGTTGAAGCCAAGCTTAATATCAATGGCGGTAACATCAATCCTGGGGCACATGATTTCGGAGACGTTTATGTTTCCGAATTTTACAATTCCCTTGAGGATCTTTTCGTCATCATCCAGGTCAACAGAAGCAAGTTCAAGAGCATCAGACAGATCATCCATGCTGATGTCTGAAAGGCTCTTTATCTTTCTTTTCTTTACGAATGATGTGGACAGGATCAGGAAAGCTGTTACGGGTTTGAACAGTTTTGTGAGGAAGCTCAGTATCCCTGCCATGGAAAGTGCTATTGAGATGTGGTTTCTGGTTGCATATACTTTTGGCAGGATCTCTCCGAAGAACAGCAGGATAAAAGTAATTACAACTGCCTGAATTATAAAACCAAGAACCGGATGGGATGAAAAATCGAACAATCTGGCACTGAGGAAGGCAGAGAGTAGCACAATTGTAATGTTGATGGTATTGTTGGATACCAGTATTGTACTAAGAAGGTTTTCGGGTGAATCATAAAGTTTCAGGGCGGATCTGGCTTTTTTTGACTTGGTGTCCTTCAGTCTTTGAATATCATCGGGACCAAACGAAAAAAAGGCCACTTCAGAAGCTGACATCATTCCGGATCCAATGAGCAGGATTCCCAGGACGACGAAGCCAATGATCAGCCTGATGTCAAAACTGCTGACAGCTGCATCTGATACCTGTGAAAGGAAGAGTAGTATAAACGCCGGTTCCAATTGCTTCTTTTTTTGAAACATGTCAGAACGGAAGATCATCCTCAGGCAGAGGCTGATAAGCAGCGGGAGGCTCATTGCTCTCCTGGCCCAATACTTCCCTGACCTGGTCAGCCTGGCTGAACGGCTGGCCAGATACCGGTTTCTTGTCGAGCACCATCAGTGTGTCGGCAAGTATTTCCGTTATGTATTTGTTATTTCCATCCTTGTCAACATAAGACCTGGTCTTTATCTTGCCAACGATATATACCTGCGATCCCTTTTTGACTGTTTTTTCTGCAACTTCGGCAAGTGCCCTCCACAAAACAATATTGTGCCATTCCGTTGAGGTTATTGTCTCACCCTGCTGATTTATGTATGATTCACTTGTGGCAAGAGGAAAAGTCGCCTTTGCCACACCTTTGTCGAAGTATCGCACCACAGGATCCTTTCCGGCATTCCCTACAAGAATCACCTTATTTAATGACATGTTGCCCTGTTTTAAATTTTAAAATGCAGTTGTAAAGTTATAAAAAATAAAACATGCTGCAATCGCCGACAGGTATTAAGACAAAACATTCAGGTTCAGTATTATGTAAGACAAATTGTCAGGGCGACAAGACGATGGTGGCTATTTCTGGGGAAATTTATTACCGGTTGACGGAGATTTTCTATATCATTGTGATTTAAGCAATAATAAAAGACACAGGAAAAAATTTATTCTGTAAGTGTTTCAAATTAAACAAATAATATTTTTATATTTGCAGGGTTGAAAAAAATGACTCAAAATAATTTGTTGAATTTTAAACTTCACGAAAATGACTAAAGCAGACATTGTTAATGAAATTGCCAAAAACACTGGTATTGAGAAGGTTACAGTCCAAAAGACTGTGGAGGCCTTTATGGACACTATTAAGCAATCCATGGTAGCTGGAAATAACGTTTACCTGAGAGGATTCGGTAGCTTTATTATCAAGAAGAGAGCAAAAAAGACCGCAAGGAATATTTCAAAGAATACAACCATCATAATTCCAGCCCACAATATCCCTGCTTTCAAACCGGCAAAATCATTTATCAATAAAGTCAAATCTCACGTAAAGAAGTAATTCTCCATGCCAAGCGGAAAAAAAAGGAAAAGACATAAAATGGCTACCCATAAGAGGAAAAAACGCCTTAGAAAGAACAGGCACAAGAAGAAATAACAGATTGCAAGGTAGTCAGGATCTAAATTTTAAACCTAAAGGTCTTTCGATCTTTAGGTTTATTTTCGTATTGTGAATTGGGGGTAATGTTGTATTGGCACAGATCAATGTAGTGACGTGGGAAACAAGGATTTAATTATCGATGTTGGAGAATCGGAAGTATCTTTGGCTTTACTTGAAGACAAGCAGCTGATTGAATTAAATAAGGAAAAGAGGAACATTAAATTCTCGGTTGGCGATATTTATCTGGGCAGGGTAAAGAAAATAATGCCTGGTCTGAATGCGGCATTTATCAACGTGGGTTATGAACGGGATGCATTTCTTCATTATCTCGATCTGGGGGCCCAGTTCAGATCACAGCATAAATATTTTCTTACAGCTGTTCAGCGTCACGGACGTATCAGTCCGGTTCACAAATTCAAGCTGGAGGAAGACATAGACAAAGATGGCCGTATCACTGATGTACTTTCCCCCGGGCAGACTGTTATTGTGCAGATAACCAAAGAACCTATTTCCACCAAAGGACCCAGGCTGGCCTCTGAAATATCAATAGCCGGAAGGAACCTGGTATTGATCCCCTTTTCCGACAAGGTATCCATATCATCAAAAATTGAAAGCACTGAGGAGAAAAACCGTCTCAAGACACTGGTTCATAGTATCAAGCCTAAAAATTACGGAGTTATAGTCAGGACTGTCGCCGAAGGCAGGAAGGTAGATGTTCTTGACGCTGAACTGAAGGAACTGGTAAAAAAGTGGGAATCTGCATTCACTGCACTCAGGAAAGTTACAAAATCTCCCAGGCTGTTCATTGGTGAAATGAACAGGACCTCAACCATCCTCAGGGATATGCTGAATGTGACATTCAACAGCATTCATATCAACGATCATTCGCTTGCTGATGATATCAGGAATTACATCAGGGAAATTGCACCCGAGAAGGAGAAGATAGTCAAATTATACAAGGGTACCATACCGATATTCGATCATTTTGGCGTTAACAAGCAGATAAAGGCACTGTTTGGAAAAACGGTATCATTTAAACACGGAGCATATCTGATCATTGAGCATACCGAGGCATTTCATGTTATTGACGTTAACAGCGGCAACAGGTCCCGGTCAGGTAATGACCAGGAATCGAATGCCCTGGAAGTGAACATGGAGGCTGCACGGGAGATAGCCCGGCAGCTCAGGTTAAGGGATATGGGCGGTATTATTGTCGTCGATTTTATTGATATGCAGTCATCAGAGAACAAGCAGCTTCTCTTTGACAGGATGAAGGAAGTCATGGCTAACGACCGGACCAAGCATAATATCCTTCCTCTTTCCAAATTCGGGCTAATGCAGATAACACGCCAGAGGGTCCGCCCCGAAATGAATATTGTAACCGACGAAAAGTGCCCGTCGTGCCAGGGAACCGGAAAAAGCCGGCCTTCAATTCTGTTTGTCGATGAGATTGAAAGGGCTCTTTCCTTTATCGTTGAACGCATCAAGACCCGGAAAATCATTCTGAATGTGCATCCATTCGTTGCAGCCTACCTGCGTTGCGGATTTTTCCCCATTTACAGGAAATGGAACCTGAAATACAAAATACTGATAAAGATCCAGGCAGCTACCTCATACCACGCACTGGAATATCATTTTTACGACAGGGAAGGCAATGAAATAGACCTTGCCTGACAATAAACCTGTATTTGAACTTTTAACGGGGTTTATCGTTGATCTTGCAGAATTTATGTTTTAGCAAAATAATAATGCCCGATATGAACAGAAAACTGCAATTCCTTTTATTCCTGCTTGTGATTTTAAGTCGCGGGTTGTCAGCTCAGATTTATGATCCTGTATCATGGGAGTTCAGTTATGAAAAAAAAGGAAATAACAGGTACGATTTGATTTTCGCGGCCACCATTGAGGAAGGCTCCCATATTTATTCCATGGATGTTCCCGAAAACGGCCCCATACCAACTTCGTTCATTTTTGACACCATGCCCGGCTATAAGCTTGAGGATAGTGTTTTCGAGGTCACAAAACCTGAAGATCTTTTTGATGAGGCTTTTGGTTTCAGGATAAAGTCCTTCAGTAACAGGGCTGAGTTCAGGCAGACTGTCTATTCTGAAGAGCCTGCATTCACGGTCAGTGGCACAGTAAATTACATGTCGTGCAATAAATCCGCCTGCTCGCCGCCTAAAGATGTTGAATTCAGTATCCGGATCGGCTCACCTGTATCTTTTCCCGGAAGTAGTGCTGCTGCCGGGACTTCTGGCACCGGCAGGCCTGCCGGACCGGGAAGCCGATTGCTGAAATTTTTCCTGATATCAGTCCTGGCCGGCTTTGCCGGAATATTGACCCCATGCGTTTTTCCAATGATACCAATTACTGTTGCATTTTTTTCCCGGGGTTCTGAAAACAGGGTACAGTCGGTGATCAAGGCAATAATTTTTGGATTGTCCATTCTGCTTATTTATTCGCTGCTGGGGATTATCGTATCACTGACAAGCGCAGGAGCAGGTTTCGCCAATACGCTCAGCACCCATTGGATACCCAACCTGATATTTTTTGTACTTTTTATTCTGTTCGCAATTTCCTTCTTCGGTGCTTTTGAGATTGTCCTGCCGAACAGATGGGTAACTGGGGCAGACTCAAAGGTTGACAGGGGAGGATTACTGGCTTCATTTTTCATGGGACTTACAACCGTTATCGTTTCGTTCTCCTGTACCGGACCAATAATCGGAGTCCTCCTGGTTGAAGCTGCTACCGGTGACTGGCTTCGTCCCACTATTGGGATGAGTGGATTTGGACTTGCGTTTGCGCTTCCCTTCACCGTTTTTGCATTGTTCCCGTCAATGATGAGCAGGTTGCCTAAATCGGGCGGCTGGCTTAACTCGGTAAAAGTATTTCTCGCCTTTATTATGCTCGCTTTCAGCCTGAAATTCCTGATGACCATTGACAGCGTTTACAATCTCAGGATACTTACCAGGGATGTGTATCTTGCTATCTGGATCGTGATCTTCTCACTCCTCGGGTTTTATCTTCTTGGCAAAATTAAATTTCCCCACGATGCCGATACCCCGCACCTGGGAATCTTCAGACTCTTCCTTGTAATAGCCGTATTTTCTTTTGTGATATACCTTATACCCGGGCTTTTCGGAGCGCCGCTTAAAGGCCTTTCATCCCTCCTTCCTTCTCCGCAGACGTCGGAATTCAGACATCTTGGAACTGTGGGCAATATTGCGGAACCTGCAGGCAGGCAGGTACCAGTTTTTTCCAATGGCCCTTGTTCCGATGTAAAGCATGGGGACATATTTGATATGCCTTTAGGCCTGAACGGATATTTCGACTTCGAGCAGGGATTGACTTGTGCAAGCCAGCAAGGCAAGCCTGTATTGCTTGATTTCAAGGGGCATGCCTGCGCAAACTGCAAGAACATGGAAGCTAAGGTATGGTCAGATCCTGAAGTTCTTCAGCGGCTGAGAGACAATTTTGTCATCGTGGCATTATACGTTGATGACAGAACCCAGCTTCCTGAAAATGAATGGATCACTTCCGGGATAGACGGAAAGGTAAAGAAAACGATAGGCAAGATCAATGAGGACCTTGAGATCAGAAAGTTTAAAACAAATGCACTCCCCCTGTATGTAATAACTGATCATGAAGGGAACCCGCTTAACGACCCGATGCCCACCAATCTCAACATAAATGAGTACAAAGCCTGGCTCGATGAAGGATTCAGATTGTTTAAGGCAAAACAAAACTGAACTGAACATCCGGCTTTAAGAAATTGTTCCTCTTGTTGCCTGAAAGGAATGCTTTCCGGTCAATTTTTGGACCAGCTTAACATCCCCAGGTGGCAGGTGGTTTGATTTTCTTCCGTATCCGGGAGATCAAGAAGGTCCAAAGCAGGATAAAAAAGCTTATAAAAGCGGCTGATCTTAAAATCACATCACCGTATTTTACATAAGATGTAATTCTTTGTTGCGGAAAGACAATCCCCTTTAATACTGAACTTTCCCACCATCCGGTTTGTTCTGTTATCTGACCCAGGGTGTTGATAAGGCATGAGACACCGGTATTGGCACATCTCACCACCGGTCGCCGTGTTTCAATTGCCCTCAATGATGCGTATGAAAGATGCTGTCTGTATCCTTTTGTATCCTTCCACCAACCGTCGTTGGTAATTATAAATAAAGCTTCCGCACCAAGTTTAACATAACCAGTGACAAATTCGCCAAAAACCGATTCATAGCAGATCACTGGTGCGGTCAGCGGATATTTGCCAGAGCCGGAAAAGACAGCCCTGTTCTTCTGGGTACCATAACTCCAGTTTGCATTTCCAAGCACAGGCATAAAGCGGTTTGCAAATCTGAATAAACCTTTAACGGGTATGTTTTCAAATCCGGGAACAAGTTTTGATTTATGATAAATCTCGATCTTCCTTTGAGAACTGATATTCAGGGCGGAATTGAAATGTGTTCCGCAGGATTCGTCTTGTTGCTTCTGTTCCGCTTTACAGCCTTGACTTTTTCCCGGGGTATCAGGAACGCAGGTAACCATTCCGGCAATAATTTCCGCCAGGGGATATTTGTCATTCAGTTTTTTCAGCATGCTGACATAATTGTTCTCACTGATCATTTCTTCATTCACTGGATCATCCACAACAGTTTCTGGCATTATGATCCAGGCAGTGGAATCTGAGGCGGCCTTCTCTGCCAGTTTGATGGATCGCTCCAGTTGAACATCAAAGGGTATGGTATATTTTTCATGATAGGGATCAAAATTTGGCTGGACAACCACCACTTCGTAACCATCGGATTTGTCTGATTTCAGATTTGCAAAGATCAGAAGGGAAGCTGAGAACGGGACTATGATTATCAGCAGCCATGCCAGCAGGAGAATCCATGCACTCCGGTTTTTTTGCTTAATGCTCCTGAACAGGAACCAGAGGAAAAGGTTTGAAATTATGACCCACAGCGTACCTCCAGAGGTTCCCGTATATTCATACCATTGGATAAAAGTTATGTCTTTTGCCAGTCCGTTGCCAAGATTGAGCCAGGGTGAAAGGATGGCTGTGTGGAGACACAGGAAATCGAGAAGGAGCCAGAATGCGATAAGTGAAAGATACCCTGCAAAGGAACCCGCCATTGTCTTCACTTTATGGGCACCCCACCATACGACGGATATCATTATGGCAGCACATATTGTTACGACAGCAGTTACAGCAATTCCGATTTCCCTGATCCACCCGATTGCAATAAGCGTGAATATTAAAAAGCCGGGTAAAAGATAGATGAATACAGCATCCCCCGGAAATCTGCTGCGGTTCTCGTAGATATGGTCCTCGATTATAAGGAAGGGGACAAGGGCAGTCAGAAGTATCAATCCCGAACACCAGCTGGTCCATGCGAGTCCTGAGAGTATTCCTCCTGTAACTGATAGTGCGGAAAGGCCGTATTTATTCATTTAATGTTTACTGCTGTTCGGGGTTTATTGTATAAAAGTAGTCACTCCTTTTGCCATAGCCAAGGTTAAAAACGGAATGGTTTAGTAAGGTCAAAAAAAAAGTTATAAATTTGAATGTTATTTGAACCGGGAGCAGGTAAGCTGGTCAGGCAGTTGCTTAAGGAATACTGCAGAAAGTTTAATAATAAACTCCGGAAAATGCTTTTACTGTCCAAAAAAGTAATTTTCCATTCTTTTCATGGTTGCCCCTGGCTTAAAAGTCGGGGGCTTTTGTATGTTAAATAGTGTTAATTGAAGGAATGAATTTATTTTGCGGAAGTTCAATTTGTTTATCTTTCAAAACTAAAAGGGGCAATATGTGTATGAGAAAACTGGCAGGTCTGTTGTTTATTATACTTGTTTGTTCTTCCTGCGGCACCACGGAGGAAAGGCTGTCGTCAAAGGCAGTTAGGATCCACAGGAAGATTCTGTCGATAGATACCCATTGTGATACCCCGATGGAGATGATGCGTACGGGTTATGACCTGGGATTGCGCAATGAAAAGGGTTGTGTCGATTTTCCAAGGATGAGGGAAGGGTCGCTTGATGGAGAATTTTTTGCCGTTTTCATCCCTCAGGGTCACAGAAATGATTCAATGAGCAATGTTGTACATCTGAATGCGCTGGAGATTTTTAAACGGATTCATGAGAATGTGGAGAAGAATTCAGACATGGCAGGGTTGGCAGTTACGGCTGATGATGCTTTCAGATTAAAGAAAAAAGGCAGGTTATCGGCTTTCATAGGGCTGGAAAATGGTTATCCCATAGGCAATGACATATCCCGTATTAGTCAGTATTATGATCTTGGAGCCAGGTATATAACCCTTTGTCACACCAGGAACAATGATATTTGTGATTCATCGACTGATCCGGCCGGACCCGAGCACAACGGCCTTTCTGATTTGGGAAAGCAGGTGGTAAGGGAAATGAACCGCCAGGGAATGATGGTTGATGTTTCCCATATCTCTGACAAAGCATTTTACGACGTTCTTCAGATATCCACGGCTCCGGTGATAGCTTCACACTCGTGCTGCAGGGCACTTTGCGAGAGCCCGAGGAACCTGACCGATGACATGCTTCTGGCCCTCAAGGCTAACGGTGGCGTGGTCCAGATATGCCTGCTTTCAGGATATGTGAAGACTCCTGCGCCGAATCCTGAATTTGAAGAAAAGCTGAAAGAACTTAGAAATACCTTCGGAGAATACGAAAAGCTTTCTGATGAGAAGAAGGAGCTTATGTTCAATGAATACGTAAAGATAAAGGAGAAGTATGAGAAGCTTGCCACCGTCAGGGATGTCGTTGATCACATTGATCATGTGGTTCAGGTGGCAGGTATAGATTTTGTGGGTATTGGAACCGATTTCGACGGAGGAGGAAGTGTTGAAGGCTGCAAATCAGCTGCAGAAATGCGGAATATTACAATTGAGTTGCTGCGCAGGGGATATTCTAAAGCTGATATTTCCAAGATATGGGGAGGCAATATCATGAGGGTACTTAGGGCAGCAAGCCTGGGGAGGAAGATCTAGACCTTTGAAAATCTGAGCATTTTGATCATCCAGTCAGGCAATGGTTTGTATGTCCTTCTTTTTTTCAGATCAATATACCATCCGAATTTTTTCAGTACAGGGAGTTTGTGAGTTTCCACAAACTCAATAAGCGTACCATCGGGGTCCTCGATATAGGCAAAGTGGCCTGCCGCAGCTCCCATGCCAAAGCTGTCGCCATTTTGGTTGCTCCTGCTGTCAACCGTGAACGGATGACCAGCTTTGTTGCAGGTTTCCATGAGGGAATCAATTCCGGATATATCGTAACAAAGGTGTATGAATCCCGGATCGCCCCACAGCCGGCCGCTCAAGGTTTTTTCACCGGATTCTTCAGGGTCGCATACGAGTTCAATGACACTTTGCCCGAATACCTTGATGAAAGGACCATTGAAAGGTTTCGAGCATTTCAGGAGAACCCTGCGGATTTTTTTATCACCCCCGGGCAGGCATGCAAGATCGGGAAAAATTCCCGTTGAGTCGTAAACCACTTCATCGTATCCAAGGATTCCAGAGTAAACCACTCTGGCTTTATCTATGTCGGATACCCCGATAATCGCTCCGCACGAGCCCCCCGTAGGTTTTTTCTCATCAATGAACCAGTGGTTGAATTCCATAACCTGGAAAAGGTTATTGTAGGGATCCTTCATGAAAAAGGATTCCGAGCCTGCCGGATCACGGACAGGTTTTCCCAGGATATTGACATTTTTCCTACCGAAATATTCAAAGGTTTTTTTCAGATTCCTGGTTTTAATTTTGCAGATAAGGATACCCAGGTCGCCCAGTTTGATCATGGTTGATTTTTCCGCAGGTTTTCGTCCCTTGTACTGCCATACCTCAAATCCACTGCCGCTCTGAAGATTGTAGGCAAGCACCGCACGTCGTTTTACCGGAGTTCCTCCGGTGTAGCGCGACATAAGATTTGCTTCCGAGTCATCGTCAAAAATCTTGCAATCCATTCCAAACATGTCAATATACCATTTCCATGATTCCTCAATATTCATGACACCAATTCCGATCTGCTGTATTCCGCCAATGACATATTCCATTATTCTTCAGGTTTTAGTTAGTATTACATTGTATCGATTTTATCGGCAATTCTGAAAAAGAGCCATGGTGCCGTCCTTCTTACATGCAAGAGAAGAAGCTCTTTCCCTCCAACCAGGATCTCCCTCTTGTTTCTGATAATGCCCTTGATGATTATCGCTGCAGCCTTTTCGGCCGGTATTCCGCCTTCCTGTCCCGGATCCATAACACCATGTTCCCTGCCATCACTGTTTAGTGCATGCAATGAGATGTTTGTTCTGACCCTTCCAGGTATTATTACAGATGCACGTATGTTATTGGCTTTGTTTTCAAGGTAAAGGGTTTCAATGAAACCATGAATTGCCTGTTTTGATGCTGAATAGGCTGATCTCAAAGGGAACCCGAATCTTCCTGATATGCTGCTGGTAGCGATGATGTGACCGCTTTTTTGTCTGATCATGAAAGGAAGGACAGCCTTGGTAAGTGCTATAGTTCCGAAATAGTTGATTTCAAATATTTTCCTGTCGAGCCACAATGGTGTTTCCTCAATCCGGCATCTCTGGCTCACTCCGCCGATGTTGAGGAGATAGTCAATTTTTCCTGTCCGGTTGATCTGTTTTTCTGTTATTTCCCGTATATCTTCAGTAGCTGACAGGTCAAAAGGAACGCAGCAGATCTTTTCAGATTTCATGCCGCAGTTTTCTTTTACTCTTTCCAATCCGGCCGGATCGTTGGAGGAAATTATTAGTTCTGATCCCAGCGATGCAAAATTGTATACAAGTGCCTCTCCAATGCCGGAGGATGCACCGGTGATCCAGACCACTTTCCCTTCAAACAATTTATTATCTCTCATCTCACAGCTCGGCAACCAATGTTATTAAATCGTCGAATTTATTCTTTAGCAGCAAATAATCCTTGTGATTATGTTTTTTTAACTTTCGCACCCGGAATCCTCCCAGGATCCGGCGGAAAATGAGATTGTAATTCCAGGCAAATAATCCGGTCAGGGGGATACCCAGGAATATAATCAGGGCCAGCCACCATGGTGAAAACAGAAGCAGGCATATGACAAGGTATATGGGAAAGAGGATAAGTGCCAGTACAAATGATATTCCGAATCTAATGCTGCTGTGGAACTGGAGATCTTTTATTTTGCGGATCTGGGTATCAGGTATGGTAAGAAATGTAAGAGTGAAAATGTTGCCGAAAAGCCATAAAGGAAATGTTGCAGCCAGGCCGGCTGCTCCGGCGATCAGCCAGCCAAGTGGATTTTTTCTCTTTTCAAGTAATCTGTAAGTCAGATTCAATGCTTCGGTTTTGTTTTTAATCTCCAGGCTCAGGGAACAAATCCGGTTGTATTTCATCAGATCGCTGACTTTAAGATTGTTGAGTTTGTCAATTAGCTGCCTGTCTCTGAATAATTTAGGATTCTGAATGTCATCACTGTATTTTCCATTTATTATTGCCCTGAGTTCGTCTATTGCCTCGTAATCTTCCACGGATTCAATGTGCACTATCAGTCTTTTCATCTCGGCTGACAGCCTGTTTCTCAATTCGGTCAATGCTCTTTCGGGATTTTCCCTGTAGAGCTGATGGAATTCAGATACTTCAATTGGTTTTCCGTACACTACGGTTAGTACCTGGCGAAACCGGGTATAACTGGTAAAATCAAGCCCAACGGGTATGATTTTGATCTTAAGATTAAAACCAGTTGCCTCATCGGCCTGGAAAGCAATCCGGCAGATACCTTTCTTTAACTGGCGGAGCCTCCGGAAACCCGCATGGTCTCCCTCGGGAAGAATTACCAGTCCGTTTTTATTTTTGATAACATCTATCGTTTTATGAAAGATTTCATCATTTGACTTAAGAGAACTGAATCCGTCCCTTATCCTGTAAACGGGAAGGATTTTCATGAAATAGAGGATTGATGCAATGATCCTTCTTTTGAATATGTCGGCTCTTGCGAGGAAGACAGGCTGACCCTTGTGTGTGAAAAGTACCGCCAGGGCATCCATAAGGGCATTCTGATGATTGGGTGCGTATATCAGGTGGTCATCAGGATTTATATTCTCCCTTCCGATAACGATTACTTTCCTGTAATAGATCTTGTTATGCCAGAAACCAATGAGTTTTTTCAGAACTAAATATCTCCCGGAAAATTTCTCAATATTATTCCTACCCATTTGATCAGGTTTTTAAGATGCTGCTCCAGTCCTTTACGTGCATGCTGATGAGATATTCAGATAGCTGCAAGTTAAAAAAAATGAAGCCCGGATTGAGGTGCCGCAATTTATTTTAGACTGGTTTTCAACAATAATAAGTCTTTATACCACCTTTAACTGTTATTCAGATTCATTCTCAACCTGTCGAGATTTCTTCTTTCCTTTTTTGTTGGCCTGCCTGCGCCTTTGAGTCTGAAGCCATTAATATCCGATTTTTTTATCTCAAGCTTCATTTTTTCATCTTCCGTTGTAAGATCTTCAATATGAGCGGATACAAGATTTGCAGAAACCCGTTTCTCCACGGGTTCTATCACCCGGTATGAATAAGTTACCGGAAGTTTTTTAACGATAATGATATCATTCTTCATAACAGGTTTTGACGGTTTGACCTGTATACCCCTGATGATTATCCTTCCTTTTCTGCATTCTTCGGCGGCTATGCTGCGAGTCTTGCAGATACGGACCGCCCAGAGGAATCTGTCAATTCTTACAGGTTTTCCTTCCGTCATTGTGTCTTGCTAATTAAGATAGTGGCTTTAATCATGAGTTTTCCTGCCGGGGAGTATCTTCCTTTTCCTGCGCAGGCCTGCCCAGTTTGTTAAAAGCAGTCATTGTAAGCTCAGTTCCGGATAAAACGAATGATTTTATCATTTCAATGATTACCGGGATTCTTTTCTGCAGAAATAACTTTTCCTCACTGCTCCACTTGCCAAGGACGAAATTTATCTGGCTGCCTTTTTTGAAACCGTTTCCGATTCCGATCCTGATCCTTGCGTATTCTGTTGTTCCAAGAATGGCATTTATATGCAGAAGTCCGTTATGACCGCCTGCGCCACCCTTGGGCCTCATTCTGAAACTGCCGTGCGGCAATGCAATATCATCCACAATTACGAGAAGATTTTCGCCTGGGATCTTTTCCCTTTTCATCCAGTAATCTACGGCATATCCACTCAGATTCATGTAGGTTGAAGGTTTCAGGAGTATAAGCTCCCGTCCTTTAAGGCGAACATTGCACACCGATCCGTATCGTTTGTCGGTAAAAACAACATTGGATGCATCTGCAAATGCATCCAATATCGTGAAACCTATGTTATGCCGGGTATCCTCGTATTCTTCACCGGTATTGCCCAGGCCAACTATAAGATATTTCATGTTTCATTGTGCCTGAATTATTTATCCGAAGAGTTCACTGGCTGCTTACTCGGCAGCAGCAGGTTCACTCGGTTCGGCAGCGGCAGCAGCAGGTTCACCCTCGCCTTCTGATTTCTGGATTACCCTCGATGTGGCAACAGTAAGCACAGTTGTTATCTTAGGTTCGGTCAGTTCTATCTTTTCATAGGAGAGGTCGCCTATTTTTATGGATTGATGAATTTTGAGATTGGTTATGTCAATAGGCAGGAAATCAGGGATATTGCTTGCCAGGCCCCTGACCTTGAGGCTTCTTTTCTTTATTCTGAGTTTACCGCCGGCTTTGACGCCGATTGAATCTCCAACGACTTTAATGGGAAGACTGATTACTATGGGTTTTTTTTCATCTATTTCTAAAAAATCAATATGGATAATCCGTTCGGTAACCGGGTGGAACTGGATATCCTGCATAATCAGCTCATGTTTGCTGCCATCCAGGTCGAGGTTTACAATATAGGCATTGGGCGTATAGACAAGATTTTTAAAACTGTTCTCATGGGCATGGAAATGTATGTTTTGATCCCTTCCATATATAACGCAAGGTACATTTCCTTCCTTCCTGGTCTGTTTTGAGTTTTTCTTGCCCAGTCCTGTCCTGACCGTTCCCCTGATTTCAATTGTTTTCATTCGGTAATTGTTATTGTGCTACTCAGAGTTGTATGTTGTACATCTCCCCATTACACGTTTGACATCAAAAAAATGGAGTGCAAATATAATAGAAAGGATTCAGAATACAAAACTAGTGGAGATCGATTGATTCAGGTTAACAGCCTGGATTGTCCTTGCAAAGATCTCTGCTATTGACAGCACCTTTATTTTGTCCGATTGACGTGGAAGCGGCACTGAATCAGTCACCACGAGTTCAGAAATGGGCGAGTCGTTAATTCTTTCCACAGCATTTCCGCTGAGAACGGGATGCGTGGCGAAGGCCCTGATCGACCTGGCCTTTTTTTCCTCCATTTTCTGGGCGGCCAGAACCAGTGTCCTTGCAGTATCAACCATATCATCTATTATTACCACATTTTTCCCTTCAACTTCCCCGATGATTGACATTTCCTCGACCACGTTGGGTTTTTTACGCAGTTTATAGCACAAAACCATTTCAGAATGAAGATGCCTGGAGTAGGCATTTGCCCGTTTTGAACCGCCCATATCGGGAGCAGATACTGTAAGATTGTCGAGGTTAAGATTTTCTATATACGGTGCAAAGATTGCCGATCCGAAAAGGTGGTCAACAGGTACGTTAAAAAACCCCTGAATCTGGTCAGCATGCAGATCCATCGTGATAACCCGGTCGACACCTGCTGTGCCCAAAAGGTCGGCAGCCAGCTTTGATCCAATGGAAACCCTTGGCCTGTCTTTTCTGTCCTGCCTGGCAAAACCAAAATAGGGAATCACGGCAATTACTTTATAGGCTGAGGCTCTCTTGGCAGCATCAATCATGAGAAGCAGTTCGAACAAATTATCTGCCGGAGGGTTTGTGGATTGCACTATGAAAACCATATTACCCCTGACCGATTCGTCGAAACAGGGTTGAAATTCTCCATCACTGAATTCCGTCACGGAACTTTGACCCAGGCTGATTCCCAGATGATCTGCAATTTTCTGTGCAAGGTGCCTTGAGGATCTGCAGGAGAAGACTTTCATAGGGGCTTTACCGTACATTGCTCTGGAATTAAAATGTTATGAATTGGGAGATTAAAAGGATACAAATATAGAAATTCCGGAAAGAATCATCCTGAATTTGAAAACTTGTTGATAGTTTCTTCGATAAAATCCAGGATCTCTTTCCTGCCTTCTTTTTTCACAGCAGACGAAATAAATGTTGGAGGCAGGGCTTCCCAGTCTTCCAGCATGACAGTATCATAAAGCTTCAATGTTTTCCTCACCGATGCAGTTGATGTTTTGTCGGTTTTTGTAAAAATTCGCGCAAAAGGCAGCTCGTTTGTTCCCAGGAATTCCATAAAATCCAGATCCTGCCGCTGGGGTTCATGCCTGCTGTCGATAAGTACGAAAAGACACGCCAGATTCTCTCTTTTCAGTATGTACTCTTCAACGGACTTCATCCATTCATTCCTGAGGCTCCTGGATACTTTTGCATACCCGTAGCCGGGCAGGTCCACCAGGTACCAGCTTCCGTTGATCAGGAAATGGTTTATTGTTCTTGTTTTCCCCGGATCGGAAGAAGTCCGGGCCAGTCGCGACCATCCGGTGAGCATATTTATAATGGATGATTTCCCAACATTTGATCTGCCAATAAATGCAAATTCTGGTTTGTCCGCGGGGGGGCAATGCCTGACAGATGTACTGCTGCTTACGAATGCGGCCGAACGGATAATCATACCTTGTTTACCTAGTTCAGATCCCCGTATGGTAATTCTATCCTTTTGTAAACAAACAGCTTGTTGCCGAAATCGGTTATAATTTCAGCTATAATTCCGATATAGTTCCTTTGGGGTTTATTACTTTTTTTAAGGTCGAGAACTGCCTTCCCGTTTGTTGTCTTTATCGGTTCAACTCTTGCTGTGTCAAAAACCCCGTTATAGAATTCGCCCCTGTAGAATTTGGTCTTTATCGCCTGGTTTGTCAGTTCCAGGTTGATTCTTAATCTGCCGGCTGCAGCGTAGTTATCTGTCAGCCTGTAGGAAATATCCGGATAGTTGCCAATACGCTTTCCGTCCCTGGTGAATTCTTCCAGTTCGGGTGTGCGGAGTCCTTTGATGAAGTGCAGCTTAGCCTTGACCCTTCCGTTGCGGTAATATTGTATCTGTGTTCCGTGTATTGTATCATGAAGAAACGGGGTTGACCTGAAAACCGGACCTTCCAGATAATACCATTTTGCAGAATCTTCCTTCAATCCGTTTTCATACCAGAAAGTCTGGTAAAGCTGTCCGCCCTGGTAAAATGATTTCATTTCTCCATGACGTATCCCGTTCTTGAAGGTAACTTCCTTGATAAGACGGTTGATGCTGTAATATTTTTTTATCCCGGTAAAGCCTGTATCCGGTATCTGCATGGTATCGGCCTCAGCAACGGATTCTTTTTTTGCTGAACCTTTGCCGGAACACCCGGCAAAAACCAGGGCTATAAAAATAACGAAAACCTGTTTGTAAAATATATTCATTGCAGCTGATGTTAATGTTCAATTTGTCTGATTAATCCGGATGTATATTTCAAGCAAAGTGGCTTCGGGTCCGGGATCGAGGATGACATTCTTTATCATGGCAGGAAGCAGGACCGTTTCACCTTTGGTTACAATTTCGGTACTGTTGTTGTACCGGATGTTAAATCTTCCCTCGGTGCAAAGGTAAACAACAAATGAATCGATGGGAGTGTAGTCTTTACTGACAGACTGATTAAAGTGAAGGATATTGGTATTGAAGAACTCGTTGCTTACAAGAACAGATGTTCTGTTTTCTGCAATTGGTTTTTTCAGTTTGATTTTTCCGGCCGCCCCGTAATCGATGGCCTCGAGAGCAAGTTCGGTATGAAGTTCCCGGGGTTCACCCTTTTCGTTCGTTCTTCCCCAGTCGTAAATCCTGTATGTTATATCCGATGCCTGTTGTATTTCGGCCAGGACTACTCCGGCTCCAATGGCGTGGATTCTTCCGGCAGGAGTAAAAAAAGTATCACCCGGTTCCGCAATCTCGAAATTCATCAGATCCGGGATAGTATTGTTCCCGAGAGCCTCAAGGTACCTTTCGCGGTTCAAAGGTTCCCTGAAACCTGTATAAATACCCCCGTTATTCGAACTCTCGAGAATATACCACATCTCTGTTTTTCCGAATGAATTATGAAGCCGCTTTGCCTGTTCGTCGCCCGGATGGACCTGTACCGACAGATCCTGTTCGGCTTCAATGAGTTTGATGAGCAGAGGAAACTCAATACCAAATTTCTCAAAAACAGCATCCCCAACAATATCTCCCATATAAACCTCGATTATTTCCTCAATATTGTTGCCTGCCAGGAAACCATTGCTGACGACCGACAGATCACCCCTCAGCGATGAAAGCTCCCAGCTTTCCCCAATGTTATTCAATCCAACCGGGTTTTTGCCATAATGATTTGCAAGTAACTGCCCGCCCCATATTTTTTCCTTCAGGATTGGCTCAAACTTAAGAGGGTAAAGTTCCGACATGATCTGATTTTTAAATAGCTGATTGTAAAAATGATTTAAAGTGTAAATAGTTTATAAATTCCGGAATCCTTCGATCAGGATCAATCCAGATATGATTCGCTGGCCCCGATCTTTTAAAAATTATTATTTTTAAAGGATAATCTGATGCAAATTTATGAATTAATGCTGATAGTTGGTATTGCCGGGGGAACAGGATCGGGAAAAACCACTGTGGTAAAGAAAGTGATGGAGAGATTTCCATCCGGAGAGGTAATTGTTTTACCCCAGGACTCATATTACAGGGATAATCGCCATATCCCTCCGGAGGAACGTCAGAAGATCAATTTTGATCATCCCGATTCTGTTGAGTTCAGCCTGCTGATGGAACATATTGAACGGCTCAGAAAGGGACAGAGCATTGAAATGCCTGTATACTCCTATCTTACATGCCTGAGATCGAAGGAGACTTTAACCGTTGATCCGGCACGCGTTGCTTTGGTTGAGGGTATCCTTATCCTGGCTGATCCGGGATTGCGGGATGTGCTTGATATCAAGGTTTTTGTGGATGCAGACCCCGATGATCGCCTCGGACGGGTTATAAAACGGGATATAGAGGACAGGGGAAGATCCGTTCTGCAGGTGCTTGAAAGATATCACGACACGGTTAAACCATCCCATCTCCAGTTCATTGAGCCTTCAAAAAGATATGCAGACATAATAATTCCCGGAGGCGGGGAAAATCAGATCGGCATTGAGGTTCTGATCTCCATAATTGAGAAACATCTTTACTAATCAATATTATGCTGCGATGCTTGTGAATATTAAGCCCGAGGATATTCTGTTCCTTGACATTGAAACAGTTCCTTCAGCTTCCTCATATTATGATCTTGACCCGGCCTTCAGGATACATTGGGAAAAAAAATCAAAACAGTTCAGGAACGATGACCAGTTGCCGGGCCAGGTTTATAACAGGGCAGGCATATTTGCAGAATTTGGAAAAATAATCTGCATTTCGGCCGGATTTATCAGTGCAAAGGATCCTTTCTCTTTCAGGATCAAATCGTTTTATGGGGATAATGAGAAGGATATCCTTACAGGATTTTCGGAACTGGTAAATAAATTCTCACGAAACAGGGAAATGAATCTTTGTGCGCATAACGGCAGGGAATTTGACTATCCGTATATAGCACGGCGGATGATAATAAACAGGCTTGCCATTCCAGGTATTCTCGACAATGCTGGTAAGAAACCCTGGGAAGTCAGGTTGCTTGATACTCTCGATCTCTGGAAATTCGGCGACTACAAGAGTTACACATCACTCGATCTTCTTACACTGGTACTTGGCATCAACTCCCCCAAGGATGACATTGACGGCAGCATGGTTGCCGGGATCTACCATGATGAGCACGATCTTAAACGCATAGTTGTTTATTGTGAAAAGGATGTTGCAGCGGTTGCCCAGGTGCTTCTAAGATTCATGAATCTCCCTTCGATTGATCCCGGACGAATTGAATCGGTCACATTTTAGGAATCAGTCCTGATCGGTTTCAAGGAATTTCAACAGCGCTGATACAACTGCTTCAGGGTTATCTGAATGGATCCAGTGTCCGGCTTCAGGAATGGTTATTATCTCTGCTCCGGGGAATATTTTCAGAATGGGACCGATATCGTCATCGGTTATATAATCTGATTTTCCGGCCTTAAGGAAGAAGACAGGAAAGCCGCTGATACTCCGGTCCTCATTTTTTCCCGGTTCCACGGATGCCATTATATTTTCAATGCTGGCAGCCAGGGTTCCAAGGTTTATTTTCCAGGTGAATCCGCCATCGGTTTTTCTTCGCAGGTTTTTAAGTATGAATCCGGTAAGTTTTTCAGATTGCAATGATGAGAATAAAGCCTCAGCTTCTTTTCGTGAACTTGCTGAGGATATATCCGCCGAGATCATTGCCTGCATGATTTCCCTATGTTTTTCCAGATCCTTTTTGAATCGTTCGGTTGAGTTTACAGGGGAGATGTCTGCGATAAGCAGTCCGAGGAGTCTTTCAGGCCATCTCATTGCAAATTTCATGGCAGCCTTTCCTCCCATGCTGTGGCCGGCAAGGAAGAAATGACCGAGGTTCAGTTCATCAGCCAGTTCTTTGATGTCGAGGCTCATTGCATCATAATCATGAATTGAGGAATGAGGGGATGCCCCGTGATTTCTGAGATCGGGAATGATTACCGTGAATCTGTCATCAATCTTCCCGGCTATTGATACCCAGTTATCTGATGATCCATACAGGCCGTGTAAAATCATCAGGGCAGGACCTGAGCCATATTTCCTGTAAAAAAGCATCATGTGGGTTTTCAGCCTGCAAGCTGCCTCCTGTACATTTGGATGGTGTTCTCCAGGCCCAGATAGAGTGCGTCGGAAATAAGTGCATGTCCGATTGATACTTCATCTATCCAGGGGATATTCTGATGCAGGTATCGGAGATTATCGAGATTCAGGTCGTGGCCCGCGTTGAGCCCGAGGCCTGAATCGCGGGCTATTTTTGCTGCATTGATGAACGGGGCTATGGCTGAGGGTGCGTCCTTGTCAAAACCGGCTGCGTAGGGTTCGGTGTAGAGTTCGACCCTGTCGGCTCCGGTCATGGCGGCGGTTTCAATGTTGACTGGATCCGTATCCACAAATATTGATGTTCTGATACCTTCTTTCCTGAATACGGAGACTACATCGGCAAGGAAAAGCCTGAACCGCGGGACATTCCATCCGGCATTTGAAGTAATGGCATCGTGAGCGTCGGGAACAAGTGTAACCTGGTCGGGTTTGACTGACAATACGAGCTCGATAAACTTATCAGAAGGATATCCTTCGATATTGAATTCGGTTTTTATCACGGGCCGGATCTCAAGCACATCCCTGTACCTGATATGTCTTTCATCCGGCCTGGGATGAACCGTTATGCCGTCTGCACCAAACAGCTCGCAGTTTATGGCAGCAGTTTTTACATTGGGGATATTTCCTCCCCTTGCATTCCTCAGTGTTGCTATCTTGTTGATATTAACGCTCAGCTTTGTCATAATAATTGCTTTATATTACCGTATTGTTATTTGATGTAAAAATACGATAACTGGTTTTTTTTTTGTTATTTTATCTGAAATTTAAACATTTTGCCAGTCATAATGATTGCCCGTGATCTCATATCAGAAGTTGTACCGGCGCTTAAAACCTCCGATTCAGGGCAGACGGCACTGAACTGGATGGAAATTTTCAGGATATCGCACCTGCCAATAGTAAACAACCAGGATTTTCTCGGCCTGATATCCGACTCCGACATTTACGACATGAATCAGCCGGAAGAGCCCATAGGTAATCATTCGCTGACCCTGCTCAAGCCTTATGTTACGGACGACCAGCATCTTTTTGAGGTAATTGGCCTTGCCTCACGGCTCAAGTTAACTGTAGTGCCGGTGCTCGATAGTCATAATCACTACAAGGGAGTAATCACCGCAACCGATCTTGTACGTTATCTTGCCTCTATATCATCGATTGATCAGTCTGGCGGCATTCTTGTGCTTGAGATCACGGAAAGGGACTATTCGCTCTCACAGATTGCCCAGATTGTTGAGAGCAACAATATCAAGGTGCTTAGTTTGTATATTACTTCGCCGCCCGATTCAACCAGACTTGAGGTGACACTGAAAGTAAACTCCACTGATCTGGCATCGCTCATACGTACTTTCGAGAGATACAATTATGACGTTAAGACCTGGATCACCTCCGATGATTCAATGGACAGATTTTACTCGGAGCGGTTCGACCTGTTAATGAAATATTTGAATATCTGACAATCATGCTGAGATCGGTTGCAATATACAGCAAGGAAAGTAACCAGAAAACCACTGAAGGGGTAAGCAGGCTTATCAGGGAGTTTTCACAGAGGGGAATAAAAATATTTCAGCACCAGAAGCATACGCTTGATTCAGACAGCATTGAAGCAGGCAGACCTGTGAGGTTCAATGATCTTGAAAGCCTTCCGGATCTTCCCGACATGATACTCAGCGTCGGAGGTGACGGCACCTTCCTGGAAACAATGCTGAAAGTCAGAAAGCATGGCATCCCGATTGCCGGAGTAAATACAGGCAGGATGGGATTTCTTGCAAATATTCCCGATGACGAAATTGGCCATTCAATCGATCTCCTGTGCCAGGGGGAGTATGAGATCATCGAAAGATCACTTCTCGAAATCAGGTCACCGGCTGATCTGTTCAACAATGAATCTTCAACGGCATTGAATGAAATAACAGTCCAGAAAGCTGATCCAAGCATGATCATCATAAATGTTTTCGTGGACAATATTTATCTTAACACCTACTGGGCCGACGGCCTGATAATTTCAACGGCCACAGGTTCAACCGCCTATAATCTGAGTGTTGGGGGGCCCATCCTGTCGCCGGAGGATGAGAGCATTATCATATCTCCCATCTCCCCTCATAATCTGACAATCAGGCCGATTGTCATTTCCGGTGAGAGTGAACTGAGAATGACAATAGAAGGCAGGGCGGATGCATACCTGGCCACATGCGATTTCAGATCAAGGCGGCTTTCATTTGACCAGGCGATTAATATAGCAAGATCCCCTGAAAAGCTAAAAACCGTAATGCTCAGAAAAAGAGACTTTTATAGTACACTAAGGAACAGGCTGATGTGGGGAGCAGATAAGAGAAACTGACATGAAACATTTTTCAGAGATCAGAACAGTAAATGAGCCGCTGCCGCCACAGCTAATTTTGATCCTGAATATTTCTGCCCTTTGCAATAGATTACTATATTTGTACTTACAATCAGAAAAAGTGTCGTTATGAAACGAACTGCCCTAGTTGTTCTATTATTCTCCCTGATTGCAGGCATGTGTGATGCGCAGCTCTGGAAATTAAAGAGGTGGGAAGCTGAGTTTGGTATTGGTCCTTCTTTTTCATTTCCGGATGTCGGAGGGTTTTCAATCGGAAAGAATCTGGCAGGGATTAAAGATATAGGTTACAGACAAACCAGGTTCGACATAAACGGCAGTCTGCGGTACAGGTTGTCGAGAACCGCAAATTTACGCCTTAGCATGACCTATGCCATGCTGCATGCTTCTGATAAGAGAGGTTCAAATGAGAACAGGAATTACGAATCAACCACAAACCTTTTTGAACCGGCTCTCCTGGGAGAATATTACTTTATTAAAAACAAATATGAGAGCAGTTATCTGTTCATTAAAGGGAAAGGGATACAGGCCCTGCTGAGATCACTTGACTTCTATGTTTTCGGAGGCGCCGGTGGTGCTCTGTACAGCGTAAAGGTCAATGAAGCCCTTGGTGCGAGGAATATGCCAACCAGCGGCCTTGCCCCGGTTATTCCGATAGGCTTGGGCGCGACGCTTGTTTATACTCCCAACCTGAACTTTGGCCTTGAACTGGGCGGCAGATATGTCTTCTCAGATTACATTGACGGATATCACTCGCAATTTTCCAAGGCGAATGACGTTTATTACCTGATGAACGTGAATATTACCTATAAGTTGAAGTCTGGTGCCCGCGGATTGCCTACTTTGAGATGATTATGCACCCCATTGTGTCAGCTTTTTTAAACAGGATATTTCTGCTTTTTCTGTTTTTATTGTTTCCCCTTTCATTGTCTGGTCAGCGAAATGCTGACTTCGGACTATTCGGGGGTACTTCTTCCTATATAGGCGATATCAATGAGACTAGGCTTTTTTATGCCCCCCTGCCGGCGGGAGGTCTTTTTTACCGCTATAATTTCAATCCGAGGCAGGCCCTGAGGACAAATATTTTCATCGGGGGAATACGCGGAAAGGACAGTGATTTCAGCAACAATTTCCAGCGGGGGAGGGATGCCTCATTCTCGGGCATGGTTGGTGAATGGGCCCTGCAGTATGAATTTAATTTTTTCCCTTATTCCACGCAGGGTAAGAGGTGGAATTACACTCCATACCTGGCCGCAGGCGCAGGAATTTCTTTTATCAATACATCTGCTAAAAATCCGAATAGCAGTGTGATTACTTATGTTCCCGTCATCCCGTTTTCAATCGGTTTTAAGATCAACGTATATAAAAACCTGGGTTTGGAGGCCGAATATGGTTTTCGTAAAAGTTTTTATGATAACTTTGACGGCCAAAAAGATTTAACTGACCCATCACATCATGCATTGCTGCATAATAATGACTGGTACACATTTGCCGGCATATCGGTTACCTGGAAGATATACAATAAGTTAGCCGGTTGTCCTGCTTACAGTGATGTTGATGAGCCAAGAAGAAAACGCTAGGTATGTCGTTGAAAGAACAAATTAATCCTGAAAAACTTCCTTCCCATATTGCTATAATTATGGATGGTAACGGTCGATGGGCAAAGCAAAAGGGAATGGACAGGATATTCGGACACAGGCAGGGGGTGAGTGCTGTAAGGGGAGTGATAGAAGCTGCGGCAGAACTCGGAATAAAATACCTGACTCTTTACGCTTTTTCAACGGAAAACTGGGGGAGACCTGATGATGAAGTCACCGCACTTATGGGAATTATGGTGCAATCGCTGAATGATGAAACAGGCACGCTGATAAAGAATAATATAAAGCTGACTGCGATTGGTGATGTTGACCGGCTTGCGGGCGATGTAAGAAACAGGTTCCTGGAAACTATCAGGCTGACTTCTGCATCTACTGGATTGACCCTGGTTGTAGCAATGAGCTATAGTTCGAGATGGGAAATTACAGAAGCGGCCAGAAAACTTTCAGCCGATATTTGCAGCGGCAGGATAAGTGCCGGTTCAGTTGGCCCGGATGAATTTGGGAAATATTTAGCCACATCCGAAATTCCGGATCCGGAGCTCCTGATAAGAACCAGCGGCGAGTTAAGGATCAGTAATTTCCTGCTCTGGCAGATTGCTTATACGGAATTGTATTTTACAGATATACTTTGGCCTGATTTTAGCAAGGAGGATTTTTACAGGGCGATAATTGATTTCCAGAAAAGAGAAAGAAGATTTGGCAAGACAAGTGAACAGGTAACGGAAAATTGACGCTATGATGATGTTTATAAGGAGGAGGGTACTTTTCCTGTCTATATTATTGATCCTGGTTTTTCAGGTTGGTTTTTCACAGGAAAAATCAGAATTTGCCGATTATTCAACGGTTGAAGAATACATCATCGGGGGCGTATCAGTTTCGGGGGTCAGGTTTCTTGATGCCAATGCACTCATAGGACTATCGGGATTAAGAATAGGTCAGGAGGTAAGTGTGCCGGGCGATGAACTCACAAGTGCAGTCAGGAAATTATGGGAACAGGGACTTTTTTCCGATGTAAGGATCACAATACTCAGGCAGGTAGCTGATACGGTTTATCTCGATATATCCCTTCAGGAAAGACCGAGGATCTCATCCATACGGTATAATGGACTGAAAAACTCGGAGGCCCAGGATATTACAGGGAAGATAAACCTTCCGGTTGGTTCACAGCTTACCTCTTACCTAATAAATAAGTCGGAAAAGATCATAAAGGATCATTTTATTGAAAAGGGATTTCTGAATGTTTCAGTTGAGTTCATTCAGAAGGATGACCATTCCCAGCCAAACCACATAATGCTTACCATTGACGTTGACAAAAAGGAGAAAGTAAAAATAGCGGAGATCAGTTTCGAAGGCAATGACAAATTCCCTGACAAGCTGCTGAGGCGGAAGATGAAAAACACCAAGAAGAAGAACCTGAATTTTTTCAAGGCCTCGAAATATATTGATGAAAAATATCTCGAAGACAAGGAGAGTCTTTACAAATTCTATAATGATCATGGGTACAAGGACTTCAGAATCCTGAAGGATTCCCTTTATCCTGTGTCGGATGTCAGGGTTGCACTTATGATCAGGGTTAATGAAGGGCGTCAGTATTTTCTCAGGAATGTTGACTGGGTGGGTAACAGTGTTTATAAAAAGGAAGATCTTGCAAGAAGATTCAATATTGAAAAGGGATCGGTCTACAACCAGTCACATATCGAGGACAGGCTCAATGGGCTTAGCGGTGCACAGGATGCCGTCAGTAATTTATATCAGGATTATGGTTACCTGTTTTCGAGGCTCACCCCTGTGGAAGCAAAAATCGAAAATGATTCGGTTGACCTGGAGATAAGGATATTCGAAGGCGACCAGGCTTACCTGAATAACATAATCATATCCGGCAATACAAGAACCAATGAACATGTTGCCCGAAGGGAGCTTTACACCCTTCCCGGTGATCTGTTCAGCAAGGACAAGATCATAAGGTCGATCCGGCAGCTCGGCGTTCTGGGGCATTTCGATGCTGAAAAGATCAGTCCGACACCTTTGCCAGATCCCGCCAACGGTACGGTCGATCTGCTTTACAAGCTTGAAGAGAAGGCTAACGATCAGTTTGAAATTTCAGGGGGATGGGGTGCCCGAATGCTGATAGGAACAGTCGGGGTGAGGTTCAATAACTTCGCGATGAGGAATTTTTTCAAGCTGAAGGAGTGGAGGCCCTATCCTTCAGGCGACGGACAGTCGCTTAACATAAGGGCCCAGTCGAACGGCCGTTACTACCAGTCGTACAATCTGTCGTTCATGGAGCCATGGCTCGGCGGTAAAAAACCAAATTCCTTTTCAGCCTCTGTTTACAGATCGATTATGACCAACGGCCTGAAGAAAAGCAACGAGAGATACGGATCGATGATAATTGACGGGGCTTCAATTGGTCTGGGCAAAAGGCTTGCCTGGCCCGACGATTATTTCTCCCTTTACGGTGAATTGAGCTATCAGAGGTACAAACTCCATGAATATACCTTTTACAGGTTTCTGTTCGCTGACGGAACATCAAACCTGTTCAGCTTTACCACCAGGCTCACAAGGTTTTCAACAAGTCCCAACCTGATCTATCCCAGGAGCGGCTCAACCTTCACCCTTTCACTTCAGCTTACTCCCCCGTATTCACTGATCAGCGGTACAAACATGGTCGGAGTCAGTGACAGGGTTAAATACAACTGGATTGAATTCCATAAATGGCTCTTTAAAGCCGACTATTTCTATCCAATTTCTGCAGACGACAAACTGGTGCTAAATGCCAAATTTGCATTTGGCTACCTCGGGCATTACAACAACGCCATCGGACCGAGTCCGTTTGAGAATTTCTACCTCGGGGGAAGCGGAATGAGCGGCTACAGCCTTTATGGCCGTGAGATTATAGCACTGAGGGGATACACCGACGGATCTTTGACCCCCACCGACAGGAAATCAGGTTCACCGGCGGGAAATGTCTATTCAAAGCTGACTTTTGAACTTCGATATCCTGTTTCCCTCAATCAGCAGGCCACAATATATGTGCTTACTTTCCTTGAGGCAGGAAGGGCCTGGTACAAGATTAACGAATACAATCCATTCAAAATGAATCGTTCTGCCGGTATTGGTCTCAGGGCCAACCTCCCGATGTTCGGCCTCCTGGGTATTGACTGGGGTTATGGATTTGACAAGGTACCTGATCCTGTAACCTATCCTAACGCGAATAAGGGCCAGTTCCATTTTGTATTGGGCCAGCAGTTTTAACATATAAAAAACATAGATATGAAACCCACATGATACAAGATCAGAAACAAGCATGAAAATAATATTCATGTGGGCTCCATGTGAACCACTTAATCTTCAGTAGTATATAAATTTATTTTCACATGAAAAGATCAGTTTTAATAATAAGCTTGGTTTTCCTGACTGCTGCATTTGCCGCAGCCCAGAAATATGCCTTTGTCGATTCTGAATATATCAGGAAGAACATACCTGCCTTTAACCGGGCACAGGAACAGCTTGAGAGTCTCTCAAAGCAATGGGAGAAAGAGGTTGCCGACGGTTATGCAGTTGTTGAACAGATGTATAAATCTTACCAGAATGATGTTGTGCTTCTTTCGCAGGAGATGAAGACCAAAAGGGAAGAAGCCATCATAGCAAGGGAAAATGAGGTAAAAGCTCTTCAGAACAAATATTTCGGGATGGAAGGAGAATTGTTTAAGAAGCGTGAAGAACTCGTTAAGCCAATTCAGGATGACATTCTGAAGGCTATTAAGACAATTGCCGCAGAAGGCAGTTATGCGGCAATTTTTGACACGGCATCAGGGGGAAATATTCTTTTTGCCAATCCGAAGTTTGATATCAGCGACCAGGTTCTTGAAAAGTTAGGTTATAAGAATTAATTAATTATTTTTAGGCGGAAAATTTAAAGCGATTACAATCATGAGAAGAATTTTGATTATCAGTGTTGTAATTATGATTTCAGGGCTGATCGGAAATCAGATTATGGCGCAGAATATTAAGTTTGGACACATAAACAGGAATGAACTCATCCAGCTGATGCCGGAATTTGACAGTGCAAGATCCCAGCTCGAGAAACTCAATACGGAGCTTACAAACCAGCTTGAATTACTGCAGGTTGAATATAACAATAAGGCGGAAGCCTATATTAAGGAAAGCAAGAATCTCTCGGATCTGGTACGTCAGACAAAAGAGCAGGAATTGCAGGATTTCCAGAACAGGATGCAGGTCTTTCAGCAGAATGCATCAAACCAGTTGCAGGAAAAACAGGTCGCATTGTTCACACCCATAACGGAAAAGGCCGACAAAGCAATCAGGGCTGTCGGCAAAGAGAGTAGTTTTTTCTATATCTTCGACCTGTCCGGCGGACATGTGGCATATTTTGACGAAACAAAAAGCGTCGATGTTTTGCCGCTTGTAAAGTCCAAACTTGGACTGAAATAGAATATTAGCAAATAAACTCCGGAGGCTGTATCAGAAATAAGGTATTTTTCGGTACAGCCTCATGTTTTAAAATATTTTCAGGTGAAAGAACATCCTATCGGGATTTTTGATTCGGGAGTCGGAGGGCTGACAGTAGCCAATGCAATCAAGCAGGCGTTACCGGGGGAAAGCCTTGTCTATTTCGGAGACACTGCCCACCTTCCATACGGTGATAAATCAGCGGAGGCTATCCGTTACTACTCCGGCAGGATAACGGAGTTCCTGCTCAGTCATAATTCCAAGGTGGTTCTCGTTGCATGCAATTCAGCTTCAGCATCTGCATTTGATTCGCTGAAGATCCGGTTTCAGGACAGAACGATCCTTATAGATGTTATTGATCCTGTTGTAGATTATCTTGGCAGGCGCAATTTCAGGAAAGTCGGGATAATCGGAACCAAGCGGACAATTACCTCCGGCACCTATGAACAGAAGCTGAGGGATAAGGCGCCTGCGACAGAGGTGGTTTCAATGGCTACGCCTCTGCTGGTACCCATGATTGAGGAAGGATTTATTTTTGATGATATAAGTAACGCCATTATACGGACTTATCTTTCAAATAATTCATTATCAGAAATCGACGCATTGGTGCTGGGTTGTACACACTATCCGATAATAAAAAACCAGATCAACAGGTTTTTCAATTTTAACGTTGAAGTTGTCGACTCGGGAAGAAATGTGTCGCAAATCCTTCGTGAAATTCTGGAGAAAAATAATCTTCTGAATGATTCCGGCAAGGTTAATGATCAGTTTTTTATTTCCGATTATACCCCGTATTTTGAAAAAATTGCCAGAATGTTTTTTGATGGAGAAATTAATCTTCAAAAAGCTGACATCTGGAGCTGAATTCCATCTCTGTTGCCTCCCTTCCTGACATTAGGGTTTCCCGGATCCCGGAAATTCCGGATTTTGGCATAGCCGGTGAGTAACTCTGTGAAATAGTATGATCAATATCATTTGATGTCAGCAATAATTATTTGATATTTTGGTCTTTGAAGATTTATTTTGCATAGAGGAAACAGTTGGTATATAAACAGGATTTAATTCTTAATATACAACGACGATGGGGAAAAAACCACAGATAATAGAGAGGGAAGAGGTTGTTATCCGGTTTTCGGGTGATTCAGGCGACGGAATGCAGCTTACCGGAACGCTTTTTTCTGATACCGCCGCACTGTTTGGCAATGACCTTTCAACTTTTCCCGATTACCCGGCAGAGATAAGAGCACCTCAGGGTACCGTGGGCGGAGTATCGGGGTTCCAGGTTCATGTAGGACATAAGGAGGTGAATACGCCCGGGGATCTGGCCGATGTTCTTGTAGCAATGAATCCTGCTGCAATCAAAGCCAATGCAGGGTGGATCAAGCCGGGAGGTACAATAATTTATGATGAAAATAATTTCACAGAGAAAAACATTGAAAAGGCCGGATATGAAAAAGATCCGATAAAAGAGGAAAAGCTCGATAACTGCATTATTATTCCCGCTCCTGTAACATCAATGGTAAGGGAAGCCCTGAAAGATCTTAATCTTGAACCCAAAGCCGTGCTAAGGACAAAAAATATGTTTGCCCTGGGCATGGTTTACTGGCTTTTCAACCGTAAGTTCAAATATACCGATGAATATTTCGAGAAGAAATTCAAAAACAAACCTGACATAGTTAAAGCCAACAAGATTGCCTTGCGGGCGGGTTATTATTACGCCGAAACCATTGAGGCATTGAGTCCTAAATACAAGATACTTCCGGCAAAGCTTCCAAAAGGCGTTTATCGTAATATCAGCGGTAACACTGCCATTGCTTGGGGATTCCTGGCGGCTGCAGAAAAGGCCGGCCTGAAGCTTTTTATAGGTTCCTATCCCATTACTCCTGCAACAGGAATACTTGAGGAACTGGCTCTCAGGAAAGATCTGGGCGTTATCAGCTTCCAGGCAGAAGATGAAATTGCCGGTATCTGTTCAGCACTTGGTGCCAGTTTTGCCGGACGGCTGGCGGTCACTTCCACTTCCGGACCCGGACTTTCGCTTAAATCGGAGGCCATAGGTCTTGCGGTAATGGCAGAACTCCCCATCGTGATAGTTGATGTACAAAGAGGAGGGCCATCAACCGGACTTCCTACAAAAACAGAACAGGCAGATCTTCTGCAGGCGCTTTACGGTCGTAACGGGGAGAGCCCCGTGGTTGTACTGGCTGCAAGCACACCTGCCGACTGCTTTCATTTCGCGTTTGAAGCCGCCAGGATCGCCCTCGAACATATGACTCCCGTAATTCTTCTCACTGACGGCTACCTGGCCAACGGCACCGAGCCATGGCGAATACCGGAAATGGATGAATTGCCGGTGATCAATCCTCCATTCGCAACTCCGGGTGACACTCCCTTTCTGCCATATAAACGCGACGAGCAGAAACTGGTGCGTTCATGGGCACTCCCCGGAACCCCGGGCCTGGAGCACAGAATTGGAGGACTGGAAAAGACAATAAAGGGAACGGTCTCCTATACCCCCGACAACCATGAACTGATGGTTAAAACAAGAGCAGAAAAAATTATGAGGGTTTCCGGCAGTATCCCCGACCTTAAGGTGCAGGGCGATGAGTCGGGCGATCTGCTTGTTGTGGGATGGGGCGGGAAGTATGGCTACATTATTACAGCAGTGCGGGAACTACAGATGGAAGGCTATAAGGTTAGCATGGTTAATTTCAACTATATCAATCCCCTGCCCGGAAATGTCAGGGATCTGTTCAGCAGATTTAAGAAAATCCTCGTGTGCGAGCTGAATCTTGGACAATTTGCCGGCTATCTGCGGATGAAACACCAGGAATTCGAATATCAGCAGATAAATAAAGTTCAGGGTCAGCCCTTTACAATAAATGAGATCAAGCAGAAATGTTATGAAATACTGAAGGAGGAATAATATGGCAGAAGAAAATAAATTAAAATATTCTCCGAAGGATTTTAAGAGCGACCAGGAGGTCAGATGGTGTCCGGGATGCGGGAATCATGCAGTGCTTTCTGCTGTTCAGAGAGCCCTTGCAGAACTTGATATCCCGAAGGAAAATTATGTTTTTGTTTCAGGTATCGGATGCTCTTCACGTTTCCCTTATTATATGGATACCTATGGGTTCCATGGCATTCACGGACGTGCTTCAACAATAGCCACGGGAGTGAAAACTGCAAACCCCGGGCTTTCGGTATGGCAGATCACAGGCGATGGCGACGCCCTGGCGATCGGGGGAAATCATTTCATCCATGCTGTCAGGAGGAATGTTGATATAAATATAATACTCTTCAACAATGAGATATATGGGCTTACAAAAGGACAGTATTCACCAACCTCAGAAAAGGGCTTGGTTACCAGAACATCACCTTACGGAACCGTTGAGGAACCTTTTTCAGTGGGAGAGCTGGTAATTGGCGCAAAAGGAAAATACTTTGCCCGTACAATCGATGCCAATGTAACATTGTCAACGCAGATATACAAGGATGCTGCCAGGTACAAAGGCACTTCAGTGATTGAAGTATTACAGAATTGTGTAATATTTAACGACGGGGTGCATGAAAATATTTCCGGCAGGGAAGTCAGGGATGACAGAACGCTGACCCTCAGGCATGGAGAACCGATGATATTCGGAAAAAACAACGACAAAGGTCTTGTTCTTGACGGTTTGAAACTCAAAGTGGTAAACCTGGGAGACGGATACCGCGAAAAGGATCTGCTCATTCATGATGCATATGAAACCAATCCGGGAATACATTATATGATTGCCAGCATGAGATATCCGGAATATCCGGTAGCGCTGGGGGTGATTCGTGCAGCAGCTGGCCAGACCTATGAAATGGCTGTTGAGGAACAGATTCGCTCCGTTGGAAAAAACTCGGAAATCAAATGTGTGGCTGATCTTCTGAAAAGCGGTTCAACCTGGAAAGTCGGCTGAAAACAATTAGGCCCGGAGCTCACCTGCCATAATGATCTTGTTAAACTTACCGGAATTCTTTCTGAAACCGGTAAGATGGCGTGATACTGCAATTGCCGGAATACGGAATCAACAAAACATTGATCAACATTAATTCATTACATGACATATATCAATATAATCATTGATATATATCATATATGTTACATTGATCGTTGTTTCAGCAATTTTTTCCGGTTTTTTCTCTTAAGATTCCTTCCATACACCCTGCTCTCATGGGCATTACCTGTATATGCCGGAATGGAGATGATACGGGTGGCGATGAAATTGAAGAATCACTTACCGTGAAGCCTTTATTTTACTAATTTTAAATTCTGATCAACTGGCATATAGTGTATCCAATGGATTCCAAGCGTCACATAACACCTGAATACAGCAAGTTGCTTCACGATCAACAGGAGAGGGTCAAAGAGCTGGGTTCCATAAACCAGACTACACGTATCCTCAAGGAAAACCGGCCCGTAGAAGAGACGCTGCGGCAGATTGCATTGCTTTTGCCTTCAGCCTGGCAGTATTCCGGATATACAACTGCAAGAATAACCTTTATGCATCTGCAGTATGAATCGGTCGATTTCCGGGAGACCAGGTGGAGAATGGCGCAGGAGTTTGAAACCATCGATGGTGAAAAAGGCTTGATTGAAATCTTTTATACCATGGAGTTCAGGGAAGAATACGAAGGACCTTTCCTGAAAGAGGAACGGGATCTGATCATCAATATTTCAAGTCTGATTGCGGGATACCTGAACAGCCGTAAAGCCAGCGATTACATTGGGGTCACCGGTCCGACGGACGGGAAAGAAGATGATTTGGTACATGTACCAAGTAAAAAGCTGCTGCAGAGATTTCTCGACATGCATAATGCAGAACGGGATGTTTTCCATGATCTTCAGCTTTTCAAGGTTAAAGAAATTCTGCTGCTTGCAAACCTTTATGACGCATATTCTATTGAAGGGGAAGGTCGTTTTGCAGACCATATACTGGGTGAGTACCATCAATTGAGCCTTACCTCCATTCCCAGGATCACCGGTGTTTCGGGCGAGGAGGAAGCTTTCGACAGGCTGAGGACCAGGCATTATGATATGATCATTATAATGATTGGTGTGGACAGGGAGAGCCCTATGGAGCTCTGCAGAAAGATCAGGGACAAATATCCGTATATTCCTACTTTCCTGCTCCTGAACAATCCGGCCGACATGGAGTATATTGAAAGGCAGAAGGAATCAGGAATTCCTTTCGACAACTATTTTGTATGGACAGGTGACTCAAAGGTGTTTTTTGCAATGGTTTCCTTGCTCGAGGACAGGGTAAACGTTGAAAATGACACCCGGAAGGGTCTTACCGGGGTTATTCTGCTTGTCGAAGACTCCGCTGATTATTATTCCAGTTATCTGCCCATGCTCTACAACCTGGTGATGGATCAGACCCGGAGTCTTATCGAGGATGTGTCGGCTGATGAGCTGTATAAAGTGTTTAAACTCCGGACGCGTCCGAAAATACTGCTTGCCCCGGACTGGGAAAGCGCAATAAACATCTTTTCCAGGTACAGGAATAATTTGCTTTGTGTGATTTCCGACATACGGTTTCCGCGAAATGGAGTCATGGACGACAAAGCCGGCTTTGAACTCATACGGTATATCAAGGAAGAGCTTCCGAGCCTGCCTGCTGTACTGCAGTCGTCAGATCCGGAGAATGTGAGGTATGCTTTTACCCTGAAATCCAATTTCATTAACAAGAATTCTCCGGGTCTTCTTGAAGATCTGAAATCGTTTATCAATCATTATCTGGGCTTTGGACACTTTGTTTACAGGGATAATCAGGGGCGGCAGATAGCTGTTGCAAAGACGATGAAGGAATTTGAATCTTTTCTTGAAACGGTTCCGGAGGATTCACTCGCCTACCATGCTCACAGGAATCATTTCTCCCTTTGGCTTATGGCAAGGGGTGAGGTAAAGATTGCAAAACTGATTTATCCCATGAAGGTGTCAGATTTCAGAAGTCTTCGTGAGATGAGGGAGTTTCTTATCGGCATTATCAGAAAGCGGAGGCAGGAGATGAACAAGGGGCGGGTTATCAGTTTTGAAGCCGCTGCAATGATCGATGAAACGAATGTGATAAGCCTGTCTACGGGTTCGCTGGGAGGAAAGGGCAGAGGTCTGGCTTTCATAAACTCACTGATTTACAGTTTCGGGCTTGGAAAACTCATTCCGGGGATCAACATCAGGACACCAATAACGGCTATTGCACGTACCGATGAATTTGACCTTTTCATGGAGAGAAATCATCTGTGGAATTTTGTTAAGGGAGAGAAGGATTTTATGGCTATTCAGAGAACTTTTCTTGCAGGCAGTCTGAGTTACACCCTTGAAAAGAAGCTGCGTGCCATACTGGGATATTTTACCAGGCCCCTGGCGGTCAGATCATCGAGCCTGTTTGAAGATTCAATGAGTCAGCCCTTTTCAGGGATCTTCGGTACTTATCTTCTTCCCAATAACAATCCTGATCCTGATATAAGGCTTCGCCAGCTTTCAGATGCAATAAAGCTTGTATATGCATCCATTTATTCGGAAGAGGCGAGGGCATACTTTGATGCCGTCAGGTATAAGATGGAAGTGGAGAGGATGGCAGTTGTGATACAGGAAGTTGTAGGCAATCAATATGAGGATGTTTTTTATCCGCACATAAGCGGATCGGCCCAGTCTTTCAATTTTTATCCCATTGCCCATATGAAGCCCGGGGACGGTCTTGCCGTTGCGGCAGTTGGACTGGGTCAGTATGTTATGGACGGCGAGCTGTCTTACAGGTTCTCTCCGGCTTATCCGTCACTCGAAATAATCTCTCAGAAGGATCTTTATAAGAATTCACAGGTCTGGTTTTATGCCGTTGATCTTGCCAAGCAGGATCTGAATCTGCTTGAAGGGGAAAAGGCGGGATTGCGGAGGCTTGAAATTTCCAGTGCTGAAAGGCATGGAACCATCAGCCATTCCGCATCGGTGTTGAATCCTGACAATGATATGATAACTCCCGGGCTTGATTCATCAGGACCGAGGGTGATCAATTTTGCTGATATCCTGAAATATGATTACATTCCGCTGGCATCCACCCTCAGGACTGTTCTGGATGTGGTGGCCGAGGCGTGCGGGACACCGGTTGAGATTGAATTTGCAGTCGATCTTAACAAAGACGGATCAGGAAATGCTTCATTCTATCTGCTTCAGCTGAAGCCGCTGCTCGGGACCGGTGCCGGATACAATATAGCGGCTGACAGCATTGATGAAAATAAAGTTGTTCTCCTGACAAGGCAAAGCATGGGGAACGGGATGATCAGCGATATCACTGATATTATTTATATTGAACCGGAGAGATTCGATAATAAAAAGACAGTACAGATGGCCGGTGAGATTGCAGTGCTTAATGAAATGATGGTAAGGGAAGACCGGAAATATGTTCTGATCGGCCCCGGCAGATGGGGTTCACGGGACAGGTTTCTTGGGATCCCCGTTGTGTGGGCGCAGATATCAAATGCCAGGGTCATAGTCGAGCTTTCACTTCCTGATTTTCATACCGATGCTTCACTGGGCTCTCATTTTTTTCATAATGTAATATCAATGAATGTTGGATATTTTTCGCTGCATCATGAATCAGACGGCCATATCATTGACTGGAACAGGCTCAGAAGCCAGGTGGTGATCTGGAAGGGAGAGTTTTTCAGCCATGTAAGATTCAGGGAGCCCCTGCTGATAAGGATGGACGGCAAGAAAGGTATGGCAGTGATTTCCGTTAATCAGTAAACCAACAGGAATATGGACAAAATAGAGGGAATTCAAGATCTTCAGAGATTTGAATTTACGCATACTTCATTTGATCTTCTCATGCAGAGACGGATACACAGGGTCCTGATAATCTGCAGCAACTATGACAATTATATGCTTGAAGAGGATGGCAGGATTGACGAGAGGGTTTTCAACGAATATCTGTCGCTGAATCTTAAATATCCGCCTTCATTTGTACAGACAGACAATCCCGAGGATGCTTTCAGGATCCTTGAAACGAACAAGATCGACCTGGTTATATCGATGTTGTCGCTGAGGGGCATGGATGTTTTTGCCATGGCCAGGGAAGTGAAGAAGAGATATGCCAATATTCCGATAGTCGTTCTGACTTATTTTTCGAGGGAAGTATCCCTGCGACTTGAAGGAGAAGATCTGAGTGCCATTGACTATGTATTTTGCTGGCTGGGCGATTCTTCGCTGATCCTGGCAATCATCAAGCTTCTGGAAGACAAAATGAATGCGGAATTCGACATTGAAAATATAGGTGTCCAGGCTATAATTCTCGTGGAAAATTCAATCCGCTATATTTCCTTTTTTCTGCCCAATCTTTACAGGATGGTGCTTCAGCAGTCGCGCGATTTCCAGAAGGAGGCTCTTAATGAGCATCAGAGAATGCTTAAAATGAGGGGAAGGCCAAAAATCCTGTTTGCCAGTAATTTTAATGATGCCCTGGCATTGTATAAAAAATACCAGCACAATGTACTGGGTATTATTTCTGATATAAGCTACAAGCGCGACGGTATGATTGATGAAAATGCCGGGGTCGAATTGTGTAAAATAGTGAAAGCGGATAACGACCAGGTGCCTTTTCTGCTCCAGTCGTCGAGTATGGTACATAAAACGATTGCAGAGGAACTCGGCGCCGGTTACATAAACAAGAGCTCCAAGTCACTTTCGATGGAGCTCAGGAATTTTTTCATCCAGAATCTGGCTTTCGGACCGTTTGTATTCAGGAACCCGGAGACCATGGAGCCTATTGCAATCGCTTCCGATCTGCACAGCCTTCAGCAGAAATTGCTTACGATACCCGACAAAAGCCTGATTTTTCACGCAACCCGGAACCATTTTTCCAAATGGCTCAATGCCAGGGCCCTGTTTCCCATTGCACAGATGTTCAAATATATCAATACCGGTGATTTTGAAACAACTGATGAGATGAGAAAGTTTCTTTATGTCGCCATCTCAAGCTTCAGGGTGGGAAGGGGTAGAGGGATAATAGCTAAATTTGACAAGACCAGTTACGATGAATACCAGTTTTTTTCCAGGATCGGTGATGCTTCAATCGGGGGCAAAGCAAGGGGACTAGCATTTATAAACAGGATTATCAGGAACAACAAGCTTTACAACAAGTTCCCAGACGTACACATAACCATTCCCAGGACTGTGGTCCTCAGTACTGACATCTTTGATGAATTCATGGATCACAATAATCTTTATCCTGTTGCCCTATCAGATCTGCCGGATGAAGAAATCCTGAACAGGTTCGTGAGCGCCGAGTTACCGGGCCGGGTTTATCACGATTTCCTGGCGTTTCTGGAAGTCTCAAAGAACGTTCCGATGGCGGTAAGATCGTCGAGCAGGCTTGAAGATTCACGATATCAGCCTTTTGCAGGAATATATTCAACCTATATGGTCCCGCGGCACCCCAATGACCAGGTAATGGTACAGATGATTTCAAATGCAATTAAGGAAGTTTATGCGTCGGTGTATTTTAAGGGAAGCAAAGCCTATATGGCTGCAACTGCAAATGTTATTGATGAAGAGAAAATGGGGATAATTCTCCAGGAAGTGTGCGGAAACAAGCACGGGGATTTATTTTATCCCACGCTTTCAGGAGTTGCACAGTCAATCAATTACTATCCGATTGGATCGGAAAAGGCGGAGGACGGAATTGCAAAAATTGCGTTCGGGCTTGGCAGGCTCATTGTTGAAGGGGGGCTTGCCCTGAGGTTCTCACCAAAACATCCCGGCAAAATACTTCAGCTTTCATCAGTTGACACAGCTTTAAGGGATACCCAAAAAGAGTTCAGGGCGCTCGATCTCAGGATAGAGAGCTTTGTGCCTTCAACTGACGATGGAATGAATATCCTCACAATCAGCATAAATGATGCAAATAATGCAGGAGCAATGAAATATGCGGCCTCAACCTGGGATCGTAACAACAACATGCTCAGGGATGGATACAACGCTTCCGGCCGGCAGATAATTACTTTTGCCAATGTATTGCAGCACAAGATCTTTCCTCTTGCTGAAATATTGAGTACACTACTTGAGATCGGGCAGAATGAGATGAACAGCCCGATAGAGATTGAATTTGCCGCAAATCTTGAAACACCGTCCGGAACGCCTAAAATCCTGAATTTCCTTCAAATCCGGCCCATCGTCAATTCAGATGAGCCTTTAAAAATAAATATTGAAAGTATTCAGCCTGAAAAAACGATTCTGCTTTCCGAAGCGGCGCTTGGCAACGGCTTGTTCAAGGGGATCCGCGACATTGTCTACGTAAGGCCAGAATCGTTCAATCCATCGAAGAACAGGGATCTTGCAGGCGAAATTGAACGATTCAATAATATATTTATAAATAAGGGTGAAGGCTATGTGCTGATTGGTCCCGGACGCTGGGGTTCGTCAGATCCCTGGCTGGGTATACCGGTAAGGTGGCCGCAGATCTCCGCAGCCAGAGTAATAGTTGAATCAGGCTTGAAAAACTACAGGATCGACCCAAGCCAGGGGACCCACTTTTTTCAGAACCTCACTTCCTTCAGGGTCGGATATTTTTCGGTAAATCCTTACATCGGGGAAGGTTACTATGATGTGGCATTCCTGAACAGTTTGCAGGCGGAATATGAGGATGAATTTATCAGGCATGTGAGATTTGACAGACCATTGGAAATAATGATTGACGGTCGGAGTCACAACGGATTGATAATGAAGCCTTCATGAACAGATTGGTATCCGGCGCAGGTATGTGACAAGATCAGATCCCTGCCGGAAAGGAAATTTCGGGATTAAATGTATCCGGATCAATTGTTTTCCTGTGCAATTTCCAAAGGCTACAGAATGATGCTGTCGGTCACCGTATCCCTGCTGATCTTTTTTATTAGCCCCTGAAGAACGTTTCCAGGTCCGACTTCGGTAAATGAAGTTGCCCCGCCGGCTATCATATTATTGATACATTGAGTCCATTTTACAGGTGAGGTGAGCTGTAATACGAGGTTTGTCTTTATTTCCTCCGGATCAGTTGAAGGATTTGCCGTTACGTTCTGATAAACCGGGCAGACAGGTTGTGTGAATCTTGTTTTCCTTATGGTTTCTTCAAGTTCCAGGCGGGCTGGCTCCATGAACGGGGAATGAAATGCGCCTCCAACTGCCAGTTTCAATACCCTTTTTGCTCCTCTTTCCCTGAGCAGTTCGATTGCCTTGTCAATGCCTTCATTTGAACCTGAGATCACTATCTGTCCCGGGCTGTTATAATTGGCGGGAACTACTTCTTCACCAGCCTGGCTGCAAACCTCCTCGACAACTGCATCATCGAGTCCGATAACAGCTGCCATTGTCGACGGTGTCAATTCACAGGCTTTCTGCATTGCTGCTGCCCTGCCTGAAACCAGCAAAAGGCCGTCTTCGAACGAGAGTGTCTTGTTTGCAACAAGTGCAGAAAACTCCCCCAGTGAATGACCTGCAACCATTCCGGGTCTGAAGGAATCGCCGCTAATCAAAGCCAGGATGACGGAATGGAGGAAAATGGCAGGCTGGGTCACCTTTGTCTGTTTAAGGTCCTCATCCGTACCATTGAACATGATATCAGTTATTTTGAATCCAAGGATTGAATTGGCTTTTTCAAAAAGAGCACGTGCGTGAGATGATTCTTCGTATAGATTTTTAGCCATTCCCGGATACTGGGCCCCCTGGCCCGGAAAAACATATGCTTTCATACAGTAATATTATTGCAGCAGAACCAGGTGATTAAGATAATTAATGAACAATTCAGACAGGTGTCAGGGAAACCGTAAAATGTTAATGATAACATGAACCTATGAGATGGACGAATTCCTCCCTGGTGTTAAGGTTATCAAGGAAAATTCCTGTAAATGCCGATGTGGTCGTCACTGAATTCTGTTTTTGAACACCCCTGATTTGCATGCACATATGTTGTGCTTCAATCACTACTGCCACTCCCATTGGGTTGAGGCAGTCCTGGAGGCAATCCCTGATCTGGGTGGTGAGCCGCTCCTGTACCTGCAGCCTCCGGCTGAAGGCTTCAACCACTCTTGCTATCTTGCTGAGGCCTGTTATGTATCCATTGGGAATATAGGCAACATGGGCTTTCCCGAAAAATGGCAGCATGTGGTGCTCACACATTGAGTACAGATCAATATCCTTTACAATGACCATCTGGCGGTAGTCTTCCCTGAACTTGGCAGAATTGATTATTTCGCAGGGATTCTGATTGTATCCCATCATCAGGAAATTCAGTGCCTTTGCAACCCGTACCGGAGTTCCCCTGAGTCCTTCGCGGTCAGGATCCTCGCCAATAAGTCCTAAAACCCTGTAATAAATTTCGGATAATTCCTGTATATTTTCTGCATTCCATGTTTCAATCTTGTTGTAGCCATTGGTATTAAGGCCGTTTCCGTTATTCACTGATTCAATCTTATTCACCATAGTATTCAATTGAGTTGTTTTCGGTCTCACAGATTTTTATGCAATGTAGTATTGCTCCTTCCTTTTCAATTTCCGGTTTAAGCTCATTCCATATAGCGATGGCCAGGTTTTCAGTGGTGGCAATCTTGCCCTTCATGAATCCGACTTCAATATTGAGGTTTTTATGATCTACCTTCTCAACTATCTTTTCACGGATTATTCTTTTCAGGGTGTTGATATTGATGAAAAAGCCAAGTTTCTCTGAAGGTTCCCCTTTAACGGTTACATATAGGACGTAGTTATGCCCGTGCCAGTTGGAATTTGAGCACTTTCCGAAAACTTTCATGTTCTCCTCATCCGACCATTCTTCCCTGAACATCCTGTGTGCGGCACAGAATCTTTCCCTGCGTGTTATATATATCATCCGGGCTTGAAAATTAACATGCAATAATAACCAAATAAGTTGAACTTTTAAATTTGAATGCGATATATTTAGTGTTTAAATGAGTTCAATGCGATGTACATCAATATTTTATTTGTAACAGCAACCATGGCTGAAGCTGAAGTACTCAGGAAGATTGCGGTGAAAAATGAATCGGGGGAACGATTTTTATTGGGAAACTGCATTTTTGATCTTCTTGTCACAGGAGTAGGATGTGCTGCAACAGTATGGGCGATCAGCCGTTGGCTATTCCACAACCGCAGGCCTGACCTTGTGATTAATTCGGGTATTGCAGGAAGTTTCCGGGACGACATATACCTGGGGCAGGTGGTGCTGCCGGTTTCCGATTGTTTTGCTGATTTCGGCGTTGAGACCGGTACAGGATTCCTTACCCTGGCCGAAGCAGGGCTGGAAGATCCTGACGGGCCGCCGTTTTCGGGGGGCAGGCTTATTGCCGGCAACAGTTTTATTGATATGTCCGCACGGCGGTTAAGGACAGTTAATGCCATTAGTGTCAGCACGGCAACCGGCTCTACTGAGACGAGACAGAGACTTGTGGAAAAATATGATCCGGATATTGAAACAATGGAGGGAGCAGCCTTTTTTTATGCATGCCGGAGTGCGGATGTGCCGTTCATGGCATTCCGGTCAGTTTCCAACATGGTTGAACCAAGAGACAAAAGCCGTTGGAACATCCGGCTTGCGCTAGACAACCTGGCCACTGAACTTCAGCAATTTATTCTCAAAATAGAAAAAGATGAAACTGAAAATCGGATTTTCTCCATGCCCCAATGATACGTTCATGTTTGATGCTATGGTCCATCATAAGATTGATACTGAGGGACTTGAATTTGATTATATTCTGGCGGATATTGAGGAATTGAACAACAGGGCCTTCAAAGCAGTAACCGATGTTTCCAAAGTAAGCTCGCATGCCTTTGCGTATCTTGCTGATAACTATCGGATACTGGATTCGGGAAGCGCCCTTGGATTCGGGAACGGCCCTCTGCTTATAGCCAGGGATCATCTTAAACTGGATGAGATTGATGATCTCCTGATCGCAATCCCGGGCAGGTTTACAACTGCGAATCTCCTTCTGAGTATCGCGAGGCCCGGTGCAGTCAACAGGAAGGAATATCTTTTTTCCGATATTGCAGAGGCCCTGTTAAGGAAGGAGGCCGATGCCGGGGTGATCATTCATGAATCAAGATTTACTTACCAGAAAAGCGGACTGGTAAAGATCGCAGATCTGGGAGAATATTGGGAGAACCTTACCGGACTTCCCATACCTCTTGGTAATATAGTGATAAACAGAAGAATAAACATAAAACAGGCTTTGACTGTGAACAGGGTAATCAGGCGAAGCATCGAATTCGCATTGGAAAACCCCTCGTCCTCACATGATTTTGTATCGGAGAATGCAAAGGAAATGGATGGAGATGTTGTGCGGAACCATATAAAGCTGTATGTGAATGAATATTCAGTTTATCTCGGACAGACCGGGAGGAGAGCCCTGACGGAACTTTACAGGATTGCCGCTGATAAGGGACTTGTACGTGAGATGCCGGCTGATCTTTTTCTTGACTGACATAAATCCGTGGAAATTTTAAAATTGTGTAACTTTATATTGAATTTGCTTCACCGTATAATATCATAAATAATTAAAAACCTTTTAGTCATGTCATTTGAATTACCCCGACTTCCCTATGCGTACGACGCTTTTGCACCTTTGTTAACTGCTGAGACCTTTGAATACCATCATGGAAAGCATCATCAGGCTTATGTAAACAATCTTAACGGACTTATACCAGGAACCGAGTTTGAGAATGCCGATCTTGTGACAATGATTAAAAAAGCCGAGGGCGGGATTTTTAATAATGCCGCCCAGGTATGGAATCACACATTTTATTTCGAGTCGTTTTCAAAAAGCGGTGCCAGGCAGCCTTCGGGTACTTTTTCCGATGCACTGAAAGAAGGATTCGGATCACTTGAATCATTCAAAGAACAATTTACCCGGGCAGCTGCGACCCTTTTTGGGTCAGGGTGGGCCTGGCTTGTAGAAAGTGAGGACGGTTCGCTTCGGATCCTTCAGGAGTCAAATGCAGGCAATCCTCTCAGGCAGGGTCTCAAGCCCCTTTTAACCTGTGATGTATGGGAGCATGCATATTACATTGATTACAGGAACAGGCGTCCCGACTATTTAAAGGCATTCTGGGAAATAGTCGACTGGGATATCATATCGTCGAGATACCAATAGACAACGGATTGACGGCGGTCCTTAACTGCTTGTATCCGGATTCATTTAATCACTTCCGGCCGGGGTTAATGATGCAGCGGATCTGACTTCGGTATCATGCAGGTTTTCCGGGTAGAATTGTAAAACCAGTTATTTATGGATATCAGGGAATTAGTTCTTAGAACACGATCCTTCAGACGGTTCGATGAATCACATCATATTGATATTAAGTTACTTGAGAGCCTTGCAGATCTTGCAAGGCTCTCGGCTTCGGCGGCAAACAGGCAGCCGTTGAAATATTTGCTATGCAACAACAGGGAATGCTCCAATAAAATATTCCCCTGTCTTGCATGGGCAGGGTATCTTAAGGATTGGGGCGGTCCTCTTCCCGGGGAAAGACCTTCGGCTTACATAATAATACTGGGCGACAAGACAATTACCGAATCATTCAATGCCGATCCGGGGATTGCAGCGCAAAGTATGATGCTTGGAGCTACGGAGGCCGGTCTTGGCGGCTGCATGCTGACTTCAGTAAAAAGGGAGGTGTTGAGAAAGGAAATCAATATACCTGACCATTATGAGATACTGATTGTGCTTGCACTCGGAAAGCCTGTCGAAAAAGTGGTTATTGAGGAAGTTAAGGATGGTAATATAAAATACTGGCGTGACAGCGATCAGACACATCATGTTCCGAAAAGGAAACTTGAAGATGTGGTAATTATAGTTTAATTTTGGTTATGCCATGAACAGGATAGTGATTATATTACTGTCGTTCATCTTCCTGAGTCCTGTTGAAGCCCAGTACGCAAACAATGAGCAGCAGAGGGTTCGTCTGCAGATGATTGTGCGGGATGCTGAATCCTTCTCGCCTCTGGAGAATTCCCAGGTTTTCATCAACAGGGTATTTTATGGTATCACTGATTCCACGGGCACTTTTTCGGTACTTCTGGGGGTGAATGATACCGTTGAGTGCAGACTGCTCGGTTACAGGCCGGCCTTGTTTGTATTAAGCGATTCCCTTTCGGGGCGAGATTTCATGGCCGGTATCTATCTCAACACCGATACCGTGAGGATTGGCGAGGTAATAATTGTCCCAAGGCTTGTGAATCTGAAATCAGATATCTTCAGGGCACCGGAGCCTGTTAGCCGCGAGATGGAGAACGCAAGGGCTAATCTTGCCCTGTCAGCATATCAGGCAAAAGCAAGTCAGGGAAAACTTGGCGATCCCCTGACCAATTATGAGGTTATCAAAATGCAACAGCGTACCCAGGCCTATGAGAAAGGTCAGATACCTTCATCGGCTGTTGTTGCTGTGAGCCCCTTCATGATTGTTCCAGCATTATATCTTTTAATGAACGGGCTACCACCGGGACCCATGCCAATGAAACCCGATATCACCGAAGAGGAATTACTCCAGATACACAAAAAGTACCTTGAATTGCAGAGGACGAGGAAATGATATGGCTATTTCCTGCCATGATCCGTACCTAATGCAGGATATGCCTTATTAACCTTTATAGAAGATCGCTTTGATAATGTGACTTGCCATTTTCGGATTTTCCTTGAGCCTTCTGGTTGAGTAGCCGAACCATTCCTTTCCGAATGGGACATAAACCCGCATGGTATGGCCATCGCTTGCAATACTGTCGCGCAGGCGCGGTGTAACTCCGTATAGCATCTGGAACTCATACATTTTGCGGGGAACATCGTACTTTCTGACAAGATCGATGGCACCTTCGATCAGAGGTTTATCATGGGTGGCAATACCGACATGAATATTGTTTTTAAGCATATACTCAAGATCCTCAAGGAAATGCTGATTTATCTCTTCATACTTTTTATAAGCGATCGATTCATGTTCAACATAGATACCTTTGCAAAGCCTGAAACTCAGGGGGTATTCACCTGAGTTCAGATCCGACAGTTCCCTAATGTCATTGAGCGTTCTTTTCAGATATGCCTGAACGACGAGTCCCACCTTGCCGGGGAATTCGGTCACCATTTTGCGGAATAGTTCAATTTCCAGGTCTGTGCATGACGAATCTTCCATGTCGATCCTGATAAAATTGTTGTAAGAAGCTGCTTTAGCAATTATTTCACGAACATGTTTCTGGCACTCGTTTTTATCCAGAAGCAGTCCGAAGCTTGTGGGTTTAATTGAAAAATTCGCATCAATACCGGCACGCGATGCAACCTCAATCAGGTTAAGATACTCCCTTTTGTTGGCTTCGGCTTCGTCCAGGGTTGTAATAAATTCCCCTAGAACATCAATGGTGGCTTTAATCTGCTTGCTGTTTAGTTCATTGGCCACCCTCATCGCATCCTCTATCGTTTCACCTGAAATATAAGATCTTGAAAAGAGCCAGATAAACTTTTTAGGAAAGAATGGCAGCAGGGAAGCTATAAGTTTGTTCAGCATTTTGATGGTCCGGTTAATAAGTGATGAAAGGTTTCATATTGATGCCCCAGGGAGGTAATCCTGAAAACAAAATAGCAAATAAATAAATATGGAATATAGATATAAATGACGTTTGTCACAAGAAAGGACTGATTTTACTCCCGGATCTTTTATCCCTGAATGATAATTAGTTTTTGTTATTATCCTGATTATTATGCCGGCGGCAGTCAATAAATAATAAATTTAATAACCCCGGAAATAAAAATCTTGTCTGACAGTGTACCTTTTTCAGGAAAATTGCGTTTATCAACTGATGATACAAAGTGTTAATTAGTTTAGGTTACACAAAACAAACGGTACGGGTTTGCTTAAAAAGTTTAAATATACGTTCTTATTGCCGCTGATCATATTTGCCGATGGATATTGCCAGGATCCGACCTTTTCCCAGTTCTATGCAAATCCTCTTTATCTTGCACCGTCATTTGCCGGAGCCACGGAGGAGTACAGGATTGCCCTGAATTACAGGAACCAGTGGCCTGCAATTTCCGGGGTGTTTCATACCTACAGTATTTCATTCGACAAGGCGCTTGTGAATTACAATTCGGGTATTGGAATTCAGGCAACATACGACGTTGCAGGATCGGGCGATCTTAGCACAACAAATATTGGCCTGCTGTATTCATATGATTTCAACATAAATGAAGACTGGCATATCAGGCCGGGCGTGAATTTTAAATTCAGGTATCTGGGCCTGAATATCTACAAACTTGTATTTGCGAGCCAGATGACAGGCAGCGGGAATGTTCCCTCAGTCTATCCGCCTCCTTTTGATAAGGTTGCAGACATTGATTTTGCAGCATCCGCACTTGTATATAACGACAGAATCTGGGGAGGATTTACCCTTGATCACCTGCTTACCCCGAAACAATCATTTTATGGTGATGATGCTCTTCTGCCAATCAAGCTGAATGTATTCGGGGGTATCCAGATCATGAGAAAGACTAGATTGAAGCAGACTTTTCATGAGGTTCTGTCGGCTGCTGTGAATTTCCAGAAGCAGGACAAATTCTACCAGACCGACCTGGGATTGTATTACTACAGGGATCCGCTGATTTTCGGACTGTGGTACCGGGGAATCCCGTTTGTTACCACACAGGCCGGGGACGCCATTATAGGGCTTGTGGGCCTGAAAACAAAACAACTTCATATAGGATACAGCTACGATTTTACAATTTCCAACCTGATCACTTCAACATCAGGATCGCATGAGATTTCCCTCGTGTATGAATTCAATTCCTTTACCCTTGGCCAGAGGAAGAAGATAAGGGCAATTCCGTGTCCCGAATTTTAGAAATCCTTTTTAAAAAGCAGGGGAAACAACTGGTATCTTTTTACTTTCTGATTGCTAGAAAACATTCAAAAGCAGAGCGTTAAAAATAACTTTGCGGAGTGTGCCGATAGATTTATTTTTTTATATTTGCGCCTGAATTAAATAATTAACAACCAACCTGAGATGAAGAAATTATATGTAATTCTGTTCAGTATCCTTTTTTTGGCGGTCGCGGCCCTGTTTGTTCTTCATTTTACCGGCGGGAGTAAATCCGGGAATAATGCGGGCGGAGGCGAGGCTGCAACTTCCCCTCAAGGAATTGCATTTGTCAATATTGACACCATTGTTTTCAACTTCAAGATGTTTGAAGACAGGAGATCCGATCTCATTGAAAAGCAAAAAAAGGCAGAAGCAGAGCTTAATACCAGGGGGAACCAGTATGAAAGAGGGATTAAGGATTTTCAGAATAAGGTAAGCAAAGGACTGATAACCAGGGCTGCAGCGGCAGAAATGGAGCAGGCTCTGATACAGCAGCAGCAGGAACTGGTCAACCTTCGCGACAGGCTTCAGGCCGACCTTGTGGAAGAAGACCAGGTTATGAACAGGCAGATACTTGAGTATATTACCACGTTTCTTGAAGAAAACAAGTCGGAATACAATTACGATTATATTTTCGGCAAAAGTTTCGGAAGTGTTGTTCTTTACGGTAACAGCGGCCATGACATAACCAGGAAAGTTCTGGATGCCCTGAATGCTAAATACAAGGCAGAAAAGAAATAGGATCAAATGGGCTTTGCCTCGACCTATCTGAAAGAGAGGACACTTTATCCAAAGCTTATCGGAGAGGCACCCCACCGCGATACAGGGATCATTGTCGTTGTTCCCTCCTGTAACGAACCATCAATCACAAACCTGCTGGATTCCCTGGCATCATGCGCCGAGCCGGCATGTGCAACCGAGGTGATAATAGTTGTTAATTCGCCGGCCGGTGCCGGCCCCGATGTCCGTAACGCAAACATAGCAACACTGAATGAGACAGCGGAATGGAAAATCAGAAATCCGCGATCATTTCTGAAACTGTATACGATAGATGCCGACACATCACAATTTTGCAAGTGGGGGGTTGGGATGGCCCGGAAGGCTGGAATGGATGAAGCTTTGAGACGTTTTGACGAGTTGGAAAGGCCTGATGGAATTATACTTAACATCGATGCCGATTGTACGGTTGAGAATAACTATTTTACAGAGGTTTATGGCGGAATTCCAGCCGGCGGCAATAGATCGGCCTGTTCCATTTATTTTGAGCATCCGCTGGAGGGAAAGGAATTTCCACAGGCGGTATACAGGGCAATTGCCCAATATGAACTTCACCTGAGATATTATTACCAGGGCTTATGTTTTGCCGGGTTTCCGAATGTACATCATACGGTCGGTTCCGCCATTGCCGTCAAGGCAATGGCCTATTTAAAATCAGGAGGAATGAACCGCAGGATGGCAGGTGAGGATTTTTATTTTATCCAGAAGCTTGTGTCTGCCGGCGGTTATTTCAACCTGAATTCCACAACGGTTTACCCGTCGCCGCGCCCCTCAGCAAGAGTGCCGTTCGGTACCGGACCAACAATCTTCAGACTCGCGGAAAGCAATTCCGGGGAACTCATGACTTACAATACCGATGCATTCAGGGAACTGAGGGCGTTTTTCTGTATGACCGACTCATTTTACAATACAAGCAATAATGAAAACCACTATTTGTACAACGAACTTCCGGAAAGTGTGAGATTATTCATTGAGATTGAAGAATGGAATAGGGCAATATGTGAGATTAAGGGAAACACTGCAAGCCTGAAGTCGTTCAGAAAGAGGTTCTACGACTGGTTCAATATGTTCAGGATTGTTAAGTATATGAACTTTGCCCATGAAGATATTATGAAAAAGAAACCTGTTGTGGAATCGGCTCTTGAGCTTTTAAATGAATCAGGACATGATTTTTATTCAGGCGATCCCGTGGCCCTTCTGAATTTTTACAGATCGCTTGAAAAAGGATATCTTTAGTTATGCTTCCTTTTTATCTGCCTGTCTTCACGGGGAGAAAGGACAATATACAGATCCTCATCAGGCTTTTTCATTTTATACTGCTCCCTGGCGAATTTTTCGAGGTTCCGGTTGTCGGTCCTGAGTTCCTGAAGCTTACTTCTGTCCTCTTCAATCCGTCGGGTATAGTATTCCTTTTCTGCCCTGAGCCTGCGCAGGTTTTTCAATTCCCTGTATCTGGCGATGAGATTGTTTGAATCAAGAAGCAACAGCCAGATGACAAAAATTACGAGCGTAAGGATATATTTATTCCTTAAAACCGGGGGTATCTTCTCTATAAACCTGAACCTTACCATTGTTTATGCAAATCTATAACTTTTTTTTATCCCGCGCTCAAAAGATAGTTCATCTGAACATTATCTCCGTTTTTAGTATGTGATTAATCATATTTATCCCTAGCAAAAAGTTGTCAGTTGATTTTAACAACTCTCAACCTGAAGGTATACTTTTTCATCCGGCGCATCAATAAATGATCCGGTTGAGAGTGTTGACCGTCTGCGTCCCGATTACCCGGTCAAATCTGTCACGGGGATTCCGGTAATAAATTATTACCGTGTAATCGTTTTCAGTTTCGTAATGATTCCCCTCGAATTTTGAGGTCACACCGCTTTCATCACCGTCCTGCTGAAAAAAATACTCATAGTTGTACCAGCCCTGTTTCAGAAGCAATATACATTCATAGGCCCTGGTTTCAATGTTGTAGCTCATCAGATTATCGGGCCCGTAGGACCAGTTTGACAGTGCACCCGAAACATACATTTTTCCGCCTTCAACCTTTGAAGCTGACGGAAGGGTAAAATAAACATATACATAGTCTGCTTCAGTGTCGGGATTATTTTCCTCCTGTATGGCTACATAGTACTTTCCGTTGAAATCCTGGCTGTAAAAATATGGTTTGAATTCCCTGTTTTCTGACGGAGTTAGTAAAACATGGTAGTTTGATGTTATAAAGTCAATTTTCTTGACATACTCCGACTGGTATCTAATGCTCCTTATATCGAAATATCTGAATTCGTTTCCTCCCGCGAAAATATTCTTATCCGAAAGTGCACTGTATTTCAGCTTGTTGTTTCCATAAAATTCAGGTTTGATGTTTCTCTTTGCGTTGTTCCATCTCCCGTTCTGGAGAATGGAGGCAAAAACATCCTGATAAGGATCATTAATTTTAATACCGGAATAATCCACGGTAAAATCAATTTGCTGGTTTTCGTTATAATATGCTGTCATCCCTGGCCTGTGAGCTTCAACAGTTATACCGACAAGATTTTCCGATACGATGAAACGCTGCGTGAGAACCGGGTTCTCAGGTTCTCCACTGGGAAATATCATTATTATATAATTTCCTGACAGTTTTAAATTTACACGTTCATTCGGAAAGGCGAGCCTGTAATTTGTGTAATGTATCGTTGTGTTGAACGATGGGTGGTAATCCTCAACGGGGTTTTCCGGAAAGCCGTCGATAAAATCGGTTGTGAAAATTCCGGACCTGTTCCAGTCCTTGTCACAATGTATAAAGGTATAATAAAAGGTCTCGCTGATATCGCCTAGCAGGTCAAACTGGAGTACCAGCCTTTCATTCCCGCCGATGGATATTACGGGATATGAAAGATTCCATTCTTCCCTGTATAATCTTACCGTTTTTACCGAATTGCTGAAGATGGTACCTGCGAGTATTTTTTCTTCATTCTGAGCTGAAACCAGTGTGCATAGACCGGGCAGGATAAAAATGAAAAAAAGCAGGCTGAATTTTCTCATTGTTTTTGTGCAAGTTTTATTACAAAATTAGTGCAATAATTTTATGATTTTTCACACTTTCTTTTATCCATCCCTCATGTTTGTTAACTTTGCTGTCTGTTATTTTATTAACAGAAGACTTCCTGACAGGATTTCTTTTTTATAATTTGATCTTAATTGCTGAAAAAGAAGTTATTGATTAACACTAATTTACGATATCTGGATCTGATATGCCACGTACGATTAAGCTGAAAAAAGGATTTGACATCCGGTTAAAGGGTGTTGCCGGGAAGAAAATGGCCGGCAGTGCGGAGCCTGATCTGTTTGGCGTAAAGCCAATTGATTTTCCCGGTCTTACGCCCAAACTGAATGTTAAGGAAGGCAGCGAGGTACTTGCCGGTGCCATCCTGTTTCATGATAAGCACAGGCCCGAGATAATTTACACCTCACCAGTCAATGGCAGGGTGGTTTCTATTGAGAGGGGGGAGAGGAGAAAGATACTGGAAGTGGTTATCGAGAAACGGGGAAATGAAGCAATCGATTTTGGAAAAACCCGTCATGAGGAGATCACGGAAGAAAGGGTTAAAGAATCACTTCTGGCATCGGGACTGTGGCCCATTATACGACAGAGGCCGTATCATATAGTGGCCAATCCGCATGACATTCCCAAATCGGTTTTTGTAACCGGATTTGATTCATCACCGCTGAGCCCTGATTATGATTTTATTCTCGAGAATTCAAATATTTCTCATTACAGGACTGGATTGTATGCTCTTTCAAAGCTCGCCAATGGCAGGATCAATCTCGTACTTAAGGAAAAATCTGGTGCAGGCAGTTACTTTTCTGATATCCCGGGCATTGAAATTCATTACTTTTCAGGACCGCATCCTTCCGGAAATCCTGGTATTCATATTCACCACATCGATCCTGTCAACAAGGGTGAAGTGGTGTGGTTTGCCAATCTGCAGGATGTTTCAATACTGGGAAGGCTGCTGGAGGAAGGGATATACAAGCCGGAAAAGATAGTGGCATTAACAGGATCGGAGGTTATTAACCCACAATACTACAGGATCCTGTCCGGGGGGTCGGTGGCTTCATTTGTGGCGGATAATGTCAGGCCCGGCAATAATCGTTACATAAGCGGCAATGTGCTTACCGGGACCAGGATCAGGTCTGACGGATATCTTGGATATTATGATTCTCAGGTTACAGTTATTCCGGAAGGGAATTATCATGAGTTTTTCGGTTGGGCAACACCCGGTATCGGAAAATTCAGCTTTTCCCGGACTTTCCTGTCGAGTCTTTTCCCGAGGAAGGAATACCGGCTCGACACCAATCTGCATGGCGGAGAAAGGGCTTTTGTCGTAACCGGACAGTACGAAAAGGTTCTTCCCATGGATATCTATCCCATGCAGCTGCTCAAAGCCATTCTTGCCGAGGATATTGAGATGATGGAGAATCTTGGGATTTACGAGGTTGCGGAAGAGGATCTTGCCCTTTGCGAATATTTATGCCCCTCTAAGATTGAGATACAGTCGATAGTAAGAAAAGGTATTGACCTTATGATTAAGGAAATGAGCTAATAACCAGCTACCGCGATAGATATGAATTCATTGAGAAAGACACTAGATAAGCTTAAACCTCATTTTTCAAAAGGAGGCAGATTTTCAAAACTTCAGTCGGTATTTGATGGGATGGAGAGCTTCATGTTCGTTCCCGACAAGGTAACATTCAGTGGATCACATATTCGTGATTATACGGACCTGAAGCGGACGATGACCATTGTAATAATAGCCCTGCTGCCTGCATTGCTGTTTGGTTCATATAATACGGGATTGCAGCATTTCAGGTCGGTTGGGATCGAATCGGGAATTTTTCAGTCCTTCGGTTATGGTTTCCTGAGGATCCTGCCGCTTATAATTGTAAGCTACCTTGTCGGTCTGGGCATTGAATTCATTGCCGCACAGATCAGGGGACATGAGATAAACGAGGGATATCTTGTAACGGGCCTGCTTATTCCGCTCATCATGCCAATTGATGTACCGCTTTGGATGCTTGCACTGGCAGTGGCATTTGCAGTAATCCTGGGCAAGGAAGTGTTTGGAGGAACGGGAATGAATACTTTCAATCCTGCCCTGCTGGCCAGGGCGTTTGTGTTTTTCAGCTATCCTGGCTGGATGACGGGTGACACGGTATGGACAGCGGGGCTCACTGCCGGGAAAAATATTGCTGATGGATTTTCCGGAGCCACACCATTGTCGCTTTGCGTCACAGGTGAAATATCCAGGTTACCTTCTTTCATGGAAATGTTTGTTGGGACGATCCCGGGGTCGTTTGGAGAGACATCAGTCATAGCTATTCTCATTGGTGCCGCGGTGCTGATTGCAACAGGTGTGGGAAGCTGGAAAATTATGGCAGGTGTTTTCGGCGGCGGATTGGCAATGGGGCTCCTGCTCAATGCCATTTCAGCAAATGAATACATGCATCTGCCGTTCTACTATCAATTTGTAATGGGCGGATTTGCCTTCGGTGCAGTGTTTATGGCCACAGATCCGGTAACAGCTGCGCAAACCGAGAAAGGCAAGTGGATATATGGTTTTCTGATAGGTGTGCTCTCGATCCTTATCAGGGTGCTTAATCCGGCCTATCCTGAAGGGGTGATGCTGGCCATTCTTCTGATGAACGTATTCGCCCCGCTGATTGATTATTTTGTGATTCAGTCGAGTATTAACAGACGACTAAAAAGGGTCAAAGTTGAAATTAAAACCTCTGTAAAATGAAGCAATTCAGTAACAGGTATATTTTTATTTTTTCATCGGTGATGGTTATTGCGGTGGCAGCTCTCCTGTCGCTGGCTGCAACCCTGCTTCAGCCCGCCCAGACCAGGAACCTCGAGATTGAAAAGAAACGCAATATGCTTGAATCGATAAATGTTGCTGCTACCCGTGAAAATACAGCGGACCTTTACGGAAAATACATAAAGGAAGGCTTTGTTATTAATTCCAGGGGAGAAATGATTGAAGGCGTTGACGCATTTTCAGTAGTACTCAGAAATGAACAGAAAAAGCCGCTTGCAGAGCAGTATTTGCCGGTTTTCAGGGCTGTACCTGATGACGGGGAGCAGGTTGTAATACTGCCGGTCGAAGGAAAAGGTCTTTGGGGGCCCATTTTCGGATATATCTCTTTAAGATCTGATATGAATACCATTTACGGGGTCAATTTCGATCATAAGGGGGAGACTCCGGGCCTTGGTGCAGAAATAAATACCTCTGCTTTTGAAAGCCAGTTCCGAGGAAAGAAACTTTATGACAACACGGATTTTATTTCCGTCCATGTCGTCAAGGGAGGCGCCAGGGAAGGAGATGTGCATGGCGTGGATGCTATATCGGGCGGAACAATAACAAGCAAGGGCCTCGAAATGATGATTCACGATTGTATGCTAAAATACAATGACTTTCTTTTAAAAAACAGGAACTGATATATGGACATTATGGAAAAGGAATCGATATTTTCACCACGGAATCTCAAACTCCTTACCGAACCGCTGGGGAAGAACAATCCGATCACGGTACAGGTACTTGGAATCTGTTCAGCACTGGCTGTGACAGTGAAGCTTAAGCCTGCCCTTGTGATGTCGTTATCGGTCATCATAGTAACCGGTATGTCGAATCTTGTGATAGCTGCTTTCCGGAAGTATATACCTGAAACCATCAGGATCATTGTCCAGCTGGTGGTTATTGCAACACTGGTTATTCTTGTCGACCAGTTTTTAAAGGCATATGTCTTTGATGTGAGCAAGCAGCTCTCGGTTTTTGTGGGGCTGATCATAACAAACTGCATAATTATGGGCAGGCTTGAGGCCTTTGCCATGGCCAATAAGCCCTGGCCCTCATTCCTTGACGGCATAGGGAATGGTGCCGGTTACGGTTTGATACTGGTGGTGGTGGCTTTTTTCCGCGAACTGCTCGGATCAGGCACAGTTTATGGTTATCCCGTACTGGAAAAGCTCGGTTTGTTCAAAACGGGTTACGAAAACAACGGCATGGTCATTCTGCCCCCGATGGCTTTGATTTTTGTCGGCCTGATCATCTGGTTTCAGCGGAGCAGGGACAAAAGCCTGGTTGAAAAAAACTAATTGCTAAGCTATGGAAAACCTGCTGAATATCTTCATAAAGTCGATTTTTGTCGACAATATGATCTTTGCCTTTTTCCTTGGGATGTGCTCTTATCTGGCTGTTTCAAAGAATGTAAAAACCGCGATAGGGCTGGGAATGGCCGTGGTCTTTGTTATGTTCATCACGGTTCCCGTTGATTATCTCATTGAAAAATATGTTCTGAAAAAAGGAGCACTTTCCTGGCTCGGAGAAGGATTTGCAGATGTCGATCTCAGTTTCCTGACATTCATGGTTTTTATTGCAGTCATTGCAGCCATTGTTCAACTGGTTGAAATGGTAGTTGAGAAATTCAGCCCTGCCCTGTACAATTCACTCGGTATTTTCCTTCCGCTGATTGCGGTGAACTGTGCGATTCTTGGCGGTTCACTGTTCATGCAGGAAAGGGAGTATGCCAACGTTGCGGAAGCTGCTTCTTTTGGCCTTGGATCAGGGATAGGATGGCTGCTTGCAATAGTTGGTATTGCTGCCATAAGGGAGAAGATGAAATATAGCAATGTCCCAGATCCTCTTAAAGGGCTGGGTATAGCGTTTATTCTCACCGGGCTGATGGCAATAGCTTTCATGGGATTTATGGGTATTAAACTCTAAGTAAGTATTTGATTATGATTCTTGCAGTTACCACATTAAGTACTCTACTGTTCTCAGTTGTTGTCTTTCTTATTATTATCCTGCTTCTCGTAATGATGCTGCTTTTTGCAAGGGACAGGCTGCTGCCTAAGGGTAATGTAAAATTACAGGTAAATGACCGGGAGCTGGAGGTATCACAGGGAGGAAATCTTCTGTCAACCCTTTCAGGAAACGGGATATATCTGCCCTCAGCATGCGGCGGTGCCGGGACATGTGGTATGTGCCGGTGCCAGGTTGTTTCGGGTGGAGGATCAATACTTCCGACTGAGGTAGTGTTTTTTACGAGAAAAGAGCAGCAAAACAACTGGCGTCTTGGCTGCCAGGTAAAAATAAGGGACAATATGTCGATCCGGCTTCCCGAATCTGTGTTCGGAATCAGAAAATGGGAATGTGAAGTTGTTTCAAATAAGAATGTGGCAACCTTCATCAAGGAACTGGTTGTAAAACTGCCCGATGGCGAGGATCTTGATTTTGAACCGGGAGGTTATATTCAGATTGATGTTCCCAAATACGAAACCAGTTTCAGGGATTTCAATATTGACGAGATCTTCAGAAGCGACTGGGATAAATACAATATGTGGGACCTTCATGTAAAGAACACGAGTGAGACATACAGGGCCTATTCGATGGCGAACTATCCGGCGGAAAAGAATCTGATTAAACTCAATATCAGGATTGCAACACCTCCATGGGACAATTTGGAGAAGAGATTCATGAATGTCCCCCCCGGGATCTGCTCATCATACATCTTTTCGCTGAAAAAGGGTGATAAAATCGTTATATCCGGCCCCTATGGTGAGTTCCATATCAAGGACACGCCCAATGAAATGGTTTATATCGGGGGCGGTGCCGGGATGGCGCCTCTCAGATCGCATATTTTCCATCTTTTTCATACGCTCAGAACGGGCAGGAAAGTTTCATTCTGGTACGGAGCCCGGTCGCTCAGGGAAGTCTTTTATGAAGAGGAGTTTATCGCAATTGAAAAGAAATTCAATAATTTCAGATTTCATCTCGCTCTTTCTGAGCCTCTTCCGGAAGATAACTGGAAGGGTCCGACAGGATTCATTCATCAGGTTCTCCTGGATAATTATCTCAGCAAGCATGAGGAACCGGAGGATATTGAATACTATTTCTGCGGGCCTCCCGTAATGAACGATGCTGTTGTAAAAATGCTCGATTCGCTGGGCGTTCCGCAGGAAAACATATCTTTTGATGATTTTGGGATATAAATACCCGTTCAGGCATCAGTTACTCCCCGGATTCATTCAAATGTAAATATTCATCCGGCAGAAACCGGGTTAAGTTGAATTAAAAGCAAAAGCTGCATTACTCTTATTGAAAATGGTTCTGAAAAAATCCTTCTTTTTCCTGGGCATTGCAATTCTGCTGCAATCGTGCACCAACACTAAGGTATATGATACATTTACCGGTTTTGTCCAGGGTACAACCTACCGCATGATTTTCGAAAACAGCGGAAAAATAAACCCCGTGGAACTTAAATCAGAAGTTGAGAAACTCCTTTTTGACTATGATATGTCCCTGTCGGTTTACCGCGATTCATCGATAGTTTCAAAAATCAACAGGAATGAGGATGTTGTTCCAGATGCCTGGTTTGCCAGTGTTTTTGCCAGATCGGAAGAGATAAACAGGCTTACAGGAGGTGATTTTGATATAACCGTAGGGCCTCTTGTAAATGCAATGGGGTTCGGGCCGGATGCTCATAAACATTTCAATGCGCAGATGCGCGACAGCCTGATGGAACTGGTTGGAATGGAGAAGGTAAAGATGGTAAACGGGAAGATTGAAAAGAGCGATCCTCGTATAAAACTGGATTTCAATGCAATAGCTAAGGGGTATTCCGTTGACGTTGTATCAGGATTTTTTGACGGCAAGGGTATAAAAAGCTACCTTGTCGAAATAGGGGGTGAGATAAGAGTGAAAGGAAGCAAGAACGGCAAATTGTGGAAGATAGGAATAGACAGGCCTGAAGACAGTAATTTTGTTCCGGGGAATCACCTTCAGGCAGTCCTCAGACTGAAGGACCGTTCACTGGCAACATCGGGTAATTACAGGAAATTTTATGTGGAGGACGGAATAAAATATTCACACACCATTGATCCCAAGACAGGTATGCCGGCAAGGAACCAGCTTCTGAGCGCTACAATCCTGGCTTCTGACTGCGCCACTGCCGACGGGATCGCAACAGCATGCATGGTAAAGGGAAAAGATGAAACAATTGAATTTCTGGAAAAGCATCCTGAGTTCGATGCGTTCCTGATCTTTTCCGATGACAGCGGGAATTTCAGCACCTGGATGACCAGTGGTCTCAGGAATTATATTTCAGAACCCGAAAATAAATGATTTCCGGGAGGGCAGTTAAACGTTTTCCGGTTCAGGCTCCATCCGGGGCAGTATTTTACCGCATGACGGGCATTCCTTAAAACCACCCGGGGATGAACAACCGATATCAGGATCTCCTCCGCAGCTAATACCTCTTTTACGCATTTCCCTGTTTTGGCTGATATGTATTTCAGGAAAGACCCCGTTATTTTTCAGCAATATCCTGACCCCGAAGAACAGCGCTGCCAGCGAAAGCAATACAGCACTAAGTATGAGCAGTTTTACAAACATTTTTTGAACTTCCCTTTTCTTTTGTAACTTTATGGAATGACTAAACCTTTTTGTTTGTTAGTGTTCTGCAAAGGTATTTATCTTTTCCGGATACATATTAAACAACCCCGGGTTTAGTTTGTTTTATCACTGACAGAAATAAAAGTAACAGAATCAGAAATGGATAAGAGTAATAATACAACCGGCCAGTTGCCCGACAGGAATACAATCCTGGCTGATTTCAGGCTTGCCACCCTGAGCAGGACGCTTAGCATCATAGGTAGGCGGGAGGTATTGTCGGGTAAGGCAAAATTCGGGATTTTCGGCGATGGAAAGGAGATTGTCCAGATTGCCCTAGCAAAGCAATTCAGAGACGGCGACTGGCGTTCAGGTTATTACAGGGATCAGACCTGGATGATGGCCATGGGGCTCTACAATGCCGTTGACTTTTTTCATCAGCTTTATGGAAACACAGACAGGAAAATCATTCATGGGAGCGGGGGCAGGGTGTTTAATAATCATTTTTCAGTTCCGAATATTAATCCCGATGGTTCGTGGAAGAACCTGATGCAGCAGAAAAACTCCTCTTCGGATATATCGCCTACTGCAGGCCAGATGCCTCGGTTGCTGGGGTTGGCATATGCTTCGAAACTCTTCAGGCAGAACAGTGAACTGCATGGTTATACGACACTTTCAATGCAGGGAAACGAGGTTGCATTCGGATCAATCGGAGACGCAAGCACATCCGAAGGGCATTTCTGGGAGTCAATCAATGCGGCAGCGGTATTACAGGTACCGATGGCGCTTTCAGTGTACGACGACGGGTATGGAATATCGGTTCCCAAAAAGTACCAGACAGCAAAGGGAAGTATTTCAGATATTCTCAGGGGTTTTGAGGATGAACCCGGAAAACCGGGGATACTCATTTTTAAAGGCAAGGGATGGGATTACCGGGGACTGATTGACCTTTACGAAAAGGGAATTGCAATTTGCCGCCGCGATCACAAACCGGTTGTATTTCATATTGAGGAAGTGACCCAGCCTCTTGGTCATTCGACCTCCGGGTCGCATGAGAGATACAAGAGTGCGGAAAGATTAAAGTGGGAAGTGGATTTTGATCCAATTGCAAAAATGCGTGAGTGGATTGTCAGTGAGGGTATTGCAACGGATTCGGAGCTGGATGCACTTGCCGCTGATGCAGAAGGGGAAGCCAGGGAGGCAAGGAAAAAAGCGTGGAACATGTTTCAGCAACCAATCAGGGTTGAAAGGGATGCACTTGTAAAAATTATTGAGGATCGCACCTGCCGGTGCAATGATGAGATAAAGGAGGCTTCCGTCGACGAAATTAAGAATGAGCTTACCCAGATTATAACTCCCATCAGGAAGGATAATTTTGTTGCTGCACGAAAAATACTCCGGAATATCTGCGGCACATGCCTGAAAGCTGAAAACCTGCAGGAAGAGCTTAACGGCTGGCTCAGGCGCAATTATCAGGATGCTTCAGACAGCTACAATACTTTCCTGTATAATCAGACATCCAGATCCGTACTGAAGGTTAAGCCTGTTCCACCAGTTTATTCGGAGAATTCACCGGAGGTACCGGGGAGGATCATATTAAGGGAAAATTATGACAGGCTTTTCAGTAAATATCCTCTGCTGGTAACCTTTGGTGAGGATACCGGCCATATCGGAGGGGTGAACCAGTCGCTTGAGGGCCTCCAGAAAAAGTATGGAGAGCTGAGAATAACAGATACCGGAATAAGGGAGGCAACCATTCTCGGCCAGGGTATTGGTCTTGCCCTCAGGGGTATGCGTCCCATAGCAGAGATTCAGTACCTCGATTATCTGATGTATGCACTCCAGCTTTTAAGCGACGATCTTGCAACCACTCATTACAGAACAGTTGGGAAGATGGTTGCTCCGCTGATTATCAGTACAAGAGGACACCGGCTCGAGGGTATGTGGCATTCCGGTTCGCCGATGAGCATGCTTATTAATTCAGTCAGGGGTGTATACGTTTGTTCACCCCGGGATATGACCAGGGCGGCGGGTTTCTACAATACCCTGCTTGAGGGCGATGATCCTGCGATTGTCATCGAACCTCTTAACGGATACAGGATCAAGGAAAAAATGCCCGACAATATAGGTGAGCTGAAACTGCCCCTGGGAATTCCTGAAGTAATTACTGAAGGTGATGACATAACCATTGTAACCTATGGTTCTACGGTAAGGATTGCAGCAGAAGCTACAGAACAGTTATCAAAACATGGAATCAGTGCAGAACTAATTGATGTTCAGACGCTTGTGCCGTTTGATACCGAACGGAGGATAATTGAATCCATCAGGAAGACCAACCGTATTCTTTTCCTTGATGAGGATGTGCCCGGTGGTACAACAGCATATATGCTTCAGGAAGTTCTTGAAAAACAGGGAGGTTGGAATTATCTTGACAGCCCGCCAAAAACACTGACTGGTAAAGAACACAGGCCTGCTTACACAACTGATGGGGATTATTTCTCAAAGCCAAATGCAGAGGATATTTTTGATGTGGTTTATGCAATGATGAAAGAATCAGTTCCGGCAAGATACTGACGACAGCAATCAGTCATTCGCTGGGAGGATTACGCGTATATGATTGATCCGTTAGCGGTTGACTTCTTATAATCCTTCTGCCTTTGATCCAATAATAGTGAGTAATTCTTTCGCAGCCTCCAGGGGACCCGATGTTTCATGGCCCAGGATCCCGAGTCGTGTTCTCATCTGGCCGACGAAGATATTTTTGCTGAAGAAGGATTCGAAAAACCTTTTTGCTATTTTTTCATGAAGCTCCCTGTATTCGGGAGGACCGAAGATATTTGCAAAGTAGGAATGCACCAGTCCCGTCGAGGTTGTAGTGCCCTTGCTCATCACGGCGCCTTCACGGAAAACATCGAGCGCCCAATCAACGTTGTCAAATTTTTCAATTACGGGATGATCGGCGTCGATTTCCTCATAATTGTTGGCGTACAGGATGTAATCAATTTTATGACCCTTGATTATGGTTGCAAAATTGGTGGCAGGAATAACGATTCTTGCATTGACCTGGCTTGGATTCATAATAATTGATCTGTCGAGATGACCGTAGGCATAGCCGGGTTGCAGGTCGTCGAGCCTCAGAAAAGCTCCGATTTCCGTTCCGAAACCTACCGGATTTCCGTCGTTATCGAGTTCAATCGAACCCATATCGTCAGCGATGATCCTGAGTTCCCTGATTTCCTTTTCGCCAAGAACCCTGAAAGCTTCAAGTGTTTCTGACTTTCCGGCCCCGGTATCCCCGATCATCAGGATAGTTGCTTCCTTTCTGCCTTTGAGCAGGATTTTCACCATAGCTCCATGGAAAGGAAGATTTCCCGACTGCATTATTATTGAATTATGAAGCGTGAGGACCATTTTTTTCAGATAGCCGAAATATCCGAATTCCAGCCGGCCCGGGATTGCTCCCACGAAAAGATTGTTGGCTTTGTCGTGATGGAATACCGTGGAATATTTTGAAATGCTGTCGAATGTTTCCGGGGGAGCCCCGTATATGAACACTGCATCGGGCTTTTTTGCAAGATCTTCATCTTCTGCAACCTGGAAAAGGTTACACATTGAAAGCCCAAGCTCAAGAAAGGTTATATGGAAATAAATCATTATAACCAGTTTGCCGACTTTTGCGGGGTAACATAACCAGTCTTCGGGATCGAGTTTTATCAGGTCTATAGGGTTTTGCTGGATCAGCCTGAAATCACCGGTACGTTTATTCATCGGCTGGTGAATAACGAGAGGAGGATAGATCAGGATCTGTCTTGTAACAGGAATGCTGTTAAGAAACTGATACTTAGGATCCGGCCATGTTATTTCAAAAGGCAGTGAAATTACCGCCATCTCTGCACCTGCAGGCACCTGCCTGTAAACGGTCGGATGGTTTCCCGTGATGTTTTCCTGCACATGCCTGTAAACTGTGCGTATCAGGTGGGTCAAATGTTCAATGGTTTCATTAAAGGTACGATAAGGTCTTTTATCAAGCCTGTCTCCTTCCGAATCATTTATGATGAACCTGTCGAAATGCCGCCAGTAATCGTAAAGATATTCTACAAAACCGCTCAGCAGATGGGTATCTCGGAGGAAAACGGACGATTTGTCAAAGATATGAGGTACGACGCTTCCTTCATATTTAAACAACAGTGTAAGGGTTTTAACCAGCGAAGTGACTGATTCTTCATCAACCTTACCGTTTTCAAAAATATCGAGCAAAGGAGATCCTATATCTTCCAGGTGTTTTATGGAATGATCCAGTATTTTCCTGAATTTTTCGCTTGCAAGGAGTTCATCCGCTGTTTCACACATCCTCTCCCGAATATTCAGGACGACTTTGTTTCCTACAATCCTTAATGTACTCTTTTGCATAATGGTTTTAAACAAAACGCACAAAAGTATTACAATATTTCATTGTTATCATATGAGGCTGTAAATTTTTTGTATTTCATACACCTTTTATGATTTCGATCAATAAAATTCGTAAATTGTAGCACTAAAGTGTGATGTATGAAACCGGAACTCGATCTCTTTGCGATTCACCCGGAAGATAAGATACCGGAGAAAGGAAAAGTGCTGATTTCAGAGCCTTTTCTGGCGGATACTTTTTTTAATCGCAGCATTGTTTATCTGACCGATCACAATCAAAAAGGATCGGTAGGTTTTATCCTCAACAAGAAACTGGATATAAAGATTTGTGATGCAGTAAGCGGTTTTGAAGGTTGGGATGAAAATCTTAATATGGGCGGTCCGGTTGCGCCCGACACACTTCATTATCTTCACAGTCTTGGCAATCTCATACCGAAAAGCGTACCTGTTGATGGTACCATATATTGGGGAGGTGATATAGAAACCATTAAAGGATTGATCAGGACAAATGCGATCAAGCCTTATCAGATCAAGTTTTTCCTTGGCTATTCAGGCTGGTCTGCAGGGCAGCTCGACCGGGAACTGAAAGAGAATTCGTGGGTGATTGCCAGGGTAAAATCGGAAATAGTTATGTCTGCATGGGGCAGCGACAGCTGGAAAAGGCTGCTCAGGTCGTTTAATAACAAGTACAGGATATGGGCCGATTTTCCAGAGTCCCCTGAAATGAACTAGATATGTAATATTTTATATATCAATTCTTTAAGTAAATCTCCGGAATCAGCCCCGGTATCACCCCAGCCTTTTGATTTCATGTCGAAGGTACGGAGTAGTTCAATCACCCGTACCGTTTCAGATATGTTGTACCTGGCTGCAGCAGTTTCATAATCCTTTACGAAAAACGGATTGATTTTAAGCATTGCAGCAACATTGTTTCTCGACTTGTCGGCTATATAATGATAGGTAAGTATCCTGACAAACAGGCTGAACAGGGATGCTATGGTAAGGGTTACGGGATTATCTTTCTGGTTTTCTGAGAAATAATTGATTATCCGGTTGGCCCTGAGGATATTTTTTTCACCTACGGCCTTTTGCAGTTCAAAATTGTTGTACTCCCTGCTTATTCCTATATTTTTTTCAATCAGGTCAGTTGTTATAACCTGTTTTCCGGCAGGAAGAGTGATGAGGAGTTTATCGAGCTCGTTGGCAATCTTATGCAGGTCGGTTCCAAGAAACTCAGTGAGCATCGCGGACGCAAAGGGTTCGATTCTTATGCCCCTGGTCATAAGATATCTTTCAATCCATGGCGGAACCTGGTTATCATACAAACGTTTCGATTCAAAATAAATCCCATGGGTTTCCAATGCCTTGTAGAATTTTGTTCTTTTATCAATTGTCTTGTATTTGTAATTGAGCACCAGAATGGTGGAAAGCAGAGGTTTTTCAAGATAAAAGATTAGGTTTTCAATTTTCTTGACTGACTGGGCTTCCTTAACTATTACGACCTGGTGGCTTGCCATCATTGGGAACCGCCTTGCTGTATCAATTATTGACTCTATGGTTGTATCTTCCCCGTAAAGAATCAGCTGGTTGAAAGCTTTTTCCTGTTCTGACAGAACCTTGTCTCCGATAAAATCGGTGATAAGGTCAATATAATAGGGTTCATCACCGGCGAGAAAGTAGACGGGCCTGAAGATCCTTTTTGTCAGATCGGAGATTATGTCTTCATATGTTAGGGGCATGGTCAGAATCTTAGATGTTTTACCGAGATCCCGTTATTTTTTATTTCCCTTAAAGCGTCAATTCCAATTTTAAGATGCATCTCAACAAATTTGTCTGTCACATTTTTGTCGATTGCTGAGGTCTTTATGCCCGTGGAAATCATTGGCTGGTCGGAAACAAGCAATAAGGCACCAGTGGGAATTTCATTTGCAAACCCGACAGTGAATATTGTGGCTGTTTCCATGTCGATTGCCATTGCCCGGGTTTTGACTAGGTATTTTTTAAAACGGTCGTCATATTCCCATACCCTGCGGTTTGTTGTATAAACAGTACCTGTCCAGTATTCCTTGTTGTGCCTGGTAATTGATGCTGATATTGCGCTCTGCAGCTGGAATGCGGGCAGGGCAGGGACTTCCAGGGGCAGGTAGTCGTTTGAGGTACCTTCGCTTCTGATGGCAGCGATCGGAAGTATAAGGTCGCCAAGAGTGTTTTTCTTTTTTAGGCCCCCGCATTTTCCCAGGAACAGTACCGCCTCGGGTTCCACCGCACTGACAAGGTCCATAACGGTAGCTGCGTTGGGACTTCCCATCCCGAAGCAGATGATGGTAATGCCATCAGCCGTGGAGCTTGGCCAGTTCTTGTCCCGGCCTTCCACTTCCGAATTGTTGATCTGGGCAAAAAGCTCAACATAGTATACGAAATTGGTCAGAAGAAAATATTTGCCGAAAGTATCCAGGCTTTTACCTGTATATCGCGGCAGCCAGTTATTGATAATATCGGCTTTGGTCTTCATTTTTTTTAGATTATGAAGTTTATCTGAATATATTTGGAAGTTTAAAAATACGAAAAGTAAGTTGATACAGCTGAATCTTCCCTCATATTCATTCAGGATTACCGGCAGTGAGGGTTCTGAGATGATATTTGATCCGATCCGCAGGAAATATGTCAGGCTTACGCCTGAGGAGTGGGTCAGGCAGAATTTTGTCCAGTATCTGATTCATGAAGGAAAATACCCGCCGGGGCTGATGGAGACTGAAGTGATGTTCAGGTTGCATAACAAGCTTGTGAAAAGAATTGACATCAGGGTGCGGGATCGCAGGGGAAATCCTGTGCTGCTGGTTGAGTGCAAGTCCTACAAGGTTGCTATAAATGATGCTAAGGTCAGGGATCAGATTGGCGAGTATAACATGCATTTCAAGGTGCCATATGTAGTGATCACAAATGGCCTGGATCATTATGCATTCAGATATGATCAGGAAAGGAATCTTTATGATTTCATGATGGTTATCCCGTTGTATGAAGATCTTCTGACCTGATTCAGGCTAATTTCTCAAGTATCTGCCAGCACTGATACAAACCCCTGGGAACATGGAAACATCCTTTCCATTTTCCCCCTTTCAGAGGAAGGAGCACTTCTCCCCTGCGGTTCAGGTAACCGAACCATTCCCCATGTTCCCTGTCTTTGAAATGATCCCAGGTATAATCATGAAGTATATCAAACCATTCCAGGTTGTTCGCGGTACCCGTAAGCAGGTATCCTTTCAGCAGAGTGATCAGTGTTTCGATGTGAACCCACCATAGTTTCTGGTCCCATTCAAGCTGTTGTGGGGGATAACCAAGCCTGTCCATGAAATAGAGTATACCGCCAAATTCCCTGTCCCATCCGTATTCAATGGTTCTGAGGGCTATTTCGTTAGCCTTTGTAATCAGTTCCGGTCTGTTCATCCGTTTTCCTAAATCCATGATGAACCACATTGCCTCCAGTGCATGCCCCGGGTTGAAGAGTCTTCCGTCGAAGGTGTCGGACAGAGCTCCGTCCTCAGTTACATTTTCGACAATCAGACCCAGCTCAGGCCGGTAAAAAATATCCATAACTTCGTGTATGCATGTCTCTATGGTTTTTTCCAGGAATTCCCTGTCAATCAGCTGCTCTATTTCCAGTGAAAGGTTGCAAAGGATCATTGGCAGTGCAAAATTCTTAAGGTTGCGTGTCCCCGGATAAGCTTTATTCCAGCGGTCTTTGGGATTGGCTGTCCGTGACAGGATTAAATCAAAGGTTTTCCTGGCAATGTCGGCATACTCCTGTTTCCCCGTGGCGAGGCTCAGCTGCCCGAACGCCATGGCGGCAAAGGTATAAGAGAAAATATTGTAAGGTTCAACCAGAGGTCTGCCGTCTCTTGCAAGGGAAAAATACCAGTTGAAATTGCCGTCATGGCCGTGTTTTTTCAGGAATTCACCTCCGTGAATCGCGCACTCAAGCCATTCCTGTTTTCTTTCAAGCTTGTTGAAAAGCATTGAGAACATCCAGACCTGCCTTCCCTGAAGCCAGATAAACTTATCAGTATCAAATACTTTTCCGTCCCGGAGAAGACAGGTGAAATAACCTCCCATCTCCCTGTCGATTGAATTGTTCAGCCAGAAAGGGAGCACATTGTCAAGCAGTTCATCCCTGTACAGGGATGCCAGTGATTTAAAGTCCATGATATTATTTTTGGGTTTTATGTCCACATTTTTTCAATCTCCTCGAGTGATTTGCCAGTTGTTTCAGGCACCTTTTTCCAGATGATCCATATGTAGGGGAAGCACATAAGGGCGAACAACAGGAATGTTCCTGAGGGTTTCAGGTTTTCGAGCAGCCATGGTGTCAGCTGTCCGATAAGATACGTACCTATCCATAGTGAGAAACCGGCAATTGACATGGCCAGTCCCCTGACCCTCATGGGATACATTTCTGACAGAAGCACGAAAATAACAGCGCATATTGAGATGGCACATGAGAAAATATAAAACAGGAAAAAGACCAGCAGGATTACCGGGGTTAGTCCCCATTCCTTTCCAAAGGCAAAGTAAATGGCAATGCATATGAGAGAAATTATCATACCTGAAACACCCCAGTAAACCAGCTGTTTTCTTCCTACCTTGTCGATGATTATAAGGGCCAGGACAGTGGTCAGCATGTTGACAAGGCCTACGAGAACCTGGTAGAATAATGAATCTCCGCTTGATAATCCGCTGTCGGTGAAAATAGAAGGGCCGTAATAAAGAACGGCATTGACGCCCATGAATTGTCCCAGCATGGCTATGGCAACTCCTATCAATACTGCCTTCAGGATCCCGGGTTCTGCAAGGAATTTCCATTCTGATTTTTTCTCAGTCTGAACAACCTGCTGTGTCTGCGCAATTTGGTTATTAACCTCATCGTCCGTTGCATATATCCGTTTCAGGATTCTTGAGGCTTTTTCCGGCGAGTGCTTCAGGATCAGCCATCGCGGACTTTCGGGTATAAAAAAGATCATAAAGAAGAACATGACAGCCGGTACGGTCTCCATGCCCAGCATGGCTCTCCATACTTCACTGACAAAAATCTTATTCAGGACTGGATTAGCCCAATTACCGCCGGCTGCCAGTTTCAGTAACTGGAAGTTGGTAAGATAAGCACCAAGAAAACCGATTGTTATTGCCAGCTGATAAAATGATACAAGCCTGCCCCGGTGCTTTGCAACAGATATCTCCGATATATAGATTGGTGATACAATTGATGCTACGCCAATCCCTATTCCGCCGACAAGCCTGTATGCAACCAGCCCGTTGATGGTGTTTGAAAGTGCACATCCTATCCCTGTAACCATGAAAAGTATTGCGGAGATGATCATTGTCTTTTTTCTTCCGAGGAAGTCGCTCATGACTCCCGCCACTGCAACTCCCATGATCGATCCGACCAGGGCGCTTCCAACATACCATCCTTCCTGCAGCGGACTTAGATTGAACTGGCTGGATACCTGGGTTATTGTACCTGAAATCACTGCGGTATCATAACCAAAAAGAAAGCCGCCAAGAGCAGCTACAAGGGCAAGAAAAACTATATAACCCATAATTATGGCTTGGTTGAGAAGTTCGTTATAAAAAGATCTGCCAAAATTCCTGAATCAAGCTGAATCAGGAAAATCCGTAAATGTTAATTTTAGCATCCGTAAATGGAGTGGATAAAATTAAATCCGGTGATAAAAATAATACAATATTTTAATTATTCATGAATAGGGTATCGTGTGCGGTAATCAGGAACGAAGAGAATGAAATCCTCATACTTCAGGGGGAGAAGGATGCCGGCGACCCTTTGAGATGGGAATTCCCTTATGGCAGCCCCGCAGAAGACGAGACGGATGAGGAATGCATTATAAGGGTAACAAGGGAACAGCTTGGTATTGATATTGTCATCTGCAGTCTGATGGAAATAGTTGAGTATGACTGTGGTTACGGGCAGATCAGCCTGACCCCGTTCATATGCGATACACTTGATGAATTGCCATTCCTGACCGTTCATACCGCATTCAGATGGATAACCCCGGATGAATTACGGAACATTGAATTCACAGGGTTTAATGTTCAGGTAGCCCACGATTATTTTTCGGATCATATAGGGCAAGGAAATCGCTGCGAAGAAACTTTGGCCGGTGAGTTCAGCAACCTGGACAGTGATGATGCCATCAGACTGATGGTGGGCTCTTTTAAGGGGGCCAGGGAAGCTGAACTGCTTGCAGGATCGGCAATCGCCAACGGAGAGGTCTTGAAAAAACTGCTCGACTATTCGTTTTCTGATGACAGAAAACTGGCATTCAGGGCATCCTGGACATTGTCAAAGCTTCATGATAAGATACCGGAGATTGTCACACCCTATCTGGGCAGATTGATAGGAGCGCTTGATACTATTGATAATGAGAGTGTCCAAAGATCTTTTCTGAGGATTGTGTCCCTGAGCGATCTTAATCTTGTTCCGGCCAGGGATCAGGGAATGCTGGCCGATCATTGCTTCAGGATGCTGAAATCAGGATTTTCAGCAATTGCCGTAAAGGCTTATTCCATTGAAATAATTTATAAACTCGCACTTATTTACCCCGAGCTTTCCGGTGAGTTAGCCGCAACGGTGAGGCTGCTTGAGGATGAGGCTCCGACAGGGGTCCTGGCGAAAGGGAGAAACCTGCTCAGAAAACTGGCTGCAAAACAGGGAGAAGCAGATCCCTCAGGTATGAATATTTATGACTGAATCTTTGTAATTTTGCAGCTCAATCTGATCAGATGAAAGTAATTGATACCTCGGGCCTGCAATGTCCCGCTCCTCTTATTGCAACCAGGAGGGCAATGAAGGAAACAGAAGAGGGAGAATCTTTCGGTATAATCACTGACAGTAAATCTTCCTTTGAAAATATTTCCCGGTTCCTTAAAGACCACGGGCAGGAATTTTCCTGTGAAGAATCTTCCGGCAAATGGATCCTGACGATAAACAAGGGGCCGACCGGCAATATATCAGTGAGTCCTGCCGGGTATTGTGAAACCCCGGTTCCTCATTTCTCCAAAGGCGATTTCATCGTTGCATTCGGATCAGATAAAATGGGAGAAGGAAACGATGAACTCGGACGTCATCTGATGATCAATTTCGTCCTGGCTTTGAAAGATCTTGACAAGCTGCCGGTCAGGATGGTTTTTTACAACAGCGGGGTCCTGCTTGGGTCAGAAGATTCGAAGGCCGCAGATCATCTGAATGAAATGGAAAAGATGGGCATTGAGCTGTTGTTTTGTGAAACATGCGTAAGTTACTATTCGCTGAGTAAAAAAATGAAGGTCGGCACATTGAGCAATATGTTTGAGATAGCACAGATCATGGCCTCAGCTTCGAATATTGTACAGCCCTGAAATGATTTAGCCTGTATCATGAAAATCGATCTTCTTGAAATGGCTGACGGCGGAGGGTGTTCATCGAAGATACCGGCGCTGCAGCTTGAGGAATTTCTGAAACATCTGCCCTTGCCTGAGGATCCGGATATCCTCGTAAATATCTGTAATCATGATGATGCCGGGGTATACCGGATAAATGATGAACTGGCCCTGGTGTTTACAAATGATTTTTTCCCGCCGGTATGCAGTGATCCGTATGAATTTGGTCAGATAGCAGTCGTCAATGCGTTGAGCGATGTATATGCGATGGGAGGGAGGCCGGTTGTTGCCCTTAACATAATGATGTTCCCGTCATCCCGGCTTTCACCTGACGTATATGCCGGGATACTCAGGGGCGGATATGAGACTGCAGCCGGAGCGGGAGTGAGCATAATAGGGGGACATACCATTGATGATCCGGTTCCGAAATATGGTCTTGCAGTGATTGGCTTTGTTCATCCTTCGGGGATTATAACGAATGCAGGCGCCATGCCGGGCGATTCCATAATTCTTACGAAACCCCTGGGAACCGGTATTATCCTGGCGGCAAACAGGCTTGGCCTTGCATCGCAGGCAGATATCAGCGAGGCACTGGCATCGATGAAACAGCTGAACAAACCGGGTGCAGATATAATGAAAAAGTACGGTGTGAAGGGAGCCACCGATATAACCGGATTCGGTCTGGCCGGTCACACCCTGAAGATGGCCAGGGCGAGTGAAGTATCGATAACCCTGAACATGAAGCAGGTCCGTCTGATTGGAAACACATTGGCCCTGGTGGAAGACGGATGTATTCCCGGTGCAGCTTTCAGAAATCTTGATTATATTGAAAAAGATACCCGCTTCTCTGCCGGGCTTGCGTATAACCTTAAAATGGCAGCCTGTGATGCCCAGACCTCGGGAGGCCTGCTGATAAGCGCTGCACCGGAAATTGCTGGCCAGGTTGTGGATGAGCTTTCCGAAACCGGATTCCACAAGGCTGCAATAATTGGGAAAGTTACTGAAAGAAGCGAAAAACTTCTTTACCTCAATGAATAGAATCAATAAAGGCAACCAAATTGCAGAATGCAGTTATTTCCTGTATCCGAACGACTTGTTTATCACCTCCAGCAGATAGTGTTTCCGGTCGCTGAAGTACTCCCAGAACATGATCCCGGCCAGCTTATGCTTCAGTATATACTCGCACTTTATCCTGGTTGATTCCTCATCATCGTAGGTGATGAATGCCTTTTGGTCGGCATTGAACAGGTAAGGGGCCTTTGATTCAGCATCCCAGTAGCGGGTGAAGCCTTTTTTATTGACAACGCTGTCCTTCAGGTAGGAATAACCGCCCCCCAGCCATCTCCTGACCGGGACGGGTATCTGGTACAAGCCATTGTTGTCGGTGCTCTTTACAACCCTGCCTTTCCCGTAGAAAGCTGTGCCAAGGACAATCTTTGACGGTTTGACGCCCACAGCCATCATGTTCCTTATACACACATCACCCGAGTAAATGTAGGGCATGTTCGGGGGTGAATACAGGTTTGAATGATGGGATGACATGTTGTCGTAGGTGCCGTCGAAGTCGTAAGCCATCAGGTTTATGTAGTCGAGGTAGTTCTGTGCAATTTCCATCTGTGTATGCTGCAGGAATTCCCTTGAACCCCCGATTGCGGTTGTGACCAGGTACTTTTTGCCCGTCTGTTTTGAGCTGGCATCAAGGATCTCACGGAGGTCCCTGAAAAGCCGGGTATAGTTTTCCCTGTCCTCGGGGCGATAGACATTGCTGTCGCCGATCATTCCGGGATATTCCCAGTCAATGTCGACTCCGTCGAGATCGTATTTCAGGACAATATCGACCGAGCTCTGGGCGAAATTCCGGCAGGATGTATCGGATAACACGGCATCGGAGAAATTCTTGCTCCAGATCCATCCTCCGACCGATATGAGGATTTTCAGGTCGGGATTGATCTTCTTGAGTTCATTCAGCTTTCTGAAATTTATTGTGTCGGTTGCACCGTTTGTCAGCCATGCCCTGTTGTCTTTGACATCGACGAAGGCATAGTTAATATGGGTGAGCTGGGTAGGATCAATCTGTGAGGTTTCGACAATATTTCCATTGTATCCTCCCACGTAACCAATGATCACAGGCTTTTGCTGTATTTGTCTGGTTGAATTGACGCAGCCTGCTGTAAAAATGATCAGGCATGCAAGGAGTGCCGGTATTAAGTTTCTGTTAAGCATTTTTCAGTTTTTTGGTTAGTAGTTATTTTTCTGGCAGTTAATTTGTGTCAACGGGATATCCTGAATTCGGGTACATTGAGGGTTAAAATGATCTGTCGCATCGGGACAGATTCATTCTTGCCGGTTTTCAGTTTCCGGGCTGCATATTTTTTCAACTTCTTCACGGGTCAGTCCGGGCGGTTTGTGGTCTTTGAGTCTTTGAATAACGATCCGGCCTGTTTTTCGTGCTGTTTTCCTGTCGCGGAACGGAATATTACCTTCCAAAGCCGGTATGAAGGGCTGATGTATATAAGGCCGGTTATTGACAATGATATCATAACCCCAGCCGTTTCCGCTTCTGATAACCCTGAGTTTGTATTGATGCTCCCCCTCTTTGCATGAAATCAGTATGCTGAAAAGCACAGAGGATAAAAGGATAAGGAGAAAAAAGCATTTACTGTCAGTCGGTCTCATTATATTTGGCATTCGGGTCAAATGCCCAAATGTCGTCAAAGTAATAGGTTCCGCTTTTGCCGGTTGTAACATAACCACGGTTATCGATTGCAAAGCCGACGGCATCGGTCCTGATACTTCCTTCAAATGAAGTCTTCTGTTCCCAGAGATCGGTGGCAGGATTGTATTCCCAGACTTCTGATCCGGTTGTTTGTCCGCCCGTTGCAAGATAACCTTTCCCGCCGATGGAGAAACCGACTTTGCCGATACCTATTATTGTGGAATATTTGTCGTCGAAAGCTTCATTTGTGGTATTGGCTATTTGCCTTTTCTTGTTCCAGATATCGGTACCGGGATCATATTCCCAGAAATCCTTCAGGTATTCACCGTTGTCGATCCCCGTTACAATATATCCTTTGTTGTTAATAACGAAAGCTGCCGCATCCCTGCGTTTGGCACCCCCGATACTCGTTTTCTGGGTCCAGGTGTCGGTATCAGGGTCATACTGCCAGAAATCTTTCAGATAGTTGGAATCATATCCTGTTCCGATGTAGCCCTTATTGTTAATTGCCATGGCAACGGCTCCATACCTGGCTGAACCGGCAAAATCAGCCTTCTGGGTCCATGTATTCTGAACAGGATCATATTCATAAAAATCATTGTATTTGTTTTTGCCATCAAAACCGGTGCCGATATACCCCCTGGTACTTGTTCCGAAACCCACAGCGGCATTTCGCGCCACACCGGGAAACTCTGCCTTCTGGGTCCAGGTATTGCGGATCGGATCATATTCCCAGAAATCAGCCAGCCTGTATTCGCCGGTGTATCCGGTACCCAGATAACCTTTTGATCCTATTGCGAAACCAACCGCATCACTTCTCGGAATTCCGTCAAAATCTGACATCTTTTCCCAGTTTCCCACCAACTCCTCTTCTTTATCTTTGCATGAATTAAAGACTGGTACAGCCAGTATCAGAATCAGAACCTGTAACCAAATCTTAATCTTACCGTATGTCATGGTTTCTTTTTTTTGTGAATAATGGACACAAAGCTATCCGAAGCTGATTTGATTAAAAAGCTTTGTAGATATAAACCACAAAGTTGTAGACAAATATATGTAAAATATCGATAAATATTAACATCAGGATGCGGGAAACATGTAGGAAATCTAATTGTACATTTTTACAAAATCGTTAGTATCAGCCTGTAGGTCTACTATTTTACCCAGTTTGTAGACTTTGCTTTGTTCCGACCGGCATTTGATATTCATTTGCATAAACAGAATCATATATGAAGATCATCTGTCGGGGAATGATAAAGAAGGGAACGAATTCATTAACAAAACATTTCACATTTTTCAAAGTCCTAGTTTGCCTTGCGGTGCTTATTTTAGCATCATGCACCAAAATAAATGAATTTACAATCGGCGACAATTTTGTCGAATCACAAACTCATCTTACCGTAATCGATACTTTCAGGGTAGATGTTTCGACCGTACTTCTCGATTCCCTCTATACTTCCGGTGTGTCTGAGGCCTATGCCGGCCGTTACCGCGATAATGATTTCGGACAAATTACCTGTACAAGTTATTTTACTTTCAATTACCAGTATTTTTCTACTCTGAACGAAAGTGCGATTTATGATTCTGCAGCTCTTGTCCTGTCTTACTCGGGATACAGCCTGGGCGATACGGTATCTCTGCTGAACCTTAATGTTCACAAGTTGACTGAGCAGATAAAACCATTTTCAAACAATTACTTGTACAATAACACATCTTTTGAATATGAGGCTGATCCCCTGGGGTCAATCAGTTTCTATCCCGCACCCGGATCCGGTGATTCAACCATAAGCATTCCGATCAATTCCTTTGGTGAGGAACTTTTCGATCTTATAAAAAACAGGGGGGAAGAGGTATCTTCCTCGAACTGGTTCTCGAGCTATCTGAAAGGATTTGCCATTACTTACGGAAACCAGGGAAATGCCATAATAGGATTTAAAGCCGATGAATCCCATCTTCTTATAAAAATTTACTACCACGAAAATACTGCACTCCCGGTTGAAAGAGACAAGCTTCCTTCGATTTCAATCGGCATGGGGCAGTCGAACTATATGTTCAACAGCCTGAAACTCGATTTCTCGGATTCCCCGCTCGAAAATATCAGGGAAACAATGAATGAGATCCCAAGCGCCGAATCGGGAAACAGGGCTTATCTGCAGGGTATTACCGGGCTTTTGCCCAAGTTCCGCTTTCCTACCCTCCAGGATTTGCTGATGGAAAAGAGGTTGAAAATCCTGAAAGCCGAGCTTATATTGGAGCCTGTAAAAAACAGTTATGAAAAGATCCCGCTGCCTGACAGACTGTATCTGTATGAAACCGACAGGCTGAACAGGATGAATAAGATCCTGACCGATGCAAACGGCGATCCTGTTTATTCTACGCTCGTTCTCGATGAAATATTCAATGAGGAAACCTATTATACAATAGATATCACTTCATTTCTCATTGATGAGCTTTCGGACCGGTATTTCGACTACAACCATGGCCTCCTTCTTGGGCTGAACCAGAACAGCCTGAAATCGTCATTCAGCAGATTGATCCTGGAAGACGGACATCCCAGGGTGAAGCTTAAATTATACCTCTTATCATACTGACCATGTACAAGCTGTTTAAGATCTCGGGTCTGGTTCTGACTCTGCTTCTTTTGCATATGTATAATGCAAATTCACAGAGTTCATCATCACCCTATTCCCTTTTTGGACTGGGCTCTTTGGAAACGAGCAGCCTGGGTCCGGGGAAGGGAATGGGCGGGACCAGTATTGCATTCAGATCTGCCACATATCTTAATATCAGTAACCCTGCTTCATTCAGCGGACTTGACAGTCTGGTTTCAATATTTGAAATCGGGCTTTTCGGAAAGTATACATCTTATGCCTCTTTTACAAAAAACCAGTCGTCAATCGATGCCAATTTCAGGTACGTTGTAATGGGATTCAGAATAACTCCCTGGCTGGCGACAAGTTTTGGATTTGCACCATACAGTACGATAGGATACAATATCAATACAAAAAGTGATGTGGAAGGAAGCAACCTGAAATATTCCAAGGTATTTTCAGGCGATGGGGGAATTAACCGCACTTTTCTGAGCACCTCTTTCAAGATTACCAAAAATCTTGCCCTGGGAGTAAATGCATCCTGGCTTTTCGGGAACATTACTCACCGGGAGCTGTCAGAAACCTATTATTATACCCTTGAGGATGTTACCTATCTTTCCAATTTTCACCTGAATTACGGGCTTAATTACAGATTTGCCATAAATGAGAATAATTTCAGTGTGGGCCTGATCTTTGGTGATTCAAAGAAGCTTAACGCCAAAAATACCACGACCATAAAGACAAACACCGAAACGGAAGTGATCAGGGGCAGGAGCAGTAAATACAGCATCCCCAGGAATTTCGGAGCAGGACTGGCCTATGAACGGGGATTTTTCCAGGCAGGTATCGATTTTGAGCGGAGCCTGTGGGAAGGAACGGAATTTAAGAACTCCGGGATCCGTTCCCGGAACTGTGACAGGATCTCCGCTGGCGTGGAATTTCCTTCCTTCGGCCCGAACAAGGGGACCGGCAGGATGTTATTATACAGGGTGGGCGCCGAATACCGGGAATCGTATTTCATAATCAACAATACACCAATTGATTATTATGCTCTTTCTTTCGGGACCGGAATACCCCTGAAAGGAGTGCTGAGCACAGTGAACGTCTCTGTCGAACTGGGACAAAACGGGGTTAAGAAAAAAGACCTCTTCAGAGAGAATTTTGTGACCGTTCATCTGGACCTGTCGCTGCGCGACCTGTGGTTTATAAAGAGAAGATATCTGTAAAGGGTCAGACAAGATTTTTACTTACGAGGCTGAAAAAGGAGCTCCGGAAAGATTCACCGATCGGGATTCGCTGATTCCCGATGATTATTCTGCTGTTCTCAATCATGTCAATCTTTTCAACAGCAACGATGTATGACTTATGCACCCTTAAGAAGATTTCCTGCGGAAGCTTTTCCAGTATGTTTTTCATCGTGGTTTTGGTAAGCAGAAGCCTTGATCCGCAGTGGATCTTTACATAATCCTTCAAACCTTCAATATACAGGATTTCCCTGAGATCGACCCGGATCGTGCTGTATTCAACTTTTACCATCAGAAAACGCTGAGCTGGCTGAGAATTCTCATCCTGGAGATAATCAACCGGCTTTTTCAGTTTCTGTAACTGGAAAGCCTTGTTGACTGCCTTGAAAAAACGGTCGAAGGCAAAGGGTTTCACAAGATAATCGACAGCATCACATTCAAAACCTTCGAGAGCATGTTCCTTAAATGAAGATGTGAAAATTACCATGGGCGGATTGTAGAGTGAATTCAGAAATTCAGCCCCTGTGATCTGTGGCATCCTCACGTCAAGGAACATAAGGTCGACCTTATTTTCGTTAAGTATCTGGTATGCCCTGAAAGGATCCGTATATTTGCCCGTAAGATCGAGATAATAGACTTTTGTGCAGAACTCCCCAATCATATCCAGGACAAGCGGATCACTGTCAATTGCTATGCATCTGAGAACATTGTTCATTTACTGGATCGTTCTTCCGGGATATATTTTAAGTGCCTGTTCGAGTGTTTCCACGGCGTTCTTCAGATCTTCGACGTTCAGGACATAAGCTATCCGGGCTTCGTTCCATCCCAGACCGGGTGTTGAGTAAAAACCGGAAGCAGGAGCTATCATCACAGTCTGGTTTTTGTAATCAAATTCCTCAAGGATCCATTGGGCGAACTTCTCAGAATCATCCACCGGCAGTTTCACAACCGTATAGAACGCACCCATCGGTTTGGGGCAATAAACTCCGGGTATTTTGTTCAGTGCATTGACCATGAAATCACGTCGCATGGTATATTCACGGTTCACTTCCAGAAAATATTCATCGGGTGTGTCGATTGAAGCCTCACCAGCAATCTGTCCCAGTCCGGGAGGTGACAGCCTCGATTGTGCGAATTTCAATGCCGAAGAGATTACCTCGCTATTCCTGGATATCAGTGCTCCGATCCTGACTCCGCACATGCTGTATCTTTTTGATATGGAATCGATCAGCACTACATTGTCTCCAATACCGTCAAGGTTCATGGCCGATATATGCTTCATTCCATCATAACAGAATTCGCGGTAGGCTTCATCGGAAAACAGGAACAGATCATGCCTGGAAACAATATCCCTGATCATTTGAAGCTCCTTTTCCGAATACAGGTAACCCGTCGGGTTATTGGGATTGCACAGGAGAATTCCCTTTGTCTTTGGGGAAATCTTCCTTTCAATTTCCGAAACCGGTGGAAGGGCAAAGTCATTTTCAATGGTTGAGGTAACAGATGTAATTGTTATCCCGGCAGTAACGGCAAAACCACTATAATTGGCATAGAATGGTTCAGGGGTAATAATTTCTTCCCCGGGATTAATACAGGCAAAAAAGGCAAACAGAATCGCTTCTGAAGCACCCGTGGTTATAAGCATCTGAGTATGATCGATATTTATACCAGCCTTTTTGTAGTATTCAGCAAGTTTCTGACGGTAACTCTCATTACCGGCTGAATGACCGTATTCAATCACCCTTAGGTCCAGGTTCCGGAGTGCATCCAGTGCAATTGCCGGAGTGGATATGTCGGGCTGACCAATGTTTAGATGATAAACCTTTTTCCCTTTCCTCTTGGCCTCTTCCGAAAAAGGTACCAGTTTTCTTATAGGTGACGGCGGTATCAAAATACCTTTTTCTGAAAGTGAAGGCATAAACAGAAAGATTTAGTTGTTACTTAGCTAATAATACAAAGTTAAGAAAAATAAGATGAATGTGCCATTTTTCCTGCAGTCAGGAGGAGATAAAGATAATTCAATTAAGCAGCTTAAGCTTGCCGCCTGATCTGAATTTTTATACTTTTGCACTTTCAATAAAAATTTCAGCTCTTTGCAAATGATTGATATACCTTCCAAATATGAACCTGCTAAAGCTGAGGATAAATGGTACAGCTACTGGATGAGGCATGGATTTTTCAGGAGTATTCCCGATGACCGTGAACCCTATACCATAGTCATTCCACCTCCCAATGTGACCGGAGTACTCCATATGGGTCATATGCTCAACAATACGATCCAGGATATTCTTGTGCGCAGGGCAAGGATGCTGGGAAAGAATGCATGCTGGATTCCGGGCACTGATCATGCATCCATAGCCACGGAAGCAAAGGTGGTTGCCAAACTCAGGGCGGAGGGAATTGAAAAGCGCAACCTCACAAGGGAGGAATTCCTGAAACATGCATGGGAATGGACTGAAAAGCACGGTGGGATAATATTGGAGCAGCTGAAAAAACTTGGAGCCTCATGCGACTGGGACCGCACCCTCTTTACAATGGATGAAAAAAGATACGACTCTGTGATTAAGGTTTTCGTGGATCTTTACAACAAGGGGCTTATTTACCGGGGCGTCAGAATGGTAAACTGGGATCCTGAGGCAATGACTGCAGTGTCGGATGAAGAGGTTTATTACACTGAAGAAAAATCGAAACTTTATTATGTCAGATACAAAATTTCCGGGGAAGACGGTTATGTAATGATCGCAACAACCCGTCCGGAAACGATACTGGGCGATACAGCCGTTTGCGCAAATCCTTCCGACGAACGTTACCTGCATCTAAAGGGAAAGAAGGTCATTGTACCAATGACAGGCAGGGAAGTACCGTTTATTTTTGATGACTATGTGGATATGGAGTTCGGAACCGGTTGCCTTAAAATAACTCCGGCACACGATATCAACGACTATGAGATAGGAATACGGCACCGTTTGCCATCAATAGATATTTTTAATGACGATGGGACAATCAGCGGGCGAGCAGGCAAATTTGAGGGGACAGACAGGTTTACCGCAAGGAAGCTTGCTGAACAGGAGCTGAAAAAAACCGGAAGCCTGGTGAAGGTTGTTTCCTACAACAACAAGATCGGACGTTCGGAAAGGACCGATTCAGTAATTGAGCCAAAGCTTTCAACACAATGGTTCCTGAAAATGAAGAATATTTCCAGACCGGCACTTGATGCCGTATTAAATGGGGATATTCATTTATACCCTCCAAAATTCAGGAACCTGTACAGGCACTGGATGGAAAATGTTCATGACTGGTGCATCAGCAGGCAGCTGTGGTGGGGCCACCGGATCCCTGCATGGTATTATGGAGACGGGGAAACAGTGGTGGCGGAGAACGCTGAAGAAGCCCTCAACCTGGCCAGGAAGCAGAGCGGAAACAATTCACTTGCACCAGATGACCTGAAACAGGATGAGGATGTACTTGACACCTGGTTCTCCTCCTGGCTCTGGCCCATAACATCATTCGACGGTATTAACGATCCGGGAAATCCTGATCTCAGATATTATTATCCCACCAATGATCTTATTACTGCACCTGAGATCCTGTTTTTCTGGGTTGCCAGGATGATTATTGCCGGATATGAATTCAGGGGAGAAAAACCTTTCAGGAATGTTTACCTTACAGGGCTGGTCCGGGACCAGCAGAGGCGGAAAATGTCCAAATCGCTTGGCAATTCCCCGGAGCCCCTCGACCTGATAAAAAAATTCGGGGCCGATGGTGTGAGGGTTGGTATGATGCTTTGCTCCCCTGCAGGAAATGATCTGCTTTACGATGATTCGCTCCCGGAACAGGGCAGGAATTTTGCCAACAAGATATGGAATGCCTTCAGGCTTGTAAAAAGCTGGAAAACGGATGACCGGATACCTCAGCCCGAATCTTCGGCGATCACGGTCAGATGGATGAATGAGATATTAAGGAAGTCGGTCGGGGAAATTGATGCCAACTTCAGAAAATTCAGAATATCCGAAGCCCTTATGAGTACCTACAGATTATTCTGGGATGAGTTCTCCGGGTGGTATCTTGAAATAATCAAACCGGAATATGAAAAGCCAGTTGATAAAATCACCTATGATGCAACGATTGAGATTTTCGACTCCCTCCTTCATCTGATTCATCCGTTTATGCCTTTCATCACTGAAGAAATATGGCAGCTTCTTTCGCCCCGGAAGGATGGCGAAAGTCTTATGATCAGCAGGATGCCTTCATCCAGGAAACATAACAAAGAACTGATCACCAGGTTCGCTTATGCCAGGGATATTGTCAGTGCCATCAGAACCGTCAGGAAGGAGCTGCAGATTCTTAACAGGGATCCGGTAAGACTGCTCGTAAGATCCGGCAGGGAGGCCTTTGATGGTGAATTCTTGCCCGTAATTAAAAAGCTTGCCAATATTTCGGAGATTGAATTTATATCTGACAAGCAGAACGGATCAGTTTCCTTCATTGTTGGGACAACTGAATTTTACATTCCTGTTGCAGGAAGCATTAATATTGAAAATGAAAGGAACCGTTTAAAGGCTGATCTTGAGTATTACAGGGGTTTTCTTTCTTCGGTAATGAAGAAGCTTGATAATGAAAGATTTGTTCAGAATGCTCCCGCCAGGGTGCTGGAACTTGAGAGAAAGAAAAAAGCCGATGCCGAACTGAAGATCCGATCGCTGGAGGAATCGCTTGAGGCCCTGAATTGATCCGGTGCAGGTCACGGTCAGCTCCGGGATTATTTCCTCAGGGGGCTATTCGATGCACGTAATAATTATCATTGACTTCATCGATTACCCAGTCCTCGTTGAGTATCATGTGCCATCCCTCGCCGTAAATGTGATTTTTATCGGCTTTAAGCCCTTTGGCAGTTATCCTGAGCTGTTTATAATTGCCTGAGATGAGGCAGCCATGTTTGTTTACTGTGAGCTTCCCCCAGTTGTCGGAGACTCTAATATGGCTGTACAGCGTGCCCAGGGTATCGAGGGAATGAACATCTTCCGGTTCGAAATCGAAATATGGACTTTCCAGGCCAATGAAAACCACGGGTTTCTGGTTGAAAATATTGACTTGTTTGCAGAGCCTCTCCCTGATGTCCCGGAGCCTTTGCTCCTCCTCCCTGTAGATCTGATCAAGGTTGTAGCTTATGGCCAGGCTTCCCGCAACGTCCCTGCATATTTCAGGGAGTTCAATGTTATACAGCTCCATCACAAGTTTTCCCAAATCGGTTTTATCGCTGATGAGATTTTTGAAATCAAATCCTTTCTGGTAAAGCAGGGTGGCATAAAGCGCACCGTGAATACCGCCATACGACTGTGAATAGGATTGAAAGGAATAGATCCTGTCGAGATATTCAAAAAGCCTTTTTTTGAATTCATCCATTGATGCCGAGGGAAGAAAGGTAAAGGTAAATGACGTCAGTCCTTCGTATGTCTCAAAATGATTTCCCTCATCTACATAACCCGGAAAGGATATTTGGCTGGTTCCCCTGAATATCAGGGCATCCCTTATGGCAGTCAGTTTATCCTCGCCTTCCGAAGTGATAGCCTTGCGCAGAGCTTTCCATTCAAGCTTCAGCCAGATCCTCGCCTCTCTTTCATCCATGTTTGTGGAGTTGAAAATGGCAGGATAAATCCCGTTCAGGTACTGGAATCTGTGGAAAAGACAATGGATGGCCCTTGTTATGATTCGGTATTCATCTTCTACCGGAGGTAAGGGTGCAACGCCGAAAAGAGTGCCTCCAAATTCAGTAGCGGTAATGTTGATCAGTTTCTCCTTTGGGTATATGCCTGTGTAAATTCCGTCCTTAAGTTTAAGGATCCCGTCCTTGTCGGGCTGGTTTGCCAGTATCTGCCTGCTTGTCCTGTCGACAAACATCATTGGCCCGAAAAGATTGCTTCCCCATAATTTCCCGTTGTCCCTGTTGCAAATCTCTTCAATCCTCGCAAAATAAGCCGCTGCCTGTTCGTGGGAAAGATATGTTTCCGGCACTTTTCCCTTGCAGCTGAAGAGAATAATAAAAACAGGAAAAAATATCCATTTTCTCATTTTAACTGTTTGTGAGCCAAAAGTAATTATTTTTTAATGTGCTTTTAACAAAATTTATATAAATATGGAGAATTATCAGCATTCTTAATGCAGCCATATTTTATAGACACCCCACGATTAACAGGCCTCCAGGATGATAAATGCCGGTAAGGTGTCATTTCCGGACAGGCATATTTAATGATCAGATAAGATTTCCGGTGGATTTACAGAAACAATATCCCATGGTCAGGGGAGATCCGGGTAAGACCTGTATATCAGAAAGCTGAGTACCCCGGCATTTCCGGAAATCAGACTGCTTTCAGACTCATGTCGAGGCTTCGTACCTGGTGTGTAAGGGCTCCCACAGAAATAAAATCAACCCCGCATTCAGCGTAGTCCCTTAAGTTTTCAAGAGTTATTCCTCCTGATGATTCAGTTTCAAATTTTCCTCCAATCAATTCAACGGCTGCCTTTGTTTCGCCCAGGCTGAAATTATCGAGCATTATCCTGTCCACCCCGCCTGCCTTGATTATTCTCCTGACATCTTCAAGATTCCGGGCCTCAATTTCGATCTTTAGCTTCTTCCCGGTACTATTCAGATAATCAATCGTTCTTGAAATAGCTTTTTCAATCCCACCGGCATAGTCGATATGATTATCCTTGAGCAGGATCATGTCGTAAAGGCCCATTCGGTGATTAAGGCCTCCCCCTATCCTGACAGCCTCCTTTTCAAGGAATCTTAATCCGGGGGTTGTTTTACGGGTATCGAGTACCTTGGTTTTCAATCCGGAAAGCCTGTCGGCATATTCCCGTGTCCTTGTGGCAATGCCGCTCATTCTCTGCATGATATTCAGTACAAGCCTCTCGGACTTTAAAATGGACCGCTTTCTTCCCTCAATGTAAAAGACAATATCTCCCGGTGCCACCGGGCTTCCGTCTTTAATTAGCACTTCGGCCGAGAGATCGCCGTCAACAATGCTGAAAATTTCCAGGGCGACCCTGCATCCTGCCAGGATTCCCTTTTCTTTTATCAGCAATCTGGCCTTTCCTTTCGCCCTTGAGGGAATACAAGCCCGTGAGGAATGATCACCGTCACCTATGTCTTCTTCAAGACTTCTCAGAATGATTTTGCGCAGGTTGTCATTTACCATTGTCAGATTCAATACGTATCTGGTGTATCAGTAATTCACCGCCAACCTTTTTCAGAAGAAAATAAACCCGGAAGGCTCCCTTTTCAGTATCCAGGTTGCCTATGGCATACTGGGCATCATTCCTTGCACCCTGATGCCTGATGACAAAATCCTTGGCATGGTATTCATTGAAAAAGTCCCTGAGAATTGTTTCTGCAACATTCCTCTTGTAGAAATCTTCCTTCTGGAGCAGCAGAAGCTCAACGGTGGAGTTCATATATTTAGACAGTTCCGTTGCATTTCCCGACTTGATGGCTATGGATATTCCGGCAGGGATCCTTGCCTGTTCCTGCGCCGATATTCCCAGGGTAATGATAAAGGCTGCCGTAACATTTATTAATCTGATCAGTTTCATCAATTCAATATATTTCTTGTCAGCCGTCAGGTTGTTTCTCCTGCAAATTTATATTATTTTATCTACTGTAGAAATCCCCGATACTCAATCTGCATAATTATAATTATATCTGCACATTTTAAATTGTTAAATTTGCGACTGGGCCGTACTGTATTACCTGCACAAAAGTCGCGCCAATTTATGAAAATAGTTTTACTGCAAACGGGAAAAACCACGGAAGAATATATAGATGAGGGGGTTGGCAATTATTCGGCTCGGATTCGCAAATTTACACCATTTGAGATAGTCACTCTTCCTGAACTGAAGAACACGAGGTATATGCCTGTTAAGGAGCAGAAAGACAGGGAAGGTGCGAAAATGCTGCAATATTTGCAGAAGGAGGACTATATAATCGTTCTTGACGAGAACGGACAGGAATATACGACCCATGAATTTGCCGGCAAGCTTGAAAAACTATTCATGCTTCAGAAGAAAAGGATCGTTTTCGTTATAGGCGGGGCATACGGATTGGCCGGTGATGTATTGGACCGGGCCGATCTGAGGCTGTCGCTATCCAAAATGACCTTTTCACACCAGGTAGTGAGATTGTTGTTTGCCGAACAGCTTTACAGGGCATTCACCGTAATAAAAGGAGAGCCTTATCATCATGATTAAACATTGTCACCTGCAAAAATGAAGCATCCCCGGTTTAAATATTCCCTGGCAATCCTGACCGCAGTTATGATAATCCTGTCAATTGCTGTCGAGTCGGTCTATTTCAGCGATTTCGAATACTGGCTCAGGACGCGGAAATTTAACAAGGTCCTAAGGGAAAAGGAAAAAGTTATGGATGAATGCCTGAATGGCATGGAACCCATTCTGGCAGCAGGAGAAAGCCATGGTTCCTCCTCGGAGAAAAAACTTTTTTCACTTGCCGAAAAGAACAGGATCACACTTCTTGAATATATAGGGAACAAACTTATCTACTGGTCAGACAATGATTTTGATGTTCCGGGGTTTCTGGTTGATTCGGCACTATTGCGGCCGCTGATTTTTGTTCAGAACGGATGGTTCCTGGCGCGGAGCATTCAGGCCGGCAATGAAAGGATTGTAGGACTTCTCAGGCTGCGTAACGATTATGGTTTTGAGAATGACATAATAAAAAGCGGATTTCTCAGGGATTTTGGAATTACCGGCGAAGTGGGCTTCAGTACTGACAAAACAGCTTCTGAATACCATGTGGTGTCTGCCGATGGCACTTTTCTCTTCTCTCTTGTATATCCGAGCGAAAAGGATGGCAATTGGTATTTTAAGATTGTTCCCATGCTCATGTGGACAATCTCATTCTTACTGTTCATTTTCCTGGTAATACGGCTAACGGAATATCTTGTATCGCACAAGCGCGGAACTCTTGCCCTCTTTTCGGGTCCGCTTATTTTTTTGTCAGTCTATGTAATTATTCTCCTCACCAGCTATCCGGCCATTCTGACCCAGTTCGGATTGTTCTCCCCCTACAGTTACACCATGAACGGATTTATTCCCTCGCTTGGTCATCTGCTGGTCCTTTCTGTTCTGATGGCTGCAACGGCTTTTCTTTTTTTCAGGCATCCGCATTTTGTTGATGATTTTGTGAATAAACCAAGGCAAAGCTGGCTGCGGCTTACCTTACTGCTGGTTGTTGCTGCATTCCTGTTCCTTGGCTATCATCTGATCTTCAGTCATCTGATCCTGAATTCGAATATAAGTTTCGAAACTTATAAAGTCCTCGAACTTAATAGCCTGAGTCTGATGGGCTTTATCACAGTTTCATTTCTGTTTTCAGTTCCCTTTCTCTACCTCCTCAAGGTTTTACTTGCATCAAAGGACTGGCCTGCCGGATCCCGGATAATACCTTGTGTGCTGTCCCTGTCCGTTTTCCTGATAATTGCCGGAAATAGGCCTTTTGAAGCTATTTCAATTGCTGCTTTTTATATCATGGTAATCGCAGGTATCAGGCTAACCAGTTTATTTCATGCCGGAACATTCAACAAATCAGTGATATTTTCAGTACTATTCGCATTATATTCACTCTATATTGTTACAAGCAACTCGGAAAGAAAAACAGAAGAAAAGATCAATATCCAGCTGCTTTCCTACTCAACAGAGAATGATCCCACTGCCGAACATCTCCTGCTCGATATGTGGCCGGTCATCGAAGCAGATTCGGTGCTCGCAGGGATAATGAATGTCGAGTACTTTGAAAAGGACGACGTTGAAATGATCGCAGAATATATGCGCGGCAAGTATTTCCAGGGGTATTGGGGTAACTTCAATATAAGTTTTATTGTATGCACCGGCAATGATTCACTGAGGATTGGAGAAACAGGCGAAATTTACGATGATTGCTTCAGGTTTTTTAATGACAGGATACTCAGGCGCGGCAACAGGCTGACTGGTTCAGAATTTTATTATATCGACAGCAGGCAGGGAAGGGCAAATTATCTGGGCCGGCTGTTTTTTAATTATGGCAAAGGCAGGATAAATGGTCTTTTTATTGATATTTACAGTGACATCAATGTGTTCCAGCCAGGATACTCAGAACTGCTTCTTGATAAAAAGTATCACAGCTATGCCCGCCTCAGGGATTATTCATTTGCGAAATATATAAACGGCGAACTGGTTCTCAGAACCGGTGATTATCCATATAATAAAAACGATACTGATTATCTTATTTCCGATTCAGGATACAGGGCCTTTGTCGAGGATTCATTCCGGCACCTTCTGTACAGGAACGGGAACGTTACCGTGATTATCAGCAGGCCGGCCCTGTCGTTTAAAGATTTAATAATTTCGTTTGCCTATTTGTTCGCCTTCATCTTTGTTTTTTCCAATCTGCTTTTCGTCATAATAGGAAAACCGGTTTTCATGAGACCTGCCGGGATGAACTTCCGTCAGAAACTTCAGATGTCATTCATCGCCATTCTCCTTGTCTCATTTATCCTGGTGGGATATATTATAGCATCACTGGCAATAAGCCGTTACCAGGATAAGCATTATGAAAATGTGAAGGAAAAACTCAATTCGGTTTACATTGAACTGGAAAACAGTTTAATGACCGAAAGACTGCAGGCGGAACGAATTTCAGACAATAGTTACTATTCCCCTGATGAGATACTTGTCAGGTTATCGAATATATTCAATACAGACATCAATCTTTACGATCTCACCGGGAATCTGCTGGCTACCTCACGACCCGAGATATTTTTCAGGAATCTTATAAGCAGGCGGATGAACAATATTGCCTTCATGAATCTGGCCAACCTGACCAAGTCGGAATATTTCCAGAACGAAAGGATCGGGAATCTGTATTATATTTCAGCTTACATGCCTTTCTACAATCACGACAATGAGATAGTATTTTACCTGAACCTTCCCTATTTCCGCCTCCAGAGTGTCCTTGCCCGGGATATCTCCGACATGATAGTGACGGTAATGAATTTTACTTTGCTGCTGATTGTGGCAGCGATGAGCCTTGCCGTGTTTATCAGCGGCCGTCTCACCGCACCACTGACGGTTCTGAGCAGCAGGCTCGCCTCAGTTGAACTGGGAAAGAAAAGTGAGCACCTGCTTTATAAGGGAAATGATGAAGTGGGCGACCTTGTACGGCAATACAACAGGATGGTTGATGAGCTGGAAGAAAGCGCGAGAAAGCTTGCTGTTTCGGAACGCGAATATGCATGGAGGGAGATGGCCAGGCAGATTGCCCATGAGATAAAGAATCCGCTTACTCCCATGAAGCTCAATGTTCAGCAGCTGCTTAAATCATGGAAAGACGGGGTTCCAGGCTTTGAAAAAAAGCTTGAGAGGTTCACCCGCAACCAGATTGATTTTATAGACAATCTTTCTTCCATTGCAGGTGCCTTTTCATCGTTCGCAAGGCTTCCGGAACCCAAACCTTCCAAAGTAGACCTGGTGGAATCAATAAGAACGACCCTGGAACTTTTTAAGAATACCGGGAACATTTCATTCAGGGTAAACTGGACCCATGGAAGGAAAATCCTGATCTTTGCCGACAGGGAACATGTGAACAGCATATTCTCAAATCTTATAAAAAATGCCATACAGGCAATACCCTCAGAGAGGGAAGGAGTAATAAGGCTGAATATGGAAGTTGAGCACCAGAAAGTTATAGTTTCCGTTGCAGATAACGGAACAGGTGTCCCCGAATCGGTGCAGGGAAAAATGTTCACTCCTAATTTCACAACTAAATCTTCAGGAGCCGGTTTGGGACTTTCGATTGTAAAAAGATATATTGAAAGCGCCGGGGGCAGAATCTGGTTTAAATCAGAACCGGAAAAGGGCACAATCTTTTATATGGAATTCCCGTTATTTATAGACGATCAGACGCCGGTAAACCAGGAGTAACCGGATTTTAGATTTTATGGATATAACAAATTTGATTTAGTTTAGCTTGTCAATCAGCATACTGATGAAACATTATTTCATCCGGAATATTATTATCCTGCAAATATCTGTTTTGTCAACCTTGTTTGGTTCTGTTTTTCAAGTTCTCAATGGGCAGGAAGTTATAGGAGGCATTGTCAATAGTTATGCAAAGGTAACTTCCATTGGTCCGGGGTTTGTGATTGTCAGTGATCCTGCACAAGCCGCACAATTTTCACCCAACGATTATGTACTGCTTATCCAGATGCAGGGTGTGGGCATTCAGACGGTGCAGGGGTCGTATGGAGAGAATGTGCAATCGGTTTTCGGAACTCCCGGGGGATATGAATTCCTTGTTGTACAGTCGGTAAATATTGTGACGGGCAGAATAGATTTTACAAGGAATACTTATGTCAGCATCAACGGCTACAGCACCAACAGCAATCTTCAGCTTATCCGGGTACCTTTCTACAAATCGCCTGAAGTTGCCTCGACTGTAACCTGTCAGCCCTGGGATCCTTCAACCGGTACCGGGGGGGTAGTTGCTTTTCTGGCAGGAGGAAAGCTTACCCTGAATGCTGATATAGATGTAACCGGCCGAGGCTTTTCAGGGGCACAGGGTTCTGCTGGGATCGGGGAATGTGTGTTTACGAATGAATCAGCCAATAATCATGATTCTTATCCTTTGTCATGGAACAATGCTGGTCTAAAGGGAGAGGGTATTTCGGTGCATGATTACACAGGAGCGCTGCTTTATCCCAATCATGCAAAGGGACAGGGAAGGAACTTTTCCGGGGGCGGCGGGGGTAATGGCCGCTATTCAGGTGGCGGAGGCGGTTCAAATCGTGGAAAAGGCGGTGACGGTGGCCTTGAAAAATATATACCGGGTCAGTGCGGTGATGATCCCCGCGACGGAGGATTTGGAGGAATGGGTATAACCGGCACGGCTGTGGAAGACGGTATTTTTGCCGGTGGCGGAGGCGGTGCTTCCACCCAGTCAGCCGGTTCCACTGCATCGGCTGGCGGAAACGGGGGTGGAATAGTCATAATTATCGCTGATACTATCGACGCAAGAAATCATTTTATCAGGGCATCCGGAGCCACAGCCCAGAATGCTGTTTCAGATGCAGGAGCCGGCGGAGGCGGCGCCGGCGGTTCCATCGCCCTTTCATTTCAAAATCTCTTCAGCTTTCTCGGACTTGCAGCAGCAGGAGGAAACGGAGGTACCAATCCCGGCGGGTTTGGCCAGGGTGGCGGCGGAGGGGGCGGACTAATATGGCTGAGTCCGGCAACCCTGCCTGCAGCTGTCAGCAGCGCTAATGTCGCCGGCGGAACATCAGGAGCACCTTTGGCCGGTGGAGATCCGGGTGAAATCAGAGCCAACTATTTCCCTGCGCTTAACGGGTTCCTTTTTAATTCCATCCGTACGGCTGCAACCAATAACATGATCGATTCCGTATGCTCCGACACCAATTACGGACTTATTATCGGATCCCAGCCCGTTGGCGGCACACCGCCATATACCTTCGAATGGCAAAGCAGTGTTACATCTCCGTCAGGAGGGTTCACTACTGCCCCGGGCAACTCTTCCCAGAAAAATTATACTCCGCCCTCAAGACTTACCGCCACAACCTGGTTCAGACGGGTCGTAAGGGACTACGGTGCAACAATTACTGATATCAGCATGCCGGTTATGGTAGAAGTTCATCCTGCAATCAGGAACAACATTATAGGCGATCCCGGGATCTTGTGTTACGGGCAGATCCCCGATATTTTACACTCGGTTCAGCCCTTGCAGGACGGGAATGGAAAGTACGAATTTATTTGGGAATCAAGTACCGATAACATTACCTATACCGGAACCGGTGCTGATGACGAAAGCTATCAGGCTCCGTCAGGACTGACGCAGACAACCTGGTACAGGCGCAGGGTTTTTTCCGGCGCATGCGTGAGTACCAGCGATCCAGTAAGAATAAGCGTCCTGCCCGGGATAAGTAATAATACAATATCATCCGATCCGCAAGAAATCTGTTTTGGAGAGAATTTCACAAACCTTCAGGGCAGTGTTGCACCCATACTGGGAGGCGGCGACAATAATTATATTTTCAGGTGGGAAAGGAGTGCCGACGGAGCCACATGGGTTGAAGCTGACGGATCAAATAACGACCCGGATTATAACCCGTCCGAATCCGCTCCCTATTTCCCGGGGCAGCAATACTTCAGGAGAGTGGTTCTGTCGGGCGCCAATAATGTATGTGTGAACGAAAGCGCTCCCGTATTGCTCAGTTCATATCCTCCGGTTACAAATAATACCATCCTGCCTTTCGGTCAGACGATCTGTGCAGGGACAATTCCGGCACTGCTTGCCGGATCATTGCCATTGAATGGCAAAGGTCCCGGAACCTACATCTATACCTGGCAGGACAGTACCCGCGGCCGTACCTGGAGAAATATAGACGAATTTACCAATGTGACTTCGCCGGACTATGCTCCACCGGCTCTCACAGATTCAACATTTTTCAGGCGGATAGTGCATTCTTCAGTATGTACCAGTTACAGTGAGGCAGTTTCCATAAATGTCCATAGTCCGGTGAGGGAGAATAATCTGTTTTTCATGGAAGAAGGACCCTCAGATACAATCATATGTGCCGGAAGTTTACCCAACAGGCTGATCGGGTCGCAGCCGTCGGGCGGGACTGAACAGGCAGGCGATTTTACCTACCAGTGGTCATCTTCTCCTGACAACAGGAACTGGACCGATATCCAGGCATCGGGAACATCCCGCGACTATCAGCCTCAGACCCTGACAACAACCACATATTTCAGACGCAGGGCGACTTCGGGAATGTGTTCATCGGAAAGCGGACCCCTGCTGATTTCAGTGCTCCCGGTAATAAGTAACAATAGTATTTCAGAAGACCAGGTGGTTTGCATGGCCGATGTTCCCGGAATACTGGGACAAACCCAGGGAATGACCCTTTCCGGAGGCTCCGGGGTGTATACCTTCCTGTGGGAGGAGAGCACGGACGGGATAAACTGGACTCCGGCAGCCGGGACCAATAACAATCATGACGGATCGTACCAGCCCCCGGTCATGACAGGCGATATCCGATACAGGAGAAATGTGGCGTCGGGTAAAAACAAATGCTGCCAGAGTGTTTCAAATATAGTTGAGCTGATGATGGACAAACTGCCTGATGATTACATTGCCAATGCAGGAAAAGATACTGTTATATTTTCACTTGACAACATCTTTTCATTGTCGGCCGGACCGGCAGTAGAGGGAGGATCAGGCAAGTGGACCGTGCTCCAAGGCTCGGGAAGCTTTCAGAATGACACATTTGAAAAAACAGAGGTTTCAGGACTTTCCCCGGGATTAAACAGGTTTCTCTGGACAGTAACAAGAGGCGCCTGCACGGTAAGCGATATTGTTGAAATCAATGTGAACGAACTATTCATCCCGGAAGGATTCTCACCGAACAATGACCCTGAAGGATACAACAATACTTTTGAAATAAAGGGACTTGATCTTGACAACCAGATTGTTGAGCTGACCATTGTCAACAGTGCAGGCAGCGGGGTTTTCTCGGCATCGAACCGGAACGAAAGTGAATGGCATGCATGGGATGGGAAAAACTCCAGAGGCAGGGATCTTCCCGAAGGCACATATTATTATCTTCTCAGAATAACATCTACGAGAACCAGTCAGCTTTTCAAAAAGAGCGGCTTTGTGATTCTCAAGAGGTATTGAATTATGGAAAGACTCCGTTATATGGTTCTGCTGAAAAATGTTTTACCGTTATGGTAAGGACAGGATTAAATATTGTTGTTTTTTTGTTTGTATTCTGCATTGCTGCAGGGCAGAGTGTCCATGATTCATCAAGGATCAACCTGGGATTTCCCGTTCACAGCCAGTATCTGCAGAACGGATTAATACTGAATCCCGCCTATGCCGGAACACGGGGAGTGCTGAGCAGTCTTCTTTCATACAGGATTCAATGGATCGGAACAAAGGGCTCCCCTATGATTCAGTCAGTTTCGCTCCACTCACCAATGAAGAATGACAAGGTTGCCCTGGGGATGACGGCGCAGTTTATGCAGTACGGGGCAACAAAAGCAACAAGTATTTATGCTGATTATGCTTACCATATTAAACTTAGAAAGGGAAAATTATCATTCGGGCTGAATGCCGGAGCAGATATATCAAAAACCGATTATGCCAGCCTGCTTCTGAACGATCCGGGAGATCCTGTATTTAAGTCAAATGACAGAACTCATGTGATGCCAAATGTGGGAGCAGGTGCATATTATGCTGAAGACAGATATTTTGCAGGACTCTCCATCCCCTCCTTCCTGAATTACCGTCGCAGCAGCAACGGCTCAACGGTGCCATACCACAGCTTTGGACAGTATGAATTCAGGCTTACAGCAGGTTCACTCATTCCTGTCAGCGACCTGCTGAAGCTGAAACCTTCTTTTTTGCTGAATTATTCATTAAGCAATTCAAAAAAGGTTTCACAGTTTGATATAAATGCAAACTTCATTATTGCCGATATTATCTGGGCTGGAGCTTCCTGGCGTATCTCTGAACAGGTGGCCGTCGGCATTTTACAGTTTCAGATCAATAATCAGCTGATGGCAGGTTTCTCATATGATTATCCATACGGCAGGATGAATACATATACAAAAGGTTCAACTGAGTTTATTCTCAGGTATGAATTCAGATACAAGGTTAGTGCGGCAAACCCCAGGTATTTCTGACATGATTAAAAGATTGCGCCTCATATTGCTTGTTCTGTTTCCGGGTCTGTTAATTGTAAATTCAACAGCCCAGGAGCTCAATTCATATGAGATCACAAGGTTACCTTTCAGTTCTTCCGGATATAATGATATCTCCCCGGTAATGTATAATGATGGACTGCTGTTCTGTTCCGACAGGCGGCTGAGCGGGATCATGGAGCGAACCTCCTTCGACGGAAGGAGATTGTACAATATTTATTTTGTTCAACGCAGGGACTCGGTTGAGTGGAACAAACCAAAAGAAATCAGGAGTGAGAGAAGTGAACTTTTCAATAACGGACCTCTTTCCATAGCACCTGACGGAAAAACGGTATATTTTACAAGTGAGATAGAAACCGGCGGGCAGTCGAAGAACAAAAAGTTCAGGAACAGAAGCGGGATTTTTATTGCCGATCTGAACGGATTTCAGATTACATCCATACGTCCCTTCAAATATAATAATCCGGATTATAATATAGGTCAGCCTTCGGTAAGCAGCGATGGAAAGTATCTTTTCTTTTCGTCAGACATGCCGGGAGGATACGGGGGATCCGACATTTATTACTGTGAATTGATTAACAATGAATGGAGTGATCCGGTAAATGCAGGGCCGATGGTGAATTCCACATACATTGAGAATTATCCTTACCTTCATTCTGGCGGAAGGCTCTATTTTACCTCCGATCGCCCCGGAGGCGCCGGCGGCCTTGATGTTTACTATTCTGAAAAAAACGACCGGGAGTGGGGCGAACCTGTAAGGCTGCCCGAGCCTGTCAATTCAGCTTCGGACGATTTTGCACTTGTGGCCATGCCTGACCTGGAAAGCGGTTATTTTGCTTCCAACCGGCAGAGGAACGACGACATCTATGAGTTCATCATAACAATTATCAGAAAAGCCACCTGCGATACGCTGCAGGAAAATACCTACTGCTATGAGTTCATTGAGGAAAATGCCGTAAAATATGATACGATTCCTTTCAGGTACGAATGGCGGTTTGGCGACGGCGACACAGCTTCGGGTGAAATTGTGCAGCATTGCTATGCCGGACCTGGAAGCTACCTGGTCCAGCTGGATGTCGTTAACCTGGTGACGGGGGAGAAATCCCTTAATGAAAAATCTGAGCGGCTGGTCATTCAGGATATTGAGCAACCCTTTATAACCTCACCCGATACCGCATATACAGGACAGGAGATTCAATTCAGCGCAGATAAAACAAATCTTCCGGGTTGGCAGATTGCAAAATATTACTGGAATTTTGATGATGAAACAGCCGCAACAGGACAGAATGTGAAAAAAACTTTCACAAGGCCGGGAGAATATAATATTCAGCTGATAGTGTCAGACAAAGCCGGATCCGGAGGTAAAATAAAAGAAACATGTGTTTCCAGGAATATTTTAATATTTAACAGGCCATGAATTATAAAATAATTATTTTTGCGGATCAATGAAAGTGAATACTGCAATATTCAGGATTCTGATTTTATCTATTCTATCCGTAACAGTCTTATTGTCTGATGCTTCTAGTCAGGCAGTTCCGGGGAAGGATGAGAATATCCCGTTTCTTGTCACCTTCGGGAAAGACGGAGAAACCTCATGGGGAGATGATGATTTTTTCTCCATCTTTTTCTTTACCATCCCCAAAGATTTCAGCGGACAGTTTTATATTAAGGTCTTTGATCCTGATGTTGGTGGTGAAAACGATGAACTACAGGGAGTATGGAATTCAAAAACCATGTTTTCCGTGTATGGCGGAAAAGGTGTGGATCCTGAAAAAAACATTGAGTCAAGGGGTCTTCTCCCCGGAGTGAACTATAAGACCGGGAATCTTCTTGCTTCAAGGGTATTCGGAGATGATGCCAGATACGACAACAAGTACTATGCGTTTGGACCCTTCAACCCTTCGGAAGGCGATTTCAATGAAAAGTGGAACAGTTATATTTTCAAGATAGTATGCGAAGGGATCAGCGGCGATGACGGAAACCTTTACAGATATTTTCTGAGTCGGGATGCAAACAGCGATCTTCCGCTGGAAGGTGCCAATGCATTCACATACAAGTATACTTTCAGGATGTGGAATGATACAAAGAGCATCTCACATATTTATCCGTATATCGATACCGGGATCGTGTCAATAAAACAGAAAAATTTCGACTGGGATGATGATGGAGTCATACTTGTTGTTTCCACATACAAGCAAGGGATCTCAGTACCTGTTTCCGGCGAAGACAACTGGGCAGAATCAAAGATCCCCGTTGAACAGGCAGAAATTGGCAAATCGCTTGATTTCCAGTTTCACAAGAAGAAAGAAAGCCTGGTCAGGAACAATAATGTGGTTATATCCCTTGAAAATCAGAGAGGTGATGCCCTTCAGTTCTTCAGTTCTCCCATCGGCGGCGTCCCGGTTTACCAGCCCGTTATCGGAATAAGAAAAGTCCAGAAGAAATAGGGGAAATAATTTACTTAGCTTTTTATTATGCGCAAAACCTTGTTCAGCACCCTGGTGTGCATTGTCTTTTTTACGGGTTTATCTTCCGGCCAGGTTTTCAGGTTCAGAAACTTTGGAGCTGAAAACAATCTTCCAAGCCGGGTGATCTATACCATCAGCCAGAGCCCTGACGGTTACCTGTGGGTTGGCACTACAGAAGGCCTTGCCCGGTTTGACGGATTCCGTTTTTATCCTGTCGTCTTTCCCGATTCAGTGTCAGGACGGTATCCCACAGCTTCATTCACCGACAGCAGGGGAGATACCTGGTTTGGCTGCAATGACGGAACGGTTTTTTATCTGAAAAAAAGATCTCTTCGGCAGGTCAGTTTGTCAAATTCTTCTGCAGTAAGTGCTTTTTTTGAGGATCAGGGCGGATTCGTTTATGCTGTTGCGCAAAGGAAATCGGTGTTCAGGATAAATCCCGGGAAAATCGATGAGGTGAAGGAAATTCATGTCATGTCTGATCCTGTAATGCTTTCCGCCTGCCTGGATCCCTCCGGTGAGCTTCTGCTGGGAACACAGGAAAATCTCCTGGTATGCCGTATAACGGCTGATTCAATACTGATCAGGGACAGGATTGAAGGATTTGATTATTCAAGCATTGTGACAGTAAACAAATTGAAAGGAACTCAGGATTTCATCATAGGAACTGACGGCAACGGAATATTCCACCTCACTAAATCTGCAGGAGGGGAATATTCAATATCACGTTTCAGCGGTTATCCCGAGCTTGAAATGCTGACGGTAAAAAATGCAATGACTGACACAGATGGCAATATGTGGTTATCAACCTCCGGATCCGGAGCCGTAAAACTTGTATTTTCCGGCCCTGACGGATCAATGCCCGGAGTGCAGTTTTTTTCCAGATCGTCAGGACTTGCCGGCGATAATGTAAGCGTTATCTTTCAGGACGCCGAAAAAAATATATGGCTGGGCTTCAACGGCGATGGTTTGTCAATGCTGAACAACGAAGCTTTTCAGTTTTTCGCACCCGGTAAAGAAAGAGATCCCAAAAGCATAATCCACATAGGGAGATCGGGCAGCAATTATCTTCTGGGAACACCTGCAGGATTCTATACTTTCAACCCGCCTGACGGAGAAGCCGGACCCTTTGTTCCGTTTACAGGGCTGTCGGGTAAGGTTGAGATCGCATCATTCTTTGAGGATGATGAAAACAACATATGGATAGGAACCAAGGGAGATGGACTTTACAAACGAAATTCAGCAGGTAAAACAGACAGGTTCTTCCGGTCGGGCGATTCAGGATCCGATTACATTGCCAATATCTGTGTCGCAGGTGAAAATATATGGCTGTCGACCCTGAACGGAGTGATCATTGTTTCAAAAAGAACGGGAACAATTAAAAAAACCTACAATATAAATACAGGTCTTCCGCATAACAGTATAAACCAGATCCTTGTTGCGGATGACGGCAGCGGTTATGTTGCAACCGAGAGCGACAGGCTTTACAGGATTGATCCCGATGAAGGAATCAGTTCATCAGGAGTACCAATGTACGGAAGACTTCTGAACAAGATCATTTCCCTGGCCAGGGATAAGGAGAACAATATCTGGGCTGCTACTCTTGGTAACGGAGTGTTCAGATGCACACCCGATTCGGTGCAGGGTATCAGTACCTCAAACGGACTATTGTCAAATTACGCTTACAGCATACTTTCCGACCGCGAAGACCAGGTGTGGATCGGACATGAAAGGGGCTTTTCGGTATATTCACCGGGTATAGGGACGACAAGAACCTATACCACCGATTTTGCAAAAGGCGGTTCCTGCAATCCGAATGCAATATATGAATCGGCTGATGGGAAAATATTCATTGGTACGACCGAAGGCCTTGTGATGTACGACAGGTCGAAGGACCGGAAAAAGGAAACCGCACCGGTAAACAATATCAACTATATTGTTATCAATGATGTGGAATATCAGTATCAGCCTGTTTTTTCATTTCCATACAGGAAAAGGTACAATATCAGGATAAACTATACAGGCATCAGCTTCTCAAATCCCGAGGAAGTTTATTACAGTACGTTCATGAAGAACTATGACGACGACTGGTCGCCTGTATCCAGGACAAGGGAAGCTTCATACAGTCTCAGGGATGGTAAATATACATTCAATCTGGTGTCAGTGAATGAAGACGGGCTTGGTCAGAGTGACCCCCTTTCCTTTGAGATCAACATAAAACCGCCTTTCTGGAGGGCCTGGTGGTTTGTTTTGTCAGTTACCGCGCTGGTTGCGGGAATATTGATCGTCATTGTCCGCCAGAGGGAGAAGGCCCAGAAAAAGATCCAGGAATACCTTGAGAATGAACTGGCAGCCAGGACCCGGGTTGTCATAAAGCAGAAGGAAGAGATAGAACTGCAGAATCTGGAAATAACCGACAGTATCAATTATGCAAGGAGGATCCAGTCAAGCATCCTTCCTGATATAAATAAACTGAGGGAACATTTCAGGGAAGCCTTTATTATCCTGCAGCCGCGCGACATAGTCAGCGGTGATTTTTACTGGTTCGACAAGTTTGATGATGAGAGGTTTATCCTGGTATGTGCCGACTCAACCGGGCATGGAGTGCCGGGTGCCTTCATGTCGATGATCGGCTCTACCCTTCTCCAGGATATAGTACTGCGGCAAAGGATATCCAGGCCATCGGAAATCCTGGCTATGCTCGACAGGCAGGTCTTTTCAACACTCAATCAGAACCTTGAAACAGGTGTCTCCAACGATGGAATGGACATAGTGGTTTGTGAATTCTCACTTAAAAACAAGTACATCAGGTTTGCTTCTGCCATGAGGCCCGTGATAATCGTAATGGGAGGCGAGATCTGTTACATCAAGGGAAACAGGTCGTCGGTAGGGGGGCAGTCAGTTCTGGAGAAGTATTTTGACGACCATGAATATTATCTTAATGAAGGCGACACAATATATATGTTTTCTGACGGTCTTCCGGATCAGTTTGGCGGGCCCGAGGGTAAAAAGATGAAAATAGCCCGCCTGAAAAACCTGCTGGGTGAAATATGGTCACTTCCCGTAAAGGAACAGGAAGAAAGACTCCTGAAATTTTATCATGACTGGAAGGGTGACCTGGATCAGGTGGACGATATTTTATTTATGGGGGTGAAGATCTGAACTAATCCGATCCCGTATATAAACCATCATAATAAAGCGGAATGGTACCGGTTGTGGCAGTATTGCTTACATTACCTGCCCTGTCCTTTACATAAAATTCATATTTGATGGTGTCTTCCGGGGAATAAAACAGATACATGAAAATAACCGAGATCGTACCCTTCAGTATTTTATTCTGACCCTGTCTTTCCATATAGGGAATCCTGTAATTGGAAGGGCGGAGGGGATCATCTGCAGGTGCGGGACTGACAATGCCGTTGTTAACCCTCAGAAGGGAAAAGAAAAGATCTGATTCATCGGAATCGCCTTCCTCCTGCTCCGGAGACTTAAGATATCCGAGATCGCCGTCGCCGTCTTCAAAGTAAAACTTCAGCTCACCTCCCTTGACGTTGTTGCCCAGTGTATCGATGGTATCGAAAACCCTGAAGCTGGTATACTCAATATAGGGCTCGGGCGGAAGATTCTGTATCTTGATGCAGGAATAAGCGACCAGGACGGAAATAATAAAAACTATGTTGCGGTTGATTTTCATCTCTACCGGTTTAAATCAGTCTTGCACAAAAACCACACCAAAGTAAGTTATTTTTTTCTGAAAAAGATTCTGAGCGGGACACCCGAAAAATCATATTTCTCCCGCAGCCGGTTTTCCAGGAACCTCTTGTAGGGTTCCTTTACGTATTGCGGGAGATTGCAGAAAAATGCAAACGAGGGCGAATATGTGGGAAGCTGGGTAACATATTTGATTTTTACCTGTTTGCCTTTGACCGCTGGCGGGGGATTGTTCCGGGTAATCCCGAGCATGATCTCATTCAGCTCCGCTGTGGGGATCTTTCTCTTCCTGTTCTCATTCACCCTGCCGACGAGTTCAAGAATGTTATGTATACGCTGCTTGTTTATGGCGGAGATAAACAGAATGGGATAATCGGTAAAAGGTAAGGTTCTTTCGCGTATTTCACTTTCATACCTTTTCATGGTGTTGTTGTCTTTTTCTATAAGATCCCATTTGTTCACAAGAACAATCAGACCCTTGTTGTTCCTTGTAACAAGTGAAATGATGTTCAGGTCCTGGGCCTCCGGCCCGCGGGTGGCGTCTATCATTACAAGGCAGATATCAGAATTCTCAATTGTCCTGACTGCCCTCATGACAGAATAAAATTCAATATCTTCAGTTATTTTACCTTTCCTGCGTAAACCTGCGGTGTCAACCAGCAGAAAGTCATGATTGTATTTTTTATATCTTGTGTATATTGAATCACGTGTTGTTCCGGGCAAGGGGGTAACAATATTCCTCTCCTCCCCGAGCAGTGTGTTAAGAAGCGATGATTTCCCTACATTGGGACGCCCTGCAATGGCAACCCTGGGAATATCAGGCATTTCTTCCTGTACCTTTCCAGGAAGGCCTGCCACAATTGCATCGAGCAGATCGCCCGTTCCGCTTCCGTTTATTGAACTGACGGCAAAGTAATCACCCAGGCCCAACCTGTAAAATTCAGTAGCGTCGATCAGCCTTTCGTTGTTGTCAACCTTGTTTACGACAAGGAGGACTTTCCTGCCTGACTTTCTTAAAAGGCTGGCAACGGAAGTATCCAGATCATGCACTCCGGCCGTAACATCGGTCACCATCAGTATTATGTCGGCTTCATCAATGGCAATAAGAACCTGCTTGTTGATCTCTCCCTCAAATATGTCATCGGAATTTTTCACGTATCCGCCGGTGTCAATAACCGAGAAACCGACGCCGTTCCAGACCGCCTGTCCGTATATCCGGTCGCGTGTTACTCCGCTTTCACTGTCAACAATGGCATTACGCGATTCTGTAAGCCTGTTGAACAGGGTGGATTTTCCAACATTCGGCCTGCCAACTATCGCAACAATTCCGCTCATCTGTACGTATAATTATTAATCACCTGTAACCAAATCTTTTAAGTTCCGCAGGTTTGTCGCGCCAGTCCCGGCTGACTTTTACAAACATTTCAAGGAATACCTTTTTACCGAAGAAATCCTCCATATCCTTCCGGGCTTCGGTACCTGTTTTTTTCAGCCTTTCACCACGGTGCCCGATGATTATCCCTTTCTGGCTTACACGTGCAACATGTATCAGGGCCTTTATCCTCAGGAGCTTTTCTTCTTCCCTGAAGCTTTCTATTTCAATTTCCACAGAGTAAGGAACCTCCCTGTGATAGTTCAGCAATATCTTTTCGCGGATTATTTCCGATGCGAAAAATCTCTCGTATTTGTCGGTGAGCTGATCTTTCGGGAAGTAAGGAGGACATTCCGGCAGATATGAAATTATGGTATCCAGCAAAGTGTTGAGATTAAATTTGGTGATCGCGGAGATGCCGATTACCGGCGAATCCGCAAAATCGTTCTTCCATTCGGCTGCAAGTTTTTCCAGGCCGGCCTGGCTGCCAAGATCTATCTTGTTGATGACAATAATTACCGGTATATGCAGGTTCCTGATCTTCTCCAGGATTCCATTCCTGTCTCCCTTCTCCTCGGTGACATCAGTCACAAAGACGATCACATCGGCATCAGTGAGAGCTGCGTTGACAAACCTCATCATTGATTCCTGCAGCTTGTACCTGGGTTTTATGATGCCGGGGGTGTCTGAATAAACTATTTGAAAATCATCACCGTTGACAATCCCCATGATCCTGTGCCTCGTGGTCTGTGCCTTCGATGTAATGATTGAAAGCTTTTCACCCACGAGTGCATTCATTATTGTCGACTTCCCTACATTGGGATTTCCCAGAATATTTACAAAACCCGATTTGTGACTCATCCCTGAAAATTAAGAAAATCCCCTTTTCAGCATGCTTATTTCCTTTTCTGAAAGGAATCGCCATTTCCCCCTGGGCAGATTCTTCTTGGTCAATCCTGCAAAGTATACCCTGTCGAGTTTTCTGACTTTGTATCCCATTGACTCGAAGAGCCTTCTTACAACCCTGTTCTGGCCTGAATGAAGCTCAATTCCCAGTTGGGTCCTGTCATCAGGATCGGCATATGAAACAGCATCAGCTGATATAATTTCACCGTCAAGTTCAATTCCATGTGCGAGCCGCAGCAGATCATTTTTTATCACCGGCCTGTCGAGAAAAACATGGTAGATCTTTTTCCTTTTATGACTGGGATGGGTAAGCTTCCCTGCCAGCTCGCCGTCATTTGTAAGAAGCAGTACTCCGGTTGTGGCCTTATCGAGCCTTCCCACGGGATAAACCCTTTCAGGACAACATCCGCGAATCAGGTCCAGCACTGTATTTTCAGCGTGGGGATCCCTGACGGTGGTTACGTACCCGGCTGGTTTGTTCAGAAGGATATAAACCTTTTTCTCCGATGAGAGCCTTTTGCCTTTGTACTTTATAATGTCATGCACTGAAACCTTTACACCCATGTCGGTAACAACCTTGCCGTTGATCGTTATGTGTCCCCCCCTGATCAGGGAATCAGCTTCCCTCCTGGAACAGACACCGCTGTTGGCAATGAATCTGTTAAGCCTGATCAGAACAACTCCCTTTTGTGAAGCCGCTGAATCACGTAACCTTTTCCCTGAATTGTCTTTCTTCCCGGGCTGAATGTAACCCATTACATTGAATTTTCTGTGGCGGCAAAGATACGATTAAAAAACCTAAGCTGCGAATTCCTGCGTATTAGATGTTTTAAAGTCTGTTAAATGCCATGCACTTAGTTATGATCATTGTTTTAGGGATACACTGTTCTGCCGGGTGCTTTTCAGTATCATACCATTTTGTCCGATCTTCATTAAACTTTAATCAATGATTGAATACGGGGAATTCATTAGGATTTTTTTTGCACCTTTGCAGTCTTAAATTCAATACAATATGGCGCTGATAAAATCTATTTCCGGAATTAGGGGAACCATAGGAGGCAAACCGGGTGAAGGACTCACGCCTCCTGATGTTGTGAAATTTTCTGCAGCATATGGCACATGGCTGATACGGCGCAATGAAGGCCGTCGCCTCAGGGTTGTTGTCGGACGGGATGCCCGGCGTTCGGGCCCGATAGTAAGCAGTCTTGTTATTAATACCCTGAGGAGTCTCGGTATCGATATCATCGATCTGGGACTTGCAGCCACACCTACCGTCGAGCTTGCCGTAACAGGGACAAAATCAGACGGCGGGATAATTGTAACGGCCAGTCATAACCCGGCCGAATGGAACGCGCTCAAGCTGCTTGACGGAAACGGGATCTTCCTTTCTGCTGATGACGGAAACGAAGTATTGGATATTGCTGCCGGTGAGGACTTCAGTTTTTCGGCAATCGATGATACAGGTACTGTTGTTCAGGATGATACATGGAACAGGAAACATATTGAAATGATCCTGGCACTTGAGCTTGTTGATCCTGAAATCATAGGAAAAGCAGACTTCACGGTTGCGATTGACTGCATCAATTCGGTCGGCGGCATTATTGTACCGGATCTCCTGAAAGCCCTGGGCGTGAAAAAGATCCTGGAACTGAACACAAAAGCTGACGGTTTCTTTGCGCATAATCCGGAACCTCTCCCGCACAACCTTAAAGACATCTCGGAACTGACAGCCGGGGGAAAGGCTGACCTTGGCTTCGTCGTTGACCCCGACGTTGACAGGCTGGCAATAATTTGCGAGGATGGTTCAATGTTCGGAGAAGAATATACACTGGTTGCAGTATCGGACTATGTCCTTAAACACAGTCCGGGAAATACTGTATCCAATCTTTCTTCAACAAGGGCTTTGAAGGATGTAACCGAAAAATACGGATACCGGTATTATTCAGCTGCGGTTGGCGAGATTAATGTTGTTGAGGAAATGATAAAAAGGGGAGCCGTGATAGGCGGAGAGGGTAACGGAGGGGTCATTTATCCCGAACTGCATTATGGCAGGGATGCCCTGGCGGGAATCGCTCTTTTCCTAACCCATCTGGCCCGGAGCGGGATGAAAGTCAGTGAACTGAGGCGTTTGTATCCCGATTATGTAATTACCAAAAGGAAAATTGACCTCCCCGGCGGAACTGATTTCACTATGATACTTGACAGGGTCCGGGAAAAATTCCGCGGACACCAGATTGACGAAAGAGACGGCCTTCGGATTGAACATCATGAAGGATGGGTGCAGGTACGCAAATCAAATACCGAACCTGTCATAAGGATTTATGCCGAGGGAAGGTCCCTTGAAGAGGCTGATGGTCTTGCTGAGGAGATAATTGATATTGTTAAAAAATCATAATATAAAATCTTATTCTTTGGTTCCGTGGAATAAATGACCGGCTTAAAATGTCTTTTAGTCGCAAGACGTTGAACATTGATTTATTAAATGTTGTTAAAATGTCGGCCGGGTGAATTGGTTTAGGTAATTTTGCCGGTTCATAATGACAATAGGAAAATTTAAATCAGCATAATTCGGATGAAAAGAACAATTATTATTACGGGTATCGTTGTAGTTCTTGCTATAATCATAATGATTGTAATAGGAAGAATAACCAAAAGGAAAGAAGTGGCAAATCTCTATGTCGAAGCAAAGAGAGGTCAGTTTGATATCATTGTTTCAACAACGGGAGAACTGGAAGCAGAGAATTCAGAAGACATTATGGGTCCTGACTTCAGGCAGAGCAGGAGCCTGAGGGCCATGGACATCAAGATCACTGATATGGTTCCCGAGGGGACCGAGGTGAAACAGGGAGATTATATTGCCACCCTAGACAGAACCCAGTTCGATAATTCCCTTAAGGATGAGAGGGAGAAACTGATCCAGGCGGAAGATAACCTCGAGGTGAAAATGCTTGATACTGCTGTCACGCTGAGCGGGTTACGGGATAATATAAAGAATCTCAGGTATTCCGTTGAGGAGGCGCAGATAACACTCCAGGAATCCAAATACGAACCGCCGACAACCATCAGGCAGGCTGAAATAGCTCTTGACAGGGCCCAGCGCTCTTTGGACCAGACAATTAAAACCTATGGTCTCAAGGTCGAACAGGCAAAAACAGAAATGAGGACCATCAGAAAAAATCTCTCTGACCAGCAGCAGAGAGTGAATGACTTTGAAACAATACTTGCCAAGTTTGTGATTACTGCACCTTCTGATGGGATGGTCATTTACAAAAGGGACAGGATGAACAACAAGAGAAAGATAGGTTCTTCCATTTCCCCCTGGGATAATGTTGTTGCCACTCTTCCCGACATGTCAACAATGATCTCAAAAACGTATGTAAATGAAATAGATGTAAGCAAGGTAAAACCGGGTCAGAAAGTTGAACTGATGGTAGATGCATTTCCCGAAAAGTCTTATACGGGGTCGGTCATAAGTGTGGCAAATATCGGGGAGCAGCTGCCAAATACCGATGCCAAGGTGTTTGAAGTTCAGATAAAGGTTGACGGTACGGATCCTATCCTGAGACCCTCGATGACAACAGGGAACAAGATAATTACCAAGACCATTGATGATGTGGTTTACATTCCCCTTGAAAGTGTTCAGGCAGGTACTGACAGTATCCCGTTTGTATATATGAAGAACGGGAACAGGCAGATAGTTCTTCTTGGAGAATCCAATGAGAACAATGTGATTGTGGAACAGGGCCTGAAAGAGGGTGACGTGTTGTATCTGAGCACGCCGGCGAAACCGGAGGGTTTCAGGCTAACGGGCGGGAATCTCATCGCTGTTAACAGGGAAAGAGCAAAGGCCAAAAGGGAGGAAGAGGAAAGGATCAGGCAGGAGGCCGCAAAAAGCAGGCAGAAAATGATGCCTCAGCCAGGTGGTCCGATGAACCCGGAAATGATGCAGAATATGAGGGGCAATTTTCAGCCGGGTCAGAACGGCAGAACAGGGAATGCCGGGCCTGCAGGAAATTCACAGAACCGGGCCGGATCACAACAGCAGCCGGGAATGAACCCGACGGCAAGTCAAAGGAATCTTCCGGAGCGGCCTGTGGGACCGGGTCAGAATAGCCCTGCAGGGAGCAGGAATCCAAATTAAAAATGTCGTAAAACCTTAAGGGCATGTTTAAATTCTTTTTCAGATATTTCCACGATATCGAAATAGCCGTGGAGTCGATTGTATCAAACAAGCTTAAGTCGATGCTTACTGCCCTGGGCATTATCTTCGGCGTTGCTGCCGTCATTGCAATGCTGGCAATAGGGAAAGGAGCAAAGCAGGAAATAATGGAGCAGATGAAAATGGTTGGAGTAAATAATATCCTGATTAATCCAATCATCCAGGAAAAAACATCCTCTTCCGAAGAAAACGGTGAAAAGCAGCAGAATAAATTCTCACGGGGACTGAGCATGATGGATGTCGAGACCATCAGGGAAACCATACCCTCGGTAAAAAGAATAAGCCCTGAAGTATCGTTCAGTGCAACGGCAATGATGAACGGTGTAAAATATACTGCAAAGCTTGTGGGGGTATCAAATGACTATTTTGAACTCTACAATCTTCCGCTCATAGAGGGTGCCTTTTTCAATGATTTCCAGGCCAGGAACGGCCTCCAGGTCTGTATTATCGGGGCCAATATCAGGGCTAAATTTTTCAGTAAATTAAATCCCATTGACCAGTATATTAAGTTTAACGGGATCTGGCTGAAAGTAATAGGGGTATTGCAGAAGACAAACGTGAGCCTCACGGGTTTCGAGGAAAAGGGAGTGAATGTGTACAACGATAATATTTACATCCCGATCGAAACCATGCTGCTGAGGTTTCAGAACAGGGCCCTTGTGAACACAAAACTGGTATCCGCGGCAAGTACCAATCCGATGATGATGTTTGGCGGACCCGGGCGAATGTTCGGCGTTTCAAGCAGTTCAGATGCCGGATTAAGCGGGGAAACCAACTATAACCAGCTCGACAGGATAGTAGTCCAGGTGAATGAGACCGAAGAGATCACTCCTACCACAGAAATCCTGAGCCGTATGTTCACCCGACGGCATTCGGGCGTCAAGGATTTCGAGATTACAGTCCCGGAGTTGCTTCTGAAGCAGCAGCAGAGGACCAAGGATATATTCAATATAGTTCTGGGAGCCATTGCCAGCATATCGCTTATTGTGGGGGGCATAGGAATCATGAACATAATGTTTGCTTCCGTCATGGAGAGAATAAAGGAAATAGGGACCAGGATGGCCATTGGTGCAAAGAAGATGGACATTGTCGTTCAATTCCTTTCCGAAGCTGTTCTGATAAGTATTTCAGGCGGATTTGTCGGTATTTTCCTGGGAGTTATAATGGCCAAGCTGATTGAGGAAATCGCGGGAATAATGACCCTGGTTTCATTTTTCTCCGTATTTATTGCTTTTGGCGTATCGGCTGCCGTCGGGGTCATATTCGGGTACTCACCTGCAAAGAGAGCATCTGAAAGGGATCCCATCGAATCGTTGAGATATGAATAATGTATTGATAATGAAAAAAGTGTTTTTTTTCCTGGCAGCATTTTATTTTCTTTCCCCTGCTCCGCGATCCATGGCGCAGGAACTGCACAGGCTGACCCTTGAGGATGTCATCAAACTTTCCGAAGAACAATCCACCCAGGCTCTTATGGCCAAACACCGGCTCAGGGCCAGTTACTGGCAATACAGGACCTTCGTTGCCCAGTACAGGCCATCACTCACCCTGACCGGAACCACACCCAATTACAGTACCGCGTATGAAAGGGTATGGAACTCCAATACCGAAACCTGGGACTATAAATCCACCAATACCCTTAGTAATTTCGGATCCCTTTCACTTTCACAGAATATAGGATTGACAGGAGGTACCATTTATCTCAATTCCGATCTTACCCTTTACAATGATTTTGAAAACGAGACAAGGAAGTATATAACCGTCCCGTTAAGCATCGGTCTGAATCAGCCGTTGTTCAGATACAACGACCTCAAGTGGAAAAAAAGGACGGAACCCCTGAGGTACGAAGCTGCAAGAAAGACCTTCCTTTCAAATATTGAGAACGTTCATATAGCTGCCGTCAATTTTTTCTTCTCACTTGCACTTGCGCAGATAAACAAGGAGATTGCTGAAATGAACTACTCCAATGCCGACACACTTTACCGGATAGCCAAGGGAAGATATCAGCTGGGTACCATTTCGGAAGATGAACTGCTTCAGATGGAACTTACCTGGCTCAATACCGAAACATCCAGGCAGGAAGCGGCCATGAATCTCAGGGACAGGGAAATCAGGCTTAGATCATTCCTCGGATTCAATGAGAATGTAAGGCTTGAGCTGATATTGCCTTCTGAGGTTCCTTCCCTGCAGATCAGTCCGCAAGAGGTTCTGGACCTGGCACTTGCAAATAATCCGGAAATGATAACCCAGGAGCTTGCGGTGCTGACTGCCGAAAGCAACCTGGCACAGGCAAAAGGAGAGAGGGGATTCAATGCAAGCCTGATCGCTTCTTACGGTATCCGTGATCAGGACCCTGATTTTCTGATGGCTTATCATAATACCGCAAAGCAGCAGACAGCCAGGATAGGTTTCACTCTGCCGATACTCGACTGGGGCCTGGGCCGGGGCCGCTACAGGATGGCAAAATCCAGCCTTGAGCTGGCGAAAGTTCAGTCGCAGCAGGCCATCATCGATTTTGAACAAAACCTCCTGCTTGATGTGGAACAGTTTAATCTCCAGTCGAGCCAGGTGGCCGTTGCTGCCAAAAGCGATACAGTTGCCATGAAAATGTTCGAAGTTACCAAACAGAGATTCCTTATCGGAAAAATACAGATCCTCGAACTGAATAATGCCGATACAAAGAAGGACCAGAACAAAAGGGCATATGTTCAGGCGTTGCAGAATTACTGGAACTATTTCTACAATTTAAGAAACCTCGCATTGTATGACTTTCTTAACAGAAAACCGCTTGAAACTGATTACGATAAACTGATTGAATAAAATTCCTTTTTCATCTGGTTCACAGGGAATGCTTAAAAAGCCGGGATCTGTAACCGCAGATATCACAAGATTAATGCCGCACCCGCCCGGGATGCAAAAACATCGGCCCGGCCTGATGAACGGGTTATAACATATGTTCACATAGCGGTTAAAGAATTTTTAACAACCGTCTTATTTGAATCTTTTCTTTTAATATCCGGTCTGCGGATTTATCTTAAAAAATTATATATTTGCGCCTCAATCGGTCGGACTTGGAAAATCATCGATAAAATACAAAAAAGACAGAAATGCAAAATAAAACAGCTATCACGATCCTGGCAATTGCACTGGCTTTGGTATGTGTTTACCAGCTCTCTTTCACCTTTGCTACCTATAAAGTCAGAAATGATGCAAAGGCATATGCAAAGGGAGATCTGGTAAAGCAATCAGCTTATCTGGATTCCCTTTCGTCTCTGCCCAAAGAAGACTGGAACTATTTCGGATATACCTTCAAGGAGGTGCAGAAGAAAGAAATGAACCTCGGGCTTGACCTCAAGGGTGGAATGAACGTAATACTGGAAGTTTCAGTGGAGGATATCCTCAGAGGCCTTGCAAACTATTCAACCGACAAGACTTTCAACGATGCCCTGGTCAGGGCAAAAGCCGAATATCAGAGGCAAAGCCAGATTGATTTTCTCACTCTGTTCGGAAGGGCATTTGAGGAAATAGATCCCGACGCAAAGCTTGCTGCAATATTCAGCACGGTTGGAATGAGGGATAAAATCAATTTCAATTCGACAAATGCTGATGTTCTGAGGGTGCTTGACGCTGAAATATCAGACGCTATGAAAAACGCGTTCAACATCCTGAGTACCAGGATCGACAGGTTTGGTGTGGTACAGCCCAACATTACCCAGCTTTCAACCAAGGGACGCATACTGATTGAGCTGCCCGGGCAGGATGATCCGGCAAGGGTGCGGGAACTGCTCCAGGGAACGGCAAACCTGGAGTTCTGGGAGACATATGAGAACAGTGAGATCATTGGATATCTTTCGCAGGCAAATACTCTTCTGAGAGAGATTCAAGCCAATACCGCAAAAAAGGATAGTGTTCCGGTAACTTCCCCGGCAAAACCTGTAGCTGATACAACAGGCGGGGAACAATCGCTGCTTGACCTTATTAAGGAGGATACTGCAACAGTAACCCCTGCAACCAGGGAGGAATTCAATCTTCAGAATCCTCTGTTTGGGATCCTGAGTCCGAGAGTGAACGAACAGGGCCAGCCATTACCTTCATGTATGGTTGGACTGGCTTACGGGATTGATACGGCAAAGGTTAACAGGTACCTTAAAATGAATCAGATCAGAGCCCTCTTCCCTCGCGACCTCAAGCTGGTATGGAGCCAGAATCCCTACAAGTACGATCCAAAGCATTCAATGTATGAACTGCACGCCATCAAGGTGACAACCCGCGATGGCAGACCGCCACTCAGTGGCGATGTAATTACTTCGGCAAGACCTTCATCAGGTATTACGGGATCAGAGGTTAAGGTGGATTTTTCAATGAATGCAGAAGGCGCCAAGACCTGGGCAAGAATGACACGGGAAAATATCGGCCGCTGCATCGCGGTGGTACTGGATGGCTATGTGAGATCATATCCAAGGGTGCAGAATGAAATCACCGGCGGCAACACTGAAATAACGGGCGATTTTACCATTGAGGAAGCCAATGACCTGGCAAACATCCTTAAATCAGGGAAAATGCCGGCACCGGCAAGGATCGTCTCCGATACCATAATTGGTCCGACCCTGGGAAAGGAAGCAATCAACGCAGGACTGATATCATTCATAATATCCTTCATTATCGTTCTCGGGTACATGATATTCTACTACAGCAAGAGCGCCGGTGCCATCGCCGACGTTGCCCTCGCCGGGAACATATTCCTCCTCCTTGGTGTGTCAGCTTCTCTTGGTGCAATTATTACACTCCCGGGTATTGCAGGGATAATTCTTACAATGGGAATGTCAGTCGATGCAAATATCCTGATTTATGAAAGGGTCCGCGAGGAACTGAGAAAGGGGAAAGGGATAAAACTGGCAATTGCCGACGGATACAAAGGCGCCATGTCAGCTATTCTCGACTCGAATATCACAACACTGCTTACAGGTATTGTATTGTACGTTTTCGGAACAGGTCCCATCAAAGGATTTGCCACAACACTGGTAATAGGTATCTTTACCTCATTGTTCTGCTCAATCTATATCACACGGCTGATTTATGAGCGCCTTCTCAAGAAAAATACAAACCTGTCATTTTCTATCAGGCTGACCGCAAATTTTCTCAAGGATACCCGGATCGATTTCCTTGGGCTCAGGAAAATCTTCTACATAGCCTCAATATCCGTTACCATTATAATGATAATATCATTTTTCACAAGAGGACTTAATGCAGGCATAGATTTTTCAGGAGGCAGGACTTTTGTAGTTCGTTTCGACGAACCTGTAAAGACCGCGGATGTGGCCAGCCGCCTCGAAGAACCTTTTAATGAACCCCCGCAGGTTGTAACTTTCGGAAGTGAAAATCAGGTAAGGATCACCACAAAATACAAAATAACTGAGACTAATGTTGACGACGAGATTGAAGCGGCTCTTTATGAGGGACTTAAAGATATGGTGCCGGCTGGTGTAACCAAAGAGGAGTTCCTGGCCAAATACCGGGTCAGCTCTGAAACGATCGGACCGACAATTGCATCAGATACCAAGAGAAGGGCTATATGGGCTGTCGGACTGTCACTGGTTATTATGTTCTTTTATATCTTACTGAGGTTCAAGAACTGGCAGTACGGGTTAGGCGCAGTTGTGGCCCTTGCCCACGATTCCGTAATAGTTATAGGCCTTTATTCGCTCTTCTGGGGAATCATGCCGTTCTCGATGGAAATCGACCAGTCATTCATTGCCGCGATCCTTACGATCGTTGGTTACTCGGTTAACGATACCGTTGTTGTTTTCGACAGGGTGAGGGAGTTCCTTCCGCTATACCGGAAACGGCCTGTGAAAGAGGTTATCAACCTCGCAATGAATGATACATTGAGCCGTACCATCAATACAGGCATGACTTCAATACTGGTTCTGATCGTTATGTTCTTCTTTGCCGGAGCAACCATCAGGGGATTCCTTTTTGCAATGCTGGTTGGTATAATTGTGGGAACATATTCTTCAATATTCATTGCTTCCTCCATCGTATACGATACGACCCGGAAAAAGGGAATTAAATTCTGAAAAACATGATATTTTTCCTACTTTTGCCGTAATCGTTGAATTTAAAGAAGAGAATGGCAGATGAGCGGTCAGGAGATATTTGTTATTATTGTTGTTGCCCTTCTTCTTTTTGGTGCAGACAAGCTGCCTGAAATAGCGCGGACCCTTTCGAAAGGGATGCGTGATTTCAGGAAAGCCACCGATGAAATCAGGAGAGAATTTGAATCAAGTACAGCCGATCTGAGAAGGGATATAAATGAAGTTGCCGGTTCCATAACCAGGGATGTCACAGAAATGTCGGACAGCATCACACGGGATGTAAATGAGGTGAAAGACAATATAAACAAGGAAGTTAATGAATTTACCAGTGACCTCAGCAACGATGTGAACGAAATTAAAAGCAGTATAGAAAAAGACGTGAATGAGGTCAGGGAAAATCTTGAAAAAGACCTGAAAGGCGAATCGGAAACCACAAACCAGGAGACGACAGATCAAAGCACCAATCCATATACCGACACATATACGGATTAGTATTTCGGAAAAGATACATTCATGAATTCAGCTAACCGGTCCTGATTTGCAAAATCATCCCACATCTACAAAATGATCAGAACCTCGGGTATAACAAAATCATACGGTGAACTTAAGGTTCTTAAGGGGATCGACATAGAGATCAGGGATAGGGAAGTGGTTTCCATTGTCGGGGCAAGCGGAGCAGGAAAAACAACTCTTCTTCAGATAATAGGTACCCTTGACCGTCCGGATTCGGGAATGGTGTTTTACAACGGCACCGACACCAATCGTTTAAAAGGAAAAGCCCTGGCTGCATTCAGGAATACCAACATTGGATTTGTTTTTCAGTTTCATCAGCTCCTGCCGGAATTCACTGCACTTGAAAATGTCTGTATCCCCGCCTATATTGCCGGAAAAGGCAGGGCTGCAGCTGAATCGCGTGCGCTCGAGATACTGGGTTTCCTTAACCTGTCGGAAAGGGCAGGGCACAAACCTTCCGAACTGAGTGGCGGCGAACAGCAGCGGGTAGCCGTTGCAAGGGCCCTTATTAACAGCCCGGCAGTTATCCTTGCCGATGAACCCTCGGGGAATCTCGATTCCGAGAACAAGAATGAGCTGCATAAACTGTTTTTCAGGCTCAGGGACTCATTCGGACAGACAATAATCATTGTAACTCATGACAGGCAGCTTGCCGGCATGTCGGACAGGATACTGCAGATTAAGGACGGGCTCATTGTAAATGATGCCTGAACGGAAAAGGATGCAGCTCATCCTCCTCAGCGGGTTAACCGACATTTGAAAAACACAGGATCCCTTTCACTTTGCCAATGTATGCCAAACCTCCGGCTCTCCGTTTAATAAACCGGTTGACGGATGCTCCTTCGGAGCATCTCTTTGCCAGAGAGTTATGTTACGGGGGAAAGCTATCAACTTCAATATTATTCATACCGGTGGATGGCAGTAGAAGAGAGGTATCTTCTGAAGGGAAGTATCAGCTTCCGCGAAGGTCAGATGCGAAGCATCCGGACAAGAGAGTCACGTAGGTGACTGAATATTAATAACCCCCGGTGTTAACCGGGGGTTAAAGTCACACCAATGATTTTGAGCCCCGAACGGGGCGACACAGACGAGGATTTTCCCTGGAATTTAGTATCTTGCTTTCGTCTCGTTGTATTATTAACAAAAACATCAATGCTATGTCAAGCTATCGGCAATTGCTGTACCATCTTGTTTTCAGGACAAAGCACAGTATTCCTTCCCTCGTCCGGGATCACTCGGAGCAGCTGTACTCCTATATATCCGGGATAATCAGAAACAAAAACAGTCACCTGTACATTGTAAATGGTACATTTAATTTTTAATCAAAATTAACACCCCATCACCAGTAAAAGGCAAAGTGAAATTTTTATACCCGCCTCCTTTCACTGGTGTATTAATTTTCATAGACCTGTTGAGAATTGGAAAAAACCACTCGATATAATAATTTGCATTTATATCACAGGATAGCATATTTATAGTAACATCACCCCCATTAGGTAAATAAACGATAAATACATTCTTTTTATCCGTCAAACAATATCCGGTTGAAGCGATGTCCGGTTCCGGAAACAAATCTATCAAGTTAACACTATCTGCTATTTTCCTGGCATATCCCATATTAGTACGCACAAAATGCCAATCAGGGTAATCACGATTGTCTTTACTAACTCCACCCGTGAAAACCCATGAAACTCGCTCATCGCTGTGATACTCAATTGGCTGCCAAGGATCCATAAAAATTGGATTATATCCTCTGGTGAAACTTTTCCATACCCATTTCCAATTACCGCCATGCCCCCACAAGTGGTCCGTATCCAGAATATTGATTTTACCAAATTTATTAGCTGGAGGGTCATCCATGTAATTTTCCATATATTTTGTTCCCGGATACGCCCACCTTAACGGCTCCATCGTTGGCGACACCCAATCTGCACTGCTTTCATACAAATTTTTATTTAAATGACCAAGCTGACTCGGGGTTGTATAACCAATTGCATGTTGTTTATTTTTACTTTTTTCATACTCACGTATCAAATTTATAACCCATTCCTGCCAATCATGATCACCGCCCTCATTGCTAACTTCATATAAAACGTTATCAAGATCATTTACCGTTTCAATAACCTTTTTAATATATTGTTCTTGAATTTCCAATAATTTAGGATTTCTCATGCTGTGAATTGTTGCTAATGAGTTGTTATCGGCAACACTATCCCTGGCTCCAATGCCATTAATATTATTATTTTTATTCCATGGATGTGCTCTCCATGGATCAGAAATGCCAGTTTTATCCAGACTCCAACCTTGAAATAACATCACTGAAACATAGATGCCTCGATTGCCAGCCTGTATAATACGTTGACGTAATCTGTCAAAATAATATTGATTAAACCTGGTTAAATCAAATTTAGTTCCTCCGTCTCCAGCTTTTCCTTTTCCTGAACGTTGATAAATATTTGGATGCCAAAAGATTGTATCAGGCGTCCAACTTGCAAAAGCGGAATTCTCAAACATCCATAACCTCATAAAATTATGATGGCATTCTTCCATCATTTTCAAATAATTTTCATAATCAAATCTTTTTGTTGTATCAATACCAATTTCTTGAAAATTAGCCCATGTATGGGATCCTGTCAGGTATTTGGCTTTTCCTGAATTATCAATAAAATAATTAGGATTATTAGGGTTTGTTTTCAATGGGCCGTTGAAATGTCTATTCATTGTATTCGCATCTGATTCAGGGCTATTTGAATACAAAACAAAAGAATAGGAAGTGAATAGAAGGATTAGGATGATTATTTTTTTTTGCATAATATGAAAAATTAAATTGAAAAATTTTCTGTAATATAAAAATATCTACCTATAAATGCCAAAATCCTTTTAGTCAAGTTTAACTTACAGGATATAATATAGCCTAAAACTACAATCTAAAATTGAACAAATTAATGATATCAAAAAGTTACACGCTACGTAGCTTTGTTTCTGTAAAATTGGATTAGCGAAGTAATAGAAAAAGAAAGTCACGGTTGAATAATAGTTCTAAAGTACTAATCAAAAAACTTACAACCATGACTTTCAAAGAACGTGAGCAAATTATGAAGAAAAATCCAGATGAGCTGCTATCAAAGTTGATAGATTATCAGGGCGAGAATCGCTGGCTGATATATTACGGCTTGGTAGAGAAAATATGGAGCTTGAAAGCGTTCGCTGAATAATATGTTATCATTGAGTTGCCCAGTCGGGGTAAGAAGACTGAAAATTTGATCATTTTTCTATTAGTATCTTTCAAACACTCCCAGTCCAAACAATGCAAAATCATATTTTACGGGATCTTCCGGATCAAAGCCTCTAAGAACAGTATCAAGCTCGGCAACTGCCTTGGCATCATTCTGTTTACGGGTGATCAGTCCGAGCTTCCGGGCAACGTTCCCCGAATGAACATCAAGCGGACATGACAATACCGAGGGCGGAATGCTTTTCCAGATACCGAAATCCACGCCCTTGTCATCCTTGCGGATCATCCACCTGAGATACATGTTTATCCTTTTAGCGGCA